>JAABUO010000090.1_pt1 | contig 249899 bp, 220 predicted proteins | sample 5559291 | NCBI WGS metagenome assembly JAABUO01 (sample SAMN10711878, study PRJNA513372) | rock metagenome | isolation source: Antarctica rocks | place: Antarctica: Victoria Land, Finger Mt sud
TAACCCTAACCCTAACCCTAACCCTAACCCTAACCCTAACCCTAACCCTAACCCTAACCCTAACCCTAACCCTAACCCTAACCCTAACCCTAACCCTATTCGTCACAAATGGCTCTTCCGCAAAGCGCGCAAAAGTGTTCGCAACCGATATATCTAGATATGAAGCGAAGATACTTAATAGTCTCGCCTTGCGATAGCGCCAATCTTTGTGCAAGATATATTCTAGATCGTTATTAACGTAAAGAAAAGAGAAATCTACTCGTAAATATTAGGTTGCGACGCTATGCTCACAATAAGAAATAAATAGAAAGATAATGTTTGTGATCTTAATTTTTGCTTCGAAATCTTAAACCAAAGCTTTGAGCCTGTCTTTCTTTACCTGAAGGTATTCTTGCGCCTCAGGACACTTGTCTAGATGATCAATAATGCCATCTCTCGAATGCAACCTCTCTGCTCGAACCTCGTAGATACACGCGGAAAATGTGAATGTACCTGTGAATCGTTCCGGGTCATCGCCACGAGCCACGTCGAGGCCGTTGGGTAAGCTAAACGAACAGGACTCGCACGGATCCGGCTCGTCGTGTTCACGGGATGCCTGTAAGCAGCCCAGACATTGCCTTCCGCGATCAGCAAGATTGGTCTTTGGATCTAAGACAGGCATCGGTGCTGAGCACATGTTGCGCTGGAGCGTGCGTTTCGCGATTGCATCGTCCCAACGTTCTTTAGGCTTCATAGTCCCCAGGCTCCTCGCCTCTTGTCGACCAACTAGCGTACGCTTGCCTTTGTATGATTTGACTCTTCCACCCCCGTCTAAGTACTTTCCAGGGATGCTGCTTAGCTTCGGTAGAAGTGGCAAGTTTGCAAGGGGGACTCCATATTCTTTAACTGCCGTTTTGACATTGACAGGCATAAACTCAATGTCGAAGCAAAGACACCTACCACAGCATCGCTGCATTGCTGGGAGGAATACAAAGCTGGCGAATTGCCCACAGATAGTGCATGTTCCACGCATGAGGACATTGTAGAGCTGAGTGATTGGGAAATATGGAACCAAATGTGTTCGCTGCAGCAAGTCAAGGAAGCCAGGTACGTGCCTCATCAGTGCTTGATGCTCAGACAGTGAGGAGATCAAAGTGCGCATAGGTGAATTTGTAGCTTTGAGAAAGCGCTGGCTTTGGAGGTCTATATGTAGAAAAATCATTTGGAAGATCTCTATAGGTAGCTGCAGAGAACCCAAGGACTGTTCATTGGCGGCGTCGCGGAGAGACTTCGAAGGATTATCAGACAGCTCGTTTCTGCTTTGAGTAGCCACCTTGAGTATCCAATCTTCGAGGGTAACATTCCAGTAAGAGAGATGATCACGTTTGAAGGACGCAGGAACGTCGTCAATATCATCAAAACTGGCTATGACGTGTGGTGCAAGCACATTCGGATGCGCAGAATATATATACCTAAATCATGGTCGAGATGCTCAAAAAGTTCAAATTCCAGTAGGCAGATCAAGTCTCGTCGGATAATTGTCGGTTGTGTACACAGCTTTAGCGCTTCATCTCAACCAATCAGCCAGAGCCGCCGGGCGCTTAGCCGCCACGTGCGATGCAACCGAGAACCTTGGCAATCCCCCAATCTTCCTGGACTCTTTGCAAAAGAACTACAACCCACGGAGCGTCGAGGCTTCAAGATCCATTGTCACCGACTGTTGATACTAAGTTCTTCATCACTACTCTTGAAGGTTGAGATAATGGGCGATACACGGGCTTCGGTAAGCGCCCAGCCCACGGCTGCCCCTCACCAAGCCGAGGCAGCAGAGGGGCAAGCAGCTCCAGTTGTTGCTGCGGATGGAGAGGTCGGTCAAAATGTTCACCATGTTCAATCAAAGATCTGACAAATCTCCAGGACACGGATGGAGACGATTCGACGTTCGGCGAAGGGTACTTCGAGCTACTCACTCGTATTGGATATTTCCTCGTTGACCTAACTTTCAGCACCGAGTCTTATACCACTTCCCTTGCTTCCAGTATTACGGCCTATCAGCACAAACACGGTCGTCGCTACCATGCCTATCAAAGCGGACGTTAGTATCTCATTACACATCTCCAAATACTCGCTGACGGAGAATGTAGGCTACTTTTTGCCAAATGACGAGGTTCGTATTCATAGCTTGTTCCTAGCTATGAATGCACGATTGACATTCTCTCTCTCAGCAAGAACAAGACCGGTCAGTTCTCTCCATCCTAATTCTTACTAGCGAACAGCTTCTCATTCTCTTCACAGTCTTGATATTCAATATCATGCTCTACGCTTGGCTTACGGCGATAAGCCCTTCTTTGCTCCGATCGACGACACTGCCACCGCGATTCTAGATGTTGGGACCGGCACAGGTGAGATAATTAGGTATGCTGCTCAAATCAAGTGACTGATCCAATGCAGGTATCTGGGCGCTCGATGTTGGTGGGTAGCCCGATGGAATCCCTCTTCGCTTAAAAGCTGACATCGTGTATGATAGCGGACTTATATCCCAGCCCAGTGGTATGTCCGTAACATTGTTTGATTCCGGGCAAACATCTGACGAAAATGTCTAGATCACTGGTACAGACTTAAGCCCTATTCAACCACGTTGGTAGGTCCTCCACGGCATTTGAACAGGCAAGCCACAAAAGACTGATACTCGTGATCTCAGGGTGCCGCCCAACGTTAAGGTGAATCTCTTCCGTATCTGTAAACCTCAACCCTGTGTTGACCTTGCTCTCTAAGTTCGAAGTCGACGATGCCGAGCAACCCTGGACCTGGCCGGCCGACCACTTCGACCTTATCCATGCGCGGATCATGAACGGCAGTATTCGCGACTGGCCAAAGTTCTTCAGCCAATGCTTCAAGTAGCCTCCCCATCTTCCATAGCTTTCATCCTCTTTTTTAGTTTTCCCTTTCCCTGCCCCCCACTTGGCCCCACTCTTCCTGTTTCCCGGCTTCGAATGCCATTGAGACCCCCACAGACACTGCAAGCCCGCCGGCTGGGTTGAATCCCAAGAACTCTCTGTCGACGCCCGCGCCGACGACAACTCCCTGCCTAGCGACAGCTACATCCGCAAATGGTGCGAGAACCAAGAAGCGGCCGCGCAGTCCGTGGGCATGACGCTGCTCATGAGCGGCGGCGTCCTGAAGGAGCAGATGGAAGACGCCGGCTTCCAGAACGTCACGGTCAGAGAGTTAAAGCTCCCGATTGGCACCTGGGCCTCGGATGCGAAGATGAAGGAGATGGGCGGGTTCCAGCTAGTGGCGATGTTGGAGGGTATCCATGGGCTGACGGTGGATTTCTGGGTCAACTGTTTGGGGTGGAGCGTTGAGGAGGTGGGTCGAACGCTTTTTTCTTTCCCCGGCGCCTGAATCTTGTTGAGCGCTTATATCGCCCCGCGGTGCAAGGACAACAGACAGCGCTGACATGAATCTCTGCATAGGTTGAGGTGACCCTGGCGAAAGTGAAGAAGGAGTGGAAGAACCCCAAAACCCATTCCTACTGGCCAACGTACGTTGTCTCTGTCCTCCCACCAACCTATTCTCGTTCCCCGGGTACTAATGACGTTGTCCGTCCACTAGATACGCCGTCTACGGCCAAAAGCCCGCAAGCGCGAGTCATGCCTAGGCTACTCCGTATTACACGAAATACACCGCACGAGGACGGCCGATTGAGTTATGCTTATCTTGTTGGCGAATGTTTCGACCTCTTGGTTCAATGATCGCGATCTTTCTACCCACAAACCTACATACCTTCATTCCAGTAGCAGCAATTCTGGCTATTGCGTCAGCCATTTCAGCCTACCTCTTGTTGAAAATCTCGCTAAGCCCTATGGCATTGGCACGGTGTATTAAGCTGCCACCACTTAGCAATTTCAACCTAAGTGCCATAGACCATCTCAGCTTCTCTCTCTCCCCACCCAACCCCCCCTTCCCCAAGATTCCCACCACCAACCCACCCCAGATAGCAAGTCGTAAAAGCACCCACGCAGGCACTAGGTCCCACAACGTCGCTCAATTCTGGGTTGTAGCTACAGCCATCACACGACCTTCGCGCCTGGGTTTAGGAGGTGATAGGTGTAGATCTGCAAGTGTGGGTTGCAGGTTGGCATGGCGTGGAAATGGAAGGGGGATGTAAGGGTGGTGGGAATAGAGGGGGGTGGAGATGGAAGGAGGTGGAGATTGGGGATGTAAGGGAGGTAGGTGGCTGGGTAGTATTGGGGTGGGGCTATTGGTTTTGTAGACGACGGGTAGGGGGGGCAGGAAAGATAGGAGGAGGGGGGCTGGTGGAGGGCTGGGATTACGGCGTGGAGAGGATGCTGGGTATGGAGGGAAAGGGGTGTGGGTTGGTAGATGGGTTGGTGTTGTGAGGGTTACAGCAGATGGGGGGTTTGAGGGTGGAGGGCGTGGAGGGAGGGGGTGGGGTTTTGGGTGAGAATTTGGGAGGCAATCTTTCGAGTACTTTGTGTGAGCTTGGGGTGTAGTGTTTGGAGATTTATGGTTTTATTTGGAGATTTGAATGTAAAGCAAGTGTGCTCGGGAAGTGGGAAGGCGATTGGAAGGAGGTTGGGGAATGGTGGCTTCGATACGTGTAGATGTGATTCAGCTCCGGATGTCGCGGCTGAATTTGCGTTCGGAATGTGTCGATAAAGTGATAGGGAGGGTAGATCAGGAGGTTGTTGTGTTATGTAGACCGTAGTTATACTGTTCGAGTTTCCTCTTGGCTCTTTCTTCGAAGGGCGGTAGATGTGAGCTCTAAGGCATGGTTTGGAGATGTGCTACGGCTGGGAGAGGAGGGTGGGGATGGTGGGACGATGGCGGAGACGCAGTAATCACTGTTTTTGAGGGTGGTGAGGGGGGGGGCAAGACTCGATGTGCATTAGTGAGGGATATGCATAAGGCACAGCCAAGCCATCCTGGTATACATATCTGAGTCCGCAGTATGAACCTCCAATGACCCGGATGGTGGGTGCTGGCTGTTGCCAGCTCCTTACCTTCTTGGATGAAGACAGATCAAGCCGCACCCCCATTCGTGACTATTATCCTCGTGTCGACTCCACTTGATTCGGCTACCACCCCCCCTACATAACATCATGAGCATGCCCTCGACGAGACCTGGAACGCACACCCAGTCACAATCCTGCAATCAGTTGCGAGTGTCGCCCTTTATAGTGCTGTAGATGCTAGCGTAGCGCGCTGCTGCTCTTGCGCGAGCAACTCGTTGCAGACTGGCCTGGGCAATTCAAAGCTTCTTGGTCATTCCAACTCCGCTGACCAATACGACAAGAAGATACTCGAACATGGAGAGGATCAGAGCGGAGCCACGGAACTTTACGACAACATCACAGATATTGCCAGAATCCACACGGCTGCTGTCTCCTCGGGGGTTCGGTGTTTCCAGGTCCGAGACAGCACACTTTTACCTTTGCTGAAACAACTGAGATGGCCGGAACTATCGTGCAGATATTTCCCAACCCAAAATCCCGTAGTTTGATTGTGCGAATTTATGCAGCTTCAAAGAGTGAACAGCTTCCCGTTCTTGTAGCTTGATACCTAGTGGTCATGCAAGAGTCGAAAATGGGCCTGAGTTTGAGCGTGCTGTTGCGAGAACATGGTATCCCAATGAAAACATAATCTTAAGTGGGATGCCCCTCGAGAGGCTCGCGCGTTGAATACGAGACCGAACTCTCACTTGCTGATGAGTTCATATTTATGACCTTCCTTGGGCTTTCCAAAAGTACCAGGAAGTGGGTGGTGCAATGCTTCTTATCAGCACACGGCAAATAGAGATCCGTACCAAGGCGAAGCGCTTATGACGACTAATGCCCGGCCAATTCGACCACTTTAGTCCCTGCACCAGAGGCTCCTTCTTCAAGCTCGCGGCGAAGCCTTAGGACATGTTCTAACAGCTTCGTTTTATCAAACGAGCCCGGAACTTCCAATTCATCCGCGCAAGGGTCATATACCTGCAAGAAATCTTCCGATTGCTGATCGGAGAGCGTATATCCAACAAAAGCTGTCCATCGTTCGAATCCGGGGTCTGAGAAGTAGAAGCGGGTGCACTTTGAAAAGTGCCTCTTGTGTGGCGCAATCAATTCGTTGCTGATAGCAACCCACTCATCGCAGTCCCTCAAACACTTGTGCAAAATTGTGAAAGTAGAGAAGCTCCCGTTGAACCCAAACAAGCAATGTTTAAAATCTGGGGGCAAGCAATTTTCAAAATCCGGGGACTCTTTTCCCCATTCGCCCGAGCCTAAGTCCATCAACCTTAAGTTAACCGTCCATAAAGCGCCGCTGCGCAAGTTCCAATTTTGAGCCGTGTTTGCATCCTTGTCCAGGAAAGCCATCGTCATTAACGCCCATTCTTCTTTGTAAAAAGAACCCTCGTACATCCGACCACCAAGATAAGCCGTGTACAGATGCTCCAGGAAGTCTCCCCAGATGGTGGATGAAGCGGTTGCCGCGTTAGGATAAGCCCCGCGGTCGAGCAAATACCGCACAAATTCCACTGGCCGGTGAGCAGCATTGGATGGCAGATCGAGATTCTTGTGCAGAACCCAAACGACATTAGACACAAAGCAAGCAAGCAGGTACGTTGCCTTACTTGTACACTGCAGCCCTGGGTCTGAGTGAAGGCGGTATTGCACGTATAACGATAAGCCGTAGAAGGCCGCGAAACCAAGAAAGTCTTCCGGCATGTTTGACACCATCATGGAAGCTACATCACCTGTACTGATAACGTTTCGGTTAGCCGTCTGCAGAAAGTCCTCGATCATCAAATACAAAGTCACTCACTTCTTCGCCCATTGGTCCTCTCTAGATGCTGGTTCGATCATGTAGCTGTCTTGCGGTATCTGTACGTACGGGCCACCCTTCAGGTTCGTCAGATATGATGACTTTGCAATTTCCGTGGCTCGTTCGACGTAGTTCCACAACACCAATTGTGCCGTTCCCATGATGCTTTCCGTTAGAACTGCTTGAAATAGCAGCTGGTCCATTGCCCCAATACTAAGATTTCGAATATCGTATAACCAAGGTGACAATCGTGCTTTAGGCATAGAGCCCTCCTCGAATAATCTGCCTTCCTGTAACGCTGATAAGGTAATTGGGTTGGGATCACCGCATCCTAATAATCGCCATACTGCCACCATACTGTCCAGGCGAGATACGCATTCGTGGACTGCATATCTGTCATGGTCTTTGATGAACTTTATACCTACGCTGTTTTCCCGGAGAAAATCAAGGGCTGTACGGTGCACAAATTGGACTCGAACATGTAACCGGATGCGGAGTAGTTCCAACAATTCTTGGGGGATCTTATTCAGGTCGATGTCAGGGACGGCAAACTGTGATGGCAACACCAACCGAGCCAGGTCAGATAGACTCATGTGGTCGACGGGGTCCCTATCCTCTTGAATCTCGAGAAGTCCTGCACAGGTTGTTGGTAATCTCCTCGCAGTTGAGTTGCAAAGACCTAATGTTTGAGCTGCGGAGAGATCTGCAAAAGCGAGTGGGTGATCATCTTTGTGCCCTTCGTGAATCACCAGAGAAAGCTCAAGAAGGCTACTTCCATTATCAAATATCGAATCCATTTGAACAGCGAAACATCGGGCGGCTTCAATCTTGTATACAGTGTCAATGCATCCAAGCATATAGCCATACAGCTGCTCAATCTCGTCCGGTAGCGAGTCGATTCGGTGTTTCAATTGTTGTTGGCTATCTTCGTTCGTGATACCTCTATTCACTTCTCGAACGACCAATTCAGCCCATAAGAAGACGCCATCTGCCCTTCTAACAATAGTCTCGGGGATATTGAGTTTCGCCCCGGAGTCTTCGAATCTTGGCATTGAAACCCTAGGGAGCAGCGACTCAGTGACATATTTACGTATATCGGCCTCGGTCAAATCATGGAGTCTGAGCATGGCGGAAGACGAGAAAGCATCGCTGAAAATTCTGTATGGTCGACTCGAAAGACAAGTTTTGAGATCCGTGTTTTCTGTCAAGTCTCTAATCATTGATACAATCTGCTCGTAACGCTGATCGAGTTCGTCCAAGCCGTCCAAGAAGAAACAAGCACGATGCGACTTCGCTAATTCCAACAATAGGGCTTTCGAATATTTCTTGAGTCGTGCCTCTGTCCAGGCGGGGAGTGCTCCGTGCCGACCGTGCCGAGAGGCCGGTGACACATTGTCGGCCGAAATGATACCTATCAGTTCTGGTAATGCGCTGAAAATCTGATAGAGTAAAGACCTGAGCAAGCCAATGATTGTCTTCTGGGCGGAGCTACCCGCCCTCCAAAAGAAAAATTTCACTACTAAGATCTCCCTAGAGCCAGCCCAGGCTCTAAGCAAGTTTGTTGTACGATCATTGTCGCAGATATACCGCATCAAGGTCGATTTGCCGGAGCCTGCCTTACCGCTAATCCAGTAGGTACCTTGCCCACCTTCTAGCCATGCAACGAAGTTGTCCCAAGGTTGGAAGACAGTCTTGGAGTCATCTAGAAGCCATTCGAATGTCTTGGCATGTGCATCTTTGATTCCTTCTTCCCTGGCTTGGATATCAGGATACCACAGGCTCTCAAGAAAAGCCTTGTTATATCCCGTTTTTGCCAGGGTCTCCTCATGCTGTTGGAAACGGCTATCAAAGTGGGCACTGGTACTTTCGCTGTGCTTACGGAGTACTTCTTTCAATTCATCAAATGTCTGACGACTGTCTGTGAGGCTATCACCCAGCGATTGAATTTTCTTATCGAGTTCACAAAAGCCCTTAGTCTGCAGTAAGGAGTTTTGGATGGAGCGTTGCCTTGAATAAAAGAGTCAACATGGGAAGTCCAACACCACGTGCTATTAGGAGACCAGTCTGGACAGATATATAGACCATAAGGCAACAGAGCATATGAACTAACGTGAGAGAGAAGCAGTGAAGAGTTTTTCCCGGGCATCGCAAAGAGAAAGGCAAGGGCTTGTTCGCAAGGAGGACCACCAATTCAACGTTCTCGATCCTCCACTACCCAGACCTAGCTCTCTCGTTCACATATGTTAGGAAGACTTATTACTAACCTCAGATCAGCTAACACCTTAGTATCCAGAATCTTCCGATATTCATCCAATCGCCTCTGCATACGATCAATCGTGCCCTTCTTCTTAAGGCTCCTATAAGTCGAGCTGACAGCTTTCCACCTCGAGCCAGTGCTGCCTGCTTTGATTGACTGCAGCTCTCCAACCAACTCTTTCGCCATCTCTGAGCATTTATTCGACAGCTGGATAAGATCCTTGTCACCAGCAGTCTGAGCACCGATGGACGATGTAGTTGGTTGCAAGTCCGCGCAAAGAGTAGTCAGATGTTCGGCCATGGATTCGATACTTTCGTTTTCGGAGAGGGAGCCATTCTTGTAGATTTCTCGACAGTGGGAGAGCACTTTGGTGCTGAAGTCGATGACTTGGATGACGCCGCAGGCAAGGCTGAAAGCAGTGATCGGATCCATTGTGGGCGATAAGCTATGTAGGCTTGTGATCAAAGGAAATTCTCTCGTGTGAGAACAAGATGCACAGCGCGTCCGTATGGATTGGATCTTGGAGCAGACTTTGACATCTTGTGTCAGCTTGAGGATTGGGAGGTGAATGGAGGCTTTCATTGGGCGATGTTGAAATAGACTCGTTAAGCGCACCCTTCCTCGGGTCACTGATGGCTAGCCATATCGAGATGGGATTATCTTCTCCCGTCCACTTGCTCTCCTTCAACCTCCAACGTTCAGATAATTCACAACAAGCAAACATCAACGCCCCGACAAGAAGCCATGCTTTATTCCCTCGCACCGCCCAGAAAGTTGAAGAGAAACTTCCAGAATGGCCGGTTGACCACTGAAGGTTCATAGCTAAAGAACTAGATCCGTTATTGTCTTCACATAAATCAAGCAGAATGGTTCCATGGAACGAGACTGGGAACAGGCTCAGTTGCTGTCCTCTTCTCTGTTCCGGGTCTGCCGAGGATATCTGGGAGTCGTAATAATTGTACCATAAGCTGATGTTTCAGCCAATGGACTATTGGACTGGGCTTCTGCTGTCAAGGTTAATATGAAGAAGACTGTGAGGAGGAGATGACTTCCGTGGTATCAGCTTCCGGCCATCATAGACACGACAAATTGACGATCAACCGCGCAAAGGCGCAGCTGAGAGAATCCCACCCGCCTGATTCCCATTGACCTCTAATACACCCACCCTAGGTACAGAAGGCCCACACCAACGCCATACCTATCCATCCCTTCCTAGCTCCTCATTCCGTCCCATCGTATAACAGCATAACACCCCCACCATTACGCCTGCGCCACACCCCCCTTATCCTTCCAGCTCATATACCGCTGCCACGTCTCCGTCCAGACCATGTACCTCACGCTCTGGAACGCCGGATTGAATACCACCTCATCGAAATCCGCCGGAACCTCCAGCCCCTCTAGCGGATCCTCCTCGCCTCCCTCCTCTGCCGTCAGTCCGCCATTGCTATCATGATCGACGCCTACTTCCACAATATGCTCGGAGCTCTCGCTGCCGGGGTTTTTCTTGGCTGTTCCGGGTCGAGAGGCGTTTCGATGGCCCATGGCCTGCATTGGGTAAGAGGGAGGCGCGGACTCGTTCTCCGGGGGGTTGGCGGGCAGGTCCCAGGGCGTGGGATGTGAACTGTTGGAGTTGATGCTCGGGGTACGGCTGTTGCTTGCAGAAGCGACCAGGGCGGTAGCGGGGCCGAAAATGGCGTCGAGAAGGTTGTAGATGTGGGATTCAACGTTGATGGGATAGGACGCGGTTTGGTTATGAACGAGGGCGACGTAGATGTTAAGGGCGACGCGGAACATCACGCCACGTGCGCGCCGGAAGTCAGTGTCGGACCTGCATGTGCTGTAGAACAGCTGCTCGCACTGGCGTTTGAAGTCCAGGACGCGGGTCAGGAAGATGATGTTCTCGCCGTTGAGCTCCATGCAGGAAGCGTACATTTGCAGGCTGTCGTGGCTGCCGGAGAGACAAGCATCGAGCGAGTCCATCGGATACATCTGACGGCGCTTGGAGCTCGTAGATTTTGTGGTCAGGGAACCGGTCGTGGTGGTGTCGTCGATGAAGTTAAGCCGTTTCTGGTCGAAGGATCGGAGCCGTTTCTTGTCAAATTCGGCGAGGGCGCGGTAGGTCTCGCGGACCTCTTTCTTATGCTTCCATATCTGGTAGATGGGGAAGCCCAGAGTGACAATTTCCATCGTTATCAAGCCCGGGGCGAACCTGAGCGCGGGAATAAGTGTCAACGTTGTGATATTGGTATGGCATGTTAAAGGACAACGCACCACATTGAAGGAGGCCAGTATTTGTTTATCGGACTAAAAAGGTTGCTATATCGAGCTGCTAACCAAATTGGAGTTGCCGGAAGCCTGACATGATCAGTACATTCGTACTTATTCAGATGCAGCTCTCTTACCCAGCAACGATGGCCAGTATCGTTTGCAGACGCCAATGATATATATCCTGGATGACGCGAACCTTCCAGATCAAGTATGGACCGAAGATGTAATTCCATAAGAATTGCCACACCACGGACGGCGCCCTTGTATCTCATCAGGTTTCATTCTTTTCTCAATATCTTCATGAGGATCCACTTACCACTCCCATCCTAGACGACACAGCCCAGGTGACGTGTGCTTCGACACAATACCATAGTGGTTGAATTTGCGGGAGATATTATATATGACGAAAGATGCTACGAACTAGAATTAAGGCTTCATTAACATCATTATATCGGACATCATCGTGCCCTGCCTTTACCTGGACTATTATCCCCAAGGTGACGTAGGCTTCATATCTGCGCGTTGAGCGAACATTCCCCCACCAACACTTGAGGCGAAAACTCCAGTAGCTGATACCCCCGAATCCTTTTTTCGGCTTTGGCGGCAAGGGCTTGAAATGGTGCTCGTTGGTGATAAGCCTAGCTTGCTGGCTGCTGACAACCAGAAGCTGCTGGTTCTGAGCCTGAAACAAGTCGATACCGATGGGCAGGTACAGATCCATGCACCAGAACTCGACCTGGCAAGGGTAATCGCCGTTGAGGGTATAGACGACGAAGATCATAAATAGGAACACGCGAAGGGTCAAAAGCGACATGAGTAGCAGGGGCACATTGCGAAACTTGACCACGGCGTTGTTGCGGTGATGCCAGAGGAAGAAGCATGCCGCGCAGAAAATGATGGAGTATGTGACAATGAACACGATGTTGGAGATTCCATAGTTGTCGAGGTTTTCGGCTCCGTCGTTGATGCCTCCAGGATTAAGATACACCATTTTGCCGGTTGCGCGATTGACGGTGAAAGAGGATTCGAGGGGACCTCGACATAGATGAGGTTGAGATCACGGAAGTCCAACCTTCATCTCGCATATAGATAATCGCTCCGACAGGGGATGGTTCCGGCTCCAAGGACTGGTCCGGCGCGAAGTCACTCCCACGACGCGTCTAGATCTGTTGTCCGAATTGACACCCGAATCGTTCATCGGAAGTTTGAATGTCAGCATTGTCACATGCAAGGAAAGACCTAATTCAACCATGCATTGCTGAATGGCTTTACCTCTCAAAACTCTCGTCATACAGCCTCTATGCCTTCGAGAAAAGCCTGTCCCCACAAGGTCGAGCATGGTGGGGTAGCAGCGAAGTCTGGTCACCTCATAGAAGTACCATCGACAGTCCCTGTGATCGACAACGAAGGGTGCAACGAGAAGATCGTTGGCTGTGGGCAAAGAAGGCTTTTACTTGATCCGATATTGGGAAAGCGTCGATCCAGCGGGAAGGCTATTCAACGCCAGGAACAGCTTCCAAGTCATCGTCAGTGCGTCACATACATCTGCACGGTCCAGGTGCTCAACGGAGATGAGCCGCAAGAAACAGGCGAAACACGAGCCTCGCTGGAGACAGAGCGCATGGCATGCAGTCGGTCTCGGCTCTTCGCTTTCCTTGGAGAAATATAAATTCATGGGAGTAGCAGCACGATGGGGCCGCCATTCTCTTGCCAATGGCCCTCGACGACTGAAAGCTTCTTCGCCGAGTGGGGGGTTCTCCACTGTGTGCTTATGCAAGTACTACGTCTCCACTATCTCCCCACAATCTAGCGAGCATCGCGTGGGTCACGATAATAGTGGCCACTGGCCAGCACTGATCAAAATTCAAATACCTCGGGCGTAGTTGCCATTGTGGGGAAGTCACAGCGACTGCCCCTGACCTGAAAGCCCCGGCTAGAAGGCATGCAAGGCATACGGCAGGTCCAGCGGAGGCACGGCAAACTCTATCTCTCTTTCGGAGTTTTTTCTCGATGTGCTAATCGCTAGCGACGCGCTACCCCGAAGCCAAATGGGGATTTGCAAACTCTCCGAGATGGTCCCAGCGCCAGACGCTGGCGATCTTCTGTTCGAGTTGCCGTTGGACGTCCAACATGGCCCACTGCTGGGGAAAACTGCGTGGGATAATAATGTTGCTACGTGCACGCAAAATTATCGCATCGGCAGATTTGAAATGGTTTGAATTGGATTCGATATCGCTGTTATATCGTCGTTGCTTGATCACAGAACAAGGAAACCATGATGTTATACTTTGATCTATGGCTAGACTTCGATGAGAAAACTCAGAAGTCCGCCATCGTACGGGGCCCCACTCGTGTCTGGACCGGTACGGGAAGCCCGTCGGGCGGGAGACTTTAATGCATCTCAATCGCAATCTTTCGGATTGAAAATTGGCCCATGGATTCGGGCCAGCGTGGAATGTCGGACCGAGCTGCTTTCGATGATATCTAAAGTAGAAAGTCTAAAGGGTCAACCTTCAACACAGTGTCTTATCTCGGTAAGAACGAGGGTAGGCATTGATTCCTCCTCAGTCATGAATCTGAGCAGCCTCCGATAGAGTACGAATGATGTGAGGGTCGGAGCCGAAATCATCCCCGTCCTGCTCTCTACTGCCTGGAAGAAAGTAATATTTACACGGAGTTGCTGCCAACTGGCATAGGAGCAGCGAAAGCAAACAACATGTTAGGTACCATAGTAATCAAAGGACCGTGGTCCAACGCCATCGCCATGCATCGAGAATCCCTGTAACTCTAAGGTAATTTGCCGCCCACCCAATACCCACATACCCCTGTGATCCTGAAGCCCTGTGCTGCTAATGGGAGTTTGAAAACATGGTCCGAAAGGAAGGCGGAAAGTGGTATGATGGAGTATGGTGATGGATGTAGGGTAGGTTAGACGGCTGGCGCAACGAAGTCAAGATCAGCCCATCGATCCGAGGATCCTCTTGCCGAGCCCCATGACGCTTCTCTTGCGACTACTATAAAGGACATCAGTATTTCGGTGCTAAGAGAGAAGAGAGAAGTGGTCTTACCTCCCCTCCGTGTCCTCGCCCGAAGTGTCGGTCGCGCGAGGACTTTCGCTCGAGAAGCGCCGCACAAAGGTGTTGCGCCGCATGAAGCCCGGCGGCTGCACGTCTTCGCTGTTAGCTGTCCCATTTGCTTCGTTGAATGAGGGAGTCGTAGCTTGACCCTCGGCATCTGACGAGACTTGGCTTTTCATGCTTGAAGAATATGAGATGGATCTTTGTAAGGTGCTGCCTCGCGAAGCGGTAGATGGCCGAGGAGACTCCGTCCAGGGGCTCCCATTCCGTAGGCTACTGGTCTCACTGCCAGAAATGTTAAGGAGACTCGTTGTATTTGGCAGCACAGACGAGGCGCTGGCAAGCTGGCGGAGTCGGCTTTGCTGATGCTTGTTGGGACCATGCTTGGAAAGTTTGTTGCCGAGAATTGCTCCCGTATGAGATATCAGTGCCCGGATCACATCCTTCTTGAGTCGCAATGCCAAGTCTAGATTTGACCAGGTCTTGTTGCGATACTCCAGTACAGGCATACGGAAGACGAAATTGTGCACATCCATGATGTTCCTTTCGCCACGACCTTTGTAGCTGAGGCATAGAACTACGCTGGGGATCTTGACGTATGCAAGAGTCATGTAATTCGAAGCTCTGTTCATCATTTGCGTCAGGTCGTCCGATGCTTTCTCCTCGGTATGTTGCTTCTGACTTGCGGCGCGGTGTAATGCAAACCTCTTTGGCTTATCAGTGCTACCGCTCATGGTCGAAAGATTTGTAGAAGACGCATCATTACGAGCGAGGGCCGGTAGACTTTCACGGGACACTTGGCGGGAAGAAGGATGCAGTTTTGAGAGTTTGGCTGACGGCCGCGAAATGGCGCTGTGCTGAAAGAGTCGGAAGTTGTGGACATCTCCTTTGCTATGCACTGTTCCATTCTTAGTCCTTGCAACGGGGTAATGGCTCCCTTGTGCAAAACCATGGGTTGTGCGAAGACGCATCTCCAGAGATCCAGGTCTTGTTCGTTGATCGGCATTTGAGCCATTGGCTTCCAAGCCTGGAATATCCGATATGTTACGTTGCACCTCCTCTGCGTCCGAATCACTATCGTCATCCTGTGACGGATTGTTGCTCTTAACCATGAGGGGTGAGAAAGATCCATTTTCACCATCCTTCATGCCAGGGAAAATATACTCGAACAGCTTCAAACCAATTTCCCTCTCTAATTGGACCTTCAGAGGAACGAGATTGACTTCGAACTGATCCAGGACCGGTATGCCTGCAATGGCCTCGAGCATGTGCCAGTGAACTTGGAGCATTCCCTGCTCTTGCTCGTATTCAAGAGACTTGCCATTCTCAGCATAGCGAGCGAGGATCTCCGGATAAAGCGCATTTGGCAGAAGATTCAGCCCGTGTATGCGCTGAATGGTCATTGTGTTGAAGTTCGAACCGTCGCTGTTGTCAGTCCGGTCGTAGACTGCTTTTTGTAATTGGACCTCCATTAGAGGTTCGTCTCTGTCTCTTATCAGATGCCACACGATCTCCGAGGCTGAGAGGTTCCATTGTAGCAATCCCGTTGTTTGTGAGGTCTGAGCACGATCTTCGTTCTTGCGCTGCGAGGTAGTGATAGCTTTCATCATGAAAAATAGCTCATCCTCGCAATTTGCAAGGTCCTGCTCGATCGACAGACAATCCTGCCACCCTTGACGGTCTAGGAATTTTGCGTGTATCTGAAAGTGTGTCTTGATTTCTTCCAGCTGTCGAATCCTTTCCTGAAGACTGGCTACCATCTCAGGGGCGCCTCGAAGATCGCTGAAGTCGGATGCCAGCATGATCTTCTCAAGCTTCTCACTTCGTACCTTTTCGAGAGGCTCGCTATACAGAAGCAGATCCAGTACTATGACATACATCGTATAATACTGTGCCGAATCGCAGCTCGCCCTTATTTGGGGGAAGTCGACCCACAGATGGTCGATCCGACTGTCGTGGCTTTCTGAAGAATTGCCTTGACCGGAACTCCCGTTATTAACCTCGTTATTGTACTTGAGTCTCAATGTGTTGTACTTGTCGTACCGTAGACTCGCAGACGTCTTCTGTGCCACCCTTGAAAACCCGAAGGGGTTGAGGTCGAAGTCGAAGTTGACTTCGAACGGCACCCAGGGAGGCCAAGCAGAACCTTTGGGGGCACCGTAGCGGTTACCAGAGTGCAGGTTCAGGAACTGCACAAGGGATTTCTGGGTGGCTACGAAGAATTGCACACTGTCCATATCCACAGAGAATCGGCGCTGCACGAGACCGCTGACATCGTCTAAGATACGAACCTTGTCCATGACTTGGATGACCTTCAATTGCATGCCCTTCGCAGTGACGAGCAGGACCGATCTGGCATTCTTTTCGCTCTGAAGTTGAATCTGTGGGGCGATCAGGCGGACGTGGTACGAGTTCAGTGCTGTAAAGTCTTGAGAGATGTCCTTGCCAAGATTGGTAGTATCCGAGCTTCGGCTGCTCTCTGTCTGATGGGGATCATCGGCATCTACAAACCTTTTGCCATCGTTAAGGAGGTCTCTGATCCGCTCCTCAACACTCGCGTCGCTCTTTTGCTCATTCCTTGGTTTTTCTGTTGGATCCTCCGATACAGGTGTATTTACAGTTGAATGGTCCGTGTGCGCTTTCTTGTTCTTGTTCTGCTCCTCAACGATATCCAGGATGAATTTTACAGCTCTTCTCGTCATGTAGTAGATGAAGCCTCGCCGTTGGCTGACTTGATGGACGTACCGCAGGATTATGTTTCTGAGGGAATTGTTCCACTTCAGCTGTGCATTGTGGACGATGAATCGATTGTTAAAGTCACTGACGATTTTCGCAAGCGGCACGGTCTCGATGCCTGCTCCTTCGGGATCCTCAGTCGTTTGTGGAGTCAAATCTGGATCGGCCGCGTCTCCAATAGTAGAAGACCCGGGCCTATCCTGCTCAATGCGCTTCGTGAGGTTTGCAAGCATGTCATTTAAGAATTTCTTCTTGTCTTCCATGACGTCCCCTTGGCTACGGAGCAGCTCAAAACGCTCCTTGAGGCTACTATCTCGATTACCATCCCGCACCACACGAAGTTCCTGTTCGTTCAATGTCCGCTCATGCATTGCCAGCTGCTCGTCAATTCTGACAATGCGTTCTTGTATAAGACGACACTGCACCTTCCGTGGATCGTTATCCTGTGACATCACGCAGTAATGTGTCGGCTCGTTGCCAAAGGGGCTTCGCCGATTGGTATCACCAGAAATCGACCCTTCATGATCAGTTTGTCGGAAGTAAGTAAATCGTGGCGCAAAACCTAGAGGCATGATCTTCGTTTCGGGATTTGTGTCGATTGGTAGAATCCAATCCAGCTCCACAAAGTCATCCATATCCACCCAGCTAAAATCATTATCCGGGATGACAAAACGAGACATGTCGGCTGTTAAGCCAGGTTGCTGATACGACGCCAATTCTGCATCAGACGCACGATCGACATCTGCTGATGATGTGCCTGCAATACTGGCAGAAATTGCACGCAGATCAGCCGTGATGAAGTCAAGTTGGGCCTGGTTGATCCGCATGCCGCTGGTTTTCATCTGCTTTGCCCGCCCTTTACCCTGCGCTGCAAACTCTTCACGCCTTTGGTGTAGATCAAGCATAAAGCTATCAATACGGAGCTTCAGACCAGTTGCGGACACAGTATCCTCGGCGTAGTCCTCGGCGTCCTTATGGATGTACATATGTGTGATAAAGAGAGGTGACAGTAATAGATTGTACTTGAATGTGGCCAGGTGGCGACCAAACTTTTTGCTCGATTTTTCGACGCCAGGGAAAAGCTTCCCTTGCCTGATAGGTAGCGACATAATGCCCGAGAACATTGACCACCAGCTAAAAAAATGCGTGAAGAATCGTGGACTCATATGCGCGGTATTATAGCTCGTTGACGGTTTGAGGTTGTTCACGTTCCAATCTCGGTCGAGCGGAGCGGTGACGGCCACGGAAAGATGTATGTGGTTACTCCGAAAGCCGCGGAAGGCATCATATGTCTATAGGACTATTAGTACAATCTGATAAAGGAAGGAGGCTTCATACTTCTCCAGGTGGAGCAGTTGCACGGTCGGGCGTGGTCAAAACAACGTCGTAATGCGGCGTGAATTCGGAAGAACGGCTTCCGTCATCAAGATTGCGCTCGAGTACCAGGCCCGCAAGCCAACGGACGTTCCCCGAGAGTTTCATGATGACTTTCTTGAACAACGCAGTATTCTTGGTGCTGCTTCGACTGGCGACACTGTCCATGTCTCGTCCCATACTGCTGTTGGACTCTCTAGCCTGGTGGCTATAGTCTGGGATTGCTAGCACGTATTCCCCACTGTTGACCGTCATGAACTGCCTGGGATCATCATTTTCATGTATTCCCCAGTGAACGTTGTGTCGCCAACACATGACAAAACCAGCTCCATGACCAGTAACGACATAAGGGTCCCTCGAGCCTAGCGGTCTGATCAGCAGATATTGAATGTTCGAGAGACTTATGGGCAGACCTTTAAGCTTAAGATGAACGTCGCCATCGCCCTTCCATCTTACATTCACCCGTGAATGTGAGCTCAGGCGGATCTTGTCCCAGAAGCCGACGCGATCTGAGGGATCAACTTGTTGCTTTGTAAATCCCTCGATTACCATCATCATATCTTGAATGGCAGGCTGGTACGAGGTACCCCACGTAATGCTCGTTGGTGCACTGGTGTTGATAGCGATCTCCAAATCAGAGTATGTTTTGACCGGAGATACAGTCCGACGAACGTCGATTGCAAAGCCTTTGTTGAGACTGGAGGGTTGGGTCATCTTTTCTGGAGGGACCACTTCCACCTTGATCTGCTTGGTTGAGATGTCCCCACGGTACTCTTCAGCAATCACAAAGTCAGTCCTGACCGACCAACTAGGTAGCCTCGGGGATTGTCCAGTGGCTTTTGCAGGTACGTGAAGCACAGGCAAAGGGTAGTCGCGGAGAGACACACGAGCTTCGCCCATGTCAATCTGTACGCTCAGAGGGATAAGGAGGGTATATTCCATGTCGCGTGGCATACCTTTTCCGGCCCTATGCAAAAATTGAGGATACTCGTTCAGCGGAAACGATGGCTTGTCGAGAATGATGTAAGCGTCACTTATCAAAGCAGACATCAGACCTGGTCGCCCATTCATAGCAAGCAATGTTTCGCTGCTGTCGTCAACATCTAGAGCATCATCGTCTCCCCAGATAAGGCCATGGTCTGGACGGATGCCTGCGTGCTGCATTCGATATGCAGTGTCTATGCGCTTCTTCCAACTTTGAGCATTGTAGCATTGAAGTCGTCGCCAAGCCTCCTGGGCTGAGATCTTGGAAGATGAGCTCAACCCACACTCGCCCTCTGGATCATATCGCATCTGATTGGCCGACTTTGACGCGGATTGGGAACGCCCTCTCCGAGGAGCTTCATCGCTACTGCTTCGGTGATATGACTGGTGCTTCTGTGACCTGTAGCTGCGTCCTCGATTTGGTTGATGTGAAGAATGTGAACGATGCCTCAAAGGTTCCTGTCGGTGACGGGGGCTTTCCATATTCTTTTCCTTCGCTTCGTAAGCTTCTGCACGCGCTAGTCGCTGCTTCTGTTCGAGTAGTCCGATCCGGTAAATACATCCAAGCTTCCACTCGAAAGGACCATCTTCAATATCAAAGAGCAGCGCTCTAGTACGGAGCGAGATTCGTGGCACCTTCTTTGGCTGTTCCGGCCTCTTTTTGAGGATATACTCGTCAGTTCCGGTTCTGAAATGATGCTGGAGTTGCTCAGTGGCTTTAATGACGTTCGCAATATTATCGAATACGTTGTGTAGAACAAGTTGATGAGGCACTGCAAGCCTCACGAACTCGGCCGAGAGATCGATCGATCTCTCATCAACAATGGCCGTGCCATGCCTTCTACGAATCTCCCGAAGGTCGAGGCGTGAATTCTTGATACTTACTATCCTAGCCCATGCCGATCGGATCTTGGGTGCCTGAACGCAAAGGCGAGTATGACGAGATTTAACAAACGGTGCCGCCCACCTATGGCGACCAGCTTCCAGCCCGCGAATCTGGAGGAGCATTGAGGGATCCGAGGGCATGCTAGCTATGATTTGAAGCAATTCGGCCTTGAGGTCAGCGGTGATCACTTCCGTTAAAGATGCCGGCTTGGGAGGTAGCAAACCGTCGCTGGCACCCTTGTCCGGTACATAAACACCAGCAAAGGCATCTCGTAGCACCATCAGAGCCACGCCAGCTGAGTAGTATCGGAACAGCGAATATTGGACGTAAAGAGACTTGAAATGGGAGTTCAAGTGGAACGTTCGGCCTCGGTTATCGCTAGATGTTGACAAGGCGATTTCGAAACGAGGTAGCGACAGAAATGACTCTGGCTCCAGGACATCGATATCTTCAACTACGAAGCCTTCTAATTGCCGTAGATGCACAGCTAACCGCCTACCATCTGTCATCGCAGAAGGCTCGCATGATGTGTCCTGCGGTGTCGTGTTCTCATCAGTGGGCTCGTCAGATGTTTCAGGATTTTTCCTGCGTCGTCTCGATGGCGGTCGTTCGGACGAGGGCGCCTTGTGTGCTGAATATTCCGCACTCCAAGACTCTAGTTGCAAAGCCACTCCGCGGGTGTCTCCAGAGACCTCCGAATCTACACCGGCAATCTCGACCCCAAAATTGGAGCCTTGAAGTTGAAAATGGGCCAGCCACGGCGGCAGCGACCGCAGGAAGTTCACGTCCTTTTTCTCGTTGTTACTAGAACCACTCATAGTCTCAGTCTGTTGAAACAACTGTTGAACGACTAGACGTAAGCCCGCAGTGATCTCAGGACGGACCATGTGTACAGAGATGGTCCGCAGCTCCCCTGTAGCATCAACGCGAACGTTGGGAGATGCGTCCAACTGGACATTCAATTCCAGGGTGTCGGTAATTAGAAGATTATGCCGTTCTCCGGCGGATGTATGATAGTACAATTGATGATGGGACATACGTAAGCTTGAATTAAGTGCATAGTGCAATTGCCCAGCTGAAGTGTGGGATGATTCAGAATCTAATGATATTGAGGAAATCGAAGATATTAATAGGTCATACTCATCGCTACCATTGAGCGCCGGGTCAGAGACGGGAAGTACTACTCTGATGACCGGCTCATGGATGGAGAACTTAACGCTAGCCTTGGGCAGTAGCCTTCGTATAAGATGGTGACGACGACGACCTGCGGCATGGCGCTGAGTAGCTGCCTCACGGTGACTACGGAGTAGTGCGAGTACCAGAGGCATGTGCTTCGGGTCCAAGTCCACAGATGGAGACGTCACCACCAGGTTTGCGAACAATATATTTGCATTCCTTTCGGCAGCATTTCCATCCTCAGAATTTGTAACGGTCTTGGATGGCAGGGTTGTCTTGACTGTAGTTGTTGCCATAGGGACGTATACGACTCGCTCTGGCTGCCCAGTGCCATCGTCAAGGCTTAATGCAAGGGAGATGGCGGCTACCAGTGCTTGGTGAGCAACATCTTGGCTTTGGAAGTACATACGATGCGCGGGGCTTTTCGGGTCCAGACGATGCATGTCAATGCCCAATTCGTTCATTGAAATATTGAGGTAGAGCGGGAGTCCAGATCGACGGAGATGTCGTATGTCCATGGATAAGCCGACGAAGTTGACCGCAATTTGGATCTCCTCGATGCCTCGTAGGATTGAGCTGATGAACTCCTTCGAATCGGAGACTGTTTGCACTATGATCGCCTCCCTACTGCCTGGCCGATCCAACTCTTCAATTAGGTCGGAAATGGAGACCTCGCTGACACGATCTTGCTCTAGAGATTTGTGGGCGACGTGGGCAAGTTGGATCTCTTCTTTACATCTGAGCAGGTCATCGTACGGAATGTGCACGCGCCCAAGCTTGAGTGAAATAGATGCATCTCGCAGCCCAGCTTTTTCTGCATAGAGGAGTCCGTGGATATTGAGACCGGCTGTATCGATCACTTCGAGGGAATCCTTCCCATTGGGAGTAAATAGCACACCTTTGGCGGCAAATCTCCATTCAACGGGTCGGCGCCCACCTGCGGGGACTCTTTTATGCTGAAAAAGGCGACCCCGGTCCACAGTCTGGCGCCTAGTATCTACTGCCATGGTGAACACGCCCACCTCCAAGCAGCCAACATCTGCAACGACGAGACTGGTATTGTTGGCCAATACATCAACCATACATAGCCAGTGGATCTTCTCATGCAATCTCTTGATTTTCTCCTTGATCAAAGTCAATTCCTTCCATGTCCGGCTCCTGCCATCGCCTGTTTGAGAAGCCCAAACCTGAGGAACTTTCGGTGATCGCGCAACACCGTCAATTCTGGCGCTACCATTCGCCGTATCCGCCGAACCATCAGTGTATTTTGTCCCCTTCTGCCCTTTCCTTCTCGATAAGGCCTTAACATCGATGGTAATTTTTAGCTCTGTAAGCCGGAGGGAAATCCATGTTGGCTGTGCGAAGGTCGGCCGGTGGAGAGTGAAGCCAAGTCCACGAAGCTCGATCTGTACGCCCTCGCGCGGGGTATATGCAATGCGCCGTAGAGAGCAATAACCGATTCTTTGGATGGAGATGCCGGTTGCGATACGGAGGACAGCGAAGGCGACAAAGGACGCAAGGTAGAGAAGCAGGACGAAGCCGAGGAGGGAGGAAGGATTGAGGAAGCTCATGGCTGGCTAAGACCATGGAGCTGATGAGGGATTCGCAGTAACAACCACGAAGCCGGCATCGTCAGCGTGGGCATCTGGCTGCAATGCGCGTGTCAGGACGTAGATGCTGACGATGTCACCGCGTATTTGATACTAAAGATATTTCGAGGTGAGTAGACTGGTGGACGCACGGCGGTAAACGTGTATGGGACATGTTGGAGTCCGCCGGTGTTGTCCGTGTATCTTAATGAAGAATCTTGATAGCTCTCGATAGGAAATGGCGGAATGACGGAACGCCCGCTTGCAGCTTCCTGCTCGGATATTTCGGTCCGAGAACCGACGCAGGTGTTCGGCCCGGGGCTTCCTAGTCGTACTTAGGGCCGAGCAAGGGCTACTTGTACCAATATATTGCTGAGCTCCCATTCTACTGAGGTGAACAATGGAGAAGCTGGGATCTGGATCTGGGTCTCTCAACTGAGTTCATGATGGCATGAGGATTGGAACTCCTAACGAGGACTTCCGGCTCTGATACTGTAAAGACATGAAAACAACGTCAGGACACATATTATTATAGCATTGTATGTCTCACAGAACTGATATTTGAAAATACTCGACGTTATTTGCTCGGGCTGCTCGAGCTCTCCTGCTATGATTACCAAAGCTCTAATCACACTCCAAGATATCTCTACTCTCAAACTCTTTTCTAACTCAACGGCTAACCTACTCCTCAAAACGTCGCCCCGTTCCCCATCGCCGCAGCCACTACCGGCCCCGTACTACTCCCACCCCCATCAAGCGGATGATACCCCATCCAACAATGCCCGCTCACCCCCTTCCGGAAATCACACTGATAATCCTTCGCCCCGCGTTGAATACCATCGTAAAGCAGATACGTCGCACAAGTGTAATAGCAATCATGAGCGCTGATGCCATGGCCCCCCTTGAACCAGCCCATCCCGGCACATGTGTTGCCGTCCCAGCCGTCGTGGAATCGTCCGGTGCTGTATGCGTTGAGGCAGTCGGTCATGGTTTGTACGGGGACGGTGAGACCGAGGTGTTTGCGGTTTGTGGTGACGCTTTGTTGGTTGGGCCAGTTGGCGGGAGATGGATATTGGATTGGTCCGTTGTCGCGGCGGGGAAGAGAGGCTGCTGTTGTGAAAGCGATGAGGGAGGGGAAGAGGAGGATGTAGGGCTGCATCTTGATGGGCTTGTCGTGGGTTTAGAGAGCAGGCTTCGCGAGAGCAGACTTGGGAACACTGACCTTGGTAGAAGTGAAATTAGGTATGACAACCTTGGTGTCTTTTCCTGTAGAGACTGATCCGAGACGGAAGACTTTTACCTCGGAGCTTGTACAATGGAACGAAGACAATGCGACGCCATGATCATTGAGATGGATAATCCTTTGCAACAACACTATCAGGAAGTGCGAAATGGAAAGCACCCTGAAACAATCAAGGCTGGGCGTAGATCATTGTAAGACTAAGTATTCCAAACCTTGACCAAAAATTATAATTAGTCTTCCACGTGCCGTATCTTCGACAAGCGCTCGAGTATGCGAAGAGTATCCACCATGTCAGAAGCCTAGACAAGAATCCCTGACAGAGAGGAAACAAATCATCTGCTAATAAAAACCTGCTGGATCTCTGCGACATTGGATTCGAGCAAGAGGAGCAATCTCGAAAAGTGAATTGGAAGAAGGTGACAAAAGCCATCGATGACGACCAAACAATTACCTCAAAAGGGTCTCTTGCCCCACAATTCACGGGCTGCCCATTGCAGCTCTTCTCAAAATCATTAGGCCACCCACGCCAGCAAAGATAGAAAAAGCCAGAGATCACTCACGATAAGCGGATCCACGCGGTCAAGCACTCGAAGGAAATTGGCGTTCCGTGTGCCGTATCCGCGCCGTAAGCGCTCCATAGGACAATCGTTGCTGGCTGCGGGTCTCTGATCATCTTGATGGCGGTACTGTGCTCCTTAAAGACGAGCGGACATCTGATTGCGCGGAGATATTGCATTGTGGGTGGTAGTTTAAGTGTTGGATGATTGGAGTCTGGTACGAATCAACCGTTCGCAATTGGGCAGATAAAGAGTGAAGGGGTTGTAGTTTTCTATGGTTCTAGGTAGCTGACGAGATATGGCACAAGTACAGGCTGTCGGGAAGAGAAGAGCAATGATAGATGCTGCATTGAGAAGAGAAGATAGTGGTCAAAAAAACCAGAAAGCAAAGATTCTGTAAGTGAAGGATGGTCATGTACGAGATAATATCATTAAAGTACAAGAATCGTTACCTTATCGCAATCCTTCATGAACCAAGTCTCCTCTTACACGTGAGTCGAATTATCCGAGCCCAATTTGATCTCAACTCCCAACCCCTATCCGCATAGCCACTTCCATAACCTGAACATTCGCCGGCCCCGATGTTGTACACAACGAATGATACATCTTGCTCATCATCAGGGCCAGGAATCACCGAGACTTGTCATCCCGCTTTCTCCTCCGGCTCTCTTCATGATCTTTCTTCTCCTTCATCTGCTCTCTCTTCTTCTCGATCGCATTCGCGCTCAAACCTCCTAGGACCGCCCCTCCTATCACACCCAGAGGACTCTTTTCGCCTTTCATCGCTTCGCCACCAAGAAAGCCGCCAGCCACCATGCCAAGGACAGAGGCGACGTAGTTTGCGTCGCTACCCCCGAAATGCTCCTTCACACGGTCCTTGACCGAATGTTCCTCGTCCTTGTGCTTCTTAGAGTGAGAGGAACGGCGGTGACGGGAGCGATCGGAATCCTACAAGAAGATAACATGAGCCGAGTGCCAGAGGCATGAAACCTAGCCAGTACAGAGTAGATTCTGGCAAGGTCACCACGCCTTACGTTGCGCAGTATGAGCGGCTCTATCGGGTAAGAAGGAGGTACTTACATAGTCTTCATCATCGCTTCTATCATACCGGTCTCTATCACTATGACGAGCTACCTGTTGATCGCGACCAGATCCGTTATTGTAGCCATGGCCATAGTCCTGTTGTTGCTGCTGTTGGTCGTAGTACGCATAGGGATTGCCTTGCTGGTCATCGTAGTATCCGTTTCCGCCATGTTCGCGGCGGGACGAAGAGCGCGTATTGTAGTGCTCATCCTCCTGCGCCTGCTGATAACGGCGGTCGTGCGACATGGTCAAATCTGCAATACTTGATCCTGGAATTTTGAGGTGATTTGTGATCGTACCAAAGATGGAGAGGGCTGATGACAGGTGCCATTCTGAGCTGACTTCATTAAGAGGGGCGACGAGGCTGTGCTCGCTGTACGGAGTTACTCCGCAGTGATGCTTTTTGCCAAGGCCAGGTTACTAATCAGCCGAGGGCGATCCATCCTTATCGATAAGCTTAAATGATAGGATCGACAAGAACTTCTCTCATTCGTATCTCTCGACACTTCAAAGATTATCTTTTGAACATTACAGTACTCCTCTAACTTCGTCCATATGGATTCAGAAATTGCTATACCAACACTTAACGTCCTCTCATCTGCGGCATGCCGAAGAAGGGCGCTGGCGCTGCCAGCGCCAAGAAACAACTACCATCGGATCCGAATGATGAGGGTAGCTATATTATCTTCGGAGACGACAAGAAGAAGAAGAAGGTGAACACCAACTCAGGCCAAAACGTGAAGGACCAAGAGAGTGGAGACGGTCAGGATGTGTTGAAGAAACCAGACACCAGGGAGCTAATAGGAGGGGCTTCATGGACCGGCAAGCTACCCATGAATCTGCTGGCAGAGCATTGCCAAAAGCAGAAATGGGGTAAGGCAGAGTATACAATGGCAAGTCAATTGGATAGCTCATGGGGCGAACTTTGGCTAATCTGCTCTCTGCAGAACAAATCACCACGGGGTTTCTCATCCACGGTAATACTACGGGCCACCAATCCAAAGACTCACGAGACCACTATTTTACCGCCTCTTTCACTGCCCCTTTCGGCTAAGGACCTTGCGTTTTATGCTACCGCCGTCGAGGCTCGCCATTTCGCGGCAACCTACGCTCTCTTTCGAGTCTGCAGCATGCGGAACATCCACATGATGCTTCCACCAGCATACAGAGATTTCTGGAAGGGTCAGTTTCAGGAGTTCAAAAAAGAAGACTTGAAAGAAGGACGAGCCTGGATGTACGAAGCCGACCCTTTTGCTGCAGAACAAGAGCGTGACGATGCTCGCGTCTTGATGGAGAAGAAACGGGCAGATCGTGAAAGACAAAAGGCCAAAGAAGCCGAGCAACCGATCAGCGTCGTTCTCAGCGGGGCGAATGGGAGAGCTGGATCAAGTGGTCTTGCAAGAGGCTGGACGAAGGTGTCAAAACTTGATATGGGTAAACGAACCCGAGCGATGCTCGAAGACCTTGCCCGCCGGTTTGCAGTGTGGAATCCTTACGGCATGACGATCACCGCTTCTCAAAAGTTGGATATAGTGAACAACCTGTCGGTCATTGGTTTCAGGCGAAGCCACGTGGAAGAGGCGGTGGAAGAGTGCAAAGATCGAGAGGAGACCTTGGAATGGTTGCTCGTTCACGTTCCAGAAGATGACCTGCCGAAGTGGAGTCTACCCGAAGGTTACTCGGCAGGTGTCAGCATGGTTAGTGGGAATATGAGGCGCGAAGCATCGGTCCAAAGACTGTCAAAGGCCGGATATTCCGTCGAGCTGTGTGGAGGTATCCTTGACGATAACCAAGGTGACGAGGATCGCGCGGCGGAAGCTCTTCAACGCAGGCTTGTGGAGAACAATCGACCAGTCGACGAGTGGGTCAAGTTATCGAGTTTGACCCTGACTGATGAAGAGAAGGCGACATGGGAGGAAGAACAAGCCACGCTTCAAGCCATCTACGCTGATCGCTTCGAGGCGGAAAGCGCCCTTATGTGTCATATAACATTACAGATTACAGGCTGTACAAGTCCCTTCAGCTTAAATGTAAGAAAGTCATCATCCTATCCACAATGTCCGCCAATCGTCTCAATTACCTCGCCTGGCTTGCCTGCATACATCAGACTCAGCATTATCCGCCGAACCGTGGAGCATACCGACGCAAATCTGCTCGGCCAGCCGATGGTATTCAATCTGGTTGATTGGTTACAAGAAGTAATTCCGACTATCTTGGACAATCCGGACAAGCTTCGAAACATCGCTGCCGGGGCATCCATTGTAGTTGAGGCGCAAAAAATACCATTACTGGACACAAGACGTCATGCAAGAATGCCACCGCGCAGCCTTGACTGGACACTGGCCAGCAAGGAAAGTCTGGGTTTAAAGGAGCGTTGGAAAGCCAGGCAATCAGACCCTCGGCAACAGAAGATGATACTTGGGCGGCAGTCCTTGCCAGCATGGCCCCTCCAAGAAGTCATTGTTCGTACTGTTAACGACAATCAAGTCACCATAATATCCGGTGAGACAGGGTCCGGTAAAAGCACGCAATCGGTCCAGTTCATCCTTGATGACATGATCAATCGAAACCTAGGAGCTGCCGCCAGTATAATATGCACTCAGCCTCGAAGAATATCCGCTTTAGGCCTTGCAGACCGGGTCAGCGACGAGCGATGCGCAACAGTGGGCCAGGAGATTGGTTATGCTATACGCGGTGAATCTCGCCAGAAGCCTGGGGTCACCAGAATTACCTTCGTTACCACGGGCGTGCTGCTTCGCCGGCTGCAAAGCTCTGGCGAGAGCAGTCAAGATATGCTTTCCGCTCTGGCAGACGTGAGCCACGTAGTCGTTGATGAAGTGCACGAACGAAGCCTTGACACGGATTTTCTATTAGTCTTGTTAAGGGATGTCTTGAAGAAACGCAAATCGCTCAAGGTGATTTTGATGAGCGCCACACTTGATGCCGCGGCCTTTGAGGAGTACTTTGGTGGACCATCTGTGGTAGGCAAAGTCCAGATACCCGGCCGAACATTCCCCGTAGAGGACTACTACCTAGACGACATCATCCGTCTTACGGGCCTCATCTCTGGATCTAATGTTGTGAGTCATGAGGAAGAAGATTGGGACGCAGAGACATCTGTGGCAAAGACGATCCAAAACCTGGGCATGGGGATAAACTACGACCTCATTGCCAGTACTGTGCAAGCCATTGATCTCGACCTTGACACTCAAGAAGGAGGCATACTCATCTTCCTGCCTGGGACACTGGAGATCAACCGTACCATCGATGCCGTGCGGCGTCTCCCAAATGTATTCGCTCTCCCATTGCACGCCTCCTTGACGCCGGCGGAACAGCGAAAAGTCTTCCTCTCCGCTCCTAAAGGCAAGCGGAAAGTCATCGCCGCCACCAATGTTGCAGAAACATCTATAACCATTGAAGACATCGTGGCGGTGATCGACCTCGGCAAAGTCAAAGAAACAAGCTTCGACCCTCAAAACAACATGGTAAAGCTGGAAGAAGTGTGGGCATCTCGCGCAGCCTGCAAACAACGGCGCGGTCGTGCGGGAAGAGTGCAGGCTGGGAAGTGCTACAAGCTCTACACTCGCAACGCCGAAGCTAGTATGGCGGAGCGACCAGAACCAGAGATCAGGCGAGTGCCGTTGGAGCAGCTATGTCTTTCTGTTCGGGCAATGGGCGTTATGGATGTTCCTGACTTCCTAGCAAGCGCATTGACGCCCCCAGAAAGTAACGCTGTCGAGGGCGCAATCGCGCTTCTCGGCCGCATGGGTGCTTTGGACGGCCACCGTCTAACGGCGCTTGGTCGCCATCTGTCCATGATCCCCGCAGACCTACGGTGCGGCAAGCTCATGGTCTACGGTGCCACCTTCGGCTGCCTGGAAGCCTGCCTCACAATTGCCGCGATCCTCACCGTCAAGAGCCCCTTCGTCTCTCCCCAAGCCAAAAGAGACGAGTCAAAAGCTGCCCGAGCGCACTTTGCACCCGACCAGGGTGACCTGCTCTGCGACCTGCGAGCCTTCGAAGCCTGGTCCGACATAAGCAAGGGCTCTCGCTACAGAGACACAAGGTCCTGGTGCGAGGAGAACTTCCTGTCCCCCCAGACACTGAACGACATCTCCAGCAACCGCAGCCAATACCTCTCCTCCCTAACCGACGCCGGCTTCCTCCCCTCATCCTTCCACTCATCCGCCACCTCCCAACTGAACGCCCACAACGCCAACAACGCCCTCATCCGCGCTCTCGTAGCAGGTGCCTTCAATCCTCAGCTCGCGCGCATCGAGTTCCCGGAGAAGAAATACGCGCCCTCCGTCTCCGGCGCTGTGGAACTCGATCCCGAGGCTCGGACCATCAAGTTCTTCAACCAGGATAACGGACGCGTGTTCGTGCATCCTAGCTCCACGCTGTTTGGCGCGCAGGGCTTCGTGGGGGGGAGTATGTATATGAGCTATTTCAATAGAATGGCTACGAGTAAAGTCTTTGTGAGGGAGCTTACGCGTGAGTTTACCCCCCCCCCCCCCCCTTTCCTCCCCCTCAAATAATATTGAACAAACTCGCTGATCAAGGACACGTAGCGTTCAATGTCTTCACCGCCTTGCTGTTCTGCGGCCCTATCACTCTGGATACTGAAGGTAGAGGCCTCATCGTTGATGGCTGGCTGAGGATGCGGGGGTGGGCTCGCATTGGGGTGTTGGTGAGTCAGCTAAGGTCGATGCTGGATGAGGTGCTGGCACGGAAGATTGAGGATCCGCGGATGGATCTTAGTGGTGATGAGGTTGTGGGTGTTGTGCGAAGGCTGGTGGAGAAGAATGGGTTGGATCAATGATCTGGGTTCACCCAGGTTGGATTCGGACGTTGGTTGGTCTGGTTGTAGGATTGAAGCGAGGGCGTTTAGTATATCAATGGCAGCAGAAGGTTTTTGGTTCGAGTCCTCGTTGAGGACAGCATAGATTGTCCTTGATATTCCAATCCCACTGACTTCACCTAGCTACCTCAGGGTTCTCTATCTTACGGTTCACCCCATAGATGGTCCTTACTCCGTGGTAACAATCCCGCATTCTCAAGCATGCCGAAACGAAAGCCCCTCCCCCTTCTCTACCCATTCCTCGCCCCCGCCCCTCGACCTCCCTCCACCAAATTCACGCCCACCACTTCAAAACCCAAACCGCGTCCTTCCGCAACCCGCAAGTCTGCTTATGGTAGCACGTATGTTAGCGAGAGCGACCTCCAGCTAGCAAAACCGCTCGGAGAACACCTACCACAAAGCAGACTCACACCCCAGCCGCATTCCCCCTCCCTACGCCACCCCCGTGATCCTCCCTCTCCCACCCCGCATCCTCTCCTCCAAGCCCCGAACCATCTTCCCAAATCTCTTCGGCTGCCACCCCAGCGGCACCTCATTGATATGCTCCCTCCGCCAGGTCATCTGCGTCCCGTCCGCCATGCCCACCCAGTCCGCCAGCCGGTAGATAGCCAGCGACGTCCCCCAGAAGGTGCCGTCTTTAATCTTGGTGATGCGGAAGTAGATGGCTTCGGTGACGTCGCTTGCGGGGTTGTGGATGCAAAGGCGGACGATGCAGGAGGGGAAGAGGTGCGTGAGCATGGGCCGGGGGAGTGGCTGGCCGGACCAGGAGGTTGGGTAGTCGGTGGGGAGGGGGTGCAGGGGTTTGGGCATGGTGGGGGGCGATAGGTGGAGGTTTTGGCGAGCGGAGTGATAGTGGAGGGGAGAAGATATTGCTGCTGGCGATTGCGCGCGATTCCTATATCGAAGCAAGCAGTGGAGATAGGTGCACGAGAAGTAGTATGGAATCCATGATCACGTGATTGCGGGTCTGGCTGGGCTCTTGGCATCAAGGGGAAAATTGTCACTCGTTCGATAACGAGGGTGACCATGCGTCGATGTCCTCATGATCGAGTACGCGGATTTCCATTTATTGCATGAGTGATCTGAGTAGGGAAGAAGCTGGTCAGTTACTTAAATGGCAACTCCATAGCGACTCCATTTTATAATCTGCCATGCAAGCATGTCAAAATGTTTATGCGAAAAGGATGTAAGTTCGACTTCTCATATTTTCTAATGGTCATCCGTTCGAGCAGTGCAAGCATAGAGAGAGCATACAACTCGGATAAAAATTGCCTAGACGGATAAGATGAAGGCACGCATATATGTAAGGAAATCCAAACCCATGATGTGTGAGATCCGGTAGTCAATGCTTGCATTGAAAACCATACGTCTGAAATGTTGATCTGACTCTCTCGGTGTTCGGTAGGTTGGGCGCCCCATAACGAAGCTTGGCCCGAAGCTTGACGGAGGTTGAGAAGTGCTGTTAGATAGACAATGATGAAGACGACCAGAAGTAAGAAGCCTGGTGACGACGGGTAGCAATGAATGTATTGCTTGAAAGAGTGCCCTCGGCCCCTCTTGGCTTAAATGTGACATATCGAACCCGCTAGCAAGGTGTACCTTTCAGACGCCAGGCTAGGTGGCCGAGTCCAACGCTCCTTTCACAGCGTCTTCTGCGATGTGTTTATGGTCAATTCCTTCATCCGACAATGGTTGCTCCCTGTTGTCATGGACAGATTTTGGTGCACAAGCCCATCGTCAATCTGTCAATCCGTTTTTCAGGTAGAGTAGCAAAGAGTCTTAAGCGTGCTAGCAGAGGATATTAAGCGTGCATGCCATATTGCTGTTGAAGATTTCGCTTACGAATGTGTAGCTGATCGGTCAGGGCTTGGTTGAATTGCTTGAGGAGCGGTATGATATCAATCAGCATATCGTATGTACTGACATGCGCCTGCTGGATCTTGGCGACTGCGAAGTGGCCCTTGTGCGCCGTATCCTCTAGCTTGCGAAGTCGCCTCAAACGGTCTATGAAATGTATCACAGAGCTTTGTTGTGTTTCAGGAGCTGTCACAGTGCCTGCTGACTCCCGTTCCAATGTCGAGAGTCTCCGGTGTAAATCGTGGCAGTCATCTTGAAGGCAACAGAAGATTCTGTAGCACGCCTCTGTCTCCACTTCGTTATCCTTGACCGCTGGCGTCTGATTTTCCGCTCCTGTAATTGCCTCGAGCTCCTGGCTGACCATGGAATCCTCTGCAGGTTTTGTGACGTCGCTCAGCCAATGGCTCAAGTCTGCAGAATCGACGAGTCTGTCCAGATCGATGTCAAACCTCTCCGCAACATCAACACAATTCAAGATAAACGGACGCAGTATATCAACGCATTCTTCGCGCCTCCATGATTCGTAGCAAAGTAACAAGATCTGACCAAGCCATCTACAGCGGCCATCGTGGGTAGCTCGCTGAAGTGTACACTCAGTCCATAGCGGGTGCAACTGGAGTGGCCTTGAGAAGCTCGGACGCAGACCAATCGATACGTGTTCTAGCTCTGCAAGCAGCTCATCCTTGTCAGACAATCCCTTGGCAAAGGTCTCGAAGTTCGCTAACTTTTCTTTGATTTGCGTTAACCACGGTCGTTCAACGTCCAAGAATTGTCTGAAATCCAAATTATCATCTGTGTTACCTAGGAAAGCGATCAGCTCGAGCAGGAAGATTGCTTCGTCCTGATGTCTTCGTATTCGCTGCAATGATACTTCGTAGGTTTCCATGATGGACTGACCAAATCGGGGTTTGTATCTCAGAAATCTGAGTCGAGCTTTCCAATCTCGGCTGGTAATCATGTCAAGAAATGCCTCGACAGGGCGAGACTTCGCGGTCTGAGCCAGAACGCGAATGATGTATGAGATGGCTCTACATGCGCCGAGTGCATGACCATCAACAATCTTGGCGATAGACTCCAGCTCTCGCTCGGTGATATCGACTTGTAGGCTGTTCGAACGACGCAAGACAGTCTCCATTAACAACGCCATCTCATCGACGTCCATTGATGTAATTCGAAGCTCCTTGCACTCTCGGTCGAGGCTGTCGATTATACTGGGATCCTTTGTTGAGAACAGGATACATCGAGCATCTCGTGGCAACGCTGCTTGAATCGATGCATCATCGGGTATACCGTCAATGTCGTCTACAATAAAGAGACTAGGCTGATTTTGTTCCTCTCCAAGCCATGCCCGAAATGCATTGATACGCTCCGACGGACCTAGTTGGAGCCACATAGCATGGACATCAGTACCTGGATGGCGTGACGCGAGTACATCGTGACCGATGCTCATCGCCAGCTCCAGGAAGGCCTGGTCAAGAGAGGCAGCATCATGTGCACGTATGAAGAATACATTACGTGAAGTCTGGCAACGGAACGCTAACTCAAGTAGTAGCTCGGTTTTCCTAGAGTACAATTCAGTACCAACTGTAGGGGCTCAGGATGGACTTACCCGATACCGCCAATACCAGTCAGTGCAATCGATCGGACTGTCTCGCCGCTTTGATCGTCCAAGGCTCGCAACATCTCGTCAAGCATTGCGGTCCGTCCTACAAGCTGGCTACTAATACGTAAGTACTTACCCTCATACCATCGAGTTGCGGCGGGAAATCGTGGAGCTGTCACACGAGGATATCCAGGAAACTGCGGAGGCTTGATTAAAGCACGATTGCAAGTCAAATTCTTCGAAAGACTTGGGAATTATGATAGGCTAGGCTTATATATTCTGTATGCTGGCGCTGCTTCCGACCCTAGGAGTTGAGATCTCCACTTTCAGTTTCTTCAAACGATCAAGAACAGGCATGTAACCGCCAAACTTGGTATCGAATTTGCAGACGGTGTGGTGATCAGTATTCAGTATCTTGTCAGCGGTCTTTCCATGGAAGCCTGCAGATGCCTGCGTTACAATCTATATATTGAATTATTGATCAGCAAAGACTCATGATGCTCTCAACATGAGATTAAGGTAAAAAGATCACCAAAACCAGATACCTACAGTTCGTGCCTTGCCGGCCAATTTCGTCTTCTCACCTTCGACGAGACAGTACATAGGTGGCACTCTCTCCATTGCCGAAAAATCGTCTTCGCTGTCAACTGAAGCAGGATTGAACGAACGAAGCTGATCGACAATCTCATGCGACCGAACCCCGATCGTGAGCTCGAAGACACTCGACAAGAACTCATTCCAGTCAGCTTCGGTTGTGCCCGAGTGGGGAGTACTCAGAAAGAGCAGACCGCATTGGTCAAGCTTGAGGCCCTCGAATTTTTTGGGGTGGTTTTTGAGCCGCGCCATAGCTTGGCGCCCTACAAGACCGCCTAGGGAATGACAGACGTATATGATCGGTCGAGATTGTTCCTCGGGCGTTGTTCGGACATAACCAATCTGCCTTAATAACTCGTCCGCCCAGTCCTGTATGCGGTCCTTGCTCTTGCTATTCACCAGAGTTGAATCGTAACCATAGGTCATGATACGGCTCGAATTGAATTGCGCACTGCTGGGTAGAAGGTCTCGCAACCACATTTTAGAGTTTCCCATCCACGTATCAAAAGCATTACCTCCAAGGCCGTGCACGGCACATACGCTAAAGTATTTGTCAGCTCTCTATAGCCCTTCTCGCAGTAGCTGAGCCGACATTGAATTACAAAGAGGAAGCTGGATTAAATGAGATATGTCACGCGACAATAGGATTTGGTACACTCGGTAATGGGAGGACTCTGGCAAGGTAGCTCCAGTCTCGCCCCTTCACTTCTAGGTCTCTCGCTCGCTTTTGTTGTTTGCTTCTTTAGCGATGAGTCGTCATTGGTCGATCAATTCGACTTCGTTTCATAGAAGTGAGTTCCAAGATTGTCAGGGATGAAGCCCTTGAGGAGTGACCTTGCTGGTGCATCGAATATGGCCGACTCCCCAACCACTCCTAGCCTGTCTGATAGCTGCACTCGGAATGTGCTAATGTGGCCTTACCGCTTGCTGTACTCAAGAATTTACTCACAAGCGGTCACGACTTAGCTGGACCTTATCACAGGTCGTCTGGCTCCTCGAAAAATAAAGTAGATAAAGTATGCAGCAACATGCGAAGGTGGAAAACCAGGCAAATTGAGAAGGGGTTGATTTTAAGAAGATGCTAGCTCGTACACTCGGACTGTCAAAGGGGAGCTTACTCAATGTCAGGCTCATCGACAGAATGTAGAACTGTCAAGCCATGAAAGATATCGGTTACGTCCAATGCTTCTAGGCTAGCATCTCCAACCTTCACTACCTTGCGCTTGATATCGGATGACCGGAATGTCAGCGTTGCGGTTGCTGTTTCACCTTGTTTACACAGCGACCATTGAAGCTGCAAACTCCCGTCATCCATTTTCTTTCTTTACTGAGCCAAACAGCGCAAGAGGCCTACCTGACTTGGAGGAGCTCTAGATGCTTGTGCTGATCTCGAAAAGAAGCTAGTTTTTCCAGTCACTTTGTCGTCGAGGCTCTTGGCTATGTTCTCGAAGTCAGCGGCGGAGGTTGTCAGTTCCAAGCCTTTGAGGCGTATCGTTCTCGAGCTCATCGTAGGACCTGCCTGCAAGTAATCCGCCAAGGGAGCCAACAGTGACGCAAGAATGAGAAAAGATATTGGCAACGTTCATAATATTTCTGTTTGAAAGGGTGCCAGTTCGTCGGCACAGCATTCGAAAAAGGGCTTGGAGGGGATGTAGATCAATCACCTTCTTCGGACTAGCCACGCCTCCATACAAGTCCTTTGTGGTTGCATCTTGCATGAACTAATGAATGGGCGGAAAGCAGTGTTTGTGGATTGCAGATCCAGACCCTAAGGTGTTTAGCTGCTGTGGCGCCCAATTGGCCGACGGTGTGACTGCCATGCATTTGGCGGTTGCAAAATGCTTGCGACTTTTGGGAGAATCGATTCCCCCCACCACAATTAGAATCAAAAATCTGCACTTCACAATTTCGCATAAATATTTAGAGATTTATAGTTTTGATAATATATTTGATCTTCGTAAGTACTGTATTGTAATTTTGAACAGTTCCATTGAGAGCACATAGAGTTATTTAAGATTTTATAATTTCGACTTAAACGTAGCTAGGGTTAAGAATAGGATTGATGTACTAGATAAAATACTAAGAAATTCCAACTAGAACAAACGTCTACAATTCACGCTATTAAGATACAAATTGACAGGTGTTTAACAAATTTGAGATAAGAGAATTGTTCTCAAGTTTTGATAACAAAATTCGAGAGCTTGTTGATAAAGTTATAGACAATTGAATCTAACATCATTCCGAAGTTGCTTTGTGGTGAGGGGAAATAGTTTTCCCGAAAGTCGCAAGCATTTTGCAACCGCCAAATGCGGCACATCCTGTGCTGAGGTCCCGGGTCTGCTTTAGCCACCCGCCACCAGCCGCTGTGTTCACGATCGATATGCAACAGAACCAAGCGAACGTCTTCCTCTCTTCATATTAATAAGGTATTGTGTGTCGGTGGAGACTGAAGTGCTCTCCAGCTTCCAGTCAAGTCGGCTACAGCCATGGTTGTGGGCCAGCCGCCAGAATTGGATGCCCAAGAGCTGGAGAGTATTGCTGAGGCTCTGTACGTTCAATCGAAATGCTTTGCGCTGCTGTTGATTTGAGGAGTTGGCTGACATCGTAATCAGATCTGTTGTGAGCAAAGGAGAAAGCAAGCCGTCTCCGGCGGCCACAGCTTTTTGCTTGGCGCTCGCTTGTTGCGCTTGTGGACGGGTTCCCGCCTCTCTCTTTTATCGACCTTGTCTATCTCGCCGTGAATGGCATTCATCTGGTGAAATCGTTGATAGTCAGACCCATCTCGAGGAGCTTCCCTCCTGGCTCTTTACGCTCTTCGACACCACTCAGAATGGTCAAGGATCGAGGACTCGGCAAGTCACAAGCGGCGACACGTTATCAGCAAAATTTGAGCCCCAACAGCACGCCTTCCATAACCACCTTGTTTCCAGAAATAATGACCTACCACAGACCGCTTCTCAGTCGAACCCAAGGCAGTTTTCGTTGGGCCAGAGCCGGGCGCGGAAGACGGGAAGCCGGCTTTCGACCGATCGGGAACGGCAAGAACATACAGATATCCACCTGGAGATTGTGGGTGTCAGGCCAGATCATGTGGATCTGTCGCGGAGCTCCCCACTCATCCTCCCGCTCGACCTTCAAAACCTCGCCAACAATCGGGACTTGGCTATCACGACGTCGGAAGGAGTTATGTACTTTGCAATGGCCGAGATCTGGAAGGAAACCATCTTACAGGCCGCTTCGGAAAAGCTTCGTGTTCAGACGTGGACAGTACTGGTGAAACTAGCTGCCTACTCCATGCCTTCCCCGTATACGGAGCCGTTATGGCAAGTTTTCCAAAGTCAATTGGAGGAAGTCATCGAGGGCACTGTTTTGGCATTTCTGTCTGTAATTGACTTAAAGCACTTCCAGGCTTGGAGTCACCAATTTCAACGGTAAGTCTGCTTCATCTCGTTCTTGAATGAGATTCGCCGCGTAAGACTCAAATATCCCTGTGCAGGAATTTGTTCCTACTCCTGATATATGAACGACTCTACGCGAGCACCTATGGCAACCCCTGTCTTCCTTTCGGGCTCGAGATAAGTCAATACCTCCGCTCTTGGAGTCGTAACCAGGAAGATCCCTGCTCATCTTTCGTAATTCTCGCCCAGTGGCTAGACGGACTGGACTGTGTACTTGAACGCTCTCAGTCAAGTTTGCAGGCGCATCTTGATTCGTGGCCTGCCAAAGTTACTGATGACCCACCCATGAGGTTCCTGGTATTTTCAGGTATTGACACTGCTTCAATCTCACATTGTGTTCGTCAAAGCGCTGCCAAAACATTCACTCTGCGAAATTGGTGGCAAGGACAACAGATTTTCGACGGCTGCACCATAGACCAACTCACGAAGGTGCTTTGGCAAGCACGCAGCGGTACAACCATTTCTCTCGCTTCTGTGGCCTTGGTATTGGATCATGATACTAGGTCAGCTCTGGGGTTTGCCTTAGCCCAGCGTCAATGTCCATACCAAGCTCGGTCGGTACTGGGGGACTGCATTCTCCGTGCGCAAGGGCTATGGTCTGGCGATTCCCCCACGCGGGTGCTGCTGCTGACAGAGTTCATCAATTGCAGCAACATTCTGGAGGACGAGATACGCGAGGAGTCGCCTGCAACAGTGGCACTAAAACATATCATTGAGCAAGATCTGGCCTATCGATTCGACATTATCTGTCTGAACATTGCGCTAGCTGATTCACATATTGGGCGACGCGACTATGAGACGGCTTCCGGGATCCTGACAGACATCATGGAAAATGCTCAGCTCTCTGATGATGTATCACTCCGGATTGCGTTAAGACTGAGCAAATGCAGACGTAGGCTCGTCAGAACACAAGAAGCAACCCCTGTTCATACCAGGCTACTCGAAGAGAGCCTTGCTAGACAAGAGAACGTCCCGGAAACTTTGCGCTTCGAATGTCTAGAAGAAACTTACGCTGTTGCTACGGGAGCAAATCAACATGTATCAAGTGATAAAAGTCCAGTCAGACAAATTTTGCGTAATTACTTCAATGACCGTGATGAATCCCCTAGCGCACCTGATCAATGGCGCGTGTCTGCTATTCAGGCAACACTCGATTCAGATGTCCACCCATATTCTGAGATGGTCAACAACGATAGTGATATGGAAGTGTCTGAATATCCAAAAGAACGACTCTCAAGGTGGCATGCGTCCCAAGTGTTCCATCTGAATCACACAGCTAAATCGAATTCTAGCTCGGATGGCAGCAATAAGTTTCGTAGACAGAGATTACTCAATTCTTTCGCCCGGTACAAGCCTCGATCCCTTGAGCCCATCGTGATACGAGTTTTGGTGTTTGGTGACCGTTCTTTAAAGGACGAAATTAGTCGATTCACAATACTTGAAGGTAACCCAATCGCGCTTCGCACTCTGCCACACTTACAAAGCAACAGGGTCTGTCGGCTTCGAAGCCATCTCCATTGATATGCCTGTGGAAATGGCTTCGATCATAATATCTATACCTGATTCATGGAAAACTTCATCTATATCTGAATCATGGAAAATCTCTGATACGAAAGCGCGGTTCGACCTCGTGATTGTTGATCCGGTTGTGCGTAATTCTAGCTACGAAGCGATCTGAGCTTTGCGAACTAATCAAAGGCTAGCATCGGCATGACGATCTTCCTGAGATAAGAGGCGCTCTCAGACATGTCGACTACCTGGGGCCTATCGTTGGAGTGGTAACCTCTTTCTGCCAGTTCGGCATGCACTATTTGCTTGGCCACTTCTGCCATGGCATCTTCGAGCACCCGAGACTGCACAACCGGCATTTGTATTCCGCGAACCACTTGCCCCACCTGGCTGCAGCTGTTCTAGGAAGACGTCAAATGGAGGTGTTGACGAAATACTGCTGCCACGGTAGACTTTCGGATTCTTTCGAAACATCACTGTCTTCTACAGAATCCATTGGAACCTCAAAACCGCCATTGGTCATTGGCAGACGCCCAAGAATGATACTCTTTTCCGTCTCTTCTAGATACCTGCCGTCGACTAAAGTGCACTTGTCTCAAATACTAGTGGACGCACCAGGCCTTCATCCTGTTGACATAACAAATAACGTGTTCTCTCCCTTGCTCTTCCAAGACAGAACATCTGTTAAGAAAATCACACAGGGAGAGGATTTTAGGATGCCAATACAAGCTTTACCCGACCAAGATCAAGTCAGGATAGGATCCTTGATCATGGACTTGGGTAAAGTGGAAGAGAAGATCGCTTTTATGTTGGGCGATCACGGCGCGAACCGTGCGCTTCAGATGATAAATGACACCCCAGATTACTCATGTCTATCGGGCTTGACGTCAGCGAAGGGTTTTCGTATACGTGCCGCGTTGATGTTGACGACCAAAAGAAAGAGAGTGCAGAGCATGCTGAATTCGAATGTATTCTTGGCGGACTTCATGAGCAACATTGTTCAATTGCATATCAAGAGCAGAACATCAAAAACACGTCACATTCTACGTGGGCTATCGGAAGGTCGGACCTTCTACCTCGTTACCGGCCACTGCACTTATCTTGATCCAAAGCTAAGTGTTTTCGACCTAAAGGCCAGTGTAGAGGCCTTGGCCGTAACCAAAATGCAACAGACAGCATGCGCTGAGAGCAAAATCGCAGCTTTGGAACTACGCGAGTTCACCGTACCGTATAATCCAAGCCGGTTTGAAGTGGGGGAGCCAAAATGGTACATTTTATGGGGACCGCATGACCCTGACCATGAGCTGTGGCCTCCAAAGCCAATCAGACCAACACGGCAGTCTTCTGGGAGAAAAGCCCTGACTCTCCGGGAAATTGCAGAGCTTTCTCTCCCCCCGAGCGAAAACCCGCCAGCTGCGCTTGAGCCCATGATCCTACATAGAGGCAGGCGTTATTGCAAGCTTACATGGGTTGGAATTATGAGTCTCTGCGTTAAGATGAGAAGAAGCTGGTTGGTAAGGGTCAGGATGGAAGGAAGGGCACGGCGATTGCAAAATGGGCAAACCAGGAGTGCTGAGCGATGTGTTCATGGCACGGTATTCGCCACTGACATTCCAGGTAGAGGTCTTGAAAACAAAAGATATATTCGACAAAAAACCTTACTGAACGCCCATCTTGCGTCTGTGCCATAACATTCACAAAAACGAGCAGAAGGTTGCAGCTATCAAAGACCAATCTCACAACGACCTTCCTCTTTCAATCATCCATACAGCACCATCCAAGAACCGATCATCTAATTCTTCGTGGGCAAAGCCTCAACCGATATCATCTACCGCCACCTTCCCTCCGAGCTTCCACACCATAACATCAGATCATAAGGATAGAGTATCTATGTCCCCACGAGCAAATCCCTCACCAACATCCCCCTCCCTCAGCTTCCGTCTCCCACCCCCCCCCCTTTCTCATCCTTCCCCCTCCCTCCTCGCCCCCTCCACTCCCCTAATCCCAAATCCATCACCACACCCTCACCTTCCTTCTCCCCCTCTCCTTCCCCCCCCCTTTCCCCCCTCCATATCACACACGCCCCCAACTTAACGCCCACCCGTACTTCAACAAGATACCTCCCATATCTCAACCCCACGCAGATATCTTTCTCTTGCTAAAGTCCTGCCCTCCCCATCACCCCCCTGTTTCTCCCACATCCGCCCTTTCCCGCTTCTGGCCCCTCCTCCCTTCCTCTCTCTGCGCTCCCTCCTTTTCTCCAACCCCTCCAACCCTCGTCCCCATAAACGCAAGCTTTGCCCCGAAACCACACCCCCCCCCCCTACCCCTCCCCCCTCCTACCACCGCGTCGACCCCCGCGAAAAATGTAGAGGAAAGGAGAGGGAAGGAGAGATGAAAAACCAGGAGACCGAGTTCGACCTAACGACTGTTGAAGTCGTTGCTGACTCTTAATACACTACGATGACAATGAACGCAGTTCTGGGCGTTGGGTGGGTGGAGAGGTTTTGGTGTTAGGATTCTTGATGATGGGGTTGGGTTGGTTTGAGGGTGTTTCTGATGCGACCATGTATGAGTTTGGTGTGGACCAATCGACACGTGGGGAAGTGCTGGAATTGTGGAAGCGTTGTTTTGGAAAAGATGTGGGCTGGGATGGAAAAGAGGCGGGGGAACGAGGGTCGAGAGGAGAGGGTTGGTTTGGTAGTTGACCCTGGTGAGCAGTATGGAGGTGAAGATGGTAGATCATCAAGGATGATAGGTGTAGATACTTCCCCAGATGTAAGATTGCCTAGAGAGGTAAAAACATGCTATTTACAATCTGAGCTCTCCCCATACTCGTCTCCCGTCATCAGCGTTCGCACGCAAGATCATAGCTTCATAAAGAATTCCTCTCTCTCGCCCGCCTTGGCCGTCCTTACCTATCGCAGCATCAGTGCCCGTTTGCACCATTAGTCGCACCGCCATTTACCCTTGCCCCATTCGTGCCCGCCCCATTCGTCTTGCTCTCCATGGCCGAGCTCTTCACCGGCGCCCCATTATTAGCCTGCGCACTCATTCCCACCTTGGCAGTCATGCCATTCGCGACCCTATACTTGTCGCTGGACGCCATGCCGTTATGCGTGCCGTTGAAGCGCATGTTGCTGATGCCGTCGTAGCCCTTGATGCCCGTGGCTTTCTCCACACGAGCGGCCATGTCCTCGCTGACTTCGCGGAAGATGGCAATCTCGCGCTTGATCATCTCGGGGTATTTGCACCGCGCCATGTGGCCGCTGACATTGCTTACAAAGCGCTCCCGGGCGCCCTCGTCCCACACGCGCTCGTACAGGATGCGTGGGGCGTTGAAGTCCTCGGGGCGGATCTCGCTGAGGAACGTTACGGCTTTGCCGGTGAACTCGCCGTGGACCTTGTCGAGGTCGGTGCTGCGGCTCTTGAAAGAGATGGGCTCGATGGAGGAAAGGTAGTTGGGGCGGGAGCCCTGGTTATAGAACGCCATGTTGCCGTCGCGCTGGAAATTGGCCATGCGGTGGGCAGTGCGGCTGCTGTTGACGGGTAGCTGCTGGTAGTTGACGCCGACACGGTGGCGGTGAGCGTCGGGGTAGGAGAAGAGGCGGGATTGGAAGACTGGGTCTGCAGAGGGCTCGATGCCGGGAAGCATGTGTGCAGGGTTGAATGCGGCCTGTTCGACTTCGGCGAAGTAGTTCTTGGGGTTTTCGTTGAGTTCGAAACGGCCGACTTCGCGGAGTGGGAACTGCTTCTGCGGCCAAACGTGGGTCAGGTCGAAGACATTGATCTTCTGGTTCTCCCAGAGATCTTCAGCTTCTTTGGGGGTCATGGTTTGGAAGGAGACCGTCCAGGAGGGGAACTCCTTGCGCTCGATGGCTTCGTATAAGTCCTTCGTGCTGTAGTCTGGCGAATAGTTATTGGAGTCTTCCTGCGTAATGAATTTGATGCCTTGGTTCGACTTCATGTGCATCTGGGCATAGACCCAGTCACCGGCTTTGTTGACCAGCTTCAAGGTGTGCCCACCGTAACCGTTCATGTGGCGGTAGCCGTCAGGAATACCACGGTCACCCATCAGGATGAGGACCTGGTGCACAGACTCGGGGTTCTGGGAAAGGTAGTCCCAGAACATGCTCGAATCATCCGAACCGCTCAAGTGGGTAGCGGGATGCCGTTTCTGGGTGTGGATGAAGTGAGGGAACTTGGCCGGGTCACGCAGAAAGAAGACGGGGGTGTTGTTGGCGACCATGTCCCAATTGCCCTCATTGGTACGGAATTTGATGCTGAAGCCACGAGGATCGCGAGCGCAGTCGTGGGAACCGGACTCACCACCGACGGTGGAGAAACGGACAGTGATGGGGCATTCCTTGTCGGCGATGCTGAAGATATCGGCTTGACACAGATCATCCACGGGCTTGGTGCACTTGAAGGTACCATGAGCGCCACTGCCCTTGGCATGGACGACTCGCTCGGGAATCCTTTCGCGGTCGAAGTGAGAGATAAGATCGATCAGGTGGAAATCCTGCAGCAGCAGAGGACCATTGGTGCCGACCCGCTGGGTCTCGTAGGGGTGAGGCATTGGCACGCCATTGCTGGTGGAGTAGATGGTGTCTTGGGACTGGGTGTTGCGGTCGTCCTCGTAGGTGGTGAAGGCTTGGGTAGCCATGACTGCGGTTTATGGTTATATGTTGTGGGAACGGTTTCTTTCCGAGTAATCGTCGGTATCCGTAGATGGATCGAGGAGAGCAGGTGAATGAGCTGTGGAGGAAGACCGACGAAAAACTAATGAAGTCCCAGAGGCGAGAATGCACTTGTCTAGTTGGTGAGTTTATTATCGGTCGGGCGGGGCATCTCTCACGTGATTCCGTCCGCTGCCTCCGGCCTTGACGTCACACATTCAAAAAAAATTCGGCACTTTTCTTCGGCAAGCGGTCCAATGCTCGAACCAACCTCGAACTTTACCAATTTTCCTTTCATCAAATTCGACATCTATCATACGCTTCGATCCGGGCTCTCTAGATTCGGTCCTCGACTGGTTTTCTGATCTTAGCGACTGCGACGGCATGAAGTTTCCATCCTCTATGCCCGGATCTCTAGGTACGTTGCATAAAGCCCCGAGAGTTGCAATCTGACCTACATGTTTCGTTATGGTGTGATTAAGCGCATGTCAGAAACCCTTTTGTGTTTCAATCTATCTTGAGTGTCGCCAATTGGTAGGTTTTGGTTGATCAAGAGGCATGTCGTACGGTGGCATGAAATGATTTTCCTTTTCCTCCACGTCCTGGCATCATAAAAACTTGCATTTAGTCAAACCGACCAATGATCCAAGAAGTCTGACGGCTGAAAGGCCATATCCTGACATGATATGTTCATGGGGCGGAGATCCTAAGAATAAGCCTTTCAGTATCGAGGGCCGATCGAGAGGACGCAGCTACATGGCTCTATTTGCAGCAATTGGTCACAAGGGCGTATGGACCCTCTACTGCATTACTATACCGAACGCCTGTGGTAAGGATGACTTGATGCTCTCTTCACTATATCATCTTTTTCCCTCCTACTCTTTAGCCTCTACAACCGTTTGTATGAGCGTACGCCATCTTTGGGTGTGCACATCTCCTTGAGCGTCAAGGGGGGAATTGTTCGATATCTCGTCCAATAACCGTGCGGTGTTCCGGCATGAAACATTCTTTTCCAATATCGTCCATTTAGCTCACTCATCTAGCGGCGAGTCTGTCATATCCGTCAGTACTAACCCCTGAAAAGCCGCCGTGTCGACGTCCAATGGTCCGAGCCGCGGTAAGTTTTACTACGCTGGCGAGCAGGTAAACCCTTGCTGAGAGGTCTAGCAGATTGCTCAGTGTTGCAAAACTGGTCTACTCGAAGATCTAGAGTTTCCACTCGTCGCTTGCCCGCTTTAGGCAAGGGTCCAAGGGTCCTGGTGAGAGCCCAGGTGAGGGTCTAGCTCTTGGTAGTTTCCATCATTTGCCGCGCGTATCTGGTCTCTCCGCCTACGCATCCCACCTTGATCCTGCGGGGAGTTCTGCAGCGAAATCTGGAGAAGCCGGTCTAGTCTTTCATGATCCGTTCAAAATTGGGAGTCGTCCAATGGAGCATTCGAGCACCCGCGCTTGGATCGCGAGAGACGTAGCATTGTGGAGGACCTCGGCGCCCGTATCGAATCGCTTTGCTTCATTGCATGCGATTGCGTTTCGGGGTTACGCACGATCGTTATGTGGATGAAAATTGACTTACCGAAAGCAGTCTATATGAGGGTCGATCCATGGTCGGCTACATGTATACAAGCTACCCAGACCTCTTGATCTGTTCGGAAGTCACCCGGGACGGAACGCAACTATGGGAAACTCGTACTCTTGGGATGATAAGTAGCTGCTCCTAGCGGCCTTTCTTTCTTCCACCTGAGAATCTTGATCAGCTGCTTGAAGTCTGCGACAAGCCCGTCTCAATGATCCGAAGAGATTCATAGGGGATTTGATCAATCTCAGTCCTGGAAATGCTCCTACTACCAAACGTCGTTCGCATCGTACTTCTTCTATCAACGACCTTGTGTAGCGCAACCCCACTAAAGACGCTCACACCGTCACCTCCAAGCGGAGGTTCACCACTACCACAACCATACGCTCTCCTCCCCTCAAACTCTCGCATCGACCAGCGTAGTACGGTGAATCTCGGTCAGGGTTGGAGGCTATGGTACAACACATACAGCATAATACTGCCCGTCAAGGATGGCGCGGACGCTCTGAACAATCTCTTTCAGCAGGTTTCCGACCGGGCTCTGGGAACTTGGAGCAGCAGGGACCCATCGCATTATGTAAAGGTGACGCTCGACTACCTGGAATTGCAATTCTTCTCGTGGGATCCGATCCCTTGGTCGAACATTGGAGTGATTGCTGGTCGAATGCTCGTGGCTTGTGACAACGGGTTTAACGGCATGTTCGATATGCGATTTGTGCATATTGCCACGGGCAGTACAATATTCGCACACCTTCGAATACGCTTGGTCGCTGCCGCAGCGTGACGGCACTCTTACACTATATTGCTGTTCTTTTTCTTTGGGACTCTCAGCGAAGATTCGGCTTGAAGGGGATCAATTCCCTGGGTGGTGTCGCGCGGCGAAGCACCGTCCTGTCTTTGGATCGGACGGCTTAAATCTGGAGGATTGAAGGCATTGAAGCTGTTCTCTGTGCCACAATAGGGAATTGGGCGTCATGGTAGTGGATGGTGCTCGGCAATCGAAAAGTTATTTCAGTGCAGTCGCGGTCTCGAGGACACAAGCATTGTCCTGCCTGTCCTGACGGCCACCTCCGACTATCATACCTTGCCTCGTCATTTTCTGGTTAGCCTCCTGAATGTTCGAATGCGCCGTAAGTGCAAGATCGCTGTCAACCTTTGCTGCAGCACGGCTACGGGATCTGCACAGCCACTGGACAGATGCAGCTGTCCAATCATCACCCACACACGCGAACGCTGAACCTATCAAATAGGCAGGCGAACGATTCGCAAAAAGCAAAGCAGGCAGCCAGCACGTCCACTCTAAAAACCTACGAGATGGCGGGGAAGATGAAGATCATTAGTATGTCACCGTGCCTTAGGCTACACGGAACCTGGTGGCTGCAAATGCAGAGCCTCAATCTACTCAAGCTATTCTCATGACTATTTCCTTCTGTTCTTCCTCAACACATCGAGAGTCTGCTACGAGGTCTGTCTTCTACTCGCGATAACGCACTTTCAGTTCGTTGAATGAATGCTATGAGAACGAAAACAGATTTATCCACGCAAATCACTTAAGGTGCATCTGAGGGTGCGGCCTTAGCCTTGCAGCAGGGGAACCATACCCGCACCAACAGGTCAACCAACGTCTGGTCCGCCGGAAACTCCAATCCCATTGACGGCTTTACGCAGAACGCCAATCCAGGCTTCGTCTTCATCTTCGCTAGATTCGTCAGGTCTCGCCTCGGTGCGAAGTAGCTCCTCTTCGTTGTCACCACCCTGGACCCCCGATAACATATCGGCCACCTGTCCATCCAATCCCTCATCACGACCACCAATTAGCCAATGTTTAGCACCTTCATGTCCATTACTTGATCAAAGCTTATTTGCAGATCCGTTTCAGCAGACTCCCGCCCCAGTCTACCACGGTCCGTACCTAGTGAACCGAGCCCAAGTGTAAATCTGCTGAGACAAGCGACATGGCGATCTTGGGCTTCCACTCCCACTTTTCAGGGGCGTTGGCTCCAGACTTCGATTGGAATCGCAGGCTTGGCCGTAGCCCTCGTGGGGCTTCTCTTGTACACCTATCGAAGCTACAAGATGGAAAAGTATGACAATCTAATGGCACTGTACCAAGCTTGTGCATCCCTAAAACAAGTGCGAATAACCATAAGCCTTGAGATCTAATGTGCTGATCCTTGATCTAGGCTGGACACACCACAGGAGGTGCACAGTGTGACGACACGTTGGCCAAAGGACCTCCATCACGTCCATACGAGAGACGTGACTTAAGGGCCACACCGGCTAGGAGTTCCGATATCGCCCCTACATGCACAGCTGACGGTCTCGAAAGCATTAGGCCTAGCATTTGGAATGAGCCAACACAGCAAAGCACCATCATGATGGGACTGTGTTTAGGCATAGTCGTTCTTACAGTGTGTCTCATGCTCCTCATGCGCTATCAGGCCAGGATCGAGACCATATACCAGAGCGCAGCAAAGAACGAAGGAACCGTACAGGTAACGCAGCATTATCCCGGAGGCCCGGAAACAGAGAACTTGCGCGGTCCTTTAGAGTTGACGCGGTCGATTCCGCCAACTGGCGAGACCATCAACAACGTGCGACGACGGCTGGTCCATAACATTCATGACACAGAAGCGGCAACCAAGAGCAAAATCTCCTTGAGGCCTTCAACTGCTGGCAGCTGGACGTCAAACTTGTTTAGTGACGACCGGTGGGCAAAAGAAGCCGAGCATCGTGATGGGTTGATCGAGCTCAAGCGAACAAACAATACTAGAAACTTCCTCGATCCAGAAACGGGCGAGACTTTGCACCTTTCGCCATGGAAGAGCAGGAAAGAAAGCAGAGATGACGGAGACGAAGACAAGGATCTCGACAAAGGACACATTCACCATATCATTACCCAGATGGGTGTGGGCAGCGCCATCTTCGGGGGTGGTACGGCTGCTGAGAAGGCTCTTCACGAACAGGCGCAGGCCGAACCCAACCGGCACCCTCAGCAGATGGGTGATACGCTTGCTGACCTTGTCACGAATGACCCTGCTTCTGTTGGGGATGCACTGAAGGGAAATGTGTACAATGATATTTCATGGTGAGGATGAATCCTATCGATTTCTCTCGATGAGACTTACGCCATATCCACTCACACCACAGCCCGGTGCTATCAACATGCGACGGCAGCAGCTCAACGCCATAGCCTTCATCGTGTCCCCGGTCGCTGCATGACATGAGCATTGAGCGGCGGCAGCGTGGGATGTATACCAGCAGCTCGCAGGATGTCCCGGGCGATCGTTCGATGATCGTAACCGGTTGTGGCCTTGGACATTGGCGCTCTCACAGACGTAGTTTTCTGGACACCCGCTGTGCCTTTCCTGGTGGTTGTCGCCTTGGGTTTGGTTTTGCCGACTGGACGAGGCGACGCTCCTCTCGACAGTTCAGCTAAGTCGCAATCAACCGTTTCTGAGCCTTTCTTGGTGCTCCTCGCCTTAGATTTGGTTCTTCCGGCAGAACGAGGCGGCGCTCCTCTCGACAGCTCAGCCGTGGTGCGATCGACCATCTCTATATCCGAAGGGGCCCTCCACTCCTCGACTCTCCGCACAAGCCTCACCCTGGCTTCCCTTTCCCTCTCTTCGGCCATGTCAGCCTCGCGCTTCAGCTTCTTCTTCTTCGCATCCTCCCGTGCCTTCCTCTCAAGCTTCTGCTCCTCCTTCAAGCGTGCTTGCTCACGCCTTTCTTCGAGTACATCGGCACGCCGTTGTTCGCGCCGCTCATCGTGCACGAGCTTGAAGTGGCAGCCAACACAGCAGATTCCGTGATGACATCGCTCGCCCTTCGCTAGGAACGGAGTATTCATCTTTTTCCGCTTTTCGAACTCGCTTTGTGATATCCGACCACTCAATCGAAGGAGTTGCTCGCATACACAGTCCGATTTCTTGTGAAGCTCGATACATGCGTAGTGGCATTTCCTGCAGCAGGAGCCGTGGATTATGCAGGGAGCACCGTTGACCAGGACTGCGTCTTTCTGTACCATTTGCCGCACCTCTCTCGGGTCGCGACCCGCTTCCTCGCAATCCTCGCTGTCACTCAAGTCACAGAGACAATCCCTCCAGGGAAAGCGCAATGATTCGACATCCTCAGAATCGTCCTCGTCGACGAAGTAACTTAACTTCTTCGCCGACTTGCTTCCTGCCGGCCCCCTCCCTTGTGACTGTACACGCGCTTTGGTCATCTTGTAGTTTGTTTGTGCCTCGGCTGCGCAGGTGTGCAGGTTATCGGCGTGGGAAGAGCTATCGTTTTAGCTTAGAGATCACAGGCTCGTGGTGGCCCTCTGGGCGGACCGAACTCCTTATCGATGCTGGAGTAAGAAGTCCGTTCGTCAGATTCATGGGGCTCTACTACTCGATTTCCGAGCGGCAGCAGAGATCTTGTTGCTGCGTTGTATCATACCAGGGGTGGGACGATAGAAAATTTTTGACGCGTTGGACGCGTGGTAGCGTGATCTTGAACGTAGGACCGCTACCAACTCCGAAAAGGACTTCTATTACCATCCCGCAGTCCAATGAGACGACGCGTTGAGATAGCAGGTCAATCCAGGGCAGAGCCAAACCGATCAATGGTCAAGATAGAGACTAGTGCACCAAAACTCTTCCCTCAACGCCATGTACGGAGTCCGAGCTGCCCAGGAATCTACGTTGTTGTTCACGATCCGAGCGGCTGCTTGCTTGTGCTCATGCTCAATGCGGCTCGCAGGACAATCAAGAAACTCGATGTGCTCAAGGATCGACACTGTGCGGCTGCAATAATCGACCAATGCTGTCGTCCAGCAAGTCTTTGGATCTGCTAGTTGCGAAGTAGACAAATGGACGGACATGTTATGCTCTGCAAAAGCGGTGTCACCGAACAAATCCGCATAAGCGCTTCCAATACTTTGGCTTGACCAGTGCATGCAGCTCAGACATGCACTAAGCTCGCTCTGCACTCCGAGGATATATCTTTCTGCCCATGTCTCCGAGCTCCTGCGTCCTACAATTTCTAGCTTGATGAATGAGATCATAGTGTCGAAAGCCCTTATATGAGGGATGTAATGCGCTGAGGTTTCGTCCTGATCTTGTTTGTTTGTCGTTCATTCATCTTCCTGCTGAAGGCGAATATCATTAGGTTCGAAGTTCTGGGCACGAGAGTCACCTCTCATCACATCTACCAGCAGGGGTTCTACTTGTTTCTTCCTCTGTGTCTGCATCTTCATCTCTCTTATTACCGCGCAGGACGTTGGCAACCCGACCCTTCTCAGCAGCTATCCACCATGCGCCCAATACTGCGCCATCGAGACTCTCCCTGACAGCGTAGGCCATTCATCCATTCACAGGCCCACCTGCCTTAACAATTGTCTAGGGCTGCTCCTCCGAGAACATACCTTGCCAATGTAGCGCCACCTACCGCTCCATCATTTCGGCCTGCGAAAAGGTCAGCTGCACCCCCACCGACTATACCACAGCCCAGACCCTCAGCGCCCAGTTCTGCGCGCCCATCTACTCCAACAACACCGTCAACCCGTCCTCTGTCTCCGCTGCCATCGCCTCTTCCACCGCCGCGGCTGCTGCAGCAGTCGCTGGCAAGGACGTCGCCAATATCGCCAGCTTCCCTTCCTGCGCCTAAGCACGCTAGTCGCAATTTCTGTCCCGATCCGGGTGTGGGAGTTTAGCCAATCGGGCATGCGTGTCCAAAAGCCACCAATGAGACTCTTGGCGCTTGCGAAGTAAGGAATTGTAGCCAGGAAGAGCTGACGACGATCAACTATCTGGGATATGCGCTGTGCAACCCCGTGGGCGGCTTTGGGAATACATCCACGGTGGTGAATTAGACCATTGTAACGTAGACAGCGCCTGCGCTAGCGGCATTCACGAATGGAGCGTAGGTGCTAGTAGCGAAGGGCGTCGCTGCCGGGTTATTAGCAATCATGATCATCATGGGTTTACTTACTCTTTTAGTGAGCTGAGGTGGTACATTGCTTCACATTGGCTTCGCTTCTTACTAGCTGAAGTTCTGTGGAGATGGAGAGACCGAGCCTTGTGATCTTCGAGACAATAGTGACAAAGGCATCTCAACAAAAGCATTGGCAGCATTGTAGACCATTCGGTCTGATGAAGCCTGCGGAACAACGAGACGAGAACAAGTAATGGCCCCTTATAGAAATCCATTGTGACACGCAGATCTTGCGCTTTCAAGTTCGAGCCTACTTTATCGCAAATGCATATGTAGCCATCAGATGAGACTCCTTCCTTTGATTTCGCCGGTGCTTCGAGCATGCCCGCCTCCCGTGAGAACCCAAGAATCATACATGAAGGTAGCTCCATGGAAACTATTGTGGCCATAAATTCCTGCATTTCCTTGACAACCCGAGACCTCAACCTAGGACTAGCTTTAGGGCTTTCAACGACCACACCAGGCTCCTTGCAGCCAAGCGCAGTGTCTTAGTGCCTTGCGAACTGCCTTAGCAAAACGTCACCAATGTTGGTTCGATTCAACCCCTCTCCAAACCAGTCTCAACCACTGAGCGGCGTAGCCTGACGGTGCGTTGTTTAATCCCCAGAAGACTATTATGGATCTCCTTGCTGCGGCCATGGAGCTCTCTCTTCTTCTCGCTCCACCGTACCGCGCGATCCCACAAAGGATTCCTGGCGTCCACAGCGCAAGACCTGCGAAGTCTACCAAAGCCTATACTTGACAATCTCTGCCTCCCAGCAACCCGTACTGCCGTACACATAGCACGCGCAGCGGTCATCGAAGTAGCTGGTTGCCCGCCATTCTGAACCCAGCCCTCCGACCCAGCGACCATGTCCGCCGCATACACCGGCGTCAACGTACCCCACATCCTCTTCGACCCCGGGCCCGGCACAGCCCAAGAAGTGGGTGTCATGCTGGGCTTCATCGCTGCATTTGTGCTGAGCATGAGCGTGTATCTGCTCTTTTGGAAGCGTACGTCCTCTTCATTTCTCAGAGGCTTCACTTCAGATCTCTGGGCTTTCTCGATTGCATGTCTTGGCGGGCTGACTGAGGTTGGATGTATAGTGGGTAACAAACGGTCCGAAAGAAAAGAATTGGCCAGGCGCGCGGCGCTGATACAGCAAGGGGAGAGCGCGCTCGGGGAGAGCGGGGTGGAGTTGGAGGTTTTGGGGGAGAGGTTTGATAATGATACGTTGAGGAGGTGGACTTGGGGCGGCGTGCAGGCTTTTTGAACAGGCGGGGTGTGGAAGGTGGGGAGCTACAATGTTGTAATGTGTTTGCATTCCGGGTTACTGACACGACTGCAGGTCTGATCTATGATATGAGCAAGCAAGGCGTTGTGGGCTTAGCATCTGCTGCTGTATACACTAGGGAGTCCAGTCGACTGCCGGCGAGAGCAGGGTATGTCTCATCACGAACTACATCTATGGGATTTGCATGGTTTCACAATCGTTTTCTCCACATGCTGCTAATGAAGTCTATTCATTTCTCATACTATAGCGAACCTGTCTCACCTATTTCGTTACTGCACCGACAACATCAGCCCTAATATGAAGCATCGAAAACCTCTCCTCAAAGCTTTCCTTGCAATCCCTCGGTGATCGTTACTCTTCTCCAGTCGGCTCCTTCACATAGTTCGAGCGGAAAAATACAATCACCACCAGGCGTACTTCCCTTCAAATTGTCACTTAACACCTCGGTTTCCTCAACAAGCAGACGTGAGGAAGAGAAGTAGGACCAAGTGATCAAGATCTGGTGGAGACAACCTCGATGAATTGACGGACAACTAGAAGCTGGCTCTGAGAGCCTCCGGCAAAATCTTGCTAGGATTGAGTGAGGTACTTCATCAAGATGTCGGGAAGGTACAAGAGCTGTTTTTCAAGGGTTCCAAGAGCCTCTATATCTCTAGACATGGCCGTGGTGGTCTCGCGCTCAATCCCTCACCCAAGGAAGCGACATGAGCCCAATAGACGAAAACCGACATTCCAGCCCCAAGGAGAAGAGCATAAAGTCACCTATGAATGCTGCTTGGCAGCGAACCCACCTACTTAAGGCCCCACTCTCTGTGTTCTATCCATCTTTCTCTCTGCATATACTCCTGCACTTCTATACAAGCTTGATTGGTAGCTTCCTCGGTCTAAATCCATATACATTACTGCGTTAGAGGTTTGTAAGAAGGACATGCATGACGGGGAATCTATGCTTTGGTTGGTGGCGGACTCCCACACGAAGCCTAAGATCAAAGACATACTACACCTTGCTATGCCGTGCAGGGTAATCTATATACTGTATCACAAGTCTCACAGCTTTTAAGTGTCTTTCCTTCTTTCGGTTAATCTGTTGTTCGTTTTACGCATCACAGTGGCATCGAGGCCTTGTAACAAGACATTGCTTATATGAAGATACCAGTCCACAAAAGTCACCACACAAATCACTATCTGAGAAAGACGATGGTAATAGGGACGACGTAGATGATCTCGATTATCCACCAAAGCGAAACCCAAGCGAAAGAGAGCTTGAAATTATTTCGACATGCATGGCCAGCCTCTTCATTTGAGTGTTGGCGGATGAGCCGAATTAATTGAGAGCATCCCAGCCGAAAACCAGCTTTTTGATCAGCTGAGCACAGCATAAGATGCTCACTGCGACGCGGATGATGAACAAGCCCCTGGATCTGTACGGCCTCTTGTGGATCTTTGGCGCAATAGGAAAAGGAAGCTGGATCGCAGGATCATTGGGAGGATCACGTGATAGCTCATCACGCCGCCTGGGCCTTTCGATGACATAGAGCGACGTTTCGAGCTTCGGTGGCATGCGATCTACGGAGAGACGGGCCAGAAATCAATGCAAGCCGGACACGCCGTGATGCGCCTGTTCCTCGAGAGGATCGAGTTTTGGCGTGTGATGGGCTTCACGATTATGATGGACCATGTGATTCTGGGGATTGGGTGAGATTTTAGTCTTTTTGAGGTGATCACAGTGGATTTGTGCAAGCATGACTATCAGTCCACAGTGATTAGTGCTTGAACAACAGCTCAGTGTACGTCTCGAAATTATTCGGACTTGCTTTTGCGAACAACCTTCGTCAAATCTTACGTTTCGGACTTTGGATTCCACGACTATCGTACTATCATGGACCAACCGACTTCATGACACCGGGCGTTGATATTGGTGAACGGTACCACAGCAGCAACAACCTCCTCGGATTAGAAAGGGAAGGAGGAAGATAACACAGGCAACGAGGAGCTCGAGCCCGTGTGGATTCGGCGCAGAAGGAAACGAACAACGGAAAGCTGAGAGCGAAGAAAAAGGGGAAGCGAGATTCAAAGCTGCTCACAGTGAAGTCTCGAAAAAATCATCGGAAAAGCGATAATAAACAGGATTCAATTGAAGAGAATAACCAGCTCATTACTAACTTGCAGTCGGAGTTTAATTGCAAAAAGAAGACACTTCGAAACATGTCGGCTCACAAAGCAATGGAGAGATTGGCAAGAAGGAGAGGCATGATGAATCCATTTCAAGATGACCAGACAGATAACAAGGACTCGGGAATAGACATTGTGAGGATGAGACTGAGGATGAGGACGAAGTGAGTAGCTTGAAGCGTACGGCAAAGAATCTTATCGAAGGCCGGAAGCAAGACCCTTGTCCGTCGATCTTGAATCGCTGGGTTCACGTTCTTGGGTCCGCATGGGCTGCTCAAGGACCCTGCAATTTAATGAGGCTTACAACCCAGATGAGGAGTTGATTATGGACAGTCCGAGATCGCGACGCCCGCCTTCTTAAAAGCTCAGCCGTCGAACCAACCAATCAACGAGGTGTTCCAACTAGGGAAGCACTACGCCCGGAAATCACGCGTCGGCAGCAAGTTTATCGAAACTCACAACTACCTACCCCAGAAGGATAAGGAGAGGGTAAAGAAATCGTCTCCATTGCAGCTTTTTCGCCGTTGACGAATCCCGCAACGTAAAGAATCCGAAAATAGGACCTTGGAACTTCATCGGCCAGATTAATGATGATAGGCCGAAGTATCGATTTTAAATATCTTTGTGCTTATCTCTCTCATTCTAGATTCATACACCATGTGCACGAAGCAGCTATCTTTGCTAGATATTCGTGTCTTGTTCGATGTGTCTAATTGTCGTGATTTGGTTGGATATACTACTGCCCGGTGCCAAATAGCGGTGAAGTCACAGTCATGGCCGTACGATGACGAAGAGTTCACTCTGTCTTTGTCTCACTTACTATATGATCAAACGGATAATCAAGCGTTATTGTAAAGCAAGCCAGGAATCTAGAAACGAAAGCGACGAATGTTTGTTTCACAGCGATTTGCCCTCTCAGCAAAAAACAAAACCCCAAGAACTTAGTGCCACAAGGCAATGTCAGGACTTCAGATCAAGCTTCGATATAAGAGCTCCGATACCAGCGCGAGGAATGAGATTTTGGGTTCGAAGCAAGCATACAACTAGACGCGATCGAATTCCGCCGTTTATTAAGCGTCGGTTCCCTATGACAATCTGGACTCCGATACTGCGATACTGAACAACGAAGCAGTCTTAGCTGAAGCCGAGTGGAAAGCTAAGTGAAAAAGGACTTCTTCGAAGTTCAAATCCCGCTCTACGACACCCCATCCGAGGAGATTCCGGAACATATCGCTTCCAGCGATCACCACGCTCACTATGTTCTGGATGCTGGGCTACAACCCACCATCCGGTGGCCTTCTGATCCCATCTCCGAGGGAGGATGCCTCATAGTAATTTAAGACAGAGAGTGCGTATTTGTTCGATGGATATACTGATTGTTAATACCGTATCTATATCAATATCCCGACTTCTACATTCTCAAATCACAATTAAAGATATATGACACTAGTACACTTGTTCAAGAGACACTGCTACAATTCAATAAATTAAGTTCAGATTCTCGCATAGTTAAAGTTGCTGACTATCAAAAGAGCAGAAAGTTTCTAACTTGTTCGACTCCTTGAGAACAGTAGAAGAGTAAATAAATTCGATCCGATGCTCGAAACCGAGTATGCGAATTTTCGCTAGAAGACCGAGTACATCAGAATCTGACTATAGTATGAAGAAGAGCAAACAAGACTTCTGAAGCATGAATTAATCTTGCAAGAACTGTTCTGATAGAATCTAAAGGACGGGAGAGGGCTGCAAAGCCGTGGCCGAAAACCTCGAAGATTCTCGGATTACCTGCCGAGACAGGAGAGGCTCGGTTCAAGGTGAGACCTAGCTGCAGCAAAATGGACAGCAATCAAGAAATCAAGTTCGAGTATATCAGTTATTGGTGTCATTCTATACTGGCTCAGTTGCTTATGCTTACCCAGCACTTACTATTTCTGGCATGACAATCCCGGTGTGCTGGCAGTAAGAATTGTTCAGCTACAGTGGTAGTTCACAATATATTATACCTCATATTGGAGAAAAAAGACTTCCCCAAGTCACCCTGCTGACGAACAACGAGTTCCTCAACATTGAGATTGTCGTCAGAGACTGCTTCAGAAGGACCTATCCCCAAGACAAGGCAGACGGCAAGAAGCCTTTTCTTGACGGTAACAATCGTCTGTGTTGACATATCCCGACCAAACCGCTCATGCTTACCAAGCGCTTATCACCACTTGAATGACACTACTCATATATTCCCAACGCCCCATTGAGAAATCTTCAGATATTGTGGGAGCCCATAAGTTGTCCTGAGGGCTGCTTCCTGCGTGGTCTGACTGGATTGCATACACGACGATAGGGAAGAAACACTGGCAACGCATACCCATGTGGAGGTAATGGAGGGTCTGTTGAACCCAGTAGCCGCGATGTCACTGGAAGAATTAGAACAAGGCTGGGTGGCCTACCAAACTATGATTGTAGCACAGATGCGACGGCAGCTCAGTCTAAGGGGAGCACAGTTGCTCGGTCACAACAGACCGTGTTGACAGATGACAGGACCCTACACAATGAGATTAATTTCAAAGACCTTATGAAGAGTACTATACTCATCCTCTAAAGCTTGTTTTGAAGAATTTGATTCTGGAGACATCAACCATTCAAGACACATATGCCTCGGAAGTCGTCTGATAAGATGATAGAATGCACGCTCAAGGCACATCGATCAAGAGGCTGGCCTAAAACCAAAGCACTGTTCGTAAGACCCATGCAAACCATGTCTCTTCCCCACCGATGGTAAGAAAAAAAGCATCCGATATTACTCACCTCCGTGATGTATTGGAAAATAGGGAGGACCTTATATATACCTAGATGCTCCACCTCTAGGCTGATAAAATAACCGCGATTCTAGTGTCAGCTTTTCACTGAAAGATACAAGCGCCATTGCTACAAATCCCACCGAAGATGAAGCATTTCAACCGTCCAGCCAACCTCTGCTGCACGCTACAACCGTGGGTCAATACTTCTCCCCTGAACTCAGCTACATAACACTATTCTGCAATGATCCGAGGTTCAAGAATTTCACCACAACCGCAATGTAATAGAAGCTTATTTCCACCCTATGGACTACATATTGATCTCCTACAATAGCATCTGATCTAGTCCCACCATCACTCGCTCTTCAGAATCTCGAGCTCCACTACAGCAATGTGTGGCACAGATTACCGTACACCAGCTTGATTCTAGTTGACGAGGTACTGAAGAGACGTTACCACCAGGCTGTAGAGAACCGATTGGCGCTTTGAAGGATGATTTGAAGATTGAGGACAAGCCTAATCGCGGGAATGGTTTGCTGAATACGCATGTCTGTGCATACTGAGCCTCCCTCGGCACCTACGTTAATCTAAAATTCAGTCATATAAACTTTCGCCGAGGGATCGAGCGGCTGACCTAGATACTTTATAAATTGAAAAGGCGCTAAAGCTTTGGTTCATGGCGGTTGCGCAGTGTCCATGAGGCTGAGATCGGGTAGAAAAGAATTTCAAAATAATGCAGAGAAACCGATATTCAGTTGACCAACGGTGATCAAAACATACCTCAACCCTCCCGTCAAAACAGAAGTCTAATCTACCTACGATTGGACTTCGACCCGTCTTGTTCCCGATTTAGAAGCATTCTGCTAAACTTTGTTGAGCAACTTCTCTCTAACATCTAATTCCCCTACGACAATTTGCTTCATCTTTCCTGTAACCCCAACTCTCTATATCTTATACCATACCCCACCATAACAGCACAACCTAGACCCAGTCCCGTCTCCCCGCTTCAAAACCTCATCAAAGCCCAACAAATCAACACCCACCAGCACCCAGAACTACAAAAACTCAGTTATCATTCCCTCACTGCAGTAAATCAAAGCATATCATTCCAGCAGAACCCTCTAACCAAAGAGAGGAAGATGAGTGCATCTTCTGATGTGCAGAACAAAGTCATTGTTTCTGCTGTCCGCGCACACGAATACCTCGTGGCGCAAGACCCCAGCTTCGAACAAAAGAAGCTGGACAGTACATTTAGAATAGACAGGTTGCGCAGCTTTATTCAATACGATTATTCAATTGGTTTGCGGGGGCTAGTGGGGTCTAGGACCGCTAGCCCGCCCGCGCTATACCAGATCGAGTAATATGGATCGCAACCTAATGATTATCATATTTGATCGATTTTTGTCTTCTCTCATCAATAATGTGCATTCCTAACCTTTTTCATTCTATCTAGCATGCCTCAATTGATCGACGACGATTAAGGCATACGTATAGCTATCGTTCTTGCTCTTGCCATTGTCGTTATTTTGAGTCAACATCTCGTCGACGATTCTCGACATTCATACATTAAATTAGTGAAGTATAAAAGGTTTAAATTCGATCTAAATTAAAAATTTTCTAAACGTCTTCGTCGTATAATGCGATTTAATAAGAAGAAAATTCGATTGCTTGTTAATTACTTTGTTATCGATGTTATCGAATAAAGCAATTGTGTTAAATCATTTTTCGAACTCGTTCTTTGTTGTTTTCTATACAAATTATTCTATTCTCGTTAGCTATTTAAATTGATAAAACGATTTAATTGTTCTCTCTTTTATTTCTTTTACGTTCTCAACGATTTTCTTAAACATCTCGAAATTTAATACGACAATATGCTTCAATAACATTTAACGCTTATTTATACACGCATCAAAAGATACGTCAAAGCGATAAAAAAATAGAAAAAATTAGAGACAAGAGCACTATATAGAAATTTATTAATAAGATTTTTCAAAAGTTTTGCAAGCCAAATGTAAGACAAAAATTTTATTACTTTAGCTACAAAAAATTATACGAAATAATTTAATTAATTATTACTTGTTTAAACAATTTAATAGAATTTATTTACGATCTTTGTAAAGACAAAATAAACGACGTTACAATACTATAGAAGTTCGAATTGCAAAATTAATTAAAAAATTTTCTTAAAGATCGAAGAAAACTTCAATTGTACAACAATAAAGTCTATATTTATTAATTGTATATTATGTCTCTTTATTTAAATTATATAAACGAAAGATAAATCTTTTTTAACAAACGAATATTTGAGATTCGCATTGTTGTTAAAAATTTCTTTGATTTAATTTAAACTTTGTAAATATTTAATGCTTTTAAGACGCAAATGAAAATCGAATTATAACTAGTTAAAAATCTCTATTTAGCGACAATTCTTTTAACTAATTGTTATACGTGTCTACGAAACAATTAAATAGAATTTCGCTTTGCAATGCGATCTTCTAGTCTTTTAAAATATTTGCAAGTTAATAAAGTCTTTAGCGATTTCGAAAGCTTTACATTATAAGAGTACTAGATTTTTCTTTTTGTGTTTATATATATATTTAGCTTCAATAAAGTTTTTTAGTGCTAATCTTTAATGCTTGTTGTTCTAAATCTTGTTTTCACTATTTAATTGTTAAAACATAGAAAAGAATCTTAAATTAAACTTTTAAAGACAATTTTTGTTCTTTTTCTTTTCTTTCGTCATTTCTTATTATTATCGCATTAAATCGTTACGATAACATAATTATCTATATATCTTTAATAATTAGAAATTCTTTATTAATTTAACAAAGAATTGTGATTGTAAATAATGTTATCGATGTAAACACTTTTCGATCTAAATTTTATTTGCTTGATTCAAAATTTTTTCAAAAATATCATTAACGCAAATGCGATTAAACGTTGAATCATTATTTTCTTTGTTTAAAGATAAAATTTCGAGTCGTCAACAAAATAAGTGTAGTTCACATTCGTTTGTATTGCAATTCGCGCATCACATTTCTTTAATATATATTTAATACTCTTAAAAGAGACGATATTGTACACAAAAGTCTAGTAATTAAATATCTTGTCGTTTTTTTTTTTCGAATGAAGTTTGCGAAGCTTTAAAAAAGAAAATGCAATAATAGTGTCTCTCGCCTCAAATTATAGATATTTTCGCAAAAACGTCTTCTTTTTACATTTAATGCTACGATTTACTCTCTTAGATCTAGATTATTTGTCGTTCTTCTCTTTTTGTTTCTTTTATTGTTTGTTATGATCTTTTCGTCGTTCGCATTATTTATTTCGATTTCTTCGTCGTTCGCATTATTTGTTGCGAATTTCTTTTTTTTCGCATTACTTGCTACGAATCTCTTTTTATTATTTCTATATAATTGTTTTAGTCTCTCTATATTTTCGCTAAGTTTAGTTAAATCTTCAAACAAATTATTTTATCAAAAATAAACATGTTTTTTATAATACTTATGCAACGATTTCTTAAAATAAGGTTTAAGTTTCAAGACTTTCGTAGTATGTTTTATCAAATATTTTTTAAACGTATTCTTTATTTTCTTTAATAAAGATTCTTGTTTCAATAAATCTTTTGTTAATGACGTTCGATTTTTGAAGTAGTCGATTAATGTGTTTTGCAAAACATCTAAATCTTTGTTGTCTATTACGTTAATACGCGTTTGTTTAAATCTTTTCAAGATTTTTTTGTCACTTTAAGATTGTTTTGCAATCTTGCTTTTTTAACGTTCTATAAACTTTGACGATGTAAATTCATTTAATAAAGATTTAAAAAATATAGACGAATAATTGTCGTCATCTTTAGATAAGACTTACATTCTCGCACGTTAATTATTATTTATGTTTTCTTCGTAGTTTAAATCTTCTATTATTATTGCATCGTTATTAGATAAAAAGCTTGTTTCTATTACAAGTTTCGATTTTCTTGCATTCTTCTTTGCGTTAAAGAATATATTAAAGCTATTATCTTCGAAATTGTTTTAATTCTTGAAACTCTTTTTATTATTAACGAAGACAACGAAGAAAAAGAAGAAGAAAAAAAAAAACTTCGTAATTCGATTTATTCTTTAGTCGTTAATTAAGTTTGTTTCTTCTTTTTTCGTATTTTGCATTCTCTTTTATCTTTCTCTTTCGCAAAGAGCTTTTTTAGTTTTTCGCTTTTTAATATGTTGCGAATGTAGACATTTATTTATTAATAGCTTGAATCTAATTGTCGTCTCGTATTGCATAATTAAATTTGTGTAAAACTTTAATGTTTGCTTTTCTTTTACTTATTAAGTGTTTTATTCGTTTATTAACGTTAATATATTTACGATCTATTGCTATCTCGAATTTCTTTCTAATTTTATCTTAGAAACGTTGCATAGTTTTAATGTCGTACTTCGCAAATCTAGTTACGCACATATTAACAAAAATAACATCGTTTTTCTTTGTAAGTTGTTGATCGTAATTGAGCTTTTAACTTAGTTATCGATTTTTTTTTCGTTTGTAAAAGACAAAAGAAATAGAGATTTTTGACGACGAAGAAGCACTAGAAGTGTCAAAAGCACAACGTCGATTAACGATGTTTTAAGTATAAAAGTCGAGATTAATATTGTTATTTGCATCTAACTTGACATTCTTTTTTTCTAATTTTTGTGTAATTATTCTTTGATGTCTTTTATTAATTTGTTTTCTTCTTTTCTTTAGCGATCGTTGAAACGACTTTAATTCGAAATAGATCGTTTTCTTTCGTTTACGAGACAATCGTTGTGTGTTCTTTTAAGATTGCGAGACTTGCAAAAGTGGCAATGACTACGAGAGTCGCAAAGATAGCAATGATTGCAAAGACTTCAATTGTCGCGAAGAAGTGCTTAAATCAAAAATGTGAAAATGACTTTTAAATACATCTTTAAACATAACGACGACGACGACGACGACAACGATAGAGAAGATAATTATAATTTTTACAAGCTACATCTAGACGAGTAATTGAAGCAATTAAATAAGATGATGGATCAATTGAATGAGTATTCAATAATTGAATATTGATTCAATTGGAACTGCCAAGTCGCCAGATCTGCTTGCCCTTTTGGGATCACGCTAACTAAATCGGGCAATGTTCAATTGAATAATCATATTGAATAGAGCTGCGCAACCTGTCTAATGGCTGTAAAACCCTATAGGAACATGGTCGATCAATTGAATGATCGGATCACCATCATTGGAGAGAACTTCAACGAAGCGTCTGAGGACTACAAGTCCGTCCACAGGAACTACTGCAAAGCTACGTGCGCTGCAGTTGCACTTACCATTGCCGAGATGTCACTTTCACAAGCTCCTACATCGGCTTTATATTAAATCTAGTCGTCCCGGAGATCCGCGAATACGCTGGCTTTGTTCGTATACGACGAATAGAATACTTGGATCATAATTAGGTGCCTCAGTTTCCGTTAGTGCTTAGCATGCATGCTTCAGGATGACGCAAGCAAAGTGGTGCGTGCCTGCAGGGCTGAATCGTCTCCAAAAGTACAAAATGATTTCAACTTGGCATTCCGGCCTCGACCGACTCCCACTTCAGGCGCCTCACTGTAGATCGTTCTTTGTCATCACCAAAGTAAAACAGCAAATGTCTCTTCCCCTCCCTATGTAACGCTGGGAGCCTAAGCAGTCATCTCGGATACTCCGAACACGTAGATTATATTTACATGTCATGGCTCGCATCGCGAACGAAACCTAAAAGAGAGCCTTCTCCCAAATGTCTTTGGAGTTTGAATCACCCGAGCTTGGACACATCATCAATTGGTTAGGATCATGCATCCAAGTCGAAAGTACATAGCTCCACATCGCAAGGTTCGTTTCGACTGCTTTTAATGTAAGCGTCGCAAAGTTAAATGCGATGAAACACGATCAAATTGTCGTAGATGCATCAAGGTGCAATAGTCGTGCAACTATATGCAACACTTGAATGATGCAAAGTTAAGAAGCTTTATCACAGGACAACATCTTGACGCACATTTTACCTTGCTTGACTTGGAGCTACTGCATCACTAGACAATCACAACATCACTATTTATAAGATTAAGTAACTTATATTAATTGACAATGCGAGAAGTTTTGTCTAGGCTTGCTCTAGCAAGTTCTTATTTAATGTAATATTCTTTCGCATTAGTGAATCTTTTGATGACTTACGCATTACAAGCATGCAACTATGATCGTTTTAGCTTTACACATGACATATCTCAAACTAGAAAAACGAGTTTATTAAATTCTCGTTGCAAAACATAAGAGTTTTGTTCTATCAACTATTCGTATAGCTTTACAATCGATTTAATAGCAAAATTGTCACGCGCTTCATGCATGCGTTTAAATATTTGTCAAATGTGCATTCGCGAACATTTTAGTTTTTGCAAATTTATTATTTACGCCTAAGAAAGACAAGATCGTCGTATTAGTACATTTGATGCGAGAGACATTTGCTATTCGCGACGCTTACTTCATGTGACTTGCGAAGAGCTCGTTAAAGATCTTTATGCAAATTTCGCTAGATCGCAATCCTAGCTTCGACTAGAATTCTAGTGATTTGTAATTGACATTATTGGTGTCAAAATTAACAACTTGAGATCTTACGATTAAGATGCTTTGTTGTTAGGCCCTAAATGTTCTTCGTCGATTGCTTGTCATGATCGCCACGTCAAATCAAACCATATTAGTGACGACCTTAATGTATTGATGATCGACTCAAGTTTTAGAAGGGTACATCGTCTTAATGAATGAGAAAACGCTTGAGACTCTAGTTGTTTTGGCACATTACTGCGATATGCTTTATTAGATTGGCTCGCATTGGTACATGGATAATTGTGTGAAAAAGCTACTATTGTATTGCAAGAGAAATCTTTCAACTCGTTGACTTCGTTTAATACAAGAGCGACTAGCTACGATCGATATTGATTGAGTTTAAGATAAATCTATCAAAAAGGAGTGGCAAAAGAACAAAATTATTATCTCAAAGTTGCCATTTCTTGAATCCTATTGCACGAATGCCGAGTGTGCGGGTGCTATCACATGGCAAATATTCGAGGCCAGTCTTTTGTGTTCTGGTCGAGCTGGAAATGAGCGGAATTGTATCTATGCCTCCTCTATCCTGTCAATCTTCGCGGCTGTCTCACTAACTTCTGCCGATGTCTCAGCAACTTTCCTTTCCTCTGCAGACGGTTTCTCAATAAGTGGTGCTTGGTGAGTCGGCACTTCGTGCCAACTGAGGCGGCCACAATCACAATTCAGCTGGACATGGCTCGAGTCCAGTGACTTCCAGCTCGTGGGGACGCATCTACTGATCTGCCTCGTCATCAGGCCAGAGGGCGCGCGCATTGGGAGCTAGTGTCGGAGAAGGGAGGTCGGCTTGCATCACTGGGATCAAAATATCGTGATCCTCGCCGGCTATATGACGCTAGTTTCGACTCCGTGAAAAGCTAGAGTTAGGATTGAATCGAGGTGGGTTTGTTGAGGTCACATAGCGCAGGTTTTGAGACAGACCAGGCGGTAAGATCCAGAAGATGCGATCTTCACTCCCCAAGCGACTCAAGCCAGATTCAAAGTCTTCGCGTTTCAATCGGCTCTTCCGATAGAATCGGTATAAGGCAAGCGGGCCTGGCGAAGACAGGAATTCGAGTACCGGGTTCGATGTCAATAACCTGGCAGAAAACATCTTGCCCCCCACGGGTCAGACCGTACGGCGCAGCTTGACGTAAACTTGTATGGGAGTAGTAGAACTGTCTGCCCGCGGTCCTTCTTGGAATGTACGGGTCTGCATTGAGAAAGAAGTTAGATACGGATACGCCTCGAGGACAGGTTGAGATGTCTTCTTGCCCGGGGGCCATATACGTCCCTGTGGTTTCGTTCCATAAAAGTGTTGTCTACATGGCTTCAGGTTGTATAGGTAGAAGCGGCCTTGCACTAGTGTAAGCTATGTGGAAGTCGCATAGGTAATGAAAAGAGCAATAATGTTGAACAAACGTCATAAATCTAAAATTAGTCAGCCGATTATGCGGGGAAGCGTTTCGCCGGCTTGGCGTTTCATCGGCTTCGTTTCGCACCTCCGCATTCGCGACTAGGTCACTTCAACCTGGCGGCTACATAAGTGACCTACTGGCTCCTTTTGATTCCGCTCACCATGGCCAGCCGTCAAAACGCTCCAAGCGCCCAAAGGAAACCGCGGGCTTTGAAGCAAAGAGACCAAGGTACGCTCCGCTCACTGGTCTACAGTGCTGTTGTCCGACCTGACCCTTCACAGAAAGGCGGCCTCGAGGTATTAAGAAAGAAGAACCACGACAAGTCCGAAGAAGCGCACGACTCGTTCAAAAGAGTGAGGACAGAAAGGCTGAACAGGCATCTCCCTCCCCTCCAGCAGGCAAAGTCCCCGAGGGAAGAATAGTATGTACCTCCATCGCTCCTCTTGCCATGTCGTATCGCTGACCTGATCGAGGCACCACAGCGCCCACAGGTCCTCCGTAAACCCTCGAAGCTTCATCAGAAACGTAAACGAGGGCAAGAAGCTGGACATTCCTCTCCTCAAGACCAAGACCGGCCTCCTTCGAAGCGACCTCGAACCTCGCCTCCAAGCTACAGGGCCGAAGGAGAACCAAAGACGGAGGCAGAGAGCGACACCGGCAAGAATAACGCTGATCCGCTCGAGATTTGGATTCAGACAAAAAGGTGGCCTAGCCAATACTTCGAACAAGACAGCCAGGCTGGGGAAGATTTTTTTGAACACGACAGCTGGCAAGAGGAACAAATGGAGCAGTCGTCGATCCCGGTTGTCCAGTATGTAGAGATCAACGGGAGGAGATACCCGCGTCCTATAAGGAAAGTTCCGACCTCGCTCCGTCGGAAACAGTCAGACTCAAGCTTGACTGGCTCTAGCGACCAAAAGAAAAGGGAAAGCAAGAGTGCTCAATACCGAGATACACGTTACACCACGTTACTTGCGGCCAAAGGGAGTTACATGCGTGAATTCGACGATGATGATATCCCGAAGAATATCAAGGACCTCTGCCAGACGTTACTGAAAAAGGACCAGACCATCCCTCAGAACTCTTTATTTCGCGACGATCTATTTAAGACGACTTGCCGAGAGATAGAGGACAGGAACGAAGCCATGATTATCCAAGACGTCACTCCGTTAATTGTCCCATCGGCAAAGAACCTAGCCATATACGGTGCTAGGCATCTCGATCATTTAATCGAAAATGTAAACGAAGGCTGAACAGACAGCATTCCAGTAAAGGGTCCACGACCGCAGTCGAATTACTCTGTTGGATTCAGGCGATCCGCATTTACGGACGAGCAACTCAATAGGCTCGATCCGCTCGTCGGCAGCGTCTATAATACCTCCTTTTTCGTCGCAACCTACCTGATGTACTTTCCGTTCCTCACATGCGAAGTGAAGTGTGGTGCTGCAGCACTTGATGTCGCTGACCGACAGAACGCTCACAGCACGACAGTTGCCGTGAGGGGCGTCGTCGAGCTCTACAAAGCTGTAAAGCGCGAAAAGGAGCTTCATCGCGAGATCCTCGCCTTTTCGATCTCGCACGATCACCGGGCGGTGAGGATCTATGGTTATTATCCTATAATTAACGGAGATAAGACCACGTTCTATCGCCATCCAATTCGCACGTTCGACTTCTTGGATGGCATAGACAAGTGGACGGCCTACAAGTTCACCAAAAATGTCTACGAAGTTTGGATGCCGACCCACCTCCAACGCATCTGCTCAGTTATCGACCAGCTTCCACCCGATTTGAATTTCGAGGTTTCCCAAGGATCCGAATTGCAATTTGCGGAAGCATCGGGGCTGTCGCAAGAGTTGAGCGGCCTTCTCTCGGAACAGTCTAATGTTGAGTCTGCTTCACAAGCAAGCCAAGACAACAGTGAGCTGGTCCCAATTGTTCCGCAAACGGTCACTCCAGACACCTCGGTCTCTCAAGGAAAGGAACGAGCGGCACTCAAAAGGCCGAAGAGGAAGCATACTGCAAAATAGCCACATGAAGCGCTACAGAGCATCGGATAGGAGGAAGCAGCCAGGCCTTAAGGAGGAGATTACGCTGCATGCGCTACAAACAATGGAATGGTATATATTTATTCGATTGACTCCCCCATAGCCGCACTTCCTACACCAACAACCATGTCAGACCGTACGACATCTCTAGGGTGTTGGGCGGTTGTGTCGGAGGTAGCTGGGTTGTTAGAGCTGGGGCTTTGTCGATGGGTCTGTTTTTGGCTCCTCCGTCAGCGCAGCCCGTTTTGGCTCCCACTCTCCTTCCCTATGACGATGAATCCAGATGAAGGCCCAATTTCGGTCCCCTGCAATCAAGAGCTAGATTGTGCATTGCAGGCATCATTCCATATCATTTGACATCGCACCCGCGCCCGTGTTTACTACGATTCGGGCTCACTAACGGGACCAAATTTATGCCCCAAGATGATTCGATCGACGAGGACGGTCGCCCACGCAAGGGTTCAGTCTGCGTCAATCCTTCTCTCGATGAGCGTCGTGCCAGATCTGGTCCGACGCATTAATACAAAGACCAGGGAACGGGACCGGTGTGAAGCTGTGCTCACTCTAGCAAAGCATAATGACAGAATTCCCAACTGAAGTGCTGCTTCAGGTATTCTCTCACCTGCCGAGGTCCGACTGGAAATCAGTCCGCTGCTTGTCAAAGGCATGGTCGGTGACTGCAGCTAAACCAGTGTTTCAATGAGATTCGTATCGATCCCAGTCACCGAGGCATGTCGTCCCTGAAAGCGCTGTCTAATCACAAGCATCTTCGTCAGATTCCATCTCGTCTCCGAGTGGAAGCGAAGCTAGTGGAGCCAAACCTGGACGTACACGAATTTTTCCAACATCTGCTCCGACAGATTAGGCTATGCTCACAATGCTGGGGCTGGCCACCATCCTCTGAGGCTATCCTCCCCGGGTCCGACGCGATCATGACACATGCCAGCAGGCCGCTTCCGCTAAGCTCAGTCGACCTAGTATGGCGAGAGGGCGAGCTCTGCGTGGACTCGGCAGTGAGGTCAAGATATACGGCTTATCTGGATTCTGTGAATCAACAGCAGCGATGGACAACCTCGCGACAGAGGGATCTTCTGGGATGCGCTCTCCCGATGCTGCCGAATATCCATCACGTTATCTTTACCGCAACCTGGCTCACTACCGAAGCTTTTAAAGAATGGTCAGTTGGTAGAGGGGGCCCTTTGCTTGGACTCGAGCCTATCCACCAAGCACCCATAGGCGATCACTTATCGGAACTCATTCACATCCTAGGAAGTCCCTCTCAGAACACCAAAAGCTTAATCATAGAGATCAATGGCCAGGTCACTGTCACAAACCGGAGTAGTTACTTCCTCCAGCACATCGAGAATTTTACCGTGCGTCTTGGTCCTTACTTCCGGGCTGAAGATGCTTCAGAGGCTGTTGACTTTGTAGACTCGGCGATGACGGTGCCGGCCAAAGAACTGGCGGAAGTAAGTCATAGAGCCTGAAGACTAGAGGACGTGCTAATAGTGCAGCACGTGTTTTTGAAAGGTTCGCAGCAAAGCAATGAACTAGTTCGTTTAGTTTTTTGGGCGCAGCTTTCGGCATATAGGATCCACAAAAAGAGCCTTGGGCAGGCTCCCATATCCTAACATGAAGAGGAGCATGCTCTTGCATGACGGACTTACGATCGCTAAGGTAGGGATGGGACGCATGGCGGTGCACGACGACCCGGCCGAATTCGGTTCCAGCGCCAGGCATCTGTCAGCTAGTCCAGCAAAAGAGATCAAGAGGCTTAGTACTTGGACAACCTGAGTGCCTTGAACAAGCACCATGCTCTTCAAGTATATAGTTCTCGAATACGACACCCTCTAAGTATCGTGCTTAACTCATTGACATTGCTCACTTCCAATTTCTACTGTTACCCTCGCTATCAATGATTATACTCTTGACAATCTCCAGGAGAAGAGACTTGATCGGCTTTCTCTAAAGTTATAAACAACTTCTTTGCTCGGGCAGGAGCCGACCTGTCCTACGCTCCCTGATGAAGATGGAAAATTAGCCACGAGGCTTTGAGTGGGTCACCTAAGACAGCCGAAATATATCTTCCGGGAATTTGCTCAAAGATTTGGAAGATGAGCCGAGAAAGATCTCGCAAGATTGAAGCTACTATTCTTTTCTGTGTGCTAAAGTATGACTATTGATTCCAAATTCGAGGGGCATAGTAGCCTAGGCTCCTCGCCGTACTCGGTTGCAATCTTCACGAAGAGGCAGGATAGAATTAACGCTGCCGTGTCTCATCCAAATAGATGACCATCGCCACGATCAAGGCGATGTCTACCCTCGCCGCGACTGTTACGACGTAAGTATCGTGATTGGCAATGAGCTGCCTTGCATTCCAGCGCTGCCTATCTATCTTCGCAACCATTTGTTCGTTCTTCTTATTTGTGATGTGTGTTTTCGTATCGAAAAAACTTCCTTGCATCTCGAGGTGCTCCTGCTCATGATCCTCGACATTAACGAAGTGGTCGATAGCTTTGAAGCTGTCGAAGTGGAGCTTGCCCTCGACTTCGAAGAGTTTGGCGCCTGCTGGTGACTTGGCGTAAAAGGGTTTTGGAATGAAGAAGGTCTCTTTATGCAATGTGAAAAGGTGATTGTTATCGAGGTCGAAGACACGCTTGCGAGAAGAGAGGAAGAGAGTGTCTGTATCTATTTTGAGAACATCGTGTCCATCCATTGTCTTCATCGTGAAGGCCTCAGCGAGGGAGAAAATGGATTCTTTCATGATGAGCGTGGTAGAATGTTGGGCAATGAAGGCTGGCAAAACGACGAGCGAGGCGGGGACGAGTCCGAGCTCGACAGCTACCATGGTTGATAGAGAAGCTTATCCTCAGCTAGAACAACAGCGGAGGTCTGGCAAGTTACGCGTAATTGTGGTCCCGAAGCACAAATAACAAGGAGACTCGAGATAAAAAAGCCAAGGTTTCTTATCTGATTCAATGAAGAGGGAGGATGGCAGGACGATGCTGTACCACTACGGTTGCCACGGGGAGGACTATCTTAAAGCTTATTATACTATATCTCGCTGGGTTCAGTTTTGGTTCCTCCCTGCGCAAAACTCATTTCTGATACTATCTCCCTGGTCGATACAAAGGCCTAATTTCGGTCCCTCGTAGTCAAAAACCAGATTCTGTATCATAGACTTTATTTTCTATCATGGGGATCAAACACGACTCCGAGCGTTTTTGACAACCTCCGCTCGATGGCAGGTAATACCATTCTGCTCAAAGCTGCTGCTATCATAAATTAAAACGTCTCAATTTACCTACTGGGTGATAGTATGACAATTGCGGCAAGAGCTCGGTCTACCAAAGCAGAAGAGTTGCAGCAGGAGACTTGGCCTAGTAGAACAATCTGAATGGTTTTCGAAGCCCGTACTATTGTAACCAAAGAGATTGGTAGAGATCATCAAGTTTCCATAGTAATGGAGGAGTCCGATAAGGATTCCACGCCGAATGCTTCAGCCGGAGATCTGCAGCCAGGGAACGAATGCGGCCAGGGAACGAATGCGGCCAGGGAACGAATGCGGCCAGGGAACGAATGCGGCCAGAGAACGATTGCGGCCAGAGGACATGTTTCGGAGGACCTTCACATGGAACTAGAACGTATGCGGTTGGAGAACCCATGCGGCTGGAGAACCGCTGCTGGACAGCACAAAGAAGATGCTACGTAGTGTGGCTGTAAACTCTCCGGCCGCATGAGTTCTCTGGCCGCGTACGTTCTCGGGCGTAATGCGGCCAGAGCATCTGCGGCCAGAGAATACCTTGGGGCCCAAAATCTGGCGCGCGGACGTCTGGGGGCTACAGAATGTATGCGGCTGGAGAACGACACGGCCGGAAAAACTTTAGTGCGGCGACCCCTTTTTGTTAGCGCCGCATATTCTTCAACTCCACCTTTACATACAAAACTGGGCTTGGATGACCTGCCTCATCTGTTGACTCGTCAGTGTCCATGCACGTGCATTTCCTTTAAAAACTTGCTAAATACAGAAAGTCTGCTGTATGAATGGAACTAATAAGGAGCCAAATCTGGGCCTCGAAGGTTATGCCGCCAGAGAAATTATGCGGCCGGTTAACTTATGCGGCTAGAGAATCTACACCTGGTATCTCCTACCTTTGAGGCCTGGATTTGGTCCCTCCTGGTGCTCCAACCGTTGCATCGCCATCTCAAACATCTTCGTCTGCTCCGCCCTCGTCAGCTGCCGACCCTTCTTCCCCCTCCTCTTCCGCGACTCCGGTGTCTCTCTGATGCCCGCATTCGCCTCGTCGTCCTCGTCGAAGGTGTACGATCTGAACTCCGTGTTCGCCCACGCGGTCCCTGGCAAGTCCCAGGTTATGTCAGATGCTCGGTTCGCATTGTACGCTGGTCGAATCATCCGCATCAGGACCCAAAACCCGTAGAGCAGTAGGTATACCACGAAAAAGGGAAAAAAGTAGCAAGAGAGGAAGGCATGTTTTCACTCACCGCTGTAGACATCACTATCCTCCCAGTCCTCCGTAAAGTAATGCAGGAACCCTCCATGACTGACCAGCACTACCTCAGGCGACTGCACTCCCGCCTTCTGCATCTCCTCCACCATCTCCCTGATCGTCCTCCTCGCATCTCTCGCTCTCGCTTTGATCCGCCTCGCAGTCGGCGCCCATCGTCCATCCCAGCTTTTGTCGTTCCAGCCATCATGCACCAGGCTCAGGTCAACACTCCAGCCTTTCTGCTTCCATAGCCGTTGCAAGTCCGCGAGATCAGAGCCGGTATCGAGCGGGTAGTCGGACGTCTCCTGTGCGTCGGGCAGGGCGAGGATCTCAGGTTTGCAGTGTCCGTTCTTCAACGCCGGGTAGAAACCCAGATATGCGGTCGCGACCGTGCGTTGGAGAGGAGAGGAGAAGACCTGGGATATGCGCGAGTGGAATGGGAATTTGGCGGCCAGTTCCGCGCACTGTGCTTCGCCTGTTTCGGTCAGTGGAGGATCTCGGCGTGTGGGATCAAAGCCCGGGAGGTTGTGGGTGCCCTGGGCATGGCGGACGCAATGAACGATTGGAGGCATGGTAGGAGCTGATTTCGATTGGATTTGCCGGCGTTTGCGCGGTGAGGTTTTGCTGAGGAATGGCGACGAAAGTCTGAATCGGGGCAGACGGATGTAACCAAATCTATTGAACAGGGTGTCTATGTCTATGGACATAGAGGTTCTCTTGCCTTCGAGGCCCAGATTTGGCCCCTTAACCGTTCCAGCCCAGGCGTTGCAACGCAAGCTCATTCTGACGCGTCATCCTTCGAGGCCTAGATTTGCTCCTCTGACTGTTCCTCCGTAGATACGAGGGAGTCAGAATGAGTCCCCTATCTTAAAATATCAGCCTACAACATGATGCTATGAGCAGCACCATTTACCACTGATGTATTGGTATTCAGCGGCGAATCTGCACCTGCCTCGGCACCTAGTTGGGACTGGTGGCCTCGCCGCCCTACTCAAGTTTCACGTGACCTGGCTCAACTTCGGCTCAGCCTCGGTGCCAACTGCTCAGGCTGACTAGACCGCTACTCAGCCTCATCACCATCCTTCTCACTTGTGCTCAGTCCTATTTCTAGACCCTCACTATTATTAGATACTCACTCCACACTCTATTAGTGTTTCTTTAAAGAAATAGAAATAATATATAACTATCTGCGAGGGTATAGATCTAGGTATCTGAGATCTAAAAGTGGTCCTCTTATAAAGACAGGGGATGTTATGTTCCCTCTACTACTCTAGGGTAAACCTCCTTAAGACGTCCACTCTCACATAGAACACATCCTATCTTCTAATCCTTCCTCTTCCTCTTACTTTCCTCTACTTTACTTATCACTCTACTTACCTCTTATTACTCTCTTTATTTGAATTATCCTTATAATACTAATTTGGGTCGCGCTTACTCTGCCTCCCTTCTATATCCTGACGCCACAACGTATTATTCTCTTTACAGGCACCACTATTCTTAGCTAGCACTCTCGCCCGGCTCGTTTTACACGGGTCATTCTTTAGCGAAGTGTTTTCATGCGAAGACTCTCGTCTTTTGTCACGGGACTAAACTTTCCTACACCTCATGGCCATCCTTCATCAAACAGGTCGGACAATAAGTCGCAATTACATAAAGCGTCTACTCTTGCAAACATAAAACGTCCGCAGAGCTCTGGGGTTCGATTCACATTCATTTCTATGAAAATCAAAGGCGATGGCTCGGATTAAGATGGACGACTCCCTTTTTACATATGAGTGAGGGCTATGAACTGACGAACATCTCAATCCTGCACTATCTAAAGACGAGTTCGAATTGCCAGACGTCGAAGGAGGAAACGTAAAGTGGCGATAGGTTGACAACTCTAAGTGGCGTATCGAGAGAGGCGACGTGAAGAAATATGCTTGATCAGTCAGCTCTAGATCTCGCACAGGCGCAACAGGGTCTAAGGAGGAAGGAGTTGAAGATGACGGAGGTGGTTAGATCTATTACGACAACAAATGGGAGGATGGACGGTTTAAGGATGGATGGGGCAGGTACACAAGACGGCGGAAATGGTACCGTGATGCTGAACTGGTCGAAGCTACTCCATCACCAACACCCCAAAAGAAGGATAATCAAAGTGAAGACGAGTCTGAAGAAAGCCGACTGAGGCGAGCGCGAGAGTATGCCAAATCACTGGAGTCAGTGGCTGGCGAGATATCCCCCGTCACTAAGACCAGCCCGAAAGATACAACCACCTCTCCTACAGCTAAGACGACATCCGCAGACCCGAATCCTGACGCGGTAGCCAAATCTCCCTCGACGAAGAAAAGATCGGGCTGGTTCAGCCGTCGGGAAAGGTCGGATTCGAAGAGCAGCTCAAGCAAGAACATAGGGATCACAGGGACGAGTACTGTCAGGGCGAAGACGGAGATGCGAACGAGGACGAGAGCGTGGACGGAGAATGACACTAATATTGCTATCCACTGCACTATGAAGTACAAGACGAGAGACGAAGGACTATAAAAAGAGATCAGGCGCTTGCATCGTACATATAGCCTTACCGCTATGTCTTCCTTCGGAGTGTCCTTGAAGGCAACCATGAATGTGCTGACTGCGACGTAGCGTGTGCCTGCTGTGGCCTATATCGGATGACTCATGTCTGGTCACGTGCCGATGTTGGTGTGCAAGGGTCTGGAGGTGTGCCGTGACAAGTACACGCAGCCGTGAGGGACCGGAAGGCGATCTTTTGGATAAGTATAGGGATTAAGAAACCAGGGGGTTCAGTGTGCAGGATAACGTTTAAATAGGCTTGAGTTGACAGCAAAAGGGCGGAAAGGAGGCGGCAATAGAACGTTGATATAAATTATAATGTAGATTTTCAAGAGATTTAACATTTTTATAACATTTCACTATCTATTGCTATAGCGCTCTCTTACCCCGCGACGAGAAACCCCCATTCAGAGCCCCAACACATCCACGCTCGCCTGTATCCTCTCCCTCACGTCCTTACTTAGATCCTCCTTATCTTCTTTCGATCTCACTGTAACGAGCTTCCCCACAACGTCCTCCACCAAGTCTAGCCTTTCTATATCCCGCAACCACTCCTCAGGTATCTGATCGTCGCTGTAAAAAGCGCCCGCTAACCCGCCGTAGATGGCGCCCACGGTGTCAGCGTCGTCGCCCAAGTTCACGACCTTAACGGCACCCTCGCGGAAACTCGAGGTCGTAAAGAACGCCCACAGCGCCGCCTCCAGGCTGTCCAGCACGTAGCCCGAGCTGCGGATCTTTATGGCGCGTTTGTCGTGGAAGGAGGTGAGGGTAGTGTAAGGTTCGAAACGTTCTAAGAAGTGGCCACTGGCGGATTTGGATTTGGAGGTCGAGGAGGCTATCGCGTCTTTCACCGCAGAGACATAGTCTGATATATGGCCGACGAGGCTGTCCTGGGTTACGTTGGGTTCTTGCAGGGATTGTGCGACGAGGATCGTAGAGCGCGCAGGACAGTACGCAGCGCGGGTGAGGGTGTGTGACCCTGGAGCTGTCTGCTGCGGCTTTAGCAGCCGTGGGGAGGTCTTGGGCGAAGAGCAGCGCGGCAGGCAACACGCGCATCAGGCTGCCGTTACCGCAGTATCGGTATTGGTTAAAGCGTTTGTCTATGGTGGCCTGGGCGCTCTGTATCGCCGCCTGGTCTTTGGGTGCATGAGGTGAGGGTCCGTTTTCACCGTATTGGTCGTTAACGACGACGGCGTGCTTCCACACGCCCAAAGCATCTCGCGTCAAGTTGCCGATGTCGAAGCACCGTCCCGTGGAAGATTGGTAGCCTGTCCGATACCACGCGAGATACTTGCGTGCTTGATCGACGCTGTCGCTAACCGGGCCCTTTTCGAGGAAAGAGTGTGCCAGGCAGAGGGCCATGGAGGTGTCGTCAGTGAAGTACCCGGGACCGAGGTTGAAGTTGAGGTTGGCCTGCATGCTGGTGATGGTGGGAAAGCTTCCGCGTACCTGGAATTCCGCTGGGGCACCCAGGGCGTCACAGACAGCGAGGCCGAGAAAGGAGCCCCGGATCCGGGATGCGAGCGATGGAGTGGATGACATGTTGTTGCGGGTCAAGATCGATGAGTAGAGAGAGAATGGTTGGGTATGACGGTGATCATGAGCTCAGCAGGCTCAGGGCATGTAGTTGTAGTTGTGAGCTTACTCTGCTATTGGATAGAGGTAAAGACTTTCCGGCCACTTTGGCTATATCATACCTAAAGCGAGTATTCAATTCTCTGAACACCTGTATATCTGCCCTTTGCTTCACACTTCTCCCAGAGATAAAACGACCTTGTTTGCCTGAGAGGTTGGGACGCACTCTGGAGCGGCACGTGACCGTAGTCTTTTGAGGCTCAGCAGCTCGCTCGTATCTCGCTGGTCCGCTATAGACATGCGAATGATAGGGCATGAAGGATGCTACCTGAAGGTAACCACCTGTCTTCGTAGGAGCTATCGTTCCCAGAATGCGGCTGTGATCGTTGGCGCTCTGTATCAGCCAACAGGAATTCCACTTCAGCCAGTGAAGATTATCTCCATCCCCTCCAGGCAGCAGCAAAAAGGCCCGAAGCACTCCTGGCAACAATAACCGAGTAAAGGCACGAACCGGGACTTTCCGAGCACATGAAACGCCTAAAACTGGGAACCCAGGGGCTATCTTATGGACCCCCACGCAGGCTCAGGGCTCTGCTCAGTGTACCAAGGGCACACTTCAGGGCCCGCCAAGCGGGACTCAGGATTGCACAAACACAGCTCAAAATTGCTTAGTCATGGCTCAGGAAAAGCGGCAAGATGCTCAGGCCTGGACACGGATATGGATTTTGGAGAGGTCCAGATTCGCCGCTGAGTATTGTGGTATGAGCTCTGAAACCATTCAGCGCGAGTTTGGTCATGAATAAGTCGAGCAGGGAGCCACGTGTCGCCAAGACTGTCAAGGTCTCTTACCACACGAAACTTTGTTTGAAAGTCAATCGCAAGTGATTTGTATCTACCTCCCCGGCCATCCTCGATGAGAATGATTGAGTTTCTAAAAGCTCCGAAGCCCCGATCAGAATTCTATATAATACCTCGTCTCCACAAACATGACTCGCTCCTCAATTTCTGTGTTCACGCATTTTCTCCTCTTCGGCACTCCTTCAACCCTTTCAACAACTCTTTCATCAGCGTCCGCGATCTCAGACATGCTCCTTTTGCAACTTTTGCAAGACTTGATGCGATCTTCTAGCTCCTTTAATCCCCTCTTCATTTTGTCAAGCGAGTTGAGTTTGGACCTCATAGTTTGAGTCCATTCCTCGAGATCGACAATTTCCTGGTTAACAGGGTCTACCAAGCCGGCAGGTTTCTTGGTGGGGGCTGAGGGAGACGGTAGGCTAGATACTCTCCAGACGGAAGCTCCATGGATATGACATGCCTGGAGTTTCTCCGTGACGAGCAGGACTGCGCATCCACGCGACTGTCCACAGTCGCCTCTAGTGAAGCCCGATAGGAAAGCAAAGATCGGAAGGGGCTTGGTATCCCCGATCCGTGGCGATATTTCGATGTAAGGACACGCAAAGCGGATGACACGCATGTATCTTCCAAGTCTTTACTTCCTACAATGCCAACGTGGTTTTGCATCGAGCGAACAGAAGCGGAAAGAGATGGCTGCCGTGTTTGAGCTGCGGGGGTGGGGAGGATTTTCGGAGGGGGGATGGTAAGAGGTGGGTGTTGAAGTTCAATGTGGTGGGGAGGGGGGAGTGCGCGGGGAGGGTAGATAGGGTGGTGAGGCAGCGGGTGAGCGTAGTGGAAGGGGAGGATGCGTTGGTGTGAGGTGCTAAGGGGTTTGGGAAGTGGGGAAGGAAGGAAGGAGCGGGCGCAGGAAGTGCTTTCATAGCAACAGAATTCCCCTGATCATGCCGTATATTTTTTATTGTGAGCAGCATTGCTTGATATTCATGAGTGAGATGCTTTAGCCTGCTTTTGTGCTTGCATGATTAGTTACGCACGATCTTTGGGGTGATTGTCCTTTCTCATGGCAAAAGCGAGAAAACAAAAAGCTCACTCGCCGATTTGAACGGCGGACGCTGGAGATGCGTAGTAACTGCGGCCCCATGCTCTACCACCTGAGCTAAGTGAGCTGGCTTCTGGGCGATGGGACGTTGAGGAAGTCATGTGTGTGTTGGGTTGGGAAGAGGGATGACTCATGAAAAATGATGATTTGGCTTTTTGACTAAGCAATCTACCCAACATTAAGGCCCGTGCACCACCCAAATATTCAAACAAAAGCTAAGCAATGTATCAACGCGGCGCCGGAAAGCACCCAGCGACCGCCAAAGTCATCAAGCAACCTCCGCCCTCGTCTTCCCCATCCCAAACCTCTTCGCAATGACCCCAGGCTTAACCTTCCAAAACGCCTTCTTCTCCACCTTCTCCTCTCCCTTCTTCTCTCCCCACGCCTTCTTCCCCTTCACCCCCAAACTCTCCTTACTACTCGCACTCCCCTGCAGCGTCTCACTGCTGCTCTCACTCGCTCCCAGCAAGCCCGCCCTCATCTTCTTCCTCATCTCCCCCAGCAGCGCAACCTGCGCCCCAACCGTCGGCCTCGCAATCAGCTCCTCCAGCTTAACCTTGAACCCTTCGCCCTCCAGAAAGCTCGTCAAGCTCGCCAAGGCGATGAGGTCGCCGCCCGCATCGTAGAAGCTCGATTCCAGAGTGAGGGCCGATGGCGTCTGTCTGCCTTTGGGGGGCAAGACGAGGCGCCACGCGCGCGTGAGCGTGTCCGCGATGTCGCAGAGCTCGAGCTTGCTGAGGCCGCGGAGAGTCGCTTCCAGCTTGGCGATTTCGGCGCCGTCGCTGGAGTGGCGGGGTGCTGTTGGTAAGTGGGTGATGGCATTGGTGCCGGAGAGCTCTGAGGCGGAGGGGAGGGCGCGGTTGGGGTTGGAAGCGAAGTTCTGCGCCAGGGAGCAGGTGAGTTCGAGGGCTCTTTGGACGAAGGCTGGAGCAATGATGCCGTCGTCGACAACCTCGATGGCGACTTGCACCATGTCGCTGCCCTTGGGGGTGGACATGAGGGTGAGGTCGGAAAGCGTGTCTGGGGCACCTTCGAATAGAACTTTGTACTTGGTGCGGTCGAGGGTTAATGTTGAGACGTCATCGGTGAGGTTCTGGTGTTGGACGATGGTGGAGAAGAAGGTCCATGAGGGCCAGTCGGTGCAGTGCTGGATAATCTCGCGGAAACCGAGGGACTCGAAAGCCATGCCGGCGACTTGTTGATTTTGGATGCGGCGTAGGAGATCGAGGGCGGTCCAATTGGGCTCGATTTTAATGCGGACGGGGACGATGTTGATAATTGGGGCGACTATGTCTTCGACGCTTTCTACTGCTGCGTTGCGGCCGCTGATGACATTGCCGAAGACGATGTCATTGCGACCTGACAGTTGAGCGAGGACCAGTGTCCAGGCAGCTTTGAGGATTGTGGCAGTAGTGACATTCTTGGCTGTGAGTGCTGGCAGTTTGATGGTTTGTGTGATTACTGTCGAAGTTGTGCTCGAGCCGCTGTACTTTGGCTGGTCACGGTCGACGACGCGAGTCATTGAAGAGCCTTGGAGAAGGGACCTCCAGTACTCCTGGTGACCTTGAGTTGAAATTCCAGTCACAGCCTCTTTGATGTAGTTGGTGAAGGGCGGGGACGGCGGGGGCAGTTCTTTACCTTCATACCCTGCCTTGAAGGCCGTAACGATACTTGGAAGAGACACGCCATCGTATTGCGCATGCGACATGCGTAAGAGGATGCGATGGGCATGGCTGCCGGTTTTCTTGATGACTATGAATTGAGTTAAGGGTTCGCCCATTTTGGGATAAGCAAGGGGACTGTCCTCGCGTAACTGTCGTGTATACTCCTTAAAGTCCATTTCAGTCTCGTACACTTGAACCTGGGGCCGCAGGCTTCGTAATACCACCTGTATGAAGCGATTCCCGCAGGGTAAGAAGACGGTCCGGAGAATGTCGAAAAGCTGTACTGTCTGGACAGCAGCTCGTCGGATGCGCTCTAGGTCCAGGAAGCCTACACCGTCAAAGGTCAGATAGTACAGCATCCACCTCGCCTCCAGTAGGGTAGCAGCGACACAGAGAGCTTGGTAATCAGTGACTGGGAATGCATCGACAATTCCACTTCGGAAGACTCCGACTTTAGGGCAAACATAGTCTTGGATGAATGCATCGGGGTTTGCAGTCTGGAGAAGTGAGAAGGGCTCCGGATGTTTGGGTCCCTGGCGTTCATTGCTGGCAATGACGCTCTGAGTGTCACTGTTTTCGTCGTCATCTCTTCTGTTTTGTGCAGCAATGACCATGGCTTCTGCCATGTCGGAGAAGACCGGAGAGCGGAAGATGTTGGCAACGGTGAGTCTTACTCCAGCTTCGCGTGCATGGCGAGCAAGCTCCATTGCAAGGATACTGTCGCCTCCCAGGTAGAAGAACGAGTCGTCATCATGTATCTTATTTTCCGGCACGTGTAGTAGCGGGCTCCAGAGCTGGCGAAGAGTATTGCACATCTCATCCACTGGGTCGTTTCCATCATCAGAATCGTAGTAGGCGGCTTGTTTCAACTTGCCGCCGGCTTTCGACCCTTTGCTATACAGAGGTTTCTTTCCTTTAGTAGTAGGCTCATATTCTTGGTACTGGCGGCCCTTCTTCCCTGAGGACCTATTCGCGGGCATGCTGTCGGGTCGCAGCAAGAGCCCGGACTCTATCATTTGCTCAATCGTCTCACGTACAGTCTCCTTGATGAGTCTGCGGTATTGGGAAGGCCGAACGTTGTCGCGTACCACTAAGCTTCCGGAGGTCGATTCAGTATCATCGTCCCCTACACGCTCGTTCAAAGAAGCAGATTCGGAGCGATCAACCTCAACGTTAGTCAGGTCCGCTTCATCGTAGTCCGGGTCTGGGATATAGGCGTTGTCCTGGAGAACATGATCTGAGACATCGCGTTCGTCTTCGATCTTCTTCGTTATGTCGACTTGCGAGAGCGGCAGGTCCCCTTGGTAAAGTATCGCGTCTAATATGTTGACGTACGTCTTCCTTAGCCTCTCGCCTTCCTCCAGTGAGACACGAGAAGTCCAATGTTTGATATGGCAACTCTCATCGCCAGGAGCACTACGCGCACTGATGGTGACGGCATACTATAATCGGATGGTTAGCATTAGTATTCGACTGGAAGCATGGTATAGTATAGCGTACCTCAGTCGGATCATGGTCGGCAATAGGATTGAATGTGATGGCATCGTTCTCTTTTTCGGCATCCCGCGATGAAATTTGGTTCTGGACAGATATGGCACTATTGAACAAAGCCTTGCCAGTAAAGCCCAGGTCATGTTGAATCTTGGCAAGCGAGCAGTGCTGATGTTCCAAAGCGTCGAGGAAGTCGCTTTGAACATGTCGAATAATTTCTTTCAGGGTCTTCGTCTCCGTGAAGTTCACTCGGCATACTAGCATGTTGATGAAAGCACCCACAATGTCTTGTATACCATCAACCGGGGCTTCTCTGCCGGCGGTAAGACTCCCGAAGCAGACATCGGACTGAGAGGTGAATTCTTTCAGTACGAAAGCCCAGCCGACCATCATAACGTTTGACATCGTAAGCTCGTTAGCTCTGCAGAAGGCTTGAAGTTCTGGGTAGCGCCAGTATTGCAGATATGTGTCATTTAAGCGATTTGGTCCGCTGTTGACTGAAGACATGTGAGGCAGATGGCAGCGCTGAATTCCACTCAGGTAACTCTTCCAGTAACTGATAGACGAGTCAAGGCCGCGATTCATAAGGTATCGGATATACTCCGAGTACGATGGCTTGTCGCCCTCGGGCAGACGACCCTCATAAGCCAATGCGAGATCCTTCATTATCAGGGCACCAGATCCGCCGTCGATGACGGCGTGGTTCAACTCTAGCATGGTGTAGCACTTGCCCGAAGCCGTAGTGCATATGCTCAGCTGCTGCGGGAGCTTGATCGGTCTCGTTTCGTTCACTAATTTAAGTGAATTCTCCCTAAGCGGCTTCTCCCAATCCTCATCCTGACTGGTCACAACCCTGGCTCCACCTTCCACTTTCTTTAACACGATCTGGTCAAAAGCGTGATCTTTGCAAATACTGTAAACGAACGCTGTTCTCAGCGTTTGGTGGCGGTCAACCACCTTTTGCCACGCTCTAGCCAGTCGCTGCACGTCAACTTGGGCACCTTTCTGGGCCAACATCGTTTCCATTACCACAAAATTGACGTAGAGTTGAGGATTCCGGAGCTGCGCCAAAAGGAGCCCCTCTTGCATGGGTGAACAGATCAACACCTCCTCAACCTCGTCCAGGCTAGATATACCGGTTTCGCGGAGAGTCTCGTTGTAAAGCTGCTGCAAGCCTTTGTAGTCTGTTGGCAGTAGAGGGTAGTCGCTCAGTGTTGGCTCTGGTCGAGTATTTGCAAGTTGTCTAACAAGATCCTTCAGTGTAACCTCGACCCGAGCTATCCATTGGCGGATCTGTTCTTGATGCTCCATATGCTTGTTCCATATGAAGGAGAACCGCATCGCGTCGCTTGATGCTGACACAGAAACCTCGAAGAGAGACATTCGTGGCGTCTTAGAACCCACATCTGCGGTGAACATGGCTTCGTCGTGGCTTTTGGCGAGCTCGAATGGTTGCAGCAACATGTCGCTTTGCCCGGACTGGTGCGACTGCCCGGCGTAGTTGAGCAGAATTTCCATTGGCATATGATCGCTAAAACGCCACCTCCCATCTGGCGTAAGGTAGCGGTGAGCAAAGTATTCCCTTCCGTTCCCAGGGAGAGAACGTCGGAGATCCTTTGCTCGTTTGAGAATCTCAATAGCACTCGAATTAGCACCCTCATCTGACGGTATAGTGATGGGGTAAATTGATGTAAACCATCCAGTAGTCCCAGTGATGTCGATGGAATTGTCCCACACATCCCGTCCATGGGTTTCGTTGTATAGCGTCGGTGCAGGCCGTTCCGGGAATATAATTGCGAATGAACTTAACAAAGCAGTAATGAGGATTTCCAGAGGCTGTGTCCTTAGAGCGTTGTTGGCTTTACTAACGAGCAGGTCCGTAGTTGTCTTGTCAAGTTCGAAGACTGCGTCATTGGTTTCACCATAAGTATTGGTACGTGTGGTCATGCCCCAGAAGGCCATGTTTGCTCTTCTAACGTTGAAAGGCAAGATACTCTTGATCGTAGATACATCTCGCTGGTTGGCATGCTCATGCTGTACAGCACACCAAACTTGGTAAGACATTGGCTTATCGATAGTTTGGGTTTGGAAGGTGAGCATATCCTCGAGCTGTGCATTGAGGATGCCCCACGAGACGATGTCGATGACCAGGTGGTGCGCGATGAGCGAAAGAACCTGGCCATACTGGTCTGTGTTGAAAAGCTCAACTGCAAATAAGGGTCCGTTCTCAATGTCCAAGCTTCGTTGGCTGAGCGCAAGAAGTCGTAAAAGCTCGTTTGGACTATCGACTTCATGGGTGCGGAATCGGTAAGACGTTGAAGCGTCAGCAGAGATCTTCTGGTGCCAATTACTATCCTTGTCTTTATAGAATCGTGCCCTGAACATTGAATGCTGTTGAACAATGACTTCAACAGCCTTCTGGATAGCGTTGGCCTCTGTGTTGCGTTTCAAATGGAAGATAGCGCTCTGGTTGAAACGATAATCATTTGTGTGGTCACTGGCAGGTCCAGCAAGCTGGAAGTACATTCTCTGGACGGGCGAAAGGTCGAACGGTTCGTCAACCTTTTCAATTGCGCGGGCTGTTGTAGATGTCTTGAGTGTTCCTTTCGCCTCAACTGCCTTTGCGAGCTGGGACAAGGATTTACTTTGCAGAACCTCCTGTAGCGAGAACGTGATCCCAATCTTGCGGCAGCGAGCGATGATGGACATGGCGACCAACGAGTCGCCGCCCTGGCTCATGAACGATCGGGCAGGGTCTATCTTGTCGACAGGAAGGTTGAACACTGGGCCCCAGACTTCCCGGAGTTTTTGGATCGTCTCTGTTATGGGCACTGCACTAGACGTGCTAGCATCCTCCTCATCACCAGTGAGCTGCTTGTAGGTGGCTTCGTCGAGGTTCTCTATCATCTTCTCGACCTGTTTCCGGTCAAGCTTCCCAGACACCATGATCGGTACTGCCTCAACAACAACGTAAAATGTCGGCATCATGTATGAGGGAATATGGTCCGACAAGTAATCTCTAACAGCTTGAAGCTGTCCCCGTGCCCTCTTGAGAGCGTCTCCCTGGAGTAGTATACAGCTACTCGAGTCTGAAGAATTCGATTTGGATGACATTGAAACGACTGCCACCAAACGCTGTTTGTAAAAGCCTGTCTTTGGTAATAGTGCAACAGCGTGCTGGATTCGGTCTGCTTGAGAGAGATTATGCTCAATTTCTCCCAGCTCCATGCGCTGCCCATGCAGTTTGATCTGATTGTCCTTTCGGCCGATGAAATGAATAGTACCGTCCTCGTTGTATTTCACCAAGTCGCCCGTCTTGTAGATTCTTCGGGGCGTTTCGGCCCCATCACTGACGAGCTTGGACCAGGCAGGGTTGTCGATGAATGACTTGGCGGTCTTGCCTTCATCATGCAAGTACTCTCGAGCAAGCAGTGGACCCTCCAAGAGAAGCTCACCGACGCAGCCGAGGGGTGCAAGGCGATGGTGATTATCAGGCTCACTAACCCAAGCATAGCCGTTGGCGTGTGCAAATCCAATGTTAGCTGGAGATGTGTCTCGCAAAACCTTCGAGTTGACAACAGAGATCACAGCGGCCTCTGTGGGACCATATCCATTGACAAGTGACACTTGATCTGCCCATTTGAGAATGTTCTCTTTTGACATGGCTTCACCACCGCATACGAGGACCTTCAGTGAGGGGACCATTTTCGGTTCAATGAGATTAGCGACCGAAGGTGTCAAGAAAGCCCATGTGGCATGAAGGCTATCGATAGCCCCAGCAAGATCTGTCATCTTCTGTTCGTTGTTGGGGACACAAACGCAAGCACCCATGGTTAATGGAGACAGATTTTCCATCAGACCCACGTCGAACGTGACTGAGGCAAAGTTGAAAACTCTCGAACGAGGATCCATCAACATGGCCGCAGAGTAAGCTTCCGAGCTGCTGCAGAATGCTTCATGCTCGACAACGACTCCCTTCGGCCGTCCAGTCGAGCCCGAAGTGAAGATGACGTAAGCCGTGTTTTTGCTCGTTACCTGGCTGGCTGCATATGTGGTGGCATCGTTCCCTTGTTGTCTAGCCATGGATTGCTGATCAATGGGAATCACCGTCTTAACCATATCCGAGTAGCGATCAACGTACGCCGGAGAGCACAGCAGTATCGTAGCCTGGGTATCTTTGATGATTTCAGAATGTCGGGTCACGGGATGTGCTGGGTCAAGGGGAACAATGGCTCCTCCAGCAAGGAGAATTCCCATTTGGGCCACAAGCGCCCATCTTGACTTGTCCATGCAGAAAGGTACCAGAACTTCAGGTAAGACTCCAAGACGCGCCAGGTGCTTCGCTAAGCTGATAGCATGTTTCTTCAGTTCTGAGTAAGTGAAATCCCCGTCCCAAGCAGCCACTGCATTGGCATGAGGCATCATATTTACCTGCCGCAGGAATTGACTATGAATGCATTGCTTGACAGGACTTGGCTTGTAGTTGTTCCATTCGCGAATCTCGATAACATCTTGCCCACTTATCATCTGAACGTTGGGCAACTTTGTGTCGTTCTTAGCGCTTGCACTTGCTAGCTGGCCAAGTACCGACTCCAATTGGTAGAGTAATCTCTGAACATGCCATCTAGATATCACTTTGTCGTTGTAGTGGGCGTCGACGTGGATGCTTGACCCTTCAGTATTACATTCCAGAACCAACGGGTACGTGAAGAAGCTTGAGCCCACATCGTTGTCTTCAGCGTTCCATAGCTTGGATTCACCGCTCGCCGCACCCCTTGCCTCGGCTGTCTGAATGACGAGCAAGTTCTGGAAGTCGCAAGCTGCCGCCGTTTCTGTGTTCAGCCTCCGAATGTTCTGCAGGCCTACGTGCTGGTAGGGAATAACCTCTGCTGCCGCCTCATGCACTTTTTTGAGCAACTCTGTTATGGTCCAAGCGGGGTTGATTTGTATTCTCGTGGGGACAGTCGTGATCGTTGGACCCAGGATATCAATAATGCCATCGATCGGGACATCGCGTCCTGTCATGGTCTCACCGAAAACGACATCAGGACTGCCGGTGTGGGCGGACATCACCATGCCCCAAGCCGCTCTGATGATGGTCGGTAATGTAATGCCCGTTCCAGCTGTTCTTTCCGGGATGCGAACCGTGTATTTCAGAAGTTCACTGCTAGCATTTTGGCCTGTGCCTGGTGACGAGTCTGTAGGAAAGTGAGAGCTCGATAACCCATGAAATCTAGCCTGCCAGTATCGATTGCAAGCCTGGGGATCGATTTGTGAGAGGTACCTAATGAAGTGCGAGTAGGAGGCTTTGGGTGATGGTGGCTGGTTCTCGAGATATATGTCTTCTACACGCTGTAATATTTTTGGCATGCTCCATCCGTCGTAAAGGCAATGCTGGATGGACCACACCAAGTACCTTTGCGGATCAGCGACGCCCTTGACAATAGTAAGGCGCATCAGCGGAGAGCCATTGTGTTCAGGGAGTTTGTATGGCGACTCCAGCACATCTTCTGTCCGATCGGCATTATGCCATTCCAGATCTATTTGCTTGAGCACCACTTGTACAAAGCCCGAGGAGGTGGTATGGACGACTCTAGTCCTCAAGATCTCCATGTCGTCGATTGCCTTTCCCCATGCTGATTTGAATTGATCCATATCGACAGCATCAGGTAATGGAAATATATTGTGAGCAACGTACGCGCCAGGTTGCTTGATAGACATAGTCATAAGTCCCTCTTGTAAAGCGGTACACGGGTATGCATCGGCCACCTGGTCTTTATGTATTTCGCAATGTGCCGTAACCTCTTCGAGAAGCTCATCAAGGGAACCGACGTGACTAAGCAAGCCAAAAGGTTTGAGTAGCGCTTCATCCCCTTCCTCGAGATCGCTGCAAGCTTTGGCCATCTCAAAGAGTGTTGGCTTTCGGAAGACATCCAGAACGCTCAGCAAGATCAGCTCTGCCCGGGCGCCTGCAACGAGTCTCATTGCAGCAACGGAATCGCCACCAAGAACGAAGAAGCCATCGTCGAGAGTCACAGACCCACGCTCAAGGTTCAGTACCGCTTCCCACAACGCTTGAAGTCTCGTCTCCATCTCAGTGGTCGGGGCACGCTTCTCACCGAAACCGGCGAGTTTGAAGGGCGCTAGCCGGTCTTTTGGCAAAGAAGAGGCTATGCCGCATAGCCTGCGCCGGTCGAGTTTCCCCGAAGATGTCCAAGGTAATTGATAGAGGGGCACAAAGAAGGTTGGGATCATGTAGGCCGGCAAGGCCCCGGCCAGGTCCGCCTTAAGTGTTTTGCAAAGGGTTGTAGCTTTCTCAGACATTGGCAACAATAACGGGTCATCTTCTTGATTACCAAGCTTGGATTGTGATGACAGTTCGGGCTCGGAAGCGGCATCTATTTGTGTTTTGTCCTCACTCCATGAGAAGAAGAGCGCCAACAGTTGCTGTTGACCTGCAGGGGCGACCATTTCTACTGCCGTTTGGATGCTTTCTGGTAGCTTCTCTTTGGCGCGGTGCTCGATCTCACCAAGCTCGATTCGCAAGCCATTCAATTTGATCTGAGTATCTTTGCGCGAAACGTAGGCCAAGCTCCCGTCTGACTTGTAGCGAACCAGATCACCTGTCTTGTAGATGGCAATCCTGTTGTTGTAGGCGGATCTGTTCCCGTCACGCATCCAAGCTGGTGGGGCAACGAAAACTTGTGCTGTTTTCTCCTCCATGTTCAGGTAGCCGCGCGAGACATTGTTCCCTTGAATAACAAGCTCCCCGACACTGCCAATAGGCATTAGCTGGTTGTGATCGTTGGGGCTTACAATCCAGCTCCGGCATCCCACAGCGTGACCAATGACGGCTGCGTCGCCGTTTACCACGCGGCCTATCTCATCCACCTTGAGACTAGTGATTGCGATCACTACGGTTTCCGTAGGACCGTATCCGTTGAGGAGACTAGTCCTTCCCTGCCATTTCGCGATGTCTCTGGCTTTCATTGCTTCACCTCCGGTGACGAGTACTCGCAAGCTCGGGATGCTCTCTGGCTTCAGTACTGATGCTACTGATGGTGTCAGGAACGTCCAGTTGACGGACATACGATTAATTGCCCCGGGGATGTCGTTCATGCGCTCTTCTTCGCTTGGAATACATATACATCCGCCTATTGTTAGCGTTGTGAGAATTTCCATAATAGAAGCGTCAAAGCAGAGGCTGGCGAATTGCAAGACCCGTGAATTTTGACGCATCAGTAACGCAGGCCCATACGCCGCCGCACTTGTAGCAAATGCACGATGGGGTATTATCGTCCCTTTTGGCAAGCCTGTGGTGCCGCTAGTGAAGATGAGATACGCTGCACTTTCTGGGCTCGGTCGAGTGACCTCACGGTCGAGAAGTGACCGTGTCTGCTCGTTGAGGGTTCCGTCAACAACGAATGTGGTGATCTGCGGATACTCCTTGAACTTCTCGCTGTATTTCTCCGAGGACAATACTAGTCGTGCATTGACGTTATTCAGAATGTACTTTATCCGGTCTTTAGGATGGGAGGGTTCTAGGGGCACGAAGGCACCACCCGCTTGAAGTATCCCTAGTATCGCTACCACTGCCCACGTAGTCTTTTCGAAGCATATCGGGACGTAAACCTCAGGTCCTACTCCTAATGCTGCTAGGTGCTTTGCAAGGCGTTTGGACAGTGAAATCAACCTCTCATATGACAGATTAACGTCCCATGAGCATATTGCAGGCGTCGATGATGGCAACAACTGACACCGGCGCTCAATGAGGTTATGAGCAGTGTCATTCACGAGTGGAAGAGAATCTTGGTTCCATCTCAAAACTTGCTGCCGATGGCTTTCGCTGCATAGATCAAGGGATCCAATCGTCTGCTCAGAATTCTGAGGGTTGAGGATGGAATCCAGTATCTGACTAAACGTCTCGGACAGCCTCACCGCCTCGGTCTCAGAAAGGCAGTTGGTCCAATAATTGAAATCGACAATAATGTCGGTCTCGTTGGCTTCCACATTGACTGTCAAATCGTACTCCGAAGGGTCATAGGCCTCCAGGATATCGAACTTTATCAATTTATTGTCCACCGTCGCCGACCCGAGACGCCTTTGGAACGTGAAAGCGGTATTGAAGAGCGACTTGCCGGAGAGCTGTAACTTGTGTTGCAGTTCCGCCAGAGAAAAGGCTTGGTGCGCCGTGCTTTGTGCATAATCATCCCTGATCTGTTCTAGAGCTTGGCTGACCATGATGTTTTGACTGCAATCAATGCGACATACTAACATGGAAATGAACAGACCGACAGCGCTTTCAATGTTTTGAAGCGACACATTGCGGCCAGATGTAAGGTAGCCAAAGCATACACTGTCATTACCTGTGTACGCACGTAATACTAAAGCCCACACGAGCTGCAGTACATTAGAAAGTGTCACACCCTTCTTCGAACAGAATGTCTTTAATGGGCCGATATCCTGAAGCTTCAATTCAAGCGTCAAGAGCTCTCGAAAACCGTCTTTACTGTCCCCTAGCGCGGGGAAGGAGCACGGCTCGATGAATTCAAGGTAGCTGCGCCAGTAGGAGATATCCTCCTCGCTAGAGGCCTCTTGGATGTATGAAATGTAATCGCGATACGAGAGTGCTTTGTCATCTGCCGATTGATCAATATAGAAATGAGCCAGATCCTGGAAGACGATGGGAATAGAAGTTCCGTCACAGATCGCATGACTCATCTCAAGCTTGCAGAAGATCGTATCACTATTTGTCGTACAAATGGTCAACGCGTGTGGTAGGTGGAACTTGGCAAAGCTGATAGGTTCCTGGTCCTCAACAGCCTCAGCTGCTTTTTCTGCGTCGCTGCTGATCCAAGTGATTCTGGGTGACACTCGTTTGAGAACCGCTTGATCCATGACGCCTTCCTGAGACAGACTGTCCATAAAAACGGTTCGGAAGGACGAATGTTTTTGTACAACCTTTCGCCATGCTTGAGCCAGCCTCTCTGGATCGATAGGAGTGACAGGATCCAAAGAGCTAGCGGAGAAGAGTGACTGGTACATGTATTGACCATTGTCCTTGATCTGGCTGAGCAGCAGACCTTGCTGCATTGGGGAACAACCATAGACATCTTCGAGCTCATTCATTGACGTGATACCAATCCCTATAAGCCGGTCCTGGAGCGAATCAAGAGTCCCATAGGCCATTGGTAATAATGGGAAATTGCTAAGAGTCGTCTGCGGTTCTACCTCAACGAGCTTCTCCGCTGAAAGCATCAAGGTCTTCTCAAGCTCGGTTACCCAGTCTTGGATAGCAGGCTGATGTTCCATATATCGGTTATAGTCGAAAGAAATTTTCAGTCTCCCATCTGCAACCGATGCTGAAATTTCGAACAGCGCCATTCGGGGCACCGAAGATCCGATGTCGTGATCAGACCAAGGCCCATCTAGTGGTTGGAGCATTGAGGTGGCCTTCTTGAACGACTGCACATGGCCCAAATAGTTGAATGCTACCTCCATTGGCCAATGGCTGGAGAACTCATCCTGGACGTTTTGCGCTAGCATTCGACGCGCAAAGTACTGACGGCCCTTGTCTGTGAAGCGACTTCGTTGGTCCTTGACCCAGCGAACAACCTTAGCTATGTCCTGCTCTTGGGAAGCTTGGGCAGGAAGAACAACCGGGCTGACGGTCGTGAACCAGCCCACAGTATGGGTCAGATCAAGGTTTGAATCCCAAGGCTCCCGACCGTGGCCCTCATTGAACACTGCAGGCGGAGCCTCCCTGTCCGGGAAAGCACGACAGAAGGAATACAAGATAGAGCCAAGGAGTATGTCGATGGTCTCGGTCTGATATGCATTATTACAAGGGCCGAGTAGCTGGCTCGTGGCCTCAGTAGTGATGGTTACATCTAAGGTCAAGATATCACGGTAGACGTTTGGTCGCTGCGACATGGACCAGAAGTGAAAGTCAGCAGCGGGAACCTCGACGTTGACTCTGGATCCTTTGCTTGTCTCCAAGGATGTCCTCTCAGCTTGAAGACGTGACCATACTTGGTACGGGAGTGTTGCTTGCGTGCCGATTTTACTAGAAGCCAGCAGATCCTCTAGATCATCCAAGATGATACCCCATGAAACAATGTCAATCACAAGGTGATGCGCTACAAGCGTAAGGACTTGTTGACCGGTTTCGTCAGCCTCAAACAAGTCGGCCGAGAATAATGGGCCCTTCTGAATGTTGAGGCTGCTTTGACTGACTCCCACCGTCGAGCCCATCTCTTGCAGTGAGTGATGACCTGGATGCGCTGTGAAGCGATACGACTTCGAGGCCTCTTTGTCCAGCCTTTGCGTCCAGGAATTGTCACCTTGTTGCTCGAAGCGAGCTCTAAGCATCGAGTGGGCTATGACTAGAGACTTGATCGCAGCGGAGACTCTATCCGTGTTTTGTCTTTGGCTCAGCCTTACAGAAATGCTCTGGTTCAAGTGGTTGACATTGTCGCCCACCCAGTCAAAGAACAAGCGCTGTATTGGAGATAAGTCGAATGGCTTGTCGTACTCTTCAGCAGCATGCGTGAAGGTCTGAGGCAATGTCACCCGGGTAGCAAGTTCTGAAATTGAACGACAACGAATGATGTCCTTGACAGTTACTCCAAGGTCTTCGGTCCGACATCTCGACAACACCTGTAGAGCAGAGATCGAGTCACCACCCAAGGCTAAGAAGCCTTGGTTAAAGCCAACCTGCTGTTCCGATAGGTGTAGGATCCTTGCCCATATAGACTGGAGGCGCTGCTCGATATCTGAGCCTTGCACTTCCTCCTCATCGACGGCAGATCGCGAAATCTCTCGGAAGATATTTTCATCCATACCTTCAATCCATAGTGATATTCGTTTACGATCTAGCTTTCCACTTGGCAAGAGCGGGATCTTTTGAAGCACCACCCAATTGGATGGGACCATGTAGGGCGGCAGGCGAGCAAAGAGATGTTCTTGGACAACTTGAGTATAAGGCGCTGCCTCTTCTCTAGCGATTATGTCCAACTCATTGTCGGTAATGGATGACTGGATCTTATCCCTGAATGAAACGATGCCTACCAACTTTTTCTCGTAGGGGCCAAATGTGGGTATCGCAGTCAGACAATGTTGAATTGAAGTAAGTTGGCTTACGTGGTGCTCCACCTCGCCTAATTCTAGTCGCTGGCCGTGAAGCTTGGTTTGGTTATCTTTCCTACCAACATATACTAAGGATCCGTCAATGTCATATTTGACAAGATCCCCCGTTTTGTACATCCTGGTGTTGGCTGGGTCTTTTAGGAAGTAATATCTATCCATCCATCGAGCGCGGCCAACAAAGGATTCTTCAGTCTTAGCAGGATTTTTGAGGTAGCCTTGTGCTAGATTCGGTCCAGCGATTGCTAGTTCTCCGATCGCACCAATTGGCACGAGCTCGTCATGGCAGTGTTGATTGACAATAAAAGCCCGACCTCCCACGGCATGACCTATGTTTGTGGGTTGAGACATAGGAGTGAGATGAGGATTCACAGTACAGATTACAGAACATTCGCTCGGACCGTAACCATTGACAAGGTGAGTTACCCAGGCCCAGGTCGAGAGATTGTTGTGAGTCGCAGCCTCGCCACCGAGCACCAACGTCTCCAAAGCGGGGACATCCGACGGCGATATTGTTTGGGCAACAGAAGGGGTCAGGAACGCCCAAGTGACTCCCATTTCGTTTATCGTTTTAGCCAGATCGTTGAGTCGTATCTCCTCATCAGGTATACAGACGCAGCCACCAAGAGTCAAAGTCGTGAAAATCTCGCCTACGGAAACATCAAAGGTGTAAGATGCAAATTGGAGAACTCGGGATTTGGCGTGCATTCGCATTGCCGGCCCATGAGCTGCTGCGCTGCTAAGGAAGGCTGAGTGGGACACCGGAGTTCCCTTGGGTTTCCCAGTCGAGCCACTGGTGAAGACAGCGTATGCAATATCACTGCCCGAGCACAGAGGGATAATAGGCGTAACCTCAAGATTTTGAGTGTCTCGGAGATCGAGCACGATAGTCTGGACACCCAATGACCTGCAGACATCCTCAAACTTTGGGGAAGAGAGTACACATTTGGCGTCAACATCAGAAATGATGTTGGCCAGGCGTGTAGCTGGGGACTCCCCATCAAGTGCCACAAAGCTAGCTCCAATCTTGAGAACACCAAGCATAACAATGACCGTCAATGCAGATTTTTCAAAGCAAATCGGGATGAGGCATCGTGAGCTTACACCCAGCCCTTGGAGGCGATTCGCAAGACAGCTGGCGGCATCGTCCAATTCGCGGTAGGTAAGGTGAGCGTCCCATGAACAGATAGCTTGAGTGGTAATTGAAAGAGTTCTGGCTCGATCTTGCACTAAGTCGTGAATACATCTGTCAATCAATGTAGGTGACGTCTCGTTCCATTGAGTGATAGCGGTCTCGTCGTCTTCGTTGATAGCACGAAGGCTTTCTAGAGGCATGAGGCTGTTGTCCGAGTCATTGAAGCGGGTAATGAAACACCCGAAGTAACTCAAAAGATTCTTGCATTGCCATTGAGGGAGTACATTAGGATCGAAGTGAGCAGTCACTTGTACGTCCGATTCGGCGATCTCAACATCAAGTGTCAACGCATAGGTATAGAAATCAGTCCCTACCGACTCCTTGCTTTCTGGTTTCCAGAAGTCACTGCCACTGTCCCTAGCTTCACCGTGGATAGTAATCAAGTTTTGTAACTCGCACGCCCTTGCGGCATCAGGACTGATGCGCTTGATCCGTTGGAGACCCGTATGTTGATGTGGCATGGCTTTCCCAACGTCATCCTGTAGATGTCCTAGGAACTGGTTGACGGTCTGACCTCGTGTCGTTTGAATACGGACCGGGACCGTCGCAAAGGTGGGTCCAATCATATCCAAAATTCCAGCGACAGGAGCGTCGCGACCATTGACGGTTTCAGCGAACACCACATCCTCCGAATTTGAAAAAGCCGAGACTGTCAAAGCCCAAGCGGCACGGATTAAGGAGGGCATCGTGAGGTCTGCTCCAGATTGCCGAGAAACCGTCGTGGCATAGGTCATTAAACCAGTCACGTGAGGTAGGTAATTAGGTTGTGGTAACATGGGGAATTGTTGTGACGTTGTGCCCTCCAACCGTGCTTGCCAGAAGCGCTCGGATGCGCTTTGATCCTCGCTTGACAAGTACTGAATAAAGTCGGAATAAGCTGCATTCTTTGCTGGGGATACCATATCATGTCCATTGTAGTACGCCTTGACCTTGTCCAACAGGAGTTCTATCGACCAGCCATCGAATAGAGCGTGGTGTATGGAATACACGAAAAAGGTTTCCCCTTGGGATTCTCGAATAATGGAGTATTCCGTGAGGGCACCGCCGTTGTACGCCGGCTTCAGTCGGACAGAGTCCGGCACCTCCTTCCGAGAATTGTATTCAAGCCACTCTATCGATTCCTTGACTACGACTTGGAGGAAGCCTAAGATCTCCGTGTAAACGATGCGCGTCCGAAGGATCGGTTCCACAGCAACAACCGCCTGCCAAGCCCGCTTGAATCTGTCAACATCGATTGAAGGCAAACGATAGACGTTCTGAGCGACATAAGCTCCAGGATTCTTGTTGCTCAAGGCTATAAGGCCTTCTTGAAGTGAAGCACAAGGGTATATATCCTCAATGTCATTCTGATCTAGCTTGCACAGGTCTGCAATATTCTCAATGACCTGAGCGGCAGGAAGTGTAGCCGGAAGGAGATCGAAAGCTCGGTATTCTCTGAGATGGACCGTAGAGTCCAGCATCTTTGAGGCAGATGCATTATCGCACATCTGTGAAAGGGTCGCGTTCCGGAAGATGTCAGCCACAGTGAGACTGATCCCCTTGATCCTAGCCGCAGAGACAAGCCGAATAGCTGCAATCGAATCCCCTCCGAGCCGGAAAAACTGAGCATCCATGCCGATGGACTCTGGTTGTAAATTTAGTGTAGACTCCCACATGCCGGCCAGCGTCCGCTCGATCTCAGTTTCCGGTGTACGTCCACTGGACCCAGCGAGCCTAAACATTGCAAGCTGGTTCTCGGTCATGGTTTTGGCAATGGCATGCAGTTGCTTCCTGTCAAGCTTCCCCGAACTTGTTAGAGGCAGTCTCGCCACCGGGATGAAGAGTGTAGGAACCATGTGTTTGGGGAGAGCGTTCATTAACGATTCTTCTAGGCTCTTGAAAGTATTCTGGAGCATGCTTGACATTGGTAACACTCCGTTTTCCGGTACAGTGGCTGACCCACTACTATCCTTTTCTGGGCAGACAAAGAGCGCAAGAGCCTTGGTGCTGGTCGGACTGCTACCCGGAGTGGTAAGCTCAACGGCAAAGTGCCAATCAGCTTCAAGATGCGTCCGGACATGGTATTCTATCTCGCCAAGCTCAATCCTCTGGCCGTTCAGTTTGATCTGCTGGTCTTTTCGCCCAATGTAACACAACGTGCCGTCAGAGTTGTACCTGACAAGATCGCCAGTCTTATACATACGTCTCGAGCCGTTGCTTTGGCCATGCTGACTAAAGGACAAAGCCCATGCCGGAGCTTTGATGAAAACCTCTGAAGTCTTCTCAGGATTGTTGAGATAACCTCTGGCAAGAATTGGTCCTTCGATCAACAGCTCTCCCTCACACCCCACGGCAGCAAGTCGGTTACTGTCTGTAGGATCGACGATCCAGGACACACTGCCAACCGAGCGTCCGATATTAGATGGGTCGCTTGACTTTGAAAGACCTTGCCTGTGTGTCGAGTTGATTGAGCATTCTGACGGTCCGTACATATTGTGAATCTCAACTGCGCCTCCCCATACTTGTAATACTGTCTTTGTCACTGCCTCACCACCAAGCACAAGCCCCTTGATGCCCGGCATTTCCGCCGGATTCAGGTAGGTGGCAACAGTGGGCGTCAAGTCCATAAAGTTTGCTTCGAGTCGAGAAACAGCGCCGGCGAGGTCATTGAATCGGTCGTGATCTGAAGGCACACAAACAACTCCGCCACGCATGAGCGTTGTGAAGATTTCCTCGAGATTGTTATCAAAGGTATAGCTTGCAAATTGCAAAAATCGCGTGTCTGAATCAACGCCTATAGCGGAGCCATGCGCGTTAGAGCTTGTGACCAGGGCCCTATGCTCTAGCACCACCCCTTTGGGCTTGCCGGTACTGCCACTTGTATAGATGACGCAGCAAGCGTTTTCAGGCTGTGCAGAGGGTCGCGAGCTGTTCTGAAGTGGTCTTAGCTCCTGGAGAGATTTTCGATCAACCGACACTACCCGAAGACCCATTCCAGCAAACTTGGCACTGTAGCAGGGCGATGTCAGTATGACCTCCGCTTGGGTATCCCTGATGCGCACTTCAAGGGCCGCTGCAGGATGCATTGGGTCCAGTGGAACAAAAGCACCTCCAGCTTTCAAGACACCAAGCATGCCGATAATGGTGAAGGCAGATTTTTCGAAACAAAGACAAACGTATGATTCCGGACCAACACCTAGAACGCTCAAATAGTTTGCTAGCTGTCCTGATGCTGCATCGAGCTCACCGTATGTATAATCGCCGTCCCAGGCTCGAATAGCCGGCGCATCATGACGGAGTTTCGTTTGTTGTGCCACCACCTCATGCACACATCTGTTGATTGGATTTGGTATGCTACTGTTCCACCTTAGGATTTGTTGTAGATCGAAGTCACTGACTGAGTTTAGTTGCCCAACGACCAGTTCTGACTGTTCTGTAATAGTCGTGACAGCTTGGAGGAAGGTCTTTGCTACGTTGGTGGCATACCCATCCGACAGAGAATCTGTCCAGTAGTCCAAATCAATAGCAGCACTTTCCCCGGACACTTCAATATTGACTGATACGCTGTACTCAGTGGGATCATAATAGGGGAAGCACTCATCGAAAGAGACTGTGTGTTGCTCGCTTGTGGTTGCAATAGGGATTTTTCGATAAGATAGGGACGTATTGAAGAGTGACCCGCCAGACAGTTGGAGAGTATGCAATACTTGTGACAATGCCGTCTGCCTGTGGGCTTGGCCTTCGGCAAGGTCGGTTTGAACCTGTTGCATGATTTCTGTGAGTGATAGATCCGGAGCAAGTATCACACGGCAAACGAGCATATTGACCAAATAGCCCACGATGCTGTCAACGTCATTGATAGACTGGTCTCTGACCGACATCAAATAACCATAGGATACGTCACTGGAGCCTGTGTAGCATTTGAGGGTCAATGCCCATGCTGTATGGAAGATATTGGCCATTGTTAGACCGTGTAAAGTGCAAAACGCCTGAACACTGGAGACGTCCCTGAGTTGCAGGCGTTTTGAGTGCAACTCCCGATGCGAACATGCAGCGTCATCAAGTGTTGGAAACGTTGTAGGTTCCGCATCAGCAAGGTAGTTCTTCCAGTACCCAATACCTGCTTGCGGTGATTGGGTTTGTAGGAAAGAGATATAGTTACTGTAAAGCGGTCCTCTCTCCATCAGAGATCGACCCTCACAAAGTGATGCCAGCTCCCGGAAGATGATGGACATCGACGCACCATCGATGATTGCGTGACTGATTTCTAATTTGCAGAATACGCTATCTTTCGGAGTCTCGCAAAGTGTAAATCGATGGGATGGTGCTCGGTCATCATGTTCCATGGCCGGTTGCAATCGGAGGGTTTCTATAGCATCTGCATCTGTCTTGCGACTAAGGTATGCAATGTTGGCGGTAACTTTTTTCAGAACAATCTGGTCGTAAAGGGTCTCCTCCTGGCTCAAACTCTCTATGAATATCGTTCTAAGAGAGGCGTGCCGGTCGACGACTGTTTGCCAAGCAGCGGCAACTTTTCCACCATCAATTGAGGCGCCTTCTTTCGAATTGACCTTGTAGACGCCTTCGATTGAATAGAAGCCTGCATCTCGCTGTCTGCTAATCAACAGGCCTTGCTGTATCTGCGAGCACCTGTAAATGTCTTCTACATTAGTCATACCATGAATTCCGATACGAGGAAGCCTGTCAGCTGTTAGCCACTCCAAATCGTCGTAGGTCAGTGAAAGCAAAGGGAAGTCGCTAAGGGTAGGTTGATAGCTCATTTGAACAACTTTTGGTGGCATGGTCAGTAATGTCTCCCTACATGTCGATATCCAGGACATAATCTTGTCCTGATGCTTTATGTGCCGATTGAACGTAAAAGAAAAACGGAGCTTGCCCTGCGCGATGACAGCAGAGACCTCGAACAGACCGAACCGGGGGGTGTCGTAGCCAACGTCTGCTTTGCCACCTGCTGCTCGAGCCTCGCCAGCCAAGTCTTCAGCTGGGACAAGCAGACTATCGTCGCGTTCGAGCTGCTGGTAGATTCCAAGGTAATTGAAGGTCATTTCGAGTGGCCAGTGTCCCCCGAACCTCTTGGCACCCTTAGAAGTGAGTATTCGGCTTGCGAAGTAAGGTCTACCATTAGCGAGCAGAGCCCGTCTGTAGTCCTTTACTCGCCGCAATACATCTATGAAGTCGCCAGATGACGCCTTAGATACGTGTACCGGATACATTGTAGTGAACCATCCTACTGTCCGCGACAAATCAATATCCCCGTCCCATACCTCCCGACCATGACCCTCGTTAAAGATGGTTGCGGGTATACGATCGGTGAATGTTCGCGAGAACGAATACAGCATGGAGGCGATCAGTACATCTACGATATCGGTGCGCAGGGTCGCATGGCAACCAGATGTTATCATGGCAGTATCGTGGGTTTCCAACTCGAAGCCTTCACAGTTCACCTCCCCGTATGAACCGGCACGATCTTCAATACCCCAGTAGATAAAGCTTTGCGCCGGTATATCATTAACTGGCAAAACGGTGCTGAGAGGAACTCTATGAGCGTTTTCCAACTGCATTGCGCACCATGACTGGAAGGCTAAAGATGGTTCCACTTCAGCTGCAATTTTCGGATTCGTCAAGAGCTCCTCAATGTCTTGAAGGATGACTCTCCATGAGACTAGGTCAACGACCAGATGATGAGCCGTCATAAAGAGCAATTGACACCCATCCTCAGTTTCAAAAAGATCCACCGCAAAGAGCGGCCCTTTGACCGGATCAAGCGAGGCTTGGGTCTTCGACATGATAGGAAGAGCCTCGCCTTTGGAGCGGCATTTGTGGATGTGACAGGAATGCGACCCCGCCACATCCGTGGTGATGCGCTGTTTCCATTCGCCATCAAATTGCGACAGTCGGAACCTTGCCCGTAGCATTGAGTGACGGTTGACGATTGCTCGTGTGGCCTGACGTAACATGGTAGGCTGGATGGGTCTCGTCAAGCGGACGAAAACGCTTTGATTGAAGTGGCCCCTGTCACGCGGAAGAGAAAAATACAGACTCTGGATCGGGGAGAGATCAAAATCCTCTTCAACCTTCTCCTCGTATCTGGTGCTACGGCTGACTATTTGAGCAGATTTTGCGAGATCGCTAATTGATTTGGCACGAAGAATCTGCTGAACTGAGAGGCGGATACACCTTTTCTTACAATGGCTTTGCACCATCATAGCAGAGATGGAGTCACCTGACAAGGCCAAAAAGGACTTTTTGAGACTGATGGCCTCGGGTCGCAGATTAAGAACGTGGCCCCAGATAGATCTCAATTGATTTTCGAGCTCATTGGCGGGTTCCGCTTCGCATTCACCTTTCTGAATCCACTTAGCATAAGTTTCCCCGCTCAAGTCCTGAACACCGTTGACTACAGCTTTCCGATCCAGCTTACCGGACTTCAAGAGCGGAATGAAGTCAACAACGAGCCAGATAGACGGAATCATAAAGGCAGGAAGCCGACTCGAGAGCCTTTCCCGGGTTGTTGCGATAATAGGCTCCGCTTCGTCCTGACCTGCCCTATCAACTAATTTGAGTTCCCCCGCGTGCGTTAAAGTAGTCGTTGTCAACATGGCTTGCGTAGAGATTACTGCGACAAGGCGGTTTTGGCAAAAGCCACCTTTGGGGACGAGGACCATAGACTGACAAATGGGCAATCCGTCTTTGAGGTGATGCTCAATTTCGCCCAACTCCACTCTTTGTCCATGAAGCTTGACTTGGGCATCTTTACGCCCCATGAAGTAGAGCATACCGGTCGTTGTGTGGTAACGCACCAGGTCGCCGGTCTTGTACATTCTGCGTGCAACCTGTTCCCCATCACAACGCGTTGCCCAAGCCGGATTCTCAACAAACGCTTGACCTGTCTTTTCGGGATCGTTCAGATAGCCACGCGCGAGAGTTGGACCCTCTATCACCAGTTCGGCAACACACCCGGGGGGAAGTAGACGGTTGTGATCCTCCGGATCTACGAGCCAGCATCGCACACCAATTGCACGACCAATGAGCGTAGGCTCTTTGTTCATGCTAACGTCTGGGTTCACGATTGCAGCTACGGAGCATTCGGCAGGACCATAGGCGTTTAGCAGCTTGACGGAAGACCAAGTCGTAATATGTTCCTGGCTCATGACCTCCCCCATCAAAAGCAGAGATTTCAATCCAGGGACCATGGATGGATTGAGGAAGTTGATGACCGAAGGTGTCAGACACGTCCAATCAACGCGCATGTCGTTCATAACCGTGGGAAGATCGTTGAGGCGTGCATGCTCGCTAGGTATGCATACTGTGGCTCCGACCATTAGAGTTGTAAGACATTCAAGGATGGATGCGTCAAATACGTAAGATGCGTATTGGAGAACCCGGGAATCTGCGTTGATACCGAACGCAGGCGCGTGAGTACAGGCAGCCGAGCAGTAAGCGCGATGTTCTATCACGACACCCTTGGGCTCTCCTGTGGATCCAGATGTCCAGAGCACGTAAGCAACGTTCTGCGAAGCAGCTCGAGACAGCCTTCCCGGAGAGCCCTTGGAAAGGCTCCTGAAAGCTTCGGCATCGATCGGCAGGACTTCTCTGACAATGGGCGATAGTTTTTGACTATGGATTGGCGAACAAAGCAGAACACTGGCTCCAAGCCTCGATACGAGACTTTCCAAACGGGAGCTTGGCTGTGACGCGTCCAAGGGACAGAATGCTGCTCCTGCCTCCAAGATGGCCAGCATCGCGACAATTGACCAGATCGACTTTTCAAAGCACAAAGGCACCACTTCATCGGGACCAACGCCCAGTTTTACAAGCGCTTGGGCTAACGTATGAACGTATAACCATAGGTCACGGTATGTCAAGCTTCCATCCCACGCACACACCGCCTCGTGTTGAGGCCGCTCGAGCACCCGCTCGTATACAACATCATGAACACATCTATCGACTAGCTCGCTCGCCACTGGATTCCAGGCTGTGATCTGTTTCATATGACGGTCGCTGAGATAGTTCAAACCCCCCAGGGAAGTCTGGGGTGATCGGAGTGATAATTCTAATACATTGAATAAAGTATTTTCAAGGCTCTCAAGATAGCCTACGGATGCATTGGGGCTTTGTGATACAACGTTAAGTCTCAGCCCGCTCTGATCAGAGTGAACGAGGAGCCAAATCTCGCCCTATACTACGAATTAGACAGCATTATCACAAGCTGCTTACGGCTGCCATACCAAAGCCTCGAGAGGTAGGGCACGTACCTCGAAGATCGCGTGATTTTCTATATTCTGTACATTGCTGGATGGTCCAATCGATGATTTTTCGTTTTTCTTAAACCATATCATGGTATTTGCTTGGCAGCATGCTGGAGCGGAGCTCTTCTCCAAAGGTGTGTTGATAGATTGCGGCCTTTGCTCCAGGTTCGCAACAGCATCCTGAGCTTTTGCAATTTGATCCAGTAGCTTTTCATTCTCAAGAAACGAAAAATGAATAATTGGTCGGGTGTTTTCTGAGTCAAACAATGGCTGACTGAGCCAAGCGCCGTTGCTTTGTTGGAAATAGAAACAAATCTCGTTCTGTCCTGTAAAGCAACGTAAGAGAAGCCCCCAAGCGGCGCAGATCATCCCCTTCAGACGCTTTTCGTCCTCTTCGTACATCTGCTGCAATTTCTCCAAACATTCTTGCTTGACTTCGACCCTGGTGGGTCTAGATGTTGGCTCATTTTCGCCATCCAAGAGAGGCAGCTTACACGCGATAGCGCGGCTGAGACCCTCTCCCTGTTGGCTTCCGTTAGGGATTGCGGCCATTGTAAATTGATGATTGCAAAACCGTCCTCGGAGGTTTCAGTAATGTACAAATGTTATTTTCCACCTTCTGAAGTTCTGCAGAAGCAATTGAAACCTGAAGCGGACAAGCAACATGCGTTGCTAGGTGGACGGGCCGCAGAAGTATTTGCCGTCAAAAGAAAACAGGATTCAGGTGATGTGGTCTACGGCTGGGCTCTGAGCTTCACTGAGACCTCCCTGTTCGAGAACGCCACTGACGCCGTTGGACACTTCTATTTCTATAGCTCGACACCTCGTCGATTGGAAAAGCTGATGGTGGCGACGCCAAATGATCTGGCTCCATAACTTGCTTGTCATGCAGTCTCCCCACCTCCGAGGTGTAAGCTGCTGAAGCGACCTCGCGTAGAAGCACTGGCATTGTTGAGCGCGAGCGCGAGATCCACATGGAAGCTTGTAGCGGCCGGCACTGATGAATGGGCACCCAATCGATACAAGATGCAGCAAAAAGTTTCTCTCTTGGGGCGAGGCTCAACGTGGCACAGCGCGGCATCTCCCAGACTCCCAAGAGCAATGTAATTCAGTTCGGGCTAGCTTCGAGATAGGACACATCAAATTCACCCGGCAGATGGGCCACATCGCAGTAGTAAATCCTTTACACTCGTCCTCCTCATTCGAGCCGATCCCTGTCTGACTGGAGGGAAAACCGAAACGAGGTCGTAGATCTCTCGGCCAGATGATCGAGGTACCATGCACTCATCGTTCCACAAGAAGGGACGTGCCAATCATAGAAGACGTCTTATACACATCCCATCCCAATCCCAAGAAAACAGAGAGGTCGCCCCATGCAGTAAGGCATCGGGTAACCTTGTAGCAGAACAGGATTAGGCTGCATGCATCTCATGAATCACCATGTTCCAATTACCTGAGCAGAATGTGAAAGCGACAAGCGACGCGCACAGAGGCCCTAGTGGAAAATCCTCGTGAGCCAGAAAGTCGTCAGCGAGGGAAATGAGCCCAGACATGGTATTGAGACGATCGTAGTAACCTTAGCGCCAGCCCAAGAAGTGTCAGTCCCCTGAAAATAGACGTCGCGCTGGGAAGCTTCGTTCCCTGGGTGCGAGGGAAAGGCGAAGGAAAAAGCTGATCGTCCCAAAAGGGATTTGGCGTGGTTGGTACGCGTCTCGGGGACCTTTGTGGCGGAGACTGCGCCGAAAGGCGGAGACTGCGCGCAGGACCCCGCATGCAGGCCCGTTGGCAGGCTGGGCATGCAGAAAAGTCTAAGTGTTGAGGAAACTAGGACATCCTCTCGTTCGAAGCCACACCTCCACTGGCTGTTACACGTGCAGATGAAGTACACGAGCAGGCAGGTAGACGCGGCCTGGTGTGGCCCGAGGCATGCCATACTGGTCTGAACAATGTGTACAGAGTTGCTATAGTGGTATGCTTGTCCGAAGGTTGATTTAGAGTGAAAAAACGTTGGTTACACTGGACTTCCACGGCCCGTTCCTCGAGGGAGCCAGCCCAAGGCGCACGAGACATATGGAGTGCTGGCTCTAGTGGGCTAGAGGGAGGGTGGTGTAGTGGTCCCGTAGAGGAAGCTAAGGGGGCAAGTGAAGGACGGGCTGAGGAAAGGGGCGCAGAGGAGCCTGGGAATCGATCCGACTAGGCTGCAGCTGGAGCCACGGAGGAAGACACAGTGACAACATCGTCAAAGATTTCTGTTCTAAGGAATCCACTAAGCAGCGGCTGGCGGCTAAGAATCCTCCCTTTGCCAAGAGTCCGCTGGGGCCAAATTTTGAACAGTCCAGCGCCCGGCGGCCCCGCAAAAACAGGGAAGGGTCTCCCTGAAAGAAGGTAAATTAGGCTTGTTAGCTCAGGGGGGCCAGGGGACCCTTGACTAGCATCCCAGCGGATGGGACGCTGGGAGTACTTTCTACTTTTAGCCCGACTAGGAAGAACGTTACACATCCCCATTCATCTCAGCGCCAGAAAAATTTCGAACATCCTGAACCATCGCATCGGATCGATAGCGCCACACCCAATGCGGCCTGTCTCAGCTATTCCTATACGTAAATCATCGGTGCCCGCACCACTCGCTAAATGATGCTGCTGCCTCTCCCCATCGTCAGACCACCTCCTCGGCACACTTTTGCCGCACCTATACCTCTCGGCTCTCAGCCCACGCTATTGCCATGGCTGCAGGGCAAACTCAAGAACACAACCGTTTGTTTCTTCGCCACACGATTCTAGAAGCAATCGACAGCAGTCTACGCCAGCAACGCCATTGTGGATCGTCAGCCAGCTTCAGCAGGCCCCGCCCGAGTTCAAACCTGTAATCAGGTAGCAAGGATGGCCTAAAGCGACGTGTCGCTCGAACAGCGCGCCGATACTCGACCTTAGAACCTGGTAGACGTGCATAGTCGTCAACCATGCGTACCAATACACAGACCATGATGCAGATTCTACGTACGTAGCAAGGCGACAGGCCAGCAGTCGAAGTGCCTGCGTGTGGAAAGTTCCATACTGTTACCCCTTCTGATATAAACGCTCGTGCTTCTTCCGACCCTTGGCGGCTACCTTCTGCCACATGTGCACGGCGCCAAGCTTTCCACTCAGCACTCTGATTGATGTGGACCCTCAAGCTTGGGATCGACCGTGCCTGTCCCGACGCTGCGTCATCGGGTGTAATACGCATATGCCGTTAACTCCTGCTGCAACCTACTCGACATTTACTGACGCTCTGCAATCCTGTGGTTCAACTATACGCGTTGCAGGGGTTCTCTCGTCTTGCGAGTCTGGTTGACCTCGCTTCTCCAGCATATGCATTGCGAAAGGCGCCTTTTCCCCAGACTCTCGGGCAACTCGTCGCACGAGCATATGCGTTGGAGAGGGACCTCGTATGAAATCCCGTCCACAGGAACCTCGCTGGCAAGCATTCAGTTCCGCGGCAAAGAGCAGCGTGTCGCATAAGCTGTCCAGGGCTTCTCAATTGATCAGAACAACACTGGATCGAGGATCATGTCGGCCGCCTCATGCAAGCTCGTAGATAATACGTTTGGGCCCAGTGTGGGACGGTGCCGAGGGGGCTTTGACTTCACCTTATTGTTTGAAGAGAGCATCCTCTCACTGCTGCCTCTGGTTCTGTTGCTAGGCATTGTGCCTTTACGCATTCTCTACCTTTTCAAAAGATCCCTCAAGGTGACCGGAAGTGCATTGTTGCTCTCCAAGTTGGTACGCAACGATGTCTAGCCTCTTGTTGAAGAACCAATAGAAGCTGAACCTCGTCCTCGCAGGTCCTTTACACAGTTTTCGGGGTCGTTCAGCTGGCTCTGGTTGCGCTATGGGCGAGGCCTACAGCTGTGAACACGAAGTTATCAGTCGCCAATGCTGCGGTATCACTTGTCGCCTCGCCTGCTCTCGCGTTACTGTCATATCTGGAGCACCGGAAAACGATACACCCTTCTCTGATCATAGAATCCTACCTCGCAATATCGCTTCTTTTCGACGCTGCGCGAGTCAGAACGCTATGGCTGCAAGGTTACAACGATCATGTTGCTGTGGCCACCATCGTTTCCTTCGCAGTCAGATGTGCACTGCTCATCGCCGAGGCCATCCAAAAACGGGGTATTCTGCGCATCGAATGGAGGAAGCTGTCACCTGAAGCTACCAGTGGACTCTTTGGAAAGAATTTCTTTTGGTGGCTTAATCCGCTCTTTCTCACAGGCTTCTCCCGGTGCCTGGACATTGACGATTTGCTTCCACTTGATAAGCACCTGACATCCGACTATCTGTACCACAGGCTCCATGCAGCATGGGCGAAATCAGCCGGCAAGCGCTCACTCCTCTTGTCATGTTTCAGCCAACTTCGGTGGACACTCCTTTGGGTTGTTCCACCTCGACTAGGGCTGGTCGCTTTTAATTTCTGCCAACCATTCTTGATCCAGCGTACAATTTCTCTTTCCCAAGAACCTGTGAACGGAGGGACTACCAATGTGGGCTATGGGTTGATTGGCGCATATTTCCTTGTCTATTGTGGTATAGCTTTTACCAGCGCGCAATACCAGCATCTCACCTATCGCGCCATCACTATGGCAAGAGGAGGGCTTATTTCGATGCTCTTTGCGAAGTCGTCGTTCCTAGAAAACGATGCCGTCGACTCTGGCGCGGCGCTGACGCTGATGAGCGCGGACATTGAGAGGATCACCAATGGCTGGTCAACAATGCATGAAATCTGGGCGAATGTGATCGAGGTCGCCGTTGCCGTCTACTTACTCGAGCGCCAGCTTGGAGTTGCTTGCACAATCCCTCTGGCAGTTGCAATCGGTTAGTCCTTCCCTCTCTAAGCCGTAGCGACAGGCGCTATGAGAATCGGTCCGGCGACCTGTGCTGACTTTTGTATCTACTCGTAGTCTCCCTCTTGGGCTCCGCCTTCGTCACAAGTCTAGTGGCCCAGAGGCAAGCCGTTTGGCTTGAAGCAATCGAAAAACGAATTAGCGCCACCTCGACGATGCTAGGATCGATGAAGCGGATCAAAATGTGCGGTCTAACAGACACGCTCTTCGAGAACGTACATGATCTGCGACTTGGGGAACTGCGCATCTCCAAACGATTCCGGAGACTGCTTGTGGGGGGCATGTTCTTCGCGTTTGCCACACCAGTCATTGCGCCTGTGCTGACCTTCACCGTCTTCGCGCTCCTGGCATCGAAAGACCCCAACTCTACCTTGAACACCACCAAGATTTTCACTTCGCTTTCGCTGTTTGCGCTCTTGGCTGATCCTTTGACATCCATGGTCATGGCTATGACTAACTTTGCTGGCTCGTTTGGTAGCTTCACACGCATCCAAGCTTTTCTGGAGACCAATGAGCACGAGGACAAATGCCTCAGGTCTCTTGAGATGGAGACAGACAAGATCAAGAGCTCTGAGACTACCGGAAGCTCGGACGTGAGCTTCACCTGGTCCGAGAAACCCGTGGCGACCGCCATAGTGAAGAGCGCCATCGGCCCATTGGCGAGTGCTGACGGCGATGCGATACGTGTAGAAGGTGGAAGTTTCGGTTGGGATGCGGGGAAGGATCCTTTGATCTCATCGATTAATCTAAGAGTCCCGCGAGGCAAGGTGACAATGATCGTAGGTCGCGTGGGCTGTGGCAAATCGACGCTACTGAAGGCGCTTCTCGGAGAAGTACCAGCCCTTTCAGGGACTATCAAGCATTGCTTCGCAGGTGACATTGCCTATTGCGATCAGTCGCCCTTCCACATGAACGGTACAGTGCGGGAAAGCATCGTCGCGTTCTCGGCGTTAGAGGAACGTTGGTACAGTACCGTTTTGGAGGCCTGTGCTTTGACCGAAGATCTCCGACAGCTGCCTCTCGGAGACCAAACCCGAATTGGAAGCAAAGGGATCGCCATAAGCGGAGGGCAAAGTCAACGACTTGCATTAGCACGTGCAGCATATGCCCGACATCATGTCTGCATTCTCGACGATGTCTTCAGCGGCCTCGACGCCGACACCGAAGCGCGCGTATTCCACAGTCTGCTCGGCGTCGAAGGCTTATTTCGACGACAGAGCGCCACTGTTGTTGTGGCTTCGTCCTCCTCTAAACGCCTCCCCTTTGTCGATCACATTGTCGTACTCAGCGACAAAGGCGAGATTGCAGAGCAGGGCACTTACAGAGAACTGCTCACAAGTGGGGGCTTCATTTCGAGCCTTGACTTACCGCCAGCGGAATGGGGCTACGACGGCACCAAAGTGGCGGCTATGGACCAACTCGTTTCCACCCAAGCAAAACTCGCCTCCACGATGTCACCGCCTAAAAAGGTGCAACCATCGTCCAACCTCGACGCAAACAGACGGACGGGAGACATATCCATCTATGCATACTATGCCAGCTCTGTCGGCTGGTTTGCCGTGACCAGTTTCATGGTTGCCATGAGTGCTTATGTATTCTGCATATCATTCCCACAGATCTGGCTAGGCTGGTGGTCGACAGCCAACGCGCAAAACCCGAACAGCAACCTAGGATACTGGCTCGGCATATATGCCCTGCTAGGTGTTGCGGGCTTGATATCTTTGATAGTTAGCTGCTGGCAGATCGTCGTCACGATGGTACCACAGTCAGGAGGTAACTTCCATTCTCGATTGCTCCACACTGTGCTCACAGCCCCATTGTCTTTCTTCGCTACCACGGACACCGGAGTCACGCTCAATAGATTTTCGCAAGATCTCCAGCTCATCGACATGGACTTGCCCATCTCCGCTCTGAACGTCTTCGCCGTCTCCATGATGTGTATAGCCCAGATTGTCCTGATCGGAGTGTCTTCACAGTATGCTGCCATCTCGTTCCCTTTCTTGCTCCTAGCTGTGTACCTTATCCAGAGCTTCTATCTGCGGACCTCCCGGCAGCTACGTTTCCTGGACCTCGAGGCAAAGTCGCCGCTATACACGCAGTTCTCCGAGACCATCGCCGGTCTAATAACGGTTCGTGCTTTTGGGTGGCAGCGCGCCTTGGAAACGAGGAATCGTTATTTGCTTGATCAATCGCAAAGGCCCTTCTACCTTCTCTTCGCCATCCAACGCTGGCTACAGCTTGTACTGGACTTGGTTGTCGCTGCCGTTGCGGTGTTGTTGATCGTCCTCGCAGTGGTGCTTAGGGGGCAACAAAGCGGGGTGTATGTCGGTATCGCTTTACTTAATGTTATCTTGTTCAGCCAGAACCTCAAGCTTCTCCTACAATTCTGGACGATGTTGGAAACTCACATTGGCGCCGTGTCACGCGTCAAGACCTTCACCTCCAGCACCACTCCCGAGGATCGTCCGCAGGAGAACGCTGTTGTCCCGAAAAATTGGCCGGCACAGGGATCTGTTGAATTCGACCACGTGTCTGCTAGCTACGATGGCAGTCGCATGGTCCTTAAAGATTTGAACCTATCCATCCAGCCGGGCGAAAAGGTTGGCGTCTGCGGAAGGACAGGTAGTGGCAAGAGCTCCTTGATCCTTGCCATCTTTCGCATGATCGAGCTTCATGGTGGTACCATCAACATCGACGGTGTCGACATCTCAACCATTCCACGACGTGAGGTCCGCTCAAGGATCATCGGCCTTCCACAGGATGCTTTCCTCCTGAACGGAACAGTGCGGCTGAATGTGGATCCCTACAAGCAAGCGACCGACAGCTCAATCATCACTGCTTTGGAGGATGTGCAACTGTGGAGCGTGATTCAAGAGAAGGGGGGTCTGGATGGCGATGTCGATGCGTTAAAGCTGTCGCATGGGCAAAAACAGCTCTTCTGTTTAGCGCAGGCACTTATCAGGCCCAGCTGCATCCTCATCCTCGACGAAGCTACAAGCAGGTTAGTAACAGCCCATTATAATTTCGCCACAATCTCAGCTAACTTGTCTCTCCTCCTAGTGTCGACGACGCTACAGATACCCTGATCCAACGCATTATCCGCCAAAAGTTCGCCAAGCATACCATCATCGCCATCGCGCACAAGCTCGAAACGATTGTCGATTTCGATAAGGTGGCCGTACTGGACAACGGTGCTTTGCGAGAGTTTGGCAATCCGAACGCGTTGCTGAACGAACCTTCCTCAATCTTCCGCCAGCTGTACCATGGCTGAACATCCAGCGCCACCTCCACTTCTGCGCGAGCATATTCCCATGGTACGGTAGCAGTCCCAGTCTGGAGAAAAAGTTGATCCTACATTCGTTCAAAGCTTATCTCCATTATCTACATGGATTTCGATCTTTCGGTTAAACATTCTTAGTACCTTGTATTTGCTATGGCATTTACTGGCGAGCTTGATTATGTCGGCACCTCATCAGGTTGCCCAAAAAGAGATATACGTATATATATACATCTTCTCAACGAGGAAATCTTCGCAGTTACTCCTCCCCTGTCTTGTAGAGCCCAGAGAAAGCGCTCCATCAACGTTGCTGTTGGATGCATCCAAACTATCACAGCGCTAAAACAAGACTCTGGATGCTGACTTTCTAACCCTTTTTCGCGTTTGTGAGCGGTACTGTTGGGTCTCCGAGGGCAACACGAGACCCCTGAATACTTAGCCAGTTATGACGTACCTCCGATATCGGTCCTCCTGGCTGACAGCCCGCTTATATGTAGCGTGAACCTTAAAGTGACCATCAAGGTACTTAGGTTGTACTTTGACTTCCAGTCAATTTCTGACGCGTGTGACAGGATTCGCTATCTCGAATTTGGTAAGATTACCCTACAACGTCACCTCCACGACCTTCGACTTCGTCCCCTGAGACATTTCGTGACTCGTCGACTAGATCATAACTATCATGACTTCAGCGACAGAGGCAGACATGCTCTTCGTGGATATATATGCTTCTTCCTTCCTTCAAAGGTTATCGAGAGTTTATAGCAGTCTGCATGGTGCTGGAGAAGCTGGAGCAACCCATCAAAAACTATCGTGTTTTCCAAATAAAGCAGATCCTTCAAGCCGTCAAGAGGAACTCTTGAGAAGGGACACCTCTTCCACTCTCGCCAGCAAATTCATGTTCCAATCTTTGTCTCGCCGTGAGCCGTGTTCTCCACTGCCGAGAATCTACTACTAAAGAACGACAACATATCCCAATGACAGCGCGTCCGAAGTCCACTTCACCGCCCCCGAGGCACAAAACCCTCGGGGACCCCCAATCTGGAATATCGCGAGCGCTAGTAACCACAATTGTACCCCCTAAACCTCTCGTCAGAACATGCCAGCTCCCTATCCACTCCAAAGTCGAAGAAGTGAGAACTGTACTTTCTCAACTTAAATCCCTCTCTCATGAAATTCTTCACCTGCCTTGAACTTGCCAGAAGTCAGACAGAAATGCTCCATTGCAACCGATCGCAACGCTTTCGATAATCAATAATAAGTTTTATGATCGCTGGGATGAATCCTGGTGTGCGCTCCATGCTTAGTAGTCTCAACCAACGATCAATCCCTTATTATAGTTCGTGCAGAGTCTCGCTCCCCATATTGTCTTGGTAGTCACGGTGCATAAGAGCGGTCCCCACCCTTCAAGTCTCCTATCCTCTATTCCTCAATTCTTCGTGGACAACTCAGGCTCGCTTAGCTTATGGCATACGTGGCATCCTCCTATGTATAGTAAGACTGCGCTGGTAGGTTGACGTAGCACCGGGCAAACAGCACATTGTCTCACCTTACTAAAGTATCAAGGAAGGGAAAGAGATGGGAATAAGTAGAATGCAGTCTTGACGTGAAAGCAGCATGTCGTAATCCACAGGCATTACATAGCTGAATTCCGATTTAATTTGGTAACCACTCCATACGCACCACCCTATTGAGCTCACACCTCACTCGCCCGAAGAAAAATATATCAACCCTAGCATCTTCGTCGAAACCCTAGCCCCTAACCATGGGCCCTCCGGGAGGACAAAGTGCGCTGAGGTCACCCCAACCTAACCCGTTTTTGGAACACCAACCTCTCCTTCGTACCAGACTACAACTTGCTCAAGACGAAGGGAAATCCCTAGAAATCTTGGTCGCCAAGAGGATGCTGTAGTGGGGGTTGGGTGTGTGCCGAATAAGTAGGGTGGTGCGTGCACCTGTTTCTTACATTTTCTCGCGTTTGTAGACGGTACTTTTGGGTACTGCTGGCCCTGATCCCTATTGGATCTCCAATGGCACGAGGGCATTATTACAACACTGAGATGACGCGGCTCTTCTGGCTGACAGCTCGCTTCGATCTAGCGTGAACCTTAAAGCGATCATTTCGTAGCCTTATTTCCATCGACGATTTCTCAGTGCTCCCAAATACCTCACCGTTCCACACTTGGTAGTTTTACCCTACAACACCACCACACGGATGTAGTCTTTCACATGGCATTCGAAAAGCTGCATGAACCCATCGAAGACTTGTGCGATCTCTCGAAAACGTGTAATCCCAAGGCCCGTGAGAGGAAGCGTGACAGAGAATTACCTTGCTATTCTCGCCAGCAATTGCATGTCTCTACCATAGCCACGGCATGAGCCCTGCTCTCCACAGCCAGAACATCACCTCCACAGGGATGGAGTATTTCACATGGCATTGAAGAACCTGGATAAACCCACCAAAGACTCGTACGATCTCGAGATAAAGTGTAATCCCAGGGCCTTCAAAAGCTACCGTGACAAGAGAGTACCTTTCCATTCTCGCCAACAATTGCATGTCCCTATCATGACCATGGCATGAGCATAGGCACCCTGCAGCTGGGGCCTGCTACTGGATCGAAAGCAGCAGCTTCGCGATTTAAACGCTCAGAGGCAGAATATCACAGTTACATCGTGTCCGAGATACACTTGACCAACCGCAAGGCACAAATATATCCGGGGACCCCAAGTCTTGGTTTCTACGAGACCTGTTCACCACAATCGTATCCTCTGAACTTAGACTCTGAGCATTCAGCTTTCCATCCACTCCTCAAACAAAGAATCAACTACCGTACAGTCTCAACTTGTAACCCTCTCTCACCAAAGTCTGCATCGGCACGACCTCACCAGAAGTCAAGAAGAAAAACCTCTTGTCACAGCCGATTGCAATGCTGAGGCTAGAGATATCAACAAGCTTCACAGGCGCTCGGATAATTCTTCGTGTGCATTTCTTGCCTAGCAACCTCAACCCACGACCAGTCTCAACCAAAACTCAATTCTTTTTTTGATCGTTGCAGAGTCTCTCTCCCCCTATCATCTAGTCCTGGTGACCATGAGCAGTCCCCACCATCCAAGTCTCCTATCTTCCGTCTCCCATCTATTCATAGACTAATCAGGGTCACTTTATGGTATACGTGGCATCCTTTTGGCCATAGCAAGACTGTGCTTGCATGTTGACGGCGCACTGCACTATCTTTCGGAGGACAGCACATAGGCTTAGGTCGCTGAGGCATGGAGGAAGGTGAGGAGGTAGGATGAAGCCTCTATGTGATAGCAGACGTCGGAATGCACGGAGCAACCAGAGGGATTACACAAGGAAAGCCCGATTCAACTGTTAGGCCACAACAGGAAAAGGTCTTTACAGGGCGTTTTACAACCTCCCTCCTAGGGACGCCAGAAGTCAAGCCGTCAGTCTCAGTGGCGTGAACGGGTGATCCCTGCTTAACGAAGAATCTGGCAGAACTGGAGCCGATGACGCTTACGTTGAGAGAACGCGCGTCGAGCAGACACCGACGTGGTGCAGCTGGGGCTACCACCTGGACTTTCGAAGTGAAACCGACCCTATAAGTGCAACAGCCGCCTGGTCACCAGCCTAACTATAAGCGCCTGCTGGTTGACGTTGCACGCATGGATCAGTCTCACTGCTAGGTCCAGGGGAGTATTCTAGGTTTGACACCTCAAACACACCCGCCCGCTGAATCCCTACCTGGTACGGATCTCCGGCATGGAATACCTACCCCATACTTGGTACGGATATCCGGCATGTTAAATGCTAGCGCAACAGGGATGATGTGGACAAATAAACCCTGCCACGCTATCAGCCTGATACAAAGTCAAATATTGTGTCAGCGCCTGGGTCTGATACAGCCACACCCCACAAGAAATCTGCACCTAACCTCTTGTCGTTTCCGCACTATACACCTAACATGTGACTACAACCACACGATTCGGTCTACAGAACCTTGGTTGTTAACGACATACCAATGCCAGCACAAACCAACGCCCCCTCTCCCGTTCTCTATTGCTATTTCCCCAGACCCTCGAATCCAAACGTGCCGGCAATTTGCACTGAAGTGTTCGGCGCGCGCCGGAGAATAAGGTGGCTAAACGGGTGGCGAGAGGGAGATACCGTGCCCCTGGAAGAATCATCTCTGCTGGGTGACTTGTTAGAAGCTCTCGCCGTATCTTCCCGAGGAACAGAGGGTGGGCTTTCGGACGGTGCACGAGATCTGGGGGAATGAGCAAAGATTGGAGATGGCGGATGGTAGAGCCAATGTGATGGCGAAAAATGCTTGCGATGGTCTTGGAGATCTGGTCACCAACCACCGTGGCGTTGAGAGGCATCTTACTTGCACTGGGGCGGGAATGAAATGAGGAATGGGATGGAGGGACATGGTTGTGCAGCGGAAGGCTGTTGAGCTGGTTGCGTTGGTCACTGCCTTTGCAGTTGATCAAGTATTGCGTACATGCATGTTTCGAAGGAGCGAGAGCTAAGGGTGATACTGTGAGCGAAGGGGGTAATGCTAGGGAACATTTGATAGGACCGCATTATGATAGATATCCTGTGCTTCTGCATTGCACTCTATAGGCCTTGGTACGATGTAGATAGACTGATGGGTCAATATCAATACCCTCCTAAGATGCAAAACCCTCAAAGAATGAAACTGATGGTCAGAGGATCTAAAGGAAGAAACAAGTACGGGTGTAGAAGAGCCCTACTAAATAGAAATGCTGTTGCCAGGGATGAGGGAGACAAAGGGGGCAATACTTGACCACCCACCATACTATCTACTATGATGACCATGCACTGCTTTCCCCCCTTATTGGATTTGTCTCCTTTGAATCGCGCACCCGTTGAGTTCTGCTCTTCTCACCTAGATAGGGGGAGTCCGTCGGCCTCGTAGCAGTCCTAGAGCCCCTTCCGGTGGCGGTATGCAATAGACAGCCTCCGCCATACGCCTATGGGCGGTGATGGAGGGGCTGAGAGGTGGCTGGTGCCTCATATGTCTCGTGTACATACACATGTAGCTCGTTCTTGAGTCATAGAGCAGTAGCGGAGGGTTACATGGATGATTAGCTAGGGGTGGAGAGATCGAAAAGCGTTGCCTATTGTTGAGGGGGATTCTCTGGAAGTGCTAGGGGATATGGAGTGTGTGGTGTGTGGCATGGAGGCCATTGGAGGTGTGAAGAATCTTTGTGGTTGTCTCTCGACCTACCATGGCCAGGTCTACAGACCAATTCCAGCCAGAAGTTGTCCCTTACGCTGGCAGGGTGCTGTTGCCATGAATGTGACAAGGAACCCACCTTTTAGGAAAATGCTGCAAGAGCAAAATAGGGGATTTCTCTCCTAGTGAAGTTCCATGTCTTAGACGTTAATCCTTGTTGACGATATAACGCATGGAGAAGAATCGGGAACGACGCGCCGCCCTAAGTGCCTTTGAATGCAATACTTTGAGTGTTGCTTTCACGTGACGTATGCCATATATCGACCATGATCATCAGCCGCGTCAAATGTTTGCACTTTCACCTACCAACTTCTGACCACCGACCTCCATAGATTACCATGATCATCCAAGAAGGTCCCCTGTTTCGCCTCCCACGCGAGGTTCGTGATCAGATCTCTGCGTATGTGTTGATCCCTGGAACGGTCTACATCAGGCCTCTTCGTCTTGGAGCCTGCTATGCGAGTTTCTACGTTGATGAGGAGCCCCAAATCGGTTTCGGGTATTTGGCCACTTGCCGACAGGCCTGCGAAGAAGGTCAAACGATGTTCTATACCCATAATACCTTCTTCTTGCCCCCCGGGTCGCTGCGGTACACTCATTGTTGGCAGAGGGAATTGCGTATGGAGCACAAACAGTTGATACGGTCCTTGGGAATCAGCATGGGTCCCTCAGATCTTCAAATCCAGGAACTCTGCGTCTGCGATGAACTTGCCGGTCCATTTTCGGGCAGACCTGAGGGAATGATGTTGGAGACTGACATCCGTCCACTCCTAAATTATGATGAGGATCTAGTGACACATGGTACACGTGCTCTCATAGAAGTAACAGGGATTGCTGGAACAAGAGGAATGTGGCAGGACAAGCTTCGTTGTATGAGAGACTGTAGCTGGGGTTCTGTGCAGGAGATGATTGTTGAGACCAAGAATTCCAACGTGGCATTCGAACGAGACGCGCTTCCGTTAGATCTCGATGTTTCGGAGAATACGGGCGACGAGGAGCTCGACGAGATGCTCGATTCTGCAATTGAGTCAGTGAAAGCCGTGGTCAGGGCAAGGCTGGATGTATTGCAACTTGCCGATACAGATGCCTGGGTAGAAGCGGGCGCCCACTGGGAGTATTTGGTGGTAATTTCTTCCATATCTGTCAATCAGTGAACTCTCTTTATGATGAGTCTTGCTGATGATGCTGTTAGTACAATGGTTGCTAGGAAGAGGGTAGATTTAGCAGAAAGAAAGAAATCCTAAGGAGGTGTTACCTAGCAGACTTACTTTATGCGGCACGCGAGTCCAAGGAAAATTTGGCTGTCCTGTCCACATCGAGAGGTGCCCTGCGCATCATCAAGGCTGGGCTGTTATTTCTGAGCAGACAATGGCATTTTAAAGACGGACATCTCGGATGAGCTGGCAAGAAAACATTCAGTGGCAGAACACACCTTGTGGAAAGATTCTGTAACGTTCAGCCTAGCATTGATTCTGTGGAAAGATTCACAACAAACGACATATCTTGACTTCCATGCTTTTTTTTACGGTTGGTCTTCGCTTTTTGTTCTCTATGATTACTTAGCCAAGCAGTGTAACTCCGCTATTGCGTTATCCACTGTTGATTCCTTTCAAGTCTAAAAAGTGTTCGTTGTGAGTTTCCCTGGCCGTGTCTTACACGTCGAAGCTACTTACTTCTCGCAATAGCCTATTCAATAGAGCAGTGTAAATCCGCTACGACATAATCCCTGGTTGGTTCCTCTGGAGCCTAGAAAGAGCTCTCTGTAAGTTCCCCTAGCCTTGCTCTACAAGCCGTAGCTCTTTCTTTCTTTCCAACAGCCTGATAACGCAACTACGAGTGTCTCGAGATGACGCGCACCAAGAGAGGGAAAGGGCGTCCCAAGAAGCAATCCAAGAGAAAGCCTTCATCTAAAGCCAGCGAGCAATCTCGGGCCCTAAGGGGAGGCCTTGTCACCTCACGGGCATGGATCTCAATCAAGAGGAAAGACTGGAAGATCCTAATTGACTATGACGACACCGACGTACCCAACCGGCTTTCGTTCTTCGGATTGCCCGCCGAGATTCGCAATCAGATATATGGTTATCTTTTTCCCGCACGCAAAGTAGATATCAAGGAATCCAAATATGACAGTAACAATTTCATCCCGCAAAACAGTTCTGCGTGGAGCCTCGTACTTCAAGCTATTAGCGTAAGCCGAATCAAGGTCTCGACGAACCTGAACCCTGGCTTAGCTTTTCTATCAACCTGCCGGCGTGCTTACGAAGAGTGCCGTCTGCATTACTACAGGAACAGTATCTTCTTCTTGGCTCCGGGAAAGGTCGCAAATACTATCAACCTAGCGAAGGTCGTGCAGCTAGCCAACCTCGAATTCATTACGTCTATCGGTATCAAGTTTGATGCCGCAGACTTTGGACCTAAGGAGTATCAGTCACTTTCGAGATTATGTGGTGGCCAAACAGCAACTGGGCTTAGCATACTCGCACCAACCAGAACCTGGAGAATTACAAGAGAGCTTCTTCGCGCAGTTTGGTACAACAAACTAAGGTGGATTTACAGGCACTCTTGGCGATCGCTCCGAGTGATCCACCTCGAAAACCTTTACAGAGGAATCATCATCAGTGTTAACGCATTTCTCAGGAGGTGTAGCCTTGCTGACTTTGCGCCAAGTCCAGGACACCCGAGGGATCCTGAACTAAGGGCGTTTCTGACGGAGGCCAACCAGGCGGCGACAATAGCCCTTATGAACAGAGTGGATGAGTTAAGGAGATGAAGACGGGGATGGCAGCAGGGTGCGTGGTGAATGCAGCTCGGTGATCGGAATGGTAGACAGACCTCGCCCCTGGAAAGAAGGGCCTACGGCAGGAGGTTGACCATGTCATAGACCCCAAACATACATTGTGCGATATTCGGCAGTGGAGAATATCTTAGCTTACCCACTCTCTTACTAGATGTTCATAAAGGGCCCTTCAGGGAGTATGGGATGTCTGATGACACGATGGTGGTTCGTAGAGAATCATTTACAGCGGGAAAGCTGAGACCTATTGCATTAATATTGGACAATACCGAGACTGGAAGACTCTCGGAGTGGTGATCTACCGTGGCTGTGCAATCTACAAAGTTTCAACGCTTCCATGACCACCATTATGCCAACGAGATACGCAGTCCCACAATGAGTGCCAAGTCTTCTCGGATGAAGCGCGCGGCTGGCAAGCGCGCCGCAGCCCCTACGCTACGTCAGCAGCCAACATGGCCTTTCTCAGTCTTTGCTTCTGGGGATATGGTCGCTCCTCCCTGGCCGCAAGGCATAGATGCCCACCATGCCTCATGAAGAGCCGTTACATCGATCTACCATCCGTGATACCACTGGCTACCTTGTCTATCTCTTACTGATCACAACCCTCGGACCCTTCCAGTTCGGATTCCATTTGGTAGGTTGACTGCTCTGCGACCGCTGCGTATCCTGACAGCTTCACAGGCAGAGCTCAATGCTCCACAAGATGTCATCACCTGCGAGAAAAAAAGCGTTGGGGCTTTTGCCAACCTGGGCGGTTTACCAAGATGTATACAAATGAACACGGGCCAATTCGCTGCCGTCTCTTCGATTTATACCCTTGGTGGCCTCATCGGGGCCTTGAGTGGAGGTCCTAGTTGCAACAAATATGGGCGATTGAGGTCGATGCACTTGATCTCGCTGTTCTTCATCGTAGGTCCATTGGTCGAAAGTCTCGCAAACAACATCGGTGTGCTCTGCGTCGGACGCGTCCTCTCGGGCATGGGCGCTGGAGCCGCCATTGTCGTGGTTCCGATATACATATCTGAAGTGGCACCACCAAAGAAGAAAGGTCTGTTTGGGGCCTTGACGCAAACCATGATCAACACCGGGATTTTTGTCGCACAACTTTTGGGATATTTCTTGAGCAGGGGTAATCTCTGGAGGATCATACTGGCTGCTGCTAGCGCTTTTGGACTCGCTCAATTCCTTGGACTGTTCCTGGTGCCTGAAAGCCCGAAATGGCTCGCCGAGCATGGAAGTCCCCAGCAGGCACGAAGAATACTTCAGAAGATCAGAGGGGGGCAGGCTGATTTGGATGAGGAAGCAAAGGCCTGGAATATCGATAGTGGTGAGACAGACATCGGTACGAGGCTTTGGTATGCTGCTGCTGTTCACGCTAACGTTGCTCAGAGGAAGAAGAGGCCCTTCTTGAGGGTTCACCCGGCAGCCATCCTGTTCCGAGCCCCAAAGCAGCGAAGGGTAGTATCGGCATACTGCATGCTCTACTCGAGCCTAGCTACCGACCAGCAATCATCGCGGTGATCGCGGTCATGGTTGCGCAGCAGCTCACTGGTATCAACAGTATTGTGATGTACTCCGTGGACCTACTTTCTGAACTCCTTCCAACAACGGCTGCACTTCTGACAGTGGCAGTATCGGCCTTGAATGTAGGGATCACAGCTCTCTGCGCACCTTTGTCGGATAAGATAGGCCGGAAAACCTGCATATTGTTGAGCATCGCTGGTATGGGCACAAACTCGGTCTTGTTGGCAGTCGGAATACAGTACAGGATCAAAATACTCTCGGCCATTGCGACACTTCTCTTTGTAGCCTCTTTTGCCGTGGGTCTTGGCCCTGTGCCATTCATCTTGGCGAATGAGCTGGTTGGACCTGAAGCTGTGGGTGCTACGCAAAGCTGGGCCCTCGCGGCTAACTGGATTGCTACGTTTTTGGTGTCACAATTCTTCCCCATCGTTAACAAAGCTCTCGGAAGAGGCAAAGTCTACTACATCTTCGCTAGCTTTGCGTTGGTCTTTGGTGCGTTCATTGCTTGGTGGGTCCCTGAAACGAAGGGCAAGCATGGGGCTGAGGAAGTCTGGGGGAGAAAGGAAGCACGGGAACGGGTCGAATAGTGCTTTGTCCTTCGGATGAGAAAACTGTATGAGTATGACGCCGGCATGCCTGGAGTATTGATTCTATGTTTTGGGCACATCCGCATATTTCAGAAATGCATCCTGGCCTGGGTCTCCTGGGCAAGGTATGTTTATACTCTCGTGCATTCGCGGAGAATCATGGCCTGGCAACTCATCATATGACCTCCGTACATTTTGCTACGAATCCTTACGGTTTCTCCTTGCCGGTTTCCCGTGCATGCTGATTCTTGACAAATTAGCGGACAGAAGGCAGAGATGCCACCCACAGTTTGAACGAAGCCGGCTGCTGTTACTCTTGATGCCAACATCACTTGGGAGAGATCCTCTAGAACATAGCTTACGAGTAATGATGTTTCCACGTACAAGCCGAAGATCTTGCATGTTTAATGGACTGATTGCTGGTCGGGTACCAATCTGTTGAGGTCCGTCGGATCCCGTCAACACAGCGCCAAGACTCGCCCTCGATTCACTGGGTGAGTCTTTCGCTCCAAATGCTGACTCTCACCCATGTTTTATGCAGCATATTTCAGATCAGCTCCACGGTAACGTCGCTCCTGTGTGTGAAGATCAAGAAGCATTCGCTACACGCTTCCATGTCCCCACCAAGCATGATCGAAAGTCCACAAATTACGAAGACCAGTCTCACATTTTCGGAGAGATCTCGTGACCAGAGGGAGAGTGGCAAGCCTACCAAAGAAAGAGGCAAGGGATGGACAAAATCGGTACTTGCGGAGTGTGCTGCCTCGATCAGACACCCAACTCTGTGGTCACCGAAGCCAGAGCCACGGAAGCCAAAGAAGACTGAGTATGAAGTCGGCTATCTGTCACTACCCGGCGAGCTGCGCAACAGGATCATGTCCCTTATACTACTACCTGGCAAAGTCTACCTTCCAGCAAGTCGTTACGCTCTTCTGGACCGTTGCATACTGCCCCCACCCGTGGATATATTCGGGGACTTTATCCATGACCTGGCCTTCTTCGGCCATTCTTATCGGGGGTTATCCAGCGTCAGTGAGGATCATGTACGGACTCACAGGTGTTTTCTTACTTTCGCTACATGCGATGAACTGCATTATGCATGTTTGGCGCCTAAAGCTAATCAGGCAATGCTTGCACCTCCGGAGCCTCTCCCAGCGTTTCAGCTTCTGGTAGCAAGCCGACAAATCCACGACGAGGGCCATGTCATGTTCTGGAGTCAAAATACCTTCTACTTGCCACGCGGCCCGCTTCCGCATACGCAATTCTACTTCGGAAATGTGCTCCCACAGCATAAAGCCTTGATCAGCAGCATAGGAATACAATTCTCACTTCTCGATCTTACTGACGAAGTTCTCGCTGCTGTGGACGGTCTTCTCTGCTGCTGTCCTCAAGAAGGATGGGGTATAGAAGAGCAGTATGGTATACGACGTTTTCAGGCGGCTAGTGTATGCACCGTAGCTCTGGCGTGGATTTGGACCTCAAAGCTGGCGTGGGTACGTGGCTGGAAAGGTCTCAAAGAACTCAGATTGGACATTCTACAGAATCCTCCCACCATTCTGGATGGAGAACAGCTTGATATCCTACTTGCAGGAATCGGGAGCAAGCGGACTGAACACCCTTACAACTCCAGATGTAGTTATTGGCCTTCCGAGCTACACTGGCCTTTTGCGGATGCGACTAGAGGCTTGGATTCGAAGCTAGGTACGATTATAGAAGAGATCGGTTGGCTTCGATTTAAGAGATGGCTGAAGGGTGAGGAGGTGTATGAACGGCCCTGGAACAACCGGGAAGACGCAGAATGATTCGAGGTCTAAGACGACAACTTTTGCACTGTTCAATTTGATAATTCTTGTTGCATGCATGGCTAGCTCAAGAGATCATGTTTCGAAATCTTCGGCATCTCAGATCGTGATAGATATCAAGATCTACTCTTTCAATGCCTAGATTAAGTAGATCTCTTCGGCCACCTTTTTTACATAATTCGACTCTCTCCTGCTTCAAGGGAATCTCCTTGAATCTGTAGTATGTTCCGACACGCTTGCCAGCAAGACCGAGGAGCTTTCTCCAGCGCTTTGAGCTACTAGAGTTTAATCGAATTATCACATAGCCACAAGGACATCACTGTTGCCGACATGCCCGCGACACCCATGTATTCCTCCAAGGGAATCAACAACGGAATCACTCCAGATACCGCTGGAAGTTTAGGAAATAGCGCTTCACCTATGGCTTCATGATCAACATCCTTATCGAACGAAGTGCTGCGACACCGGGAATGCAGAAATCGAAAGAAGCAAGAACAAACGAGGATAATATGGCGGCCTTAATAGGTCGTGAATCCAATGTGACGCCTCTGGTGAGAGGGAGCAATATAATTCGTCGCTGTTTGGAGTCAATTCGCCAAAATTTGTCGATTTCGAGTCTCAAAGTCAACCTCTCCGCTTCCCAAACCTCTGCTGATATTTTGTTCGTTCAACACCTCTATAGCCTGATGATGCGGCAGCACGCAGTGCCTGACCAAGTAAGGTTCGGAGTCTGCCCTACCTTCAATGGAATCAAACAGAAAAGCCGGTACGTAAACCGAATCGACCTATTGCCTCAGTACCCTGACAACATCAGCAACAGAGTCTACAATTAATATTGGATGGGACCTCGACTTTGGGCGATGATTACGAGTTTCAGTTCACAGAATATTGTCAACAATTCCGCTCACTTGTCCGGATAGCTCGGAGACTTGGAGGCACTTTGGTTGAAATTCATCAAGAGTTGGAGGACGGGTACAATCTGGCCCACTAAGCTCAAATGCCGTGTTGAGTGATGGGACCAACGTCTCTAAGTCGATTGGGATACCGAGAGAACACGACGTGGCAATTGGTGCAGCGATTGGACGTCATCAGCAGCTCAAGTCTCGTAGCCATTCACGATGAGCCTAAGGGTAATAACCGAGACGACTTCTTCACAGATCTAATAACGCGAACACCATCTCATAACTTTCCCTTCTGAAAAGCGGATTTCATCCCTGGCAACATTCTCAAGATCATCGCCCTACAGGATACTTCTCGCCAAAGCAGGGCAGCGGACCTCTAGATACTCCACAAGCGATCATCAGATCGATCAAGCGAATTCAGCCTCAATCTTACGGGTACCTCTCTATAACTGTCACGATATAGCACTTCACTTCTGTCAGGGAAGCTATCGAGAATTCGGGGGTGAAGGATTATATACAGGCATTTCTTGAAGGGAGACCATGGCTTTCCTGAAACGGCAACGAACAATGATCGGGCAAATGATCCTCAGGGAATGGATGGTAAAGTATCCTTTGCAAAAGTTGCAGAAGGAGATTTTGTTCCCACACTCATGCGCTCTAATAGGAATGGGCTTCTGGAAAGCCCTCGCCGGATTCTTGAGAAGCGAACTTGTTCTGCACCCCGGTAACGAAAATAGTCGATAACGACCCGGCGAAGAACTTTCCAAGACTGATTCATAGAAGCCTTGCCTCAGGTTCCAGCCACCTTCCCAACGTGCAACCAAAAACACGGAAAAAATCCCCGGGCGGCATACCAGAGCCAAATGCTCAAGAATTTGCTCTTGTGAGCGCATGAATTTCAATTGGCAAAGTCAAATGGCTTCGGTAGCAATGTTCGGACAATCTCCATTAGGATTTGAGACCAGCAGCCGCTCACGATTACATGGGACTCGCTGGGACCTCGATTGATCGTGCCTCACTCCAATTGCGCAATGGAGAGATTATTTAGGCGTGACTGACACTTTACTCAGGAAGCATCAGTTCAGGAGTCACAAAGGCGAGAGGCTGGCAAACACGCAAGTGGCTGATGACCTCTTTTGTAAGCATACCTGATGGACAGTTTCAACGACAGACGAAGAAAATCTACCAGTCATTCCATGCAGTCAACAATTCGATAATACGGTACCTAGAAACTGGAAAATACATCAACCGGGGCCAGTCCTCGGTTGAGCACGACTTCGATACAAGATGGTAGAAAATGGAATTTCGACTGCGGTTCTCTGCGAGGCAGTATATATATCTATATACTACTCCATCTCCGCGTCAACTTCCTTCACAAGATCTCTATCACAGCCTGACCAAGGTAAATGGGGTTTACAGGACTTTACTTCTAATCGCAACGCCAAATATTGGTTCGATGTTATTGGGTTCCGATCTAGCATTCTCGAATGCTCCAGCCTTCCTAAGGGCTACAATAAGACCCCCTCAAGTATGGCTCCTCATTGCTACCGTGAAGAGTACAATCATCGAGAGTTCTGGCTTGGAGAAAAAAAATCATCTCTCGATAGCTGATGGTTTCCAATCTAAGAGACTCACAATAAGACCTAGGTCAACGTTGCAGCCGCTTTCCTTGCTGCTCCGGTATAAATGCCAAGTTTCCCTTTACTCCCTCTTCTGTCACTATACTTGCCACAATCATTCTTGGGTTATCAGAAGGCAAAGCACAATAAGACGTCAGATGACTCTCACAGCCGCTAGTCATGGTGCTCGTAAGGTTTTCACATACTCTTACCGCCCTCGGCATTGCGAGATTATTCAAGCAGAGGCTCGGGGAAGTGCAGTGACCATAGCTTGAATACACCAATGCCCGAACTATGAACATCGTGCTCAAGCTTTGTATATCGATCAATGCATCCTGACACATCTCGCCTAGCGAGTTACCTTTCCTAATCTGAATTCCTTTTCCAGAATGATCTCCATCTGGTTCAGCTTCCGTGTCATCCATAGGTTCCTCGGAATCTACAATTCGGAGCAATTAGCTCGATGCCGCGGATACTCTACCATCCCGAGGACTCAATACGTACTTGGAGTATCTAGTCTGCTTGCGATTTCTGACTCGTTCTCCGGGCAGCGATCTTTCGGAGTCGACGTAGAGCGAGAATTGCTGCAGGCGATACTCTCAGTACTAGGGAGTTTCCGCGGCGAATTGACAACCTTAGGCCGCTACACCGAGAAGGAATTGCTGTGCCCCGAACCCTGTAACACGCTCTTGAGCATCCGGTTAGATTGTGAAAAGTTCTTACCAGTGAATTTTATTTCAGAGATATACCTGTTGGCGAGTCAGAGCTCAGCTTGTTAAGTGACTAAGTTTCCGGAATGCGCATTGATGCTGGGATCTTTCTTCCTTTCGGACTGTCACTATAGATGAGATACTTTCGAAATTAGAGGGTCTATCAATAGGGCTCTTGCGAGGTAGGTGGATCGGGTGAGCTTGTTGTATCATCGTGCATCTTAGCTATGCTCTCGAATTTCTCGTCATCATTCATTGGGATTCTTCTCGATCAATTAATTCTTTCCTTCAATTTCCTTCAATGTCCTCAAATCTATAAAAATCTCGCAGTACTCTGCATGCTCGGCCTTTGTAGGTTCGACATCCTTCGGTTTTCGGTGCTTTTCAATTTTTGAGATCTATTCAAAGAAGCTCACAGCGAGATTACAAACGGCCCCTAACTTATCATTGTCCTAAAGGGGCTGCTAAGACATTGGCACAAAGATTTCAAGAAGTGAATTGACCCCGCATACGAGGACGTACTAGCGATTCTTGAATGGATATAGCAGTCCCTTAGTGACAAGGCAAAAGTTAACGTTGAGCATGAAGAGGGCCATATTTATCAGCTTTTGGCGAAAACCATGCCAAAGAATAGCAGAGGGACGCCTATTGAGAGAAGAATTGGACCAGCTTTATTGAGTCGACCCTTAGTGTCCGACACTAGGACTCCTCGCCTCGGGACCGATCGGTACTTCATCTCAAGTACCAGCAACTTCTAGCACGGAATAGTACAAGGTCGGCTCCTCCCCATGTCCCCTGAAAATGACACTGACCCGGAGCTTCTCAACAGCTGCCGAGATCGTCCTCCGACTTGGATTCTAGGGGAGCTCATAGCAACGTGCTGACACTCATTCTGGTAAGCCAGGATGCAGATTCAAAGATAATGCAGATGCAGGACTGGCGCGTGGATGAACGTTATTAAGCAATCAGAAACGTATTGGCGGATGAAATGACGCAATAAGATCGTCAGGACTGATCGACTGGATGAATGAAATTCACTGCTGGGCACCAATGGTTCAGAGACTTGAGCCTCCGAAAACCGAGATGATTCTGAAAACTGATCGTTTTCAATACTCAGATGCTACTAAAAACAACGCAAGGATCCGTGGATCGACACAGATTTCAAAGCATCTTGATGCTTCGCATAACAGGCACCATACGTCTTTTTTGGAAAATTTCGATTCCAAAGAAGAAAGTAGGGGAGCTACTTGAAATTATGCATGAAGATATAAAGCTAATGCTGTCTCCACAATCGGCTCTTATGAATCTCAACGAGAATCCGGAGATGCCTTTGCATCATCGTATCTTATTGGTAATAACATCCCTAACGAGTATCAAGGGCAGAAGAACTGCAGCATATGCGGAGAAGAGGACGAGGACCTTACCACGCATCTCCTCGACAGTAATTCTCTCAATGGTTTTCTTTGCATGCGGCCCGGCTATTACTACCTCTCAGAAAATGAGTCCCATTGTCAAGGACACATCATGAAGATTCAGTACGATACGAATGTGAGCCTGTCCCATAAAGGAATGCTTGCACCGATTTGCGCGAGTGGAGGATGCTACGACGCATTCGAAGCAAGAACACGATGAGGCGTCGTTACACCCAGTGGGAAGAGACCCACCATGTCAATGGCTCCTGTGACTTTTCTTCCCCGCCGTACGGGACACGAGACCACTTATTAGCATTCCTGGTCCATGGTAGTCCTAAGCTTCGACTTTTGCCTCTGGAGCGAATCACCCCACCACAAGCAAGTCGTAGCAGTTGTAAATCTACATCTTCCTATCTGCTATCACTACCCGCTCATCGTGTTGCTCTTGTGCTGAATTTAGCAATTGAAATAATTTCACCATGGAATTGCTTTGCTATAATTATGGCGCCCATACCAGGTAACGAACCTTTTCTCTCTCCTCTTCATCATGGCATTTATGCCATTGATCCCCGGTTATGTCGTTCCAATAAGCAAATGCGTACCCGGGGTCTCCAGTGCGTGTGCCAAGGAGCCCCGAACGATCAACAAAACGCGAGAAATAGCCTCATCGGCAAGCGGAAAGCAAAGAAGGTGGCTATGAATTAAGCGTTAACCGTATCGCCGCCCTCGATCGACAAATCGAAACGCAGAGGCGGTAACCTTAAAGCGAGCGAGCCAGCACCCGAATGCGAGCCTTTCAAGTGAGAGATGAAGAGCCTGCCGACTGGAATCCCGCCGGAAAACAGTCAGAACAAACAGGCAAAGGCGGAGCTTGAAGTGAGCCGAGTGTCAGGTCACTCAGAGGACGGTATTATAATCGGAGAAGACTATACTGAAGGCTTGTGCTCTCAGGACAATGAGGGCCAGGGAGAAAGTCTTCCGCCTGGTCCTTCGTGACATTTTCATCTCGACTGATGATTATTCTAGGGCCCATCACTGAATTCTTTACTCATTTATCACGTCAGATGTTTCCTGACTCCTCTGACTCTGAATCCGCACGCTTCTTCACTCACAGCGTCTTGCCTGGTTGCAATTGCGATTGCGATCTCGGCGGCATCTACTACAGAGAAGGCACTGATGTGCATGTGCTTCGAAGTTCAGACCGAACTCGACCGCTATTCAGGTAGCTCCGCGTAAAACGCATCTACTGTGAACGCCTTTGGGGATGGTAGACTCGCTCAAACCGCAGCTACTCTTCGATATTTCTCAAGAGACCGGATGCATTATCCCCATCGAGGAACTACCAGGAAGGATGCCAACAATCACCAAGGCTGTTCTAGATGGCATCTTGTAGCAAGCGAATGGATCGAAGCTCAAACTTCCAAGTGGGGAAATCAAATGGGTCATCCTTGTCACTCAAGTCAAACGGGATATCAAGATCGCGGACGATGCTTTCTGTGCGACATATAAGGCGCTTCAGGAGGAATAAAAGGATTCCAACTGGGATACACTACGAGATCTCAAGACAGAATAGCGATGAAGGAAAACATTTTTAAGTACAGTTCATATATCTGAACTGATAGTTCGATCTGAACTGCTTTTTCGAAGTCGTTCTGTCAATATCCATCCCATTGATTCTCCGAATTCTTACCTTCCTTTGTCACAGCTGCGATCTTATCTGTGCAATCCTCCAACGCAACAAAGTTCTTCCATTCCGTTCTTGTCGGTTGGAAAAGACATTTTAAGTTATTGAAGAAGTATATGCTGAGTTGGGAGACATGGGTGTTTCAAACAAACAATCTAATCGTGGTTGGCAGCCTTCAATTTTCTCGTCAGAGTATATAAGTTCTACACGATGAATGCAGGTAATGAGGCGTCCATTGCAGCCGGGTACTTCGTTTCTTACTACATTTCTCATATCCGTAATTGAATTCAAGTACATTGGCTAGAACTCTAGGGTCTGAATGTCTACTCATTCCATCACAGTGTATATATCGTGCGCGATTTACTGTCGCTTCAAGCAATCAGGCTTTCGGAAATCTCTCATGCACGGTTGTTTCAACAAAGAGTCGGATGGTCTAGCAACAGCAGCATAATAATATATTCATATTCTATTAACCCCTTCGAAAAGACTTTCGTCGACTTATATCCCTTCCCCACTTGCCCCCAGTGGACAGAGCACCCCAGCGATACTACGAAGGCCATACCAAGAGCGACAAGTTGGAAACTGGCTTCATCGGTAATCACAATGCTGGCAATGACACCGGTGACAACTTATATAGCGAATTGAGCACTACAGCTGGTTGTGTGCGTAAGATATTCTCCTGTTTCTGGGTTTTGGCGCGAGATCTTATCCGAAAGCTTCCCTTTCAACAATGCCTCGACACCCGGCACAAGTACTGCCGCCTGGCTATGCCGATCAAAAGCACGGAGAATGATCATCTTCGTGCTTCTCTCCTTCACGATCCAAGATCGCTGAATCGAAAGCCAGAAATAATTCCTTTACGCTGCCCATCAGACTCTTGCATTATCTCATTCTTGACTTATAACGTATAACGGACCATTTGAGCATTGTGTGCTAGCCATCCGGCTCGGTCAAAAGCCACGGTCCGTTCTCACCGTCTTCCTCGCTACCCACCCGCGCGCCCGGCTCAATATAACCTCAGCATGCAACGAAATCAGGTACTGAAGACGCGACGAACGATTAATGGAACAAAAGTGCAAGTCCTTGTTGATCTCGCGAGCGTTGTCTCCGTTGGGGTTGACGGCTCAGTGTTAGGCTGTACAAAAACGCATGTATGGATGAGCACAGCGGCTCAGTCTTCATAATGGTGTTTCACACATGACAGGTTAAATTTGAACGCCAACCTTATCAAATTTATGGAGTTGATTAAGTCGGCATCAAGCTATCTTTATATAGCAGTCTCTTATATATAATCGATTTGAACGGCTGTGGAAGGAATGTGGTCAGCCCAGTTCCACTTGTTCTTCACATCTTTGGCTGTCTTTGCTTGAACTCTCCACGATCAATCTCCGCATTCAGCGCGTCCGGAACACCCATCCCAGCTTTCTCATTCGCTACGGGCACGGGTGGTGCACGCGGAACTCGTGAGGGTGGTTAAGGCGGAAGAAGAGATACAGAAAATTCGTGATTCATTCTTCTCTGTGTCGCCTCATCCGCCGTCATCGCCATGTGATGGCTGGGTTCGGTATTAACACACCAATATCTCCATAATATTGTTCGGAAGACACAGAAGAGCATCTCGTTACACCAGGGGAGAGACTCACCAGAAGCTAATTCGAAAGCGTCATACAAAAGCGGCATATAGGGTCTCACTCGTAGCCTAGGTCTACTCGATCACTGTTCCCAAAGCTTGAGCGAACTGTATTGAAAACCTGCGCCGCCCTCGATGTGTCAACGACGGCACGTTGGGAGCCTACTGTACAAATTCCAATTATTTGGGTTATGAAGTGCGCGGTGCTCCAGACTTCCGTGGGAAAAGCCGTCGTTATGCAGCGGTGTTTCGATGGCTGTGGGCCATGCGAAAGACAATCGAACAGGGGTTTAGAATGACATTCCTTCTAGCCAACCTGCGACGCAACGCATCCTTGTAGAGAAGTCTGCTTACAGAGCTACAAATTGGGTCTAAAGCTGGAGGATCTAAGATCACGATCAACGATGTTATCGAGTTCGTTGCCAACCCTCAAAACTTTACTTCAAGAACAGCCTTTATTGAGCACGTGTACTGGACGCACAGTGGCAACTCCTATGACGCCAATTCCAACGCTGCCCTCCTGGTAACATGTGACGAATGCAATATGGAGCTCCCTGGGACCTGTTACTCCACGTTCAAGAATACTGCGGACAGTTTCTGAACTGACTGGATTCGCTAATATTCTGTTCACTGATTATAAACACAGAGAGCATGCTGGGAAAGAACAAGACCGTAGTCCCCAGGTACATTGTTTTATATATAGCTCATTTCAGAGCCATCTCCGCCAAATATTCGTTTTACGGTGCCTCTGACATTGCTGATCTTGTAACATAAGAAGCCCCTTTTCACCAAACACGAGAATGGCTTGAACTCTGAGAAAGCGTACACGTCAGAAAGCTGGCGGACACAATACCAAGAAACGAGCAACAGAGGAAAAGGGCACTCTGATCGAGATCTTGAGGCAGCTCATGAAAATTCGCTTGTTAAGGCAGCCAGATCGGGTCCCAAGCCCATCAGCGTCTTTGACCTTTCTTTTTGATTTTGTTTCTCGCAACTTGTGTCTCGCGTAATCTCAGAGGGAGGATACTAGATTACAAGCAATTTATTCTTGAATTGTTGAACTCCCCCTTTTCACAGAACACAAAAATGGTTCCGACTCTTGGAAAGCGTACACGCCAGAACGCTGGCGGATACAGTACCAATCGAAGTCACAGAGCCCGAGCTAAATCTGGAGATGCACCCCGGGAGACAATCGACAGATGACAGGTTTAGGCAGCCAAATTGGGATTTAGGCCCAGCGACTGAGTTGGCTTTGAAGAGCAGCCATAACAGACTGTTCGACTCTCAGACACCGTTCTGTACCAAGGACTGAAAACTTATATGATTTGCAAGGAAAATAAATTTAAAGGGTCATCGGATGGCTGTCAATGCTCGAGATCAGGCTGAGTACTATACAAGGGATGGTGCTCAGATGAACAGTGAGATACCTGCCAGTCGAGAGTGAGATGATCAGGTACTAATCATATTCCACTTCATTAGTAAAGACTTGGAATCGCAGAATCCATTTAGGAAAGACGATAGATTATCTCGCGCTCTCCATGTGCGGTTCTTGATCACCAAGCATACTCAAGCATCAACTTCATTATACCAGGTCCGTGCAGCAGCTGCAACGATAACTGCATGCTTTTTGTACCCCTATAACGCCCCATGGACCAGCTTCCCAGCAACGAAGACAGCACATTTGCCCTGCCGAAGGGAAGCTGAGATTGTTCATCTTACTCTTCCAGCTTATGTTGGCAGCACAGCTGTCTTCAACTTCGACATGTCGCACAGCACGCAAAGTCTCCCAACCTTATCGCCTAAAGGATCGGAATGCAGTTGGAATTACAGTACATCTTATCTTAGACGACATGGCTGTGGCGTATGCGCCGCCATACCTTTCGCGACCTGCTCATCTCTGGTTGGGCGCTTGCTGCGGCGCTGGAAGAGACGTTACCAATCAGAGACTCCTACCCACTTTTGGCTGTGCTCCGCGTGCAGCATGCTGTGGGTGAATGGAAGAAGCGAGCAGATATGAAGCTCAGCACCCTTTTAAATAGGCTTCCACAGACGCTAAGGGTGACTTGAACAGATTTGTGCGGCATAACCTTCCTAGCTCGGGCGTATGCTATAATGGATCCGAGAGATTGAGAGGGCCGTGAATGGATCTTCAGCTACAGAATTATCTCACTATGGTATTCTTCACTGCTGCTCGGACTTGCAGCACAATCTGCCTTATACCAACATTATAAGATCAGATGGTCGGCATTTGTGTTAACTTTGAGAAGTCTGACATCATTGTGTCACAGTAGTTGAATTGGTTCCACTATCCATCGGGCGAGAAAGGATGGTAGTCTGCCTCGTCCGAACGCACGCACAAGGAGAGACCCAACGAGGAGCTGCGAACATGTTCCTAGGCATCTCGAGCCTCTTTCTCAACCGTATCATTAGAGAGAATCCTGCCTTGGAGCACATTCCTACCCTCGGCGGCCAGTCGTCATGCTTTTCGACGAAGCTATCGTTAAGTATTATGTTGAATATCAATACTGATATCGGATTTATATCTTCTCTGAGCCTCGTCAGCTCGCCGTCGCCGGAACAGGATACCTAGGCAAACAGCTAACAACATCATTTTTCATGGCTAGCTTGCCTTATACTCATATATAAAGAACGCCGCTCTATGTCTAACCCATTCCTCGCTAATGTCACACATACGATGGACGACGTGTCCGAGGATCCTTAGAATCACATACTATATGTCAAATTTCACATTTAGCGAGTTGCTCGCTACCTGCGCGCCGTTCAGGGGCTAATGACGGAGATTCTACCAAAGTTTACAAATATATGGCCTCTATCACTTGGTGGCTGGTTGACTCTATATCGAGAAAAGGTATCGAATTGTCAGGAAAAGATTGCACGATAGTGGTAAGTGCAAAATTCCATCGCGGCCAGATTTCATTTTCAAAGCAGCGAAGCGTCAAGAAAAGATACAGAGACCGAAGGAGTTGTTGAGAACGACGATTAGAATTCTCAGCATGTCCTCTCACCCAGCGCTCAATTACAAGAAGGCTTACATTATGGCAGCACCAAAGCTTGAGCAGAGCAGACAGGACCATTTTTGGAAGAACTGCATACATCAGCTTGAACCACAAGTGCAAAAGGAGGGACTGATAAATCGTATGACTGTCAAGAGCGAAATGAAGCACGAGACAAAGCCGGAGAGCTGGCGAAGAAGTGGATGAATCACTTTGCTTTGGATCTTGTCCTAACCTCAACGGATCGCCAATTTGCGATGGGCAAAGATATCGTCTCCTATGTCAAAGTCGAAAAAAAAGAAGAAAACGCTAATCTCTTTTTCTTACTTCTTTCTACATTCGAGAGAATTTGACAAACGGGCCAAGCACTTCATTGAGTTTCGACAAGAGAGGAAGGACCACTCTGAAGAGTGGATGATGTCGAAACTGTGATTAATGGAGAGATTCGAAGAACACCTAGCGGCAGATGTCTATACAGCGCGACCACTGCTGTGGAAAAGTTGTTTGGTACTGGGGTGCTCGAATCCGATCATGTGACGAAGTTGAGAGCATAGCATCATCATCGGTGAAGAAAAGCACATGGAAGTGGAAGATTCAGCCTGGCGAAGCTTATAAAGTTGCTGCAAGAAAATCCCAGACTGCTACCACTACATGAAGAAATCAGCACACGATTCAGGAAGTCCGTCGACTGTAATTCGAAACGAACGCCACTTCCATGACGGTATTTGATATATGATGGGTCAAAGATGGATGTGTGACTTGTTCTGGGTCATGCGATGCCCACCACCGGACGACCATCAACCAAGCTGAAGCCGGCATCGATGAATTTTGAATTATCGGTATGGGTCTGGACGGGTTCGAGTGGACATACGACGACTCCAAATGTGGTACTAGAAAGCGAGACACCCACAAGTGTTCCAATCCCAGACCCAATCGCTCCAATCGCTCAGGTGGGCATTGGATAGTCGGAAAGCACTCTACCATGCTTGCTGTGCAGCCTGTGAACTTTCGGACGAACATAGTGACGCGAGGAGTCACATACGGGTTTTCCAGTTACAGAATGACGGGGAAAGGCGGGCACGTATGGAGGAAGCCACCGATCCTGGACACAATCGAAGAGGCTATATCCAGCCAGGTCCTGTCATCGTCGTTGGGACAGAGTTAGACCAATCATCTGAAGGCATCCCCGTACAAATCCTCGGCAAGAAGCACTGACGAAGAAGTGCAGACCGGTAGCTGTCGGAGACCGCACCCCGTAAGCAGTGATAACGAGCAGTAACCCGGTACCACTTTGAAGAACTTACACCGGGCCGCCTGCTTCTGGGTGGCCAAGGAGCCGAAGTTGACTACCGTCGAGGATCTTGTTGAGGGGCTTGAGTAAAAAGGTTGACTGATTATCGAAGTCGAGCAGAAAAGATCTGAGTGGTATGGCATCCAAACACCAGCATACACATATCATTTCTAGGACGGCTAGGCCAGCCACTAATTGGTCTACCATTAATTACATCCGTCAAGCCATAGACCCTTTTCGGGGGCAGCCTTGCCTCAAAACCCGTGTTCACTTTTGTCGGCCCCACCAAGACCCTCTTTGGCAGCAAATGCCAAAAACCCCGTTTTCACCTTTGGTCGCGAGAATTCCTCTGAAAAAACCGCTGTAAGAAGTGATGCCCGTCGTGGCCGAAACGGCGATCTTGGATATTCTGAAGAGACAGCGGTGCGAGTCGATTGTGGCTCCTGCCTGTTCATTATCCATACTCCCATCTTCTCACTTCAAAAAACCAATTGAGTACATTCTACGATCGGACTTCCGATCTTCCCGCCAATGCTACAACTTCCATGATAGGCGAACTTACAGCTACCATCTCTCTAAAAGGTCTCGAGGCCACTTGGACTGCAGTCATGACTCTCGACTCATGAAGTTCGATTCTCCAATAAAGTCTCTTATCAGAGTACTCAATATTCTAGTGTTGCTAATCGAGATGATAGAAGAAAGACAACAGAATGATCACATCTTGTTATCTTCCACTTCCATGAGATTAAATCACATTTCAAGGACACATATCGCAAGACTGCTAGGGCTTGACGCAATGAAGACGATATCAGCATTGTTCGGGTGCCCATGGCGGATAGCACGAGGAACAATAAGCAAGACCGTGATGACTCTGAAGCCTTGCCTTTTGCAAAACGTCTCCGCTTAGGCGTTGCATGCTCTGTGTAGAAATTGGGGTCAGCCGGTTGTAACTCAACATAAAACAAGCCAACGACTGCCCTTACGATACAACTTCTGCTACAGCAGAAGCTCCATATACACATATACAACAGAGAAGTTCAATACTACATCGCATCAGGAAACCGATCTCCCACGTCGGGGCGACTCAGCAGGTCTAGCGAAGCTCGAAGAAAGCCATGTCCTCACTCATAGGATCGAACGAATAGTGACAAACGTTCGTACCAAGAACGAAAACCCGAACCTCGGACTTACACTCGAGACATGACCGCTTCTCCTTTCTCAACCAGAGGCTACATATACTTATATACCGAAAGCTTATACGAATGCAAATAGCAAATATCCTAGGGGGAGGCAGAGCCTCTGCGGCCGACGATCAACCTGCCCTCGAAGGCGGTCAGCTCAACTCCGACGCAAATGAGTTGAACACCAAGGAATCGTTTGATACCTTAATAAAAGCCTCTGCGGCCGAGGATCAAGATCGTCGTTCTCGAGATGGAAGAGCATGCGGAGGCTCTCGCATATGTGAAGGACGACTACATGAACAAGCTGAGGAAGGCTGGCGCTCAGAATCTCGTCGGGTAATGTGGACAGATCTAAGATGTCGAGGTTGACTATTTGTCGAGAATACCAGACAGGCGTAAGGAATTACAATCTCTACCCTAGCGTTATCTATTGTTGTTCACCAATGCCAAATCGTTGCTCTACACCACGATGGTCTGTATCACATCCCAAAGACCTGCAAGGCGATGCCCAAGGGCGAACCGTGCAAGTTCGAGGGGAGCTGTGCCTTTGGGCACCATATGGCTAGTGTACGGAGATCTGCTACGGAGAAAGAAGGAAGGGAGGAGGGTGTGCGAATTGCTAGATAAAAGGATTAGGTGCAGGGGGTGACGTGGAGAGGTCGAAAGAAAATGTGAGGCGTATACATCGCCAGGCTCGTAGCTTTGCGACATGAATACCCATTGTCCCTTGATGGACAATAGAATGAATCAGTGTTTGTTCCGATATTAGCGGTTTCATGAAGGTCGGCAAAGCTTGGCAATCATAAATCGTCTTTCCCCCCCCCCCACCATATATACACCAACATTGAATATGCGATAAAAGAAAATTAAAGAGTACAAACGAAAGCGTATATATCAAGATAGCTAGCGCTTGAATTTGAGCGAGTTTATTCAAGCTTTGATTGTGCTAGAGTTATTATAAAATAATCTCGAAAATAGCCCAGATATTGCCAAGCATTGACAATTACTTGAACATAACATAGAGACTTCAATGTTTTGTAAAAACGTCTTAAATTCGAAATGTAAGTAGCTTGATATATACGCTTTCGTTTGTACTCTTTAATTTTCTTTTATCGCATATTCAATGTTGGTGTATATATGGTGGGGGGGGGGGAAAGACGATTTATGATTGCCAAGCTTTGCCGACCTTCATGAAACCGCTAATAGCTCTATAGCCTCCGAAGATCCGACTCTACTAGCGAGAAAGACTTTGATTTTGGACATTCGACGAGAGATTGGGAATTATTTCAAGCAGGAACCCCTGAAATGGTTCGCTCGATGTTAGTGGCGCGTGATTGTGCGAAGTTCCAGTTGCTTCTCGATGGCATTGCAATTGACATTCTTTAGTTCATCGTCCGTTATGCTCTTGTTACGAGCACGAAAAACCACTTAGAGCCGCGCAGGTAACCCAATGCCCAGAACCTCCCTTTGCTACCGTGACTCCCTGGCGTCGTCAACCCCTTACCATGCAGCGGCATCGAAATCAAAACGTGTCAACTCCTTCCCGGCGTCCTCAACATCTTTCTTCGCCTTCATTCGCATGTAAAAGATAGGACAGTCCTTACTACTGCAAATGACTTCACAGTGCAAGCTGCCCTGACAGCGCTGACATTGCGTCCATAGCCTCCCAAAGCGAACCTCCAGCTCACTAACCTTTGTCAATGTCTTAGTATAGAGCTCTCCCATCCTTGGTTGGCAGTTCTCGCACACCGCGCCCGCAAGCTCATTTTTGGCTACGAGAGGCTTCTTACACCCCATGCATGTTTGCGTCTTCTTAGCAAATTTCATCAGTCCGCCCAGCGTTGGGGCAGCTATAGAGACAGAGCGTGTGTGCTCTCCAGTGAGTAGCTGACCGACTTTCTTTCCCAGTATTGGTTCAAAGATGCGCTCTAAAGGCTTTGCGAGCTGGTTGTCGAGATAGTATTTTGTGTCGATAGGGATATTGTTCTCGAGCACGAATAGTGGATCCTCGGAGCGTTCGTAATTCTTGGCCCCTCCCGCGCCTTTGACAATCACGTAGGCGACCCGGTCACCCAGAGTGGGGGCAGAGCCAGCGTCGCGCTTCTTCATGCGTTCGGCAAGCTCGACGTGCGCTTGTTTGTTGGCGTAGTCGGCTTTAGAGAGAGCTTTCGTGATGACAAGTTTGGACATATCGATCTTGTTCTGAAGGAGGTCGGAGATGGTGTCCTTGACATAGCTAGATCAAAGAGCATCAGTACCTGTAAGGAAAAGAGGGAATAAGGTGTGGATAAACAAAAAGCTTACTCTTGGGCGCCTTGGACATCTCGATCGATCAAGATTTTACGTAAAACGGTCTCAATGACCGTCTGCACAAGGCGGCAGTTATCGCGACGTACGGTCTCAATGCCCTTACTGTCCATCTTGTCGTACTTCTCGGGTGATGTCCAGTAAAGACCCGCGTACCGCTTCTTGTTGATGAGAAGGTACGGGAAATACACCTTTTCGAATTCGAGCTTGATGGGCTTGGGAAATTTTGCCGAGACGAACTCTGCCGCCTCCTGACCCAGCTTCATTACCGTTTTGAGGTCTTTCGGACCAAACTTGACCATGACAGAATCAGTATCGCCATATATGACTTGAGCGTCAAATTCATAGCCGTTCTCGATAGTGTATGTTGCCTGCACTTCTTCCCTGGTTCTTTCAATCATTTGCCTTCCGTAGCTTGTAGTGCTACTTGCGATCGCCAGACACGGTAGTTTGCCCACCGTCGCTCCTGTGATACCATAGACACTGTTCGCACTGATCTTTAGCGCTAGCTGTCGTCCATTGAGAACTGCTTTTTTGAAAGGGTCAGTCTCGAGAGCTAATTCCTTCTTTGCTCGTTTTCTGGCCCCTAAAAGTTCTTCAAGAATCTGCGTCAAGAGGCCTTTCCGGATCTTAGCAGTACAGAACAAGTCGCCATTCGGAGTAACAATATAGTCCTCATTCTTGACCAGGCCCATTTTGTCCACGGCCGTTTTGTTGAGCAAGGTGGTGTAGCAAAGGTTGTGGGCCTGGATGATACTAGGATAAAGCGAGGCAAAATCAAGGGTCGCGACTGGCACATCGTAGTAGGCTCTTGCTGGTTCGATGACCGTAGCCCCTTCATATTGTTCGCTAGAGGCATCGGTACGCAAATTTGGGATGACAAGATGTTGTTCCAAGGCCTTTCGGAAAAGCTGACTTATGAATTTCACCTGCTGTCCACGAGCGAGAAGATACATGAAGGGTATGCCAGTAACCCTAGCCATTTCGGTGTAGTTGACCAGACACATAAGTTTGTCCATGAGCCGCTGCGGTAAGTAAGCGTCCTTCAAACAATAAACAGCCAACCGTCGCCGTGACTCCGGTGTTCCGTTGAAAAGCTCGGTAATCATAGTGTGATGGACATCCTCTTTTTGCTCTCCCAGAAAATGTGCGCAGACAGCGTTAAGGGTATAACTTCGTAATTGGTGGTCTCGCTGAACGAGCTGTAGCAGATCTAGCTGCAAACGTCCATTCGTATTTGTTGCCTTTGACTCCCGGTTCCCCATTTGTTTGCTAGAAAAGCTCTGGTCTTTCGCGTATGATTGCAAGCTGTGTAGTCGTGTAAAGAAGGGGAACTTTGTGCATTTGACATGCTTCGCTCGGTCGAGTAAATACGGAAAATCGAAATTTGCAATATTGTATCCGATAATAACATCCGGATCGACTTTTTCGAGGAAATCCCTCCATGCTAAGAGCATCTTGTCCTCAGCATCAAACTCAAATATTTGGGTGTTCACTATTAGGCTGCATGTGTCCAGTACGAAAACATTCCTAACGAAGGGCTTCTCCTCTCCGTATCTCGTCACAACATTGGCAATCTGAATAACAGGATCCTGATTCGCTTCTGGGAACACTCCTTTTCGTCCAGCACACTCGATGTCAAAAGACAGGATCCTTAACGGTGCCATTTTGGCCCATTCGCCGTCGTTGGAGTGGGCGATCAGATCTCGGTAATGAACGTAAGCCTCGATCTGACAATTTGAGTGTCGATCTCGCTGTGGAATCATGTGGTACTTCGAGTGCGGCACTTCCACCCAAGACATCCCAGAAATCTGTGTCAATGTTAGACGGATTTCTTGCCTTGCCAGAATTGACTCACTCCTGTATCGATCATAAACCTGAGTACGTATTGAATGCTATCGAATGTCAATATCCCGCTGTCAACCCCTTTCCATAGACCTTTGAAGCTCAAGCCCTGGCCGGCTTCAATCATGGACCGTAGTTTATTGATGAATTTCGGATCGGTAACGGTGATCTTAAGATAGGGACTCTTTTGGTTGCCTTGAAAACCGAATAAGTTTTCTCGGAGGACCATCTGGACGGAATGTATCGCTGGTTGGTGCTGGGCCAACTGAGCGTCAAGGTAGCTTTTGAACGCATCGCAGTCATGCTTGGCGAACGAAACTGGGGCAGCTATGTACAAGTAGTGGAGGAAGTCAGTGACATGGAGAAGGACTGAGTGGCTGGTCTGAATAGCCATTAGCGTAGTCTTGACTAGAGCAAACCGTGCTGTACCTCTGTCACCCCGAACAGCTTGAGCGCCGTTCTGCCTCCATGCAGCGTTCCCTCCTCTACGTCAATTTGTTGGAAGCACAGATTATCTTTCGTCTCATCGAAGTCGTCTAAAGGCGGTCGAGTCCATTGTTGGTCCTTCTCCGAGTTCTTCTGCTTGAGACCATTGACGTCCTGTGTCAACTTTTCAAGCACTTCCTCTTCGAACTGACTCTTGGGCTGGCTCGACCCCAGCTTGTCCCTGACTCCATAAGGCTTTGGCTTGAGCTTGCTGGGGGAAAGTCCTCCGTCGAGTTTCCTTCTTTTGGCGGATTTGGGAGAGGGCAAGGTGGGATTAACGTTTCGGTGTGCTTTGGTAGAATCCGCAAGCACTCTCTTCTGAGGTTTCGCGATAGTCCCAGGCATCCTCTTGATCTGACCGCTGGTGCAGTCGTAAATGCGATGTGGGAGTCGTGAGCCGGATTAGTCCTGCTTGTTAGAAGTGAGAGCATTAGGGCGCGTGAAGACGCGAGTGAACAGTTACGTGACAGTCCCACTAAAGGGGAAACTTAACGCCGGTCTAATGCCGGACCCCTGTGAGGTCACATGTGGTTAGCTTGCTGCTTGACACTTTGGTTCCAAGCCTCCTTCAAGCACTACGTGCAAACAATGGACTAAGAAAAGATCTGGTCGATTCTCTCTTTCTGCAGGTCAGGATCAGATTCCTTCAAGTCGCAGTCCAACAAGTCACTCCTTTTTCCCTTCTTATCAATCGGTTTGGAAGCTGCTCTGCGTCTTTTTCGGCTTGGATCGTCTCTCAGGCTAAGCGGGTCAGGATTTGCGAGCCTTCATGGCAGTACAATAAGCTGCGCTCATACCTCACGCCTCGATGATTAGTAGTATAAGATGGCAGCAAACGACTACTACGATACGCCCTCGGAACCGTCGAGAAAGCGCGTTGACGGTCCCCTACCTCCGGTGCCGTATCCATATTCCTCCTATACTTCGAACCCCCAGCAGCACCAGGCCTCCTCTATCAGCTCACCCTTTGAAGATCCCAGCTATCGGCCATACGGTCGTCAAAGTTCACAGAGCCTAGCATCGGATCCCGCGTACAACAACGCAGGAGGTGGACGGCATGAATTCGAGCCAAGTCCCTACTCTGACAACATACCGCTGCGACCGCAACTTCGAAAGAGCAGCTCCGATCTGCTGAACTCGCACTACCGGCCCTCAGATGCCGAAGGCGCGCGACCACCTCTAGAGACGTGGAAGAAGTCGCGAACCGGGGCTACACGGCGCAAGAAGAAGAAAGGCTTGTGGAGTGGAAGGATACCCTTTGTCGTCTATTTCTTCACTTTGGTTCAAGTCATAGTCTTCATTGCGGAGCTTGTCAAGTCTGGTATGTGATCGAGCCTCGTGTTGCGCATGCACTTCTGATCTATCTTAGGTGTCCTCACCGGCTCTCCGATCGAGATTCACCCGAACTTCAATCCCATGATAGGGCCTTCGCCATACATCCTCATCAACATGGGCGCACGCTTTCTGCCTTGCATGCGAAATACAACAGAAATCAAGGATGTCACGGCCATAGGCTGGCCGTGTCCAAATACGACAACGTCGGACCTGAATAGTCCAAGCAATCAATGTCCTCTGTCCGAGCTTTGCGGCTTTGGCGATACAAAGAAGCAGCCTACGCAGTGGTTCAGATTCATTATACCCATGTTCCTGCATGCTGGCATCATACATATTTCCTTTAATATGCTACTGCAACTGACATTAGGGCGAGAGATGGAGGAAGAGATCGGGCCTCTGCGGTTTGCGCTGGTGTACCTGAGCAGTGGGATCTTTGGCTTTGTGTTAGGAGGCAACTTCGCGCCCAAAGGAATCGAATCGACAGGCGCTTCGGGCTCACTATTCGGCATTATCGCGCTAATGCTCCTTGACCTGCTCTATTTCTGGGATGAGCGCAGATCGCCCTGGGTAGACCTTGCTTGGATCCTTGTGGATATAGTTGTATCTTTTGTCTTAGGACTGCTTCCGGGCTTGGATAATTTCTCACATATAGGAGGCTTTCTCATGGGCTTGGTCCTTGGTATCTGCGTGTTGCATTCGCCGCAAGCTTTACGGCAACGGATTGGAGTGGAAGACGAGCCGTATGCACCCCTCACGGCTGCACGGAAAACAAGCGACAGCGCAACTGGTGGTGTCAAAAGCCTAGCACAACGGCCGATAAATTTCTTCAGAGCACGCAAACCTCTTTGGTGGGCTTGGTGGTTCGTTCGAGTGGCTGCACTTATTGGCGTCCTTGCTGGATTCATCGCACTTGTTGAGAACTTCAACAAGGCGAACCCCACCCAATGCTCATGGTGCAAGTATCTCAGTTGCCTGGTAAGTACTTCGAGCTTGACATACCAAGAGGAGGCTGACTTTTCGCGCAGCCCATTAAGAACTGGTGCGACGTCGGCAATCTCAATGCTATGAATACTACCAATACTTCTTCCACTCCTCATCATTCACGTCGCGGTCTCTTCGGCGATGTGACCATTCCAGTAGACCTTGGAGGCTTCATCTAGCGCTTGAGCCTTAAGTTCTTCGTCAAGATTCAACGCTGGTTTTCCGTCATGATTTCATGCATAGCGAATGGCGAAGAGGATTGTTGAGTGGAATGGCAGTCAATATGAAGCTAGGACATACGACCTGTAATTAAATGGCGCTTGGCAATAGTCTGAATGATTAAGGTAGTCTCCATTAAGGATAAGAATCGAGAACTGTGCCAATACGGTGCTCTTGTTGCTTCCGTACATGATACTCGGATTACAAGCAGATTCAGAGGTCTCGGCTCATCATGATTGCAGTACACATGCTTCTTGCAGGTGTACAGGTCATGCATTATTATTGTTGACTGATTCAGTTGTTCACGATTTACTATTGTAACCAAGAATCTTCCCTGGTCGAAGATTGGTTTCACAATTCGAGTAGCTTTAATCGAAAATGATCCGTTGAAAAACCTGACACATTCCCGCATTCGGTTGAATATTACCAGAAGCTCCGCACACCCTTTCCCCATGCCCTGATGAAAAAGTGCATTCTTCATAGGAGTGAAAAGGGGTGCCATCAACCCTGTCTTAAACCCTGACTTTCGTTGGCCGCATGACTGAACGTTGAGCCACGATTTTGAGATACTTGCTCACCTTGATTACTAGAGAACGTCTCCGTATGACGAGCTACTTCATAAAAGCTTCGACTACTCAGACCATCTTAGATCCGAACGCACGTCAAGGACGAAATCTGGCACAGACAATATCCTTCAGCGCAGCATGGCCGGAGTACTGGATCGGAAAGCATAGCACCATTTGAATGGCGAGCTTCTCGGACTCGCCCTTGTCGTCTCCAGGGCCCCGCAAGCGCCGCAGCAAAGGTTGGGCGAGCAAGTGCGAGCGATGTTGCTGCTCAGTGGTCACTTGTCTCCCGCTCGTGTTCGTGTATGGTTTGACAACATGGGCTATTTGGGTTGAAGCAGGCATAGGATTTCTACCGGGATCGAGCACATGGAGAGGTACAGTTAACTTTGCCCACTACGTTATCCTCCGGCCTGCTGATTCGAAGGACCTACAGGACATATCGCGTCGGCTTTTGGCATCATACTTTACCTCATACTCAACTGGTCCTATACTACCGCAGTATGGACTGATCCCGGGTCACCTCTCAACCCGACAGGAAGCGCTGGCTACTCCTCCCTACCTACCCACGAATCTAGTTCGCAACAAGACCTGCCTTCTTTCACCGTCAAATCGACCGGCGGGACTCGGTTCTGTAAGAAATGTCAAGCGCGCAAGCCCGATCGTGCGCATCACTGCTCGAGCTGCAAACGCTGTGTTCTCAAGATGGACCACCATTGCCCGTGGCTTGCCACTTGCGTTGGGTTGAGGAACTACAAACCGTTTCTGCTATTCCTGATATATACGTGCATCTTCTGCTGGCTGTGCTTCGGAGTCACCTCGACTTGGCTTTGGGGGGAGGTCTTTAGCAATGCGCAATACACCGAAACCCTCATGCCCATCAACTACATTCTGCTGGCCGTCATCTCAGGTATCATCGGCATGGTATTAACAGGATTCACAGCGTGGCATATCAGCTTGGCCTGGAGGGGGCAAACGACCATCGAATGTTTGGAGAAGACAAGATACTTGAGTCCTTTAAAGAAGCAGCTTCAGAGGCAACGGTTTTCGAACGGACACGGTGGATCGGAGCAGACATACGGCCAGCAGCTTGCCGAAATACATGCGAACGCGTTACCAGGCGTGACCAGGGAAGAGGAGGGAGAAGAAGAAGATTATCCAAAGGGCGATCTAGAGCAAGGCTCAGAAGCCCGGAACTCGTTGCGCCGAAACTATGAAGACATGGAGCGAGACAGAGAACGCGACAGATATGAAGACTACTTGGACGAACAGGACTCCGAAAAACTACCGAACGCGTTTGATCTAGGATGGAAGCGTAATCTCGTACACTTATTTGGCGACAAGCCTTCTTTCTGGCTGCTACCAATTTGCAACACCTCAGGCGATGGCTGGCAGTGGGAGCCCAGTCAGGAATGGCTTGACGCAAACGAGGAAATGCGGAAGCAAAGAGAGCCGCAATGGCAGGCGCCGAGTCATAAGGGCCAAATTCGAGGCGGTCATGAGGGGTGCTACGACAATGACGAAGAGTTCGATCGCACGCCACGACTAGACGACTTCGAGCGGGAAAGCATTCATGCGGCCAATGGTATACCTATGCAACCCCAGCAAGGACGAAATCCACGGGGCGTGGATCCACGTTCTACCACGTCTGTGGACAGCCGGATGTCGATGAAGACTTATAGGCGTAGAGGTAGCTTCAGCGATGGCACAGACAATGAAGATGGATACGATTCAAGCACTGATGGCGACGTGCGATCGAATACTCGACAAGTGAATGGTGGATATCATTTTTCAAGTCGAGAGGCAGTAACGGAACGCCACCATAGCCCAGACAATGGTCCGCATAAGAGAGATTGAACGACTTGACGACTTGACGACTTGACGACTCGAGCAGAACGAAACCGCGACCATACGGACGATACATCCAAGATAAAGGTAATCTGAACGCTTTTCGAGGTCTACATGCAGACTTGCTGCGTTGGCATATGCAATCTGTGGCTGGTATCTCCCACCAAACGGAAATGATACGACCCTTAGTGAAAGTGCAGTTCACGACGTGAAGAGCGAAGACAAGCGTCGCGATACGTCATCCCGCATCGGACGACCGAACTGGGAGTAGTCGGCGCTCTCATCGACGAGTTCTACATCAATCGAGGGACACTATTAAGCCTTTGTTATCGCAGCCTATTGTCTAAGATGCCTCTCTACCAAGTCGAGCACAGCTGTCCATTGACGTCTTCCCAACAAGAACAGCTCGCGGAAATCATTACAACCACTCACTCCCGAAAGTTCACGACACCATCGCTCTTCGTCAATGTAACATTCACGGACGTCTCATCGCAGGTGGCTTTCGTTGCGGGGAAGAGGGTCAGTACCATCGTTCCTCCGACCTAGGCCATCTTCCCCGGGCAGTACTGATGAGATACAACAGCGGACTACAAACCGTCTCCTAGCACACATCCGCACCGGGCCCTCCCGCACTCTCGAAGACTACAACTCCCTCACCTCCTCTCTTAAACAAGCCTGGTCATCGATGGTCGGCAGTACTGGTGAACAGGAACTTCGGGCGGTATTTATCCTAGGAGATATCGTCGCAGGATCCGAAGCTGGCTTTACCTTTCCACCTGCTGGCGAAGATAAGAAGTGGCTGAGGGAGCATTTCAAAGAGTTTGAGAGTAGGGCAAGGCAAGGCGATGAGGGCTTTGCGGGTTTGGTCAAGGAGGTAAGGGAAAGGGAGGATTTAAAGGAAGTTTTGGGAAAGGATTGATGCTTACACAATACTGGCATTATTGGAGAACTACAGGACATTGGCAGTTGGATACCATTGTATGCAAGATGATTTCAAGACCAACAATCGATTAACTGCCGCCGCACTTCTCAATCGTGAATGTCCTTACACGCATCCCTACCGCCTGTAATGAACTTTCCCCCTCATCCCACATCCATTGAGTACACCCTCACCAACAACTCGCAGCCATCCAATCGACTATAAACCCTTCCAACCAACCTCCCCATAAAAGAACCCTTCCATCCCTCCACTCGATCCACGGTCCAATCCCCCACCCTCATCACCTCCCCTTCCTTCCCCAACCCCCCAAACTCAATAAAAAACCATCCCATCAAAAAACCTCCCACCCCATGCCGTCCTACCCGCACATACAGAAAGTAGCACCAAACGTCAAAACATTCCCGCAAAAGAGCGACACCTGCAGGATTTGAACCTGCGCTCGCGAACGAAGTAGATATCCAAGGGGATTCGAGTCTACCGCCTTAACCACTCGGCCAAAGTGTCTTGGAGTAGAATTGATGTTTATTTTTTTATATAATATTTTAGATAAATCGAGTGGTGCGTTGCTATGAAAGTTGAGAGCGAAATTGTGTCTTGGCATTGTGGATAAGGGATTGTCGCACTACTTGGTCTGTCGTACTTTCTAGTTCAGTTGGGCGAGCATCTTATCGATTCGTATAAGCAAATTTTTTTGAAGCAAATTAAAGCCTTTGAATGGTTTTCTGTGCGTGTTGAAGAGATAGAGTGGGAACGGGAGGTATGGAGTTTGCCTGTTCATCTTGCTTTGATTATTGTAAAAATGTTATTTTGAATCTATCATCTCTACTCTCTCTTTGGCCAGGGATTTTTGGATGCCGGCGCGACACATCTCTATCGACCAATGAATCTGGAAAGAAGGTGTCTCCTGCTCAAGGCAATACGCCCGCGGAGCTGAGAGCTGCATGCTGCATCCCAATCCTTCGCGAACGGCACAAGCCGCCCGTCGGACACGGTAACATTTCTTATACTTACGGCCCATGAACCGGACCACAGTTTCTTTGACATGTCCATACTCATTCCAAGCAAGCTGCAAATCACCACTATCGAGTGACGGAGGCTTATTTAGAGCCCTTGTCGATTAGTGCTAACCATGCAATCATCTTCGACACAGCTTGTGCTGGTTCTCGTTGGTCTTATCGGACTATGGCTCGCTGTTGAGGCAGCGCGCCGACTGTTCTTGGGTCCCCTCGCTCACATCCCTGGCCCGAGGTTGGCAGCCTTGACCTCTTGGTACGAGTTCTACTACGATGTCATCAAGCCCGGACAGTACGTTTGGAAGATCAAAGACTTGCACGCTAAATACGGTGGGTCGCCCAGTTTGCCGTCCATGTTATGACGCTGACTGGGTGCTGTGATAATAGGCCCCATTATCCGAGTATCGCCTTGGGAAATCCATGTCTCGGATGTGGATTTTCTGGACGACATCTATGCTCCTTCGTTTCGCCGACGGGAGAAGTATGCCTTCCAGACGAGGACGCTCAAGGTGCCCATGTCTGTCGGAGGCTCCATCAATCACGAATTGCATCGGAAGAGGAGGGAGGCACTCAATCCGTTCTTTAGCAAACGAAGTGTTGTAGCTTTGGGGCCTATGATCTCGAAGAAAGTGGACTTGCTGCGAGCCTCTTTGGACCAACATGCAGAGAATGGTACCCCTATTAATCTATCAGATATATACTTTGCGTTTGCGAACGAGTAAGCTCGAGGGATGCCGTCAAAATTGCATCCTGCTGACCCAAAAATAGTGTCGTCTCTCAATACAGCTTCGGTCAGGATAATTCCCTACTCGAGGACGAGCATCGAGCTTCAGCACTTCGACTTCACTTATCGGAGCTGTTGCTCGGTGTCAAATTCAATCAGCACTTTCCTTGGATTGTGGACACATTGGACCTTCTGCCCTTCGCTCTAGCCAAATATGTAATGCCACCAGGCGTGCTTGACATGGTCGAATTTGCATCGGTAAGATCTCGAGGGGACAGATGATATCGTGCTTTTACTGACAGAAAGCAGGCAATTCGCACAGAGATCCAACAGGTGCTCGATCACGACACGCCAACGAAAGAAACCAAACGCTCAATATTCTGCGAGCTTCGAGATAATCCATCTTTGCCTCCTTCCGAGAAAAGTTTGACGCGCTTAGAGCAGGAAGGCACACTGCTCGTCATGGCAGGCACCGAATCCACCGCCAAATCCATCGGTATCGCCCATTATCACCTCCTTGCCAACCCAGCCATTATGCAACGTGTGCGCGTTGAGCTCAAGACCGTCTCCACCTCAGCATCTTGGACAGACCTCGAGCAGCTCCCTTACCTAAGCGCCGTAATCGCCGAAGCAAACCGGCTTTCCTTCGGCGTGACCGCGCGTGTCTGCCGGATTGCCCCGGACGAGGAGCTCCAATACAAACAATACAAAATACCAGCCGGTACGCCTCTAAGCATGACCACCCTATCTGTGCATACAGACGAAACCATCTTCCCCGATCCCTGGGCTTTCAAACCCGAGCGATGGCTCAGACACGAAGGCGCTGCGAGGAGGAAATACCAGATGGCGTTCAACAAGGGAGGGCGGAACTGCGTGGGTGTTAATCTGGCACATGCGGGAATGTTCTTGGCGCTCGCGGCGGTGGCGAGGTATGATATGGAGCTTTTCGGGACCGGTCTCGAGGATGTGGAGTTCCGGCATGATTACCATGTTGCGTACCCGAAGTTGGGGTCTAAGGGCATAAGGGCTTTGGTGCTGGGGAAGGCGGACATGGAATGACTGGGAAATTGAAGTGGAATGAGCAATCCGTCCATAGTAGGGAGGGAATCGCTTCTGCGATATACCAGGCGGAATGTGAGTCGGGTTCCGGATGTCGAGAGACAGTCCGCATGACACAGGAACGCAATGCGTCGACGAGCTTCTGAGGCCGCGTCGTAGGCAAACCTTCCATGCCCGATACAACCTTCCTTCCTAGGTCGGACATCGTTGCCATAGTGAAGTACCGCCACCCTGATATATCCGCCATAGAAAACGAAGTGAAGCTCCTATCCATACCATCAATCTAAAAACTCTGCTTCAGAGCCTAACGTCAAAACAGATGCTCTGCATCTACCGCTCTAACTCTCTATCAAACACCTCACTCCATCAAATAGCCTGCCACCCTATCAAAATTGCCGCGAGGGATCGAATCTGTATACACATAATCACTAAGGAAACACCCTGTTCCGGTAACCAGCACCCCCCACCAATTTCAAGGGTATAAATGTGGGTTTTCTCATGTTTCTCCGAATGTGTAGATATATATCAACATCCATACCTCCGAACATCGATTCAAGCATTGTCTGAGCTACTCGATTGGACGAGAAACCAGCTGAGAAAGCAACGGCATGCCTCTTCTCCAATCTCTCTATCTAGTGATTGCATACCAATAACCACTATTTTGAAGCTTTGATTTCAGGCTTATTTAATTATTAAATAGACATCGATATGCATGCAATTCGCATCGAGAACAGCATCTCTCTTTGAAAAATGAATAGACTGATCCCCCCCCTCTCCTGTATCACACAAATCATATATCTAATGATCTGCAGAGGATGCATCATCCTTACCATCGAATGCGACGTCGATGTCGATATGTCTAGCCCTTTCAGTAACTGTGGTAATTGCGAAGGCCTCCGCAGTCTTCTTCGCTGGAACAGTGAGTGCTGTTTACTGAAACAGGGGTTTTGTTGAATGATTATCTATATATCCTCACCACCGAGCCTACCTCCCATCCACCCAGCCCCACAACCGCACCTCCCCGCCATCCTGCCCACTCACCTCCCCATCTATACCATCCCCCTTCCCCTCTTCAACCAACTCCCCCTTCCTCATCCACACCAGAAACCTTCCCGATACCATCCCCCCCCTCCCCCCCCCCCCCCCATCACCGCCCTCTAAACCCCACTCACATTCCCTTCCCTCCCCCAGCCTTCTGAACATCTCTCCCCCTCGCTCCTTGTCAAGTGTACATACCCTCCAGCATCGCCCCCGTAACCCATCCGCCATGCTCAGAGCAAACACTAAGATCGGAGGCTATAGTTCTTATCTACTGATTGTCTACCGAGCTCGGCGACCGATGCGACTTGCGGGCTATTCAAAGCCACGCGTGCACAAGATGGACATCGGCACCATTTTCCTGCCCAGTGGCTTGACCTCTCATCCTCCCTTGATCACTGCCTTGCTGAATCTGAAAGTTCTCCACGCCTTTGAGGATGTAGGGCCGAAAGAGCGCACTGGATGATGGATCTGTGCGAAGTTACTCGAGAGGGGAGTTGCTGGCGTGGGTCTTTCGCAGGTTTTTCGACGTTCGTTTCAAATCAGACCTGTCCTCAAGCATCTTGCTTCTTCGTCTTATACCAATTCCTAGACAACCAGCGCGAGAAGGGGCAGCAAAGCGCTACGTCACGCCTTGATGAAAGTTCACCGTCGCATCTTCGCTCTACGCAAGGAATCACAGCGCGCGGGTTTTGCTTGGCCGATCGGGAGGATGGTTCAGGGCGTTGGGCCGTGAAGGAAGGTGATGGGAGGATGTAACTTGCCGGGGAACTAATAAGACGACGCTTTGGGGACAGGACTTGGAATCTGGGCCCGCTATTGGACGGGGCATTCGCTTGTAGTCTGTAGAGAGAGTTACTTCGCCAACCGAGATGTGTTTGCTACAAGGAAAAGCTCTTATAAGCCACCTCAGCTCCGCGTAACAGCAGGATATGGCGGGGGAAGGCGAATTATGAATGAATTTCTACGCAGTCCAGATATGGCGGACTCACCTTCTTGCACTAGCTCTTCTAGTGTTTGTCAATTGCTTGGAAAGGTTACTGGAGGAACAGCGTACATTGATAAGGAATCAGGGGGAGGTTGAGGTGTTGGATGTGGGATGGTGGTGTGGCTGCTGCGGGGAAGTATCTTGAGAGTCTGTACTCAACGAGAAGAAACAGGGTTTCTGGGTGTTGAGTGGCTAGTGTAAGCCCTTTGAAGTGTATAAGGATCTGTGAGATCGTGGTATGTTCTGCTTCATCTTGGGGCATGGATACTTATGCATCTACATTTAGTAATTAGAGGAGGAATTTATTTCATTGATTGTGTATCAAGAGCGCCGTTAAGGACTGTAAGTAGTTGCATCTAATGAAAAATTAGATATTCAGTCGGTGGCTGCATCGCTTGCGATCTGCGGGCCTCATTTGACGGAAGGCGCTGAGTGTGGTATAACCCACGCACGATGCACGAGTGGGTGCTCATTTGCTTGAGCAAAGCCTGGGATGCTGATGCAGTTTCCCTTTGCGACTGCGTCCCGCTTGTTCGAATACTCCGTTTTGTAAAGTTCGTGGAGTAAGCGGTGGACTTGGATTGTATGTCTTTCTGAAAAGAAATACGCAGGTAAATTCGCGAGTACGGATTTGAAAGAGCTTTTGGATGTTTCGCCCTGGCAAGATGTTTCTCCCCGGCAAGGCTACGAGAAGAATACTCTGGCGGCGTGTGGTGCAGCTTAATCGACAAGAACGAGAGGTTGGCAGTGCCATGGGATAGGACATGAGCGGTTTCAATTGTGTAAGGCGTGGGTTGATAAACTAAGTCCTTCTGTGCGCTGTAGTGAGAATACGCGAGAGGTAACCGCCCGTAGAGTGTAAACGAGAACGATGAATGGAGAAAGAGATGGGAGAGAGATGAAATTGGTCATCTCCGACTCACCGAAAGGACCCGATACTGCTCGTGTTACCTCTGAAGGCTAGCTGATAGTACTAAGCTCTCGTATCTTGCACGCATGTTGCCATATGTAACCAGTCCACATCGTCGATAGTACATCAGCCGTGCAGCTTGTGACTCAAATGCGCATAACGCCACAGCAATCCCTCTCTGTACATACAAAATCCGTTGGCATATAGTATGCGCCTGCTGCCCAGCACATGTTTGCTACTTCGCGATCAGTGTAGGGACCGAAGTTGAGGATGTGGAAGGGATCCAAAGGCATTCCTCGGACGTGAAAGGGTGTCTCTTCGTGGCAGATTGTCTCTAAGATCGCTTGGCGAGAGCCAAAAGGGTCCTTCGTAATCTGCCATGCTTTCCAGCCTGTGATCGAGAGGAGCGCTTTGCATTGGTGAGGTTCGAGTCGGACCTGTGAATCTTTTTTGAATTGGTAACAGGCACTGTGCGCCATATCAGCGAAGTTCTAGACAGAATGTGACAGAGTGAAAAATTATGCTTGGAATCCTGACATGGAAATGAGATGTAGTAGGTCGTCTGGGGCATTTTCTGGTAGATCTACTTACGAGTGAAGGACGGGCTGAAGATACCCTTTGAATCTATTTTCCCTGACTCGAACTTCGATGAAAGGCGTAGGTTTGAGGATATCGATACCCCTGGTTCGCAGCTCACGGAGGGTGATTGTGGTCCAGATGGCCTCCCGATTGGCAACGTAGACGTCATGGTATGCTGGAGATGCATGGACGAGATTGAAAAGAGCAGAGAAATCCGACAAGAATTGCAAGATTTTGATTCTCAGCTCTGCAGGAAGGCCATCAAGGTGTGATTTGATAGCTGCCATGTTGTCCTTGGGTTCTTGAGGCTCCCCACCGATTCGTAGGTGTCTGACCTGGTCCTCAAGCGCGAGAGAAACGCGCCCACCCATACTTTCACTGTCGCTATCGCCATTGTCCATCATGGTGGCGATTGTTTCTGACCGTGGTTTGATGCAAGAGTGGTCGTTCAATACAGATATGTTGATCCGATGCGGTGGGGTGATATTGTTGAAAGGGGACGAGACGCTAGAAAAGCACGTGGCGGTGATTGATCAACACTTTGGACACACCTCATCCTCTCACTTATCCATTCTTCAGCATTTGAAAGCTTCAATTTGGCTCAATGAAGAGACTGTCCCTTGGCGGATGTTGATACCGGTAGCTTTGGTTATCGAGGGATGTGGCACGAAGCGTATCGCAGTATCTCTTGTTTGAATACCTCAAGCTTAATGTGGCCATAGGAAAAGGATCCTAAGAGAAACCTCCATTCACCTACTTTACGGTTGAGCTCACAATATTTGTTTCTCGACTGATGTCATCGACGCTTTGCTCCATCGTGCCAGGGTACCGCGCTTTACCAGGACACGACCTGCTACCGCAGCCCCGCCGCCATTCGTTCACGCTCCTACTGTGCCTATCTCGAAGACGCCTTGCCATCTCACCAGAGTCCGCTCGGACACCATTTCCTTCCATGCCATGCAATCCACTCCCACAGCCTCATGAATTGTTTGAACAGCACCGAGGATTCATGCCACTTTCGAAATGTTATGGTTGAGGTGTAGGCTGGGCCAACAAAGATTTGAAGCACCGCTCAAGGCCACCTCTTGGGTACGCAACAGTACCAACTACACCATCTCGTCACGAAAGGTGTATCTTCGCTCTCCCATCCTGACCAATCTCGCTCATAATTTCCGAGCGAAACGCTGTCCACACCTTCTGCTCCCTTATCGGTGGCTTGATAGTACTGAGGTGTTTCAGCTTTTTAGTATGACTCGCACCGAAGCGCTTTAAGCTGGCCATCAGTGCGCGCAGATGCACGAGTTCTAGTCGTCGATCTGTAAGTCCCCTCCTTCTTAACCCTCCTCCTCACTCGGCCCCTTCTCCTTCCTTCTAGTCTCCCTGAACACCCCCTCCACCTCCGCTCCAATCCTATCACTCACCCCTCTATCTTCCGCTATACCCCCCACACCTTCTTCTTGAACCCCACCTCCTTCCATAACCCTATCCACACCCCCTTCTCCACCCCTTGCCCTCGCCCTCGCCTCCTCCCCTCGCATCCGCTCCCGCATCGACCTCATATACCACCCATACCTCATCCCCCTCCCCACCTCCTCAGCACTCAGGACCCAAGCCCCACCGAGCATCAACGTAAATAGATCCATTTTCCGGGGTGGCAGCGCCGCGAGAAGGGGACAGGCGAGGAGGAGGGTCAGGAAGAGGGGGCGGAGGGGGAGGGAGGCGGGTGGTGGGAGTTCATTCGTGGTGAGGGGTGGGGCGAGAGGTCGTGGGGTAGTTGTTATGGCGGAAGAGGTGTTCATTGTGGGCACTGAAATTGTTGGAGGAGGGGTTGTGGGGGGTAAAGTAGAAGAGGTGGTGGAGGGCGCGGGTGGGAGGTTTGGGTTGGCGATTGAAGAGGTATTGAGAGAGGAGGGTGGTGCGGAGGGAGTCGGAGGTGAGGAAGGCATATTGGTGAGGGGAAAATTTCAGGCTGCGCAAAGAGGTGAGAGGGGAGACTATGAGGAGTTGCGGGCCAGAGATGGGTGTGCGTTTAATGGTGCTTGGAGTGAGGTCGTCCTCATCACTGCCAAAAGATCTTCCTAGGGCCCAGATATCCACTTAGGGTCATAAATCTTCTGTTCTGGGATACCCTGCTTCTATGTCGAGGCAGGCCTTAGGTAGGCGACTGGATGTCACTAGATACTTTACTATCAATGCTACACATGCTGTGTTTCTGATTCCTTCTACGACATATTAACGGTTATCCTAACGGACATAGTACACTTCCTTCTTAATAAGTCAGCTTCTCATTCCGCGGTTCGGCGAATTGTTTCTCTATTCCCTAGGTCTGAATCTTCCACCGCTTAGGCCACTCCCAAAGCTGTGGTCCCATATCCTTACTCATCTTCGAAGCGCGGCTCGAGCGCGTTAAAAGACAGGGCACCGCAGAAAGCATGTAAACGACCTGTCGCGAGTGCGCCTACCGGGCATCAACATGCTATGAGCTACACCTCCAGGAGCATAATAACCAGGACCCGACCGTATTGTACCATGCTCATCGTGCGCGATATCCTCTCTTCCTTTGTGCCTCTGCAATTTGCATCAAGCCCTCATCACCAATCCTGTCCTTCATTCCATCTATCACTCATCAGCCAGCAATGATCCCCTTCTCGCCCCCCTATCCCCTGCTCAAGCCCTAATTCTATCTCTCCCTCGCCCTCCTCGCCCTCTCCCCCATCTCCGCCGTCTCATCATCATGACCACCCGCTCCCTCGGCCCCACCAACATCCCCACCACCGACATCGCCACCTGCCCCTCCCTCCCCCCCGGCATCTGCTGCCAAGCGCTGCGCGGACCCATGACCGAATACTTCCGCCACCCCACCGCACACACCAGCGCCGCAATGGCCGTCACCTTCTCGGGCATGCTCGCCGGCGACTTCGGCGCCGTGTGGCGCTCCCGGCCGTCCCCATCCAGCCCCATCGGCGGCTGTTCCGGGACCGTCATGGCGACGCGGCGCGGGCCTGGCGTCTGGAGATGGGACATGCCGTCGACGGGAGCGGAGCGGCACTGGGCGACGGGGGCGCAGTATATCTCGTTGCCTAAGGCGTTGCCGCCCGATGCGGTGGAGAACCGGTGGATGGGCATGCAGGGCATCCTGGAGATGGCGTTTGGCGGCGGGAATTGGTTCACGACGCCGGCGGCGGGGAGGCTGTGTGGGGCTGCTGCGGGGAGGACGAGAGCGAGAGAGAGAGCGAGACGCGATATACGGAGCCCGTTGACGGGGGAGTTGTGTATTGGGCCGGCGCCGAGGTGGAGATGGCCGGAGGTGGTGGAGGTTAATGGGACGGAGTATTCGGATGGGGGGAGGGGGGATCGCATGTATGTTGATGCGGCGGGGGTCGTGCTGAATCTGACGGATGCGTTTCTGCCGTGACTGGCACTGCTGTTTCTGTGGTGGGGATGGGTGAGGAAGGGGGAGGGGGGAGGGGGGATATAGCGGAGGAGAGAGGGGTGGGTGATAGGATTGGGGCGGATGGGGGAGGGGGTGTTTAGGGAGAGGAGGGGGGAGGGGGAGATTAAGAACGGAGGGGGGTTGGGATAGATGATGGGTGGGTGCCGCGAGTGGCGAGAGAGATGAGGAGTTATGCAGAGATCCCTTGAGGATATAATGGCTCTACTGAAGGGCTCCAGATTTCTGGCGAATATTTTGTTGCATTAGAGAGCTCAGAGAATGAAATGCAAGATGCACCGCTGTAGCGTTCCTTACTTTCTAAATTATGCTATTGATTGTTTTGCCAGTCTAAGATAAATAGCATGCTAATACTGTAATGCTGGTAGGATCTGCTTGAAGAGCATCTCCACCATCTAATGGGGTCCTCGGAAAGACCTGATGTTGTGTTCCCACCACCTCAATACTTCTCTTGAGAAGGCTATCACCTTTCAGGCTATCAACCAAGCAGCCCGCTACTGTGATAGTCCCGTTCCCACAACATGCCTACCAGAAGGAGTCTGGCTTCTTCTGGGAATCCATCTTCACCGTCCCATCCTCGAACTTGCCGCTCACGCCAAGAAAGCCACCAGACACGAGACTGATGATGTTGCCATAGCCCTTGGTCTCACGGATGTTGCAGCGCGTGGACGCGGATTCCATATGAGCCGTCAGTGCGCTGGGTGTTTTGAAGTTGCGGGAACAGCACGGGCAGCGGTTCTGGATCCCCGTGTGGGTCTTGATGTGGACGATGAGCGCGTCTTTGAGGAGATAACGCTGCCTGCAATCGTCGTTAGCGAGATCGATGTTGAGCCGGGGGGGGGGGGGGGGGGGGGGGGCCCCCAAAAATACTCGCACTTGGGGAAGGGGCAGTGGAATATGTTGTCCAGGCCGTCCGGCTGGAGAAGACGGCCAGAGGGGACGCTGTTGATACCAGATTCGCTCGGTGCGCGAGAATCGAGGCTTGCTGCTGTATATTTGGCCGAGGGAGCTGTGGTGTCGGCGGGCATTGGGCTGTTTGAAGCATTGGGAAAGACCTCGTTAGACCAGGGGCCTGCAGACTGAACGCTCATGCGGCGACCCGTGCCCTCAGCTTTGCTCTTGCCGTTGAAGGTCGAGCCCACGACGGGCCAGTTGCCCCCATGGCCTTGCACGGTAGATGTGGAGGCCATGGAAGCTGTATCTGAGGAATCCGGAAAAGCAAGCAAAGCAGGTTGAAGATTGCCCATGCCATGAGATTGTTCAGATACTGGGTCGTCCATAAGCGATGGCTGAAGACGAACGCCACCATCGGCACTGTCAGAAATGATAGACTCGGTGCCCGCTTGGGTTGTGGACGGCCAGGGGCCCCTCCTCGTGTCCTCCTGCTGTTGCATGGACAGCTCGACCGCCATCAACGCGCGCTGAGCCTCGAGCATATCCTTCTGGTGCACCTGCTCGTCTGGATTGTTGTAGGCCTTGAGTGGGGCGCATTGGTTCGTTTCGAAGTGCAGAAGTAGGGCAGCTCCCTTCGGAAATGTCTTGTGGCAGCCGCGGCATTCGACGTTCTGCTGTGTGGCGTGCATCTAAATCTTGTCAGTAGATCTAGGCATTTGCGATCTGTGAAATTGCTCACCTGCTTCGCGTGACGATCACGCCCAGGCTCACTCTTGAAGTCGATGCCACAAATAGGGCAAATGATGTGCATTGTGCTCTGCATCTTGTGCACGTGTAGCGCCTCATCATCGACGAAGTCTATATCGCAAGGGAGACAGTAGTCATGCTCGCTGTCCTTGTGCTTGACGAGGCTGGCCTTCTCGTCAAAACGGCGGCCACAGCCCTTGAAAGAGCATGGATAGCGCTTGCTAAAATGAGCAGATTGGGAGTTGTGGGAGGGAGCTTCTTTGGAAGCTGTTGTGTAGGTGGAATTATTAGACTGAGCTCTGCTGTTCCGGTGGAAAGCTGAAGGCTGTGGAGTCGGCCATTTGTGAACCGCCGGAGGATCCTTGACAGAGGCTCCAACAGTGACTGGCTTGCGGTTCTCGTCTTGAGTGCGGCGAGGATCCTTAGCAGAAGCGCCAGCAGTGTGCGGCTTGCGGTTCTCGTCCTGGGTGCGCCCTTGAAAGCCCTTGAAAGCCATGATTGGGCTTGAAGCGTGTGTGATTGTGGGTGTGCTGATTGAGGTTGAAATAAAGCGAGATCAGCTGGGGTAATTAAGGTGATGAGAGGTCAATGCTAGTCGATATGAACCCTCAGGATTACGTGAACTCGTTAAAGCATCTTTTTCACAATTGTCGATTGGGATGTTATAGCATAAGCTTGGCGATTGAAGCTGGTATCGCTGATCTTGAGTTGGCATAAAAAGAGAGCAGCGAGTGAGGTATAGACTGATTCACGGATTCATGGAGTGACGTCTCTGGATGCAATGGTTCTGCAGCGGCCCTAGAGCTTCTTTGCCTACATCAAAGAAACGGTTTGGGAAATTTCACGAGGCTATTCTTTATTCGCTTGCAGTGGTCTCTGATATGCACATCTCGCCAATGGTAAGACGCTTCACTTTTGAGCTGAGACCGTCGAAGGCTTCAGGCCGAATAGATGACTTCATCGAAGCTCACAAGTACTACCATACTCACTTCTTGATTTAGAGAGGATGGGTCTAAGAAATGCAACGACTTTGAGACAACCTACTTCGAACCAGAGACGCTGACATCCCCTTGTAGCTTGCCTTCCGCCTCCGCCCGCTCTAGCGCTCCTGGCTCTGAGATATCAACACCCATCCTTTCCGCTTCAATCTGCCGCACCGGACCTGTAAACCATCTTCTAGCCCATAGAAACCAACTTCCCAATGTCCACACTAGTACTATGCCTACGGCCACTGGAGTATAATTCAGTGTTTGACTGTCGACGGGATTTACGGTAGGCAAGCAGAAGATGATACTGATGAAGGCAATCCAGAGCACGGCCACCAATCCAATCATACGCGAGGCGAATCTAAGGTTGAATGGTCCTTTCTTGAAGTTGCTTGGCCAGGTGATGGCAACCAAGATCGGGAGACCGTAGGATATGTATAGACCGATAGTAGCAATCGACGTAGCTGCCGAGAAAGCGACAGAAGAGCCAAGAGACGGTATAGCAAGGAGGAAAGATAGCGTAGCGGCCAGCCAGACTGTCCGAATCGGCGATTGGTACCGTTTATCAACTTTATCAAAGAATTTCGGCAACCCGCCATCCCGACTGAAGGCAAACATCATTCGACTGTTCGATGTCATGGAGAAAAGACCACAATGCCATATACAGACCATAACAAGTGTCATAAGTGCGATGGCGCCAGAGTCTCCGAAGATGTCGATAAGTATCTGGAGGACTGGCTGACCAACATTGCTGTTGACCGTGGTAGCAAAGTCCTGGATTGAGAAGAGTAAAGAGACAAGCAGGAAGAATCCAAAGATTGACGAAACACCAACAGACATCAGAACGCCAAGCGGTGCGTTCCAAGATGCATTGTTGGTTTCTTCGGACAAATGCGCGGACGCATCGAAACCTGTAAAAAGCCTTCAAGTCAGCGGATATCCGGATGGCCGTATCAACGCTCCTGAACGGAAACAATCTGCTGAGCTTATTCTTCCTAGCTCCGATATGAGGCCACACTCACCTGTGATGGTATACTGGCTCATCAATATCCCACATGCTGCTACGTAAGCAGGAGAGGCTCGTACGGCCCAGCCAGGGTCACCAGTCCCATCGTAGAAAGTCGCAAAAACGAATTTACCAGATTGGTGGATTGGAGCTTTAGCCAGAATGGCAATAGCAAAGCAGCTGATACCGACCGAATGCAGAATAATCGACGAATTGTTGAGATACCGAAGTATGTGCACCTAACCAGATTTGTATGTCAGCTTCGCTTCTTCAAGCTAGGAGATGGTATAATGAGGTGCGTCTCAAAGAGCCAATGTGCTAAGAAATAGCTCAAGCCTTCCGGACTCTTAGGAAGGGGTAAGGAACGCCCAGAAATCTACCCACTCCGAAGCTGTTGATGACGCCGTGGGAAACAAGCAGTGCCGCATATATACCAATGGTCTTGCCAGCTGTGGGCGCGTAGCTTGTCTTGACAGTAGCAGTTATCGATATCAAATTTGCCAGACCAAAGGTGATCCCAGTAGTCACGGCGAACTGACCTACCAAATTAAACCTAGGCTGTATCAATATCGATCTTTCGAGACGGTATTAAGGTCTGTTGCTAACCAGCCGGTGAGCCATGAGAAGAATGGTTCTTTTCCTGGTGGGGCCAAAGCTGCAGCCCAAAAGTATGGCCCTCCGCTGGTTGGGATCGCAGATACAATCTCGGCCATACTTAGAGCTACAAAGAAGGCTAACAACGATCAGTGATGCTATAACCATGGCCTAGATGTCCCATCGCACTGAAGAAGCTGACGACAATCCAGCCAATGGACATAACCCCTGGTCCTCCCGTGTTCAAGCCATATGAAAAGAGGCTTTGACATTCTCAGTATATGCAGACGAGTGTCGACCAGGGCTTCGTACGTGGTAATACCAGTAATTACGCTCTAGGAAGTCATATATCAGCAGTCAGCTCTCACTCCAGGATACAGTAGTGCTCGAAAAACGGGAGCTTAAGACTATCGATGGATGACGGCCCAACTCTGCGAAAGTGGGTGACCATGCTACTCCAATCATTTCTTATCATAGTTTGGAGGACATTACGTCACTCTGCGCCGAGTCCCATAGAAATGACGGTTTATCGATTTGACGACTTGACAGTTATGGAGCCCCGGAAGAAATGCATGTCGCCGACGTTGCAGCCAGTCATCGCTAAGCCTCCATAATGATACCGTCTCTTCCACTTGTCGACTTTCGAAGCTTGGTCGTTGAGTTCAAGGAGACTTGTCTATTGCTTACAATGATCGAGAAGGAAACGCCGAAATTCTGCAGCATGCTCCAGTCACGTCGCAGCTCTTGCTTATACCCCAGCTGGGCCAAGCGGTCTTCATCCTGAACCTTGATACTCGTAGGCTCCTCCATATCTCCTCGAGGATCAATTCTAGGACGGTGTATTAGAATAGAAGCCTTCACGCAGTGGGTAAGGTAGAGCGACGCGTCCTAGCCAGGATTCAGAAACGCAAAGAAGAGGTCAAGAAGGAGGATGAAAGTGTCCATGTCAAGGGAGATTATGTGGTTCAAGGCATGGAGCGCCGTCATTACTTTCCCGTCATTAGCAAATCTTGTAGCAGGCGGAGCTGGGACAAAAGGGAGGGGAAGTCTGATAACGGCGGGACTACTATCTCCCTAGTATTACCACCAGCGGGATCCAGACCGATCATTGCCGGCCTCGTGTATCTTAACCACATCGGGATGGCCTCTCGCTTAGACTCCCCCCTCTTATTTAGAGGACGCCTTGGCATCAAATCACTCCGGAACAGTGGAGAGTTGATTGTCTTGAGAAGAGACTGCTCAGCATCATATTGTGAAAGAGGGACGGGAGGACGGGAGAGCGGATTGTCGATTGCTCTGGTGACTGTTCTGCCATTGAATGCAGCAACGGCTTGGCCTGTATTTCGGCACCACTGAGGGCCATCATCAACAGCCGGACCACCAACACAGAAACTGTTAGCATGATTCAATGCTTAGAGCGAGGGGTCTATCAATCCAGCCGAGCATCGGGCCTTGATTGATGTATCTAGGCACCTGTATCTCGAACCATGTCGGAAAATCCGCTTGTCAAAGCACTGCCCCCACAGACTGACTATCTGAGCTATCTCACGATTTTGGAATACAATCTGACACAGGATCAATTGCCGACACTCCATGACCTACTTCAAGATACAACCTTAACTACCAATATTGGCTGGGATCTCGTCCATCTTCTCCTACCGCTTTTGCCAGAGTCGAAGTTATGTTTGCAAGATGTAGCGCGTCTAGGAAATCCTAGGGAAGTTGTACTGAAGGTCACGGAGCTACTGGAGCATCTGGGATTACCTGATGAGGATGTCGAAGAGCAAGAAGATGATGAGGATGGGGACCCTTCGGATGACGTTCCAACCACATCGTTAGGAGACATTAAGCTGAACGAAGAAGAAAAGAACATTGCACCGCCATCGTATACCAAAGACACTGAAGCGACTCCACCATCAGATGCAGAACCTCCAAAGCCTCCATCGAAAGCTCTTAAGTTTAGATCTCTAGTATTGATGTTACAAACCCTCCATCCCCGCATCAAGACAAAATATCCGAGTCGTTTCCTCTCAACCTCTCTCCAAGCCATTTTACCAGCCTACGCTTCCACTGCTCACGATCCAGAAGTCACAGAAGCCGTGATCACGTTTGTCAAAAGCCTCTCGGGTACGAGCAGACCAAAACTACCTCCGCGAATGAGCAGCATCTCTGTTCTAGCCCACAAGGAGGAAGAGCCAGAATCAGCGCCGGATCCCGAAGGCAACGATGGTTCTGTCGGATCGGACGAAGAAAATTTGCAGACGCGCTTACTCCAATCATTCCTCACTTATGTCATTGAAGCCTATATGGTCTCTCTACCAGCTGTCGAAGACGGATATATTCCAGGACTGGCCTGGTCCAGCCGGCTTCAAGAGAAGCTGCATCCCGAGAAGAACATCCCTGGCCGACGAACGCTGACCGACATATTTGCACTATCTGATCTTCACAGCAGAGACACCATGATCGGTCAATTAGCAGCATTGGCTCGTGATCTCAGTTTGACGTCCGAAGAACTCCTCGCCACCATCACCAAGCCCGATGAAGACCCGTCAAGTCCTATAGAAGATCTTCCCTCGTCGGCCTCCGATGTCCCTCTTTCCCGTCCAGGCAGTCTCTACCTCTTCGCCGTCACAGTAGCCGCATTTACCCTTTTCGACGCCCCCACCTCTCTACCTTCATTGACCATATTCCCACAATTCTCAACTCTCCTCCCCACATTCATCGGTGTCTCGACCCCTAGCAGCGCAGGCTCAGAGCCTCCAAGCCTGATCGACGCTGTGCTTTTCCTAGGTGCATACATTGTGTCCACAGCGTCCATCGACGCACCCGAATCAGACGAAGCCTTCAACGAAACCATCCAACGACTTTCTCTTCTCTCCGCCAACACCCCCGTGTCGAGCTTACGATTCCACGCGCACCAACTCACGGCAGAGATACTACATAGTCACCCGAAAGAGGAAATGCGACTAGCATACATCAAAGACACGCTCAAGCACTGCCCCTACGAGAACTTGAAAGCCAGCGCCGTCGGCTGGCTCAAGACGGAGCTGCTCATTGCCGACAAAGCTTACAGCGCTGTCCTTTCGTCGAACTCTCCGCCTGAAGTGCGAGATTGGCTGTTCGCCACACCAGTGGCACTCACGTCCCTATCCTACGACCTCTTCACCATTGATAACATCGCCGAGGAGCCGTTCCCCGAAGACTCAATGAGATGGTTTTCCAACCTCCGACCATTCTGGCTGGCAGTGCTCAATCTTCTCTATCTCATTCTCTGCTCGCCCTCTCTTTCGCAAAACCTGCAGATTGACACTTTTCTGACCAAGATCTTCGGTTTCGCAGATATGTTGAGTAAGATTGCAGTTGCCGCTGCGGAAATGGCGAAGCATGTTGAGGGGTGGGGACATGTGGAGCAAGAAGCCGTACTGTTGGGCGGTGTGGCTCAAATGCTCAAGGGGAAGCTGGATGAGCGAGGGTCGAGTCCGACGTAGGAATCCTAATGAAGAATGGAACTTTGGAAACAGGAAGCTCTTGATAACGATATACTCCACTGCGAAATGCCCACATGAACGAACCACAAACGCACAGAGTGACCTTGACGTCCCTGACTACACACTTCTAAATCTGGCCCATGAAAGAGCAATCCCGCTTCCCCCCCGGCTTAGGCACAAAAAGCCGAGACATTACAGATCGGCACCTTCCGCCAAACGCAGGAAGGTGATCCATCCAGTCTTAGCCTAGTCCAAAGGCGTCCAATCTCCATTCCAAGTATCTAAGCCCACATATCCCGCTCTCACCTACGACCCACCACCCAGCCAGCACAACAAAGTCAGATCAACAGCTAAGCTCAAATGCCCATCTCAACCACACCCCTCATCTCCTCCCTCCCCGGGCTGTCACATGCATAGAACAATCGATTAAGATATAAAGATTGTATTCCGCATCCCTATAGCTAAACCCCCAAAAATCCTCTCCTCCAAATATAGCCCCTCAAATATAGTCCCCCCCCTTAATTCCCATCAAAATAATTCCTCCCCAAGAAAATCACCAACGAAAAAAGAACACGGTGCGTTCACCCCAAGGAATCAGCCCATACGAGCTAGAACGAAAAACGAAACGAAAAAACTATCACCCGCGCGCGCATCATCCCTGCCATCCTCCTCCTCGTCCCTATCATTGTTTTTTGATGTTTTTGTTGTGTGTATTGGGTAAGGTGCAAGAAGAAGGGCAAGACGGCGATGTCAGCGTGGTAGGTATGTGTAAAAAAGGGTTTACATAACGCTGCAGGCCGACCAGCCGGGGTGTGCCTCTGCTGTATGTGCGTTAGTCCATCGCTCATCCATCAAATAACAATTAATTGAACCGTCCGTCAAGGGCGATCAAAGTGCGCGTCGGCGGCGGCAGAGAGGAAAGGGGGAGGGGAGATAGGGATAGAGACGTACCATTCGCAGCGCTGACCTCAACGGTCTTCGGGATTTGAGATTGGGCAGGCATTTTTGTAAGTTGGGTTTGGGCTTTGAGGAAAGCGGTGGAAGCTGTGAGTTTGTTTGTGTGTAGATTGATGTGTGTTCTTGGATATTGGATATTGGTGGGGGAGTGGGAAGAAGGGGAGGGGTTTATGTACTGGGGGGCTGAAAGAGTTGTAGGCCTGATGGAGGGAGGGAGAGGGGGACAAGGATGGAGCGGCTTAGTATTGTTCTTCTGCTAGACAAGAGTTGATGGTTGACTTCGAGGAAGAGGCTTTGTCTGTGCGGATAGGTGGCGGGGAGTCGGGGGGTTGGATGCGGATGTGGATGCTGATGAGCGAGATAGCCGTGAAGGCTTAGTATTGTTCTTAGAGACCTTGTGTGGAAGGGCCTTTGTGAGATGTGTGAGAGGAGAGGAGAGGGCGCTTTATGAGGCCCTTAGTATTTTTCATGATGAATACGGAGAGGCCGAGGCCGAGGTTGGGATATGGGAGATGGGAGAAGGGAAGGTGGATGAGGGTGGATGAATGCGGTTGTGGTCTGGAGGAGGTGGGTGGAGAGAGAGTGTATTGGGATGAGCTATGGCTGATTGTTGTGGCATGATGGGATTTGTCGATAGCTGTATGCACTGAGAAGAGGGGAGAGTTGCTCGGTGAGGTGGGATTGGGTAGTCAATGATGAGGCTCGGCCCTGTGAGTCGGATGTGGAAAGCAAGAAAAGGAATATGAGATTGTATAGATGGATAGAAACCCGAGGCACATGGCGGTAGGAATCAAGACTTTACCTTACCTTGATGGAAGGGAAAAGCTACGACTTGCTGGGTGAATACGATCATGACGAAAGATAGACCGAGAAATAGCAGACAGGATACCGATATCTCACCAAAGATTCGCGGCTCCGTTTGCCCAATCAAGGCGTACTCGGATAAGCAACATCGAGCAATGCTTTGCTCGAGGACGACCGTTTACGTTCGGTGGTACGTAGCTTAGTGAATTGGGACTGTCGTTGGAAAAAGCACGCCAGCCGCATGTGTCCTAGCGTAGAGCATTCCTGAAGTTGATATTGTTGTATCGCCACTACCATTGTTCATCAGCTCTTTGCAGTCATCGTACCTTCCATATCGGTCGTCGTCACTTCTCGGTGGATTCGTGAATTCGCATAACGCTCGTCAAGTGTACACCTCCTCCGTGAAAGTATTGAATTTCACGCTCTCTTTCGCGATATCCTCTTTGATCAGGAACAGCAATGGCATCTCTACCAGCGTCCCTTTGATGGTGCTGAGCAATTCTTTAACCTCTCGCACGCCCTGCTCGCCTGACGAGAATTCCTCGGCGACAACGTGTCCCCACCGATACTTCGCAGGTGTCTTTTTCCCAGTCTTGCCATCGGCTTCTTCATCGGCTTCATGGAAGAAACGCTCATAGAACGTATCGTAGTCCTTCCAAGTCCTCACATCATCATGCGGTACCGGATGGAAAATCTTCCCGAAGGCAGAGGTATTCTGCCGCGCCTGTCCGTTCCATTGATTAAGGAAAGCGTCGGATAGAGGGTCTGCGACAATGCGGTCCGCTTCAGAGCCCCAGTCATAGATGTTCGGAACACCGATGGGTTCGAAGTTCTGATCTGGCCGTGACATGTCTTGCGCCGGGACGAGGCCGAGGTGTTTTCTGAAGAGCTGCCTTCGCAGTGTGGTCGCGAATTCGCTGGCGCGCCAGGGACGGCCGTTCATGTATGAGTCGACGGGCGTGGGGTCTTCGATGATGCATGCAATCTCGGAGTCGTGGTACCCTAGCTGGGAGCGGTCGTTCAGGTTGGCCGAGCCACAGATGACAACGTGGTCATCGGCTATCAGTACCTATGCGACAGTCAGAACCTTGAATACATGACGCAGGGAGACGAGGATGTCGTACCTTTGAATGAATATAAAGCTCCTCGCTGACGAAGACATCCATCTCTGACAGCTCCCCATCCTGCCACGGCAGACTTCGAATGTCTGGCCCACCAAGCATATAGCACTCGCTGACAGTATCCCAACGGCCGTCGCCAAGTCCTTGTCGACCGCCAGTTTGACGAGCAGCTTGTTGATATCGTTGGTAGTCCTGCCCTGGGGAGGAGACACCTCGTGAATTGGCGGGAAGCTCGACGGCAGCATCATGAGCGGTCCTCGCATCTCCATAATCGATTCCACTTATCCGCTGAGCCTCGCTCATAAATGCGTTGGAATTGATCCGGTCGTAGTTCCTTAGGTTATAGAACCGAATGTACTCGGTCGGCTCATACCCAGCATTACCAATTGTTTCCATGATACTATGACCTCCACGATTGATCGAACTGTACTGGAACTCCATAATCGCTCTCGTGCCCAGGCTGGATTCATCCTTAAGGTCGCCCGCGAAACCTGGAACAGCAGGCATCACCACAATTACTTTGTACTTCTCGCCAGCCCTAGCCGCACGAAGTATGCGTTCCACTATAGCGGCCCCGATCGTATTTCTGATTGGCTTTTGCTTGTCACTTGTAGCTGTAATGAAGAACTGATTCTCGATGTAAATGAAGTGCTGACTGTTCCGAATCACCTCGCAGTAAGCGTTCTGGATTGAGTGTTCGGTCGGAACGCCGTGGCTCCACTTCGTGCAGCTGCGAACGATCTGACAAGGGATGCTACCCATCTGCGGAAGGTCAGGGTGACGACTTGCATACTCCGCGTATTTTTCTTCAGCGTGTCCCATTTTGGACTCGAAGCGGCCCCCTACTGCGCGTGCTTCTTCTTCAAGCTGCTCTCGATGGTGGTGGTGGTGGTGGCCTTGTCGAGATGCTTCGCCAATCCCGTATTCTCCTCCTCCCACGCCCTCGTTCGGAGCTCGTGAGTAAGTTGCTGAGGGGATGTACTGGCCTTGTGAAAGGTTTGCACCCGGGTTGCTGGCGCCGCCATAAGGCTTGTACGCTTGTTGTTGGGACTGGTAACCAGGTTGGCCGTGTGGCTCGTTTCCGGATTGAACGTACGAAGTACCTGAGGGTTGGATGTGAGGCTGTTGAGGCTGGTTGTACGATTGGTAAGGTTGGTATGAGCTTGAGCCTCCTGTGGTCGAAGAAGCGGTAGACGGTTGATATGGTTGATATGGCTGAATACTAGGGGTCCCGGCAGAGCTCTGTTGGTATACAGGGGCCGCTTGATATGGCCTATTCTCTGGAGATATTTGAGGTGAACTCTGCTGCGGATTGGCTCCAAGCGCTTGAGCGTTAAGCGTCAGCCTGGAGTAGCGGACGTCCTTTCTTACGTCGTACTTCTCGTTGTAGATGAAGTTCCAACGCTGGACGAAGTGCTCCTTCAAATCCCCAACGATAGGGCCGTGCAAGCTGATCGAGATGTCAGACCAACCCATTCGTGAACTTGTCTTTCGATCAAGCACATTGTGAGCATCCCAATGGGCCACATCCTGGAAGTCGGCAATCCTTGCATTGTTCCAATCTTGGCCAGGGAACACGATATCATCAAGGTTCCCAGGATGACAGTCAGCTATCGGGTGCTGATTGAGGTCCCATCGACCGAAGCACAAATCAAGACCACCCATGAAAGCGGTTCTTCCGTCAATGAGGCAAAGCTTTTCGTGGTGAGCCCAGTATAGTATCACGTCTTCGTTCATTCCATAGATAGCTTTCAAGGCATCGGCGGGCAGACTGGCAGCCTTCTTGGCCGTCAGAGAGAGGTTTTCCAAGGAGGATATGAAGGAGGACTGCAGAGTCTGAGCATCCGGAAGGTGATCTGGATGACGGAAAACAGAGATGCTCGGATGTAGATCTTCCAAAGCATGCTTCGTATGGCTGGAGGAGACTGGCAAGATGGGGGCCATCAGCGGGTTCTCAGCCTCTACGTGTTCGAGAGCTGCGAAAGTTGCCGCAAGCCCCAGGCCACTAAGTGTCCTCGAAATAGGATCAGTGGCATGGGGCAGTAGGGAGTGCAGGTATTGAGGGATAGTAGGTGTGAGATACTTACGCGTGAGAGCTTGAGTGACCTCCTTGTACACAATGATGTTGATTTTGACACCCCGCTGAGCGGCTGCTTGCAGCATTCGATCGACGCGGTACTGTTCGTTCTGCGATGGCGGCCTCCTTAGATACAATTCTGGAGAAAGCCACCCTATGCTTCTGTCAGTCATGCCCTCGATGCAAGTTCTTCGATCTTGACGGTCTTGGCAGACTTCACGGACAGCTTTAGAAGAGCAGTCTGGAGAGATGAATTGTCAAGAAGCTTTGTGGGAACGAACGTAGGCAGCAACATCTCAAAGGCTCTAAGCTAATGTCCAATGCCAATTATACGGAGGTCTTGAATGAGATCACGCTTCCACAAAAGCATGGAAAGGGTCTTACGGGCTGTTTGGGGGCGATCTTCTCAACATCGTACAAAGTAAACCCGTAGACCCGACAATCCACAAGAGGAGGACCTCAATTATAGCTGGAAGGCTGGTGGGCCATGAAGAGAATTTTGGCTCACAGTCTAGAATCCAGATAGATTCTCTTGCCTGCTCGATGGCCATAGAGACAGCCCACATATAGCCGCAGCCATCAACGTACCACTTCACGTCGTTTCCATACTCTTGATGGGCGAAGCTACCGAAACGATTCTGTGTAGTAGCCTGTGCGCCAACGGTGGGCGCTGGCGGAGGTTGGGCCTGCGGCTTGCCAGAAATTGTTTGGTCGAGCTGTGAGCCCAGCTCTTGAACAACGCCATGCAGCTTGTTGAAGATGGACGATGCTAGGCCAGAAGATTGCTGGGCGCCAGTGGTGGTTCCACTCTGCGACTGCTGGTATACGTTTTTATACTTGCGGTAGGTATCGCCGATGAAGCCTCGCTCGCCGCCTTGGGACTGGTCATCTCCTTGGTCTTGTGGCCCGCTTCCGTGATAGTCCCCGTAGGCCAAAGGGTCTTCTCGGCCGTTTCCTGCCATCATCGTCTACGCTTTTCTTGTAGATGATCCGATCAAAAATCCCCAAGCACGGAGACAGAGACCAAAGTACGGGACATTCCAGGAAAGCAGAGTCATTATGATCGCGGAATCATTGGGCGGGGAGATGATGTGCGGCTGACCTGGGCCTTGAAAGTATAAGGTAAGCTGTCAGCAAGGCAGCAAGTCAGCGAGTCAGTCAGCACTACCTTACCTTATCTCGGATACCTTGACAAATATACACCTACATACATGTACGATAGTTACTTCATACTTACGACTTGGCATAGCAGCAAGGGTACCTTAACACTCCTACATTCAGGGCAGGCATTGTCGATGGGAGCATGTAGCCAATCACAGCGGACCATAACTCCCCACTCGCCCGAAACTCTGGACTTGGCCGATCAGGCGGGCGGAAGCATCTTCCCACCACTGACGACATAACCACTCGGACATACAAAAGCCAGAAGATTGCCTCACGTATAACATGGCTTCCTCAATCTGCAAATTGACCCGAGCAACGCCGTCAATCGCTCGAACCTCCCTGCTGCATCCTACTCGGAGATACCTCTACGCAACGCCCGTTCTAACCAGCAAGATGTCGAATATAGCCACTCTAGATGCAAGCAGAGCTTCCCTAACCCGGAGAGCGCCGTGCTGACAATGCAAGCAGAGCACTCTGGCCGGCCCAGCTGGTCGCATGCCCATCCAAGCTCACACCCTCTTCGATGCCAAAGCCAAGAAGGGAATGACCTTTGAGGATATCGCCAAGCACCTTGGGCGCAACGAAGTCTCCGTCGCTGCCATATTCTACGGACAAGCACAGACGAACGAGGAGGACGTGAAGAAGCTTTCGGAGATCCTCGAAATCGAGCATAGCACGCTTTCCGCGCAATTGGCAGGATTCCCCTTCCGAGGTCAAGTCATGGATATGCCGCCCAGGGAGCCGCTCATCTACCGGCTGTACGAGATCGTCCAGAATTACGGTTTCGCGTATAAGGCCATACTGAACGAGAAGTTTGGCGATGGCATCATGAGTGCAATCTCCTTCTCGACTAAAGTGGAGAAGGAGACGGACAAAGATGGCAACAATTGGGCGGTAATCACGCTAAGAGGGAAATGGTACCTCATGTTCCCAGATAAATACGGTCGATCAAAACTGATATTGCATAGGCTACCGTTCTCGAGGTTCTAAGGGCACTGCACGAACATCGTAACCCATGTAGATGAATATAGGTATAAACAAAGCCCATCTCAAGATGTGAACGTAGTGAAGTAGTCTTTCTCATCACCTCAAAATTTCCTGAGCAATGAAGCAGTTGCCCATCGCTATTCCGTTGAAGCGTTAAATGTGAATTGCTAAAGTTGTGCCGACCTAATAAGTCTGTGCCGCGCCTTCTCCGACACTGTCAACACCCTCGATGCGCGAACCTCAATTGCTATCAACGTTATTCAGCAAATTGCCTAAAACCTAGTCGCTTACCAATTGCTCGATTCCGTCAATGCCGAATCTGCCCCTATGCAAATGTAAGCCTTTCACCCAATCACTCAATGCCGACAAAATTCACAACCTCCTCCCTAGCAACCACCCCAGGATAGCCCCCACACGATGGGTCAAACCCCGTCCAAGCGCATCTCCAAAACCTCCACCTCCACCTCCACCACCTATCTCAACCCACCTTCCCCCTCCTCTCCCTCCTCCATCACACCCCCAGCTCCACCCCGCCGCCTAACTCATCTCTCCGAACTCATCGACCTCGACGAACTCTTCCCTAACGGCCAAGTCATAGACTCACGCTCTCCGACCCCTCTGGCCCATCTTCCCAACGCCTCGAGACGGACAATCGTGCAATCGCCCTCTGGCCAGGAACTGGACGCCTACGCGTATCTGAGTCGACCGGATCGGCCGCTTACAGTGCAGGAGCGGCAGCAGAGAATCCTGGAGCGGTTGCAGCAGGAGAGCCGGTTGGAGACTGAGAGGAGGAAGGAGACGCTGAGAATGATGGCTGCGAGGGAGGAGATTGCGAGGAGGAAGAGGGGCCAGCGGGGCTGTCGGGGGTTGTGTCTGTGGTGATTTGGTGAATTGGCTATGGGACGACAGAGTGGGACGACAGTCTTGAAGTTGGCCTGGCGTCACGACGATATGGCGATTATGAGAGCATGAGACCACGAATGTGCAAAGATGGGTAGGTAGAAGAGAACGACGATGCAGCGGTCAGAGCTCAACGAATAAAGGACCAAGGTGACATCATCAACACTAAGCTGTCTATTTCGCAAGCTCTCTCTCACGTCACTGCTTGCATGGAACGGTATCTGTACAAGTCAGGGTAAGCTTTAATGCTTGTTGTGCTCTTTGTACAGGCAAACTCGTCATGCTAACTCATAACTGCTATTCAACAATTTCGGATAGTCATGCTGAATCCGGTTCCAGGGAAGCCACGACGCAACAACTACAAGGCACATGGTATCTGCATTCCAAATGCCAACTCTACGGCTTCCTGAGCTGAGCAGAGTGGGCTTGTTGAAGATGCCTGCAGGCTGCCCCAGGAAAGAGCTAAGGGTCAGTGCCACTTCCCCAATTCGAGAAACCTACTCAGTTTACCGAGTGCTAACGCGAGCCAGGAGATTGTTGCTGCCTATACTCCGTCTTACCCTTCAAAATAGAACCGCACCCACTCTCTTGTCTCGAGCTGAAGGCATCGATCTCATCAAGGAATCTTAGAAATCTGATTGCTCAAGTCAATTCGCTCTGCATACACCTCGCCTGATCATGGAGTCTCAAAGCCCGCCGATTTCGGGTGCTGCCCAGGTGCTACGCGACGAAGAGGCGCTCAAGGCGAGCGATATTCACGCCCAGGGGATCATAGTGACCATGAAAGAAGCTCTCAGAGATGATAAAGACCAAATTTCCTGCGATGGCTGTACCTCGATACCATATGCCTTGTATCAATTCAGCCGGATCATGGTGGCTTTCCATATCTTATGGCCCCTCGTGCTTTACGGCTGTGGAATCTTGCAAACCTCAGCGCTGCCAATCAAGGTTCTTTGGACATTCCCGATCTGGAGTGGGACCCTGTCGGCCATAGCCTACATCATCTGGGTCTCCATGAAACCCTACGTTTACTTTTTTAATACAGGCATCGAAGAGTGCTCCGACCCGAGGAGTACCACCCACTATCGCGGCCAACTCAGAATCTCGTCACACAGACAAGTCGCAGGCCTAGCGGGTGCGCACTTAACCTCTAGATGGGCGGTCCGGATCCTGATATTGGACACGTATTTCTCCATCTGTACAATCATAGGCACTGGCTGGGAGCGAATGCGTTTTACAGGCTGCAGCAACTGCGAGCTGGCTTTCAAAGGGGCATCCAGCGCTATTGGGATTACTCTGCTCATCTTCTCCGCAACAATACTCACAAAGCTCCTGCTCGTAGTTGTCGAGCGGCTTCATGGCTATATAGAGTCCCCTCAAGGAAAGAAGCTTTACGCCGAATATTACCAGACAATCCAGCTTGCCGACGCTGACCTACGGACCACTGTAAACAAGCCTCGAGCAGGGGACGAGACGGCTCAAGAAAAAATCCACGAGCGAGAGACGTCGGCAGAGACCGTTAAAGCCTCGAAGCATACTCTACCCACCCAGTTCGCAAGCTTAGAAGCCCAGGTTGCTGAGCTCAGTGCCAGCAATACCCATAACGAGGTATTGGCGATTGGCCTGCGGAAACGCGTACGGCATCTCGAGGACTACATCGACCATCTGCTTAAGCAACCCCCGACTTTCGATGAGACGAGATTCGCGACGACAAGAGAGTTGCCCGACCGAAGGAGCCAAGCTGCCCAGTCTCTCAAGGATATTTCGATGGAAACACATCGAGAACTTAGGACCGAGGACCCGGAGACTCAACAAGCTGACAAGACTCTCGACAACGTAGTATTCACGCACGACGAAGCATCCGGTCATCAGTCCCCTGCTCAGCACGCGAGCTGTAGGAGGGAAGAATGCAGGCTCAGGGTGGAACATGGCATATTGCAGTTGCGACTACGGATTACTGAATCTGCTAAAGAGGCTAAAGAGAATGCACTGTCTGTACGACCATCTAGAGAGATAGGCGTCGTAGCCAATATTGTAGTGACTCCAGAACAGGCCTTGGAAAACGTTGGTGTTGACGCTGGCAGCGAGTGGGAGGAGGTGTAAGGTGCTTCGCCCGCTTCCGCGCTGCTGGTCCGTTACGCAACATTCTACCCTCAACACTCCTACTTGTAGGCCTTTCCTCAATACCTTTCTTACTTGTTAGCTGATCAGCGCGGAGCAGGGTGTTGCAAGGTCAGCTAAGCCATCCGGCTATTGGTATTGATGCAGCGAAAGCCTTGCATATTGAGCGCACATCATGCTTAGGACACGAGTATTGTGTCGACAAGAAAAAGGACAGTTCTCAAAATTATTTTCTGATCCCCAGCGCGCGACTCTATCTCTAGCTACTAGAAAGGTTGGGAAGCAGCTACTTTTCTGCTTACACTCACGCAAGTCCTACCGCTCACTCCATTATCTCCATCAGCAAGTCTCGTGTCTTTCCTTCCCGAAAGGCCCATCCATTCGCCATCGTTAGTACGGCATCTCGTTACTCGATCTACACCGAAGTAGTCATGAGGGTTGCAGGGAGCCTGAGGTTTGTGGGGAGGGTGTTCTCATAGTGTATCATTGGCTCTCAAATATCTGCACACCGAGCCTCTCACACCATCCCCAAACACCAATCGCTATGCTCGCTCAATCCCGAAAGGTAAGAACCGCACGCCCCGCAAACCTATTCCCTCCACTCCGCCAATCCGTCAATCCGTCAATCCGCCAATCCACCCATCCCCCCCCTCCCTCACGAAACATTCTCCCCATCAACCACAAACCCCCCCTCCGCATCCACAACCACATAATACACCCTCCCAAACCTCTCCGGCACAATACTCGCCCTGAACGCCTCCCTCGCCTGCTGCGCCGTGATCTTGAGCCCCTTCATCGGCACCACGATCTGTGCCAGCACGCCCATGGAGTTGCTGTTTTTGCCGCCGCCGCCGCTGATTTTCTGGCGGGAGAGTTTGGGGGCGCGGCGGTGCGAGGAGTTGGGCTGGATGGCGTAGATGTTCAGGGATTGGGCGGGGATCTTGTTGAGGGAGGTTAGTGCCGGGGGGGGGTGGTGGATGGGGTGGGGCGCGGGGGAGAAGGAGGGTGGGGGTTAGGGGGATGTGAGAAGGGGAACAGAGGGGAAGAAAAGGGGGAAGGATCAGGGGTATACAGGGGGCAGGGTATCACCTGTCGTTGACGATCGAGTCGGAACTCCAGCTTCTCGGTCTGATACCCGTGGGAGCCTTCCTTGAGGACTTCGACGAGTTTTGAATCGGGGATGCCGTAGGGGTGGCCGTCGTCGAGGAAATGGTCGAAGTCTTTAAGGGGGTTGCGCTTGGGTTCGGTGGATGATGAGGGGGAGGTGGAGGAGGAGGGGAGGGTGTCTTTGGGAGGGGATTGTTGGGGTTTGGGTTTGGGTTTGGGGGTTTTGGGGGGCATGGTTTTGGGGGATGGGAGGTTGGTGGGTGGGATTGGGGTTAGGTGGTGGATGATTTGTTCGTCGGGGATAAGAGTTGGGGGATACGAGTTTATGGATGTGAAAAGTGAAGTGAGGAAGGGGAGGAGCAGGGAGGGGGGTTTCCTAGGAGGTTATGAGCCACTGAGTGTTCACTTACAGGGGATGTTGTCAGGCTTGGGAGAGAATATTGTTACTCATGGGGCTGTTCATGTAATTCAAGGTGAGGAGTGAGTCGTGATGAAGTCTGCAGGCTGACTGTTAGGACGTGATTGGTGGTACTCACCCATACTGAAAAGCTGGCAAAGGGTCGTCACTGGTTGATCGGTCTATACGTGTATGCGTCAGGACGTATTTGGGAGAGTTGCCAATGTTGGGATACTGGAGGGAAATGATTTGTATTCTGCTAGCATGGATGGTGTTGTGCGTGCGTGCCCGTAACATCCCTCAGGCCTCGTCCACACCGCATAGTTGTCTGCGGGTCTCCCTCTTGCTCATCCCTGTCTTCAATCTCCTCTCTCGCTGCTTCGTCTTCGTTTTCCCCTCACCCTTCCTCGTCTTCGTCTCCCCCTCCCCCTTCCTCGCCTTCATCTCCCCCTCCCCCTTCCTCGTCTTCATGTTATCCTCCCCCTTCCTCGTCTTCATGTTATCCTCCCACTTCCTCGTCTTCATTTCGCCCTCCCACTTCCTTGTCTTCGGTCCCATCTTCTAATTCTTCGTTGTTAATACATCGCCTTACCCAATCCGGACAATCCTCGGGCTCTAGATCATTGAGGTGGTCCTTCATTTCTCGAAGAAAGCTGGGATGATCCGGCCATGCACTTGGAGATAGCGTGGGCGCGAACCTGGTCAGCTGTTTCTTGAACTCCTGGCGCAGTGTGGTGCAGTGGTACTCGTCCAGCTTCTCCTGGTAGCCTCTCCTGCCGTTGGCTTTCTGCTCGTCCACTTCTTCCTGGGTTCAGCCACGGGCAAGCAGTCTAGACCATGCTTCTTCGTCCTCTTCTGGATGAGCCGGTAGATCTTCTGTTTCGGGCCCTTCGAAAAAGTTGGGCAAGACTTGCATGCATGCTAGTGGCCCGAGCTGGACGTGTTCCCAGTCGATGAGCGCTGTAGGCTTGCCGCAGTCATCGATGAAAATGTTGCTAATTGAGATGTCGGGGTGTGTCAACGCTGTCGAAAGTTGAGGCATTTCCTCTGCGGCTCGTTCACATAGCTTAGGTAGCGCTTGTCTGAGTGCTTCCATCCTGCTGATTCGCTGCTGGAGATCTTCTGCTGTGAGCTCTTGCCAATTGTAATACTCGGCATCGTCCCGGTCGGCTTGCTCATACAGCGCTTCTTCGGCTGTCTGGGGTCGGTGATCCGGGTCTTCGCTATCCTGGTCCATTGAACTGGCTGAACGAGGCGGCGATGGAAGCCCGTTACGTTTGGCGACAGATTTTGGCCCCTCTTGCAACACAGTCTCTAGATAATCCAGTGTATCGCGGATGAAAAAAGCTAGGCGAGCGCTGAAGAATTCCTCCAAATTATCGAAGGGCCCACGAGGGATGTCGTACCATAGACGCCGGTCGCCAGAAAACAAGCAGTGGACGGATCGGCCAACGTAGAATTCCTCTTCCTCTCCCACAGAACGCATGTAGACTGATCCAATGTTGTCTGATGTGATTTGTAGCAGTTGACTTGTCCAGAGGGCCACGGTCTCTGACAATTGGAGCTTTGCATCATAATCCCAATCGAACCATACTTGGTGCAGTTCCCTCCCATTAACTTTCTCCATCAGCATCCATTCTAGGCCAAGCTTGTTGCTCCCCAAAGAATCGTAGGCGTATATGGTCGGTACCGGGATGTTTGTGCTGCATCTGACGAGCTCCATGGTAGCCACGTCTGACTCGACTTTATGGTAAGGGTTTGTCGGGAGAGCCAACCGGATGATCAAGGTGTGCTTCTTATCCTCTGCAAGACCGACCGTTGTTGCTGTGTAGATCTTGTTGAAACCTCCTTGCGTCAAGTACTGCACTTGGAAGTCCTGAGAGTCTGGAAACACGCGTTGTAGATAGGGCATTACCGCCTCCTTGAGGTGTTGGATATTAGGTTCCACAAGCCAGACGGGCCGCGACTCATCCTCCCATCTGCTGTACCTCCATCGAAATATACGTCGCTGCTCTTCCTCCATCATTGATGTTGGTGGCCCTTCATAGATCCTGATAGGGTACTCAGCCTTTGGAATTCGCTTGATTATCGGAGCAGACGCCATCTGGCAAGGCTCGTCGGGAGTATGAAAGCCCACCGCGGACTTGCGTGGAATTGACATTATTTGGAGGTACTGAGACTGGCTGTGGATGCGCTTCTTAAGTACAACAACAAGTGGTAGGTGCCGGAGTATTGGTGTACGCAATCGACGGGGAACATGCCAATCAAGACAAAGAAAAAAAGGGATATATGAGAGGACGATGACATTGTTTGGTGTTGAATTTATGAGACGTGTTGACCTCTCCTACAATCGCAAGGCATTTGATGACCTTTATCATTAGTTGCTTGTGACACGTACTATTCCGAGGAGTGAAGGCAAGGTTCAAGGAAAGCGGTGGTGACGAGCCATCTCGTGTGCGACTCTTAACATGTCATCACCGCAAGTCTGCATGGCTGGCCAATGTTTCAACATCTCTAAATTTCCATTCCACAATCTCTAGATGTGAGGTCCACAGCACTTTGACGAGATTCTTCGTTGTAGAAGTGTCCGAGTAACCCTAATCCGACCCTATCGACAGAGATCCTTGATATTGTGCATGGCAAACTAGCAGTGCCGTTACAGGAAGATGATGAGACCAAGTAGGGCTCAAGAAGCTTCAGCCTCCACCTTGCGCTTCTTCCGGTTCTCCTTCTTGCCCCCGGCATCATCTCCAACCACCTGGTCATCAGCAGGCCGCTTCTTTGAGGCTTCTTCGGCCTCTTTCGCGTCATGGTCCTTCTTCGACTTCTTTTTCTTGGGCGTCTCCGCTTCGACGACTGTAATTGAGGCTTCAGCAGCAAGAGATGAAGTATCTTCGATGTCCCGCTTTCGCTTCTTCTCTTTTTGCTGCTCTTCCTTCCTCTTCCGCCTCTCCTCCTTCTCCTTCATGCGCTTGTCCACTTCCGCTGAAATGTCCTCTGTCTCGATTTGACCAGGCTTAGGCGCGGCTGGTGTGTCGCCTTCATGCTTCTTCTTTATCTTTTTGGGCGTTGCTTGCTCGGTTGGCTCAGGGTCGGGAGACTGTCGCTTTGAGGGTTTCGCGATAGTGAAGGGTAGATTGATGGGCGTAGGCTGGGTGTCAATGAAGAAAGCTGGCTGCTCGCTTTCAGTAGCTTCTTCGGCAGGCTTGGGTTCCGCTTTATTCGCGTCCGCGGCTTTGGCTTCTTGGCTATAGCCATTGACAGCACGCGCTGGAGTGTTTGTGCCTGATCCCGAACCGCTCCCGTTGCCTCCTTGAGAGCCTTTGGCCGCCCTCATATCGGCCAGCTTCTTCCGCTTGAGGCCTTTCGCTTGGCCAATTTCGTACTCTATGTCAACTGGCGGCTTCAGCACAAGGCCCGCCTTCTTTGCTGCAGCCGCCGCGGCGCCAGCTTCCATTGCCGCATTGCCATATATGTGGTCTGCTGGCGAGTAGCCAGGGTACATAGAGGCCGAGGACGAGCCTAGTGGGACTTTGTCGCGCTGATTCGACGGAGGGACCTTGGTAATCGTTAGGCATGAGTAGAACAGGGAGCATCAAGCAACTTACAAAGGTTCTACTGATTTGCTTGGACTCGTACATCATTGTCTTACACCTGTCTAGCATGTCGCAGATCGTACGGTGGTTGCCCGTGCCCTCGATGGTGTGCTTGCGGACCATGTCAATCATCTTTTGGTGGCCTTCGATAAGTGAGATATGGTGTTTGAATAGCTGTTCAGAAAGGAAATTAGCTTGAGCAGCTGCAGTGGCATGGTAGAGGTTCTTACCTCCGGCCATGGAATATGCCGGGCGGGCGCAGGCCCTCGACCGCTCCCTCGCTTCGGTCCGCCTTTGAAGCTTCCACCTTTGTTTACGGCATTGGGCCTCGTTTCTATTCGCTCCGCCATGATGGATTGATCCTACGATCTCTGGTAGAGTTGATTGATGGTCCTGGTGTGCAGCCGAGAATATTCGTCAAGTAAATGAAAAAATGCGGGCACGCTAAGATCAACACTAGTCTGTTCCTGTCACTTTGTAGATGCCAACCTACCTAAGCCCTCCACTCATTCACAGCGTCATGGACAATGTTTTACCTCTCATTCAGGGTTACCATTGACACTCTTTGCGCGATGTGCCACCGTACCAGCCGTTCCTTGCTATCTGTCTTAATCTTTGGATACACACGTTGTTGTAGTCTTTGACCGGCCATTTTTGCCTAACATGTGAAGCATTACCCTTATTTGCTAATGTTTTTTTCGACATACAGCACGCATATCGAGATAAGCATCTTCTTAATAGCTCTTTAATCTTAATAATATACGGTGGTATTTTTCCGCTGCAGGAGTAATGGCCCTCTCCCTCGGTGAAGAAATCAATGCCGCCACCAGGTCCGATTTCCATAATTCATATCCCAAGGAAACTAAGCTGACATTCCTCAGACCCCTCCACACCACCCTCAACCGCTTCATTCTTTCGTTCCTCCCCCTCTCGCTCCCTCCTCATACCCTCTCCCCGCATCTCTACGCTCATGGCATATCCCACATCCTTCCAATCTACTCCGCCTTTGAATCCTCCCTCAACCACGCTCTCTCCTCCTCCACCACCCCTCCACGCACACGCAACATCCTATCCCACCTCCATATCCCCGCCCTCGAGCGAACTCAACGACTCACCTCCGACCTCGCGCTCCTAAACCCATCTCACTCGCCAACCCCTCCACCACCCCACACCAACCCATCCTCACCACCGAACCTTCGCTCCTTTCTTCACCACATCTCCAACTCTACCTCTCAAAAACCCTACCTCATAATCGCATACACCCACCTCCTCTACCTCGCCCTCTTCTCCGGCGGGCGCTACCTGCGCTCCCAGCTCCGCGCCGCAAACACCCAGTCCTGGCGCCTCGGCCCATCCCCAGATCTCGATCCCGACGCTCCGCTGCAGTTCTGGTGCTTCGATGGCGACGAGGATGGAGAAGATCTGAAAGCGGAGTTCAAGGCGAGAGTCAAGGGTTTAGAAGATGAGCTGACAGGGGAGGAGAGGCGGGAGGTCGTGCAGGAAGCGGTGGGAGTAATGACGTGGATGGTCAAGGTTGTGGAGGAGATCGCAGCGGGCGTTGAGGCGAGTGAGACCGAGGACGAGGGTGCTAAATGTGCGACGACGACGGCCGCGGCGGCGATGGTGACGCCGCAGATGACAGTAGGGCTTTTGCTACTGCTTAGTATCTTGAAGATGCTAGGGATCGGGGGTTGTGGGTTTCCTTCCGATTTGGGCGTTGGCTTCGGGGTTGGGGGCAGGCGATCTGTTGCTTAGACAGGGCTGTGCCATGGATGGACTTATATGCTCTAATGACTTGTATGTATTGCATGGAATGGGTCGGGTACATCATAGGTTATAAATTTCATATGGGCATAGAGAAGGGATTGGATACCCTTGCAGACGCGGATTTCAAATACAATGCCCGCTCAAGATGATCTGGCTGTAATAATGTCTTGTAGACATACATCATTCCGGATCTAGGATGCAAAGCGCTCGCAGCAGTGGTATCCAACCGTAACACCAACGCTGTTCCCAAAACCCCTAAAGAAACGCCTCCATGCGCGCACGCTCAGAACGAAGAATGCTACCTTCCGCAACAATCCTGGGCCAACAAATCCCCCCCTCACCCCTTCACCCCTTCCCTCCACCTCCCAAGCACCCACCAGCATCTACCCCCCCGCCTCAGCCAACAACCCCCTAACCCTCTCCCCCCTCCTAACCCTCCTCTCCAACTCCTCCCACCTCCCCTCCCTCTCCCTCGCCCTCCTCTCCAACCCCTCCACCCTCCCCTCCCTCTCCCCCACCCTCCTCTCCAACACCTCCACCTTCTCCTGTAAACCCTTCCTCTCATCCTCCAACCCCCTCCTCTCATCCTCCAACCTCTTCCTCTCCCTCCGCTCCTCCGCCACCATCTCATTCGCCTCCGCAAACAGCTGCGTCGAGAGCTCTTCCATCTCTTCCTGCGCCTTCGAGAAGCGCGTTTCTGCAGCGTGGCGGAGGGCTGTTTCGTGGGTTAGGGCGGCCAGGAGGTCTGTGGGGTCTTGAGTGGGGAAGGCCCCTGGTGGGGTAGGGAAAGGCGTGGGTGAGGTAGGGGGCTGGGACAGTGATCGTTTCGACGACGAGGGCAGAAGAGCAGAGAGGCGCGATTGCAGCGCGGAGGGGGGCCGCGAGGGGGGGTCGGTGTGGGTGGGCTCGGAGGAGGGCGCGGGCTGGGAGGTGGACTTCAGGTGGCGGAGCTCGTCTTCGTAGTCGGCGAGTTTGTCGGCTGGCGGGGGGGTCAGTTCATGGAGGGTGCGCAGGCAGAGGAGGAGCTGGAGGATGGGGGTGGGGAGGGGTGTAAGTTTACCTGCGGCGGTGGCTTTGTCGGTGAGGAGGCGGACTTGCTGCTCGAGTTCGGTGGTGCGTTGGGCGGATTGGGTGGTGACGTAGGAGACGTCGGTGCCGCATCTTTGGCACATGCTGTTGCCTGCGATGGGGGTGGGGGGCGGCATCGTTGGGGGTGGTGCGGGGCGCGGGAGGAGGTTTGGGGAGGACATGTGTGTGTAGGAGGAGGAAGGCGGGGAGAGGAGGGGTATGCGATTTTGGGAGTGGGAGAAGGGTCTTTATTGCGCACAATGCGCAATGTGCTTGGGGTCTGGTTTGCGGTCAGAGAGGAAACAATGAGGGCTTGGCATTTTGTCCCTTTCAGCAGATCGGCTGCGGCTCTGCGGCAATGATGTGAGGCGAAGATCAGGGTCCAGTATTAAGTCCGAATCTGAATGGGCGACGGGAAAAGGGCGACATGAGGGCCGGCATAGTACGACGATTTTTGGCTTCCAAGGTTGAATAGGCAGCCACTGTTGAATTGAATTTGTGCAAACTAATGTACATGAGAGTCGTCTCCAGCAATGTCTAAGTACCATTCATATGGTCCCCCTACTCCGCCGTAGATCTGCGGATAAAGTACGTTTTGCGAAACTCGGAAAGCAAGTCTGAGCGTGGAGCGAGGTCAGCCAGCTTCTACCAAAGCCTTGTAATCTGCCCGCAAACTTTTGCCAATTCTTCAAAGTCGACAAAGGAAGAGGAATGTACTGGACGTAGGCAGGAGCACCCCCTATCCAGAACATCCCTGCTAAGCACGGGAGTGCAGCGAGACCGTATGCCGGAGTTTGATCCTCAAACGCCTAGGAATATCACCCATGTACCGAAAGAGATGGGAGATTATGTGAGGAGGGAGGGGCAGCTGCCTGCGCACAGAGCGGGGCGAGCATAGATAATTGTGGCAATGACTGCTCAAGAGGCAATGGCGCGTGCAACAGGCTTGCCATTCTTTTTGTTGGTGCGAGCCTTAGATGGAACGGTGTTCCAGCCATCGTCCTCTAGAGCGTCGGCTGTGCTTTCCACTGGGGTACCGGTCTGCTCAGTCGATGTCCCATTGACCTTGGTCTCGCCATCCTTCATGTCTCTGACAATTTCCTTCGGCTTAATGGCCTTGTCATCAACAATTGTACCGTTGGCATCACCTTCATCGGCTTCCTCATCGGCTTCGGTCGTATCTTGATCGGCGTTTCTTCGTAGTATTTCGTAGTTCTTTCCAACAGTCGGAGATGTCACACCGTTCTCCTTCTCCTGCTGTTGACCGTTGGGCTTTCCTTTCGGAGACGCTGGCTCTTTGTCGGCCCTCTCCGCCCTGGCAGCCCTCTCGGCCTCTTTCGCCAGTCTCTTCTCTTCGCGAGCCTTGTCTTCAGCAATCTTTTTTTCCTCGCGGCCCTTGTCTTCCGCCTCTTTCTTCTCTTGAGCAGCGATCTGGCGCTTCTCCTCGATCTCTTTTTCTTTCGCAGCCGTATCGATAGGCCTGGCTGCTCCGAACGGACTGGCTTTCGCATCGGGGACAGCTGGACTCGCAGCTGCGTCCGAAGGCGACTCGGATACTGTACGCTTCTGCAGATTAAGCTTGGGGCGGGTAGCAGGCGCAAGAGGTGCTGCTGGTGCTGCAGCGGGCGAAGGAGGGTTGCTAAGTTCGCGGTTCGATAAAGCAGGAGATTTGGCTGCTGGCACAGATGCTGGGGGGTCTGGCCTCATCTTGCTACGCCATTGATTATCCAGCTCTGGAGCTGTGGGTGCACGGTCCGCAACTGGTCTCTCCACGAATTCGCGCCTCGGTGGACGTGATCCCTCTTGAGAACGACCTTCTCCCCAAGACGGCGAATTTCGCCTATCTTTTGGCCCATCTCGGCTCATTGGTCGATCAAAGCTTCTCGCCGCCGGTCCAGTCGGTAAGGTCGGTGTAAGTGGCCCCTTTCTGGACCAGTCAGCAAAGTCACGGGTTTTGCTCTCCCCGTTGTCATAGCCCCGACGGCCTCCACGCTCGCTACCAGCTTCTGAGACGTTGTCGAAGTTTCGTGCCCCGGAGCCAAAGCCAGCTCGTTCTGGGACTCGACGCTGGCCACCAACATCTGGCAGAGGCCCTTTACGAGTCCAATCACCAAATTCCCGCGCATCTGGTCTGTCTTTTTCTACAGTGGCGGTCAGCATTCTCTCCAAACACGAGTCTGATTAGGAAGACGGGCATAGTCGGGAATTCTTACGTGGTTCTGCAACGCTGACCCGAATGTTCCGCCCCTGAAATTGTGTGCCATTGTAGTCCAATGCCCGTTTTAGCCCATCTAGAGTGGCGAACTCGACGTATCCGAAGCCCTTTGGCTTCCTGTCCATTTTGTCCTCGACGATCCTTACACTCGTGACTTGACATGCTTGGAAGAAGTCTTGAATGTCTCCTTCCGTCGCATCGAAGGACATGTTGCCAAGATGTACGGTATATGGTGGCTTATCCGGAAGTGGCAATTGTTCGCGCACCGAATATCCTCGATCTGCGCCGTTCTTAGAAATCGCTGCTAAGGTCAGGTCTGCAAGGAAATGGTACCTGCATAACTCGCTCCACTACCATAGCCAGGCGCTGAACTGGATGAGCGATCGGCTCCATAGCCAGGGCGTCCACTTGCTGCTCAAATTAGTCGTAGCCCCTAGAGGAGAAGGAAATGCAATGGTTTGTTGGTAAGACATACAAGCTATACAATGACTGAGCATTAGTATGCAGAATCCGGATCGCTCCATGGACAGTTGACTTACTGGGCAGTGGCATATCCTCCATCTCATCGGCCCAAGAGCCCAAGGCTGTGTTGAGCGTCAGCTTCCCGCGATTGCCGTCTCGGGCAAATGGCACACATACAGGTATCCTGGAGGAAGTCCCCCAAGGCCATCTTCTGGCCCTTCTTTTGCGGAGCTGAGAAATCGATGTCAGCACGCATAGTGAGCGAGCCAGACAGCCAGGAATCCTCGATGCCGTCGACTGTCCGGGGATGGGGGTGACGTACCCATGATTGCGATGTGCGCCCCGAAGAACGCTATATATCTGCCGCGACAATTCCAGAGACAGCCTTATTGAATATTCGTAAACTCCAAATTGGAAAGCTGTTCCTCTCGTCTTGAGTAAGATAGGCTTACAGGTCCGTAGAAGTGAGGTTGAGTTCGCGGCAGTGCCCAGATCAAAATTAATTTAGCCGAAAGACGCACTAGCGCCGCCCTACGGATCCCATCTCTTAGTCCATGTCATCGCTGCAGGTGAATACCCGTAAACATCTTCCATGACTATATTGAAGGCATCCCTTGAACAATTACAAAATACTGGAACTTCCGGGCTCAGAGTACTCCTCTTTCTGTGCTGACAAAGTGTACAAAGAGTCAGGTTGCTATGCCAGATGACAAGGATTTCAGGGAGGTCCTCCTCACTTCCAATCCTGCCAAGACTGTCCTGCTACCAGCATTGCAAGTTGGGGCTCTAAGTGGTAAGCATTACATTCGATATTTTGGTCTCTTGACAATATAGTTGCCATATGTTTGTTCTTTCAAGACTCTTTCTTGAACTGCACCGCAAAAATACATGAACCCTAGCAAGACTCTCGTCCTCTAGGCTCTTGCAATCTCGTGAATCCGCTGACGACATCTCTACCTGCTTATGTATATATTGTGTTACCTGCTTTATGTCGGGGTCCAGGGTATGCGAGGACAACCACTCAGATCTCGACATCTTACAATGTTTCCGTCGTTACTTTGTCGACATGGAATTGATTCAGGCACTTGTTGACTCTTGCGCAGGAACTGCTGGGCTCCTGTTTGGCGGTGTAGCTGGTACCATCAAGTCAGAAACGCCTAGACTGTTCGCTGTGGCCTCAAGTTTACAATGGGCTGCCCTCGGTTCCACCTTCTGGCTGGCCAGAGGAGGCATATCTTACGCTTGGGAGGTGGGTCCAATGTCACCTCCACAAGACCGAATCAAAGCGAGCGCGACTGCCGGGGCTGTAACGGGTGGACTATGTGGGGGAGCTTTGAGAGGCCATCGTAACATAATTCCCGGCGCCATTATGTTCACTTTCTTTGGCTACCTGGGCCAATCACTATACAATCTTCTGGACGTTCGCCATACGGAACAAAGTCAGCAGACAGCCATCGAGGTCAGCCAAACAACGAGCTTCTGGCGGCGTGTAGCAAACAGCAAGTATAGTCCCATGAAGGTTCTCTCCGACGAGGAGTATGAGAAGGTTCTCAGGAGGAAGCTCCTACAAGTGGAGGCAGAGATTGCTGTCATTGATGACGATATCGAGAGATTGAAAGCATCGTCTTTGACAGATGAATCCGAAAATGACCAGAAATTTGGATGAAGTCAGGCAGGCTACCAATATGCAGGCAATGTTTCCGAGTCGCTATGCTATCAGTTATCCTGGGAGCTACTCATCGTCATCCCAAGCGCCTTCAACTTCCGCCCACCCACACCCCCACCTCCGACCTTCAGTCTCACCTCCCATTCGAAGGTCTCGCGCATCAGGTCCCTCCCGCCAGCACCTGGCGGTATAATCGTCACCAACGGTAACAAGTTTTCCGTTAGGTGTCCAAGTCATGTCTGTCACTTCGCGATTGTGGCCACGGACCAAAGCAGTCCCTTCCTGGTATATCGGGATGGTGTCGTTGAGCCTGGTGAAGAGGTTGGTGCCACTGTCCGTTCTACTTAGACTTGGCCTCGAACGATCGGACCGTAACGATGGTAGGGAAGGCTTAGCTGGCACATTCCGCCCCAGGTATCGCTCGTCGGTGGGAAATAGCACTGCACACCCGTCACTGCTACCGACCGCGAGCAATTCGCTGTGATTGGCTGCCGCGGGCCTCAGAGCGGACTTCACATAGAACGTCGTGGCGTGGTATTGGGGATGTCGGAAGCCGTAGATTGGCCCCAAGCCTTCCTTTTCATCGCTACCGCGTCTTCGAGGACGCGAGGTCGACAATGAAAGCTCCGGGGCATGACCAAGGATCAAGTGGGATGTCGAGTAGGTATAGACAGTATTGTCTCTGCAAGCAGTATACAGTCGGGCACCGTCGCCACTCAAGGCCATGGAGGTCAGGCCAAAATGGCGGTGACTGTTATGGCTGTCCGGCTGCCGAGTGCTTGACAATGGTATTGCACGACCTCGTCGACTGGTTTGTGTCGTTCGGAGATCCCATAGTTTGACACTTGCGTTAGCCTCGGATCCGGTAAGGAGCAGATGCTCTCGGCCTGGAGGCAGAAATGCGAGGGACGTGATGGATACATCGCCTCGTCTACTCTGCGGCTCGGTCCTTGAAGGGGCATCACGAGTCAAGGCAGTCTTGAGAGCTGGTTTGAGAGCTGCTGATGACGCTTGGCGAGACGTAGGCGCATGGGCGTCATGTATCGCATTGACAGGGCGAGCAAAGGGTACTCTCCGTTGCCTATCTCGAGTAGAGCTATCGTCTTCATGCGCATCCAGCAAGATTTTGAGCTTCAGAGCTGGGCCATCATAACCCTTGCACCGGAGATCCCACATGAGCACACTCCCGTCTCGGCTTGAAGTGACAACGACACTCGAGCTGCCAGGCTGGAAGCATACTTGTTTGACAGACGAAGTATGTCCAGCCATCCCGAAGATGGCTGTCTGAGTTGGCATATCAATGACCCGGGATGTCTGGTCGCCAGAAGCTGTTGCCAGGAGAAGGTCGTCAGGAGAGAATGACAGATTGAGGATGGCATTATTGTGAGGTCGAAAACTGAGGTACGCCTGGGAGAAAGGAGTTTTGGAGTCTCCATCAGTGTCAAGAAGCCTTAAACCGCCTTCTTCATCTCCAATTGCTACAAGAGAGTTTGCTACTACGGTCAGCCACGTTGGACCACGGCTGGCAAAGACGGGGAACTCACTATTACAACTCGCTGTACAGAAGGGTATCGCCAACTGCGGCTCCGTCGGTGTGACATTGACACACGAATGACCGTCGTCGGGTCTTGTGAAGAAGTTGGCGGTCTCATGTTGCCATTCTGATACCTCAATAAGCATTAATGAACACTATGTGAAGGCCCCCGATGCCTGCCGCCCTTGCAATCTCTGACTTACCAGGGCCGCATACTGCATGTATCCTTCTTCGAGTATCTCTCATATCACCAGCACATTCACGTCGCAGCCGATGGCCAGGCAGACCATCTTCTCTCCATCGAACAATTGGCTTAACCTCTGGCTCATCATCCCAATCGGTCTCATCCTGGCAGGGTCTTCCATCCGAGATTCCACCATCAATGTCTGTCTCGAACTCCGCATCGTGGCTAGCTTCAGTCGGAGGAGTAAGACCACGAACCCTCTTCAGTGGCGACGAATTGTCAGGCGTCGAGTCTGGCGAGACTGGGAAACCCCGCTTCCTCTTCTTCGAAGCGTTGTTGAAGTTCTCATTTTGATCCTCGAAAATTTGTATCGCATCTTTCGAGAATGATTGGCGCCGACCGACGCTTCTGCGATTCGAGTCTCCAGCTGTGATATCTCGGAGCACCTGCCGCGATGCACCAATCTTGACGTTGCGCTTTAGGGAAGAGCGTGGCGTGAAGAATCGTTTAAATCTTCGAGGCGTAACCGTGGGAAGCTGCTTAGGTTTGCTTGCGCTCTTCTGACTCGAGGCTGTAGGTGTGGGTAGGGAGTTTGCGTTCTCGTCTGGTGTATGGCTTCTTCTGCTTGGTGGCTGTTGAGTGGCGGATCGCCCCATGTCTGCCATTGTCAGGGTATAGAATATGTTTTATACCAATGTCATGATTACAACTGGCATCGATGGGTATGCCATAGTTGATAAGGATTATACATAAAGCTCCAGAAGCAATCGCCCTTTCTTTTGAAGTCTTCAACATAACGCTTATAGTGGAAATCGCGTTGAGAAGCGCGACGTGATACCGAGGTTCTTCCAGCTAGCGCAGCCCTATCGTGTAAAGTTGCCCATGCACACCAGAACTTTTTCGACGGCTGCTTGAGTTGTAGAGTTTAGAGAACAGGCTGCATACCGCTTTGAAGTATCTCGGTGGCTTTCGTCGCGCAGAAAGGGGACCTCCCATTTTCTTCATGGCTCCAGAAAAGAGAAAGCGAGTGAGAGAGGCGACAAGGCCTGACAATGACCGCCCAGAGAAGAAGCCAAAAACCTCAAAGCCATTATCAAAGCCAGTCTCCAGACTGGTAGCCCCGAAAGAAGAACCAGCTTTCCAGCGTGGGGGTGCAAGCATCCTCACACCGCTGGAGCAGAAGCGAATACAGGTTCAAGCGACTCGAGATGCTCTCTTCGAACAGAGCACTGGGCAAAAGGCTAGGAACACTGAGTTCGGAGAGGATGAGAATGAGGAAGATGGGATAGCGGAGCCCGCCACTGCTCTGGCAAAAGCAAAGCGCAGCAATCCGAAAAGGCCGGAGCGCAATTGGAGTATGCCAGGCCCAGAGGACTCGGCTGTCCGCATTGAGGCATTGAGCTACAAGGTACGCTATTGCAGGTGACTGGAGAAGGGCAACGGCTGACAAGTTCTCCAGCGGCTTGTTCCTGGCTCTATGGTGTTGGGCCAAATCTCACAAATCAACCGCAACGATGTTGCGCTCCATCTCCCTAATAACCTTACGGGTTATTTGCCTTTGACATCGATATCGGACAAATTTACCGAAGGCTTGGAAACAGCGATGGCAGAAGACGACGAAGGGAGAGACAACGATGATGTTAGCGACTTGGATCTGACAAAATACTTTTCTGTTGGCCAATACTTGAGAGCATACGTCGTCTCAACAACAGACGACAGGGCAGCTGCAGGGAAAAGCAAAAGGCATATCGAGCTTTCAATAAATCCTCGTCAGGCCAACTTAGGTCTCAAGAAGTCGGACTTGGTTCTTGGCAGTATCATCCAGGCTGCTGTCGCAAGCGTTGAGGATCATGGGCTCGTGATGGATCTTGGCCTGGAGGACGGCGCTGTTCGAGGATTCGTGTCTTCGAAGCAGCTTGGACAGAATGTTGTTCTTTCCAGCGTCAAGGAAGGCACAGTGTTTCTCTGCCTTATCACAAATCAGAAAACGAATAGCAAGGTCATCAATCTCTCTGCGGACCTCCAGATTGCGGGCAGTATGAAGAAAGAAACATACTTGACCGATGCGCCGTCTGTGGACTCTTACCTACCAGGGACGGCTACAGAGATTTTGGTTACCGAAATATCACACAATGGCATTGTTGGCAAAGCTATGGGGCTGCTAGACGTGACTGTTGATTTGATACACTCTGGGGCTGCAGCCAGTGGAAAGGGGCTTGACAAAAAGTATCCCATTGGGAGCAAAGTCAAAGGAAGGATCATCTGCACTTTTCCGACATCTGAACAGAAGAAGATCGGCATCTCGCTGTTGGACCATATTGTACATCTGAAGCCCAAAAGAATCGCTTCCCAGACGGCGAACGAGGTGCCGCCAACGGAAGTCATGCCCCTTTCTACCATTGTTACAGAAGCCAAAGTTGCGAAGGTAGATCCAAGACTTGGTCTATTCGTCGACATTGGAGTAAAGGGCATCCGCGGGTTCGTGCACATTTCGAGCGTTTCAGACAAGATGATTGCAACTCTTCCAGAATCGACTGGGCCATACAAGCTTGGATCGAGTCACAAAGCTCGTATAACAGGTTATAACTCCATGGACGCCCTTTTCATTGCGTCTCTCCAAGAAAAGATAATCGACCAGCCATTTCTACGCCTAGAAGATGTAGAAGTAGGACAGGTCGTCCAAGGCACCATCGACAGAATCATTGTCGGCGCCACAGGTGTCACAGGCCTCTTGGTCAGCATCGCAGAGGGGATTAGTGGCCTGGTGCCTGATGTTCATTTCGCTGATGTTGTTTTACAGCATCCTGAGAAGAAGTTCAAAGAAGGCGGCAAGGTCACTGCAAGAGTGCTGTCAACAGACCTTGAGAAGCGACAGATGCGCTTGACGCTCAAGAAGACCCTTGTGAACAGTGAGGCTGGCTGTTGGAAGACATATGATGAGTTGAAACCAGGAATGCAGTGCCCCGGCACAATTATCAATATCATCTCCTCCGGTGCAGTGATTCAGTTCTATGGCTCGGTAAGGGGATTCTTACCGGTTTCTGAGATGAGCGAGTCCTACATCCAAGACCCAAAACAACATTTCCGCAACGGTCAAGTCGTCAATGTCAACACAGTCTCTGTTGATCCTTTAGAGGGCCGGATGATAGTATCATGCAAAGACCCAACAGCCTTCAGTGAAGCCCAGCAGGAAGCACTTAGAATACTCAAACCAGGTGATATTGTCAATGCTACAGTTTCGGAAAAGACTAGCGAGAACATTGTACTCCATTTGGAGGCTTCCGCTGTGAAAGCATTGTTGCCCGTAGAGCACCTTGCAGACGGATCTGCCCAGAAGAGTATGTCCGTTGCCAAAAAAATCCGGGTTAACCAGACCATGACCGAACTTCTTGTGCTCAGCAAAGACGAATCAAAGCATCTTGTCAGACTCAGCAGCAAACCAAGTCTCCTACAGGCTGCTTCCAACGGGACACTACTGAAGGAGTTCGGTGATGTTGTCGAGGGCAATGAGTACCAGGGCTTCGTTAAGAACATTACTCCATCAGCGGTGTTCGTCCACTTCGCCGGTGAGATGACAGGGTTGCTACCGAAAAGTCAATTACCAGATGAGGTCGTCCAAACGCCAGACTTCGGCTTGCGCAGGAATCAATCTATCCAGGTGAGGATACTGTCAGTTGACTATCAGCAGCAAAGATTCCTCCTAACCACGAAAACTCCAGTCAATGATGCGAAAGAGCACAGTGAAACTAAAGCTCTGTCGTACGCTGATTCTAATCTGTCCAATCCCGTCGATTCGGAGTCGAGAACCCTGAATGACTTTTCATTCGGCAAACGAACCAAAGCTAGAATCACGTCGGTCAAAGATACTCAGCTCAATGTAGAACTCGCAGACGGTGTGCAAGGACTTATTGATGTCTCTCAGCTATTTGACGCTTGGGCCGATATCAAGGATCACAAGCATCCCACGAAAGCCTTTCACAAACAGCGGATCGTTCCAGTCCGGGTTCTTGGCATGCATGATTCAAGAAACCATCGTTTTCTGCCTATCACCCATCGTGGTAGAGCGCCTGTATTTGAACTGTCGGCGAAGAGCAGCGAGGTTAATGGAGAAGGGCTTGAAGTTCTTACTCTGGATAAGGTCAAGGTTGGCTCTGACCATGTAGTCTTCGTCAACAACGTTACAGCCGATTGCGTTTGGGTCAATCTTTCGCCAAATGTTCGTGGTCGCATCAAAGCTATGGACGCCTCGGATAATGTATCCCTACTCAGAGATCTACCGAAAAACTTCCCTATTGGCTCCGCTCTGAAAGCAAAAGTCACCCATGTCGATATCGAGAACAACAGGCTTGACCTTTCGGCAAGGTCTAGTGGCTCTTCGAAGCCTATGTCACTGAAAGATCTATCTGTAGGAATGGTATTACCAGGAAGAGTAACCAAGGTGACTGAACGTCAGCTGATGGTTCAATTGAGTGATGAGATCTCCGGGCCTGTACAGCTGGTTGATTTGGTAGACGACTACTCAAAAGCGAACCCCACCGAATACCAGAAGAACCAGACGATACGGGTCTGTATCAAAGCCATAGACGCCCCGAACAAGAGGATTTACCTCTCTGCTCGTCCATCGAAGGTGCTAAGCTCATCCCTGCCTGTGGTAGATCGAGATATCTCGTCGAATACGCAGATCAAGGTCAACGATATCTTAAGAGGTTTCGTCAAGAACGTCGCAGACAACGGTGTCTTCGTCAGCCTTTCCAGCAATGTCACAGCTTATGTCCGAGTTGCGGATCTATCGGACGCGTACTTGAAAGATTGGAAATCCGACTTTGAGATTGATCAACTTGTTCAAGGCAGGATCATCGCGGTCAACCCAGAGCTCAACCACGTTCAGATGAGCTTGAGACAGTCACACCTCGATAAGAACTACAAGGCACTACTCACTTTCCCTAACATGAAGGTAGGTCAGACAGTCACGGGTAAAATTCGGAATATTCAGGACTTCGGTGTCTTCGTTGTTGTGGATGGCTCGGAGAATGTGAGCGGTCTTTGCCACCGAACCGAGCTGTCTGATCAGAAAGGCGCGGACCCGAGAAAACTGTACAACGAGGGTGACGCAGTTCAAGCGAGGGTTCTGAAGATCGACCCTGCCAGCCGTCGCATCTCGTTCGGCTTAAAAGCCTCATATTTCATAACGGAAGAGAGCGACGAAGCGGAAGATCTTGAGGCTGCAGATGACGAGTTCTCTGGCATCAGTGAGGGTGAAGCCGACGGGGAAGTTGGAATGAATGGAGTCGAGATCAATGGCATGCAAGAAAGCGAGAGCGATGTCGAAGACGGTAGGATTGAGGGAGGTGTCGAGGTTTCTATGGCGCCAAATGGCGGACCTCACAAGTCGAGTGTAACGAAAGGCCTTTCTGCAGGCTTCGACTGGACTGGCGCGACCTTGGCCGAAGCCGATGTTAGTGATGCCCATTCTGAAACAGACAATGAAATCGCAGAGCCAAAGAAGAAGCGAAAGAAGAAGGCGGAAATAAAGGTTGATAGAACAGGCGACCTGGACGTCAACGGACCACAATCGATAGCCGACTTCGAGCGTCTTCTGCTGGGGCAGCCCCATTCATCAATATTGTGGCTAAGCTACATGACCTTCCAGCTAGAACTGAGCGAGATTGACCAGGCACGCGAAATTGCAGAACGAGCTCTGAAAACGATCAACATGCGCGAACAAGACGAGAAGCTGAACGTCTGGGTGGCCCTACTCAATCTGGAGAATACATACGGGAGCCAAGAGTCGCTTGAGGAGGTCTTCAAGCGGGCTTGCCAGTATAATGACAGTCAAGATATTCACGAACGGCTGATCAGCATCTACATCCAATCCGGCGCCAACTCGGTAAGTGTGCATCCCCCCCTCCCCCTTGCTCTCCGATTTTCTACCCCTCAGAAAGCTCACATCCGCACAGAAAGCCGACGACCTCTTCCAAGTGACCCTCAAGAAACACACCCAAATCCCAGCCCTGTACCTAAACAACGCCACCTTCCTCCTCACCACGCTCAACGCCCCCCACCGCGCACGAGCCGTCCTCCCTCGAGCACTGCAAGCCCTACCCCCGCACACGCATCTCGACATCACCTCCAAGTTCGCACAGCTAGAATTCACGTCGCCGAACGGCGATGCGGAGCGGGGGCGGACGATGTTCGAGGGCCTGCTTTCGAAATGGCCGAAGCGACTGGATCTATGGAACGTGCTCTTGGATCTGGAAATGGGCCAGGGGGAGGGGGCTGAGAAGATAGCAAGAGTGAGGGGGGTGTTTGAAAGGATTGTTAAGGGGAGGTTGAATGGGAGGAAGGCGAAATGGGTTTTTAAGAGGTGGTTGGAGTATGAGGAGAGGGAGGGGGATGGGAGGGGCCAGGAGAGGGTGAAGGCGAAGGCGACGGAGTATGCGAAGACACTGGAACGAGAGAAGGCGGAGAGGAGTGTGGGATGAGAGGTGCATCAAGGGAAACAGTGTTTCGACGGTTGACCAGAGATAACTCGATGTCGCTGGTGGGCGATGCTAGTATCAATCTCTGGTACTTTGACGAGTGCGAGCCTCCTGCAGCCAGGCGTTCCCCTATCCAACCTGCAATTAGATATCGCTTTCCATTTCCAGCCCTGACACAAGAGCCATGCTCCAATTGTAACAACCTCCTGAAACCCAATACCATAGTCCCAATGCCAGCCTAACTCGCCGTCCAATCCACATCTCCCATTCAGCTTCACCCTGCCCTCACCCCACCTACCCCCCGCCTCTTCACCCCTCCCTTCCTTCCCTATCTCCACCCCCAGCCCCCTTCCCACGCTCCCACTCCAAATACCCTCAGCCTATATCAAAAGCGCCGACTCCCCCATATATCCCCGTGAACAACATGAATGACCTCATGCAAAAAGGTCACCCTTCGGCCCTAGAAGTTCTTCCAAGTTCTCACCTTGTGCTGCTGGCTGCTGAGAACCCAAGGAATCTGTTCGTGCAACTAGTGGTTTTGGAACCATAGTCTCTTGAGCCAACGGACACATGATCAGAGCCGTTGGTTCAGACGCTTCATCTGTAAGTGCCAGATTCAATTTCTGGGCGTTGACTTCGCAAAAACGGGAGCCTCCTTCTCCGTCGGTGAAAGTAAATGCCCCATAGAGCGTGGAGGAATATGGGATTTGGAGCCCTCCTCGGAGGTATTTTTTGTAGACTTACAGGATAGTCCTTGCAGAGCCATCCGCATTGGGCGTTAGAGGTTCACCGGAAGGATCCTGTGCTGTATCACCTGGCTGGTCTTGCTGGAGTCAATCGACCGAGCAACACAGTCATGACTTGCCCTTGTTTCTGTAAGGGGGTCTATTCCCTTGAAGGCTGTCACAAACATTCATCAATAAAGCTGCAAAAGATTACCATATACTGATAATGAGCCGAGCCATTCACAGCAGACGTAGACTTGACGGAATGCGTCTAGCAATGAAAGTGCCGTGCAATTGCAGGCTTGTTTTACCTACATGCTCCTTTCAAATCTCTGGTCATCATTAAGCCTCTTGGTTCCGAAATAGGTCGTGAGATGCTCTCCCCAGATCTCATTATTACCAATATTGTCAAGTGTAAGTATAGCAGTGTTGACAATGGCCAGCGTCTCTTTGACGTACTCATTCAGAAGGTTTGGATTAGCTTGTGTACAGTCGGCCTGGACATCATAAAGGAAGTGTCGAGATACTGAGAAGTAACTGAAGCAATTGAAAAGATCAAGACCGAACACATCGAAGTAAGCTTGAATCGCGACCGCATTGCCGTTCGGGACTTAGTTCGGGAGTTCTAGGGATGGAAGCAGAAGAATGATAATGTGAAAACCGTGTGGATACAACGGACAGCGACGGTGCATTCAGCCGTCGGGTACACTAGTTGAGTTCTAAGAATGGCTATGAATATCATATCCCATGGGATCCTGTAAGTCGAATCATCAGGAGCACACTTTATGCAAACGCAAAGGAGTCGGATTCGATCCATCAGGACTTTGGTCACAAGCCATTGCATGACTGTTGCATGCGGCAATCCTTCATTCTAGAACCGGAACGGGTGAAAAAACCAAATGCTTCTGGGACAGGATGCGACCTAGCTATGCCGTTGATTGCATAATCTCAAGGTCTACCGTACACAATCGGAGGGCAAGCGAAGTCATCTTCGGCCCTTCCCAGCGCTGTTCGCATCCCTTGCCGTGAATGGCCTGGTACTTTTGGACGGAAAGCTTAGAATATTCAGGAGAAGAACCAACATGGAGAGCTCATGGTGATGGGTGATAGAAATTGAATTCGGAAGGGGGAAGGAGCGACCCGGGAGTACCTCGGCAGCGCAGAGTCTTGGCGCCAAGTCTTCTGATCGGCAAGGATAGCCGACCTTGGTTCAATCACCTGCAATGTGGTGGAAAGTATCAGTGTCATACGTCCTATTCATGATAGTAACGACAATCATGTTGTACATGTTACCGCCAGCGAAGATTCTGCTCTCGGCCCTATCGGCCCAATGTTCTGATTTTCGTCGTAGTCCAGATAGAAGTCGAGCTAAAGCTTGAAAACAAGGGACAATCCTTGAGTGCTGGGTGCCAGATCACCTCGCAGGCTGGCGGCGTGTTCATGTATAAGGCAGTTCCTCTCGGCTCCGGCCTAGCTGCGACTTCCCTTCTTTTGAATCCTCAGACAATAATAACGCAATCCAGCTCTAGTACAGCTTCGGATAGCTTTCCGCATATTTCAATGATACTTTTGGTCCGCGGCACCACCACTAAGGGAACGATCTCTGAAACTCCAACAAGTCGGTAGTGCTACTGTAGAAACCCTTCTTCCGTTCCAAGTCTCACCTGTTTATTCGACAGCCCCTCTTCAAGCTAATGGGGGACCAAATTCGAGCATATTGATCCTCCGCGCTCCCGTTTGCGCGACGATGGATTCCTCTTCCCATCACTTGTTGAATCGCCCATCGGAATGCAGAGCCATATCAGAACCGAAAAGGCGGTCATTCGCCTTTACTACGCCGCTCCTGATGAGCTGTAGGCTCGTCTCTCTACATCGAGACTGGTTTTTTTAGGCCGTTTCCGGTCCTCGCGATGTTTAGAAAAACCTCTTGTTGGAGTCGTCCAATTTTCTAGTCTCATGACACGTTCGAAGGTTCCTTGAGGAACACGGTGCCGATGCTCTCCCAATCCTCGTTGACCCATGCCAAAAATTGGTCACTGTTCTCAAAACATATATCGTAGTTCAACGCTTCACCCTTCCCACTTTGCATTGACGCTATCGTCGATCCTACCAAAGCACCAAAGCCTCACTGCTATGGCTTACCGAACTGGCTATGCAGCACTTCTGGTCCTGAGCCTGATGTTCCTTGGTGAAGCGTTCGGTGAGCTTTCTACTGTCCAAGCGTGGCCGGAGTCACTACGAAAAGATACATGCACATTGAACAGCCTCTATCGTCAAAAGAGAATTGTCGTCATGTTGAACGCACAGCAGCTCAGACCCTTCAGTTTGACTGCAGCATTCATGCATCAAGATAGACCAGTATCTACCAGCAATCTTGTTGTCATCCAGACGAAAGGCTGACTGTCTACTACCTTAGTTCCCAATTTTTCGTTGTCTGGGCATACTCAAGTCAAGAATAAAGTTAATCAGAAAGCAGAATCTCTGAATTCCAAGTGCGTGGTAGTGGCCTTAGGTATTGAACTGTGTATTTAGCCTTTAGGAGACTTAATTATGTATGGACTCAAAAGTAGCGATAACAATGGTTATCGACTGCAGCTCCTCAATGATTTATCGGGGAGTAAGGTAGTGTATGTGGGATCGGTACGGAACGGTGATATGGCGGACAATTTTAATGAAGGCCAGTAAGTACCCTCAGATACTCGTCTATTTCGGAGCTAACACGAGCCCCGAAATGTATTCCACAGTAGAGAACTGTTTCGCTAGCTTCGTATATATCTACCTACTCATTTCTTGTCATCTTCCACGAACGCTGACTTGGACCCTCGTTAGTCCCACGGCCACAATAAATACGATCGCTGGATTTGCAAAGCTTTCATTGCCCGAGCGTCCCAACATAGTGCTCATTCACGCTGGTACAAACGAGTTGGGTTCCGACCCACCTGTCGATCCCTATGATACTGCAGCAAATCGATTGGGCGCTTTGATTGATGAGATCATCGCCGCCTGTCCTGATGCTACGGTACTCGTGGCCCAAATCATTACTAATCCGAACCCTGCTACGAAGGCACGTATCAAAGCTTTCAATGCTCAAGTTCCCAGTGTAGTCGATGCTCGAATCGCCAATGGTCATCAAAACATCGCAACCGTCGACTTTAATTCTCTAACAGACAACGATCTGATAGACACAATCCATCCTACAGACGACGGGTATAGAAAGATGGGCGACATCTGGTTTTCCGCCATTCAAGAGGCAGCATCTAAAGGCTGGATTAAAGCTCCTGTAGGTCCTGATCCCTCTGGTGGAGGAGCTGTAAAACACGAATGCGTGAGTGGCTTGTTTTGGTATCCAGCGCAAGGTGGTGCACAGATTGCCGCCGGTGTTGGACCTGGTGACGGGACGATGTTTGCGGACATTGACGGTAAGATCCGATTGTACGACTTGTTTCCGCGATTCCAAGCTGCATTACACTGAGAACGTCGCTTGGCCTTTCGGGGTTAATGAGTTCATCTTCCAGTGACTTGAAAAGATCTTTGCTGACGTTTTGCAATCAGGCGATGGTGTTGACGACTACGTTTGGGTAGATACGGATGGCGCTCTGACGGTCTATATCAATGGGGGGTAAGAATTGCAGGAGAGAGCCGTTGGAAGTCTTCTCAACAGAAAGGTAACGCTGACTTTTGCATTGTCTAGTCCTCGAACAGACGGCAGTAACGGTTGGATATGGATCCCACTAAACAATGCCAAACCAATTAACACCGGTGGAGCTCAGAGAGACCAGATTCGCCTTGCAGATATCAATGGTGAGAGTCTTCAATACCTCTCACGATCCCCACAATTTTTTTCCCTGAGTATCGCTGTGAGAATCAAGACGTCACTTCTTCCCACAAAAAAGCATTTGTAGGTTGAGTAGTTTTGCTGCAGGCATTTGCTGACACAAAGTACCCTGATAGGAGACGGAAGAGCTGATTATCTCATTGTCGACCCCAAGACCGGCGGAGTATCAGCCTACCTGAATGGCGGAGAAAATGTCGCAGCTTCCACGGGATGGATCTGGCTTCCGCAGGGTTCAATCGCTGGGGGTATAGGAGATGGAGCTGGAGTCAAATTCGCTGACATAACGTAAGCTTCTCCGGGCGCTCGTATCTTCCTTGTAAATCTATGGACTCTTCTGCCTGGGATGATGATTGGTCCTCCGCCAAACATGCGTACTTTACCCTGGTAGTCCTTCAAAGCACGCTGACTTTGAGATCCCCAGTGGAGATGGAAAGGCAGATTATATCTGGCTCAGTGAGGAAGGTGCTGCAACAGTTTACATCAACGTCATTGGCGAAAACCCTGCAAATTGGGTTCCTCTCAATGGCGGACAGCCTCTCGCATCTGGACTAGGTGGCTCTCGTCAAGACATTCGATTCGCCGATATCAAGTAAGTACACCTGCATGCAATTGTCTGTTTCATCCACCCATCCGCCAAATCCCTGTGACCTTAATGAATCCGCACAGCCCCTCCACCATCGTTCAGTCATCGTCTCTGTGCTGAATGCTGACTTTAAACTTCTTAGCGGAGACGGAAGGGCAGACTACATCTATATCCATCCTGTGGATGGGGCAATGGATCTGTATACCAACGAAGTAGGAATAAACCCGGCATTCTGGGTTCCCCAAGGTCTGGTGGCTTCAGGTGTTGGCTTCACTGGCTCTAGCATACGTTTCGGGGCCCTCACGCATAGCGGTCGTGCCGACTACATTCCCGTTTTGTGAGTCATATCCTTCGAGCACTTTCTACCCCATTTGGGCGTTCCAATAGCTCTGAGGGATGCCTAGCTAGCAGTCACTTAAAGGATACGCGGTCATTTTTTAGTCCTGTACCTTCAAGAAGAAATGCTGACGACGGGATTGTATAGCCCTAGTACTGGAGGAATCAGTCCATACCTGAATGGCTGCAAACATCAAGCATGATTCCCTAGCGCAGCTGGGACAAGTGGAGGAGACGGAGCAGGTGCATCATGTGGAACAACCCCTGGAGAACCAGATCAAAACCAACCCCCAGCTCTGGACCAAGCTCAACACAAGCCCGACGTCCACGCCCAATGGCTCAGGCTCCGGAATTGCGGACAAGAAAGCAGACGTCTACAGGCTATATTACTCATATCCTATAACCTTCTGCCAGGTTTACAATGGCCCAGGGATCACTGGGGTTTCAGCACATCGTCATCTCGTCGGTACATTGCTCCAGAGTACGAAGCGATCGGCTGTTGGTCCAAGCCCCTGAATTAGCGTGCTGATAGCGTGTGTAATCATTGACGAATGATGGCCATTCATGCATGTTAGAGAGGTGGTCTACTACAGTCATGAATGATAAAATAGACGAGTCAGATGATAAGATACTTGTCTGATCGATTGTTTATTTCCACAGAGGAAGTGAATTCCAGTCTGGACACTAGATACTCAGGCCTCGTCAAGAAAAAAAGTCAAAAAACCGCCCAATTAGGGTCATATCAGGGCTTCTTACCAAGATTACCTTAACCTCTCTCTATCTTTCCAACCTTCACCTACCCCAAAACAATCCCATCCACCACAAGCACCCCCCTCCCACCCACCCACCATGCCCCACAAACACACCCGCCGCCGCAGTACCTCCCCCACCGCCTACGATCTGCCCCCCACATCCCTCGCCCTTCCCCTCCCAACCTTCACTCCAAAAGCCATCAAACCCGCGTCCTTAGCCTCCAAACCCCCCAAATCCGCCGGACCCACCAAATCCGCCGGACCCACCAAATCCGCCAGACCCACCAATCCCGCCAGACCCACCAATCCCTCCAAACCAGCCTCCGACCGCCCCACCAAGGTCCCAGCTCACGCAAAGGCCTACACCGAAGACGACAACCCCCGCGCCTTCACCCGCCTCATGACCTACCGCCCCCCTCCGCGCTCCGGCCTCGACGACGGCCATACCCCACCGAATAAGAAGCGGAAACGCGATCCTCCGAGCTCAGCCCCGCCGACTTCTAACATTGAATCCCAGAATATAGAGTCTCAGCAGACAGCGAAGCCACAGATCCTCCCAGGCGAAAGCATGTCTGCGTTCTCAGCCAGAGTAGATGCAGCGCTACCGGTGCGCGGGCTGACGGCGAAGGGGAAGAAGATGGAGGGAGGGGGGAGGCAGACAAAGACGGAGAGGAAGATGCAGAGGATGCAGAGGGAGTGGCGTGTTGAGGAGGAGAGGCGGAGGGCGAAGCGTGAGGAGCTAGCCGAGGAAGAGGAGGATGGGGATGGGGAGGCGGGGGGAGGGAGGAGGGGTGGTACGAAGGCTGGGAAGCGCAAGGACGAGGAGGAGGAGGGGCATCCGTGGGCGGGTATTGCTGCGGAGCCGCTACAGGAGGGAGGGGGAGGGGGGCTGGTAGGGCTTCATGATGTGGTGCTTGCGCCGCCGAAATTCAAGAAGGCGCTCGGGGAGAGGTTCAAGATTGGAGGAGGGGGAAAGGGTGTGGGGGTGGGGTTGAAGAGGCAGGCGGAGCTGGGAGAGGCGCGGAGGAAGGTTGTGGAGGGGTATAGGGCTCTGATGAGGCAGAGGGGCAGGGAGGGGGAGGTGGTGGGCTGAGATGTAACGAACAGGTCCTGAGTGTGGGGAAAGGCGACGCTCATGCTTATGACAGCCATGATTCGCTGCCCGCGCATTAGATGCAGATGAATCAGATCATCTAGCCTCTGCAACGATAATCGCGTAAGAAAAGGTATAGCCCCGTCTTCTACCGGCTTGCTCCAGAACTATTCCTTGCGCTACACTACTAAGGCCTTTGTCTGCTATTGCTCGCTCCACATAGCTTGAAACATTCCCTGTTTCAAACCTCACAATGACCATCACATTGCCCAAATAATCCATCGGATTAACTATCTCACACACAAAAACCACTGCATTGGCCTCTCTTGCTTCTATTCCCACGCCCCTCTTCAAAGACTCCTAGAGGTCCTGTTACTCTAGACTTTTTACCTGTCTCTGCTTCGTATTTCCACTTCAGTATCAGGACTATGTAGCATAATCCAGCAGCTGGACATAGATAGCTCAACTTCAGCACAGATCTCGTACACATATAGCGAATATTTTGCATTGAGCGATTTCGAAGGAGGGGTGAGAACGGAGTTACTGCTGGTATTGAGAGCTGACGAGTTTTCGTTACCCACCAGCAGCATTCAGGCGGCCGGAAAGAGATATACACATGGGTTTCAAGGGGGTGGGAAAAGAGAGGATTGCTTGACAGGGGGGTCTTACCGTTGTGAATATGGGGGGTTTAGGCAGCGACTTGATATGTAGGCCTTTTGTTGGTCGTGGAGGAGTCTACATATTGACAGGATGCTGATGTTTGAGATTTAATAGAGTACTAGCTACGTAAGCTGACAATATAGCGGGCGAGTCTTTGTACAGTCTGCGGCGCTCGCGGTGTCTTTGCTAGTTCCGAGAGGGAGCTGCTGCAGCCGCCACCCTCTCTGATAACCAACAATTCCTTTCGATCAAGTGAGATGCAAGATCAGGACTCCCTAGTCGTTTCGAATAACGTCTGAAGTAGCAAACAAAAAAACCTTTGTATTGAGAGAAAGGACGATTGTACATCAAATCCCAACTCAAATATTCGACCGCAACAAGAGAACAACTGTTGCCTGTTTGAAAGGGCAATAAGAGGACGATAACGTTCGAGCTCAAGTGTTTTACTCTTATAGTCGTCAAAAATGCTAATAAGACAAGTATATAACTTCTTGCTGAACTCGAGATGGAGGACCAATAGTGAGTTAGAACTATCTGGAGGTCCTTGTCGAAAAGGGCGGTAAATGTAGCAAATCCATCATAGACGATGTCTCGATACAGATCCGCAGGACGACCACTGCGCCTCGTGAGGACTAGCTAGCCGGTGCTTGGGACCAGTGGGTCGACCGTGAGTATGGATTCTGGAAGAATAGATCTTGAATTGGGATGCCCTTAATAAGCGCCGAATCGAGGTATATGACGAATCAGCGGTACTGAGGATAAAGCTACCACACATAGTCCGGCACTTTCGCCCTGTCCGAGTCAAGATGTGAGAGTGCATCCCAGTTCATCGTGAGTGGCCCACACAGTCCGGGCACCCTGTAGCCTTTGAATGCGGTCTCGCCTCCGGTAATCTCCATATGGATCTTCCCATCAAAGCATGTCGCTTGATTATCCTCGAAGTCCAGATGTCCTGTGTTCCGGTCAGGAGGATCGCACTGGATATCACCTGTCATGGTGTTGTACCCGCGCCATTGGAAGTAGAGACGGCGAGATGCGCTGCTCTCCCCTTTCCAGCGTTTTGCTGGGGGCTGTGGCATCGCATAGTCCGGGCTGCCTGAATCGTCGCTCACGCTGCGGTCCGTATCATCGCCGAGGCTGCTTTCTTGCCCATTATTAATTTCTTCATCGCTACTTGCTCCTTCATCATCTTCGCTCTCGGTGTCGATCTCGTCGACAGGATCAGCCTTCCACGTCCCGTCTTCTACGATTTTCGAGACCTCTTCTAGCGACTTGCCAAGTATCATCAGGCCGCAGACTTTTCCGAGGTCGAAGACAGCCAGTCGCCCGCCCGAGACGATACGTATACACATTTTCTCCGAAAGATTTGGACAGTAATACCGGATCTCCTTGCATCCTATGGCATATAGGCCGGTGGTGGAGTGGAGCTCGTAGGGCCTATCACGTTTAAAGTCAATATTGTTTACGTATTCTTCATGGCGATCCATTTGGCGAGCTAGATCGCTACTGGGGCACAGATTACTGGGAACGGCTTGCTGCATGTCGACCTTATGTGCCACTTCGCTGATTTTGGCTCGATTCCAACCAATGACTGTGCCCTTGCTATTCCCAGGAAGCCCACCGTATGCTACATGCAATGCTGGCATGCGCTCTACTCTTCCTGCCAATGCCATGTGACGATCGGTATACCCTGGTAGCAGAATCGGATCCGTTGTCTTGTCCCTATCCGGATTACCGTGCTCGTCAAGAAAGAATCTCCGGAGGAAGAGCGAAGAGTCGCATTGCACCTCTTCTGTTGGGGTTCCGCACGCCGCGAACTTCCGCATGCGTCTTGGCAGCTCTTGGGCATGATACGCTCTCAATTGGGCACGGTAATCATCCATCATCTTCTCATATTCGGCTTTGAGCGCCGACTTGATCGCGAGAACTCGCTGCGGGGCAGCATCGCACTAGATTCATTTAGCGATGCTTCTCCTTGTGACTGCCGGGTCATGAATGGCTTACTTCTCCATAGGCGACCTTGGTAAGAAGTAGGGCTTTCGCCTTGAAGGGGCCTCTGCAAGGTATTGGAGTCAGCGTTCCGTCTTTGCGCCAGTGGATTGAGCGAAGAGGCTGATACTGGAGCTCCTGTTACGCTTGTACGAGGAAAAGGTACTCGAAGAACATAGCTTACATGTCAGGACTGAAGTCAATCCCATAGTGCTCCAATTGAGCCTCGACCCAATCTTCAAAGTCCACACTCGTATCATCCTGATTCATGGGGACATCTCTTTTCCTCTTCATCAAACCCGGAAAGAGTCGTCTTCTCAAAGATATGGCAGTCTCACGACGATGATCATTGACGCAAAATCCACCAGAACCGTAATGGAAAGGGTCTTGCCACGCACCATTTCTCGGATACTCTGGCTCGGTCATCTCACCTTCCGTCATTGTGGCTGTCGATGATGGCATACTCGCCATCCCAAAGTGGTCTGGATAAATCGTTGGATGGGGGATGACTCCACGGCCACAACAACCATGAGCAAGATCTCGTTTGCAAAATGGTTGGACACAGGCTTCGAATCGGCTTTTTAATAGAAGTCCTAAGTTCAGACAATGCTCGTCTGCGATTGAGAAGAATAATATCTCCGATGTTGAATTACTGGTCTGAAGCGTTTGTCTGAATCAAGGTCATGAATAAAGCTCGGTGAGGGATCGAATTTTGCTACTCTACTCGAGTATCCCAGTCAAATACAGAGTATGAGTCGAGCAGCTTTACTCAACGGCTTACCAGGCAAACAATACGCGGTGTGATCTCCGGGGTTTGTAATAAAACAGCATACTTCAACAGATGGTCCAACGGGTAGTGCTTCAAGCCGCTTACAACATATGAGGTACTAGACCGCCTTCTAAGTCCGCTATCACTTGACGATGCGGACGAAACGACAGAGAGAGTCGCCCTTGGTAGAGACGTCGTTGGTCATGTACTTTAGACTGGGACCGCTTGCCGAGATTCAACCGGTAGGGCTGAGGTCAAGAGTGTAATGCTTGGTTTTGGGACGAGTATCGACGGTAACGCTTCGAAAAATGACGATATTCCAAACACCAATGGCCGCTGATCATATACGAGGACCGTGTACTAGCCGGTCAGCAGCCATACACGTCAAACTAGCTGGCAAAACGCAGTTCTCTCCTTTGTTCGCTCATACTCAACAAAGGGGATACCATGATGACAATGTATTGTACACATTCCTTTGTTCCATCGAACCACAATATCCTTATCAGCGCCCTCTATGTCTCCTGGTGTTGCTGTTTCCCAGGCCAGCACCGCTGTCTCACACACCGCAGAGTCCCTCTACTTTCTCAGTATACTATATACCCCTCCATCGCAATGGGCTGCACCCAATCCCGCCATGCCCCTCCTTTCCCGGACCCTCCTCACCATCCCAACAGTCGTATAAAGCCATACGACCACCACAGGTTGCACCACCATCGACATAACGACGGGCGCGCAAGAGGGTATCGGCATCAAATAAGGCGCAATCCGAGGTATGATCCCATTCGTGAGAGGAAAGCTGAGATGCGGCAGGCGTACGATCAGAACCGGGATCCGATCTTTAGGAAACATCGGAGGGGGTGGCATGATGATTGGTATTTCTAGGCTGATGCCGGGGGACATGGGGGGGGGAGGGAGATTTTGGGTGGGGGGAGAGGGACGGGAGGTTGGGAGGGGGGTGGTGAGTTAGTTTTCGTTTGGAGGGAGGTGATTGTGAGAGTTGGGGCTTGTGGGAAGAAAGGGCGAAGTTTTTGCGAGTAGCTGGACAGAACGTGTTGAATGAATGGGAATAAGGAATAATTGCGGCTCTTTTAAGCTTTGACGCTTGGTGAGTGTGCGCATATTCATATGAGAATTAAGACGCTCCGAGTGTTCCCGTCACAAGGGGGTGCTCGTTCAGGGATTGGCAAAGGAGAGAGTACACACGCGACACCTCGGAAATTCGATATCGTCATGTTGACGAATTGATTGCCCAGTAAAGACTGAGTGACGGGCAGTGCAAAAGGCTAAAACATATCGCAAACGTAGTAACATATCCAATGGATAAGGACACGGAAACGTAGAAGATTGATTAGGTGAGGAGTTTTCAGGGCCGTCCCACCTTAGGCAAACCGCTGAGCATACACGTCGTGCTAGTGCATGGGACACTTGACCGGAAATCAATTATTACCTGACATACCTATCGTTTTGAGAGATTGGTGAACAGATCACTCTGCACGCCAGCCACTGCGTTTAGCACCGCGAATTATTTGTTCCAAGGATAAATATGCTGCCAGCAAGCTCATGCTGCGCAATATCTGGTCCGAGGGTCTCGTTGAGTCCCTCAAGTGGCGGAGACCTTGTGTCCTGCGCTGCGTTATCGCCATGAACCCAAGCGCTCTGAGGTCGGGACCCTGTTAGTCCGCTCGAGTCCAACTCGGCAGTGCCAGGTAGGGGATCAACGCTGAATGTTGAGTAAGGAGGCACGTCATAAGACTGCTGTTCGCCGATTTTTGGATCATCGAGTCCATATCGCGTCGTCGGGCTGACCTGTGGTTGTGCAGTGTGCTCAAATTTGGTTTCTGAAACCGGAGGCCCTTTACTCTGCCTGTGGAGGTCTCGCCTGAGGAATTCGAGCTCAGTTCTGTGCCGGCCAAGGTAAAAGAGCAAAGCGCCAATAGCAGCAAATGCGGCAAGCCCGCCCAGTACGATTCCTGCTATGGCGCCTGCTGGAAGGGAGCGTCCTGAGCTTGGAGCTTGGGAGGATGCTGTAGAAGCATTCGGGGAAGGTGAATTCGGACCCGGCGTCCCAGAAGGCAGCGTCTCTCCACTTGGGAAGGCCTCACCGGGAGCTAGCATAAATGTAGAATTCCGCGCTTTTTGCTTTTGAATGTCCAACGACACCGAAGAATCCTGGCATGGTCAGTCACCGCAGGTAGACCCTTTTTGCGCCACTTACCGGGTTTATGACGCCAACCATTGCATTTTCGACACAAGATCTTGGAGCTGAGCAATAGAAGAATATCGGATCCGTATCATTGATCGTCAGGTTCCAGGTCGGTGGCTGGTTCTCTAAGATTAGCAGAAGTCCAAGCATACCATTCAAGCATTGCTGTACGTTGTCAAGGATCGCACCAAGTGGTTGAAATCCAGAAGCAAAGCCGGTCTTGTTTCCGGTGAGTTCGTATGGGATGCAGGGGTACCCATATTCAGCACGGGCAACTGAATGATTCCATGGGAAGAATTCGAACTCTAGATCATCACATATTAGACTCTTCTGCTTGCAGATACTCAACATCGAGTCTCACCGATGACATCGTTAACTGCTGCCTGAACGGAGTCTGGAGAGTACTGGTTACTGGCCTATTGTTCATTTGCCAATCTTTATCAGCTTATCTCGCCTTTACGAATTGCGAAAATGCTATTCTCGACTACCTTTCCCACAGTGATCGTGTGCGTTTTTATCTCGTTAGATATTGTAGACGTCAAGTCACTTGCGTTGCTTTGATCCGAGGCGGAAGTGGTCTGCGCAAAGCAGAGATAGGCAATCCAAGGGAAAATCGTGACGAGAAGCAGCACTTGCTGCATGAGAAGCATAATGAGAATATTTACGTGCACACTCCTTAGACAAAACGAAAGCAAAGCGATCTTGTGAAAGCAATGGAGGCGAAAATAAAGAGGAGGAGACGAGGCGTTGGAAACTATTTGAACTTCCAACTTCCCACTCTCTCAGGCTTGGGTCCCGTTTCCTGGCCGTGATCAGGACGTTGAGTGGCACCATGATGACGAATTGACTGATTTACTCCGGCCTGAAGATTGTTTCGCCTGCGGTACTTTGAGATAGCCAAAGAAAGCAGAAGGCTAGCTGTCGGATCACGACTCAATCCGTCGTTCCTCGTCGGGTTTCGGAACAGATGCATATCGGCATGCACGCAAGCGTTCACCCTGAGACCCTGGACGGGGCTCCCACGATGAGATAGTCGATTATACTGACTATGGTGGAATGTCTTGGGAGAGGGTGGAGTGACGTGTTGGTCATTGACTGAAAGCTCGTTCGTAGCTGGCCTGTAAGGTATATCGGAATTGATGTTACTGAGTCAAGTCTTAGTCCCCCTCCCATAGCTGAAGAAGCCCTAATGCATTGAACCGAGAATTAGGGGAGCATGGGCCTGGACCTGTGATAGGCGGAACGTTGCAGGCAAACAAAAGACTTCAAGACAGAAGCCGGCTTGTCGATCAAGCTACTCCTATTCACCTAGTAATGCAATCCACCCGGTAATGCAACCGCTAGTGATTTAAGTGCAAAGGTCAGGGTTATAAGGGTTAACGCTAAGCTTTATGCGCCAAAATCACTAGCGGTTGCATTACCGGGTGGATTGCATTACTAGGTGAGAAGGAGTAATGCCAAGGCCTGTCTAAGGACGCGACGTCATCTGCTTAAGACATCAACTTGAAAGAAGATTACTGAATCCGCATCCCATCTGAAGCAGTGAGATAAACACAACCTTACTAAGGTCATGGCTTCAGCAGTCATTCCATCCAACATTCATGTCTCACAACATCCCTGTCTCCGGGCCAAGCTCTCCCAACTCCGCTCTAAGACGACTAAGGCTCGGGAGACTAAAGCTTTAGTTCACGAGATTGCTCTGATCGTAGGCTGTGAAGCTCTAGCTTCCAGCTTGCAGACCATTTCTAGCGGTACGGTGAGCCTCTCGTTACATGTAGCCAGGGCTTGAGGAGGTGCCTCCCATTCCCAGAAGTCGAGCAAGTATTTGGGGATTAGAACATCTGTACTGACTTTTCTGCCTCCAGGATGAAACACCCATAGGCTATACATACACAACAGAGGTCATCACGACCCGCGTGGCTCTCGTTCCTATTCTCAGGTCTGGCTTAGGCATGCTGGAAGGTGATCTTATTCCTATCGAGGCTTAGTCTTGGCATGGAGGTTAAGCTTGTCTCAGCACTTCAGACACTTCTTCCGGAGCCTGTACCTGTACACCACCTTGGTCTCTTTCGTGAGCCAACAACCCTACATCCCGTTGAGTATTACAACAACCTCCCGTACCATCGACCTGGCGCTCCTTCTTCAGTGCCACATCTTGCTATCCTGTTAGACCCCGTGATTGCGACTGGTGGTACATCGGTAGCAGCTATCCAGACGCTGCTCGAATGGGGTGTCAGAAAAGTCTTGTTGATTGCAGTGCTCGGGAGTCAACCTGGCGTACAGAGAGCCGCTGCTGAAGCAAGCGAAGGACAAGAGGTCGAAATTTGGATTGGTGGATTGGACGACAACGTTAACGATAGAGGCATGATCAAGCCTGGAGTCGGTGATGTTGGGGACAGACTCTTCCTGACTATCGGGAAATGAAGACTTTCTAGCTATCTAGGGCAGACTTGATGTGCTACGAAGGAAGTGAAGATACCCAAGACACACCTAGACAGTAAGCGCTGTTATGAGTCGGCCAAGCTGCAATTGTGGAAAGTGTTCTGCCACGGTCAGTCGTACCTGAGAAAGTCTGGATCGTGGGAAACATTGAACATCGCACTTCAGATGTATTATCCGTCTGAGGGCACTAGGAGACGACTACCATTCAGTAATACTCACATTGCAGAAGATGCCAGCATACATTCGTCGAGTCGGAGTGTCTTCAGTATGGGGAAGTTAAGCTCTCAATCTCAAGACTGGCTGAAGGTTTGTGAATTTCTCATCCTGTCATGGCTGCATTACCACTTCACTGTGCACATTGATCAATCGGGTTTTTCATTCGGGTCTTACAATACATAGCGTGGTACGGAGACCTCATCCTGTAGAGCAAAGATCTCCGGAGCTTCGAAACGTGAGCATCGACTTACATGTCTCGTGGTGCCATGTAGCGATTGCCCCAATCATCTAGGTTCATAGCATATAAGGCATGGACTTGACCCCATCCGATGAAGAGATTACAATACGCAGAAGAAAAATACTGTTGTAGGAGCCTGCCCATGATCCCGCCGGTAGTTGCCACACCAGGTGTTGACGTCAGGGCAGGTATAATCTAGGCCCCACCTACCTCGATAGTACGTCTATAGCACGCGTCCATGTTGTCATCCAAAAGGCCTTATATGAAGACTCACGTGCGGGTCAAGAGTGTGGCCAGTCAAGGAGTGAAATCGAGTAATGGTTTGGTTAACAGGTACCGTTAGGATTCACTCCATTCTCCCACCCACTTTCTTATCCACTCGTTTTTGATCCCTTCTAACATCCTGAGTCTCGGACTACACTCCATAGACTCTGTCAGTGCAAGCCTACTGCTACTCTCATCCTCATCGCCCAGCATACTCTCGTAGAAGTCCAAAAGCTTAACAGCTGGAGTCTCACGGAGCAGAGTCTCAAGCTCGCCATCCTTCATGGAACCACGATTACCAGTCCTGTCCTCGATGCTCTTGCGCACCTTTTGTAACCAGACATTCATATATACCACTTCTGGAGGGTTCCTGCTTCTGCGCGCCAGTTCATCGATGACAATCGGTCTGACAGACTCCCAGGCAACTGGACGTGGGTTGGTGAGGTGGTAGACCCGCGCCTTCCCATGCTCGTTATCCGGAGCGTCTCCTGGAAGTGCCAGCTCCACTATAATCTCCGCGGCGTGATCGATAGGGATCCAGTCAACAGTGTCGAAAACCTTTCCCAAAGAGTCAGGAATCGCGCCTATGTGCCGCGAACTGATTATCAAGCTAGGGAACCACTCGGCTTTATTCCATACGCTCCTGTGGAAGACGGCTCCGGCTATCTGGCCGACACGAACGAACGACATCTGGTTGGTCGATAATCTCTGCGCAGCATAGGCGAGCAGGTTCTCACATACATACTTGCTCTCCGCATAGCCGTTGGGGCCCGGAGCGACGTCTGCCGCTATTACCTTTTCGGGTATCGCAGAGGAAGTACTCCGGTAGGACATGACTGAGCTGATGGAGGAGATGAAGAAAAGACGGGCTGACGAGGTTGCGTTTGTGCTGAAGTGTACTAGGTTGATGAGACCATCGAGTTGTGGACGGAAGGATGGAAGAGAGAGGTTGAAATTGACGGGCCAGGCATTGTGGATCACCGATATCACCGTGCCTAGCAATATTTGAAAGATGTCAGGCGGAAGACCCAATTGATGTTGAGATACATCTGCGCGCAAGAAGGTCACTCGAGATGAGTCTACCTGTGCTGGTAGGCCGTAAGTCTTGTTCCGTTCCGCCTGTAGCGAACAGCCGTCCGAGGCTCGGTTCAGGCAGTACACATGTTTCACGTGTGGGTTCTCGAGGAGGCTGTGCAAGATATGGCAACCCAGAGCGCCTGTGGATCCTGTTAGGATGATATTTTCGCCCCACACAGCTTCCGCTGCACTTGGTCGCATCACCATCCGGTCTATCATCCCTTCGTACTCTTTCAGGATACTCATTCTAGTTTGTAGACGTTGTCTCTCTTTCGAGTCTCGAGAGACCTGCTGCTCATTCGGAAGCCGAAGCAATGTCGAAGCAAAGGCCATGATGGACGGATTGGTGTACAAGGTGCTCAGAGCCAGGTCAGTGAACCCTAAGCGTTGTCTGATGTTTCGCGTCAAGGTGATGGCCTGCAATGAGTCCATCCCTCGAGTGAAGAAGTTCTGCGACGAGTCCATGTCTTCCCACTTGGTCACGGCCAAGATCTCATCTCTCACGAATCGGGTCATAGATGAACTATCAAAGGTATCCAGGCCCACTGCCTCTCCACTCTTCCTGATGGGCGAAGACAGCATGTCGGCGTCAGCATACAGCGCATCGATCTTGTCGGCATACTGCAGCAGTGTTCCTGCCCGCTGGACCGTACCTTTTGCGGCACGTAGCATAGGCTTATCAGGGTCCGTGAATAGAATGTGAGTCTTTGCAATACGAGCATGCGACGGTGCTTCTTGGTTGGCTTCTTCAATACTGGGCCAAAACTTTTCGATTAGAGCCGCTCTCTGAATCGGCAGAAGTTCCATGCCATCACTAGCTGTCTCAAGTAGCAATGCTGCCTGGAATCTTTGAGCGCCGATGACCAAGGCCGCAGTGATGTGAGGGTTCCGCGAGCTTACATGCTGCTCCATAGAGATGGGATTGGTCTTCTCGCCATTAAGGAAGACGATGATGTCGTCAGCTCTCGCTCGCCAGCACCAAAGATCACGTTTTTCAGGATCTGGATGGCGGACAAAGAGATCGCGGCTCGCGTATTCTTGAGCCTGTGGGAAGATCGTGAAGGTAGGCTGCCGTTTGGCTATAGCGGAGTCTCTTTTCGCATAGAGTTCGTGGACTCCATCCGTGACGTGCCGCATCTCGATGCCGAGGTCAGGATGGAATTGAACATACTTCCAATCTTGTGGCTCGCGATGTTCAATTGATAAGATGTTGGGAGTTAGACCCAATTCAGATGCACCGAACTGATTGAAGAGCTCAATCTTCGAAGCAACGACATCGCCGATCGCTTGAGGGAGGTCGCCACCGCAGAAAATGATAGCCTCCAGATGCCTCGAACAATATGCCAAGAGCTCTGGATCCTGGCTCAACTCCTGTACAATCGAGGGGACGATGAATGCGATATCTGCGGGAGTCTTCTTCAACCCTTCGACTAGACCTTTGGCAGTGGAAATTGCGCCTGAGATTGGTGCGATCATCACGGTTCCGAATGAAATAGCGTTGAAGAGGTGGCTCACGAGATATGCGCCCTGATGGACTGTCAATTTCAAGATCACTTTCCCTGTTGCTGCACAAGTCTTCAAGTGGATGGTACATACGTGAAAGGGTGGAAAGGTAATGAATACTCTTTTCCCTTGAATCATACGATCTTGGCTTTCAAAGCCTTTGGGTGGTTCTAGATTCATCATTGCAGTGTTGGTAGCCGCAGTAGCGTGAGTGTATACAAGAGGTTTTGGTAACCCCGTCGACCCGGACGTATGTCTGTCACTCTAGTGAGCTTTCCGAGAACGTGTACTTCGTTCTGGAGAACTGCCTACACAACAAAGAAGGGTAAAGACAGCGTCTCTGAGAAGTCACTCTCGAATGGAAAGTGCGCGTGACTCGGTTGCAGTAAATCATCGACGGTAGGTACTGGCACCACTTCCAGCTGATGAACAGCAAGCAAAGCAAGCACAGGGGGCGGTTTTGGTTCGGGCATCAGTATCTTCTTGCAGTCTAGCTGCTCGAGAAGGTTGATATGAGCAGCAATGCTGTTTCGAGGTGAGGTAAGAAACATCTGATTTCAATCAATCTCCTATCTTCTCACTTATGGCAGAAGCGTAACACACCACGTAACCGGCTTTTGCAGCTCCAAGAATGAGAGCTGGATATCGAAGGTCATTCGGCCCGATGTAAGCCAGTACCTCGTGGTTCTGTCCGGGCCCCAGAGTCCTGTACAGCCACCACGCAATTCCGTTAACGGCGTTTGCGAGGTCAGCGTAGGTGATCCGGCGATACCCTTGCTCGTACTCGAGACAGGATACGGGATATTCAGAGTAAAGCGCGTCAGGATGCGTGGAACCTCGATGATCAACAATATGGGGTACCAGGGCTTCGGTTATGCGTGGGATGCCCGCATTGTGTGCTGGGGAAATCTTCATGGCGGTTATATTGGTGAGCGATAGTGTCCTCGCCCGTCCTTCCGAGCCACAGCGCTTCAATTTAGAGATCTAGGGAGTTAGTAATACGAGAGAGTGTGTCTTGTGCACTAGGGCCATGATTAAATCAGAGAAGCCCGTTGCAGCGACTTACATTAGACTACGTATGCAAAAACCTAAGTGGCGACATGCATAATCTTTCATCGTGGAGACACAAGCAAAGAGTAACCCAGGTGAGGCCAAGCTCATTGTGGCTCTGGCAATGCAATGTGATTGCCTAGTGAGAAGCGTTGGCACGGTCCCCGTCGACAAGCGCGTTGATATGGTTGGTGGGTGCTAATGGAGGCTGAGATGCAAGCAAGAAACGCCCCGCTCCGCCCCTTACAAATATTAATCAAGGGTGAGGCACGGACAACGGTGTGGTGCACCGATATGGACTTTCGCCGTTCTTCCCCACCGGTCGCAGATTGAAGGTCGAATTTGACCGTTGCGCAGTGCATGTCCATCTAACCAGCTTTAAGGCTGGTCAACCTCTGAAGAGTTGCCTCCCACCAACTTTGTTCATCACACACGCCGGGAAGAACTTCTATTTCCAAAATCCGAACTACTCATCAACGGGCCATGGCAGCTGAATCCCTATACTCGTCTGCATACTCTGGCAACAAATTGCTGATTTTCACTGCCATCTTTGTACCTGTCCAGATCTTCTGTGTCGCATTGAGATATGTCTCTCGCTACTTGGTCGATGGCTCATGAGGGTTAGACGATATTCTTATCGTTACTTCGCTCGTTCTGCAGATGTGCCAAGCAGGCGTTAGTATTGGTGAGATTCCAAATGCCTCAATACTCGAATTAGGCATGACGTGTCCCTACATCTAGGTGCTGTAAAACACGCCGGAGTCGGTTATCATACGCCCTATCTCGAGAAAACCGACCCAGACAAGGTCGTTGTCTGGGGGAAATATCTTGTCGCAATCTCAACTCTCTATTTTGCCGGAGTCAACATACCGAAGCTTGGTATCTTGGCCCTCTATCGACGATTATTCCCTCCCAAAGGCATTCGGCTCATTGTCCATATTCTGATGGCCGTTCTGGTTGCGCTCACCATATCCACAGTCGTGACAGCCTTTGCCGCTTGCGTTCCGTTTTCTGCAAATTGGAGCCCCAAGCTTGCAAGTAAACACTGCATTGACAAGGAAGCTTTTTTTCGATGGGGGAGCATCCCAAATATCCTGACGGATATTGTCATGCTGGTGCTTCCGATTCGGGTAGTATGGAATCTGCATACCACAACACGCTTGAAGGTCGGTTTGACGCTTACATTTGTTATCGGCAGCTTGTAAGTGATTCATACACTAATTGGAGAGTACAAACTAATCCTGGGGGTTTAGCGGCCTTGTCACATCTATCATTCGTTTTGCCACCTTTTTCCAAAACAATTCCTTCATCGACGGTACCTGGACTGCCGTCGACCTTATAATATGGACTCAGATCGAAGCCGGAATCTATCTGATCTCCGCCTGCGTGATGACGTACCGGCCTCTATTGGAACGCATAGGGCGTGGACGCTGGGTGGCCAAGATAACACACAGTGCACAAAGTGGGAACAGCGGTGATATACCACTGAAGACCAGTTCGGGGCTTTCAAACCAAGGTTTTTTAAAGCTTGAGAACGATACCAAGAGTCGTTCGGATATATTGCGCACGACAAGTATCCATATCGGAGTGGAGGGACATGAAGAGTCTGGAGACAACTCTGGCATGATAACCAATGGCCGAGAGCAGAGACAGCCCTAAGGGGTGGTTATATAATACAATGTCAAACGGATAAAAAGCTTTTGCAGGATTCCTCAAGTAAGGAATTGACGACTGCGCTCTGCACGTAGAAGCTTTTGCGCCATAGCAATGATCTGAGCTACAGTCAGCCGGAGCTCGCCTGTCCATTCAAGTAGGAATCGCGATGGTGTACCAGCATAGTAGAGCCTTCTCGCTTCCTCGACATGGTTGGAAAGCAGAGAAAAGCCTCGATCCTGTAGCATTCAACGGCCCGGAGTTGTGCTCCCAAGCCCGCGGCCAGATCCAATTGTTGCGCGACACAAATAGCACAGTCGCCCTATGTGGAGCTATGCATTATTCGTGCACTTAGTCGGGCGGTGTAGCTACCGTCGTGCTTTTTCCTACTAAGCGTTATATGCTGCTGAAGTACGCTTCTTAGTCCTTCTTCTTAACATTGATCCATTCCATCGCCGCACTGCAGCAGAATGCAGCACCCGCACTAGCCGTCGACAGTATGAAGGCTCTGGTGAGTGCATAGTTGAAAGCCTGCTCCACGATACCGAGCTGCGAACTGGAGACAAAGGCGCTCAGGTTTGAAGCTCCGATGGTGAGAACTTCCTTCACGTCGATGCTTGACACGGACGATACTTGCTGCACGAAAGAAGTTGTGAATATCGACTGCCCGATGCCAATGGCTAGTGTAGGTCCAAGACTATTGCAGAAGGCAACAAGCGCACTAGCTGTGGCGAGGTCATCCTCATGAAGAACGAGCGGTACCGCGCTGAAAGCAATTTGCCGGCATAGACCGGCTCCAAACGCAGCCAAAATCTGGTAGGAAATCCACTGTCCTTTCGTGCTATGGGGACTTAATGTGAACAAGAGACCAGAGCCAATGGTGATAAGAGTAGATCCCACAAGCATAAAGGGGACATAATAGCCGACAAGAGTGATTAAAATACCGCTTATCATCGGGGTAAGAAGAAGAGCCATTAGGTAGGGTAACGTGCGAATCCCAGACTGTAAAGCAGTATTCCCAAGGACAGCTTGGAAATAGAACGGAAGGTAGTAGACGTGTACACCTATGGCCATGGATATAAAGATTGTGAAGGCGCACCCGGCGGCAGCGGTGCGTTTAAATACTATGCGACCGGGAATTGTGGCCCTAGAGATCGATTTCATTAGGTGGTCATTGGAAAGGGTGTTGAAAGAAACTTGCCTGTCTCCGAGTTTAACTTGCAGTAATGCAAAAGCCAATGATAGAAGACCGAAGCCCAGAAGACAGCCCCATACTCTTGAGTTGGACCAGGCGTATGTGGTACCTCCCCACTGTAGCGCAAGCAGTAGACATGCTAAAGCTGCGGCGAGGAGCACAGCTCCTGGAATATCCAGTCGAGCAACCTTTTGTGGTAGGGTCAAGGATAGAGCCTGTGGTGGCGGAGGAATGGCTTCAAGAGCGAATGCAATTACAACGAAAGCTACCGATCCAATGGCTTTGCAAACGTTAGCGGTCGATCAGACTCTGTGAATTGCTAGCCACTTACGCAAATTCAACCAAAAACAGAACCTCCACGTCAATTTTCGTGAGTCGGTGAAAACACCTCCAAGTAATGGACCTGCAGCAGAAGCTGCTCCATACATACTAGTCACCACTGACACGTATAGGTGCCTCTTACTCGGAGCGACTGCATGGCCCATCAGGGTCAAAGTCCCGCACCAGAGCCCACCACCAGCGGCACCGGAGATAAGACGTCCGATAATGAAGGCTATCGAGCTTTGTGCTGAAGCGCTGATGATGGATCCAAGCTCGAACCCCACGATGGAAAGAAGGTATACTATCTTGACAGGGAACAGCGTGCATAGTTGTCCGAAAGCAGGCAGGAATGCCATGAGCGTTAGGAAGTAGGAACTACCATACCAGCCCACAAGATTCAGATCTTTGAACTGAGTAGTGATTCTGGGAGTGGCCGTAGCTTTTTCAATTCAGCTTGCGCATCACAGCCACAAGATGCCGATTCCACTCACCTATTATATAATTATCAAGAGCGAGCACCAAGACTACTGCCATCAGCCCGATGGTTAGGAGAGCGAACTTGAAACCACAAGGATACTGTGGGCGATTTCCGACTTCAGCTTGACTCTTCTCGGAATTCTCGACGTCGAAGATTTCATGGTCGCTGTCCGCTGTGGGCAAGGTAGTCATCGTAATCACTCCTATAGCCTCCGGCCCAGCATGAGCTTGTTAAGATAGAAGAACTTGGCAGAATGAATAGCCCTGCAACGACGTCTTTCAATCGGAGAAAACAAGAAGTATTATTAGCCATCCCACACTGTGTGTGACCGTTGGACCGGGTCGGACACATTTTTTTTTGTCCAACCCGAGGATTCGGACAGACTTCTTCGTCCAACCCGAAGCTAAATTAATTAATTGCGCTACGCAAACTAGTTCAAATCGAGTAATTCTTTTTTTGTTTGAAAGCACGCTAAATTCTCTACAGAACGACGTAATTTTGATAAAATACGTATAAAATACAAGAAAGTTATGAATTTTTTAAAGTTTAAGGTTTTTTAAAGTTAAGCTTCCCGAGCCCGATTACTCAGCGATTCCCCCGCGAAATCGAGCCCGACGGTCAGGCTACCCACACACAACGGACGTGAATTTCCCTTTTCGATCGAGAATACGGTTAGAGGGCCTTATGCATCTGCTGTCCCCGATCGGCAGTTCAGGGCAACATCCTGCGTAACCCACAGATTATGTCCCCGTTTTCATTGGCCTACTCTACTGCAATGATGTCAGCATTCAAAAGGACCAATCAACAGCAAGGAGACTCGCTGTAGCTTCTCAAAGATCTGCTGGCGCTGCTGCTATCTGTTTGCTGGTAACCGCGACTTCGAAGAGGCGTCAGAACCAATGATGAGTGCGCGTGACTTGCCCCCCCAAGACATGGTTTGGTAAATACTTTTCAGCTCTCGCTGCCTTGTTGAGCAATTTCGAACTAGTGTGCGAGCTGAGCGAGTGGATCTCTGAAGGATTCGCAGAGATGATGTTGTGGCACGGTTTGCCTGCCGCTAGACTTACTTATCCTAACCAATTAAATGCGTCAAACGGGCGCTAGACAGCCGCTAGAGTAAATTACGAAATTTTACTTCTAGGCCGAGGCTGATACCATACGATGCTAGGCTGCATGCAAGAGCGGACGACATCCTATGCATTACGCGAGCGTTGCTACCAGAACTTCAAAACTTTCCAGTACAACCATCGGAGGGAGATCCCTGTGGATATGAGCGCTTGCTGTACCAACGAGCGTGTAGCCGCTGGCAGAGCTCCGAAGCAACCCCTCCTCGGCTCCTTCGACCACGGGCGACATCGGTGAACGCCGCGACAAACTGAGTTACACCTTGCGGGAAAAGCATGGCTGCCTTGAAGCTGACAGCAAAGCCTCCTAATGCTGCTGGGCGGAGTCTGCGACAGGATGACGGGGTTGTCAGTCAACGACAAGGTCAAGCGTCGGCCGCTTCGACACACCACACTTGATTGGATTGGGCAGGTCTTTGCCAGAGCCCCTTTCCACACGCACCCTGTCATCGTGAGCTGTCTAGCTGTAAAGCGCGAGTCACCGCTCGGCTCGTGCGTGTCTCCCATTATCAACTGCGATGGGATGGATTAAGATCTGGAGCATGCCCAGCATCGCGAACTGTGGTTCCTTCGACGACAAAGATCGTTGATGATTTGAGTTGTATGTGCAGATACACTTATGATTACCTTCTCCACCGCATGACGCCATGACAGAACAACCGCCGACTCCAATTGCTGTTGTTGGTATTGGTTGTCGCCTCCCAGGGTGCGTCACCAACACCGAAACTCTTTGGGAGTTGCTAGCTGCGGGAAAGAATGCTTGGTCACCTGTGCCGGCCAGAAGATACAATGAGGCCGCTTTTTATCATCCCAACCCGGATCATAATGGCACGAACAACCACCGTGGTGGTCATTTCTTGGAACAAGATGTAGCTGCTTTCGATGCCGCGTTCTTTGGTGTCTCTCCGGCCGAGGCAAAAGCCTTGGACCCCCAACAGCGCTTGCTGCTTGAAGTTACATATGAAGCCTTTGAAAATGCAGGTCTGACACTGGAGCAGATTCGGGGCTCGGACACTGCAGTCTATGCTGCACTGTTCACTCGAGACTACGATCGAAATTTATATAAAGACCCTCTTACCTTGCCCAAATATCAGACTACTGGAACCGGCGAAGCCATTATTTCCAATCGGATATCGTACACTTTCGATCTAAGAGGTCCTTCGATGACCTTAGATACAGGGTGTTCTGGGAGCATGGTTGCACTCCATCAGGCGTGCCAAAGCTTACGCGCCGGAGAAACAAGCATGGCAGTAGCTGCAGGCGTAAATCTTATTCTGAGTCCAGATCAAATGATAGGAATGAGTAGTTTGCAGTGAGTGGTCGTTTTTCAGCTTCGTCGACCTATACTGACTCCTGTTGCAGCATGCTCAGTGATACTGGACGATCTTACCCATTTGACTCTCGAGAGGCTGGTTACGGCAGGGGCGAAGGTGTCACTAGCGTCGTACTGAAGCGCCTTCACGACGCTCTACAAGCAGGGGACAACGTAAGAGCTATCATCCGCAACACCGCAGTCAGTCAAGACGGGAAGACAAACGGCATAACTTTGCCAAGCCAGCAAGCCCAACAGCGCTTGCAGACCTCTATCTACCGCCGGGCGGGTCTTGACCCTGGGAAAACATGTTACGTAGAAGTGCATGGTACAGGAACCGCTGCGGGTGATCGTGCTGAGCTGCATAGTATTGCGAAGTCTTTTGTGGCAACAAGAGACTAAGGACCAACGAGCCCTATCTCGGGAGTATCAAATCAAACATTGGACACCTAGAAAGCTCCAGTGGTCTAGCTGGCTTCATCAAGACTATTCTTATCTTAGAAAAGGGTCTTATTCCGCCTATGTCGGACTTTCAAAACCTGAAGGCAGGTCTTGATCTAGAAACATGGAAGATGAAGGTCAGATGATATCCGAGCTCTCAAACACCGACACTCATTAAATGTTTGTAGGTACCAACGGAGACTATACCTTGGCCAGCTGAAGTAGGCCAAGCTTCGGTAAACAGCTTCGGCTATGGTGGTACCAATGCACACGTCATCTTGGAGTCAGCATCCGAAAGTATTAGAGACATGGAAACAGGAGAGATCACGCTGCTGGCCACGGCAATTGGCGTCTCGACTTCCAAGAAGCAGTTCGGCAAAGACTGCCTGCCGGGGCCGGCGAGCAAGAATGGCATCACACCGGCCGAGGCCGTACCTTCTCGGCCAGGCGGAGACATCGAGAATCCTCTCCTTTTCGTTCTGTCAGCGTCTTCAGAGCAGTCTTTACTAGAGACAGCAGCAAAGCTCCGACGCTGGGCTTTCTCTCGTATTGATCTTCCCGCTTATGAACATGCTTTGGCGTACACTCTTGCAAATCGCCGGTCCATGATGCAATGGCGGTACAGCACGGTAACTGCACATCATTCGGAGCTCATGGATGCTCTGGGGCAAAACTCCCTACAACCAATAAAAGTCGCAGAAGAGCTTCAGGTTGCATTCATTTTTACCGGCCAGGGCGCTCAATGGTATGCCATGGGGCGGGAGCTGATGTCCTTCGAATCACCCTTCTCAGCCTCCATCCAAAAATCAGATATGATATTACGAGACTTCGGTACTTCTTGGAGTCTTCAAAGCGAATTGCTTGAAAACCGAGCGACTTCGCGGATGGATGAAAGTCAGATCGCACAGCCGGCGAGCACCGCCCTTCAGATTGCACTAGTGGACCTTCTTGCCAGCATCAACATTAGTCCAAGAATGGTGCTTGGCCATTCTAGTGGCGAAATCGGTGCTGCCTACGCTGCTGGCATAGTATCTCATGAACAAGCCCTAAGATTATCATACTGCCGCAGTCAGATTGCCAGTATCTGTAAGAAAAATATTTCAAGCAGGGGTGCTATGCTTGCTGTTGGCCTCGGCGAAAGAGAAGTCTTGCCCATTCTGACGAATCTAAGTAACGGCCTTGTTGAAGTGGCCTGCGCCAACAGCCCTTCAAGTACGACTCTCTCTGGGGACGAACCTGCGATTGTCGAGATCGAGAAAGTTCTTAATGGACGACAGATATTTTGTAGAAGGCTGAATGTGGACATTGCGTATCATTCTCAGCACATGCGGCAGGTGGCAGATCAATATCGTTGCTTATTGGGCAACGTGAAGGTGCAAGTTCCACGGGATGATATTAAGTTTTTGTCAAGTGTTACTGCGAAGCAAAAGGTAGGGAACTTTGATACAGCATACTGGATCGAAAACCTTGTCTCCAAAGTCCGTTTTCGCGATGCCCTGGGTGAGTATTGCCGGAATCAAGCAATGCTGGCCCGAACGACAAGTCAACCGACAAACGTTTTTGTCGAAATTGGTCCGCACAGCAGCCTAAGCGGTCCAATACGACAGACCCTCACATACGCCTCTGATGATCTCAAGTATCGCTATCTTCCAACTCTAGAAAGAAACCGTAATGCTCTGCGTAGCATTTTGATGTTAGGAGGAAAGATGTGGGAAATGGGACATCAAGTCAACATTGGTGCCGCCAATTCGCTGACCGGGATCAACGGCAAACGACGTGTTTTACAAGACCTACCTAATTATTCATGGGACCACTCCAGAGCATACTGGTGTGAATCTCGGCTGAGTCGAGAGCACAACCAGCGGCAACATCCCTACCATGAGCTTCTGGGTGCGTACATGCCGGGCATGAACTCCATCGCGCCGAGCTGGCGATATATTATTGATCTGGGTACGTTACCCTGGCTTGCAGACCACGTAGTCGATGGTCAAGTTACATTCCCAGGTGCAGGCTACATCTGCATGGTGGTTGAAGCAATTCACCAACTCACCAGAGAGAAGCAGCCGCCACAAGAGTTCTCCAAAATTATACTACAGGACGTCAATTTCTTGAGGGCGCTAATTGTTCCGCCAGCCCCTGCAAAGGTGGAGTTGCAGATTTGTCTCCAGGCTGGTCAATCTGCTGATACCAATTGTTATACATTCCGTATCGTTGCTCTCTCATCAGATGAAGTCTGGCATGAACATTGCCGGGGCCAAACCACACTTGAGCTGGATAACTTGGCCGACAGAAGTGAGAGCGAACTTGCCGAAACTGGTAGCAGTACTGTGTCCATTGGGAAGGGGGCACAAGATGAGATACCTGTCAACTGCTCGCGTGATCTAAGCTCCATGGAGATATACCAAGGCCTACGTGTCGGCGGTAACCTCTATGGTCCCTGTTTTGCGGCCATACAGGCGCTGCGAGTTTACGAGACAGAGGCTGTTGGTCGCGTTCGAGTTCCCAATATCGCGGCTGTCATGCCTTGTGACTACCAACAACCCCATGTTATCCACCCAACGACTCTAGATGCTATCATGCACTCTGCATTGCCATTGTACGCACAAACCGGTGGTCAAGGTTCTATCATGCCAGTGTCAATACGTCACATGGCTATATCTCTCGAATTGCGGAACGATCCAGGGCAAGAGCTAATTGCAACGACCATCTTGGGCACTCACGACTTACGCTCAGCCAGAGCCGGCATTACCGTCATCGGGATAGGCGGGCTGCCAAGGTCTGAAGCACTGCTGACCATTTCGGATTTGCGGATCTGCAAAGTAGGAAATGCAGAGCGTACATCTGCATCGGGACTTTCTCCGTCACATCATATGAGTTACCGGATGATCTGGGAATCGGATGTTGAGCTTAGTTCGCTTTCAATGGCTAAGCCAGCTGTGGTTATGTCGAGAGCATGTTTCTTGAGACAACTCCGTTTCAAGTACCCGACTCTTTCCGTGCTGCATCTTGGAGTTGGAAGCGCAGAAGACATAGCTTCGAATCTTCAAGTACTCGTCGATGGATGTTTGCCTATTCCCGTGTGCTATCATGCTGTTAGTGAGACAGCAGAGTCTTCAGAGCGGTTGAGGAGCCTTTTCAAGCCTGGTAACAGCTGGCTGAGCTTCAAAAGTCTGGACGCTACACAAGATCTGACTCAACTACAGCGTAATGGAGACACATATGACGTAATAATTTGCGCTGCTCTGCAGAAGTCATTGGCTTGGTCCGAGGATATGATGAAGACTATGCGGAATTTGCTAAGGCCCGATGGAAGACTGATGGCCAGTTTCGAGAATTCAAGAGCACCAAAGAGGGACGAGTTGCAACAAATTCTACTGAAACATGAATTTGGCGATCTTGCATGGTTTCGCGAAGCTGACCTTGACGGAGCTCGAAACGAGGATGCTAACACCGGCATTACCCTTGTGTCTAAATCCGTTGACATCCATCCCCAAGTCTTTCCGCAGCCCGTCCAGATTGTCGCCGAAGATGGGCTGAAAGCGTTCGCAGTGACCCTACGCGCCATAATCGACTATGAAGGTATCGAGGCGCGTTTGTCTACATGGAGCTCGCTCAATGGTCTGAGCAAAGCGGCCTATATTATCATTGATAATGGACAGAGTCCCATGTTAGTAAGTCCAAGTGCGGACCGCTTTAAACGCATTGCCACTATTATGGGGTCCTCGTCTACAGTACTATGGATAAGTCTTCAAAGCAGTGTTGAAGCTGCTCGAAATCCCGAGAAAGGTCTGATCAGTGGTTTTGCTCGCAGCGCCTGTGCAGAGAATGAGAAGCTGAGATTTGTTCATCTTGATGTGCAAGAGGCTATTGAGCACTGCATGCCAGACTTGGCGCAGAAGGTCACCAAAATATTCTCGATGGCCTTGTGAAGCAACGAAGGAGCTGAGCCTGTTGATGAGCAACAATACATTTACCGGAGTGGTCAAGTACTCATCCCTCGACTTGTACCAATCGAAGCAGCCAGTGACTGGAGACTACTTTCGGAGGTAGACTCAAGCTTGGCACGCCATGGCAAGGCTTTGGAAGACGAGATTGGGCCTACTGAAATTGAAATTGCGGTTAGGGCGCACTCTCTTACAACGGCGGACAATAGCGCAGGGCTCGTTAGTTCATCTCACAGCTCAAGTACAGGGATTCAAGGTTTCGCAGGCTATGTAAGCGCCCTAGGCTCCAGTGCGTCGAAAAGCTTCCAAACAGGCCAACGTGTCTGTGCATGGACAACAAGAGGCAATCAATACGCAACAACCTCGCGTATCGTCTGCACGCAGGTGGTTCTCCTACCAGACTCGATTCCTATGGCCGTTGCGGCCACTATACCCAGCAATTTCGCGAGTGTATACCATGTTTTAATCGACATTGCAGGGCTAAGAAAAGATCAGAGTGTATTGATCCATGAAGCAGACAGCGATGTTGGACAGATCGTCTGCTCGATTGCGCGCCATGCTGGAGCGGTCGTACTTGCGACAGTCTTATCAGGGTCAGCGATGCTGATGCTATCGGAGAAGCTCAAGCTCCCGAAAGAAAATATCTTCTTGGTTCGACCAAACAATTTTCAGCGACATCTTTTAGAGAATCGAGTCGACAAAGGTGCAGATGTAGTCTTCAATTCTGCGTCCACCGATTCAGGACCCGGTATCTGGGATTGTATTGGCGTCATGGGAATTTTCGTCCAGTTTAGGCATTCGAGTAGCCAAGAAGTATGCTCCCACGTCTCGTCACCTTTGAACAAGACCGTCACAATCGTCGCTTTTGACCCTGCGGTGCTTCTTGTACGGAATCTCGAGCGACTGCCCGTGTTGATAGAAAGTGTCATATCGATGCTCCAAAATCAGGATCCAGCTACCTATCCGTCCGCGAAGAGCGTCGTGTTTACCGATACTGAAGAGGTTTCTAAAGCAAAGAATACCATAAGCCAAAACCAAGGTGCTGTGTACGATGTGCACAAGCATAGTCGAGCCAAGGTCCTTGGTATTGCGGATCCAGCGCTTCATTCAACGGAATATCAACTTGATAGTAGTGCAACATATGTCATTGCTGGGGGTCTAGGAGACCTTGGGCAGAAATTATGCCGCCTTCTCGCCAAACGAGGTGCCAAAAACATCTTGATTCTGTCACGGAGGCCCACCAGTCAAGAGCAAAGACAATCTCTCCAAGACGAACTTCGGCAGGCATCAAGAGACGTTCAGATTTACACTACGGCTTGTGATATTTCTAACAGATCCGTTGTCGAGGAAGCAGTAACGCGCCTTCGGCAGGATGGTTTGCCGCCAGTAAAGGGTATCATACAGTCTGCCGCGGTTCTGCAGGTAAGTCCACCTAACCTCACCGATAATGTGGTGTGCGTGATCTCATCTCACCCCGTGCGGTTATAGGACTCAGTGCTGGAGCGAATGACACTGGAAGATTTTCTTGTCCCCTTGAAAGCAAAAATGGACGGTACACGCAACCTCAATGAAGCGTTTCGAGACTCACCTCTTGAATTTTTTGTTTTGTTATCCTCCCTCAGTGGTCTTGTTGGTAGCAGGGGACAAGGAAATTACGCAGCGGGAAATACTTATCAGGATACCTTTGCCATGAACCGCAATATATCAGAGACGAATTTCCTATCGATCAACCTTGGTATGATAGAGAGCAGTACTGCTTACGGTGGCCCAGAAGGTCGCGCTCGCTCTCAAAACCTCCTTAGACAAGGCTGGTATCCAGTGAAAGATGCTGAGCTGCTCAATGTTTTAAGTTATGCAATGTCCCCGGAAGCGCGCAAGGAAGCACTTGGACAAGTAGCGATAGGCATAAATGGCGCATCGATCGCGGAGGCTGCGCATCCGACGCCTACAATGAAGAGTGCAATGTTCGTCCACGTGCGCAGCTCCTCTGGCAAGCATGATAAGGATAGCTCCGAGGACAATGGCGTCCGTCTCAAGGATTCCGTTGTGGGTGCTGACAGTGTCGACGAAGCAAGCCAGATCATCGCTGCAGCGACAGGTCGTCATCTAGCTAGTCTGATAGGACTGGAACCTGAAGCGATAAGCCTTCTAAAGCCCGTGGTAGACTATGGTGTGGACTCTTTGACGGCCATTGAGCTCAAAAATTGGATCTCCCATGAGTTTGCTACGACCGTCCACGCTTCCGAGATACTCGATGAGCCTAGCCTGAAGACCCTTGGCAAGAAAGTGGCATCAAGATCCCAACTAGTCTCCAAATCTTCGAGCGGTAACCCAGGGTCACAACTCACAGATCACACCACTTCTAATGGTCATAGCTCAACACAAATGCCAGTCGTCTATAGTGGTAATAGAGGTGGCAATGCAGAAACTGCGCTTCCCAAGCTTCCTCTGCCAGATTTACCTGACACGTTAGGATTTTACTTGGATAGCGCTCGGCCTTTTCTCACCAACGAGAACTTCACACATACCTCGCGCGTTATTAGTGAGGTTCAAGCTTCTCAGTGCCGAAATCTTCAGGAACGACTCGAGCTTCGTCTTCTAGATCCCCAGGTCGACAACTGGCACTTCGACTTACAAATCAACGGCATGTATTTGAGAAGACGTGCTCCTATCCACCCATACGGTACTTTCTACGGCAGTCACCTCCCCACTATTGAGCCACATAGTCAAGCAGGACGCGCTGCCATCATTGCTGCATCTGCTTGGCAATTCAAACAAAATCTGGATGCTGGGAATGTTGAAGATCAGTACGTGAACGAAGAGCTATTATGCATGGACTCGTTGAGATGGCTCTTCAACACCAATCGCCAACCCAGCAAAACCCTTGATAAGATTTGTCAATATCTTAGCAACGATTACTTAGTTGCTTTGAGAAAAGGGCATGTCTTCAAGATTATGTTTATAAGCAATGGTTGTCCCGCCACTCATGCCACTCTCAAGGCAGTTTTTCAGAGCGTTCTTGAACGATCGAACGCAAGCTTGCCCGCGGTAGCTACACTTACCGCCAGCGAGCGGGATAGCTGGGCAGTGCTTCGAGCAAAAGTCATTTTAGCTAGTACGGAAATTCGTGCACTGATTGACATGATAGAAACTGCAGCTTTTGTTGTCTGTCTTGACGACGAGTCGCCCAAAACGCCATCACAACGTTGCAATCAACTACTTCTCGGCAATCCTGCCAACCGCTGGAGTGACAAAAGCTTACAATTTGTAGTATGTCAAAATGGCGTCTCCGGATATGTCTGCGAGCATACAATGCTCGATGCATTGTCAGTCAGGCCGCTAAATGCCTTTATCACAGATGCTATTACAGGTATAAAACCCTCTTCAGAGGTCGCAAAGCCTAGCAATGGGTATGAAGAACTCGTAGAACAATACCGTTTCACGACGGACAACTGCATCGATGAGGAAATTGTGCGAGTCAAGGAACATTTCGACGCAACCTATTCCCCAGCTGAATTCATCCGCTTCGACGTCCCCATTCTGAACAATGGTCTTCTTCGCGCTCATAAGATACCGTCCAAGTTCGGCTGCCAGCTTGCAATCCAACTGGCGTCCTACCTCCATTACGGGCAACAGTATCCCTCATGGGAAACAATCACGACGATGACGTTTCGAAAAGGCCGTCTCGACTGGATGCAAGTCGTCTCTCCGTCGATGGCAGCCTTCTGCAAATTAGCCGCTAGATCCAATACTGCCATAACAGACAGTCTTCGCTTGCTTCGCGAAGCAGCGAAAGCCCACACAAGTACAATGACAAGAATTATGCGCGGTCGCGGCTTCGCAGCTCATCTTGAGGCGTTAAGAGAAGCTATTCTTGAAGCCAATGAAGAGCTGCCCAACCTGTTTACGGATCCGACGTGGGACATGATGCAAGTGACGAGCACGAGGAAGATAAAGACTGACGCTTCGGAAGGCTTGATGGCACAGGAGGCTGGCTTCTTCATGCCGGACCCGGAGAGCGTGTGGGTGCACTATGAGATTGGGAGCGAGGGGTGTCTCTTCTTCGTGCAGGGCGCTGTGGGTCTTACGGAATCCTACTGCGAGGCTTTGATGGCTGCTGCGGAGAGGATCAAGGATATTTTAGACTTTGAGCATTGAGATCATTGGCGTAGTATAAATTCACATTTTAGTTAGAAGGGAGTGACCATGGGAAAACTGGCCGATGTGAATCCTCGATCCACTCACCGAACGCGAGCGCATATGCTTGACCCCATCCAACGTGCATGTGGGGTAATCTGGTTAATGGCGCTTCACGGCCAGTGGGGCCTGCAGCGGGACCTGATCGTAATGTCGCATTCATGATCCTTGTTACACCATTGGCCCTGCGAACATTCATCCATCGGCGAAGGACACCCAAACTACATCAAAACTATCTCAGATCAATTCTTGCCAGCTCCAAGATCTTGTGTTGACCTGCAATTCGAATAGATACTTCTCGAAGATATAGCGATGACATCTGGATCCTGCCGTATTTCCCCTCTCTCGTTCCTTTTCGCTCTCCTCTTCCTGTCAATTTCCTACGGAGTCGTCCCTTTTCCAGGAAAACACAATCCCCTGCTTCATGTGCTGACGTACCATCAGTCTGCGGCTCGATTCGCATTGTCTATGACGGCACTCTGCAGTTCAAAGCCCTCTGCCATTGCTCCGACTGCCGCAAAATCAGCGGCAGCGCATACAGCACGAATCTCTTAGTCCCCGCCTCAGCTTTGAGACGGGAGTCCGGGCAGCCCAGAATGTATACGAAGGAGACCGACGAGGGCAATCGGTTTACTAATTTCTTTTGCGGGGAGTGTGGAAGTACGATTTGGAGAGAAAGCACGGGATTCCCGGTGAGATATTTGAGGGCGTTGTCTCGACTTGGTATCTACAGGGGCTGAACGGCTGATGATAGTGGTGCTAGGGGCTTAAGTTTTTCAAGGAGGGATGTTTGGAGACGATGAGTGGTGACAAGCCGACGATAGAATTCTATCATCATAAGAGGGCGAAATGGGTTGAGAAGATTGAAGGGGCTGAAGAGAAGTAGACCTTTTTTTGAAGTCAATGGATTCCATCTCAGATACCATCAATTCATCCATAGTACTTCATAGCCAGGGGGTTATATGTTCGCGTGTCAGGGTTTAGGGCTTAGGGTTTATTTGGGTAAGAGCTGGGCAATATAATGTGAACCCTAAACCCTGACACGCTAACATAGTATGACCCCCCGGATCGGAAGTACCTACCACACATACCTTAGATTCATTCATCCCTAACAAATGGTACCTTCAAAATGGCCGATCACCTGTATTCTATGTACAGGCAGTAGGCTTCGGGAAGACCTTGGCCACTTATAAAAAGTCACACCCAACTTCTTTGCAGTACTCAGTCACCGTGCTGACATCAATCCCTCGGGGGAGATCTAGCCCGCTAGCATAGAGACCAGCTTTCAAAGCACTCAGTCATCAACAACACCCAGCTTACTGCGTAGCACCCTCAGTACTATCACCAGAAGTCCTCCGTAAACACCTCCGCAAACACCTTCTCCAGCACCAAAGGCAGCTTCACAAACGCCTCCTACATTGCCTCCTACACCACTTGCAACCCCACAATCTACTCCTCCACCTTCGTCGGCCAAGAAAGCCTCAAAACCAGCTCCGCAAGAACGACCGTGTATGCCTGTATCTGTGCCTCCTACACCACAGCCTACTCCACCGCGAAAGCTTGCATCTACACCTCTGACCCCTACGCTTTCACAACTACGAACGCCGATTCTGCATCATCGGAAACCTCACCAAAAGCCGCCTACATACTACAAATGCTGCTTCACCATAGACGACCTCTTCCGTATTCTTGGCACCAAGGAAAAGCCTCGGCAGAAGAGCATAAAAAGCTCAACCAATCTTAATAACAAGGGAGGTGCCAACTCCAGTCGATCATTGGGGAGTGAGGTCTTCCAGCTGTATATTGCAGATCTGAAACACTTCGAACAAACGGCAGAAATCCGAGATACACCTCACAATAAAGTGCTGCCAAGAGTTGGCGAGAATGAAATTGTGGATAGTGTTCTGTAACGGTTAGTCATACCCCAAAGGGGCTGTATCGTGTGTTGTCGAATCGGAGTATGTTCAGTACGGATAAGTAAAACATCCAGCAAGTCTGTCAATCGCAAGACTGGCTGAAGGATTGTGATGCCTAGATTCTGTCATAGCTACTTGACCACTTCACTATGCTCATTGTCAACCGGTCTTCGGGTTCGAAGTAATTCCGATAGCCGATATGGTCATAGACGCTATATTCGGTACAAAGTAGCATGATCGCTTTGTTCTCCTACACTCCCCGGCTATTACGTGAACTGTCTTCTGCTAATAAAATCAATTCAACACAATTCCCCCCTTATTTTTGATCAACTCTTTTGCGAGTGTGTTGTGGCTTTGTTTCAATAGTTCACACATAAATATGGATCATCAGACGTTCCGGGTATATCTGATACTTTTTCTAATCAAAACCAAGCAGGGAGGACTTTTCAAGAGTCGAATCACGCAGGATCACCTATCAACTAAGGCAACAGCTTTCTAAGCTCTTTCGACCTGATTATCAGCGATATCCTTGTTGCCGCCCTGAACGATGTCACTACAACCATCGACTCGACTATCTATTAGTCATGTGGTACACCATATCCATGTACCATTTCCTGAGAGATTGGCCACAGGCTCCTAGCGAGCTTCAAATGTCGTCGTCGGAAGTAGTCGCATGGCTTGTCATATACGTTTTGGTCATAGCGATGCAAGAACTCATGTTCAGGAAGTGGATCCTACCTTTGGTAATTCCTCCGGCCAGGTCCTTCTTTAGCTCCTGCTACCTTGTGGTCCAAAAGGAGGTCATTCCTTCAGCCATGTCCTTCTTGAATCCCTGCTCCCTTGTGGTCAAGAGGGAGGTCCGTCTAGTAAGTAGCCTTCAATTCTTGCCGGTGTTAGGTCAGGCATTCTAATCGGCACGGCAGGAAAAGTATCGAAGAGGTTGCATACCTATGAGGATTCCACCAATTGCCGCGATTCCCGTCATCAATTGGAATGTCGCAGGATTTCCTTCAGCACAATCGGTTAGGATGTGTAACGAACCACGAACGACGGTCAAGTTCAACCACATATCATTACCAGGCGAGATTAGGGATATCATTGCTCGGCTGGCCTTGGGTCATGGAAAGATATTTCTACGACCGGTTGGTGAAGCAAAACACTACCCTTTCCAGATATTCCACTGGAACCGAAGGTCTGCATCCAAAACTCCTCGATCCTCAATTCGGTCCCACATGAAGAAGATAATCGAAATACTCTTTGCATCCCTGGTTCGGCATACATTGAGATACCTGGACCTTGAGCCGACCTTCACTCGACCTATGGACTCCACGGTTGGCTTATTGACCGCTAGCCGACAGACTTATGAGGAAAGCTACTCCTACTACTGGGCCGGAAACACATTCTATCTTCCTCGGGGCCCTGTAAGCCACTCCAAACTCTACTGGCGATCCATCCAACCCCAACACAAGGCTTTAGTCACACCGATTGCAATCCAATTCTCAATCGCCGACTTGACACCAGAAGTCCTCGATCATATAGAGCAGTATGCTCGTAAGAACCCTCACCGCGGGAGACGGGACGGATCTCCCCCCGAAGAATTCCACAGTGGCTGGGAATACTACGTCAATGCAGCCCTAACGTTCATCTGGGCCAGAAAACTCCAGTGGGTTCAACGCTGGGAGAATTTGGAGAGAGTGAGGCTCGAGGCTCCTGGCAAACCGCCTATAGAGCTCAGAGGGGAGGAGCTCCAGGTTGCGCTACGCGGTTCTGGTCGACTAATTGACAAAATACCGAACCCGGCCCTGGGACCAGGTGATAGCACCCTTCCGGACGTGAGAGCCTGGCTCTTCTTGCGCCAAGCAGCCGCAGAAGCGCGTCGTAGCTCGCATGCTACAATTGCCACCAAGGGATGGCGGCTGTTCAAAGAGGATATAGCTCAAGCGATGAAAGACGAGTCTCGAGACTGTTGAACCGGGGAAGCTGTCGGACTAAGGTTGATGGACACCGATGAAGTGTTTCATGGAACACACTCACCCTAAGAAATCAACCTTCTACGGAGGGATTGCAACACTTAGGAGCCTGCTTTATAGATGTAATTGATTTCTATAGATCAGCAGTAGTCAATGATAGATCGAGACTTCTTTCTATCGACCTGAGTTTCTCTTGAGACACCCTAAGTTTCTCTTGAGACAGCCAAGGTGAATTTTCCAGTCAAACACTGCGGAGGCTGACGTTGATTTGATTCCCTCCATTAACCGGTCATGCTGGACTGTAACCGGGAGAAATTCATGGCGTAGCCGCAAAATTTGCACGAGCTGTTATAATAAAGCATCGACGTCTCGAAAATTCAACAGCAGAAGCATCACCAATAGTTTCACTAACTAGCCCAAGTTTTGTCATACTTGATGTAAAAATCTACCCTTATCTTTGCCGACAAAGCCAACGAGTGTTGGTAAAGGGATGCAATATCAGGATCATTGATACATTGATTATCCAAACCAAGTGTCGTCATCATGTTGAATCGCTACTTCCAAATTAGGTGCTCTTTCCAATTTGAGCGAGCGCCTGTGTGTCGCTTGTATAAGATCAGGAGTACTCTGACGGAGAAGTCGACAATCATATTAGATTCCTCTGTTATCATCCTCACTTACAAATATATTTTTCATAAAGTTTGATATATTTGGATTTATCCCAAACTTCATACTAACTCTCACGATTGTAAATAGACATTATTGATCGATTCTTAATATAGTTTGAGACGAAGACACAACGATTATTATAACGATCATTATATTTATGACGAGAAGATTTAGCTAACAAAACGAGTATATTGAGCAAGTAACAAAATTATTTATCGTCGTTGTCTCTTAAGATTGCTATTTCTTCATTTGAAGAAGTTTAAATAAATAAACTCGAATTATTAAACTAACTCTTATAATAGACTTAGATCAAGTTTTCGAGCAATTTTCAACATCGACAACATATCTTTAAAGATAAAAAATTCTATCTTAATTGTTTTCTTTATTATCTTTTATTGAACAATGTTAATAATTATTTGAACAAATTTTATACAAGATTATTCGCACATGTGAAAGACTAAGATTTCGTAATATTGCAATGTTTTTTTTATACAAGTTTACTCTTCTTTATCGTAAGTATATATATAATATTAAGATTCTTATATTATGTTATTAAGTCAAATTTAAATTGAAAAAGAGCGACAAATTGTTTATTTGCAATTTCTTACAATTGATGCATTAAAACAAACAAAATAATAAATAACTCTAAATATAATCTTTTAAAAACAAAGTTAAATACATAACTTTATCGAAAAAATTACGAATTTAAATCATGAAACATGTATTTATGTTAAAAAACGTATATTTTTCACAAATAAAATCTACTATATTTAAATATATTATTAGATTATTTTTTAAGTCGCTAAGCAAAAAAAAATTTCGTAACAAATTTTAAAAAACATTCGAATAATCGAAATAATTTTAAAAAAACATTATTGTTTACGAAATTTTAAATATGCATTTTAAAAAAAATCTTTTTATATTTTTCTTTTAATGCATTAAAAGATAGACGACAACTTCTAAATAACAAGAAATTAATATATAAATTTTAATTATTAGCAACGAACAAAACTATTATGTGCGAAAAACAAACATTTTTTTAAGATCAAAACATTTTCTACTTGCTACGTAATAACTTTAAGATCGTTAAGTATTATTTTAATAATGTACGTTATAAACATAAGACGTTAATTCGTTGCATTAACATTTAATTCTTGTTTCAAAATTTAACATCTTTAATTCTTAAAATCTTAAAGACGTATATTTGTGTTTATTTAACAATGTTAAGACGTAGAATAAAAAACTCTTACAATTGTAAATAAATATTATTGATCAATTCTTAATATAGTTTAAGACGAAAACACAACGATTATTATAACGATTATTATATTTATGACGAGAAAATTTAGTTCACAAAACAAGTATATTAAGCAAATAACAAAATTATTTATTGTTGTTATTTCTTAAGATTGTTATTTCTTTATTTGAAGAAGTTTAAATAAATAAACTCGAATTATTGAATTAACTTTTATAATAAACTTAAATTAAATTTTCGAATAATCTTTAACGTTGACAATATGTCTTCAAAAATAAAAAATTCTATCTTGATATTACGTTAATATTTTCGTAAAAGATATTAAAGAAAATTATGCTATTAAAGAGATTTGTAAACGTCTTTAGACAATGTAAGCAATCATTTAATAACAAGAGTTGCAACTATAAACAATTTTATATTTAATAAATTTTTATAAGTAATTTAATGAATTAAAGTAACAATAAGTAAAGACTTAAGATAAGTTGAACACAATTTATAAAAAAGTCGTATTTCTAATTTCTATATATTAAGAAAATATAAATTATTTGTTTTGTTCGTTTATTAAACATAGCAAATATAATTGTTCGCAATGTTTGTTTATCGAACATATTAAATATTATGTTCGAAATGTTTATTCGTCGAATATATTAAACACAATAATAGATTTGTTCGTAACGTATAGAATTTAAATTATTAATATAATTTAAATAAACTCGTAATACTATTTCTTTTTTTTAGAGTTTTTGTTTCAAAAATTTAATGTTTTTTACAATATCTTCAAGAAAAATTAATATCAAAAATTCTTTTTTTCGTAAAAAAGATTCTTTTAACGTTTTAGATTTTGCGTATTTAGCGATGCGTTTTTATCGCAATTGTGTAATGTTTAATAAAATTTATTATGTAAGCAATGATTTTAAAAAATGTGTAAAATATGTGCGATTAAATCGTAATTATAATTTGACAATTTTGTTTACTTTAATAAAACGAATATATAAGAAACGATTACACTTAAAGAAAGAAGTATGCGAAACGCACGCTAAGCTAAGTTGCTAAAAAAAAAAACTAAATTTTCTAAAAAATAAAGAGAAAGAAATAATTGTAACAAAATAAAAGAACATCGACAATCTAAAAATAAATAAAGCGCTTTTTACTAAGTTTGTTGCAAAGACTCTTAAGTTACTATTTAATGTGTCATTTAAACAATTTTAACTTTCGATTAACTAGAATTGAGTTATTTTCTTTTTGTTTAACTTTAATAAAACTTTCTTAAAAGATTTTAATAGCAATTAAGATTTTTCTTTGACTCTTATGTATTTTTCGAAATAATTTTTTTTTTTTGGATAAAATATCTTTAATTTTTTTATTATAATATTTTTTCAATCTTATATTGTTTCTCTTCTTATAAATGAAAACAAAATGTGTTTTATAAAGACGTAATTAAATTCGCTAATTTTAACAATAAGATATAAAATATTAAAAACACTTTAACGTTCTTAAGTAAGTCGAGTTTGTAATTGATTAATTTTTTGTTTTCTTAATAAGAAACGATTTGACTTTAACATAATTTAATTTTTTGCTTAATTTCCTTGTCTTAAGATTTTTCGTAAAAACATATATATATATATATATATTTTTTTTAGTTAAGATGTCGTTTTTCGTTTTTCGTTTTAATATTTAATTAATTTTTCTTGTATTTTTAAGATATTGTCGTGTATTCTTTTTAATGCTATTATTCTCTTAATAATTAATTAAGCTAACAAATGCTTTTGCTCTTTCTTAAAAAGATTAAATTCTTTATTATAATTGGCGAAAAATAAAGTTATTTTAGTAATATTTAATATCTTTGCATTTAATGTTAATTGTATTATATAAAAATAATATTTAATTATTATAAATATTGTTAACGTAATGTCTTAAATATTGCTTTAAACTTTAATTTGTTCGCTCTATTTAATCGTTTGTGATCAAGTAATAGATAATGAACATCTTGAATCTTGTTTCTAACATTGATAGAAGCATCTTCTAATAGTTAAACGTAAAAAGTCTATCTTTATTATTAATTAATTCTTTGAATATATTATAATATTATATAAGTCGATTCAATACAATATATTTTAATTGTTCTATTATAAACTTCTTTTTACACACGATAATATGTGAATACTTAATTAGTTTGTTAATTATTATTAATATCGAATTATATTTGTTTTTAATTATTAAATTCGTCAATTTAAGCAATCTAATAATAAAGTTTATCGTAACTTTATCTTATAACAATTCAAATAATTTTTAATATTGAATTTCGTTATAGTTCGCATGTGTATCATGTTTGTTCTACTAATAACTAAGATATCGTTTAATATATACTTTAACAACTTGTTTTATTTTGAAAAACTAATAATGCTAACGTAAAAGTTAAAGAGTTTTAATCACTCTTAAATGTTTTTGCAATAATTTATCATAATGTTTCTTTATTCATTTGTCGATTTTATTAATAAATATTTGAATTTTTTCTTTCTTTATTGAAAACTCTTTTTTATTATTTTTAAATATTCGTAAAATAAACATTTAACTTGTACTTATTTATTAATAGTAATTCGTTTTTATATAATTATTTCTTTTATTAAGTGCGTTCGCTTTGTCGTTATCTTTGTTTAATATATATTATATTTTAAACTTGTATTGTTTAAGTCGCTTTAATTATTGCATTTGTTTTTTGTTAAATTATTTAATAATAATAAAATGTAAAAGATTCTTGTAATTTGTAAGAATTGTAAGTTTTAATTATTTTTCGATGTATACTCTTTATAACTTTAGAGAGACTACAATAGCGAGTAGCTTTTTGTCGTAAATATTATAATTTTATTCAATTAATAAGAGTTTTTTTAAAAAATATATTATTAAGTGTTATACATTTTTATGCTTTTAATTAAAGCATGCATCAATAATTAAATTTAATGCGTTAATTTTAATTTTGTTTAACAATCGTAAATTATATATTCTTAATATTGATTTTTTTAAGAATTTTAATTTAAGATTCTAAAATAATATTTTTTTTGTTAATTTTTATATTTATAACGTTTTCTTTTTCGTAAAGTTTATTAATGATATTGCGTTAACGAATTAGTTTTTAATAAATTTTTTATTGTAGTTTATAAAATCTAGAAAGAATTAAATTTTCTTAACGTTAATAAATAATTTTTATTCTTTAATTGTTCGTAGCTTTTCGAAATTTATGCGTACTTTATATTGTTTAACGACAAATTTAAGAAAATCAATTTCTTTTTAATAAAATTCGCATTTTTTTTAATTTAAAATGTGTGTTTTTTTTTAGACATTCTAGTACTTTGAAAACATAATTCACATATTATTTTAAAATATTTAAATAAATTATAATGTTATTCAAATATATTATGACAAATTGATTCAAATATTATCGTAATGCATTATTAATTATTTCTTAATACGTTGTCGAAACGTTCGTAAATTCGAACGACATTATTATGTATTCGTATAATCTATATTGTATGCGAAAAACTGTTTTTTATTTCTTCTCTATTTTTATTTTTATTTAATTGTACGTTTTTTATAAATCTAATTTAATAAAGTACTTTACTTCGAATAATCGATTTTAAAGCTCATTAATGTTAAATAATAAATATCGATTTTTTATCGTAATATTGTTTAGCTTTTAATAGTTAATATATAGACGAAGAGTTTCGTTCTTTTTAAGTACAAAAAGAATCGAATATTTTGTTTATAATTAGAATTTTTTAATTATTATTTTTTTCGTTTTTTGTTAAATATTCGCGAAGTATTTTTAACTTTTTGTCGAATAAAATATATATAAATTTAAACGTAAATTGCTTGCTTAATTCAAATCTAATCTCGTAATTTTACAATTAATGTTTAGATAAAATCTTAATTGTTTTCTTTTCTTAAAATAGATGTTCTTAATTGTTATATATTCGTAATATGTACTTTAGCGATTCTTTCGTTATATTAAATAGTTTAAAGCTCTTAGAAAATTCGTAGTTTTTTTCACTTATTTTAACTTTGTAATTTAACTAATTTTTGTTAATATTTATTAAATCGAACTTTATTAAATCGTTTTTTTGCGAAAATATAAATTCGCTACTTGCGATTAAGTTTTAACTTAATTTTTTATCTATTATTAAACGTTGTTAATGCGTAGATTAAATGTAAATTGTGTAATTACATTGTGCGAATTTAAGTATTTGTATATTTTAGTTAACTTCTAAATTGTGCTACTTTAATTAAGACATTTCTAGAACAATATTATAAATAACTATTTTCACTATATTAAAAATTAGTTTCTCGTAATGTTGTTAAATAGTTATTAATAACAACTTTGTTTTTTTGTTTATTCTTTTATTCTTTGCGAGTAACGAGTTTTTATTTACATTTATTAGATTATAAGCGTTAAACTTCTTTCAAGTAAAATATTTTTCTCTCTTTATAAGAGCTTTAGTTATAAAATTATCTATCGCATTAAAATTAATCATTGCTATAAATTAATAATTGTTAATTTTAATTAACGTAATAAAACATTGTACGTACGCTATTAAGTTTAATTGTTATTGTTGAGCTAATATATCTCATTTTTTTAATATACTTTTTATTAAAAAATTTGAACTTTTCTTTGCTTTTGTGTTGTAACTTTCGCTTTTAACATTTATTTGCGCTAAGTTTCTTTTTGTTGCTAAATTGTTAACTTTAACTTTCTAAAAAATCAATTAATTTCATTCTTTTCTGTTAGATAAGTTTAACATAAATTGTTGTAGCAAGTTGTTTAATTAAGATTTGCGTATATTGTAAGATTCAATTGTTTCATAATAATGTCAAGTATGTTCTTTTTTATAATAATATTATTTTTTAGCTTTTTTTCGTATTTGTTTACGATCTTCAATAAGCTAACTAAAGTCTTAAGATAATTCATAATGTTTTTTATGCATTCGTGAAAGTTTTTCTAGTTATACTCTTCGTTTAAGTTGATAATTAAGCTATAAAATTTAATAATTTTCTAAAGTGTTTAATTAACTTTTTGCGTAAATGCGAATATCTTGTTTGATAATATTTTATTTAGAATTTTTTGTAATTAATTTAAGTTCTTTACTAGATAATAGTCGTCGTTTAATTTAGTTTTAAGAATGTTTGTCTTTGTGTCAATTTGCTTCTTAATATTATTTTAGCTATTAAGTATTTTTCTTAACATAATGTTAATTTGTTAATAGTTTATTAAGTTTCGTAACTAATAATCTCTTGCGAAGTAATTTAATTTGTCACATAAATAGTACGTATTTTAGAATTTGTTATCTTGCTTTTCTTTAAAAAAATTTTTTTTATGTTATTAAATAAAATTCAATTTTATAAATGCAAGTTTGCGATAGTTTAAATTACTATATTTCTAATTAGAACAAAATTCTTTCCAATAATATTTCATCGTTAATTCAAAGAAGATTTTTGTTCTTTTATAAAGTTAATTGTATCGTTTTTTTATATAGTTTGTTATTAAAATTGATAATTACTTCGATAAGATCGAACATGATGCTAATAAATTTATTATCGCGCATAATTTTATTCTTAAAATTGTTTTTAAAATCTTGTCGAAACATTGTTATAAATACGACATCGTCTCATTCGATAAAATTAACATATTTTTGAAATTTTGTTACGTAGTTTGTTGCAAAGATTCGTTAAATTAAATGTTAAATTATTTTTTTCGCAATTTGTTTTTCGTTAAATGTTTTAAAAATTCTTCGAAGTTCTTTTTTGAAATTATCGAAATTCGTAAACATTGTTCAAGAATTTTCGTTATAATTTTTCAAATATTTGCGTAAGTTTAATTTAAGTTAATGCTAAGCTCTTTCTTTAAGAAATGTAAATACGAAAATCGTCTTTTTGTTCGTTAGAACAAAATAGAAGATAAAGTAAATATTCATTTATATAAGCTAATTCTCTAGGTCGTTTCAATCTTCATAATAGATATTAAGTTTATTAATTTTTATTTTATCGTTTTTATCAATAGAGAGTCGACGTAATGTTGTTGAGCTAATGTTTGAAATAAAGACGCGTTAACTTGATACAAACATTCTTAAAGTATTTAAAGTGCTACGCTAGTACTTTTGTAAAAAGTATTAGAAAAAGTTATATTATTAAAGAGATTTATAAACGTCTTTAAACAATGTAAGCAATCATTTGATAACAAGAATTGCAACTATAGACAATTTTATATTTAATAAATTTTTATAGATAATTTAATAAATCAAAGTAATAATAAGTAAAGACTTTAGATAAGTTAAATACGATTTATAAAAAAGTTGTATTTCTAATTTCTATATATCAAGAAAATATAGATTGCTCGTCTTACTCGTTCGTTAAACATAACGAACATAATTGTTCGCAATGTTCGTTCGTCAAACATGTTAAACATTATGTTCGAAATGTTTGTTCGTTAAACATGTTAAACATAATGGCAAGCTCGTTCGTAGCGTATAGAATCTAAATCACTAGTATAGCTTAAATAAGCTCGTAATACTTAATTACTTTCTTTATTATTTTTTATTGAGCGATGTTAATAATTATTTAAACAAATTTTATACAAAAGTATTCGCACATATGAAAGACTAAGATTTCGTAATATTGCAATGTCTTTTTTCACACAAGCTTACTCTTTTTCATCGTAAGTATATATATAATATTAAGATTCTTGTATTATATTATTAAGTCAAATCTAAATTAAAGAAGAGCGACAAACTATTTATTTGTAATTTCTTACAATTAACGCATTAAAGCAAACAAAATAATAAGCGACTTTTAGATACGATCTTCTAAAGACAAAGTTAAATACATAACTTTATTAAGAGAATTACGAATTCAAATCATGAAACATGTACTTATATTAAAAAACGTATATTTTTCACAAATAAAATCTATTATGTTTAAATATATTATTACATCATCTCTTAAATCGTTGAGCAAGAGATTTTTTCGTAACAAATTTTGAAAGACATTCGAACAATCGAAATAGTTTTAGAAGAATATTATTGCTCACGAGATCTTAAATATGCATTCTAAAAAGAACTCTTTATATTTTTCTTTTAATGTATCAAAAGATAGGCGACGACTTCTAAACGACGAAGAGTCAATGCATGAATTTTAGCTACTAGCAACGAACAAGATTATTATGCGCGAGAGACAAGCATTCTTTTGAGGCCAAAACATCTTCTATCTGCTACGTGATAGCTTCGAGATCGTCGAATATTATTTTGATAACGTACGTCATGAACACAAGGCGTTGATTCGTTGCATTGGCATTCAATCCTCGCTCCCAAACTTGACATCTCCAATTCTCAGAGTCTTGGAGAAGTATATTCGTGCCCACCCAACGATGTTGGGACGTAGAATGGAAACTCTCACAAACACAGAATGGGCGAGGTGGTGCGGCTCGGTCGCCGTGAAATTATGGGAAGAGAAAGTCAGATGGATATGCCATTGGGACTATCTTAACCGAGTCGTCCTGGAATTTCCGTCCCTATATCTTAGCTTGCCCATCGAAGGCGAAAGGCTCCGAGAACGGATGAAGGGTATACTCATCGGCACCGGCGCTTCCTGGAGCACCTATAGCCCTGTTGGAGCTCGTCGGCACGGAATCCAAGAGTTCGATGATAGCGTCCGAGAACTAGAGAGGAAAGTTGGCGTTGTAGTTGGTAGGATTGGGTGGCTTGGGTTTAAGCAGTGGTTGAATGGTGAGGTGGATTACGAGGAGGATTGGAACAACCGCGAGTAGACTTGAACATGGCGAAAGTTGCTCGGATCTGATGTTCTTATTCTAAGAGAGGATGGATGTTTGCAAGCCATTCTTTCCTGGCTCGACGGGTTTCCTGATGCGACGAGATTAATGCCTACAGTGGCAGGAACGGGAATAGCGAAGTGTGATTGTACGCGTTTCAATTATTTTGCTGAGAAGGCTTAAGACATAGTGCTTATTGTCTGGAACATTGACGTCCACATCAGAAGATGTCTTTTCACGCCCTTATTGAGCCGTGAATACTAAGATCAAGCTAGCTTCATCGAAAGCCCGATGCAGCGGTTGTTTGAACCTGCGTACATGGCTTCCTCGTACCAGGATACCGGACGTGTGTAACTCGGGCACCTACTAATTTATCTGTAGCCCGAGATTATGTTAGTCGACGCTCAAGCCTGGAACAACCGCCAGCACGCACAGAAGCGAATGGAAGATGGGAAGCCCCTAGCACTCTATGCTCAAAACATATACATCCTTCAAAATCCTACAGGAGCAGAAATGTAAGACCTTAGTCATTCTATTGTCAGCACAGGGTATCGACCGAAAGCAAGCAGCCGCCTAGCTACAGAGATAATCCCGGTGTCAAGATGCTGAATGACTAGAAGGGATCTAAAGGAGTGGTGGGCACTGACTTCTGAAATTCATGCTATTCAGACTATTCAGAGGAGCGTCTCCAACAGGATCAATCGAAGGATAGCACTACTATAGACAAATATATCAGTATGAATATTGTAGGACAGGTTGCCTCCGGAGAAAAGGGGCTGGGATCCTAGTGTCCGATCGGGCTTAGCTTCGGCGCAGTCGGAGATTAGCAGGTCTGCCTTGCTCTGAGGGCTCTAAAGACGTCTTGATGTTCGACATTAGAACATCGTTCACACCATCGGCACAATGAATATGTCCATCACATATCTGACCTGCGACATTGGCTATTCACTGTTGAGCCTGTGTCGTTACTCTGGTTGGTTGGGCGGCCATGTCGGGTACTGCCAAGATTGTGCTTTCCACTGGCTGAATGGTTGAGCTAGATACCAGATTGAACCTTCTTCCCAACTACAACCACGGAATCTCAGCTGTACATAGACGTGACTGAGCGTTCCCACTAAGCATTTGCTTGCTTGGACTTCTAGGATGCTGTGCGGATCAGGACAGGTTGACTAGATAAAGAAAGGTGTACCTTCGGTTGAAGAACAACACTCAAAGACTCAATGGCGCGTTATTCTATTTGTTTACTGACTTAGCGTTGTTCAAAACCTCCCCGCATGTCTTGCAAAATCTGCTTTTCAATCCACTTGCGATCTGATTTTGTCTGGCCGCGGCAAGCTGGGCACAAGCAGGATCGATTCACCATGGAGTCTCCACGTTCGGGAGTCCGTCTTCCCAATGGATTACGCCGCTCTGAAAGACTACAATCTCATGAATCTGAAAGAGTACGATCTCGCAAGGTCCCGGCATCGATTACGATCAAGATCTTGTCACGCAAATGCCATGTTTCCGTTCCGCGCCATAGCCATCGCCCAAGTATCCTTAACCTACCCCCTGAGATACGGAATCGGACCTTGCGATTCGCTCTCGCCCCTGGCGACATCTACCTCCCAGCCAAATCGTCCAGCATTATCACGAAAGCCCACCGTAAACTTCGAGCCCAGGATCCGATAGACGCTGTCGTCAAGAGGATAAACTATCCCTATCTCTCTAAAGTACTCAAGGCGCACCAAGCTTCGCAAGATACAAGGGTCAAATACGGTTGTCAAGTGCTCGCCACCTGCAAGCAGCTGTATTGCGAAGGACATGCGGTATTCTACAGCCTTAACACCTTCCACCTCGCTCCTGGACCACTACGCACCTCAATCGAATACTTCGATAAGTTACAGCCACATCATAAGGCCTTGATCAAACACGTTTCTGTTGATCTTGGAATCGCTGACCTAACACCCAACTTGCTCTCCGAGTTGAAAGCCAGGGTCTCTGGCAGATCGCTCATCATGCCTGTCCTATCTACCACCCCTCCTCAGGATAATAACAGTGTATCGGTGTGCCTGGCTCGTATGACCAAGGAGCTTTGGGTGTCCAAACTTATGTATGTACTGACCTGGCGAGGGTTGAGCGACATCAGAATCCAGCATCACAACCCTTGCCGACTCAATGGTCAATCGACATATGAGTGGCGACAGGTCATTGCTACAGAGTTGGTCATAGAACATAGTCATCTGCGTGCTATGTCACTCCAAGCAAAGGCAAGAGACGTCCAGATGGCGACAATGATGATGAACGCATACAAGGCATTGACGTCTGTATTGATCGCTCAAGTGGCAAATTACGGCTGGAAAGGGTTCTCAGAATGGCTGGAATTCCTCGAATTTGGTCCTATGGAATGTCTAGAAACACGGATGTGGCAAGAGGTCTGTTTCAGCTCGTCTCAGCTTCGAGGTTTTGCTAACAATGATTAGGATGCTGAGTGAAACCGGTGATGCGGTGAGCGCTGGTTCTTCTATTCGCGGCCGCGAAATCGTAACATCCCCGGTTGGGATCGCCTTACATGTCGGACACAGCTTTTCATTTGTACTCATTTTGCCACCGTGGGTGGTAAATTGCAAAAAAAGACCATGTCGACCAACGACTAACGGCTGGGTATGAACGAGGCTTCTTTGATTCTGTGTGGATAAGATGATACGGGACAATAGGAAGTTGCACCCTGATGGACCATTGGTGATACCAAGGGTCTTCAGGTTGGTTTTCTGCTGGATGCAAATCACCAGCGATCCTGCCCCTTTATCACACTCTGGCAGGAATGCCGCCCTAGATGCCCAATACGCTCACGTTTGTTTTGCTCAAGATCATCTCCTTTTCTAAGATTATCGGAGATCAGACACCGATTATGAAGTGACTATTATTTAGAACAAACAGGTTCGACTTACTTGATAACGAGCCATTGATTAGTTCGTAATCCCTAAAGTTCCGACAAGTTGTTCACTTTTATCGTGACATTGTGCACAAGCTGACCCTCCCGACTGGATATACTCCTGAGGCGAAAGAATAATGACGTGAATCCCGGAGCCTATGTCCACAAGGACTGCAACTAATTGCCTGGTGAAGCCAAGGACCGATGCAAGATTTGCAACCTTACCGCAAAGTTACCAGTCCTGATCATGTAATCATAAAACATGATCGATCAATGTGCTTTCAATGTTTCTACTTGTGGCTCGCTTATCATCACATCTACTCGACTCTTATCATAAGCATACGCTAGTCGCTGCAAAACGTCGGGCGAATTTCTTCGCTCACACAACCTCACAGCTCACTGAGTGACCATCAGATTGTTTATCCTCCCTGACTCTTTGACCTCTACAGACTCTATGCCGGAAGACCATTCGTGTGAGTGGTCTAAGGTGCCTTCCAAAGCTCCGGCTGACCTTACCTAGGACTCACGATCGACTTCGGAAGAACAAAGAAGTCCTCACTTTGTATGTCTAGTTTGGGTACGAAATACTCAGTCACGGACTCTTCTCATCCACACAAGCAACACATCAACACATTCGACTACTTTCACCTCCACCTCAACGTCCTCTCCACGGAGCGATAATTGTAAGAGCTTCTAGCTCGACATACAAGCCGAGACCAGCAAAGCTCAGGTGAACAGCTATCACACTCAAGTCGCCATCTCGAGTTCTAGGTCTATCCCTTCAAGCCCAGCTTATCCGACCTGGACTTCTAAACCTCAAGCGCTAGAGACCCTCACTTTCGGCCACAAGCCCCTCTCGACAAACTGCAGTCAAGCCACCGGCTACAGAGCTACTCAGTGACCCTTTTCCTCGATCAGACCTAGAAGCAAAGCACCACGGTTATTGCCAGCATGTCTCCCTCTACGAAAATCGGGTACCTCTCTCTTCCCCGTGAGATCCGTGATCAGATCATGGAACTAGCTTTGCATCCTGGAGAGGTGCAAATACACGCAAACCACGAATCTCTTGAGGTAGACCTTATCTTTGGACAATACGTCGGCCGTGAGGCACACCATCGGTATAGCGTCCAGCTTTCGGCAACATGTCGACAAGTCTACGAGGAAAGTCATAGGATTTGGTATGGCAAGAACACGTTCCACATCACGACTTTCTCGTTCGAAGAGATGAAGCGTGTGTTGGGAGTCTATCAGAAGAAGCACCTTGGCATGATGGAGAGCCTGGTCGTCGATTGCACGATTCACGATATATGCAAAGAATCTATGGATCGGCTCAAGAGAACTGTAGAAGCGATTTGGGACTCTGCACCTCCTCAGCCTAAACCGAACGACGCCGAGACGTGGATCTTTCGTTGTGTCCACGGTGACTTCCAAGCTAAGATTGCAGCCGCCATGAAAAAGGGATGGCGAGCTAAAAGCCATTGGTTGCGCATGACAATACCGATTAGTCATCGGATGCTAGTCAATGAGGTGAAGTCGGATTTTTGCTCCGAATGGCCCTTTCGGTTCAACTTTCCCCCAGAAGAGGAGGAGAGAACGAGTCTAGTGGGATCAAAGATGGAACTGGTAATGAGTAGAAAAATAGTAACGGAGATAGAGGAGAACGAGATATTCGAGACCTTCGATGAATCGCTGGCCAGGCTTTTTGTCGATCGGACGCTGTGGCCCTTTGAGTTTGAGTTTGAGTGGGAGTGAAAGCTGCTTCGCCCAGCTCGTGTTCGCAGCGATCAGAACGCAAGCATTGTCATTGTGGGCTCTAACTATCAAAATCTAGAAGCGATACAGTGCTGGCAGATCCCTATTTCCGGCATCCCATTCGGACAAAGGTTGTATTCAGTGCATTGATTATCTGATGGACAGGACAGGAACGTCGAAGGGGCGAAACAGGTTATACTTACTATGAAAATACAGCAATCCCAACGAATTCCACTGCATTCCAGCGAGAAGCTTATTCTAACACAAACGCTAGCTATCCCTTCCAATCCCAGTTTGACTTTTGAGGACCTACTCTGCAGGACCGTCAGTTAGTATTTCCTCGAAGTTTTTTCTCGTTCTGAACCGAGTTGGCTCATCGTCATAGATGGGCATCTAGTACACGTGAACTACTCACCTCCTTGGTCACTCTCTCCATCCTCTCATACTTCGCTACAGATTGCACAAGCGCTCGGAAGCGGAACCAATAGCCCGCCCGGTATTGAACGACAGCGTCAGTTTTGAACACCCCATCATATTTGACCCAGTGATGAGAGAACCGTACATCCACTCCAAGTGTTGTCGGTCTCCATGAACCAAAATAAAAAACCACTCATCCCTGACAATCAATCTTTGAGCCCGCCTCTGAATACGTAGGTAGTTCCGGGCCATCTTTCAATGTCGAGGGAAGTTTGAGTGGTGCCATCCTGAATCGAATTAGTGCTCTAGCCCGATAGGCTGCACGCACTGAACGACCAAGTTCGGTGTTCCCACACCCTCGCTTCCAATCTTCCGCGACGTTGATTAGTAGGCACGACTCTGAGCTGTTAATTTCATTCTATCAACCAAGTCAAGAAGTCTCACACTAGGATACCATATTTCAGCAGCCAGCAATCCGAGGACCTTACCAAAGCCAAAGGTCAGGATCTGAAACATCCACCGTCATGTCTCCTTCCAAGGCATTCAACTACCTCTCTCTACCCCGGGAACTTCGTGACTAGATCATGGATTACGCTCTCCATCCCGGCGAAGTGTGCATCCCAACGGAAAATCCCAGCCCACAAGACCGACCACGTTATGGCGTCCAAATGCTTGCGACTTGTCGGCAGGTTTACGAAGAAGGTCACGAGATCTGGTACGGAAAGAACACGTTCAGACTTCGGTCGTGCACGGCTAGCGAGATGCGTCAAATTCTCGGGGCTTATCAAGCAAAGCATCTGGGTATGATGCCGACACTGGTCATTGATTTCACGCTATACGATCTGCCGCTCTCTCATCAGAATTCCTTGCTGGACACAATGATCGCCACGGCTGATCACACAACGATCGCCACAGCTACTCGTAACGAACCTTATTGCTTTGCCAGGGACCGGTTCCGGGACGACTGGACCGAGGCGTCGAAGAATGAGTGGTTCGACAAAATGGACTGGCTGCGGAGCGAGATTCCAAAGGGCCACCGAATGCAAATTAGCCTCGACCGCTCGACCTACGATAAACTCTGGTTCGACCTCGAGGGAACGTGGATGCAAGATGGCTTTGATTTAGTATGCTACGTGATCGAGGTGCAGCTGGGTACGACGACCACCTCGGAGACAGAAATGTCACGGGCGTTTGGGAACATTCACGAGATACTACCGGAGGGTTGGTCAGGCTTGGGTCTTACGCAGGAATATGAGGAGTGTCCGGGGAACCGGAAGCTGCGGGATTCCGTTCGTATCCGCGGTGTACCTCATGAAGAGACTATGGATGGCCAGGTTCCCAATTATTTGCGGGTCGATGCATGAAATTCTCCAAAACCTCTGCGTTATGTTCTGCAACTCGCTTGTGGGAACAGTATTGCTCCGGCCGCTGTACTGCATCTTTCGAAAGACGACAGCTCATACAGAGTGAAAGATATCTTACAGTTTTGGAACGAAGCATCAAAAAGCTTAGTTCGTTTGAGATGTCAAGGGCTTGACGCAAGAAAACAGACAAACATGCTATCTGTACCTATAGAAGTAAAAGGTACTCCAGCAAATCTCAAGACTGCCATAAGTAGCCAGCATCCTGATCTACAGCATTGACGGTCGCGGAGATCGAAAACTTCTCCATGATTCAGGTACCAACCTTTGCTCGCCCACAACCACACAGGTAGTTCGGTTTACAGACAACGTTCAACGACAGCGACCAGCTCTTTTTCACAATAATAGCTACGTTCAAGAACCTTTCCGCACCAACCCAACATGCCCC
>JAABUO010000091.1_pt1 | contig 248740 bp, 230 predicted proteins | sample 5559291 | NCBI WGS metagenome assembly JAABUO01 (sample SAMN10711878, study PRJNA513372) | rock metagenome | isolation source: Antarctica rocks | place: Antarctica: Victoria Land, Finger Mt sud
TAAATAGAAGCTTTTGTACCAACCTTCTTCTGTATTCTTAATATTCAGTTATAGCTACCTCTAAAGATCAAGCACTATCAACCCTGACCTCCATTGGTTGTATCATCTAGGCACGGTCCTGACAATGAGTCGTTGACTGAGAAAGTCAAGAAGCTTCTGAGCATGATACTCACTCAGAATCTTCGATCTATCAATCGTATCAAGTGCAGACATCACATCGCTGAAATGAAGATGTTTTTTACGCATACGATTGATCTGCTGTCTGATAACATGAGTGACTTTGTGTATGAACGTTGTGCTATCGTCACGGGCTAGGTGAAATTGAATCTCGTCTCTAAGGTTCTGGATAAGAGCTTGAGGCATGGTAGGTAGGATTCAGGATTGCCCCCGTGTGAGGCTGAGGTTTGTATAGCTTCAAAAATGAAGCTTTGGGGTGTTTTGGGGGTGTGGGGATGATATCTAGGTATTTGCTCTATTTGCACCAAATTTGAGGCTGATTTGTGTGTTTTCCCCGCCAAATTCGCTAAAACCCGAAAACTGAACCAGACTTTTGCATACAACGATAAATTTGACAGCCTGAGCCTAAAGCGGTTACTCTATCTAGCCCATCATATTCATCACCTGACGGGATTGTCCTTGACCTTAAGGTACAGTCAGCGTGATTCAAGACGTAGTTCCCCTTTGCCTCACGACCACGTATGTTTGATTCGGTCTGATGAGGAAAAGAGCAGCCAGCTACTGTCCCAATTGTAGGACTGACTAACAGCCATGGGCCAAAGCTATGATATATGGTCGAGGGGTGATGCCGCTCAAGTGAAGTGCCACGAAATTGAATATAGATCCTAGTATTGCCCTAACCCGTGTTTGGAACTGAAGAGTTGTGAATGAATCCCTTGTCAGAAAGACCACTGATCAAGAATGCCCTCGCACAGCGCTTTCGAACTTACAGTCCTCATCCTCTAGTTATAGCTGTCATCTCTGACATTCACACCGGTCGAAGGTCGTCATGGAGCTAACCTACGTCAATGTCGGGCTGATCTCGAAGCTGTTGGTTTTCTCAATCCTCGGATTTGCAGCGGTGAGTTCTAGAGCGTGGCTTGAGCGCACCTTACTAAACTTTCACAGTATATCATTGGTACTGCAACGTACAACTTGTATGCCAGTCCTTTAGCTCAATTTCCTGGACCAAAAGCCTGGGCGTGCTCTCGCATACCGTATGTGCTAGCACTTCAGAGGGGTGACCTAGTCCATCGGATTAAAGCACTCCATGATCAATATGGTGAGGTGGTCCGAATCGCTCCAGATGAGCTATCTTTCGTCAGTGGAAAAGCATTTTCGGATATCTATGGCAATAAAGACTTCCAGAAGAATCCCATCTGGATACGCCCTCAGGTCAACGGGTTTCACTCGATCCATGGCGCCAATGATACTGATCACGTCCGTTTCCGGCGGTTGTTCTCCCACGCTTTTTCTGACAAGGCTCGCCGGCTACAAGAACCCATCTTACAATCATATGTGGATCTCTTGATGAACCGCCTTGATGAGAAAGTCCCGGCTTCGGCTACTTCCAAAGCAGTAATCGACGTTGGGCAGTGGTACAACTTCGTTACGTTCGACATCATGGGTGACCTATGCTTTGGCGAATCTTTCCACTGCCTTGAAGAATCTCACTATCATCCTTGGGTGACTATTCTCTTTTCAAGCTTCAAAGCTGCCGCTCTGTTCGCTTCCTGCAAATATTTGCCCGGCATGGATCGTGTCTTGCGTCTAATGTTACCCAAAAGTGTGACGCAAAAGCGACGCGATCACTTCGACATGATCAAGGCCAGAGTTGACCGTAGGCTCGAACAGCGTGGAACAGACCAGAAAAACATCGATTTCATGGCCTACATCCTACGCTTCAACGATGAAAAGGGCATGACGATACCAGAGATTGAAGCGACGTTTCCGTTTGTCATCGTAGCGGGTAGTGAGACGACTGCTACCGCACTTGCGGGTATCACGAATTGCTTGGTCAATCATCCAGAGACTCTTCAAAAACTGGTCCACGAAATCCGCGGTTCTTTTACACATCCGGCAGATATGACGTTTGAAGCAATCAGTAAACTCCCATATCTCGGTGCTGTCATTGACGAAGGCCTTCGTATCTGTGCACCTGTAGCTCTTGGCTCTCCTCGCGCAGTTCCAGTTGGTGGTGGCACCATTGACGGGCACTGGCTTCCTGGCGGTGTAAGTCTTTATTCTGTACCCCTTGGATCGCTTCTTTGCAACCTTTTTTTTCTTCGTGTCTCTTTCCTACTCAGACCTTCCTTCCCGTTTCTCGCTGATGCTACGTCTCCTGCTTCCGAGTCCTTCGCTTCCCCTGATTCCGATTTCTCACGTCACTAGTACTTACTAACATCTCTACCCAAGACCCAAGTCCTCGCCTCTCACTACGCCGCCTTCCGCTCCCCCACCAACTTCCCTGCCTTCCCCGACACCTTCTACCCCTCCCGCTGGCTCCCCCCCAACGCCCACGTCTCTCAAACCTCAGCCTTCCACCCCTTCTCCCTCGGTCCACGCAACTGCATCGGCCGCAAGCTGGCCTATCTGGAAATGCGCCTCATCCTCGCGCAGCTACTGTGGCACTTTGACATTGAACGCGAGGGCCGTGCGTGGGAGTGGGAGGAGCAGAAGACGTGGATTTTGTGGGAGAAGAGGGGGGTGGTTGTGGGTATGAAGCGGAGAGCTGGGGGGTGATTGGGGTTGGTTTCCGAAGACTGCCTAGGGTTGTGGGCGACTTGCAATCTTCCAAAGAGCAGAACTGTCTCAAGCCCACTTTAGATATCTGTCGGTGGTCGGCTTGAGGAGGACGTGAGACGTTGAGAGATTTATGATTGCAGGGATATGGCTTTCTTGAAAGGGAGATACATTCGGCGCTCCGGGGCTCAGGTATCTGTCAGTGGTTAGCCGGAAGGGCTTTGGAATATTGAGAGAACTATGATGCCTTCTGAGGCACATCACTTGCTCTAAAAAACAAAATTTCTCCTCGCGCAACACTCGCTTCTTGAAGTACTCTCGACTTTCGCTTCCTCTCCGCCCTCGATGAAAAGCCAACAACAGCCCCTTAAGAAAACACACCCTTCTCATTGCCATCCAACAATACCCCTGACCCAGCTCTCCCAACCCATCCCCAATCAAACCCTTCAAGCGCCACCCCACAGTTCCCGGAGATCCAGCACCGCAATTACGACTTTTTTTTTTTTTCCATCGCGAAAGAACTCTGCAGAGGGGACCCCAAAATGACCAAAACACCACACCCACCCTCTCAACCCATCCCCCCACACATCGAAACCCCAGCACCAAACCTCTACCCATATCACAGTCCGCCAAACAACGCTTTGCTCCACAAGTCTCACACCCCAAATCCATCTCCCCAACCCACTCCTGCGGCTTTTGACTTTCCCGCGTTTGTGGGGGCTATGCACTCTCCCCCAATCAATCAATCAACCAATCCCCTTGGTCGAACCCCGCTGATGGGATGATTTCGGTGTGCTGTATGCAGCCATTTTTTGGAGCCCTTTTTGCACGGGGGAAGGGAGGGAGAGGAGTGGGGGTTAGTGGTGGGGGTTAAGGGAGTAAGTTTGGGTTTGAAGAAAAGGGGGAGATGAGTGCTGGGGAAGCTCGAGTTGTGGGGGGGAAAAGGGGTGGGGTGGACGGTGGGAAGGGAAGGGAAGGGGGATTGGTTCCGGTTACCGGAATCATTGCGGCCCCACGGCACGGCCACGCACAGAACTCGCGCAAGCATGATTCGGCAAGGACTTTGCTGTTTGTGAAGAGGGGTAGTTCATGTGCGAGAGATGGGGCTTCTCGCGTTTGGGTGAGGGTCTTGGTGGGTTGGAGGGGTTGGAGGGGTTGGAGGGGTGAGGGATCATGGGGGTTTTGTGGTTTAGAGGGAAAATGAGGAGGGATATGAAGAGGGGAGAGTAAGGCGGTAGATTGTTTGAGCGGTGGTGGTAGCAATTAATATCTATAACAATTGACGGGAGCGCAGAAAGATGTTTGCGAGTGAGATAGTCGATATTGGGTGTAGAATATAAAATTCTAGTAGTTCCGTCCACACCGACTGCTTAGCTTCGGGAGCCTGCCAACAAGATAATATTATGCCAAACAAGAACATCTCTTCCACATACGACCATAGACACAGGAGAAATGGGCATCCCGTCCGCTCTGCCATACACAAGCCTGTGATCGGAAGATTAGTAGTTGGGTCGGTGACGACCAGCGAATCCCTTCTGTTGTATGTTTTTGATTTTTTTAATTCGTTCAGACCTTTATGGAACGGTAGATGAAGAATTCTTGGTGACCAGGTGGAGTACTCACAACATAATTTCAAGGTCCATCGAAGCGAAGGAGCAAGGATTCGCGGAGTTGGATGTAGGTCGCGTTATCACCTACCTGAACTGGCATCGTAAAGATCGAATGGGTGGGTAATCCTGCTTATGAGCTTGTCATGCCGCTGGGGTTGGTTGGACGTTCGCGTATGGGAGTAGCCGTGGACGTGGAACGGGCATGAGCCGCCAGCGCACTTTGCATGTTGCAACAATGGAATTGATGCAGGGCACGATTGGCTTTGAATACGAGGTATAGGTTGCCATGAACATGCGGGTCGTTTTCGGGTTTAGATCTTGATATATTTCTTGCAGAAGGGGCTGTGTTCGTCCGGAAGTCAGGATACTGAGCATTGTTTTCTGAACTTCTAGAACCGAGAGCTTTTCCGACGCCAACCCGAGTTAAATTCCTCTCTCCATGGCGAGAACTCTGCGTTTAGTACATTAAAAGAGAAAACGGGTAATCAACCGCAGCAGCAGCAGAAGATACGAGAATCTCACATGCAACGAAAACAAACTGGATACCAACCATTTCCCACAATCATTTGAAAAGAACATGCTTAAACGACAATCAAACCAGAAACGCAATGCATGACGATAACGGGTACTACATGGACGATAACATCGACCCCCAGCATGCGAAAAGTCAAAGCTGCAGTAGATGGAATGCATGGCAAGATGATGTCAAGGGTAGAGTAAGAAACGGTATGCAAGGTTGGCTGGCCGGGGGGGAGGGTTGGGTTGCGGATTAGATTAGATCCAACCAAGGCCTTTTGCTCATGAAAGATTTATTGCAAGTAAGGTAGGAAGAGGTACCTAGTTCAGACGGAGAAGTGGTTTCCCGGTGTTATGCAGGCATGAAAGAGGTGGAGCTGCTGGAGGAGGAGGAGGAGGATGGTGGTGGTGTGTTTTGGTGGGTATGGTAGAGAATACGGAATAGAGAGAGACCGATTGGTGTTGCCCATACCAATCATTCTCCATCTCGCCCATACACATCGCACAACCACAACCACAACCACAGCCTTACCCCATCACACCATCAAATCCCCCACATCCCCATCCCCACCACACGCCCCCGCGTCACACCAAACGCCCCCCTTCCCAATCAGGAAATCCCCTAGAAGGGTCCCTCAGCCAGCCAGGTGCCAGCTGAGCTTCCACCCAACTTCTGAAAAGGGTCCATCACCGAACATCCATCAACCCAACCCAAACCAAACCAAACCAAACCAAATCGCCAACGACGAGACCCTACCTCAGCTTTTTCCGTTTCTGGTGGCTTGTGACAATTAAATGGCTTACCTTACCGAGTACCGACCTTTTCATGATGAACTTAAGTTGTCCGTAAACCATAGGTAGCGACTAATCGCATCTCCACCCCCCGCCCCCTCCAAAGACCTCCGCAAAGACCTCCGCAGTCCTACCTACCTACCCACCTACCTACCCCCCTACCCCACCCAACCAAACCTAACCCACCACCTTCACCATAACCAGCGCACTTACAAAACCCCACCCCACCCCACCCCCAAAAACCAAAGATTCCCATAATCCATCCATCCACCTCACCCATCCCATCCCCCCCCTCTTACCCCCTCCCCTGCACCTTCTAGCCCCCCCTACACCTTCTACCCCCCCCCTAGCGCCTTCTAGCCCCCCTAGCCCCCCCTAGCGCCTTCTAGCGCCTTACCTACCTACCTACCTTACCTACATATTACGTAAGGTCCCCAGCCAGCCATAGGTCGATCCCTGTTTTCGAGCCAAGAAAAAACAAAAAGCAAAGGTGTGGAGTTTCGGAGATCGGGCTTTGGCTGGCCGTGACGCTAGAAGGATGTGGAAGGTTAGGTATGTAGGTAGTGGGGGGATGATCGCGGGTTTTGGTGTGTGAGATTGGGAGATTGGAGATTGGAGATGGGAGATTGGAGATGGGGAGATGGGAGATGGGGAGATGGGGAGATGGGGAGATGGGGGGTGGGGGGGTTGTTAGCGGGATGGGGATGGGGATGGGGATTTTTTGTGGTGAGACGGGCGGTTTTGTTGAATTGCGATATGAATACCCATGTGGTGGGAGAAGGATGGGGTTTCGGTGATGGATGGTGATTCGCGGTTTTCGGATAACAAAAGCCCGTCTGATAGATAAAGATAATGCAAAGATACTCGTGAGCGTAGAAAGTCTATATGCATCCCAAGCCAGCCCTGCCACCACCCGAGTCTATAGTTGTTGTGTTTTTGTACAGATTAAGAAAAACATAACCACCTACTGTAGCTCAAAAAAGATAAAAGAAAAAGCGAGTGTTCATGCCATCTATGCCGCAGAACGCCCGGCATGCTCTCGGCTCAAGCATCAATAATCATACAAAATCATCCATCATGCCCTCATGCCCTCAATCATCACCCTCTCACCCAAAGATGACTTCCCTCCCCATCTCCCTCGCAACATCCCTCCACTCAATCTCGCCGTGGCCGGCGTCGCTGCGCCGCCAGACTTCCTCGCACACCTCCCACGCCGTAACGATGTTGTTCATACCCTGGCGCGTCTCCAAATGCCGGAACACCGTTCGTGCGACGTTGCGGTCGACGTCTTCGACGGCTTCACAGGCCGCCGTGAAAAGAGGCCAGACCAGGGCGGCCATGGGGCCACTGAAGATGACGACGCGGAGGCAGGCTTGGAGGGCTTGCTTGGTGGGAGTTTGGACTTTGGGGGATGTGCGGGCGTGGGAGAGAACGGTGCGGTAGAGGAAGATGAAGCTCGCTTGCCGGTGGGCCTCGGCGTTGTTGAGGATCGATTGCAAGCGAGAATCATCTGCGGGGTTTTCCGTCGTCACTACCGATGCTGGGATCTTTGGGACCCATTGGTGCAGCGCCAGGTCGATGCTGGAGGTGTTGGTTTCGAAATCAGATCGCATGTTGTTGGCTTTGTCGTGGCCAGGGCTGGCCATCTCTTCCTTGTCCAGGTTACGCTTGACGTCGACCAAGCTTGCCAGTCGATGTATGATGGGCCATAGGTCTGCGACAAGCCCGAAGAGCGTGTCGACTGCTGTCATAGCGGAGCGATCGTGAATCGAATGAAATTCCTGTGGGCTCGGGATGAGGATCGTTCCGGACATGGGGGAGGAGCCAAAGGAGAGGGCTGAAGCAACGTCAAAATAGCGAAAGGCTCGTTCAAGAAAAGCACTGGTAGGGCCGCGCTTGCCCCTTCTTTCTCTCATAATTGACAAGGCGCCTCGTAAGTGGCTATTCAGCACCGTTGAGGAGCCGCTTCGCACAATCTATAAACGAGTTAATTCCACTTGCAATATAGTCTTTGGTTTGACACACCTCATAATACAACAATAGAATAATGACAGCAAGGACTTCATCCCGATTTCCCTCGTCTTTGTGAGCAATTAAATTGGCTAATCCTTGCAAGGCCTTTGAATGGAGATCCAACGCTCTCTCTTCAACGTGCAGTCCACGATGCTCAAGATGAGCGCTTGAAATGGCGTAAATGGCATTTAATAGAGGCGGGCTTTTCTGGGCCATTGGCAACACAAGCTGTCGAAAAGGGTTGCCCGAATCTTCTTTGAAAACAATCAGATGGCTCAAGACGTTGCAAAAGTGGTCGAGTAGGCCTCTTCGGGATTCTCGACTTGTGTATTCGGAAAAAGCGGGAACACTGAAATCATAAGGTGAGCCACCCGAGTTGGGTGACAAGAACGCACTCGTGGGATCTGGGTATGAGCTACTCCTGGACAAGGCCGATGTAGGTGCAAATATTTCCCTCGTAGTCGCTATATCTTCATCGTAAGGATCCTTGGCAAAGCCGTCCAACGGGTCCATCGCCAGCTGCTTCACGTCGCCCAGCTCCGGCGCACTATGCCTGGTATAGCTATCGAGGGCGTCGAAGGGAGGCAACGGAGAGTTCATGTCGGTAAAAGTATCACTACCGCAGCTCGAGGCCGAGTCACTAAAGACCGAATGTGCGCTGTGGACTTCCCAATTCTCCGCGATTGCCGGCAACGAAGGTGTTGGTGAGGCGGAGAGGATCGAGGACCCCGAGCTCGAGTCCTGGCGCAGAGCTTGCAGCCTATCATGAAATCCCAAGTGCTGACCAGGCGCCGTTGTAGGGGGTCGCATGCCCATGTGCTCCGGGTTGGAGACAGTCCTCCTCCTCTTTCGGGGTTTGACTGGCTCGTACTCGCATCTTAGACCTCTTTCAAGGCACCGGTCACACTGCGGCCGCTCTTCGTTGCACTTCTTCTTCTTCTCTTTACTGTTGGCCCTGTTAGTATGATTGATCGAGTACGTAAGAATGATGGAGTGATGTACCAATGCACGCAACCTATAGGCCACAACAAAGTATTGGTCAGTCCCAGTATGGATGATGGACGGCTTGCTTGAAGAGCGCCAACGACGGAACAAGACAAGAAGCTTACCAGCTCGAGAACGGCGTTTGGGGATTTTGGCTGGCACAGGTCTGTGGTACAGCAACATCGTGAATGGAGCGCTATCAAACATGTGCTTGAACAAATACAGCGACGTCTAAGAGAATAGACGGCGGAGAAGAGCAATGGCAGAGTTGAAGCGGGAGAACGATGAGGATATAGAGGCGGCTTTTAACACAAAGTGAAGATCAACGCTGAGCGCTGATAGTGTCAACGTCCGTCCAAAGCTTTCGAGTGATTATTTTCCAGGGCTTGATACACAGGGCTTTTACGGGCTAGGACCGAACGGGGGGGCGAACCAGGGTATGGTTATAGGCGCAGGAGGGATGACCGTTCAATGCAGTTATCTTTGGCCCTTGCGGGGTACATGGAATTGGGGTTGGAACTGTTAGAAGTCCGTGTGGCGCTAGAGACTTTGGGGAGGGAGGGAGGAGGGGGGGGGGGAAGGGAGGGTTGGTGAGGGAGGGAGCAAGGAGCGAAGTGTCGAGCATCGAGTGAGTAGTGGGCAAGTGTAAAAGTACGGTAGTCAGGGAGTAAGTAGTTAGGTAGTTGGAGGACGGAGTACCACAGTTAGTGCTAGGTGGGTGTATGCGGACATGAGAGAGAGAGAGAGACGATGGATGACCACAAGCACCCCAATAGCCATGCACGTTGTGGGGTTGAAGACGGGGAAGCCGCGAGGGCGCCATGTCCCAACTCCCAAACCAGGGCGTTCGTTGGCGTTGTTTATTTCGGGCCAGTGGGAGCGTGAGACGGTGAGAGATGAAGTGGTGAGTGGTGGATGGTGATTACGGTATGAGTGGTGATTAAGGCACCGCTCCTTAATCCTGCTGATATTCTACGCTTCTTCCACAAGGCCTGCCGACCTTCTAGAGGAAGGCCGATCAATGTTGATCGGAAGCGGAACACAGGCTGCCAAGTGGATGGAGCATCCATCGGCACTACGCATAGTGTACTCAGTGTGGTGATGGAGGGGCACATTAGTGAAGGATAGGGCAAGCAGGGACACTGCCGGTGGTAACCCGATCCGGCCTTTCGTTGGTGAGACCATAACAATTACTGGGGTCGATTGGCTTGACCATCCTACCACTAGTACGTACTAGCGGTGAAGCCCTTGTCCTTGGCCCCAGACGTGCATCAGGTCGGTAAGGACTGTGGACTGTACTTTGCACTAGTCGACTAGGGTACGTCGTACTAGTGGATGTGTTTACGCAGCCTTAAAGGTAATGAAGATCCCATCGCTCTGATCCCTGCCGCTTCTGAAGCAACCGATTGCGGTGCTGTGTGTAACTTCGTTTCCCTCCAGGGAACGTACGGTAAGGTAAGTGGTTAGTGGGTCGTGGACAGCAGTGGCTAAAACAGGGTAAGGGTATCGAAGTGGATATCGCAACTCAGATGACGTTCCCGGACTCTGACCCTGACAGGACGAGAATACTCGAACCCCTGCGACATGGACATGGACATGGGGGAGGGGATGGAGTGAGATAAGAATACCTGAAACGCTGCCATGTACAGCGTTTCGAAGATTATGGTGTGCATTAGCAGATAAGGTTGAATCGCGAGACTTCGACACAATGTGCCACTGCTCGGCCTGTAGCGGGTTAGCGGCTTAGCCATGGATATTCCGTAGGTATTTATGTGACCATCTGGTCCGTATTAGAGAGAGATCTGAAACACCAAAGCCGCACCTCCGGTCTCGTCTGATTACGACCAGGGCATGCACAAGGCACTGAAACGATTTCCACATTGACGCGTAGCGCCAGTCTTGATTGGGCCACTGTTTGGTCGCTTGTAGCTCCCTGCTTAGCGTCATCCGATCAGCGGCAGGCCCAAACCGCTTCGAGTAACAAGAGACGAAACACCTGCACTACCGCACAGACGAAAGAGTCATAGAAGGCACGAAGAATGTTCCACGGATCCCGGTAGCTTGATTGGGGGAGATCACTGTCGATCGGTGCTGATCCTTTCGACGCTACCGTGGTACGTACCTTTACCCCATATGGCCCCCGAATCGTCCAGGACCTACCCACCTTAGGCCCTCACTGAAACCTGTTGTGCTACGCCATTATTATTATTGTTGCTGCTTCTACACGTGCTCGCCATGAGATATTGACCGGATCTGCTCCAATCGACCAAGCCAAGCCTTGATAGAGTACTCACTATGTGTCCTCATCTTGTCGTTCGCTGTTGTTGGCTGATTACTTTGTGCCCATGAAACTCGACGTTCGAGATTTCATTCTCTTAGCTCATTGTTTTCAGCATCATAGTCATGAGCCTTGATCTCTGTTTGGGCATGCTGTCTATTTGATCTGGAGATTCTAGACTCATCTTCGATCTTACCCTGGAGAGAAAATACTGTGGTTCGATACATTGGCCAAAGCAACCGGGTGTGACCGCATGACCATTTGAAAGGTCACTACCGATACGACTGGCTGGAGAACTGCCTGAGTCTCGTGTTGTCGAGCTGGGTAACAAGACTGGACCAGGTCTTGTGACGGACCAGATACTCCGTTGCAAACTTCTTGCTGCTAAAAGCGACATCAACCATGCCAGTCAAAGTCGAGATCCTCCCATGTGCATAGATAGTGTATATGCCAGTGAGGGTTTTTGCTACTTGGAAGAACCATAGTAGTGCCAGTCTTTTCGCGGTCCCATGAATTTGTTTCGTTTCTTGATCTAGAGTGCGCCACCCATTGGACGTTTATAGATTGATAAGATGACCGCATTGCATAATCGCGAACTTGGCAGGGATGATCTGAAACGTGGGAGACGCATCGTAAGAATTGGCGGTTCTTGACATTCGCATTGCCTCACCAGTCACCAACCGTCGGTCGTGGTCTGTTCACGACCCCAAAGAATTGAAAGAACTGCTCTTGAATGGTTTGAACCCGGCTCGTGCTTCCTAGTTGAACTCATGCATCGTTCAAAACAAGACGAGTCCGCACTACAGGAAAAGCTTGTGTCGTCGTTTCATGACCGCGGGCCTTGCCAGGTAGTGATACTATATTTACTCGACATAATTTGAAACCCCCCCCCTCCGCGGGAAGAGGAAGGTTTATTTTTATCAATTTCTTGTTCGAACGACATTTGAAGGTTTGATGATCAGGGCGCTTTGCTGAGAGTCAAACGCCCAGGTCGAGGATTCCAAAACAAAGAGCAACTTATTGTAAAGGTAGGAAATAAATCCCGCTCGAATATGGAAATAAATTTGTTACCGGAGACTTTTCCCCACAAGGCGTTGTTGTGGCTCGATAAAGAGGTTATGTTTTGTAGATTGGGTCTTTATGATTGAGAGTTGCCTTTGCCGCGCCTGGTAGCGATCGAAGCACTGAAGGGCACTTTCAATATGCTTCAAGATCCAATTGCAAACTCCTATTCCGAGATACAGAATGCTCCCATAGAATTTTTGACCCCATGGTTGGAACAGACTCTGGTGCAAGGGACCAATCTTTCCATATCCATACTGCTATTACAGCGCCACTAATAAGTTCGTTCTTCCAAGCTTCTGCTCAGCCAGATCTCGGGGGACCTATCATCAGTGTTCCTGATCCTGGACCAAGCGGTTCTAGCAGCTCTCCGGGTTGTCGAGATATCTCTTGCGTTCCTGGGCCAGGTACGAGCACGTGTCTGTGAACTTCCTTAACAACGACTACTAAAGTCGCCGATATGAGGGAATCAGATGTAAAGCAGACTCTTCTTCCCGCGCGGCTTTGCGCAAGATCCAATATCACGACCCAAGGCGTGCCTTTGTCGGAATGGCGGGTAAAACTTTGTCCTTCCGCCTACCTTTGTCTTAGACATGCATCTCAATCAGAAGCGCGGCCTGTGAAGGCTGTGATAGCGTCCTAGGCCCAGAGATAAGATATGACTTTTCCATACCCGAGCCACTTCCGTTGAACGGCGGGCCCAGGCTGCTGACGAAGTTTGTCTCAGATCACTTAGCAGCACAACTCCTTCATCTTTCCCTAGCCTCTAAATCTGGGCCGATCAGCCAGGGTGACTACTTTGAACAAGCCCACTGAAATTTTGACAGGTTGCACAACGGTAACCTAGAAAGCAGCCACTTGTATGAAGAAGGAATTAAGCTCGTCTACTGGAATGCATGAAGGACACGGCATGACACTGAAATCTCTTAGTTAAATCGGGAGGCAGTGTCCTGAAACTTGAAGGTCCTTTGTGTTCTCTGAAGGGCAGAAAGAGTTGGCCGCTTGAACAACATCACCCACAAGCACAGGCGAGCAGAGAAAGGATCACACAGCCTAGGTCTAACAAGTTTGGCCGCATACAGTAGTGACGAAAGCTGCCATAACTACGATAGGAGTTCCTGCAGAATCTTTCAATCGATGGTGCTCCCATCTAAGCAAACGTGGGAGACGCCTGCAATATCTCCAAGTGAATTATTTTCCTGGGAAACCAAAGTCTTCAGAAAGTGTATCCAGATGTTAAGGGACAGACTTTGACCTCAAGAAAGCCAGGGTCGCAGCTTTGGCTGAGCCTGGAAAGAGCTAGGGGTATCGGACACGGGACGAGTGGCGAGAACATACTCTATCAAACAACCATATGGCTTACTGCTGTTCATTATTGGAAGTCGAGGAAAGAAGAGCTGTGGCAATCTCGACTACGAGAGAGAGGAAAGTACAGGTAGGCCTTTACAAGTAAAGTCTTGGCCAAAGACGAGGGAAGGCAAAAGAAGATGCAAAGCAGCATTGGTGTGCTTTGCAGTCTATACAATCATGATCCGGCCATTATGTTAGTGTGTACTAAAAGGACATTCAATTCGTCGCCCTCGTAGTATCACTGTCGCTGACCTTGTCTGGGTGGGTTCGTGATATATTAAAGGCCCGCTTGACGTGAAGATGGCTGCCCCCAGTTAACCTGACATGGAGACCATTCGATCATGGTCGCCATCGAACCTCAATGCGGAACCCAAGGCAGTAGCCTGTAATGCAGCAACCAACGGGCTTGACATCATGGAAACAATCGCATTCGCACGAGATGTTCAATATCCACTTCGCCAGTCGAAGATACCTGATGCAGCAATTAAGGACTCCGGGACACGGCCCAGCACTGTTCCCCTGAGGCAAGGCGGTAGCTGTGGATTCCAGGTTATTAATTGACATCAAATGTGCGTTGAAAGGCCGTAGATTCATCAACGGAGAAACGGAAGCGACGAGGTAGACTTTGACTGCTGAAAATCCCTCGGAGTTTATTCCGGAAAAAGCCGTGCCGCGCTAGAGATTTATTCCTCGACAGCTTACCTCAACCACTTTACAACCTTTCACCTAGCAATCGCCGACACCCACCCTCACCTACAGATCCTTCATCCCCTTTTCATTCTTTACAATGGCTGCATCAGCGCCTTCGTCGTCGACGGGCCTACCGAAGCTCGATGCCGTGGTTCAGAATGCCAAAGCTCAGACTCCTGAAAAGCTTAGTGGTGTCGCGCTGTACTCCAGATTTGCTCTGGCCGGCGCAGTATGCTGTTCAGTTACCCACGGTGGCCTAACGCCTGTCGATGTGTAAGTGGTAGATTGGTAGCGTACTTTAGAACATCCCCAATAGCTGACTGATGTATACCGCAACAGGGTTAAGACCCGGATACAACTCGACCCTGTTACCTACAACAGAGGCATGATCGGCGGATTCCGTCAAGTTATTGCCAAGGAGGGCGCGGGTGCTCTCTTGACTGGTTTCGGTCCTACCGCTGCCGGGTACTTTTTGCAAGGTGCTTTCAAGTTTGGAGGATATGAACTCTTCAAGCAGCAGTGTATCAACTATCTGGGCTACGAGACAGCATCAAACAACCGGACTGCCGTCTACCTTGCTTCAGCTGCCTTGGCGGAGTTCTTTGCCGATATCGCGCTTTGCCCTCTGGAAGCCACAAGAATTCGTCTTGTATCCGAGCCTACATTTGCTTCGGGTCTTGTGAGTGGCTTTGGAAAGATTGCCTCGACTGAGGGCATTGGTGCTTTCTACTCGGGATTTGGACCCATCCTTTTCAAACAGTGAGCCAGACTACTCCTGTGTTGTTATCTCAGGCTGATATGCTCCAAGGGTTCCATACACGATGACTAAATTCGTGGTCTTCGAGAAAGTCTCTGAGATGGTTTATCAGTCTGTGGACAAGTCGAAAGCCTCGAATGGCATGCAGACAACTATTAACTTGGGATCCGGTCTAATGGCTGGCTTTGCCGCCGCCCTTGTTTCTCAGCCCGCCGACACAATGCTGAGCAAGATCAACAAGACCAAGGGGCTCCCAGGAGAAGGTACCACAAGCCGTCTGATCAAGATTGCAAGAGAACTTGGACTCCGCGGTAGCTACACTGGTATTGGGGCTAGGCTGGTATGTTACTTGAATATCATATATTATCCAGCAGTCAACTAACACTGTTTTCAAGTTCATGGTGGGAACTCTCACTTCATTTCAGTTTGCAATCTACGGAGATATTAAGAAAGCACTTGGTGAGTTTTGTCCATTTTTGTAGTCAATTGGGCCTCTGCTGATCAAAATAGGGGCTGCCGGTGGTGTCGAGATTGCCAAGTAGAAAATGCCCCTTGGGAGGTTTTAGGTTACTTTCCAATGTTTTCTGCGGGTACTGATGAATCGGGTGTTGTGTAATACTATGCTTCATAGATAACTAGAACGGCTTCTATGGAATTGCAACTGCGATTTTTATCTAAGAAACTCGCTGTCCATAACCAGGTGAAATTTCACTTCATTTCGACGGAATAATCTTTCATATCAGGCGCAACCCCTTTTATCCCATCCCGTTTCTCCAATTCTCTATGTAGTCACCACGACGTGTCCAGATGATAGTCTGTGACTCAAGGTATCCTAGGCTTCGATTTATCGACTCCAAGTTTCGAAAGACAGGCTATCGAACATTGAGCATGCGACGCACATTCTCTACCATCTTAATTATACCCACCCCATCGATCCTTCTCCCTCACATCCCCTTCTCCAACGCTCCACCTAGCAATCCTTCAACCCTGCCCAAAACCCTTGGAATAAACATCCGAGTCCTCAACCCTTTCCCCCCCGTTCTCAAGTCGACGATATAGAAGATTGGGCGGGAAAGACCTATCAAACTAGGTCCCAAATCGAAAAGAAAACACGCCCGTCTCTGAAAGGCTAGGATTCCAAACCTCTTGTTACAATAATAATATCATAGGAAAAGGCGAAAGACATTTAAACAACTATCGATGGTTTGGGCTGGCTAGTAGAAGAAGTGGAAATAAACATGACAAAGTCGTCTCTCACATTAGGCTTTTTCATACGTTGCCTTTTCCAAACCTACTTATATCGCGAATGCTTTATAATTCAGTCGGAAAGATTGAGAGAGAGGAAAAACAAAAACTTCTAACAAGAATCCCTCGACAACGAAGAAACCAAGACCATCAAAAGCAGCGATCTTCGTGGAAACGAACCTGGAAAGAGTCCTTCTTCGATTGGCAGACCGCACCACAATGATATTTTCACACTCGAAGATTTTTCGATCTTTTATGCGAATTTGGCAAGAGTGTGTTATTTCTTACGAGGAAAAACCGACAGAACGATCGTTTTAAAGCTTTAAAAACTTGTTTCAACGACTAGAAGACATTCGACAATTCCTGTTCTACCTCGTCAATGACGGCCACAATCGCTTCTTATACGATCGAATCATCAGGGGGACACAGCTGTCTGCTATGCCACGAACTTCTTCGAGGCATTTCCCTTTTTGCCTTCGAAAGTTAGAGCGAGAAGTACGTCATTGATTTCTCATCTTGAACAAGCTGGAGCAACATATAAGCGGAGGTTTCTGTAAAGTACAGAGTCAATATGTAGGTGTTTAGAAGTTTAGTAGCTAAAAGTGGGTTGTAAGAGCTCTAAATAACCGGATGGCAGCTCTATGGCAAGGCTAGCCTCATGGACCCTGGGGAATACCATGACAGGTTCAAACCAACGAGCGATGAGCAGTGCAAGAAACGAAACGTGGTGCAACAGAGCGAGTAATGTGCAAGGTGGGAAAGGATAGAAAGGAAGGTTTTTTACCCTCGGGGTTCCTTCTCGAAAGTAGGCATAGAACGCTATTGTTAGCTACATAGATAGCTAGATAGTGAGATATAAATCAATCAATCAATTTCTCATTTGAGTTCGTTATGATCTGACAGGAAAATTGGAATTGTACATAAATCTCATCTCAAAGCTCATCGTTCATCACGAGGTAAGTCTTTCCATATATTGCTTTTGCCAATTTTCTTTATCGCAAATGCTTGACGATTAAACGTGAATTGATGATTGTGTTCAATCGAGAAACCAATAAGACTAAGTCTATATTGAACTAGGTTGGAATTAGACATCTGATTCATCGAAATGAAATGACAAGACGGTCGCTTCCTTCATAGCCACGATATCTGCATTGATTGAATCTTATTTACTGATCATCGCGTTTGGATGATGAATTCCAAATGGAAATATGAAGCTAGAAGCATGAAATGGATTGAGGCAGCTAGAAGGTGGTTCGAAATCTTTGACGAGACTCAACCGCTCTTGAAAAGACCAAGTCACAAGTTGTGTATCGATAGCAACCATGAGAGAATGGCTTTCCCCACAAGGGGAGGGGAACTAGAGCCGAACCGATAGCCAGCCTGACTACCAGAACAAATGGCAGTTTAGGTTAATGTTGGCCGGTACCAGATGCTCTTTTTCAGTTCTCTTATTGGCCCATGCTTTGAAATTGAACCCGAAACGACGATGACACTCTTTCGAGAAATCAACGTGACTATTCGTTCATACCAAATCTTTGGGACGAGAAATGTGGTTACTCACACCGACATGGCAAGACTATCACTTCTTTGTTGGGCAACCGGCATCATACTTCCTAGAAAGACTTGTTGTTGTTCACCAACTTCGGACCTCCCCACGAGCTCAGTGGCAGCTTCTTCAGAGCAAAAGTTTGAAGAAAGAACCGCTGCAGGACTTGAAGCTTTCTCTGTCCCACAATATGATAAGCAATCGTTTGCTTCTGGAGTAGTTATTTCTTCTCCAGATAGGTACTGGACTTGCGTCTCGTTCATGTACAAATATCAAGTTCAAGAGCTGGCTAGTGAAGATTCTGACTAGAGCGGCACTCGCTGATTGTATGCAACACAAACACACACAACGAAGCTCGTTGTCTGTTCATTAATCACTGGACTGTTTTCCTACTTCCTGACCAAACTGCATTTGTACGGAAAGCTTGGGCTTGAGTCGAGTAGAACATGAAATAGATAATCAAGAAACTCACACCAAACCGCATATTGGAAAAGAAAACATCAAATAGACTGTCGTTGATATGCAATGAACGCGTTCAGCCTACTGATGTTTAACACAGATCCATCATATCTGTAGGGCAAATTGCCCCGGGGTAGTAATACCGACTAATTCCACTAAGCGAGCCCGTTGCCCCAACAACGCAAGGTACCCAAACATAGAAATCACACTCGACGGGGCTGGTGTAACAGTTCGCAATAGCAACTACACGGAACCGTGTCACCACTTCACATTCCAAAGCAATCCCAATGGAGTACACATCAGTGACCGATTTCCAAAACTACCACACCCCAATATCTCCTCCTCAGGCAAAAGACTTCCTTAGTAAACGCGCATCATTGCAGTCACACGAGGAAAGAATTGAAAGCATTGAGCACGACCTCGACGAGGACGATCAAGAAGAGTCAGTCTCAGGCTCGGCGCACCACTCCAGCGACCCCGATGAAGCCGTCTTCGATATCCCATCCCATCACAGCTCCCCCCAGACCTCCCCGCAACACTCCGACGATGAAATCTCAGTCCTTCTCTCCGAGTCGGGATACCCACCCAGTGAACGTGAGCTACCGCCGTCCTTTCCATACACGCCGGCCAAGAACCGCTCGCCTTTCCGAAATCCTTCCTCTGTCCGGGCGATGCAACTGGAAACTACGCCTCCGCCTCATCTGACTCCGCCATCGTCGCAACAGCGATACAAATTTACGACGCCATCGCGCAATGGTACGCCTAGATCGGTTCGCTCGCACCATAGTGCCATGCGTTCGACGTCGAAGCTTAGCCCGACAAAGAAGTTGAAGAAAGAATATCCGCTAGTGCTTCTTCATGTTACGCTTCTGCCGATTGCGCTCTCGTATTCGACGGAGGTATTAGAGAGTGTACTACCTGGCTATATCTTAGAGAACTGGAAGCTACTGCAGGAAAAAGCTACAGACACCGTACTAGAGAGAGGCATTCTTATCCCTCACCCGCGGGAAGACTACGATCTACTTGAAGAGCGGCTGCTGGAGTCTCTAGAGCTGAAATTACCGAGGATTCTCAAATGCGGCCATTTCCATCTTGAGCCGGATGAAGAAGCCGACCTAGCCGAATCCGACGCAGATCACTTCGACGAAGACGACAATGATGCGGACATCTGCGACGACTGCGGGAGAAGAGTGAGAGATGGACGGTTTGGAAGCGGCGCAGGGACCAGAAGGTGGGATATCAAATTGTATGCGGCAAATGGGCTGATGAGGGCTGGCGCTTGGGGCGCTGCGTGGAGGGAGATGGAGAGGGTAGATGTGGAGATCTTGCCGTGGATGGAAGAGGATATGAAGAGAGAATTGGAGTTGCGGAAAGAGGTGGAAGAAAGGCACGTTATGGAGCAAAGCCACGTACAGCAGGACGAAGTAATTCAGAGTAGTGGAAAGAGTACCGGTCTCGACGATGCGAGGATGAGGGAGATATACGGTGAAGGTGCACAGGCGTACGTCGATGGCCTGACTGAAGAGACGATGCCATTCTCACCTCCACCCAAGCCCCGTCGGCAAAGGCATCGACAGCAAGACCTACCCCTCTGGACCCTGCTACGGAACTACGTTTACCTTGCGGCTCAGGATCGGCGGAATATTACAATCTGCTGTCTCAGCATCCTCGTCTTGTTTCTCTCTCTGGGCTCGCTTGGGCGATCAATACACCCTCCGCTGCCATCTTATCCGATCACACCGGCGGCGGCGACGAGTGTCGGGGCTTTTGTGGGAGACATCCTCAGCAGTCATGCTTCGATTACAAACGCAGCCACACCTATCGTGTCAGTGACAGACTCAAATTCAGCAACAGCGCACTCATCGCCTGATGTGCAGTCTTCACCCACGCGATCCTCGCCAGACTCACAGTCGGCATCAACGCTGTCCATGTCAGACGTACCGCCCGCAGCGACACAAGTTTTAAGTGAATCTCCTACAGTGGAGGCACTAGATGAGGCTCTTTTCGAGTTTGATTAGCATGGATTCATGATTGCAAAATGGTCCGGAGTATGATTGTCTGAAAATTTTGTTTAAGAAAGGTAATTGATTTTCAAGTCTATAGCGGTCTTTCGGATACCATCTTTGCACGTAGCGAGCGAGCGCAGTGAGACATGGGTGTTTTATGCTTGTTCGCTTTTGTAATAGACGTTTTATGAGATGGACTCATCATAGTGGGGATAGCTGAGGTGCACAGGGGAGGGTAGGATACATAAGAGTAGATGACGTGAATGCTCTTGAGTTCAGGCGATCCACTTTCTCTTAGAACTGGATATGTGCTAAGATCATCGACCTGAGAAATGTGAGCCGTTGATGCTGTGAATATACTTGCCTTGTGCCAGTAATATTGGGTGTCTGTTTGCAATTGCACCGTTTCTGCCGTAACAACTGAACGAATGAATGACACAAACCTCAGCGGGAAGATTTATGTACATCTGCTTATAGAGGGTTTCTCCCTTTAACCTACACGAGATACCTCCGCGACCGGTGGATAAGGCCTAAAATTCCTTAATCTCACCAAGACGAAGGGCCTTCATTCCAGTCTCGCTGTTAAACTAGGTATGCTTTGAAGACTTTGTGGTAGCTGTGCAGATTGCAAAGCGTGAGGTCTGGAGGAAAGGGATCGGATGATCGTTAACCCTGGATGTTTGTGGGCTTATTAGCCGGGCATTTAAGAGGGTTGCTGGGAGGTTTAGGCCAGGTTTGGATATGGGTATGAGTTGAGGAACGTGTGGAGACAGATTTATGTTGCTATGAACCTGAGTCCGACTCTGAAGAGATTTGGGGTGTTACAAGTGTCCAATGACTCATGGACATGTGCTGTTTGACGCTCCTATTCTATCTGAAAATAAGCGGATGTCGGGAACACGTGGTGTAGTTCGGTGATTGTAAAGAAAGGTTTGAATCTCAGCAGAATAAGTGATATCAGGAGGTATATTGCTAAACAGTAAGGTACTTAGGGGATCCGGTTTCAGCAGGCTTAGATATACTCGCGGCATTGTGGTATGAGATTTAATACTATCCCGTCTCGGGCAGCAGTGTCGAAGCTCTGGAGTCAAATCTATACCGACAAAAAGCGTGGTAGATCTGGCCACAATCATCGGTTTTCAGAATTCGATACAGCAAGTTTGTAAGCAAAGGCCAATCACTGTGACCAATTTAAAGGGGCAATATGTTTATGCCGCAATTATGTTCTCCAGGGAGTCACTGCCAGGACGCTTGCGGAGCAAAGAAGTAGCTCCGCAGAATGTTCGAAAGCGTAGTGTCTTGTAAAGTTGAGAAATATCGCACCGCCATCGCGTGAGAGGTCTATCAGCGAGTCCATATACCTTGAGTACGTTGTTCTCAAGCGGTCTAAAGCCTCGCTGGGCGATGAACATTACAGCCACGAAAGTGTCTATGAAGTCCTGGAAGTGCACCTTGGTCCTTGAGCTTTGAGTCCGTCGGGGAAACCGGAGGGCTCAGATACCGATCTCTCGGAGACTGTTGGAACACGAGGTCATATGGGGGCATATTGGTATTTTGGTTGTTGCTGTTAGGAGGCTATCTAGGAGGTGGAAGGTGATAACTCTACTAACGGGCCCTTGCCTTACTAGCCCTAAGAAGCGGAGGTTACTAACTCCCCTGTTTCCAACGAAGATAAGCGACCAATTTGGCCGAAATAGTAACAACACAATATTCCCCGATCAACAACGGGCTGTGTTCGCCAAATTGATATGAGAGATCAAGCAAGAACGGCCCTAGTCGCAAGACGCGGAGTTGGTATTGACGACGGCAATGAGAGTGCTTGTGTCTAGGACAAGCAGAATAGAAGGATGGAACTTTCTGGTGCTATATGCATATCATGAGATGCTATGCAGTGGACACAGGATGTTCACCGTGTTATCCGTAGATATTACCGTTGTATGCGAAACCTGTATCGTTTTTTTTTTAATTTGCCGAGAGCCCCATCAAAAAGTGCAAAATAAGAACCAGATTTGCAGAATCAACCCCACTGCCCCCCCAGTGCTTCATATGTAGTATATTCAATGCTTCATATGTGATCTATCTAGTGTCTCTTATGCGACTTACTGAATAGATCGTATATACTACATATGAAGGAGTAGATCGAACATGAAGCACTGAGTAGACTACATAAGAGGCACTTGGTAGATCGCATAAGAGGCATCGAATATACTACATATGAGGCATAAAATATATTACATATGAAGCACTCGATATACTAAGTATGAAGTACTGAATATACTACGTATGATGCCCTGAATATGCTATATATGAAGCATTGGATAGATCATATAAGAGACACTAGATAGATCACATATGAAGCACTGGATATACTGCATATGGAGCACTGGATAGATCACATACGAAGCACTAGATATACTACATATGAAGCACTGGATATACTACATATGAAGCACTGGATAGGTCACATATGAGGCACTGGATGGGCCACATATGGGGCACTGAATAGGTCACATACGAAGCACTGAATTTACTACATATGAAGCACTGGGTATACTACATATGGAGCATTGAATGTACTATGATAAATATGAAGCATCGGGGGGGCAGTGAGGTTGATTCTACAAATCTGGTTCTTATTTTGCACTTCTTGAAGATTCGCTAATTTTGATGAGGCTCTCGGCAAATTCAAAAAAACCGATACAGGTTTCGCATACAACGGTATGGATAACATCGTGGCTGAAATGCAACAATTTAATATCATCTTATGGTTGTTGTCGAGACGCTCTCGCTTGACGGAAGTTGGCGCTATTCTACGAGCGTACCTGCATATCTTACCCCTATTTTTAAACCGAAATTACTTCAGTAGTACTGTAGCATAGCATTTACAGCCTCCTTGCTAACGCCGCCTCTCGTGTTATCTTTCTCTTCCTATGTTATCTCGAGGCAGCAGTCACTCTTTCCTGGTTTCTTGTCTTCACTCGTTAATCACCTTTCTTCCACACTCTCTTTGACAGCAGCTTACCCAGACTACATTCCCCTCATAAATCCGAATAATATCAAAGATGATTGCCACTACCCTCGCAACAATGGCCCTGATAGGTTTCAGCTCAGCACAGTCCACGGTCTCACTGTTTCTCCCCGGAGGAGCGGGCAATCACAGCGTGGTGGGCTCCGTCGTGGGTTCGGTACGCTTACGAAACTTCCTGTGCCAACCTTTTCTAACCCTCAACGTCCAGAGCGGCTCGGCAACTACCTATGCAGTCCAATGCCCCCCGGGAACCGATCCAAACAACTGCGGCATCCCAGAACCTTTCACGGTCGTTGATGGACCTTCGACAGTACACCTCTTAGTTGGCGCGCAAGACTTGTACCTCTCCATTTCCTAAGGTGGAAGCCCAGCTAACAGGAAAAAGCACCATGGACAACGGCTGTGCGGTCTCAGGCAGCACCTCCGCCGTTTGTGTTGATTCCGCGATCGGCTCAGCCGCCAACATGCCAGGTGTATCAACCACCACTCTCGCCGCGTCAGAGATCAATTTTGTTCCAGTGGTCATCACCGCTGGCGCCGCAGCTTCCGGCCAGCAGTCTGCCACTGCTACCTCTTCCGTGACTGCATCTTCGACCTCCAGTGGCTTATCGACAAGCTCTACTGGTGTAGCTGCTGCCCCTGGAGGTTCATCCTCGACCTCCAGCAGAATGGCGACGTCCACCAGCGGCAAATCTTCAAGCTCCGCCACGAGTACGGGCAGTACTTCTGCATCCACTTCTGGCAGCGCAAGTGCTACTGCAGCAAACCAGACACACAACGCAGGTGCGGTGCAGGCGGTTGGTGGATCAGGGAAGGGAGCCATGGGTGCGATTGCTGTCATGTTAGCAATGGCTATGACGATGCTATAAGAAAGCTTATTCGAAGCAATATAATCTTCGTCATAGTACTTTACAAGCATCAGTACTTTCAATAAATTGGTAACGGCATACGCGACGTCACTCTTCCAATTAGCAGGCGGCATTTTGAGATTTATATAGAGATACCCAGGACAATTGATAACATTCGTCGCGATGTTCTTTTCTTGACTGTCTTGCCATCGATGTGATCCGGTGAGAAGCGACGGACCAGGTCCCCTCCGGCCATGACAGGCCTCGGGTTGGTTCCCGACGCGGGGCGGGGGTCCAGCCCTATCAAGTGGGCGGACCGAACTCCGTCAGAAGAGTCCAGAAAGCAGGTGAAGTTTCTGGTAGGTACATAGGTAGTGCTCAACACAATCTTTCTTTTGATTTCCTGGTCACTGCACTCGAAGTCTGTTCGAATATAATAGCTCGACCACTACGACTTGATCTTCCAATTGACCAGACCTTCATATCATCATCCTACAACCGCCAACATGACTTCGGGCATGCAATTCACCGATAGAGGGCAGAAGGCCCTCGCCGATGCCCACGAACTCGCACAGCAATATGCTCACTCTCAAATACTCCCCTTACATCTGGCTGTGTCCCTCCTCGATCCCCCAATCGACGAGTCAAAAGATCAGCAAGAGACTATGAATGCTTCCCACTCTGGGTCGTCCGCTCCGCTATTCAAGCAAGTCGTTGAACGCGCCCATGGTGACCCTCAAATGCTCGACCGCGCTATGAAGAAAGCTCTTGTCAGACTGCCAAGTCAAGACCCACCCCCGGAAAATGTTTCTATATCACCGCAGTTCTCAAAGGTGCTTCGCGCTGCAAGCGAACTCCAAAAGACACAGAAAGACAGCTTTATCGCCATAGACCACCTCATTACCTCGTTAGCCCAGGATCCTTCGATACAGAAATGCCTAGCAGAGGCAAACATCCCCAATACCAAGCTCATAGACAGCGCGATACAACAAATTCGAGGGACAAAGCGCGTCGATACGAAAACTGCCGACTCTGAGCAGGAGAATGAGAATCTGAAGAAGTTCACAATCGATATGACTTCATTGGCAAGAGAGGGGAAAATAGATCCCGTCATCGGCCGAGAGGAAGAGATCCGACGAGTCATTCGAATTCTGTCGCGAAGAACGAAGAACAACCCCGTCTTGATTGGAGAGCCCGGTGTTGGGAAAACCACGGTCGTCGAAGGGCTAGCCTCAAGAATTGTCAACGCCGATGTCCCGGCCAATCTTGCCGCATGCAAGCTACTATCGCTTGACGTTGGATCACTAGTCGCTGGAAGCAAATACCGAGGAGAGTTCGAGGAACGGATGAAGGGTGTGCTAAAGGAAATCGAGGATTCTAAAGAAATGATTGTTCTTTTCGTGGACGAAATCCACTTACTTATGGGCGCCGGTTCAAGTGGAGAAGGCGGCATGGATGCAGCTAACCTACTGAAGCCCATGCTTGCTAGGGGTCAATTGCACTGTATTGGTGCTACAACTCTGGCCGAGTACCGGAAGTACATTGAAAAGGATCAAGCGTTTGAACGGAGATTCCAGCAGGTCTTGGTGAAGGAGCCAAGCATCCCAGAGACGGTGTCCATTCTTCGTGGGCTGAAAGAGAAATACGAGGTCCACCACGGTGTCAACATTCTAGACGGGGCCATCATCGCAGCGGCTACTCTCGCAGCCCGCTACCTTACCGCACGACGATTACCTGATTCTGCTGTCGATTTGATCGATGAGGCTGCAGCAGCAGTTCGCGTCACTCGGGAGTCGCAACCGGAGATACTCGACAACATGGAGCGTAAGCTACGTCAACTGCAGATTGAAATTCACGCGCTTGAACGTGAGAAAGATGATGCAGCTCGCGCTCGGCTGGGTGAGGCACGTACCGAAGCCGCAAACATCGAAGAAGATCTCAAACCGCTACGTGAGAAGTATGAGAGCGAGAAGCAACGGAGCAAAGATATACAGGAGGCGAAAATCAAGTACGACTCACTCAAAGTGAAACAGGAGGAAGCCGAGCGCAACAAGGACATCCAGACAGCTTCAGATCTCCTCTACTACGCTATGCCAGACACTAAAGCTCGCATCGACAAGCTCGAAGCAGAACGAGCCCGTGCCGACGCGGAGCTCTACGCCCGTAGCGGAGGGGACGGCGAAGCTATGCTGACTGACTCGGTCGGACCAGAGCAGATCCAGGACATTGTCTCCAGGTGGACGGGCATTCCAATTACGAGGTTAAAAGCATCGGAGAAAGATAAATTGCTCCAGATGGAAAAGGTTCTTAGTAAGATAGTTGTGGGCCAAAAGGAAGCTGTCACTTCTGTTTCAAATGCGATGCGACTACAGCGATCTGGTCTAAGCAACCCCAATCAACCACCTAGCTTCCTCTTCTGCGGTCCTTCTGGCACTGGTAAGACCTTGCTGACCAAGGCTCTCGCCGAGTTCTTGTTCGACGATCCGAAAGCAATGATTCGTTTCGATATGTCCGAATACCAAGAGCGTCATTCACTGAGTCGAATGATTGGCGCCCCACCAGGCTACGTTGGTCACGATGCTGGCGGGCAACTCACAGAATCTCTCCGTCGTCGTCCCTTTTCCATCTTACTCTTTGACGAGGTTGAAAAGGCGGCCAAAGAAGTTCTTACCGTCATGCTGCAACTCATGGACGACGGGCGCATCACCGATGGTCAAGGCCGTATCGTCGACGCAAGAAATTGCATCGTCGTCATGACCTCCAACCTCGGCGCCGAATATCTCGCGCGCCAAAACGCCGCCGATGGCAAGATCGACCCCACAACCAGGGAAATGGTCATGACGAGTCTGCGCAACTACTTCCTCCCCGAATTCCTCAACCGCATCTCCAGCATTGTCATCTTCAACCGGCTCACCCGCAAGGAAATCCGCAAAATCGTCGACGTCCGCCTCGAAGAGATCCAGAAGCGTCTCGCTTCCAACGACCGCAAGGTCAAGATCTACTGCTCCGACGAAGTCAAAGACTATCTCGGCAGCGCAGGCTACTCGCCCGCCTATGGAGCTCGCCCGCTTGCGCGCTTAATCGAGAAGGAAGTGCTGAACCGACTTGCGGTGCTTATTCTAAGGGGAAGCATCAAGGACGGCGAAGTGGCAAGAGTAGTTATGGAGGACGGGAGGATTACTGTGTTGCCAAATCATGGCGATAGCGAAATGGACGCGGACGAGGATATGGAGGATGAACTTGACGAGGAGGATGCGGTGCTGGCATTGGAGGACACGACGGCGGATATGGATCTATATGATTGAGAGCGGAGTCTTATGTGCTACAAAATGACGACGGGTTATGAAAATGCAAAAATAAGAGCACGGAGTTTGGTGGGCACAGACGCATGCCTGAAGTACATACGAAATGAACATATTGCGATTATGACTGAGCAGTTTGTTTGTTCGTGCATGACACTGCTCGATCAAAGAAGATACACCTTCCCAATCGAACCCCTCTTCCAAGAACTCTCTACGCACCATTCCCACCCCCTCCACTCCACAACCACGTCTCCTCAATCCGCCCATTTCAATCTCTACTACATACTCTAACCTCTCACCCACGCAAACCGCCCCCCCCCCCTGGCCCTCCTTCCCAAAAAAGCAAAATCGCCACAGCCAAAGAAATTGTGAAAAACACCCCACCGAAGATGGTGGCGGGCGGGGGCAAGTCTTCCGTTCCGGGATGGGTACGGTTTTTTGGATTTGATGGGTGAGGAAGGAAGGAAAGGATTTGCGAGCGCTTCCTTTTCAATTTTTTCCCACTACAACTTCCCCCTCTCTCCTCTCTACACCAAAAGCCGGCCCTCCCCCTCTTCGGCAACTCCATCCCTATAAAACACCGCCCTTGGACGTACGTCAACAACACAACTCTCCCGCTTTTCAGGCACGTCGCCAACATCTCCCACCCCCCCCGTGGGTTTCCAAGCTCTGTCTCCTTCCTCTCTGTCGTCGTCGTTGCCTTGGTTAAAAGCTATGAACGCTCGGATCTCCTTTGGTTGTCGGTTTAATCCGCTTTCTAGCTCTTATCTTCAACTTCTTCTTCCTTTGTCCAATTCTGTTCCTCTTATGTACTACAACCCCTTCCGATTTTCGCTCTGCTCGGCTTTGTAAATGTTATGGGGATGTCCAGTTTGGCATTCGGGTTCCTCTCGTCCTTACCTCCGCCGTCCTTGTTTTACCTTTCCTTTTTTTTGTTCTATAGAAGGAAGAATTGCAGTCAATCCTCCGGTGATAGATAAACATCTCATGCGACCCAAGCACCTCCACCCCGTTTCAAGCAATCCCTCAACACCCCATTCAAACCCTTTCCACCTGATAGAACCATTCCAAGGGGTTTCTTGCAGTATTGGCATCAGGACTGGGTGATGAGGTTGATGGATGAGTGAAGAAGGATATCTGTAAAAGATGATGGTGGGGGAATGAGGGTTTAATTGCGAGTCTTGCTTAGGTCTGGAGGTACGGGGAGGCGTTGTTCGTCTCAGAAGACAGATGATTGTTCCTGAGGGAGATGGGTTGACGGACGGGGAGGGATGAAAGCGCGGCGGTTGGGGAGCGTATTGTCAAAGCAAGGGTCGGGATGACGAGGAGATTGTAAGTATGAAGTAGTTGACAGGGTTGGAAGAGACGCTGAGGATAAGGGAGCTGGATGGTTTTGGATGAGAGACGACGTCCCGAGAAAAAAATGAATGAAAGAGTTCCTTGCGCTTTTTTTTTATTCCCGCAGAGGGGCTGAAAAGGAAAGCAGGGAACCAATGGGAGATAGAGAGATGGTCATCTGGTAATCTGGGAAGATGGTACCCGAGATGGTGGAGAAGATGTGCGGACTGCTATTAACCCAGAACATATCTCAATGTTCTGACATACCAAGCGCTTTCACAGTTAGGAAATTTGCTTGTTTCCCCAAACATTCAATATTGCCCCGAGTAGAATGGCGGGAAAAGCTGGGAATGAATGAGGACGTGGTGTTGTCCGTCCAAGGTCCGGATGATCGTGGTGCTGAGCAGGGTGTGTAAGTCGGAAGAATCCAAGTACCTGGTGGTAAAGCTGCAGAGTTCAAGCCCGATAATACTGATGAGAGAAATTTTCTAATGGAGATTGTTCCATTGGCACTTCCTTAGCGCCGATAAGAGCCAGAAATCTTTTGCTGGTCAATACAATCATTCTGTAATTCTCACAAGCTTGAATACACAATCAAGAACGAGAAGATTGAATGGCAAAACGCTATGTAAATGAAGCACCCCCACCCTGAAAGTCGGTTCCAGGTCAAACCGCACTGTATCCCCCTCTCGAGCCTCCGCCTTGTACAGTATTTACGACCCTGCGCATCCAGTCTCGTAGGAGGTAGGGGATATCGCGAATGGTTTCCGAGTGAGGTAGAAGGTCCCAGCCGCGGGCGGAGTAGCGGTTATAGTTTAGCCAGGAGCCAAAGATTAGGTAGGCAGCTGTTCCGAGGAAGAAGCTGTTTGAGAAGACGAGGTAGTTAGCGGGAAAACGCGAAGATCTAGTAACTGGGAAAAGTATTGCTTACATGATAATGAGCCAAGTGAAAAATCCCCAGTGTCCCGAGCTCGACTTCTTCTCTTCCTCGTCTTTAGCATCCTCGCAGGCGTATCTTGTCGTCCACTCCAGATTCAAAACCTTCACTTCCCCCGCAAACTCATAACTGACGTACTTCAGCCTGCCGCCAGCCCCATCGTCTACCTCTTCGCCAATAGCTGTGCCGTCATCTTCACCTTCGTTATCGTTTGTGTCATCTTCATCTCTCCGTTGCCGCCTCCTCTCGTCGTCCTTCGGTGGGCACAAAAATTCCACAACAGCTCGTTGCTTGTCCTTCTCACTCCTCCCTTCCATCGACAGCCGAAGTCCCTCTTTGCCCTTGTCGCCCGATAAATCGGAGGTTTTCAGACGCTTCCACTTAGGGTCAAGGCGTCCGCCACTCGATGTTATATAGTCGCCTGCTATGGGAATGGGCTTTGTAACTTCTATTTTATCTTCTACGGGTATGATCGACTGCTCTATTCCGCAGACTATATGTAAGATCAGACATTAGAGCGGACGTACTACTCACGAAGCTATATTAGGATGCACCCGAGCTTACCTCTGGAACCACCCGGGCAGAATTCTTTTCTTGGGACACCACTTGGTCTCACCAAAGGTTTGCAGAAATCGATAGTGTATGTCGTATTGTAGAGGTATGGTGATGCGGCAGAGGGCCCTGTGCTCGTCTTGACGGAATGGGGGCCATCGAGTTTGTCGAATTTCCACGATACACCATCTTCCAGGATATGCTTACAGTCGATGGAAAGGGCAGCCGTGAGTGTGGGAACGAGAAGGAGGATGGACTGGAGTAACAAAGGAAAGTGTCTCGCCAATCGCATGGTGAAAGGCGTATCCGGGTTCGAGGGAAGCTTGAGGAGAAAGGGAATGCCAGATCTAAATGATGGTCGGAGGAGCCCCGGGGAAATTGTATATAAGGAGCGACTGAAACTCTGACAATCAGGTCGGAGAATAGCTGTTGGCGTGTGATGTGATGCCGCCTGACGGTATCTTTATCTGTAAGTTGTCTTCCAAGTTCAGGTTGGCCTGTTCACTGACTAAGCTACCTGAAGCGGTAAGGAGAAATAGGGCTGAGCTCATACGGTCCATTTGGGACAATCAAGCGAAAGGACAGTGATGTTTACTTGGTGAGGTAAACTACAGTATGGAGTTGTTCAGTGACCGCCAAAGACTGTTTTTTAGTATCTAGGTAGAGCTACTAGCATAATGTTGAATTACACTTTCGTCTTCGAAAACGGTCGAAGAAAACGCCAGATCCTTTCGTAAAGGAGCGGCCGTTACCAACAAGGTTCACATGATTTCTTAAACCTTCAGCGCGAATTGTTTGAGGTATTCGTAATCCTTGACATTCGCGTCTACCGTCTCCCTGATGAGCTTGGCACCTTTTTCGCCATATTTGGCACGCCATTCCTGGTCTTCTTCCTCGACACTCTTCACCTTTTTCTTCTTGCAGTCAAACAAGTCAGCTTTGCTTTTCGGACTACGTTTTCTCGCATAATAGGAATATAAGTGGCCGGTTGTCGGATACCTTACAACCAAAATGGAAAATAGAATAGCAACTTACATGGAGCCTTGGTCGAAGCTCGCCACTATCCATGGCATCTTCGTGGAATCCTTTCCATTTCTCAAAGGCCTCACGAGCCTGATTATGATCCTCCTCAGAGTCCCAATTCAACATGTTTGGGTCATACTCTAAGCCTACACTCTTACAGTACGCCTCAATAATTCCGGTTGGATTATCCAGTAAATCATCCGCGTCAACCACGCAGATATCGACCTTGCCTGAATGTCCATTCGTAATAGCATGACCATTTGTAATAGCATGACCATTCGTAATAGCATGACCATTTGAAATAGCATGACCATTCTTTTTAGCATCATTCACCTCTTTTCCCGCAATACCCGGCCCGACTTGCTCAACGGAGCGTAGATAATCGAAGAAACGGCGGAGCTCGTCGTACCCAGCTTCGGAGGGCATGAAATCGTAGAATCCAGTCATCGAATCTAATGGGGGGATTGTGCAGCGGAAGAACGATGGAATACTGGACCGTGGATGACGGATCAAGAAGGTGAAGTGAAACTTTTCCAAAACCGCTTTAGGGATCACCGTCGGGTTTTCAGGCTCCGCACTTGTGTCGCAAGGGTAGTGAGAGATCTTTTGGCCATGCCCATTACCCTTCACAGCGCCATTCACATGCCCTTTCGCCAACGTACCGTTCGAAAAGTCGCCGTCGGAGCTGGTACCGTTCGAGGCACCGTTGGTGGACGCTTCGGTCGTTCCGACACCACGCTCGACTCTCGCAACAGAAGGGGCAATAGACGCAGGCTTGCCGTTTGGAGGGACCAAGTAATAGGTAATGTCTTTGATAAAGAGGCGCTTGCCCTGGAAGAGGGTAAGTAGGCCGCATATCAAGTCATCTTAAATCTTGAGTAGCTCATCATCGCGTGAGAGTGTACTAAAGAAATCGCAAGTAGAAAGAGGGTCAATACGGCAGAGTCGATAGTAGAGCAGCAAAGCTAAACAAAGTAACGCAGCCCTTTGTGCATTGATATCTGCTTTTGTCTGGCAAGCGGTCCATGGGGTATGCCATTAGAAGTGTATATTAATTGTTGGTGTAAAGTCAAGTCAGAAACGATAACCAATTAAAGGAAAAGACCACCGGAGGGACTGAGCGAGGGCTTGGGTCAAGCCAGAGCTATCCAACGTAGTTGACGTAAGTGTATAGCTACGAAATTCGCAGAGTAACAGCAGGATTGCATAAACACAGCGCATGTGCTAATTAAGAAGGAAAGAGGTCGCGAATGGTGTCCACACTGGGAAGTAGGACTCGGGGAGGGATGATTCGGACCTCAGCACTCTCCCTTTCAAATCTATCGAGGATCGTCTGGTATGTCGAATTGCTGAAGCCGCTGTCGACACGCTGCTCCTCATCGTTTTCAAATCTTGAACTAAGCCTCTCCGGGCCGTAATAGAAGGCATCACCAAAGGGTTCGTGGACGCATTGGAGGGAGTCGCGGCGAGTCATGAACACCTCGAGACATGGTTAGCTTTCGGGATCTAAATACCATTTGGCAGGTATTTACTCTTTCGAATGCCGTCGAGCATGCTCGAGGATGGGTTGCAACAAAGATGGGTTTATTGGACATCTTTGAAGTCAGCTACGAATTGTGATGTATGCTATACACCATTCGTGCCTGTATTGAACAATAAATGGAACGGTTTCAATCAAAGGCGATGTCGATTGATATTAGGTCAGCCTGGAGGTCGTGCACAATAGCAGATTTCGAGACGCTTGGCTTGCAGAAGTTCACCAGGACGCCGGTTCATATATGGTGCCAGACCACGGGCTGAAGGCGGGAGATATAAACAGCCATTGATGACAAGACTGTCGTTCTTCCCGGATCATCCCAGACGTTGAGCTCCATCTTTCCGTCTAGTCATGCCGGGTATGGAAAGATGGAAAGGGGTGACGTGATACTGAGACGAGAAGAGCCAATGGCTCCGCGAGCCAGGCGCACAGGAAGCACGTATTCGCGGCTAAGAACGACGATGATCTACCGCGCTTGCCCCACTACGCAACTGTAATTGTCACACCGTCACACTGTTCATTGTTTGCCCTGAATTAACGTGCCCTGATTTGCAGGCACTACCTTATCTTATCTATGTACTCCGTATCTCTCGTGTTACCCCACGACTTGCAAGGCAAGCAAGCCTCTTGCGCAACCCCGAAGCTTTTATTATTATTATTAGACGCACTCAGGTCGTCAACTTGGTACTCGTACGCCATCATCTGCAGATACCTAAGTCTGACGTTTACTGATGGTTTGGCGAGAGGTCCGCGGAATATTAAAGCAGTCTTCAAGGCTCATGGCCCACGAGCCATTGTCTTCACTCAATTGGCTTACGATAGGCCGTCGGCAATAATTGTAAGTTGTATGTGCTCATACATAGATGCTAGTGGGTAACGCGACTATACTCTTTCCTGTTGGAAATAGCACGTAGGATCATGGAAGTAAGTGCATTCAGTATTCTCCACTTTCGAATGTAAGACTCACTTTTATGTCCTTGACCATCCCACACAATCATGAATACCAGCTCATCAAGGTCTCACCTTCCCTGCCCTAAGCTTCTCAATCTCCTTCTCCTTAATAACCACCACGCCCTTTCCCGCCATCTTTCCACTTTGTGCCAGCTCCACCAATCTTGGGATTTCTTTGAGACCGAAGAACGGGTTCGTTTTGACAGTGATGTTGTGCTCGGCGACGAGGTCTAACATGCGTTGGGCTTCGGAGCGGGAAGAGATTAGAGACCCTTTGACACGGACGTCACGAAATATGAGTTCGGGATAGGGTATGGGGACAAGGTCGGGCTGGGCGATTTGAACCATCCTGCCGTGCATTTTGGTGACTGCGCAGGCTAATGCGGCGGCTTCCACGTTGTCACTCACATTTGACGGTGGCGTCAGCTCCCATGCCGTTGGTAACTTTCTGAACTTCTTCAATAACTTTATCCTTCCCTTGTCTGGCGTCAATGACGACGTTTGCTCCCGAGGCCTTGGCAAGCTCTAATCCTTCATCCCGAGCATCGATCCCAACAACCTGTAGCCCAAGAGCCCTCGCGAACTGGCATCCTAGATGACCAAGGCCCCCTCCAGCTCCCACAAGGGCAACGGTTTTTCCCGCTTTCAGATCCACTTGCAGAACTCCCCGCCACACCGTAACGCCCGCACATGCGAGCGGAGCCGCAGTCTCGAAAGACACCCTGTCGGGCACCTTACTCGACTCCCTCGCATCAGCGATCATGTATTTTGCGAAGGCTCCATCCAACGTAATACCTCCATACCCCTCCACATTTCGGCAGTAATGCTTATAATTATCAGTGCCCAAGCAATCATGGCAATGTCCACAACGGTTCCGCCGTAAGCCAGCCATGACTCGATCACCCTTTTGGAAGTTGGAAACTGCGGTTCCGAAGGCGACTACAATTCCGGTGCCTTCGTGGGAAGCGATGCAAGGGAGCCTGGTGCCGAAACCGCCGGCGGTAACCATGGTGTCTGTGTGGCAGAGGGAGGCGGCGGCGGTTTTAAGGAGGATATCGTAGTCATTGAGCTTGGAAGGAGTGGGGACTTCATGGATTTGGTGGGGTTCGTTAAACTGTAGTCGGAAGGTATGTCAATTGGGGCTTCTTGTTTAGAACGTTCTGGGTTCTTGGTAATACCTCTACCACTTGGGCGGCAAGCATGGTATCGGGCACTCCGTCAAGGCCCATTCTGAATGCTTAACGGTAGAGATGTGAAGGAATCTATCTCTGAACGTTCGAATCCAAGCCAGCACTATTTCGATAGGGGAATATACAAGTGACAGATAGCATAGCGATCCGAAAAGCGCCGGTCTTTGAACAAATAAAGACTCCTATCTCCGGGAAGGCGGGGAAGGGGAAGTGTCATGGAGCTCAAATCGAACATTGACTGGCCACTTGTCAAACTAGAAAAAGTTCGTTATGTCTTCGTGCATAACAGGCTGTGAAGAACGACATGCCGTTCTTGCGCCTTGCTTCTCCAGCTTGCGTGGCAAAGATGAAGGTAGGAAGGAGAGAAAGGTCTGACAGCATCAAGTGAGATTTGCGCTAGTCAGCCCTATGCAAGCTGGCAATAACCTTTATCAGGATCTTTACAACATTGTTAGATATCTTTTACTCGAACGCGTCCTAACCATTGATGGGTGGGCGATCAATTGAACTCTGCTACAAACACACAATGTGCCTGGAACTTTTCAAAGAAGAGAAGCTAATACCACCAAGACAGTACAAGAACGAATACTGCATGAATAATGGACTCATATTTGAACAAGCCGCGGCTGTTGTACTGAACGATGGAAGGATCACAGTGTATTTCCAACATGGCAAGTTCATCAATTTCTAGAAGATTCCTACAAACTGAATGTGCATAAGCTGATACAGCAATACATGATATTTCGATGTCAAATTTTCATTTTCATAAGAAGTTATCAATATTGACCATAGTAAGCACATGACCGTGATATTGCCTGACAAAAACCACATTCCTCCAGTCATTCCAAGCCATTCCAACAATTGACTGGTACGAGTTTACTGTCCCATTTCCTTAAGACGCTCTGACGCAGAGTCCTTGGCCTCTTGAGAGACATTAGGATTCTTGGTAGTACTAAAGAGATATGGGTTAACATCAACCAAATCTAAAAGTGAGAATGTTATTTACGCCTTGAGACCGCCAGCTACATTGTTGGGGTTCTTGTTGGCGTCACCGGTACCGACATCACCGCCATTGAACTCATTGTCGAGGACCTCCTTAGAATGTTGCTTGGATTCTTCGGAAGTGTCTATACAGGCATTAGCGACGTAAGAGAATCGCAAATCGCAAGTAGATTTACTTGGGTTGTTGAGGTTGGCCTTGTGACCGCCGACAATGTTTCCTGGGTTTGACATGGTGAAAAGGTGGGAGAAGTTTTTTTGGAATTTGGTAAATGTTGTTTTGTCTTGGATTCGGAATGGTTTAGTGATAGAAGGAAAAATCAATGGGGATATCAAGGTATTATATATTTCTCCATTTCTCCATATGCTCAAAGGTGGGAGCTGGCAATGAGGTAATGTAGATCTTGCTTGCTGCCTTCATCAGTATGATCTAATAGCTATGCTGCCTGTAAAGAATGAGCTTCACCTATCAACTGCTTCCACCATGACGTCGAATCTCCTTGAATCTCCATGATCAATCAGGCAGCAGATTGCTCATTGCATGGGTAAAACACTAATATTGGCAAGTAGATGATCCAGGAACATGGGGACACCTATCGGTACCGGCGGTTCACATGTTGAAGCCAAATAGCAGGCGCCAAGTTTGGAGAGAAGAGCAGAAACTACATCATTAACTGCTCAAATAGGTTCAAGGTTGAACATGGCATTCTAAGATCTCGCCTTCAGTGATGGCCGAAAACCCCTGTATCACGAGAGGAATACCCATGGTTGCTGATCGGATACTCACTCGAGCTTTAGCCCTTAGTCAATGATGCTATTATCCTCGCGGGGAGCGCGGGGTGGGATTCCTAGTGTCTTCACCATCTCCTCACAATCAAATTGAATTGAATATTACTGGAGAAACTCCGCTCTGCTCCGCTCTGCGTCAATCTATTGATATCATGACATCTTCGCGTAAAGCTAAGGTCGCGCTTGACGCGCAGTCCCGTGATGCTGCCGATCACCAACTACAGTGGCACGAGTGGCTCCACTCTGAAGACACACTGTGAGTCACATACAGACGTATTTGATTGGCAAACATTTATGAACCATTGCCATGGCCAATAGACTTCCAATGCTGGCTTATCAGTCGGTGAGAGCTCTGGAAGCCTAGACTTTTTTCACAACTCAAACAGAAATACTTGTAGACGGTCTTACTTTCTTAGGTCCTCGATTCCTTTAATGCTACCTGCCTCTGTGCGTTGGACTGGCTGCTGCATTGAATCTTGAAGAAGGGAGAAAGCATTCATACCGAAGCGACCAGGCCGACGAATAGCCAGCCGTTTAGGTGACTGCAGGGACTCTTTGATTGCTTCTGTATGTAACTTCTACGCTTTCTCATGTGGCTCCTAAGGTTGGGCTTTCGACACCTCACAACAGCATAAAAAAATCTTCTCTGTTCCATACTTACCTTCTCGTTGCCTCTCGAGGCCAATCCTTGTTGATTGACGGATCGGCCAAAATGTGAACACACTTTGGAACAATCCTATTCAGGTATGTATAGCATATTTCAACACTCCCCCATGTTATGCATACCCTTTCTACCGATTGCCATGGTGGTTTAGATGTGTGAGTAATTATGTCATAACATATTTCAACACTCCCCTCCCATGTTATGCGCATATCGTACTTCGGTTGCCATGGTTGTTTTTCGAAAGTGTGATTAATTATGTAATCATATACACGCCTTTTTGGAGTTGACAGCGAACGGATTCGAACAGTGAAGCTCGAGATGCATTTGTCAGCACCCGCCTTATTTTTATGACGTCCAACGCGCTCTCCGGGCCCATAACCTGTTGGAATACGAGGTCATATGGGGCATTTTGGTATATGGGGTTGAAGCTATCTAGTAGGAACTCCGGAGGAAGGAAAAGGTGGGAGGAAGGTCAAATACCCTGAATCCCCTGAATTCACTAGCGCCGGATGAACGCGGCGCCGGATGGATGCGGAGATTACCAACCAAATCACATCTGAAATTCCAACACTCCCCTTTGGAAATCGGAGCCTCCAAACTCCCCTTTTTCGAAGCTTCCAAGCTTCTCTTTTTGTAGGAATCATAGTCAACCAGAGCCATATATGTTGAACATATGAAGCTATTCGGAGCTTCGTAACGTATATCGGAGTTACTGACTCCCTCAGCCAAATTTGAAGCTAATTCGAAGCTTCGCAACGTAAATCGGAGTTTCTGACTCCCTCAGCCAAATGGCTTAGCAGTAATTGAAGCTAATACGGAGCTTCGTAACGTATGATTCACCGTTTCTCTCCGTCGAAGGCACATATCCACGATATATAGAGTACCGTTTCCCTTCGTCGAAGACACATATCCACGGTATATCCGGATCCATCGCTTCTCTTCGTCGAAGACACATCTTCACGATGTTCTGACTTCACTCTTCACATAGTTCTGACTATTCTGATATCGGATGTACGACCTCTTGACTCCTTCTGCTCTTGTTCCCAATCCCGCTTGTCTTCTGCTCACTGAGAAGCTTGCTCAGGATGTAGTTTTCAGCATTTAGCCTCGGTATGAAAGTCTCTTTTGCAGTGCTTACACTGTTCCCTTTCCTTACTCTTATTGCCGAAAATCCTCAAGGATTTGGTGCCTTGATTCTCGTTCACGTGATTCTGTCGACGATCTTCTTCAAGCAACATGGTTCGAGCCTTTTCTGCAGTCATATCTTTGATGACGGATCAGATTTGCACAAGGGAACGGTACTGCTCAGGCAAGCACATCATTAAGCACAGTATCGTACGTTTGTCGCTATCGAGCGTGACTTTGGTTGCATCGATGCGTTCCTCCAGAAGTTTTATATGTGTGAGCATATCTTCCGTACTCTTGAAGTCGGCCGACGACAGCGTGTAATATTCCTTCGTTAAACGCATGAACTTCGCGTCTGTAGAAGATTGAAGTAAGGCTACTAGATGTCTAAGCATCTTGTAGCCATCGTTGAAATCTTCTTTGACCAGCTTTTGTTTGACGTCGACGCTGATAGTGGGAGTCATGGCATCAGCAGCCTGTTCAGCCTTTTTCTGACTTTCCTTGTCATCAGGAGCAATCTGAGTACACTCTCATAGCTCTTTGGGTCGTAGATGAGCTCGGATATCGATAAGCCAGTCGCCGAAGTTCTTCTCGGTCAGGAGCCGAATTTGGTGACGTACGGAGAGAGTAGTCATGGTGACAGTGAGCTTGTCGTAGTCACTGAATACGGAGCAACAAACCCAGGTAGTTTGCACTAACCCGGGCTCATAACCTGTTGATTGACGGATCGGCCAAAATGTGAACACACTTTGGAACAATCCTATTCAGGTATGTATAGCATATTTCAACAATTCTATCGTTTCCCCGTATAGGTATCACTTCGAGATAGGGTGCTCTGCACCTCGCAACACAGGAAAACGTCTTTATACTACGTTTTCGTGTAGTCTCTTGGTGCTTATCCTATCGTTTTGTTGACCTTACTGACCCAGCAATGAGCATCTTTCACCCTTGCAATTTCGACTCGGATTGCCCTTAGCCAATGGTAAGGTCATACACAGTTCATCAAAGACATTTCAGCTCCTTCATCCCGGCTTTGAACTATCTGCACACAGACCACATTCAGATAGAACTTATCAAACCATTATCAGAGAAAATACATCATTACTAATGAGCGCTCTGTTCTACGCAACACCGCCCTTCTTATACCTCTCAACCATCGCCTCCACATTTTCACCCTCCACACAATCCACGCCCTCCCTCCCCACCCTCTCCACCGCCTCCCCAACTGCCTCCTCCCCCTCCAGCAAATCAATCCACCCCCGTACGCTCTCACTCTCCAGACACCCCACCACCACTTCCGCCACATCCCTTCTCCTCACCTTCCCCCTCGCCCCCGTCTTCCCCAAACTAACCTTCCCCCCGGCAGGCTCATCCGTCAAACTCCCCGGCCTCAAACAAATCGCCTGAAATCCCTCTCCCCTTTCTTTCGCGGCGGCTACCAAGCACTCGTCGGCCGCAAGTTTGGCAGCATAGTAGTTTTTCAGAGCGCCGGCGTTGACTTCTTGCGTTGCGGCCCAATCGGCAGCGCTCCACCAGGGCGCCTTTGAGCGGCGGCTGCCAAGGTACGAGATGAGAAGGAATTTAGTCACAGTAGGCGTGTGGGCGCAGGCGCGGATGAAGTGGACACAAGCATCGCGATCAACCGCAAACGTCCTCTCAGCCCCACCTTTCCCTCCCGCACCTACACCGAGCACCCATCAGCCAACCCCAATTATCCCCAGCCCCCACCCCCTTACAAACCGGAAACTCACCAGCACACCAAACCACCCACCCGGGCCTTACCTCCTCCACCACCTCCCTCGCCTGCTTCTCACTCTTCACATCCTCCAGATTGCGCACGAGCACGTTGATTTTGCCTGGGTGGTTCTCTTGTAAAGCAAGGATTTCGGGTTTTTGGGGGGCGGTGCGGATTACGCTTGTGATGTGGTAGGAGCGGGAGAGGAGAAGAGGGGTTAGGAGGAGGGCGATGGCGCCGTGGCCGCCTAGGAGGAGGATGTGTGGGGGCATTTCTGTGGGGGGAGGGGGAGGGGGAGGGGAGGAAGATGAGAATTGAGAAGATGCCCCGCTAGGTTTGGGATGACGTGTGCGGGGTGAACATTTTTGGAGAGGGGAAATGTAGATGTTGGGATATGATAGTGGAATAGTTCTAGGTATATACTTTGAAGCATCGGCAAGTGAAAATTCAAAGTCAGATTGAAAGGCATTGTGAGCCCTATGTGCGATGGATCCATCTATAACCTGTATACTATGTTATGCTCTAGTACTGAACTCCAAAATTACCTATCCACCAGTTCAGTGTACATTGTCCACAAGTCCCTTTACACCTACATTAGTAAACCCTTCACAATTTTGCCCTCCTCGTCTTCTCATCCATCAACTCCACGCCCGCCTCCTTCTCCAACTCCTTCACAGCCCTCCACGTCTTGCCCAACTGCACCCGAATCGTCCGCATCCCCACCTCCCTCGCCATTTTCAAGTTCTCTCCAATATCATCCAAGAACAGCACCTCCTCCGCCTTAACTCCCTCTCCGCCCCTTTTCCTGTCGAATTCGTCCAATCGCCCAACCGCCAACTCGTAGATTCCTTTCTGCGGCTTCCGCATCCCCACCTCCGCCGATGCAACATATACGTCAAATAGCTCCCTCGGTTTGAAGAAGTACGCTGACATATCCGCCGAGTTCGTAGATTGGTTGGTGGGGGGCGTCTCTTGGCCCCAGGGATGACCAGGAGGATAAATGACGGTATTCGTGAGGGCGCCAAGGATGAAGCGGGGGGAGAGGGTTTTGAGTTTTTGGAGCGCGGGGAAAATGTACGGGTCTGGGTGGCGGGAGGCGGACATCATGGACCAGAAGAGGGCGGTGGCGTCGATTGAAGGAAGTGAAGGTAAGGGCGGGGATTGGGAGGACGAGGGGGATTGGGAGGGGGCGACCACATGTTCGGAGGCGGGTTGGTTCGTGGGATCGGCTGACTGTGGGGAGGATGGTGATGAATTCTTGTTTGTGCCCTCGACGGGGTTAGCTACCTCTTCTGACTCGAGGCTCACGGGGTCTCCGATAGTGGTATCCTTTGCTAATTTTGATAGCGACGGTCTATCGGCTTTCTTGGATTTGATTGACGTGGGTTGAGCACCTCTGTCCTGATCCGTGGGTGATGAGTTTGCAGCCTCAGCCTTCAAGCTCACAGGGTCTCCCAATCGAGTAGGGTTCGCTAAATCCTTTAATTTTTTCTTGCTACTCCTAAAACTCGTATGGTATTCCCGCCATAGATTTTTGTTCTGTAAGTCTGCATTGAACCCTTTGAAGAACTCATCATCCATTTTTATCTCGCCGCGTTCCAAACGCTGCCAGGACCCATTGGGGGCACTCTTCGAGATTGCGAAGTTGACCCAATCTTTTGGGATGTTGTGTTTTTGTTCATACTCAAGGATAGCTTGAAGCGGTGATAAGACCTAAGATCTGTCAGATGCTGCTATGTTCCAGAGTGGTATCATGAAAAGCCTACAACGACTCCCCCTACGTCGAACAAAATGACCTTCGGAGGCTTTTGCGGAGCCATTGTTCACTTGCTTTGGGGCTTGAGGTTATGGAAGGTCCGTATATTGATGATGAGAGGTAATACACACGAAGCTCAAGGCAATGAACCAGGAAGAAGGGAAGGTTGTGCCTTAAGGCGCCAATAGTTCGAACAGCGGGTTGCCATGATGCCCACATTCTACCTTAGTCTGCCGAGGTTGCTCGTTCTTATCGATAAGGGCTGATGTTACCCCTATTGGAATAGTTAGGGCTTTGAGGCTCTCCATAGGCTCGTAGATGGTGTCTGCGTTCTTGTGATTCTTTTTTCTGGCTGAAGAGCCCTTAGCGTAATGTGACAAATGGTTAATGAATATAACGGAAGTAGTGACTCAAATCGACCACTGAACCACTATTCGCCTATCCGCACTCTGGGATGTGGAAAGCCAACTTCGTTACCAACCATTGCTAGAAATAATAAATAAATATGCCTGTAGGAATCATCCAAGTACGTCTCCTAAGCAACTTAACATACACCCATACTTACCTGCAGCGGATAGCCCTCGAACCAAATCCGACTGACGAATGTCTCCCTCGTCCGCTTAAAGAAGGGTACAATGCCCTGTCGAGTCTTCGAAAGCGTTTCCGCTGACCAGATCTCTCAATCAACGCAGGTAAGAAGCGCTTCGAAATCGCCTGCTACAAGAACAAAGTCTTGGAATACCGCTCCGGCGTCGAAACCGACCTCGACAATGTCCTCCAAATCCACTCCGTCTTCCTTTCAGTCAGCAAAGGGCAAACAGCCCCGGCCGAAGACCTAAAGAAAGCTTTCGGGCTCAAAACCTCAACAGATGATATCATCATGGAGATCTTGAAGAAAGGGGAGATGCAAGTTGGAGAAAAGGAAAGACATGCGCAGTTGGAGAGAGTGCATAATGAGGTGGTTGATATTGTAGCGGGAAAGTTAGTGGATCCAAAGAGTAAGAGAGTGTATACGACGGGGATGATTGAGAAGGCCCTTGATCAATTGAGTAGTCAGGGCGCGCATAAACAGGATGAGGGTGCAAAGGGGAGCGGGACTGCTACACCGACGAATGGGGAGGAACAGGCGGAAGGGGCAAAGGGGAAGGGTAAAGAGATGCCGACGTGGACGGGTGTGGTAACTACAAAGTCGGCGAAGAGTCAGGCGCTAGAGGCGATGAAGGCACTCATAGCATGGCAGCCGATTCCAGTGACAAGGGCGAGGATGAGACTACGAGTCACATGCCCAACGTCAATTCTAAAGCAAGCGTCGAAGAGTGCATCGAAAAAGGACGCTCAAGACAACGGAGCGGAAGATGCCGATGGAGAGAAGTCAACTGGGACAGTCAAGGATAGGATACTGAGCTACGTCGAGCAGATCGAGTCACAAGATACTATGGGTCAAGAGTGGGAAGTTGTAGGTTTTGTAGAACCAGGAGCGTTCAAGGGCCTCGGGGAGTTCATTGGTGGAGAAACGAAAGGACGAGGGAGAGTGGAGGTTTTGGATATGGCGGTGGTGCACGAAGGAGATTAGTCGAACAGGTTCTTTGCAATGATACCCATTTCTCATAGCTTGAAGCCGCCTAGAAAGCATGCAGGATGCACATCAAATAACCCTAGGAGTATCGTCACTCAAATTTCGCACCCACGTTTAAAATCCGGCTTTGATTTGATGGAAGACTTTCATATGTTCCACGTAAGTAGCCAGATAAAAGCCACACTTTAGTGCAAAACAAACACCTTCAAAACATCCCCCACAACCTTGAGCTTATCCACCTTTAACCCTTCTTCTTTGATACACCAACAGTCCTACCCCTTCGTCCAGTAGTCTTGGAATGTTGTCCCCTAACACGTAGGCCCCAGTAGTGCCTCAGTCCACGATGGGCGCGGATCTTCTTCAGCCGCTCCAAGTCCTCACGGAGCTTGCTGTCCATGCCGTTTGCCAATACTTGCGAGTCCTTGCCATCGACGATGTCGCGCTGTCTGTTGAGGAACCAAGTCGGAATCTTATACTGCGTCGGGTTTTGGATGATAGTGACGATACGTTCGAGTTCTTCGGAGGTGATATCTCCAGCGCTGATAGGGATATATTAGGTTGGTGAACTTCCTGTGAACTGGGCTGCGAAGAAAACAGGCAGTACGTACCGCTTGTTCAGATCCACATCGGCCTTCTTGCACACCAAGTTCGAGTAACGGCGTCCGACACCCTTTATCTTGGTCAACGCATACATGATCTTCTGCTTGCCATCGACGTTGGTGTTGAGGAGACGAAGGATGAACTGGAAGTTCGACTTCTCTCCTGAGACGAGCGCTGAAGAAATGTCAGTAAGATTCTGCAGCTCCGCAATGATGCTTTGGTTCTAGTTGTAGGAGCTGATGTCATCTACACTTACACATGATGGCGGGTCTACTCTGTGGTTGATGGCGATGCTCTCAACCTTCGCTGTTATCTTGAATTCAAAAAGCGCATCGGTGGTGGGCTTCACTAGCGGCCTCGCTTAGCCTAGGCGCCCTAACCTGATTCTTTCATGTTGAACCACATCCATCACACATCTAAGTTTCCTTGAGCTCAAAAAGCTAGAGCGATACTAAGCGATCAGCAATGGGTTTAGCATAAAACCATACGGCTCTTCTACAGCATGTACATATGGCTACTTACCCATCCCGCGCCCTCGAAAATTCTTGCTAAGCCTCTAACACAACGTTGATTGCTCCCCGACAATTGTTACAGTACGCACGTCAGACATGAAATCTACCTTCATGCACATCGCCACACTTTCTGGTTCTCTGGCGAGTCTATTGTGCCAAAAAAGAGCCTCTGCGAGCATTGTCATGTTGCTGCACTGCGGGTTTCATATCAGGATTAGTGCATTGAGCTCCACATTTTCTTTCTATCCAACGTTTGATCCATTACATGATTTTCCGTGTCACCTAAAGCCATTACTGCATGCGGTATCCCTATGGCCAATACTCTTGTCGAAGTCTCCACCGGAAGTCTTTATGCAGCCAAAGTCCGCGGTTAACACAGCCCAAACATCCTTACCATGGTTTGAAAATCATTCACATGAGTCTCAACTAGATCTTCTGTCCAAGCCTCTACTAGCTAGGTCCCTGAGCTAGGCTTCGCTGCTATTCTGGGCAGAACCATCATGCGAAGGGCGGCATCGTGACGATCCGAAATATGAGTCGGCAAGATATGGCAAGTTACTAAAGAAGGTGTCCCGCATACTTCCTCTACTCATTTAAACCTTTCTTCAGTGTTCTCGAGTTATTCTCTTCTTATCAACGCTCCCTTGCCGTCTTATACATTCATTTCAACGCATCCAGCCTACCAAGAATCCTACCCTTTTAACGTGTCTCCTCCTTTCTAAGCATGCAGCTCCAACTCATTCTCACCCTCTTCATGGCGGCCGTTGCGGTGCAAGCCGGTAACCCCACCCTAAGCCACCTCCCAACTCGTCCATTCTCCAAACTTCCCCAACACACTCCTCCCCCTACCCACCCCACTAACTTCCTCCCCTCCAGCACCATGGCCCTCCCACACCAAACCCCAATACGCCCGCCACCCCTCCCTCGTCTACCGCGACGCCAACGCCACCACCCCCAACGACGCCGCAGCAGCAGCGAGCGGCGCCGTCGTTCAAGCCGCCGCTGCCTCCGGTGCCCCTGCAGCAGCAGCAGCAGGAAACGGCACCGCGGCCGGGGCCGGGGCAGCCGCCAAGGCAAAGGTCAAGGAAGCCAAGAAAGCGGCAGCGAAGAAAGCCAAGGAGGCGAAGAAGAAGGCGGCGGCGAAGGCGGCGGCACTGAAGAAGGCGCTGGAGGCGAAGGCTGGTAAGGTGGCTGGTGCTGCTTAGTCGCTTACGGCAGATGCATTGGAGGATTTTGTAGGGGTGTCATAGAGGGGTGTACGTACACTGGGCATTCGCTTTGATTGCTAGTCTCTGGTAGACTGGCAACACTCTCTTGGCTCGGTTTTACTCATAGCGCTGGGCCGTTAATGCAGACCTACAGGCCCATGGGCGGGGCTCCCATATCCAAAAACTCATTGCTGACTCCTTTTCCATCTTCCTCCCGCGGCTTCTTCAATCTCTAGCCCCCCTTTCCGCCCCGCTCCACCCTCATTACCCTCCCCCCCTTCCCCCCCTCCCAAGCCTTACCCTTTAAAGCGGTTGCGTCTCTCTCTCCACACGCTACACCTACGCTAGCGTACATGCGAAAGGACGCTGAGGTATGTGGACACGGGGTTTGGGTTTGGGTTTTGGGACGCGTTGCGAAGAGCGAGAAGGGGTTGGAAAAAGGGGCACGGCGACGGCGCATAGGCGTTGCACAACTTGCCTGGGGGCATCTCGTACACATATCTATTCATCGAGACCACTAACTAGAATCCCACCAAACCCGGGTTTCCACCACCCCTTGCCCATCTTTGAAAGAAAAGAAAAAGAAAAAGAAGAGAAAAAAATTCATTCTAGCGTGTCTTCTATCCTCTGAAGTCGCTCGTTTTTCTTTTCGAGGTGGGTTCGTTGCCTATGAAACTCTGTCGCAAGAAATCACAAGATTTCATATTAAAAAAGTTTTTTTTCTTACATATGCGTTGATGATGAAAGCGAGGGTATTCACACCAAAAAAAAAACTGTCAACCATCTCGTCTCATCTTATCTTAAGCATGCCTCCTTATAAAAAACCTCGGCCATCTCAATTGGAAAACGAAACGAACTAAACCACCCTTTAAGCCGCCCACCCTCCACATAAACTCATAAGATCTTCCGTTTTCATATCCACCCTCTATATACGAACCAAACCGCCCCCCTCTCAACTCGAGGGTGCCTTGAAAGTATAAACCGGTGCCTTCACCAACACGCTCCTCCCCCTAACCTCCACAGCCATAAAGGTCGCAAACCGCACCTTGTCCTCCATTCTCTGCTGCTGCTGCTGTGGCTGCACCGCTGCAGGGCCGCTTCCCCCGGCCACCGCTCCCGCTTTCTTTCCTCCAATGAATCCTCCAAACATGCCTCCTTTCTTTTTGTTCGCGGCGGCGGCTTCTTTGCCTGCTGTTACGGACCCTGGCCGCGGCTGTTGTTGTTGCTGCTGGCCCCTATCTTCCACGACGGCCGTTTCCTCGCTAGCACCGTCTTTGGTACTTGCTTCCAGAGTTATTTCTTCAGAGGATTTGTCAGAGGTGTCGTGGCCTTCCGAGGAGCCAGGATTCGTGAGTGCCGGCAAGCCCGTTTCAATCTTCATGTAGGCTTCATTGACGCTCACGCCGGGCATAATGTATTCGACAAAGACATCCCGGCTTTCGAGTGGTAAGTTCGCGGCAATCCCTACCGCCAGTTCTATGATTGAGTCCACACCATCAAGCTCGGCGGGCGGGGGCTGTTTAAGATTCATAGCTAAGGATGCTTTAAGTTTCTCTTGGAGTGACTCCGTGAGCGTCGCACGGTACTCGGCTGCTTGCGCAGAGGCGAGCGATTCCGATAAACCGTCGAGGGTGGCGAGACGCCAGTTCGATATTTTAGCGGTTAGGCCTTCTTTCTCTTCATCACTAGGCGTGAGGGGCGCTAATCGTCGTAGGTTTTTCTCTATGCTTTTCAGGTGGGCGCTGAAGTTGGGATCTAGCGAGGGGTGAAAGTAGCGGTCAAATATTTCATCAACGAGCCAGCGAGAGATGCAGGCTCGGCCAACAGCAGTCATTTCTTTAGATTGGGTTGTGGTAGCTTCTTTGTTTACTTGAGGTGCGAGCCAGGGGGGTACAGAGCGCCAGTCGCGGCGGAAGTTGAAAGCAAGGTTATTAATGGCGCCGTCAAGGCGCTGAAAACGATTGGAGTATTCGTTGTCGTCGAGGGAAGTGCGGGATAGAGAGAGACGCTGGTGGGCTAGGGTGTTTTGGAGTTGTTGGACTTGCGCATCCTTATCGAAGTAGTACTTTTTGACTTTGCGGTACTTGTCCTCTATTATGGGAGTTTAGTTTCAGGAGTCTATAGACGTATAGCCTTTGGGCGTAGAGTGCAAGCGGACTTACGCAGTTCATCATGCCTTTGGAGCAACTGGGCAATATCCAGGCCAGCGAGGTCATCTCGTGATCTACTCGGTGGTGGTGTGCTTCGACCCTGATCGGACGTATTTTGTGGTGCCATTGGTGAGGACTGAGGTGGCCCTCTGAGGTTGTTTCCTTGAGAATTGTTGACGCCAAGTTGAGAGCTGTATTGTGGGGGTGCGCCGGACGGTTGGCTTTGGCCCTGCGGTCCCTGATGGTAGGCTTGATAGCCTGAACTTTCCCTATTTAACCCAGTTGGTTGTTGCTGTGGAGCTAATTCATCCGAGCGCCTATTCGGAGGCTGTTGATGCTGCGGCGGAGGTGGACCCATTGGACCTTGAGTATACTGTGTTGGAACCCCTGGATTCGCGCTTGATCTAGGCTGATAATTATCGGTTGCCCGAGAAGGTGAGTGCAACGGCGAAGGAGGCCCTAACGACTGCAGCGAAGAAGGTCTGCTTGTTTTTTTCTCGCTATAAAGCTGCTGGAGTGTTCCTTGTGGCGCCCGAGACTGCAATGGATGACTGGATGTAGAGGTCGCGGAGGAAGGCGACGGCTGGTAGGACGCCGGCTGTTGATGCAAGGGATGGTTGGACGAGGAAGTGGCTGAGGATGGTGACGGCTGGTAGGTCGGCTGTTGCTGACTCTGTTCGGGTGGTGTACGATGCTGTTGCTGCTGTTGTGTCCGGGGAAACGTGCTTTCCCACGCTGAGGAAGTTGACGACCCTTGACGTTCAAGCGGTTGTCGGTTGGACGAATCGGTTACCACGCCTTGAAGTGGTGGCCTATTGTAGGGATGCTCAGTCTGGTTCAACAATTGTGATTGATGTAACCGTGGGTCTTTCTCTGGTAGGGGAGGCCCAGGCTGAAGATGCAAAGCGTCAAACTTTGCTCCTCCTTCGACTGCCTCTTCGTCGCGCGACGACGGCAGGAACGTGGCAGGAGTGGATCCTATGGAGACCCCAGGGGTAGGAACCTTCTTCCTAACAGATATACTTCGCCCAAGTCGGTTCGCATTCACGTTGTTTGCCGGCTCTTTTGCGATTGAAGAATTCCTCAATGAGAAGAGACCCCTCCTTTTTGGTTCTTCTTTATATGAAGCAGGGGTAGGTTGTTGCTGATAGTATGAGTCGGGATTATCATCGAAAGCGGGCGGCTCAGCACTGCCCTGTGTTGGGCTAGGGACAAGATGTATCGTTGGCTGGTGGACGCGCTGGCTCTGAGAACGTTGGACTCCACCCGGGCCCCTTGCTTCTTCCGGGCGGTAGGGTTGATAGAACCTGTCCTCGTCCCCGTCAGGCCCCAACGTCGAAGCAACTGAAGGCCTGGGAAGGCCAGGCGAGTGGAGGGGTGAATCTACAGGGGAGGAGGCCTGATAAGACCTTCGATCGTTGGCGTCTTGTGTGTTCAAGGATGCCTGCGAGCGGTTTCTTTGAAAGATTGATGGACGAGGCATTGAAGAGTATTAGATGATTAACGATTCTCAGCGGAATACTACCCGATCGAGAGTATCGTGGGGGCTATTCTTGGGCCTGACGAATACACACAAACTTCAGTCAAGTAGGCAAAGCTGAAGCGGCACAGTGCCGCGAGACATCAACATCTACATGAAATAGCAGGGTCAATCCGCCAACTTGGTTCCGAGTGTTCAACATCCAGAGTCACAAGAATAGATGCACATATTCATCGGCGTTCAAAGCTTAGGAAGCCACACTCCGTACGGGGTATGATCATCGAGTTTCATTCATACTGGATGTGTCCGTGAAATGCATGTCGGGATTCTAGGCTTGCTTGATGGGAAGGCACGTCTACCGTGCAGGCGCCTTGAGGCTGTGTACATGAACCTCATCTCTCACCAACTTCTCAGCTTATGCATAGACATCGCTAGCTTTCTGTGGCCGGTCCCATTCGGTTGGATGTCATTCGCAAAGACGCTGACATCAAAAACCTTTTACGAGGCCAGAGCCTGCAATGCCAAGAAAGCGACATTACATCGTTTCTGAGGGTTTCACAACCTGTCCTGAAACTGCATATAGGATGCTGTTCGACTCGTGATTGAGCTTAATGGGGGTGGCATAAGAGTCCGTTTAGCGGATCTTGCTGTAGCTAGCTGAGAATCTGAGATAGCGAAGTAGCGATCATCTCCAGATATTGATTCTATTCATAGCCAGGAGAACGAATGGCCTATGCGGAGATTGAAAGAAGCAGCCAGAGGATTTCAAAGTAGATTACCATTTTCTTAAGTGCCAGGGCAGTCGGCGTTGACATTCACGATCTGTTCTACAGGTTCATCCGAAGAAATATTATCCCGCGTAACATCTTCCCAGAGGTTTGAAGAAGGCTGTGGATTGTTTAAAATGAATGGCATTCGCTAAGCAGCGAACCCTAGGTACGGTCATTGAAGAATCGAACACGGAAGATGCTACTACGGCATTGATATACCGGACTTGACGAAATCGACTCAAAATATTCTATCTGTTGCATGATGCTCCACATGGAAATCTTATTCAGGGCCGAAGAATCAAGCATTAGGATAGTCACACAACTTACAATCATCATATGGCTTAGAAACCATCTCCAATTTAGTTTTGTACGAAGCCGCTTCAATATCGCTATCTACCACAGAGAACATGTGGAAAATGCTTATCAGCTACGCATACGCCGACAATTTCCTACCTCAGGGTGCGCCGAAGTCCTACTCTCGTATTCAGAAAAGCCCATCAGCCCCAACCATGACCCAACTCTCACATCCACTCACCGCCGATCCACCGGTTGAAGAACTCCAAACTTGCCTCTGGCTGATCTAGGGGTACCCTGTATCTTGTGAGCATGTGGCTCAGATGTACAAAGGAGGTTCAAGGACATACATATGGCCTCCAGCATGAAGTCTCATGAATGTGAAGTTGCCGCTGCTCTTCACCTCTCCAATCTTCCTGCCGTCACCACCTAGCTTCAGGTCCTCAAGGCCGGCCTTGTTGAATGATTTCTGGCCGGGCCATTCCAAGGCGTCCGTCCAGGCTTGGTTACCAAGCCAGTTGCAGATGAAGTCTGCATCGCCCTAGATCAAACAGTCAGGCAACTTCGAACGAGAAATAAATAGGCAAAAGCCAAAAAGCTTACAGCATAGATCAGCATAGGGATCTTTTCAAGGATACCAGGGACCAAGCGGTGGAAAGGTTGCATCCAGTCACCAGCAAACAAAAAGTTCCTGTTTACATCGAAGTTGCAGCTATCGTAGCTGTCGACTTCGGCGCCAAGAGCCTCCAAAACTTTCGGCTGGTTCATCCATTTAGTGATCCACCCAATCTGGTCGTAGCAAAGAGATGCGTCACCACTGCATTTGACACGGACATCATATGGATTTTGTCCACTCCGTTGGTAAGGCCCGATAATCGCGTTGTTGCAGTAGATGGAAGCAGGAACACAAGACCACACACTTCCGCTACTATAACAGCCCTCAATGAGCGACAAACAGCGGGGAAGTGCGTTGTCCATGCTCTGGCATTCACTCTCACCGAGGACAGCTGGCCAGCCGCCATCGCCACATGCCATAGGCCTGTAGTGCTCATACTGGGTCAGGCCGTCAACAAGGCCGTTTCCGATCAGTACAGACTTCAAGTTGATGTTGTTTTTCTTGTGGCTTAGAATCTCCGATGTGAAAACAGGGATGTAGTGACCTGCATACGATTCTCCCGCAATGTGGAAGTCTTGCTCAGCATACTCGGGGTACTGCTTAAAAAACAGAGTGAGAAGAGCGTAGACATCTTTGCCGGCAGCGACAGTGTCACTGACGGAGCCTCCGCTGTACGAGAGGCCGGTGTTGACGGGTTGGTCCAAGAAAATGACAGAAGCGTTATTGTTCCATGAGTAGGGGTTGTGCACTATATTACCGTTCTCATCGATCGAAGCTGGTCCAAGCTCAAGGAAAAGGCCTGTAAGGGATGAGCATCCAGGACCACCGTTAATCCAGAGGACGACCGGATCGTTCTTGGGGTCGTTTCGAGATTCGAAGAACCCTACACGGGAGATCAGTAGTTGCACAGGTCGATAGAAGAGGGCATTGACAAACAGTAGAACAAATGCTTATCATTCTGATTGTCGTCAAGATAACCACTGTACTGAACCACCCCAGGGTCGACACCAAGTGAACTTGGATCGATTCTTTTCGATCTCAAATTGTAAGCTTCTAGCTTGCCATCAACGTCCCTTTCTTTCTCGCCATCAGCAGTCTCAATCCAGACACTTTGGACATCGGCGCCCTTGGTAATGCTGTCCCAGTGACTATCGGGGCGGCGAGAATGTTTCTTCGGTGGTGAGAAGAAGCTGGTCTTGTCCATAGCTTCAGGAAACATCATGGAAACCTCATCCCATAGGGCGCGAGCCTCCCCAGTCAGCGATTTCAAAGAGTCCTGTAGGTTATGGAGTGGTTTTGTCCAGGCCTCCGAGGCCTGCTTTGGCGCCTGGAGGACATGCTGGATTGGTGATAAGGCATTTGCGGTTGCAGCTCCTACAAGGAGCGATGATGTTACAAGCTTCATCGCAAGCAGCTGTGAGATATAGTAGAGATTTAAAACCTGTATAGATACCTATCTCACTAAATGGAGGCTGTGGATGTTGATGAGGTGAAGATGCACTACGTTAGGTAGGTAGCGATAGCAACGCGGAAACGGTCCTATGACGCATGACTAATCTACGGATAAGGCGTCGCTCGGCCTCTTGATCTAATCTTTAAGTCGAGCTTCGTCTGCAGTATCACGCGCATTAACGCATGACCGTCGATGAACATATCATACACGTACTCGTACAGGGTGAATATGGCATATAGTTGAAGTATCTGCGGTTCACCAAAGTTTTGCATTCAAGCGGTTGCTGTCCCTCTTGTGTACAACTCCTGAGGTGTTGGGCAGTAAAGTCTCTGTTAGGAGACCTGATGGCTTGCAACACGATTCATGCTATGCTGTTCTCTCCAATGTTTCCTCACCGGCCTTTAAGATTCTACGCAAAATGATCAGACTCACAATCCCATCTGAAACCTCTATTAACAAGACGAAGTTGGCATTGGAATGATCCCAAGTTTGGACATTGCGCACATGCTCTGGGAGTTCTGTTTTCTGCTTGGTCCTACCGGCACGACGTGCATCTAACTCCGAGTGTCAAGTCCGTATGAATTTGCGTACAGTCTCGTCGAGCTGCTTCAATATATTTTCCTTCCGGGCAGCATCACACCAGCTTCCCTCTACAGCTCCTCTAGCAATCCCTTCCCACTCCCTCGTCGTCAAATGAAAGGCTTGCTGAACAGCGCAGTAATTGTCCAAAATGTACCCTCCGAAATATGCTGGATCATCGCTGTTGATAGAGAATCTTACACCTGCTTCCAGGTACTTCCGTACTGGCAAATCTGCAACACTATTTGCACACTTGAGCCTGACATTAGATAATGGGCACATGGTGACGAGGATCCTCCTCTCCGCTACCTCTCGCATTAATTCATTGTCGTCCGGCAAGCGAATGCCGTGATCAATTCTTTCTACATCCAAGTCTCTCACCGCCCCCTTGATATATTCTACCGGGCCCTCCTCTCCAGCATGAGCCGTGCGTCTGATGCCCAATTGCTTGGCTTTTCCGTAGAGTGCTCGCCAATTCGCAGGCGGATTTCCCAGCTCAGTTGAATCCAGACCAATACCTGCCAAAACTCCATTTTTCAAGTCCATTTCTGCCTTGGCAAAAGTCTCGTCGGAATCTTTAACAGGCAAGTGCCTGAGGAAACACAGTATCAACTTCGTACTAATGTCCAACTCCCGTCGAGCCCGTTCACACGCCCTCGTGAAGCCCTCTACAATGACCGCATACTCTACGCCCCTTCCAGTGTGTGCCTGAGGATCGAAAAACACCTCTGCATGCACCACACCATCGGCTTTAGCTTTTAAGAAATATTCCCAAGCTAGGGCTTCGAAGTCTTGCGCTTTGATCAGAACGCTCATACCAATGAAGTAGTACTGCAGAAAGTCGTCTAGGGAACTGAACCGCGTATAGCGGTCCAAAAGGGCGCCAGGAGAGGCGAAAGATTGATCATCACTGGAAGAGCAATGCCGTTACGAGCGGCAAGGTCGAACAAAAGGGTAGGGCTCAGCGCACCCTCAAGATGCATGTGATGCTCACATTTTGGTAATGCAGCCAGGAATGCATGGAGAGGAGAATGACACATGATCAAGAAGAGAAGACGAGTGACTCCACAACGTCTGTTTTGGAGCGGTCACTAAGATATAAAAATATCAAGTGAAGTACCGTAAGGTAGCATAGTTTACTTTACGGAGTACAATTAAGAATTGACATTAAGAAAGAGAGAAACCGGATTAGGTCTCGGGCGAACGCGGTAACGTTTCGGCTTGTACCGAATGTTAGTTGGGGTATCCGCGTGTGACGTCACACCCCAGATATACTTAGAGTGTGGGTACCTTCTCCTTGATGGGGAGCAGGAAGAGTCCCCGGGATGGAACAAGTGACCTGCAGGGTAGGCAAAGTAGTGAGAGTGGATGGTGAAGTACTACCTACATACCTGTTGATTCGAAGGAACCTGTCATTGCCACCTGTGTCGCGAGCCTAAGCTCATATGTATTTTTAGTATTTTGGGATGACGATCAATGCAATAACTGGTGACTTACCGTGCTTAAGGTCCCTACTCTAGCGTACCAAGTCCAAGGTACGAAGAACTTGGGCGACTCGGATGCGGGACCTGTCACTGGTTGAGGCTCCTGATCAGCATTGAGGTTATCTGGGAGACTGGGACTTGGGCAGATCTGAAGGGAAGCACGGCGACACCCGTGGCGACATCCGTGGGATGCGACAAGAGTAGCTATCATAGCTTCGTCCCGAGAGATTTGAAAAGCATTCGGCTATCACTAAAGTACAAAACCTGCAGTCTGTCAATCGCACAGTCTCTGCCCGCCTGACCGGTCAACTTTAAATATCGCGATCGTCGCATCTACATGCAAGGTTCTGACGGCAGTACAGCTTCTCAAGGTCGACAGCTGTCAAGGAAGAGCGTCGATCACTCTGACTGGCATCAAATAACAACAATATGAGCTATCAAGGCATTAACGACATTAGAGTTTTTTCGGTTTTATAAAAAAACTTTCAAACAATTCGGCAATTACGAAGAAAACCTCGGGGAGAGATATTTCGGGTCATAGGTACTGTATGCCTTTCTGCTCTACCCTTAGTACACTATTTTCTTGGAGTCGTTCTTCTGGATGACCGTAAGAGCATCTGGAACTCGACGATCCTTCTGATGCTGTTCTACCCCACACGAGAAAGACCAAAGGAAGCAGGGTAACAGGCCAAGCGAAGGTCCCTGCAGTAGCCAGCCCGACGTGATCCTGGCTCCTTGGGCTGAAATATGCTATCTCGATATTAACTGCACACCATCTCAGGCAAGCCGATTGAGCGTGGCGGGCGTCCCGCACAAACACTCTCCCTCCGGCGTTCTCACTGCAAGTCTGCAACCATCATTGTTTGGCTTTGAAATGGGCCACTTTCCAGAAGAGCCTATCAAGAAGCATCAGAATCACCAAGTGCACGAATCGATCTTGTCTCCTATGTAGGCTACCTCGACTTATTTCGTCCTTCGGTCACAGTCATCGATTTCCTCGACATCTACGACGGTTCCAACGAATGATACGAGAGACTGCCACATATCATGTCGGTTACCTTATTCCGTTACTAGTACTGTTTGGTTACGGATGTACGGAGGTACGGAGTATGGACCCCCTCAAGGAAGAAGCCGAGATCGGCAACCGGCGAGGACAGGAGACTTGGCTGGATCCGGCCTAGACCCAGATCATGGTGTTTCAAAGTGTGTTTACCCAGCAGCCTTACAGGCTCAAGAAGACCAAAGACCAACGACGGGTATACTAGTAATACATACTTGGCACTTGCAGTATGTAGTACTAGTGTGGCACAGTACAGTAGTAGGCTCCAGATGGCATCCTGGCCGGCAGATCTCTCCCGCGTATTCGGCGTCATGGGGGTCTAGTTGTGGGCCTTTGACCATGTTCAGTAGATTGCCTGATTGGGCCTCCAGTGGCGTGTGTTGTGACCGCTTTGCGATCAACGACCCGCCCCCCCTTACCTTCCCTTCCGGAGAAAGCCCTAATTTATTGCTTTCTTGGTCTGAACAACTTGCACCCCGTCCTGGGGGAACCCTCAGGAATTCCACGCAGTATCTGGCCTAGCCATTGCGTTGATCGTCCGAATCGGACCAGGCGTATCGGTGCAGTTTTGACGTCTCGATTTGCGATTGAAAGATAATTCTCCGGCCGAACCGACTTTCCCATGGGCTCTATTCGCACCTTGCCCATTGTTCCTCGTCCTTGCTCTCTACACACCCTTAACAAGCGCAGATCACGGAGAGCCACATATCCACGCCACACGCTGCATTCTAGTTTTTGGATACATATCACTAAATCTCAAAATAAAAATAAAAATAAAAATAAAGATGAGGAAAATTGCTGATTGGACAAAGAGTCTGGCAACATCCACGGTTCCAGCCGATCACCGAAACCCTCTGAAGAGGTAGCTTTCCCCAATATAAGTTCGCGTGGTGCCCTAGCCCTACAATTCGAGAGCTAACACGTGATCAGCAGCAAGGGTAAGTAAGGTAGTCTTACTTTACGGGATTCGGAAGCTGTTCTATACTTGGATGAAGTTGAAGTCATTCCTCTGATGAGATGTTCATACTAGGTCAAACGTTCAGGCCCTTCCAGCGTCGCCATTGCGGCTGTCGTCACCCAAAGCACTGTAGTGTTTCCGATAACCGACACCCATTGGGCTACCCTCTACAGAGCGACCGGGATGGCTTGATTGCATGCATGATTTTTCATCTGCGGCATGTGAGGGATTGGCACGCCGCCAATTTGAATCACCTTGCAGAAGTTGTGTACACAGCTTGGGGGTCACGATGGCTGGAAATGGCAATAGATCAGTGCTGGCAAGGGGAACACAATCACTCAAGTGTCAACGTGCATCCTTAAATGTCCATCTCTTGAACAAATATAGGACTGTCAAATGAGAGTCGTTGGGATCGTTGACGTTGGGAACAAGTACCACATGTTTGTTTGGATGCCCCTAGTACATCTTCAGATCAAAGCATTATCTCTTCAACGATATACGTCTTTTGGGCACTGTTTGCCCAACGGTGTCTATCTAATCTCATAGCTCCATCGATCTATTGCTCAGCAAGGCTACAACCCTATCGTCTGGGATCACGGACAATCTGTCTGGATAGCCATGATCTAGTGTCTCGGGCGCTGCCATCATCCTAGGAACAAGCTAGTTACACCGGAGCTTAGGAAATGGCGGAACCAAGCTCAACTTCCTCTCACCATTTTCCATCATCTTACCCATTGGCATCTACATATGAAAATCCGTCTACCTCGTCCACAGCGTCCATTCAAGGTTCATTCGCGCCAGGCCTTGGAATACTCAATCCAGGGCCAACAAGCAGACCTTCAAGTGGACCAAATCCTCCATACTCACTCCAAACTCCTATAACTCCGGGGTCTGAGATGCGAAGCGCTGGCTACAGTCATCCCTATGACCCCGCATCTTCCCCAAGCTTTCCGGTGTCGGCATACTCAGACTTCGTCCAACGCCATGGATCAGGTCCGGGGTCCCCCAACATGTCCCAGGGCCCTCTCTCGTCCATGGGTCTCCAGGCACAGAAACGAGCGTACAGGCAACGGAGGAAGGATCCAAGCTGTGATGCCTGTCGAGAGCGTAAGGTGAAAGTCAGTGATACCGCCACATCTCATTCGAAGCCTCTTTGGATGCAGAAGCAGGTGCTGATCCAACTTGTAGTGTGACGCTACGGATACGTCAAGTTGTTCCGAGTGTTCAAGCAGGAACGTCAAATGTCAGTTTACAAAAGAGACCAATCGGCGGATGTCTTCCATCAAGTTAGTTGCTCACAGCACTGCACTGTGACTCTTATTCGGCTAATACTCCTCGCGGTGTAGACAGGTTCAAGATCTGGAGAAGCAACTAGCCCACGCTAGGCAGCAGTTGAGCCATCTCCATTCCGTGGCAAAGGACAATGAGGCTGGGGAAAGCCTTGTATACAGTCGGTCAGGCTCGCGTCTCCCAGGATCCGAGCCAATTCAGCAAGGCATTCATCAACCGAGAGCCACAGCAGACTTCGCAGAGGTGCGTTCAAATCTCTATAAATATGGACGAGGTATTTTCAAGCAACCGTCTTCGCATCGTCAAGGTCTCTCTGAGTCTCCATCCTCTTCCTCCCTTTCCCTACCGGAACTTCCTCCCAAACACGTGGCTGATGACCTACTCCGTCAATATCATACCTCGTTTCATGTGAACCTGCCAATCCTCCATTGGCCTTCCTTTACCCAGACCTACGAGGGAGTCTATAGAGAACGGTCTTTGAAAAGAGTGCCTCGAATATGGAGCGCCTTGTTGTTTGTTGTTTTTGGTTGCAGTAATCTCAATCGTTCTTGGAGGGACTGTCGGAAATTTCTTGAGATTTCCAAGACTCTGATAGATGTTTGGACGGAGGAAGTCTCTCTCGATCATGTACGTTGCGCTATCATGAGTAGCGTCGTCCTTGTTGAAATGAACCTCAAGTCTGCAGGTTGGACATGGCTCGGTTGTGCTATACGGATCGCTCAAGATATCGGTCTACATCGCGATGCAGGAACACGGCCGGCAGCCGAAGAAGAAATGCGTAAACGTATTTGGTGGAGTCTTTATTCTTGTGATCGGTTGGTGATTGACCGCTGAAGTGCTTGTGCGTCGGGGCTAACTACATTAGATTGTTATCTCTCGAGCTGGCAAGGCCAGCTATGATTAATGATGAAGAGTGTGACGTCGATTTACCTAGCCCAGTGGATGATGGGGACCTGCCAGTAAGTGGTGCAAGGGTTCGTGGGAGCGAGTCTCCATCTACAAAATCACTTCTTCCCACCATCCAAGTCGTTCGCGGAATCTCCCAACTACTCAAAGCTTTGAGGGCAGCTACTCTTACTCCATTGGTTCTACAGTCTTTCGACTTGTTGTTTGGGGATTGTGTGGCTGCTTTCCCCACTCACCACCATATCCGCTCAGATGGATATCTCGAACCCTATGCTCTTCCGCCTTTACTTCATTTGCAGAATGCCCGCCTTGTGCTTCACCGCCACAACCTCATGGTGATCTCTCCGCCAGAAGCCCGATCCGCGGCAATCCATCATTGTGTGATTGTTGCGCAAGACACAGCACGACTCCTCTCTCGATGCATGCAAGCTCCGCCTGATGCATCGCGACAGCCACCATCACATTACGATAAATGGGAGACACGCCTGGCTTTGGCTGCAAGCACTTTCTTCTGTACTCACATGTGGCGGTGCACCCTGTTCTTGTGCTTCCGAGGCGTTTACGACGCTGCATTATTGTGCGCTCGCGTCAGCGCCATAATGGGCGAAGCCCGGCCAGTCAACACTCGGTGTGGCCAATATTTGGAGTTCTTTCTCGGGCAGCTGACCGCAAAGCTGCAGCGTCGAGAAGGAGCTAGCTTCGATGATGACGAAGAAATGATTGCTTATGTATCTGCGGATCTTCAAGGAAGCAGTGAGACTTCTTGGGTCTGGCAGGGAGTCGAAGATGATATCCGACTCAGCGAACGCTTGAAGCGTCCAGTTTCGGCGGATTCGGGCAAGACCAATGAAAGGCTTCGTGAAGCAACGGCACAAGAGGAAAACAGTGACTGGGCTGGGTGGGAAAGGATCCTGGCGATTTTAGAACAGCTCGTTCGATGGCAGCAGCGAGAACAACAACATTTGACGCCCCAGGGATTCCCACCACGAATGCAGCAGGTTGCAGCACAAGCGGCTTCGCCCAGCAACCCAGGCCTTCTACAAGATAGCCCGGCGTCGTCGAACCGGATCAGTATTGCTAACATCATCTAGAAGGTGTCAGTGTGGTCAATTACATTCGACAAAAAGAGCAGAAAGCTTGTAAAATCTCTTGACACATGGCCGTAAAGGGGCAAAAATGATTTTGCCTGCTATAAGCGCACGAGATCTACGGTGTTGCAGTTTCCGAACCGTTTATATAGGGTATATTACGCAGCTGTGCTGGGGGCCATGCGCGTGGGGGGGGGGGGGGGGGGTGGTGGGGTGGGAAAGACGTATCGTTACGAGGGATGAGACGAATGACGAGCACAGGCGTCAAAGAATCCGGTCTATTCCATTGGCCGGAATGTTTATGCAAATCCGACATATTATATGTACTTCCTTATAATATCCTGAAAGTCTCCCATAAACCCACAACAAATCCGTGAGAAATGCTTTGCGTTACCACCCTTCCACATACCCACCTACCCACCAGGTAAAACCGGTTCTCGACTTGGTGTGTGTGGTCGCACAAGAGGCCCCAGAGTATGCCGGCAAGCGACGAACCAGGGATTGGGATAGACCTGTGCAACTACCACAAGTATGCGTGAAGAGAACTGGTGCAGGATCGCAACACTTTTCTGCATTCCCGGTTCCGCAGCAATGGTAAGTAAATTTGGATTCGCTTCTGCCCAGAATGTCGGGACTTCAGAGTCGCACGACATGTTCTTTCCCAATTCTGGGATTGCGCACGCAGCCTTGTTGATTGTATTCTTCTCCGATGGGAGATGTTGTATGATGAAGCGGGTTGTCGTCTTCCTAGAGTCCAGCCTCTTTACCCCACAAAAACAATTGTGACGGAGATGTGGCGCAGCTCGGTTTTCAGGCATGCTAAGCTTCATCCTTCTTTTTATCTTAGTACCTTCCAGAACGTGAAACGAGGACAGTAAGGGTATGGTACATACATACATTCGCTTCTTTTCTGACCTCTGGGCGGCATTCACGGCTCTAGCAGCATCATATATAGAATACTCTGCAGCCAGCTGTATAATAGAAGTCGTTCTACCCAACCGCTAATCCCACTCTTCCGAGGGCACGTACCACCAGCGCTCCTGGTCTGCCGTGGCCGGTCAGCCTTCTCTCACTTCATAAACTCTTCATCTCCTCATCTTCCACGGAATGACCAGTTCACACCTCAACCATGCCTTTCCGAGACAAGATGAAGCGTGCCTTCGGGCGACCCCAAAACGACGATGGATCCGATCTCACCCATACCTCCTCTAAGTCCTCCAAGAAACAGAAGGCTGAGCAGCCCAATAATGTATACAAATCGGGCGAGCCAATGCCCAAACCAAAATATCGAGGGCCATATAACAAGGAGCACCAGGAGAAGCTGTCGTCGTTTAGCTTTTCGGATGCGTGGAAGTCACGGCGGAAGAGCGATAACAGCATGTACAGCCCACTGGGATCAAGACTCCCCAGCCAGGTTGGCAGCCTGAAGAGTCGAAAGAGTCGAAAGAGCCTAGGAGGGACGAGGAGCCGGCAACAGAGTCATGTGGAGGGGATGGTAGTTGAGAATGCAGACGGGGATGATGATCTGATGAATGGTAGGGTTTGAGCTTGGGATAATACGGTTGGGAACTCTGAACGGAGAGGCTGACATGTCTCAGTGGGATTATCGAGGCAGCATACTCTCGACGAAAACACGCGGCCAAGAACAGATGGGAGTACGACTACGAAGGTCAATGGCCTTGAGCCTGCAAAGACGATTACACATGGCTACCTCAACGGCGGTGATGTAGATCATGGAAAGCCGTTCACCGAGGAAGAGCTTACTCATGCGTTGACGAGGACTACGCTCGAGCCCTCGGCATCCGATAACCGTTGATGAACAATCTCATCATGCTAGGTCTGTTCGCATGCTCACTGATGCCGGCCACCCATCCCGTTCTAGCGCTTCGCTTCCGGCCCCAGATATACCGACGTTCTGATTAGCAAGCAGGCACTTTTAATAACTGGATATTTGACGAAGGGGGGGGATTCCACGCTGCCATCATAGAATCTACTTCTTTGACTTTCTGGCCTGCGTCCCATTACGTCATAACAAGCATGTCTTGGTGCCTCTTACCTTGAGCTGACAATAACCGAAAGGGTACGGCATCTCTTGCCTCAACCGTCGTTCCTCTCGAGCGAAGCTTCCCCGCATGTCAATCACCAACTCTCCATCCATCGCCAGAGACTGCTTGCTTCAATTGCCGTTAGAGCTCAAGTAGTATCGTCGGTTGCTACGTACACATGGAGCGCAAGCTATAAAAGAGGTGGGGTTTCCGCTAGTCGGCCATGCTGGCCAAGCACTCTCTACTTCAATCCTGTCAAGATGTTCTCCGTTGTTAAAATTCTTGCTCTTGGCGCAATTCTGGCCGTCACCGCCTTTGCGACACCATTTAATCCTAGGCCGTTTGATTCTCTCCTCAGCAAGCGACAAAGCTCACCTGCCTCGAAAAACTTGGTGGTTGACCTTGGGTACGAGCAGTACCAGGGGGTTGCCAACTCCAGCACAGGCTTAAAAACCTGGAGGGGGATTCGTTATGCGGCTCCGCCAACGGGTCAATTACGCTGGCAAGCACCACATACCCCTGCAGTCAATCGAGGTCAGGTCATACCAGCCGATGCATACCCTCACCGATGCCCTCAGGCTCCCGATTCTCCGCTTCCGCCTAATTACAATTTCACTGGGAACGAAGATTGTCTTTTCCTAAGCGTTTACGCACCTCCAAATGCTACTAACCTGCCGGTCCTAGTATGGATCCATGGAGGTGGATATGGAGCCGGGCAGGGAAACGAGGATCTGACACCAATTATCAATACCAACAACAACAATTTTATTGGTGTTGCAATTCAATATCGCCTAGGAGCCTTTGGCTTCATGTCCTCGGACGAGATCCACCGCTTCGGAGTGGTCAATGCTGGTCTGCTTGATCAAACCTTCGCCTTACAATGGGTGCAGAGCTACATCCACCTGTTTGGTGGAAATGCATCTCAAGTCACCATTAGCGGTGAAAGCGCCGGAGGAGGCTCTGTCATGCTGCAAGCCATGGCCTTCGGAGGCTATCTAGGGGAATCTCTCTTCAGCAACGTCATCGCTGCGTCTCCTTATCTCCCAATGCAATACGGCTACGCAGACTTCGTTCCTTCACAATCATACTATGCCTTTGCCCAGACAGTGGGTTGCTTTGACGATCTCGCTCAAAACAATGCCAGCAATTCCATCTTCCAATGTCTCGTCAGCAAAGACACCATGACCCTTCAAAACGCCAGCGCCTACATCTCAGCCTCTGGCAAGTACGGAACCTGGGGCTTCCTCCCTGTAACCGACGGCTCCTATATTCAACAAGTCCCCAGCCAGCAACTCCTCAAAAAGCAGGTCAACGGCCTGCGCATGCTCTCCGGTAACAACGCCAACGAAGGCCCCGCATTCACACCACAAAACATCGTCACCGAAGCGGACTTTATCGCTTTTCTCCGCAATACCTTCCCGCTCTTCACCGAAGACGACATCTCCCGCGTCCTGCGCTACTACCCCTCCTCCAACGCCTCCGTCATGCCCGGCGCCCCAGACTTTGCCACCTCTGGCACCACTAACCCCACCGCGCTCAACGAAAGCACTTTCGGCAACGGCCAGCAGCAGCGCGCCGACAACGTCTATGCCGAAACCACCTTCGTCTGCCCCAGCTACTGGGTCGCCGAAGCCTTCACCAATAACGGCCGCGAAGCATGGAAATACCAATACTCCGTCATTGGTGCCCAGCACGGCGCCGACGTAACGGGCTACTTCGGGCCCCCGAAACCTAACCAAGGCCCCGATTTCGAGCGCGCCTTCATGACCATCTGGGGCAATTTCATCACGCAGAACAACCCCTCCATATCCGCCTCCATCGCCGCCGGCGGCAACGCCAGCATGTCCAGCAGCACCGCTCCGGCAAATCCAATCACCAACTGGCCCGTCTACACGGTCGCAAATCCGTACCAGATCAACCTGAACGAGACCGGGGGGCAGGCGTATTCGGCGCCGAGCTTTAGTCGTAATGCGCCGAATATTACGCAGTTTCAGAATCCGGGGTTGAAGAACGATTTCCAGCTTGTGGATGCTTATGCGTGGGAAGGAGGCAGGGGGGCGAGGTGTGATTTTTGGAGGAGTGTGGCGGCGATTGTGCCGGAGTAGGTAGCTGCGAAGGAAACGGAAAAGGGGCTTTGAGAGAGAGATGGTGACGGTACGGAAGGGGGTGGTTGTATATATCACCATGTGTAAAGTTCGACACCAAAGTATTCGGAGACAACGACACGAGATCAATCTCTTATTGCCCAGACCTCCATTCTCATATCTTGCCAACTGTGCAACGATGTGCACGAGTTGAGAACAGGACTCGATTTTTATGATCGGTGCAAGTCGTCACATTTTCCACCTCTCGAGGGCTTGACGCCGAAGCGCTGAAAGCGGCGTCGGAGATGATTTTGAGGGAATGTGAGAAACAGGAAAGGGGGAAAATGGGCGCGTGTGGTGGTGCGATGCAATATACTGTACCGTGCTGTACTGTGCTGTGCTGTACGATGGAGCTGTTGTAAATGAATGATAAAGTGTTGCAACTAATTTAGTTTAACATTAATTGAAATTGGGAATTGGAATTGGAATTGAAGAAAAACGGGGGGGAGAGAACTTTGGCGGAGATGTGTAAAGCTTGATTTTTCTAAGGGGATGGGGGGGTTTCTAGGTGTTTTGGATGGGGTTGCGAGGGTTTACATCGGTCTGTTGTTGGGGTGTGTGATACGGAGGGATTGGAGGTGGTAAGGGTGGGGGATTGGGGAATGTTGAGGAGAGGGTGGGAGACTGGGATGTGGAAATATGAGGGTGTTTGAGTTCGTGCTCGTATGGAATTTTGAAAGTGTCGGCGAAAATGAAAGCAACGGGCATATTTCTGGAGGTATGGTGTGTGTGACGAGGGTTTATAGCGTTCTGTATCATGGGAGTTTGATATCGTAGACCGATGGAGGGGCATTGGAGATTTTAGGGTATTAAAGAGGTTACAAAGTGTTTTCTGTTTTCTGTTTATTTATGTTTCAGTTGTTTAAAGAGTCTCGAGTTTTTCTGTGAATGATAAAAGTTTGACTGCAAACGAGGTTAGTAGTTGGAGCCGTCTTATCCGGATGGGATCCAAGTATTGGGCAAGGCTCGATACTTGGAGTCATGGTGGTGGTGTATGAGTGGTCGAGTATCAAACATAGTAGGTGGGAAAGCCAAGGCGTTTGGTGGTGGTGAAACTTTTTTAAGCTGGAAGATTGTGGTGTTGGCAGTAATGAGTGTTAAAGTATCCAACTGGAGCGATGGAAGATTTGTGGAGCTTCGATACAGTATCGGTGCTCGACCGAAATGGTCTGGTGACTTTCTTTACCTTCTTCTCCTAAGTTTTTGATTGTTTGATCGGTAACAGATGAAGTCCGGTAATTCGAAGTATACTATAATCAGACAATGTTCGGTCATTGTGTCAAAATGATACTATATAGAACAGGCTGAGTTCTCTTGTTTTTCAGGTATGGGGCGATACCTTCGAATATCAAGACGCTTTCCACAATCCAGTAGACTATTGTCTCAGATCCCCCCTTTTCCACGATTTTCCGATACCTCGATACCATAATCTCAAGCAAAGTTCGCCCTGTTCCCTTGCAAAGTCATGATATAGTCGGGTAATGATCGCGTCGCCTTCATATCACTAATTTCAGATAATTGTACAGACATAGGCTCATCCTCAAAGCTCAATCATGAAAGATGACATTTTTCCGCATGTCTTACGGCCAGCCTTCTGATGCCCTGAGCAGCACCAAGGTAGGGCTAAGACCCCGTTTTTCGGCTTGTTGAATTGCTAACGACCTTAGAAGAGGACCTAGATAGATTGTTCCGAAGGCTACTGGATTGGTGGTAAAAACCTGAAGGCAGCACAGCTTCATTCCATGTCAGCAAAGTCCGTGCACTGGCACGACTGGACATCTACTTGATGTTATAGGAGGTGATGAAGCTGGTTGGCGAGATTGGAGTTGTATGCAGGAGAGATCAACCGATTATTGAATGCAAGTACGGAATACACAATACTTTAAGCTTTCGATATGTGGCGCAGCAACGCCACATTTGATTGCAAGTGTGAACACCATTTGCCCCGCATGACGTATAGGACAAGATTAAAAGCCCTGCCTCGAAGCCTCGGAGCCTCGGAGCTCTCTCCTTGGAAACACTCAGATATTTAGATATTCCCGCCCACCAGTTCATGACCAAGATCGAAGTGGACTTACTGACTACCTACCTTAGCGAAAATAGCTGGGATTGCTTTACCGTAACCACACCGTAGTGACACCGTAATGAAATTGATCGGTAAACTTGATTTAATGCGGCCCCGAAACAGTCCTGCGATAGAGCAGGTGACTCGATTAACCCGTTCTTAATAAATATACCGTTACGAATAATTAACCGTTCACTCCTTATCACTACTTTGACACCGTTATCGCAGATAACCGTAATTATAATCGCAGAGATAAAATATCTCGTTCCGTGTATTTTATTACATGTAGAATACAGGATGTCATGTAGAATGCACAGGATGTACTACATGTTGTACACACAGCGTACATGTACACATGATGTACACACATGCGTGACGCCCCCGCGAGAAAATTGTCTGAATCGCTCGATTTTACATTTTAAAATTAAAAAGCGTTGATGTTTCTTGTAAATCTGGATTGCCGAGTGTATATCTTGACAATTTTTAATAGTATTTCACGGTAAAAAAATGATAACGGTGTCAAGAGAATTTCGTTTATTTCTCGTAAACCTTTATTTAATTAAATCGTAATGATATCGATATTTATAAAAAACAGTGATTTTAGTTAATCGTTAGCTTTAATCGACAGTATTTACCAGTATACAGTAATAGTACGAGCTACACTACCATCACCGAAGCGTTACAGTTAAAGCAAATCATAGATGTTCGCTAAGGTACCTACCTTTCTCAACCAAAACAGGCAAGATGAAAGCCAGTCGAGGACACCTGATGTGATTGGCGGCGATGAGCCACGGATCAGAGCACGATAGCATGTACATTCTCTCAGTCTAACACCTCAGGCTTTCGGAGCACCGTCAGGTGTTCTCCTTCAAGCAATGGATTCCTCATGGTGCGTGCGGCACAACCGCTTCTGAATGGCCAGGATTTCCTGATTGTTTGGTAGCTTGTACAGAAACGTGTGTGGCTATGCTAGTGTGGGATTCACCGCACAACGCCCAATGACTTCATCACCCAAAACTGTAACCGTAGTAAACAAGCTTCAAGCGCGGACATGAAATAAATATCTCAAAGCACATCTCTGCAACATAATCATTTCATTGCAAGTGCCTACACCCCGCAGATTCTCACTCAAGTTCTTACGCCTGTCATCTACATATTCTTGAACAGCTGTACCTCACAGATACCCTTGACACGGTTGACTGTGATACCCACGACCTGCAATCATGGACAAGATCAAGAACCTCATGTAAGCTCGCACGGTCCCACCACCCTCTTACGCCCCCTTGAACAACAAAATTAATTGACAAACCTCAAGCAATCCTGGGAGCAAGAAAGACGACGAAGTCATGTACGGCTCCGGACAATCTGACAACCCAGTCCACAGCGGCACCAGTGGCAGCACAACGGGTCAAGGTAGCCATCTTGGCGGTAGCGGTACCGGCGCAACAAACCCTCTGTCCTCCACGACAAAACCGAGCTCGAGCACAACGTCAGGACCAGGAAGCAGCACAACTGGAACAACCACCTCCGGTATGAATGACCCATCTTTTACCTCCAGAATGTCAACGAATTCCGACGCTGCATCAACGACTAGCATCAAGTCAGGCGTGGAAGGATTTCAACCGCGGTCGACGCTGACGGCATCCTCAGGCATGAACGATCCTTTCGACACCAACAAGCCGCTGCCCCGCGAGCCAGCGGCGGCGGGCTCTGGATATACGGGGACTTCTGGTAGCGGTTTGACAGGCAGCAGTCTGCCAGATCGTAGCATTGGAAGGTAAACCACATCACCACTCGTTGGCTCTGCAGAATCTGATTCTCTTGGCAGCTCTGGACTTGGAAACACCTCTTCGACAACAGGAGAGTCCCACTTAGGCCGAGACGCTGCTCTCGGCGCTGGCGCAGTCGGTGCAGCTGGTGCGGCACACCAACACCATGACCGCGAGCGCGACACACTTGGTTCCGACACTGGCCGTTCGTTTCCACTGGGTGGAAACTCAACCTCAACCTCAACCACGGGCTCTGGCTATCCTTCAAGCACTACTGGTAGCACCACTGCTGGGCCGCATTCATCAAATCTCGCGAATAAAGCCGATCCTCGCGTCGACAGCAATCTTAGTGGATCCCGTAACATGGGTGCCACTGGCTTAGGTTCCGGGACTGGTTCAACCGCTGCACCCGCTCATCAAGGCCATCTGGGCCGTGACGCCGCGATTGGGGCTGGAGCTGTCGGATCATCTGGCTTAGCAGAACATGAACATGGTGGTAACCACGGGACAACTGGCATTGCTATTCCAGCTGGTGCGGGTTATGGACCGGAGTCGTGGGAACACGACCATTCACGGCACGGTCATCAATTTGAGGGAGACCCTTGTGGACCCGAAGCCCACGTACCAGGACCGCATTTTAGCAAAGGTCCTCATGCAACGGATACGGCAAATCTTCTCGACCCGCGTGTGGCCAGCCCTATCATTCCACCAAGTTCTACAAGCGGCATTGGGGATACTGGCACCACCACTGGAACAGGTCTTGGTTCTAGTACAGGAACAGGCCTTGGCTCTACTGGTACTGGAAGCAGTCATTTGGGTCGTGATGCTACCTTGGCTGGAGGTGTCGGTGCTGCAGGCGCTGGAGCATACGAAGCAGGCCGTGATTCCTCCAATCCTACGTCCACATCCGTAGGATCTGCACCCAAAACCGCTGGTCCCCACAAGTCAGATATGCTGAACAAGTTAGATCCTCGTGTCGACTCTGATCGATCGAAACAGCAGGGCACCTCAGGTACATCTGGAATGTCGGGAATTGGAGGCACTTCCTCGACCGGTACATCAGATTACCCATCTACATCTTCAACCACAGGACGAGATCATCATTTGGGCCGTGACGCAGGTTTGGTCGGTGCTGGAGGTGCAGCCGCGTACGAAGCTGACAAGCATCATCACACTCATGGTTCAGGTCTTACCGGAACTTCAGGGACTGGAAGCTCGGGCATTGGTGGTACTGGATCGGATTACAGCACAGATTCCGCTATGAGAGGGACTGGTACAGCTGGAACCTCAGGCCGGGACCATCATCTCGGCCGTGATGCGGGATTGGTTGGTGCTGGAGGTGCCGCTGCGTATCAAGCCGAGAAGCATCATGGACACCACCAACCTTCCGGCACAACGGCTTCAGGATATGAGAACCCATACCCTAGCTCAACCGTCGATCCTCGCGTAGACTCCACATCAGGTACCGGGGCTACTGGCACAGGGCATCATTACGGTAGGGATGCTGGGCTCGTTGGTGCTGGAGGAACTGCTGCATATGAGGCAGAGAAGCATCACAACAAGCACGATCCGACAACAACTACCGGTACTTCGACCGATCGAATTGGTGGGATATCGAGTGACCGTAATCAGCCAACCTCCTCTTCGCATCACTACGGACGCGATGCTGGGCTTGCCGGCACCGGTGGAGTCGCCGCTTATGAAGCGGAGAAGCACCATGACAAGCATGACCCCACCACTACCACCGGTACTTCCACTCACGGTGACCACCACAAGGGCCGTGATGCTCCTGTTGCTGGCGGAGTTGGTGCTGCGGGCGGCGCTGAGTTCTCAAAGAAAGAAGCGGAGAAGATACAGAAAGAGCAAGAAAAGGAACACAAGAAACATGTCAAAGAAGAAGAGAAGCACCTGAAGGAACATGATAAGCACGAGAAGCATGGCGGTCTTCTCGGGAAGCTCTTCCACCATGATAAAGCTGATAAGGAGGTTCGCAAAGAAGAAAACCTCGAACGGGAAGACCTCGGCGACAGCAAGCACCACGGTCGCCACCATGGCGCTGAGACCGCCGCCGGTGCTGGCGCAGCCGGTGCTGCAGGAGTTGGTCTCACGGAGGCAGAGAAGCATCAACAAGCGCGTGAGCACGACCGTAATCGGCTGCACAAGGATCCTCCTGCTGGGTTGGCCCCGAAAACAGAATATGCTGAGGCACCCACGGGCGGATATGCATCGCAAGTTACCGGCGGAACCGGAACAACTGCTTTGGCCCAGGGTGAGTCGGTGGATAGGGGCTCGCATCTCAGTGGGCTTGGTAACAAGTTGGATCCTAAGTAAGTCTTTCTCATATTTTACCGCATCCGTTACGAGTACTAATTAGGCCAGTGTTGCTGAGCGAGGTGAGAATGTTTCTACCGGTGCCGGCGGTCGAGCCATTGAGCCTCACACCGGTCTCCCCATCGACCTGAGCAAGGGCACGGGTGAGGGCGGAACTGATGGTGGGGTTGTACCGGGTTACCACAGCCATAATGCCGGGGCGGGATCTGGCACTGGTACTGGCTTGTAGAAGGTCTGCGGGTGAAAGCGATATCTACGTTGCGGACAGCGACGATTAATGCGTGCATCTTGTGAATACTCTAGCATGGACGTGTGCGATGGCGATACTGATGTCTTCATGGTATTTATGTATGCTATTAATGTTTTGTAACCTAAGTAGTTCTCACATGTTTCGATGTTGCATAGTGAAACCAAGCGAAACCAATATCCGTTAACCTCCAGTGTACAGTGTACGCATCTGGCTCACAGCATTACCTCTGTGTGGGTTACGAGTCTTCTTAGCGAACCAGAGGAGAGCTACAATCTTGCAGGACACACAAGCTTTGCCAAGGCAGATCCCCTGTAAGGTACTCACGAGCAATCGTCACTCCCGTGCAGTGGGGTTCAACCACTCTATCAACTACAATACTTCGGGCTACCTTAGTACATTAATTCCACGACTTTACTCAGCCAACCGCCAAGATGGTCCACCTTGTCAGCGTTCCCAATGACAAAGATATCAATTCTCCGCTAGTGGATGGATTAGAAAAGGTCAAGCTGGAACCACCCAACGAGGATGAACTCACAGCTTCAGTCTACGGCTCTCGTTTTGCCGCTGACAGCCTGCCGTTGCATGAAATGCCGGAAAAGGAGATGCCTCGAGAGGTAGCTTACCGCATGATCAAGGATGACTTGACGCTCGATGGCAATCCTATGTTGAATCTGGCTAGTTTCGTGACAACATACATGGTGGGTAGAAAAAATCTAGGTGCCTCTGGGAGCTCAGTTGACTCTAGAATAGGAAGAGGAGATTGAGAAGCTCATGACCGAAGCTCTACCCAAAAACTTCATCGATTATGAGGAATATCCCCAAACGGCAGACATTCAGAACCGTTGCGTCTCCATGATTGCCCGCCTGTTCAATGCCCCTACCCACAACGACGAGGACAACGCCATGGGCACATCCACCGTTGGGAGCTCCGAGGCTATTATGCTAGGAACTCTTGCGATGAAGAAGCGCTGGCAGAACAAGCGCAAAGCAGCGGGCAAAGATTATTCAAAGCCAAACATTGTCATGAATTCCGCTGTGCAGGTGTGTTGGGAGAAGGCTGCTAGGTACTTCGAGGTCGAGGAAAGATACGTTAATTGTACAGAGGACCGTTATGTGATTGACCCTGAAAAAGCAGTCAAACTGGTGGATGAGAACACGATTGGAATTTGCGCTATCATTGGTACTACATACACTGGAGAATATGAGGACGTTAAGGCGATCAATGACCTTTTGGTCAAGAAGGACATCGATTGTCCAATCCACGTCGACGCGGCCAGTGGAGGCTTTGTAGCTCCTTTTGTTGTGCCCAATTTAGTTTGGGATTTCCGTCTTGAGAAGGTCGTCTCCATCAATGTATCTGGCCACAAGTACGGTCTGGTACTTCTCTCACCTTTCCATAAACCTCCTTAACCAAGGTGCTAACCCGTCTCTCAAGGTCTATCCTGGTGTCGGCTGGGTCGTCTGGCGCTCCCCTGAATACCTCCCCAAAGAACTCGTCTTCAACATCAACTACCTCGGCGCTGATCAAGCGTCTTTCACCCTCAATTTCTCGAAAGGCGCATCACAAGTAATCGGGCAGTACTACCAAATGATCCGTCTTGGGAAGCATGGATATAGATCTATCATGATGAACCTAACTCGCACATCCGATTACCTAGCAGCATCTCTCCAGCAATTAGGCTTCATCATCATGAGTAAGACTGGGGGCAAAGGGCTACCCCTTGTGGCATTCCGTATGGATCCTAAGAAGCAAACACATTATGATGAATTCGCTGTTGCTCATCAACTAAGAGAGCGGGGATGGATTGTGCCGGCTTATACGATGGCGCCGAACAGCGAAAAGTTGAAGTTGATGAGAGTGGTTGTGAGGGAGGATTTCTCAAGGGCGCGGTGTGATACCCTGATTGCGGACATCAAGATGGCGCTACAGACACTGGATGGAATGGATAAAAAGAAGGTGGAAGAGCACACTGAGTATGTAGCAAGATTTCCATGGGGCTTGGTAATTGCCCAGAAGCTGACTGTTGCGTAGACATGTCAAGAAACATACGTCTAGTGGAAAGTCCAAGCATAACCACCCGCACTACAGGAATGAGAAACATTCGTTGCAGGGAAAGACTGGCAAGGCGAGTAGATGCTCGTAATGGCTTCGAGGATATTGCTGACAATGGATTGCAGACCCACGCTGTTTGCTAGAGTGCATGCTTCACACCGTCGGAAGCAGCGGTCAGGAATAGGGAATATGCGGTCCGCTGACATTTTACTCCTCAACGAAAGCCATGAAAGAAAGTAATGACAAAAGCTAATGCAAGATTTCTACATAGGTAGGCTGATACAGACATAACAACAGCTAGTGATGTCCAGTAACATTGCATCAAGCCATGTGTATAACGATGCTGGTTCGTAAGAGCGTGCGCATCCTCGTGAATAGTTCTTGCGTTTTCTCCATGTAGTCAATTGGAAAGCCGAATCTTTCACTGTGTCTTAATGAAGAACTTCACGACAGCATCAAACAGTGGAGAAATCACAGGACACGTGACATCCAAGTTACCACGTCACCGACACAAAAACTGTCAACCCCTACGAATGATCGAAATCATCACCGCACCCATCCAAAAACATCCCATATCAACAGCAAACGCGTGTTCAATCCCAGCGGGTCTAGGCTTCCATTACGCCCATGGTTATTTGCGAAGTAGCCCTTATCCAGCCGAGCCAGCGGCGCAAACCAATAAAAGTAGCATCGTGGCCCGGGTAGTAACAAAGCGCAGGATGAAAAGGCGGGCTGATTGCTGGAGCCTGGATGAGGCGCAGAGCAGGTGATCGGTCTGTGGACGGGGAGGCGACGTGGCTGTCGTTGTGGGGGTTGATTGATGTATTATATGAACCGTACTTTACCTTATATAGGTAGAGATGGTTTCCTCTTGGTCCGAATATTTTATGAAGTTCTGAACGATGCACTATCATTGACATACTTAAAGTACACTGTTCAAACCAGGAGATCTTGAAGCGATCGACTTGCGTCATAGTGAGACAAGATCTGAATCTAGGCTTCTAGCAAACTCGCTTCCAATTTTTGTTTGCGCCCTGCTTTCGACCCATCTTTTCCCCGCGCCAAGAACAACCCTGCACGGTCTGACTTAAAGAATCAGGCCCTCTTAATATTTACATATCCACAGTATATACGGAGTACCCTCTCGCTACATGGGATCAACTGCGCCCATCATGGACAGCATCATCTCCAATGCCACCAAGATCGTCCAACCCCCGCATCCATTTTATCCTCTAGAGGCCAACATCGTCGGGTATCTGGCCAATCAGTACTCAACCTTGCCATTGTTGGCCATTTTTGCGGTGGGATGCGCGGGCATCTTGGGGACAACGCACTTGTTGGTTGGAAGGATGAATCCAAGACTGCCGAGTGGGGAGAAGGCGGCCGTTTTGTGGTTCATACTTTGTAAGTTGGGTGGTGTACATGTGCGCCGTGCCAGAGGCTGACGTTTTGTGCGCGTTGTAGCTGGGACTATACATTTCTTCTTTGAGGGTAGGCCTTGTATAGAGTATGGGAGTTTGGCGCGCGTTTGCTAAGAGTTATAGGGTACTTCGCATGGAACCATACGCACATGCCCAGCCGGGGGGATCTGTTCGGGCAATGGTGGAAGGAGTACGCTTATGCGGATTCGAGATACCTCACCTCTGATCCGTTCGTGCTGTGCATGGAGACGGTTACGGCTGTAAGCACCTTTCCTGGCCTAACTCTCACTACGTTTATCCCGAAGCCCAAATACTAACGGCTTTCAACAGTTCTGCTGGGGTCCCCTCTGCTTTCTCATCGCTCTCATGATCACCACAGAACACCCTCTCCGCCACTCCTTCCAAGCCATGGTCTCGCTGGGCCAGATCTACGGCGATATCTTATACTACGCTACCAGCCTGTTCGATCATTACTACACTGGCAGAATATTCTGGAGGCCTGAGGCGTATTACTTTTGGGGTTACTACTTTTTCATGAATTTTATTTGGATTGTTATACCGGGATGTAAGTACTGCAAGGGGACTTCCGGGGCTTTTTATTAGAAGGCTGCTGACTGTGGATTCTAGTCCTGCTGTACCAAAGTTTCGAGGCTAGTCAAAGGGCATTCAAGGCGTTGGCTAAGGAGACGAAGAGCAAGCAGAGCATTGGGGGCGTCAAAAAAGCTAAATAGTCGGATATTGTGGGTGGTTTCCTTTGCGGTCGATGCGTTGTACCGACCCTCGATCTCCCGTGAGACCTCTTGTATCCAATCTAGCGTGTCTCGTTGTGTCTATAAGGAAGCGGAGAAGGAACTGTACTTTACGGACCGATGGAGTCTATTGGTGATGGAACAAGCGACAGACATGCAGTTGCGTTGGGAGATATGTACATATGGTAGATATATCGCTACACAATCAACTCGGCAATCGAATTGATTGAACTAGGTCGTGTTCAACGGAAATATTTCCAGGAAGAAGATTCTTAGCTGAAAGCTTTTGACTACATCCTTGAAACCGAAAACCCCAAAGGAAGAAATCCGAACTAAGACTCTACAGAAGGTACATCGCAAACTGAAAGCTTTTCATTAATGCTCGATGGTCATATCGAAACGAAGCCTCGGTAGCGTCAGGCCAAACATGTAAACAATTTGGAGAAGCAAACAAGTAAAAGACTTTTATCACAATTCAGCAATCATGATGATTTAAAGGATTAACTGTAACGTATTTGATAGTTTTCAAGACTGACGACTGACGTACATTTGTTTACTTTATCCTGTTTGGTGAGCAATCTGCGCCACAATCTGCGATCGTACTCCATTGGCCGTTGCTATGTGACCTGGCGAATCTCGGCCCAGTCTATTTGCAGCTACAACAATTCAAGATATTCGACGCCAGCAACTCCCAGACCAGTGAATCGCGATATCTTGCAAGCTACAGTGAATCGTCCTATCACATTCTACACCTGAAATATGTTAGAAAATAGATAACACCGGAGAAAATCATCTATGAAGCCAGCGGAAGGTTTGTAAACACCGCGCGTCCACAATCCTCAAGACTTGCTGCTCTGGCTCTCGTACTCGCAGCCATGTGGTTATTTAGGAAAGGAGGCAAGAACTCTTCATCTAACGCTCAGCAGAATTCAATGCCCTCTCCCTCAACCCCAAGCCGTACCCCCAAACGCCGTGAGCATAGCACTACACCTTCGAAAACAAAACCTGTTGATGTTGGGGAGCCACTGGGTGTCTACGATACAAATTCGGTTCGCGACCGGATCCGGCAATGGCAGGCACAAGGTGGAGGGGTCGTTACGGAATCAGATCTCTGTGCGCTCGAAGATGACGAAGAGCAGGTTGCGTGCAAACGGACGACACCAAAGAAAGCAGATGTCAAGAAAACGCCAAAGAGCAAAGACGTGGTCCACGAAGAGCGAGGAACTGGAACCTCGGGCAAGAAGGATGGTAGACGGAAAACCAAGGTCGAGGAAGAGGAGCTGTCTTCTCACAGAAGTGTTAGCGCCCCATCAAAGCGTGTTATCAGTGATGGGCATTGGAGGAGGGACAGAACGCCACGGAAGGGCACCACTTCCTCGAGACTCGCCAATGACAAGACGCCAACGAAAACGCCCATGAAAACGCCATTGGATGACGGTATTCGAGTCAAGGCAATACCGGAAACGAAAAGCGAGCCGCGACCTAGGAAAGACGAAGATAGAAGAACGCCGAAAAAGGAGACGGTTGGGGGTGACGATGGTATAAGAGTTTTCAGTACTCCACCTGGATCACGTACACCATCTCGTCATAGCAGGAATCGGTCGAAGGACGATTCACGGAGCAGGCATGGAGAGAATAGTGATTTGGAGACTGGGAGCTCACGGAGCAAATCTCCGCATCATTCTGACTCAACAAAAAGCAGAAAGCGTCATACACCAGAGGAACCGCCACGAGCGAGTTCGTCAGGGGCTAAAGAACGACCCAATAGAAAGAAAATCGCTCATGAGAAAGAGAGGGTTTTGTCTGGGTCACCGTCATCCGCCCAAGGCGGTTTCTCTGAAGGACGAGGGAGCACAAAATCCCACAAGGGCAACATCCTGAGCCATGTTTTTGGAGACTCTAGGAAGATGTTTTCCAAGGCACAACCTGTGCCAATAGCTACACCCAGAGTGCCAAGTATTGAGGCGTGGCTTAATGATACTCCAGATCCTTTTGTGGATATGGATGAACCTCCTATCGAAGTAGTAGCGCCATTGCGGCCCTCTAAGGTAAAGGAAGCAGTGCCTGAAGAGATACATGCTGTTGAAGATCCTAATAAGATCTGGGAAGCTCTCGAACCCAAATCTAGCCCAAGATCAGGTGTGCACGGAAGCAGGAGACGCCAGAGAGTTCCGAGCTCTACTATTTATGAAGACAATCCATTTCCCTCGACTTTCGATTCTGCTTCTGCCCTAGGTGGCTCACCAAGTGGGACTACATCCGCATCCAAATTCGTCGATATTGTGAAAGACGCACCTAAGCTTTCACCATCTGTTTCACCATCATCGCTGCGAAGACAAGGAGCAAAAAGAACTTCTACTTCACCTACGCGTGACAGACGCAAGTCACGCTCTTGTAAAGAGCCCTTGGCTGAAGAAGATCGCATCCCGGTGTTGTCTTCTACAATCACCGCCTCTTCGGTGGAAGGCCCAGATCCCAAAACGCCCCTTCGACCTCCTGGGTTGAACCTTAAGCGTCCGTTTCCGTCAACTGGGAGACATCGTCTTTCCACGATTGCGTCTGTAGAAACCTTCAATACAAAGAATGGCAATGCACCACCCTCGATATCCGAGATGTCAGAATCGACTGTGCAGCCTGATCAGGTGCCTGAACACGACGACGAAGCAGAGGCGCGAGATCATTTCGACCCTAACTCGTTGCAGCGAAGTAGAAGCCGTCTCACCAAGCATGCGGATCTGATATCCGTCCTCTCCCTGCCAAAGGCTGGAAACAAGAGTATAGTATCTGCCCGTAGTATACGCACTAACCGGAGCCGCCTCGCTACTGCTACAATTGGGGATCTGATGAACGAGCTGGCTACAGATGAGAGCAAGTATATGCGTGAGCTGCGCACATTGGTTGATGGTGTCATTCCGGTCCTGTTGACCTGCGTCTTATCAAAGTCCGACTCTTCTATAGCTGCAGGCCTTTTCCATCCGTCAGCAAGTGATAATCCCGATCCAAACTTCACTAAGCCAATTGTAGATATGGGAATTGCATTGGAGAGGCTGAAGACGTTGCACAAGCGTATCCCGCAAAAAGACGCAAGAGCTTTGCTAACCTGGGCCCATGGAGCACAGAGAGTATATGCAGAGTATCTGAGGGCATGGCGCATGGGCTTCCAGGATGTAGTGGTCAACCTTGCTCCCTCTGAGGAGAGCAAGGCAGGGACTGGTTCTCCAGGAGCAGCGACAGATCTTGACAAAGGACTTCCGAGGAATAAAGACGGTGATGTGGTCAACGGCGATGGAGAGAGAGTAGACGTTGCATTTCTATTGAAGAGACCGTTAGTCAGACTCAAGTACTTGGCAAAGACGTTGAAAGGAATCAATTTCATCACACCTTCGGCGGAAGCTGAGAGCCTGGCCACAAAGTATCAAAACCTTGTTACCGATGCTCGAAATCGCTCCAATGAGGAACGCGCGAGGCTCGAGGACGAAGCTGCCTCGAACATTGACCCTACTCGCGTTCGGGATCCGCGGACTCTTGCTCCTTTGGCTGGTGTCAGCATCGACAGGACACGTCGTGTACGAGCTCGAGATCATTTCAACCTTGCGCTTCAGCATTCCAGTGGACAGCGTATAGACTGTCGAGTCGAGCTGCTTCTTCGTGACGAGACCGCCAAGACTGAGTCTGGCGGTGACCTCCTCATCTGCGAAGTAGACGGCACAGGAAGATGGTTGCTGTTTCCACCAGTGCAGTACGCTCGTGTTTCCGCTCGTAATGGCGATTCCAAAGGCGAGATCGTTGTTATGGTCAGAGGGTTCGGGAGCAATGGTTTGGAATGGCATGAATTGCTCTCTTTACGGAGCGAAGACGAGGAGACGGGCTTTGAGTGGGTGCAGATGCTTGGCTTGATACCTGTACCTCCCAAGATTTTGAGATCTCAAAGCTTCGTCAGTCGGCATAGGAAGGCCAAGTCATTGTCTGACCATGCCCCGTCAACCCTTGAGGCTCCAATTGCTCCGAGAACACCGGGCAAAAGCCGAACGCCAAGCCCCAGAGAGGTTGAGATCCCAATAGGAGAAGTACCACATGAAGTTTCTACGGCCTGGACTGAGCTTTCTTGTTCCGATGAACCCTATTCATCTCCTACGGTTACACAATTGAAAGATAGGGCAAGACTACAAAAGAAACAGCAACAGCCACTGCCGAGTACACCGTCGAAGTCGTCATCAAACTACGTTGACGATGTCAGTGATCTTCGTTCACTGCCAAGTCAAAGCTCTAGCAGGCAGACAGGACCCTCTGAAATGCTCCAGAGGCCACGAAGTTTCAAGGAAGCACTTGGTTTGGCGGGGACAAGCTCAGCCACCCTGGGTCTCCAGCGGTCGAAAGCAAAGAGGCGTTCAAGATATGCGGATCAATCGCCACTCAGCCCAAATTCTCCGAAATCAAAGGAACGTGACGGTGAAGCGGCAGCATCAGAGACTGGTAGAGTCGATGACCCGATGATTGGGGCATCCACTCGCCAAAATGACCACCAATCGCTTTCCCCAGAGCCTGTCTTGAGTTCGAGCCCAAGCAGTCGGAAACCGGTCGCAGATGCAAAGAAAGGAGCGGCCCGACCTGCTCACAATCGATCACGCTCGTCTGTTCCTTCGTTAGAGCTGCCTTTCATTCCCAAATCACGGAAGAACAGCCCCCCGACTACGCCTACCTATGAGCCTGCCAAAGAGCCGGACTGGGGCACAACAAAGGAAACGGACCAATCGCGGTCATCTTCTAAGCTGGGAAAGAAGCGTCCTGTATCATGCGATGCCAAGGCAGAAGAGACTACGCCCCCATCCACCCCAGCTCACAGGTCTCCAAGCCCCGTACAGCTGAAGGGATCGAAGACACCTGTCCTGGGAGCCGGCAAGAGCGTCACACCCAGGAGGTCTTCGTCACCATTAAAGCATGAGTATGAGCCTTCGACTGCGTCAGATTCCTCTTCAGATTCCGAGACATCTACTGTTGAACACAATGAGACCGCCTCGATAACCGACTCTTCGGAAGACGAAGACCTGGAGGATGGGAATGCTCCAACGCCATTGCTGCCTCTAGGTGCTATTCCGAATTTCAAGAAAGTCACTCCGCCTGGGTCAATATACTCAATACCAAACGGTACACTCGCACCTTCTCAATCAGCCTCCCAAAGCCCTTATAAGACGGTCCCGCCTCAGCCTACGAAAGCCACCAAGACCATTGCTTCGATATTCTCATGGTCTGACAAAGGCTCGTGGGAGGCTCTGCATCCAGACGAGTGTAGCATAGTGATCACCCCCGGACTCATCGAAGCCTATGAGATGTCTGCCGCTCATTCGAAAAACATGCCTCTCAGCTCATCTACCCCAGTTGTCGACGCAGACGCGTTCTCAGATCTGGCATCTAATGTGACGCCAGAGAACGGAGACCAACCATATGATCGTCCCCTTGTCGCTCTTGAGCTTACTCCTTTGGTTCCGCTACGCCGCGGTACCGCCATCGACATTTCAATCCGGTCTCCTCTAACTGCAAATTCTCAGATCACATCCGGCAGTAACATTATGTTTCGCTCCCGCAACCCTGAAGAATGCGAAGCCCTTTACGCGCTGATCAACCATTCCCGCATCAATAATCCCACATACGTTGCGCTTCAGAATGCGCGTGCCTCTGGCAACTCGTTTCCCTCGTCTTTGGACCGTCGCTCGAGTACCCGGCCCGCCTCACGAAGCAGCTCTTGGTTCCCAAGCCTTGGCCGCTCATCCAGTTACCGCGCCAGCAGCACCCCGACTCCAAGCATTGCTCCTAGCGAAAGCAGCATTGGCAGCATGTCCAGCGCGTTTTCCGCGCTACGGCGTTTTGGCTTGGGAAGCGGGGGCGGCATGTTCAACATTGGTCGTAGCACCATCAGCAGTCGTGAAGGGAGTAGGGAAAACAGCATCTACACCAGTTCGGAGAACTCAAGCGGCAGCGGCGCGAGCTCCCCTATGCCGCCGGGAAGCATCGCTGACACTAACGGAGGCAAGGCCGCTCCCATTGGCATCAGCAACGCAAAGATCAGACTCTATATCCGAGAAACGGCATCACGCTGGCGGGACATGGGATCCGCCCGATTGACCATTATGCGCCCAACCTCGGCCGACGGCCTGCAACCACCTAGGCCGCAGGCGAGAAACGAGAAGAGGATCGTGGTGAATGGGAAGACGAAAGGGGAGGTCTTGCTTGACGCGACGCTCGGGGAGAGCTGTTTCGAGCGCGTGGCGAGGACGGGGATTGCGATTAGCGTGTGGGAGGATGTCAAGGGGCCGAACGGGGAGGTCGGGGTTGTAAATGCGGTTGGAGGGGTGGGAGGGGGGAGGGCGGTGGTTTATATGGTGCAGGTACGTTTTCGGTTTCCACATTTTGGTTTCTATGGCGAGAAGGGGACGGTGGCTGACTGTGATAAAATGCAGATGAAAAGCGAAGCGGAGACGGCGTATACGTTTTCTATTGTAGGGAAGTTGAGGTATTGAAATGGGGGGTGGTGTACGATGATTGTGAGGGTTTCAAGGGTCATGTGGGGTTGGTTCTCCTGGGTGTAATTCTTTTGATGTTGGATGGTGAGGGATTGTTCTGGCATTTTTCTGGCAATGGAAGAGGAATAGACATGGGAAGATATATATAATGCAGGAGCTTTGTTTGGTCTCTTCTCATCTTTGGAACGTTTTTTGACCTATACGTTACTCTAATGGAGTTCTTCCACCTCGATGGATGCAGAAGAATGAAGATGTGATTCTAATCCCCCAACCAAGTCACTTCTCCACCCACTCACTTATCCTCCCCTCACTGCCCCTCCACCTTCCCCCGAACCAACCCCTCCCTCCCCCCCTTCCCCTCCACCTCCACCCCCCACTCCGGCCTCGGGATCTCCACCGCCTCCGTCGTCCGCCCATACGCAATCCCGCCCAACCGACTCATCGGCCTCAACACCGCCGGATCCACAATGCTCCGCTCGGGATTGACGGCGTCCTCGCGGACCCAAAACCGCACCCCCTCGACCACGGCCAGCACCCCCGTCTTCTTCCCCGGCGTGGCGCGGCTCTCAAACTCCTGCGTGCTGAGCAGCCGGCCCTCGACGCTGAAGACGGCCTCGTGGACGCGCGAGCACGCGACCGCGCCGCAGGGCGCCGCGTGCAGGCCCGAGAGCGACCATTCGGATACGCCGTAGGGGGCGTTGATGGAGGTTGCGTTGGCGGCTTCGAGCATGTGCTCCGAGAGGATGTTGATGCTGCATTCGCGCGTGGCGGTCAGGTTGCGGAGGGTGTCTTTGGCGTTGGAGAAGCCGCCGGCGAAGCCGATGGTGAAGAGGGGGGGGTCGTGGTTTATTACTTGCGTGTAGGAGAAGGGGGAGAGGTTGGTTGTCGTGCCTGTGGGTTGGGGGAGGGGGGGGGTTTAGTTGGGTGTGGTGGAGATTGGGGGGGGTGGGTTGCAGGGCGGATAATGAAAAGGGGGGGGAGTGAAATACCATCCTCCGACCTCGTCCCGATAAACCCCACCGGCCGCGGCACAATCCCCGAAATCAACAGCTTGTAGTTCAACACCGCCGGCCGCCCTTCCTCATACGGGTCAATCTCCACATGCTTCTTCTTCAGGCTCTCCCCGCCGTCGTTTGCGCCGTCCCCGAGCTTCCAGTCCGGGTTCCGCGTCTTGGTGTAGTGGAACTGCGCGGCTTCGCTCCAGTCCGGGCGCGAGGCTTGCACGGCGGAGAAGTCGGGGTGCGGGTTGCGGTTGACGTGGGATTCCGAGTCGAGGCGTTGTTCGTGCGGTTTGGGGTCGTGGGTGCGTTGTTCGGCGTCGCTGAAGTTGGCGGGCATGGTGAGGTGGAGGTTGCGGAGGGGATGGGGTTGGCGGGGAGGGTGCTTGCTCTGTGTAAATGCTTGTATGGCTTTGAGAATATCATGAGAATGGGAATGAGAGTTTTATCTCCGTAAACGGTGGATGGCCGAATCCATCCGTCCGTTCCTGAGCGGTCACTACGTCATAATATGTCTGTGTACAACCGAGTGCCATTGCGGACGCCGGCAACGACTTCGGGCATTTTGGAAGAAGCGAATGATTGAGTAGGATATATTTTCAGTGAACAGGAACCTTACAGCCCCGTAGCAGTCCATAACAAGAAGCTTGCATGTACTACAGTACTGTATTCCTTGCCCAAGCCCTAATCGCTACTATCATCGGATTGCGATAACAAACAAACATGGAAGGGTGGGTGTAATTGAATAAGTATGAAAGGAGGGGCCATTCTGTCTTTGAGAAATTAAGCTCGCAAAAAAACACACCATACTGTAGCAATGACTGATCAGACCTCCCTCAAAAGCCAACTCGAGACTCTCACCATGTCATCCCCTAAATTCGAGACATACAAGCTCGGAGACTGGCATCTCCAATGCGGCGCTTCCATACCAGACGCGTACATTGCGTATAAAACCTTTGGCGATCCGAAATCGCCGGCAATTGTGTATCCGACGTGGTATTCAGGATGTAAGGAGGATTATATTTTGCTCGTTCCATAAAAAAACCCCCCTTTGGTTAACATTTTCGCAGCAATATACGACAACGTCTGGTTGATTGGCGAGGATAAAACGCTGAACCCGAAGAAGGTACCATTTCTCGTTTTTCTTCGAGTCTGGTCCTTGATATGCTCTTTTGTGTTCTCATAATAAACAAGTACTTCATCATCATCCCCGCTCTCTTCGGCAACGGCGAATCTTCTTCGCCTTCCAACCACTCGACGCTGAAGAACTTTCCCAAAGTCTCTTTTTACGACAATGTTCGAGCTCAGCACGAGCTCGTGACCAAGCACATTGGTATCCAACACCTGCGCGCCGTGCTTGGATGGTCCATGTAAGCATATTTTCAAAATCGATCCTTCCCAATGCGAACCTATACTGCTGAGACATGTCTCGCAGTTCATGATTCTGTCCCAAACCAGCAATGCTAAAGTCGATAATTGTAGGGGCGCCGGCCAGACATATCAATGGATAACGCAATTCCCCGACTTCATGGATCTAGCAGTTCCCTTCTGCGGATCTGCCAAGACATCTCTGCACAACCAAGTCTTTCTCGAAGGCGTAAAGAGCGCGATGTTAGCGGCCAAGGGGATCCGGTCCGCTGGTCCAAGCGAACGGGCTGTTATGGCGGAGGGAGAAAAATCCAGGACTTGGACTGAGGAAGAGAAGTCTGTGGGGATGAAGGCGTTTGGTAGAGGCTATGCGGGGTGGTAAGCTTTTCTGATCGTGATGGCCCTTGTTCTTGGTACGAAGTGTCGAATTCGAAGCTTAAGTTGTGAGAAACAGGGGCTTCAGCCAAAGCTTCTACCGCGAGAAGCTCCATGAGAAGCACTTCGGGTTCCCGGATCTCGAGGCCTTCCTAGTCGGCTTCTGGGAGGCGTGGGCGTGCTCCAAAGGTTCGATAGGGAATTTTTACTAAATACTTCCAAGTTTCTTGGTCTCGTGGAGCAAGCTGATATCTTCACCAGACCCAGAGAACATGCTCACAATGCTGCAAACCTGGCAGAGCGGCGACTGTTCCCTTCAAGAGCCGTACAATGGCAGCTTTGAAAAAGCCATGCAGGGCATCAAAGCAAAAACGCTGGTTCTTCCGGGGAAGACGGATTTGTATTTTCCGTAAGTGCAACCACGACTGAATATAAAAACCAAGTAAGTTGTTCATGTGAGGGTTCTCGCTAAAAGTCACAATTTCAGACCAGAGGACTCGGAAATCGAAGTCGCGAATATGAAACCCGGTGTCGGACAGATGGATGTCTTCCCTTCGATCTGGGGCCACTGGGCTGGAGGACCGGGCGATAGTAAGGAAGATTTGAAATGGCTCGATGAGAAATTGAAGGCCTTCTTCGCAGAGAAGTAAATGTTTACTGTGGGATTTGGAAAGAACGAGATTGTAAACATGGTTGCTCTAGCCTGATGTAAATATGTTTTGTAGGATATGCAGGCAAGGTCCATCTATATCTTGCGAAACCTCCAAAGAGGAATTATACACGTCATCCAACGCACCGGACGCAAGAATGCAGCATGAACGACAAGGCAACCAAAACCCGCCGTAGCTTCAAACAGCGGGTTCCCCGTAGCAGAATCTTTGCCAGTCTTTCTGACCCCCGAGAAAAAACAACATTGACGAAAAATGCAGAAGCTGCGATTACTATTGTCTGAGGCGACCACTGTACCATACCACCCCTTCAGGAACGCATCAATATCCATCACTGCGGTTTTTTTGCCCCAAATTTTGGCGGACCTTTGTGGTAAAGAGTGCATTGGGCAAGTCCCCTATGGCCCCTGGGAGTCGTCTGGATACTGTACTCTCGATGCAGTACACCGTGGAAGTTTGGGTCCATCTCACAAAGAAGGTGAAAGATTGGCATGGCTGTGCTCGCTCGACCTTTGCGGTACGGGCATACGTAGGTGACAATGATCCGATGGGGTTCTTGGGTGAAGGATGTCTGTGAAGGAAAAAGGAAAGGCGTGGTTGCAAATTTCGTGAATGGAATGGAGATTATTATCTGGATGGAAGATGTTAAGCTGGAAGAATGGAATTTATGAAGGGGGTTATGTGCCGTGTTGGGAGGTTCTGGAATTAGCTTTTTGGGAGAACTTCTGGGATGGGACAATATAATTTCGACGCCTGAAAAGCCACTCCACTATCTAGACGTTGATGGGTAATGGACCGCTTTTTGCGTTGCTATCGGTAAACCGATGAAGTAGCCAGTCTGCTTAACGATGTCAAGGCACAAATCAGTGCTTCAGTTGATGAGCAGTATTCATGGCTACCTCTGGCGCTGGAAGAACAATCCAGATTAGCATTGTATTAGTACGCGAATTTCTGCCCAACCAGCCTCTCACTCAAATGCCACAGCTTTTCTGCCTTCTCTCGGTCAACAGCGTAGTCTTCGGGTTTCGCAATATCCCCATCTTCCAAGTAAGCGCCAGACTGGTCCTCAATCGAAGGGTCCAAAGCAGCAATCAAGGTGGTTGAGCAGCCTTGCTGGAGGGTTTTGCCTTCGCCCGGCGTAAAGGGGCCTGGCCATAACGTTATTCCTTGGTCTAGCAATTTGAGTGAAGCGGGCGAGTAGACTCACGATTGGTGTTTGATTCGATCAATTTAATGCCTTCATTTCCCATTTCTGCAGTCATGAATTTCTGGAGTCCGGTACTGATGGCTGCTTTGGGGTCATTGAAGGCTCTGATGACCGTAGCAGCAAAATACAAAGCCTGCGTGAATGTCTCATGATCAAAGGTGTACTTACAGCCAGGGTGCAGTGAAAAAGCGTAGACGTGTTTGGTCTTGAGCTTGGATGCTAAGGCCACAGTGAACAATATGCTGGCGGACTTCGCCTGTCCATACGCCTTCCACGGATGGTAGAGTCTGCCATCCTAGATCGGGATAGCTAGTTATTGGATTCGTTTCTCTGACTTAATGGTATGGTAGATCGGATTTACCTCAAAGTTCCAGTCATCTATTCGTACATCTGCCATTCTATGCGCTGAGCTAGAGACATTGACAATCCTCGAACCGTGCCCGGCAGCGAGGATCTTTTCCATGAGTAGGTTCGTAAGCAGAAAGTGTCCAATGTAGTTCGTTCCGAATTGGCTCTCAATTCCATCTTCGGTCTTAGAAAAGGGACAGGCCATGATGGCTGCGTTGTTAATTACGATGTCGATTTTCTCCACGCTTGCACTGATGGCTGTAGCAGCCTGTCTTACCGAGGCTTGGCTGCCGAGATCAAGAGGGATGTAAGTGGTTGCTACATTGGGGTGAGCAGAATTTATATTGTCGATTACAGGCTTGATCTTTGAAAGGGATCGACCCGCAAGAATGATCAGTTTAGGAGATCCAACAGCGAGTGTGAGAGCTGTCTCTGCACCGATACCGCCTTCACTCGGACCAGTGATCAAAACTGGATTGTCAGTTGGAAGTGCCTTCAGATAGAGACCATCGACGCACTGATGTTGCCTTTTACTCTGTCATTGAAAGCTTCAACAACTTCTGCGCCGGTTGTCGCATGTCTGAATTGGGACATTGGCTAAGCAGAAGAATTTTAGAAAGGTGTAGCTTTAGGATTTGTAGATTCGAGAAGATTTATTATAGTAGACTACGGACTTGGTCAGATCACTTATATTACCTTCCTTTGAGTATATAAAGTCTTTCACCTCGAAGATATGTTCCCAAATACTGAATTCGACGACATATCATGCATTATAAGCACTTCCATCACTCAATTGATGTTGAGGATTAGTCACTTCAATCAGGTTGAAATGGTGTCAGCGCCTCTGTCAGCAAGATGCATGAGATAGCGCTTTTTTTTATTGCTCATGAACAAGATTAGGTCAAAGGTATATATATAGCCATCTGCATTATAGATAGGGGTTTCGGACGTTGATAGGCACTTCTACGGTGTTTGATTTTGTGTGTTGAAGGGGCTAGTTCGGGCACTAGGGCGCTCTAGTCCCGCTGTCGTTAGCGGCTGATCACCGAAATCGCGTCCAGCAACACCTCATGTTTCGCTCAACGTCAGGTCTGCAAATACAATCACTTTAATTGCCAGAATCCGTTACCTTCATGGACAAACTGTGCTCGGTTACCTCTGCGTAAATGTGTTGTTAGCATAACCAGCGACCGCGGGACGTTTGGCCTGCCTTCAGTTCACATGCTTGATTGGCTACTCCCAAGCAAAACGACCATCCAGCGGGTAAAGCACCTCGATTCTCAATAAGTAATTAGATGGCGGCACCTCAGACTCGTCAGTGGGGAGTTACGCCCCCAATCTCTCTGAGCCTACCGACTGAAGCTGAGCTTGCGGCAAATGATGCACTCATTGCAGAGCTGAAGAGGCAAAACAATTTCGAGGGCACCGAGGAGACGGAGAAAAGGTATTCAGCTCGCACCAAAGACCCTAAAGCGTTTCACTAACCCTGTGCTTATAGAAAAGCTACCCTTCAGTTGATACAAAAGGTGACTGGAGAATTTGTAAAACATGTCAGCAGGAAGAGAAACCTCCCACAATCGGCCATCGATACCGCTGGCGGTAAGATCTTTACCTTTGGGAGCTATCGTCTTGGTGTATATGGGCCAGGTACGTTCGATGGGCTCACTGTTTAGCCCATCATGGTCGATTCCTAATTCTAGGTAGGCTCGGATATTGATACTCTTGTGGTCGTACCCAAGCACGTTTCCCGCGAAGACTTCTTCGAAGACCTTCCTTCAATTTTAGAAAGAATGGCTCCTGCCGGCGCCATCGAAGAAGTGACTCCGGTACCTGATGCTTTTGTACCTATTATCAAACTCGAATTCTCCGGCATCAGCATTGATCTCATATTTGCTCGTCTCGCCATCCCCTCTGTACCACTTGGACTGAATCTCAAAGACACGAGCTTGCTCCGAGGTCTTGAAGAGAGAGATCTCCGATCACTGAACGGAACAAGAGTGACGGATGAGATACTAGACCTGGTACCGCAGCAAAAGACCTTTCGGACAGCGTTGCGGGCCATCAAACTCTGGGCGCAACGTGAGTAATTGCTGTGTAATACCTGGGAGTCTACTGACACCAACGATGTCCAGGTCGGGCAATCTACGCTAATGTTATGGGCTTCCCTGGCGGTGTAGCGTGGGCCATGCTAGTTGCTAGAGTCTGCCAGTTATATCCTCAGGCTACTGGTTCGGTAATCATAGGGAAGTTCTTCCGCATTATTGGCAAATGGGGCTGGCCGCAACCAGTTTTGCTCAAAGCCATCGAAGACGGTCCGCTACAAGTGCGAGTGTGGAATCCTAAGGTACGCGTCCCTTGTGGAGTATGATTTTATATATCTTACCTTGTTTAGGTTTACAACGGTGATCGTTTCCATCTTATGCCAATTATCACTCCCGCATACCCTTCAATGTGCGCCACACACAACATAACCATGTCAACCAAGACTATTATTACCCGGGAGTTAGAGCGAGGAGGAGATATCGCCGACAAAATATTTACTGGTCAATTGCAGTGGAGAGATCTATTTACTAAGCATGGCTTCTTTACAAACGGCTACAAGTACTACTTGAGTATCATTGCAGGAAGTAGAAGTAAGGATGCGCAGCACGTTTGGTCAGGTCTTGTAGAGTCTAAGGTGCGTTTGCTGGTCTCTAACCTAGAAACGCAAGGTTCGATCCAAGTTGCACGTCCATTTAACAAAGGCTTTGATCGCACACACATTTGCAGGGACGAGGACGAAGTAGATGCTGTGATAGGCGGAGATCTCGACTACCAAGCTGCAAACGTCAAAGTTGAGACCACCGATGCTGTCAAAGATCCTAAGCATATTGCAGCTGCTGAAGGCGGCGCTGATGGTATGGCGATGCCAAACGGTAACGGCGAAACCTCTACCAACGGTGAAGGGGAGCACACCTTTTTCACTACAACCTATTATGTTGGCATTGAACTTGCTCAAGGTCAGTCTAAGTCGATGTAGTGAATGGGCCGACTGACGGTGTGTAGACGCAACCAAAAGACTCGACATATCGTACCAGACGAAAGAATTCAAGGAGATCTGTCTTGGTTGGCAGAGCTATAATCCGGAACAGAATTCTCTCAGCATCATACATACTCGAAAGTAAGTACACCTGCACACCTGAATCCCATCTCGCCTTGCAGATTTTTGGCATCTTGTTGATCAAACCTGTCGCAGCTACGACCTTCCGGAAGACGTCTTTGATCCAGGAGAGACAAAACCCAGCAGGCCGAAGAAGAAGACAATGACCAAGAAGATAGAATCATTGGTGAAAAAAAGAAGCCTCGATACTAGCGGAGTTGAGGTATGTTATCTTGTGCGCCTAAGACGGAGATGGCAGAATTGCCATGAAAATTACAAGACAACTCCGAATTTGATAGCGCGCCCATGGATTCAAGGTAGTGTTGAACAATATATCCTGACATTCTCTAGGAGAACACTACGTTGCGTAACGGTGTAAAACGACAGCGATCAGATGTGGAACCAAATGGATCGTGTTGATGTATTAAAACTCAATACCGTACGATAGGTTGGACCATGGGAGTAACGGTCAGTAAGCATCGAGTCCAAGTCCGACATTCAAAGTACTAGCCTTACCAATACAGTTCTAGCTAACATTGAAGTTCATCCTCAAGGAAGTGAGGGAGGAATGTTGACAGAGTGTGGAAGACATCTAAACCGAAGCTATGAAGGACTTCGCAGCTAGCATACTAACACCCTCAACTGATGCCATTTGCTCGGTTCAAGGAAAGAACTGGCCGTTGTAGGGAGGACGCAGGACATGTGCCATATGTTCAGAAGGCCCTTTGCAGAGATCCAAATAAGGGTTGGCTTTTTACTAACAGCTATTTACATATAGGTCGAAATTCTGAGAACCTAAGGCCGGGTGGGGTGTGGCAGGCTGCTTTGTAGCGGTCCTTCAGCTTAGCCATGTACATAAATCAATTGATTCAGTTTTTGAAGCCTACGGGCTTCAGCAGTTATTTTCTCAAACGCATCGAGAACACTCGTATGCAGTGCCAGATCACTATGGTGTGCGAAGATTCATTGCAGCATAACGGGTCATCCACACCCAGTTTTATTCAGTTGTGCTGCAAAGAATTTTCGTTTTCCTGCACTCTCTGGTGGATAAGACGATCCGCTTGCTTACAATAGTGAGTGGGCTGAGCCAGTGAGCTGGCATCCCCTTCATTAGGTCCACCAAGATCTATGATACCGTCCAATCACACTTTCGATTGTAAGACTGGAAAATCTTGAAGGTTACGGGCTTCAGGAATTGAAGTTTCCACTGGCGCTGGACGTCACTAGTCCTTCAAAATTATACCAATGCATAACCGTAGCTATTTACCAGAGACTTTGTTATTTTATTCGATTTCTTCCTTTAAGTTATTCTTATTCTGGAGATTGGCCGGGCTATAATTGCAGTGGAAGCAATGAAATGTTTACCTGGCTAGATGACGAGCACTCACTCATGAAACTCCACGAGATCCAATTTTCTTAAATAACGGGCAGAATATTATATCAGGTGGTAAATTGACCGAAACTAAACAACACGATCTTCCGTTGTTCACGAGATATTGAACGAGACCATCATATTGGAGACAGGAAGTAGAAACATATGAACCAGCAGAAATACAAAGCGTACAGGGATCACAGCTTTCAAAAGACTTTGCATTTAAGCACAGATCGATGAATCGAAAGGATTGTTAGAATTGCTGCATGCTGTGTAGCATTTCATCCAGGGCATGCTGCATGCAAATTCTAAGAGCAACAATTAGAACAGCTGAGAAAAGCAAGCCTTGCATGGTTTGCTAGCGCGGCTGAACGCGCGGCAAGACACGGCGGTTACACTAGCGTGACAGGGTGTTGACTTCTACTTACCTATCCTTTGCGAGACCGTGCGATACTTCACATTAGGTTGAAGGCAATCCGGAGACCAGACAGATCACTGAAAACCCGCACTCGGCAGCTGATGCCCGTTTTGGAATCCTCCAATGCCTCGATCGTTACTGCCTGGTTCCTTCAAGTAAGGCTGAGCAGCCTGAGCTTGCCTTTGTGCGAGTAGCCGCCCCCATCATTAGTCTCGTTCCGATAGGGCGAAGGAATGGTATCCTTGCGTGTATCAACCAACCAAATTGAGCGCTGGCCACCCTTTCGCTCCTTCCACACGTACATCGTCTGAGAATATAACTAGGCGCAGTGCTTTCGCCGCCCCGAAAAGAGCATGACTCATCCGAAATATGTATAGGTTGGCTGGAATATGAAACATCTCGAGTCACATTTATCCGATTCTGGCGATAATTGAAGCCCCGCTGCTGTGAATTCTGCATTCTGCCGCCGTGCTGATGGCTTCATATATAAATATTTTTGGGATGGGGCTGTGTTGTGGTTCCACAGGGGTTTCGTAAGCTCTGAATGTCGAATGACCATCCTAGAAAATGGATACTTGAGCTGCCTAGTCATCGTCATTTCCATATAAAGAAGGAGCATAAAAACCAAGCCCCCGTATCTCCATTTTTGTACTGTTATAGAACCTCTATTTCTCTCTCTTTCGTTATCCGTATTCCGTGCACTGCTAGTTTTATTATTGCTTTCGCTATACCTACTTATCTAAAAGACTTCTAGCTCTCTACTATTCTTGTTGGATATTTAGAGATGGAGACAACATCAAAGTTGAGCCGCTCTGAAGATGTTCGGCCCGGGAAGCGTTTGGTCGTAGCTTGTGATGGTAAGAACGACTCTCCTTTTCAAATATGTTTTAGTCTCTTCAATCGTAATAACAATTCATCAGGTACATGGATGGTACGCCCGCAACTCCCTATTGGATTATTCGGTAGCACACTGGCTGGAGAAGAACACTAATCATCCCTTCAATCAGAACAGTGACAACGGTTTCGAAAGAAGCAGCTACCTCCCATGGGATACGAACGGGCACCTGCAAAATCCATCGAACGTGACGCGCATATGTCGAGCTCTACAGTCCGAGAGCGACAATGGCATTACGCAGATCATATACTACCAAGCAGGCATCGGTACTGAGGCCGGCCTACTGGATCATCTCTATGGTGGCGGCACAGGAGCCGGGCTGTCGGAAAATATTCGGGAGGCTTACGCATTCATCGTGAACAACTATAAACCCAATGATGAGATCTTTCTCATTGGCTTCTCACGAGGCGCTTTCACTGCTCGAAGCATTGGTGCCATGATCAACTGTATTGGTTTGCTGACGAATGAGGGCATGTCGCACTTCTATCATATCTTCAAGGAATGGGAAAACCAGGATAATCGTCGTTACCGTTCTAGATGGCATCATCGGCCAGCAAGCTTGCCCAACAGAATGCATATTGCCACATCTGCTTACGCCCATGAGCTAGAGAAGGTATGAGGCTAACCTCCAAATTACCAGAACACTCACTGACACGTTTAGCTTGGCTTAACGCGCCGAAACATCCCTATCAAAGCCATAGCTGTGTGGGATACAGTTGGTATGGCACACAGATCTCGAGAAACATAGTACATCTCTGACAATCTTCTTAGGATCCTTGGGCATTCCAGATATCGGTCTCTGGCAGCATTTTCCTAAAGAATACTCCTTCGTAAACACAGCAGTCTCGCCGAACGTCGAGAACGCCTTTCAAGCACTCGCCCTCGACGAACATCGCAGACCATTTTCACCCACTATTTGGGAGAAGCCTGCCGGACAGGTTAATCCCAGGAAATTGAAACAATGCTGGTTTCCTGGCGTTCACGGCAACGTACAATCTCCTCATGCCTCCGCGTAGACAGAATCTCCATAATAACAACTCGCAGATTGGTGGTTCCTACGACGACACAAACATGGCCGACATCACTCTCGCCTGGATGATCTCCCAACTTTCCCCCTTCCTTACCTTTTCACCATCCTACATCCCCTGGCAACACGACCTCAACACCGAATTCTACAACCACCGCCATATCCCGGCTCGCCCTTGGGGCCTTGGCAAAATCTACAACTCGATGAAAGGCATCAGCGCCATCGCCGGCAGCAAAACCCGCACACCCGCGCACTACTCCACCTCGGACCCCAAAACTGGAAAGCCGACAACCAGAGAGCTCGTGGATACCCAAGAGTACGTGCACGCGAGCGTGCGGGTGAGGATGGGCGTGCATAACCGCGGTACAGAGGATCAGGGCGTTTATCGCCCGCCGGCGCTGAAGGGGTGGAGGTTAGTGGGCGAGGCGACGGATCCCGAGCGGAATCATTTGAGGTGGGAGTTTGGGAGTGGGAAGATGGGGGCTGAGAGGACGATGTTGGAGGATGGCATGGGGGAGGTGGAGATGGAGTTGTTGGAGAGGAGTCCTGAGGCGTGGGAGATCATTACTAAAGGGCCGGTGAAGAGGAGGTGGACGGAGGGGGTTTGAGGGGGGTGGGGATGAGAGGGTTTTTTAAAACAGGTGGTATTGTGTTCAACGGCTGGATTAGGTACGCTGGGTGAGGATCGTCAAGAGTTTGTTCGATGGGTATTTTTGGGGTCGCTGCGAAACGCAGGGGAGTCTTGGATATGTGGGACGTTCGATTTCTCGGCTGCTATAGGGAGTTATGCAGCGCGCATTTGTTTACTATTTGAAAAAATTTCTTCGTAGCTTCCGCTACATAAAAGTCTCCATGGTTACTGAGACATGGCGGAGGACTTTCTTCACACGATATCTTGCAATGTAGGGGCTGTGGTGTTCGAAAACTATCTCTAGTTTTACGATAAGATTTGATCAAGGGTGTGGAGAAGCGCAATCAAACAGAAATTGAGCAGCCGGGGGGAAGGGTGTCATTATATGTTGCTCATTCGTTTCTGCTTTAGTTTTAATCTAATTTACCAAAAAAAACCCTTGAACAAAGCCGATGAGTGCGTGAGTTCATTCATTTAGTCACCAACAACCGACAGCCAGAGCATACCAGACCCATTGGCATTTTAGATACTGACAACAAAGCTTTAGCTTCATTTACTCGGTTTTTCTTATCTCACGAGCTTTGTGATTGAGACGTGAAGAAATCATCGATCGTTCTTGAGTAAGTCAGGGGCAATTTGCCTGTTGGCCTGACTCTAGAGGGAATGGTTATGGTCCCGCTGGAACTCTCTCTCATTTGGCCTGGTGGAGTGCTTGGGAGGTTGGACTTCGGATGTTCCAAATAATACATGTAGCCATTTGTTTCAAGTCGGCTTTCCTTGAGTGGATCTCAATGATGGGGTTTGGATACTAGGGGCTTGGACGTGCGAAGCGATCCAAATTCGTCATCCATGTGGGAAAGTTCACTCGTGAAATATCCTTGGCAGGATTCGGTGAACATAGAAACTTCAAGGCTAGATGTGATGTTTGACACTGACACAGGGACATTGCAGATACCCTTGCAAGAAGTGTATCGAACAAAATCGGGTACAGCCACCTTCATCTTCTCCGAAATATCCTGCTCGGAGATGAGGACACTCCCGCAAGTCGTGCACTTACAGAGATTCAGGAGCGCCAGTTTCAATTCAATGATCCCCGCAGCAATATTAGTAGTAGAGATCTTGTTCTGTAAGAATAGGCATATACCAGGGCCTCCAGTAAGACACTCCACTCTGGAGAGGGAATTGCATGCAGTGTATCTTGGTGTATGTACTTAGTATATGACAAGACCTGAAACTGATCGACCCTGAGTCATGTCGATGAAAAAGTTTCGGATTGTAGAAGTGCTGAAAAGGTGGCAGCATGGGCGCCGGTGCAGTCGGTGAGGAAGAGGGTTGAAGTGGCTCAAAGGAGGGAAATTGGTTTTTTTTAGCACCATCAGGGTTTACACGGTGCTGTAGATTGTAGATGGAAGAAGGAATCGGCGAGAGAGTAGGTGTGCGAAAGGCTTCTTGAGAGGATACAAGAGAACACTCGATGAAATGGAAGAATAGAAGAAGTTATTACTTCTGAAGAAAGCTGAAAAAGGGGGTGTAGCGCACTGTAAGCAGCATATATGTCCAGTACGATGTTAGCTGAATATGCTAGATTGCAATGTTTTAGGGCGACTACGACGCTCAGTGATCCAGACAATAACCTAGATACATGGCCGTACACGCGTATTCTGCTAGGAATCTGTTATCTTGGAAGCGATCTTTAACCATATAAGGAAATTAGACGCGTTAGAGATGGATGGCCTTGATCTCCTCCGCTGGTAGAAGCAGATATCTACGGAGATGTGAGCGCTTGCGTTTGACTTGAAGCTGCTGAATTGATCGACGACGGCCAATAAATCGATAGCTGTAGCGAACGCCTGGCCGATTGATGACATGGAAAGTTTCATCATTATCTCTCTATGAAATTCTGCCATCATCCAGTGCTGGCAGGCCAAGGTAATAAGGCAATAAAATGCTACATGTGGATTGCAACGGTCTGCTCCTTCAGGAAGCCATGGGTAGCGGAGTAATCTAAAGAATGCCAGTTGTTTTTTTTTCGTTGTTGATGAGGGTATTTTGAGTGATGTTTAGATTTAGTGAGCAAACAGGAAACCCCACCAAACCTACAAGTTCTAGAATACAGGCGCTAGTTTCGTATTTTGCATCTTCAAAGATATGGTAGGATTGCATGATATTTCATCTAGTCCTCCTTGACGCCCGTCATACCTCTTGCAGCAATCGCGACGTTTAGTAGGTGTATCTTACCATTTCGATTGCGTCTCCAGTTTCCGCGTTTTCCAGATCATCTTGTCTCAAGCTAGTCGATCGGACGCTTGGAGTTTTAGTTAACCCATTGAATACTCCGCTTTCTAGTCGCCTTGGACTACACTCGCTGGGGGGGGTATAAGCACTATTGAGCTCTGAATGTGGATTGCATCGTCCGTTCCATAGCTCTGACGTACTGCTTCCGGTACGGCGCTTGCTAAGTGGCGGCTTTTGTGCTAACGAAACTCTGGTTGCCTTGTAACGACCTGCGGAAGCTAGCTCGGGCGTGGACTTATTTTCGGATTTCGACGTGAAGGAGAATATACTGCAGACTTTTGGACCGAAGTGTTGAAAGAATCTAGGTAGGACAGGAAGACAGCTGATGATTGTGCCAATGGTAAGCTCGGTCGAAGCCCAAAGACCCATGACTGCCAGGTTGTAGCTGATATCGGGCAGTTGTACAACCCTGAATGTGTAGTACGTACGTACGATAGACGTCACGCAGGCCCTAAATTACGTAGAGTCAGTGGTAAACTCGTTTTAAAGAATAATTGACTGTGCACAGATATTTGCAACATCAAGCCGTAAATTTTTGGGAATGATCGGAAGCACTCACAGAAGCCCGGCCGCGAATATTGTTGTCACAAAGATCTTCTTCTTCAAAGGTACCTGCAACTTCCATAGACACGGCATCGGGAGGATCAGAATTGCGAAATCAGATATGATGTTGAAAAAGCCGCTGGCCAGGTACAAGGCATTCGCGTTCAGGCAGTGGCCGGTATGTAGCCACGGTTTCCAAATCTTCTCCCGTGGACTGCATAAGGCTATCATGAAGATAATATGGGCGAGGTCGTACACCAAGTTACTCCAGATGCAAACATGAATACCCACAAACAAGATCAGGCTGCCGGTTCGGGAGGGTACGAATATTCTGAGATACTGGAGAAGAATAGACAGCTTGATGAAGAACACACCTATTTCATATACAATTGAGGTGATGTTCACCCACTAAAGACCTCGTCAGATTGTTTTATCTATGTTTTGGTTCTGGGTCAAATGGCATACGTAGAGTAATTTTGAAAAGGCTCCAAGACGTATGTTCCACATGTGGGCGCCGCTGCCATATCTGATGGTAAAGCCCGCCACAACGATCTCAGCGACTTGACTCATCTACTGCAATCAGCGGCGTTGACTTGATTTTCATCTGGATGCAACATTACCCATCCGATCAAAAGTGCGTCTGATAGGCGTCAGTACATTGCAAAAGGAGGGATAACAGTTCCGCTTACAGTCTTCGTATGTTGTGGATTTGAAGAGGTAAACTTTAGTATACATGCGCATCAAAACCGCCAAAGCTGGGATCATAATGCAGAAAGTCGCACTCAAGATGACTGCTGTGTTAAGATTCGCGGAGTGTTGGAAATCAGTAACTACGCCTGCAGGCGGTTTCCCTGCTGGTCCATCGAGCAGAGCCTGAAGCTGGTAAGAATTTGGAGGAGTCATTTGACTTGCCATGGCGAATATTAATTAACATGGAGGTTGTTGTTTTTGGGAAAGATTAGTCGCTGATGGTGAGATTGGCGATTCACTAGCTAGCAAATTTCCAAATAACTTTTCAGGGACGTGTTGAAGAACACTCAACATGGTCATGATTGAGATTTCTTTCCAAGCTAAACAGGTCTAGTGTATAGCGCTCGAGGAAGGTTTCTCTGCCCAAATTGAGTAATTTTTCTCCCTTCCATTTGATGTTTACGCTCTCGGTCTTACAATTCATGCTGAAGTAGAACTTTCAACAGCTCGAGTTACGCAACGTTGTAGATGAGCATTCAATGGGACATTTGCACATCGTATTCGATCATTTTCATCTTCTGAATACTCTCGACTGCAGCCATAGCTGGTCTATTAACTGTTGTGTTGCGGTCCGAAGAAACAACATGAGATGTCTATGATCGACAGGTGCCTTCATTTCCGTAAGCTGCATTCGTCACCCTACTTTGACCGTTCGTTACTCAGTTGAAGAATATATCGCTTGATGAAAGAGGAAGTGACCTCGTAGTTGATAGGCAGCGTTTTAGTGCATCGTAGACTATGCATGTCAGCTACTGCACTCGCGTGGGGTAGCCTTATGTTCCCTGTGTTTCCCCAGCTGAACTCTCCTAATCACCTACTAGCAGTCGACCAAAATGCCGAGAGATGCAGACGCTTGCATTGGATACCACCATTCGGCAGTCAGTGCAGGGCCTGTAGGATAAGGGATGCAAAACCTTTGGAAGTCAACATCACACTCGACTGAGGGCTTGTTGACACCCAATCTATCAGTGACTACTCTGCAAATATTCCGAAGTAGAGCCGACGGCATTTAGCTGGATACGCATGCGATCCTCTAGGGATGGAACAATTGGTTCTAACTCATCTGCAGTGCAGGCTGCGGTAATGGCTGGCACCTCTAGATCCCAGCGTGGGTTCCTGATCAAGCTGCGAGCAGGTACGAACGTCGTTCCATCAGAAAGAAGATTTTTGATATAGTTCTGAGCAGTCGTTGAGGCCAACTAAGCGTTCGAGTCTGCTGCGCTCATTTCTAATCCGACAAACCTGCAGCGACCAGTGCGTCGTGATGAAAAGCGACCTATTCGGCAGATTCCCAGACTCGTTGTTGGAAGATGAGATGTACCAGAAGCAATTGGATGTTCGTTGATCTAGGAGGGCTTCCAAAAGGAAAAACGAGAAGTCCATTAGCGGGCTTCAGCCCTGTGGGGCGGGGATCACCAAACCCCTATTTCTAATATGCATCATTGAATGCATTCCGATGAGGTTTGGCCCTGCCAATATCCTCACCTCATCTCTCCAACTGGCGAGTACGCAAGTTTGTGTGGTTGCAGACATACCGGCTTGTTGCCACCTGACCTTGAGATTCAATTAGGTAGAGTCGAGGGAAGCGGGCCATATTCGCTCCACTGTCAAATAGTATTCCCAACATAGGTTGAGAATCTTATCCCAAAAGCTCAAAAATCTCCTCCTTCAAAGTCCGAGGTCGAAGGTCACTGTTGATGTTGCAACCACTACCAACTGGTCATATTCTTCATCGAGTGCTTTCACAGAATGTATAAATAAACCACTGTATTTGCTTATAAAGACAACTATTGTCAAAAACTTTTTGAACCAATTGCTGAGGCTTATTGTAATGATAATCCAACAAATATTCACATTCCATTCGCTTTTGTTTCCAAATTATCTACAATATTTGATCCATTCTTCGAGTTACCGTTGAGCAAATCGGGATGATCGTCAATGTCGGATTTCTTAGGGCGGAAGGGCATGGGCGTGTTTGGTCGATTTGATAAGAACTGTAATTTTCCGTCAGCCTCTAGTGTCGTCGATTTAATGCTACGAGGAGGGTTTTGAGGCTTACGGATGAAGCTGCGGACAGCAGTGCGATCAGACTCGCCTGAACCGCATCTTCGTGAATTCCTACCCCCCAGACTCTCTCCTTTTTGCCGGAAACCGTACACTCAATATATGTTGCAGCCTTTGTATTTTTCCCTTCCCCAATAGCGTGTTCTTTGTAGTCAGCAACGTCAAGGTCAATTCCAATAGGATGCAGAGCGTTAGCGAGAGATGAGATGGGGCCATTGCCGGAGCCCTTGATCGGATGTTCCACGCCATCAATAGCTATCACACCTTCAAATCGTCGTTTCAGATTTTGGGTGTTCTGGCTACGGCCGTTCTGTGGAGGGGCGGGGCTGTTGGAGCGATCGATCGTGATACTGTAATCAATCAAGGTGAAACGAGGGTTAGTCTTGAGGTGATACGCGTTTTCAAATAGCTCCTGAATTTCTCGTGGAAGGAGTTCGCGGCCAACAGCCTCGGCCTCCTTTTGCACGATTCTCGAAAATGCAACTTGTAAGCCACGTGGAAGATCGAGTTCAAGGGACCTTTGGATAATCCAGGCTGCGCCGCCTTTGCCGCTTTGCGAGTTGACTCGAATGATCGCTTCGTACGTGCGACCGATATCTTGCGGGTCAAGAGGGAGGTAAGGCATACGCCATGAGTCTTCATCCGAGGCGCCTTCTGCTTTTCGAACTTGAAATCCTTTCTTGATGGCGTCCTGATGAGATCCACTAAACGCACAAACGACAAGCTGACCTCCATAGGGAGCACGAGGATGAACAGGTATTTTGTTGCACTCTTCCACCACTTGTATAACAGGGTTGATGTCCGAGAAATCAATATTCGGATGTATGCCTTGTGTGTAGAGGTTCAAAGCTAGCGTTACAAGATCGACATTCCCGGTCCTCTCGCCGTTTCCGAATAGAGTCCCTTCCACACGATCGGCGCCGGCCATCTGGGCAAGTTCTGCAGCTGCAATAGCACAACCACGGTCGTTATGCGGATGTAATGACACGCTGATCTTCTCACGTTCTGTAATGTGTCGGCAGAAAAATTCAATCTGATCAGCGTATATATTAGGAGTGGACATTTCCACGGTGGCAGGAAGATTGAAAATGATGGGATTCGATTTTGACGGCTCCCAAGCTGCTTTCACGGCTTCACATATGCGAACTACAAATTCAGGATCGCTGTCCGAAAAATTTTCGGGCGAGAACTCGTAAGCCCACTCGGTTCCCGCTTGTGCTGGGTCATCTTTTGTTATCGACCGCGCGAGCTTAGTGCATTTGACTGCCAGAGTTATGCTTTCTTCCGGTGTGAACCCGAAGACTATCCTCTGAAAACATTCACTCGTGGCTAGGTATAGGTGCAAGATGCCCTTCTTAGCTCCTTTGAGCGAATCGACCGTCCGCCGTATTAAATCCTCTCGACAAGGCGATAGAACTTGTAACCACACATCGTCGGGTACTACACCGGAGGTCTCGACCAAACGTCTTGTGAAGTCGAAGTCGGTATCCGAGGCTGAAGGAAATGACACCTCAATTTCTTTGTAGCCCAGTTCAACTAACATCTTGAAGTAACGGAATTTCTGGTCCGAATCCTACATGTTCCCAAATTCAGTACAATTCCCTCGCTCTACTCCAACACAGGACACATATGTTCTCCAGGGTCGAGGGCAGCTCTGGACGTACCATGGGATCTATCAAGGACTGATTTCCGTCTCGAAGATCTGTTGCTAGCCATCTCGGCGGTTTTTCTAAGGTTTTGTTCGGCCATTGTCTGTCAGGCAGATGGAGCGGTTTGAAGGCTCGGTACTTTCTCGATGGGTCGTTAAGCCTTGAGTCGAAGTCTCATTAGCATCTTTCTAATGAGGTATACGGAGGCTCTTGCCTACATCGGCATTATGACTCCGATTCCTCGGCTTTAGCGATTACGGTAGGAAAGATGTCTATCCAGTTGGTTAAGCAACAAAACCTGTTTTTTTCTTGTTAAGTGTTGTGCCCAGCCCTCCACTATCTGTCTCCTTCACTTGATGGCTTGAATGTTTGTGACACAAGGTAGCGCTTGAATTAAGTGATGCAAAGAAGGTCTGGGGTTGGGGTAAAACGTTCTGCCGTTGTCGGCCCGAGGCAAGGCGGTTTCTACCGGCACGGGGTAGAGTACGGGGCAGCCCTACTTTAGGGCTCGACATTAGCCTAACTTTACTGTACCTAACCTTACCCACAACCTAGCAGTTTGCAGTACGCCCAGCTCCCTCCCCGTGATATGTAAATCTTTCCCGCCTGGCTTGATTTCATGCATGTGTGATTCACCGCAAGGCTACAACAGATAAGGTAGGCTTGTAGATACAAACAGAATGTTTTCAGCTTCTGTCTTCTTTCTTTACCTGCCCCAGACTCCTTGACTGCTCAATTCTGCGAATACTAAGTGCTGTAATTAACGTCGCTCGTGCTTGCATCTACTCTTGGAACCTGAAAGCCTCGATCTGCTTAGTTACTTCTTATAGTCTCTCCATTCTAGCTCTGCAAAGGTTTCTGATTACATCTTCAAGATGGACACCAGACATCCAGAAACACTCCGGATCCTTTGCTTCGGCGACTCTTTAACAGCCGGCTACACTCGCTACGGCTTAGAACATTATCCATACTCTGACTTCCTTAAAAAAACACTGCGAAAGTTTTTCCCTTCGACGAAGATAATTATAGATAATTCCGGGCTCTCTGGCGACCGCGTCAAAGCAGGCAGGTTCCTTCGCAGAATGGAGGGAAAGTGTGCGAAAGCTGCAGCAAAGCCGTACAATTGGGTGATTGTTCTGGGCGGCACAAACGATCTTGGGTGGGGTGAAGCCCCAGAAGCGATCTATGAAGCGTTAAGTATGCTGTTCCTGCTTCTTGTTATCCACAGACTTCCGCCAAGAATCGTCGTATTCAAAGCTGTCGTGAAGATGAAACCCGTTCTAGTTCTTCATGACCCTGCTCTGCCATCTTTGCTAACAGGTCAAATAGAAAAGACCTGGAACACAGCGCTCGACACAGGCGCAAATCTATTGGCATGCACTGTGATAGAGTGCGCATCCTCTAGCGAATCCCTCATTCGGAGAAGGAATGCTCTGAATGCGCTCATAGCAGAGCACGTCCAAGATCGATAGTAAGTTGGTCATCTTCTTCCTACAGTAATCCTTAAACGCATGTCCGTTTCGATTGACTAAGACCCAACCCTGGATTAGCCACACCATTGATCTCTGCAGCGCAGTGCCATACTTTGCTATGGATGAGGACATGCGCGACAAGATCTGGGATGACGGCTTGCATTTGACCAAAGACGGGTACGAGATGATGGGCGATGCGATAGCTTCACGAATGATAGAGCTGTTGCAATCTTGCGATGATCCGAAGAACACCGGCACGAAGATTTCTGGAGAAACTGGAGCTAAGAAACCGCCAAAGGAGGTTCTTCCGGCTCTTTTACCTTCAGGTTCTTTTAAAACGGAGTAAAAAGAAGGGCTCAAAGGATTCGGCGCAAGCCTCTTTCGCAATTTTCTGGTTCCAGAAGAAGTCATATGGTAGAATCGATAAGTCGTAAAATGGAAGAAGTAGAAAGTGCTGGAGTTTGGAACACCTAGCCAGTCTTTATCTTTTGACATAGAAGCCTTTCTTAGCCCGGGAATTTCGAATTATATTTGATGAACAATATAGACATTTTTTATTCACAGCTTCGCTTCGCCCCGCCTGCCATGAACAGCATCATCAATAACCTGCATCGCATCATACAACCGCCTCTCCTGCAACCTAGGCGCCACAACCTGGATCGACAAAGGCGACCCTAAATACACATTCCTATCAACCGTACTCCTATCCCCTGCCACTTATTAGCTAAATTGCCACAGCAACCAGGTAAGGAGCTTCTTACACAGTTCTCTATTGGTCTTATCCCATGACGACAGCGGCTCCCCGCTCATCTCTCCCTTCAAATCATCCCCCTCAAGTTTCCGAACAGGGAGTGTTGCGGCAGGATAATCTAGGAGTACAAAACTACTCGTATAGCCTACCCCGTTCCATCGATCGATCGATGGGACGGGATGGGCTGCTACGGGGCAAATGATCGCATCAATTTTCCCCCCTTTTTGGTCCTTCCAAATACTCAGAAGGGCCGTTTCTAGCCCGATTCTCTTGGCCTGAATTTCTCTTAACTGCTCCACTGTCTTCGGTTTTCCTCTCTTTAGCCTAGTTTGCAACCAGGGGATCAAGGGTTCTTCGGTTTTCTCTAACAGGTCAAACCACCGGTGGTACCCATCCACCCCGAAAAACTTATTTGCCACACCTTGACACTCCCTAAACCTCCCCGACTCCACGTCCACAACCTCAATTCCCCTTCCCTTCAGCTTCCGCACTACCTCCTCCAACGTCCTCCTTACAGGTGGCAACGGCTCAACCACCCCATCCCGCCACAAAACCCTAATTTTTAACGGACTCTTCGCCTTTCTCTCCACACTCCACCACCGACCCGGAAGCACTGCGGGATCAGCTTCCCACGCCCTCCCATCCTCCACTGCCTCCATAAGAACGCCTACATCTTCTAACGTCCTCGTAATAGGGCCAGCACAAGACTGCAACCCCACCCTTCCAGCCCCCTCCAATGTCCCGCTTTCCTGCCCTGCATAAGGTACCCGCCCTGCGCTAGGCTTGAACCCGTACACTCCATTACACATCGCCGGTATCCGTATGCTACCACCTATATCCGTCCCTACACCCATCACGCACCCCCGCATCGCCACTAGCACGCCCTCCCCGCCACTACTGCCGCCCGCCGTCCAATCTCTCCGGTTCAGCGGATTCAGCGTTCTTCCAAACAGATTGTTGATGCTGTCAAGAGCCATCAGTGTCTGCGGCACATTGGTCTTACAATGGATGACAGCGCCGGCTTGCAGTAGGAGGTCTACGAGCATCGCGTTCTTTGTAGCGGGTTGGAAGGCAAGCGCGGCAATTCCGATGGAGGAGTCGATGCCGGTGATGTGAAAACTGTCTTTTACAGAGATGGGGAGACCGTGGAGGGGGCCGAGAAGCTTGCCTGTGCGGGCGAGGTGCGAGTCCAGCTCAGAAGCGCGGGCCAGGGCTAGTGAGAAGAGAGGTTCAGTCAGGCAGTTTGTTAGTTGATGAGCTATAGCTGCACGCTTTTGAGGGAGCAATTAGCCTGAGAATTCTCTAGAAGCAACTGGAAGGAGTGAGGCACGTAATTGCGGATCAAAATGTTGAAACGGAGCGGACCTTGCAGAATGCGGTCGTAACTTCCACAGCCGACAGCTTTCCATTGCGGAGTTTAGCAAGGATATTCCGAGCATCGTAGGCCTCGGTGATGTGAAGTTCTTCCGGGGTGAGGATGCCGCAGGTGCGGGGAATCTCGGTCACGTCGAGGACATCAGAGTCTGGGAGCCGATTTAGTGGTATGAGCCATTCTTTTGGTATACGGGAGGCACGGTCGGCAAGTTTGCGGTCGCGGATTGAATGCCACGGTGGGGTCATGGTGGGTTGAAGGGGAATGGACAAATGGGGGGGAGCTTTGCTAATGGTAGCAGGCAAGCGCGCTTGTGGCGGTCTCGCTTAGGAACGCTCTCGTTCGAGCGCGCTTGGTTTTTGAGTCAGATAGAATGCAGGTGTGAACACCTGAGTTGGAAACGACATTTTTCACGCTCAACAGCTGCTGTAGATATTCTTGAGGCCAAGAGCTAGGATACTCGTGACTATTTCAAGGTCCCAGATGAGGAATACTTGGCCATGGCAGAATGCAACCTCATGATAAGAGAAGTCAAAGTTATATATTGATCTAGTCTCCTGGGAATCTTAGTCAGGTATCATAATTACTTGCGTATACTGCATACGTGGAGCGAATTATCGGGTTTCGCGAATCGATCTATTCGTTCCCGTATCTTAGCTTTCCCTGGTTATTCTTACATTCTGTTTACTTGATTGATTTTTTGACCAGCCAGGTTCAGGGAGCTTCTTGCCATGGCTTGTAATGAATCCCACTTCGACCGGCTCAGCACCGAGCTCGTTCTTCAAATCTTCGAATGTGTGGGTTTCTCCTCCATTGCATACCTGACTTTATTACTGACGAGTAAGCTCAATGATGCTTCACCCAAGTCGCTCTTGAATGTTGCATTGGCATGTAGAGAGTTTCATACGCATTCAAACCCGATAATTCACCGATGTCTTGTAATTCCCATCACCCTTCGCGCTTATCGAACCGTTGGCGAGTTGATGAAGCACCTGTACAAAGACACTGAGCTTTGTGCTGCCGTTCGCGAGATGGTCGTCCCTTACCAATCCAAAATCTCGAGTACAGCTCCCGCGAGTATGCAGTTCAAGAAATCAAAGGCCCTCGAGGACCAATGGGACCGGCTAACGAACGTCCTGCCACTGCTGAATCGCTTGAATAAGTTTACGTACGAAGCGGAGGCTCCTATCCCTTTGGGACTTCTACATTATCTGAATAATCGTCGCTCAGGCTGCCGCTTGTATGTCAATGTACCTCATCTACCACAAGGTAGGCTTGTTTCGCAGCTGCAGGATTCGCCATGTCTCTTCGCTTTAGATGTGTATGTTTCGATGCCGAACACCCTCAACGAAGTTGGTGAGGTATTGGCAACATGCCCTAATCTGAGGCATCTCTCCATGCACACCTCCACCTACCCGATGGACGAAGCAGCGACGAAGGTCCTTCGAACAGCCCTTGAAAGTCCTAAGACTCTAAATTCATTGGGAATACTGGGATTTTATGATACAATGAGAGTAGTCCCAACCCATGGAGTGGATCAATTGAAGCATGCAAGTGAGGATTGGTCGTCATTAACACAGCTTAGCTTTTCCGGCATGAGTCTCATACCGGGTTTAGCGCTTCGGATGGTGAACCTTAGGTCGTTACAAGTTGACTTGGGGACAACAACTGATTCTGTGACAATGAGAGATCCAATTTTGAACCAGTTTCTCTACGTATGTAGACCATTGTGTGAGCTGAAGTTGATCAGCTACACAGATACTTTTGACCTCGGTGTCCTTAGACATCATGGACGCGCTTTGACAGCCTTCACCCTGCGTGAGGATCATAGAAACCTTCTGGTTGATTCAGGCCGAGAGACTGACCGCTGGAACAATGGCCCGACCGTTGTGCTCTCTAGTAAAGATATTCAGACAATTGGGCAGAGCTGTCCATATCTTTTGACACTAGGAATAGACCTTTGTCAGCAGGAGAAGGGCGATGAGAGGAGTTGGGTATAAAACTGCAGCAGTCCCCGGATGAATGGAGCATTTTGGCGCTAACGTATTTGAGAATAGCCGTACAGTACATTGGACGCTATTGTAGAGCATCTGTGGTTCGTCAAACACCTCGATCTCTACGTGGAAGTGGGCCAAATCACAGCGTACAGACTTGCCGTCACCTTTGTTTCTGTGCAACATGTTTGGGAATTCATGTGGGACCAACTACGGTCCCTCCAAGTAAGGCGTTCCGGCCATTCAACGCAGCCAGAACTTCGGTCCATGAACGTGTACAACGACTATACACAGCCAAAATTTGTACACCGAATAGATTGTCCGGAGAAAGCCTTGAGCAGCTATTGTGAAATTTTCAGGGCACGTCTCTCAGAACGTGATGACGAAGCACGTAGAGGAATCGTTACTGTCACTAACCACACGGTGGAGAGGTTGGAATGGCTTTTGCGTCAAGAAGAAGGGTCTATTTCGTTAGAACAGAAATTAAAAGAGGCTCGGTGGAGGGCGAGCGTTGGAGCCTATCAGTATGTCCGAGCATGGTACAATGATGAATGACCATATCGAACAATACGTCCCAATGCAGCATTGAACTGAGCTTAACTGGGGGCTACAGTCGCTCGGGTGGTGCTCGAGAAAAGGAAATTGATTCATATCGCTCCCGCACCCCGTCTACATAGCTCTTTGATCTCTACAACACACGCACGCTTCCAGCATAACAATTCCCATCCACCCATACCTGACAGTACTTAATCACCATTTCTCCCATAAGTATTCTAGACGCAACGATGCTATGAACTGATGGGACTGCAGAACCCTCGCCTAGATAGGGATATCATCTTAAATCGAAGGCGTCAACTTAGTGGCAGCAAAGCCGAAAGGCAATTGGAATCTTCCGGCTCAACAGCACCCAAACGCCATGAAAAAGATCAGCGGTGATGTAAGCACGAAACAAAACTGTAGCACATGCCTATAGAATAGTAGAAAGCAATAAATAGCACATGCCCACGAACCGCTAGAAAACCCAAAGAGGCGGTCGTCACTATACGCTCACCCTTCACAACCCTTACCCCAACTTCTACCCCTTCAACCCACGCTATCCCTTATCCCACCACAGCAAAGTCTCCAAACGTTACAAACCCCCCCATCGCCGCTGCCGTTCCTTTACCACGACCGAATCAACACCCCCCCCCCGAAACCAAGCCCCTTCCCCCCATCCGTACCTCAACAACCCCAACCCCTTCCGACCCCCAAAACACAGTTTGAAAAAACCAGGAAGATGCTGTCCAGGGCGCGGATAAGCGGAAAAGCGTCGCAGCAGCAGCAAGCCCCGCGCTGCAGCCATGAAAGGGAAGGAACGGGCATGGTGCGAAGATCCGCAAATAAACTGTTCTTCTCGGTCGGTCCGATACTTGGCAGTACAGTAGTAGGCCCAGTACAGCTGCGTTAATATATATATTCTACTGATTGAGATGTCGGGTTTGGGATAGCGAAAGCGTAGGGCGACCTTGGTGAGAGGTAAGGGGGCGCTGATGCTAATGCTAATGCTAATGCTGGTGTGAGTGGAGTGTCAAGTATGAGCTTCATGGAAATTGATTTCACGTGAGAGAGACATGTACCTTGAATGTGTGATAGCCCCCTGAGCTAAGGAGCGAGATAGGATGTGAGAGGCAGAAGCTACGATTGATACGACTGGTACTGTTCTCGGGTTCGAAAAAATATTCCGAGTGCCGATGGGTGGTTGGAAAGAAGAATCGCCGCTAAAGTAGACTGCGAACGAGGATTGGATGACTGCGATAAAGAAGCCGAACGATTGGGAAGTCGTAGTGGGAGAGAAATGCTTGGTTGCAGGATGAATGTGAGCAATGTGACATCTCGGAATTCTGTATGTTAAGGGGGGGGTTGCTTGTTCACTGGGGAGGTTTAAGGTATGGATGATTGTGGCCGTGGATTTAACTTGGTGGAATTGAAGGGTGAAGTAGGGAACATGTCAAGGAGTGCGTTTTGAAGATGGAAATTCGACGCTGGAAAAATCTTTCATTTTGAAGATGGTAAAAGTACAGGTAGGTCAACGAACAAGGTAGGAAGGGGTAAACGCAACACGCTGCAACAATAATCACACGGAAAGCCATCCGATCAATAATCCCAAAGTCTTATAGTAAAAATCGAAACAACTCCTATCTAGTAGTTCAAATAGCTCAGTGGAAAGTACCAAAGCTGATAAAAATGCAAGTCACGGCGGAAAGAATGTCGGAATAGTAAGGATATGGGCCCACCCCTAGAAATATTATAGGTCACATAGTGAGACCTTTACAATTGACAGCCTGGTTCTGTCTTTAGAAACTGTCGTCGGATCGAATGCGTGTCTGAATCCAGCACGTTATGCTTCTTCTGAAACTCCGTCGGCAAGCACATCCCATAGAGCCGACGACAACCTTTCTGGTGCCGCTTGTGTAGGCTGCGATAGCACTGCTCCTGAGCCATGAAAGCTTGATGGTCTCGGGGTCAACTCCTGACTGTCACCTGCAGCTGGTGTGCGAATAGATGGAGAGGGTCTGGGTGCGCCGCCATCGTGTGGCGGGGCCTCTATTTGACCAGGATACGCTGAATTCGCTAGGGATGTTGAGGTTGCGTGGTCCGGAATCAGATCCTGTAGGCCTCGGGAACTCTCAGTACTTTCCGAAGGATTCGAATCGTCTCCATCATAGGTTCTGGGTGATGACCTTTGAGCATCGGCTTCTCTAGCGAAACGGTTGTATTGGGCCAGAAGACCTGGGTGTTGGAGCAGCTCCTGGTGAGGAATGCGTTGTCGGCGGGACTCAGACGCAGGCATACTAGCCGAACGACTAAGATATACAGGTCTCCTATGCAACGATGCTGTGCTTCCATCTACTGCTGTGGTCTGGCTGAGCCTGCTTGGCGCTCTCGAACTCTCGGCTACGGTGCTTGAATTCTCGGCGCTTGATGACATGCTCCGTTCTGTGCTTAGATGACTCCCTAAACCTGCAAGAGCTGGACTAATGCCCAATGAAGGAGAATAACGGCTCCCATCACTTGTGTCTGATGGAGTCGAAGGACGACCTAAAGAACGCGGCGGAGCCTCTGGATTACGTAGTAAGGTTCTTCGATCGTTGCTAGCGAAGCTTGATCGCTGGCTGTCTTTCAAGCAGTGGCAGCCATCGGTACACTCGCATCTGGGCTGTTCTGTGGCCTTTCTCTTTAGAGTTTCTCTCCTACGCTTGATCTGAATGCGCTCTTGCTTCGTCCTAATAGGGTCTCGTTGTGAGGCTTCCGCAAGGTATACTCTGTTCTCGGAAGCCTCAGGGGTGCCTGGTAATGGAGCGAGACTTTCGCTGGAGTTGAAAGCAGCAGCTGGAGCGTGTGAAATACGCTGGTCCAGATCAGAAACGTCATTAGTGACCGATGTTTCGGTTACGTCAGATTTGATGTTAGGCCGTGCATTTCTAGCAATGGGCGTGTCTGTCGCTGTCTGGTAACCTGGCCGAGTATTCTTGGATGGTTTGCGGGTAATCTGTACACGCACTTGAAGTCCCAGGCCAGGTATCCGTAATTCTTTTGATCGCCCGAACAAGCGTTTCCGGGCCCATTGTTTTACGCCGTAACCATTCTTAAAGTTTGTGGACTTGTGCTCTTCGATTTGTCCAGATGATGCAGGCGCCTCTGGAAGCGGCGCAGTACCGTCTTCGGGAGGTACTCGAGGATCAGACCCGTGTTTGGTTGGGCCACTAACTTGCCTTGGGGGGGAACCCCGTAGTGCTGGGACCTCTGAAGTAGATCTGCTCCTTGCCGCTGGCGAGTTCGCCTCAGAGATGGTACTCAGCTTATCTAAAGCGACAGTTTGTTCAGGTAAAGCAGCAGGGTCTATCCTTAGGTTCAGCGGCGATATTACACTATTCTGGCAGCTTTTGATTGCAGACCGTGCGCTTTCAGTGCTGGTGCGCTTTCCTGTGGACTCGATTGATGCGAGAGTTGTCTGCGTTGATGTTCTTCCAAAGCCAAAGATCTGATGACCGCAATCTTCACACCTGAACCTGGTATGCCTGCTTGGATCAAGTGCAACCGCGAATGGAACGTTCGTATGTAGGTGGTGACATTTGGGACAGCTACCATGGTACGGAAATTCGATAGTGTCATTGGGCGAGTCATTGATGGCCGATGTCAAGAGGGCCAGTTCATCATCTCTATTTGAATGTTGGTCGTTGTTAGGGGATCTGTCGGAGATAGTCCCTGTGCCATTGGTAAATGTAGTCATCGTTCAAGTGATAGGTTGGGGCAGGTTTGTCTGCAGCTTCAGCTTAGAAGGTTACTCGAGTAAAATGAAGGCTGGCTCAGTCCGGATATCCAATCAATGGAGCTTGTAGTATTTTCGAGACTTAGTGTGTGGCAAATCTCGCGGTTGGTCGGTGCTATGAAGGTATTATCTACCAACAATATTCAGGGAACACACAGTGATATACCACAACCCCTGACCTGCGAAAAGGCCATGATACTGTGCCCAAGATCATTATCACGCGACATGGTTCCTTGTACCGGATGATTGTTGGGGTGCAATTGCTGGCGCAGCCTTGTTTTCTTGCGTCACGGCGGCTATTGGGCCCTGCCTTAGTCGCCGCAAATGGTAAGTATCGAGTCTTCAAAGTTAGTCACTGTGTATGTGGAAGACAAGAGACTTGATTTACGCAAAGAGGAGGGACCATTGGAGCTGATAGAGCTGTCAACCGGGGGCTGAGCTATGGTGGAAGCCTGAAGCTGAGGGAGATGTGAGGCTTCTTCGACGTCAGTATCTGCTGTATCCCACTGCTGAGATACGCCTTGTGCCATTACAAGTCGACATAGCTATTGCATAGCCTGGAAAGAGCGTCGATTGTGGAGTGGTTGTTCTTGCACAGGTGGGAGACTCTGTCCCTAGCGGTGCGGGCGGAGCGCTCCGCGATGTTGACTAGACTACGGATTATCTATCGGACCGAGGGGCGCAGCTTTTCTGCCAACCACCACCATCAGCTTAAGCAGTTCGCATTGTTCAGCACATCGAGGAGCACCAATAGTGAGGCTGTGGTTGCAGTGGGGCTTGCCTTATAGCCTTGATCATGTCCAGAGTGCTCAAGCCTTCATGCTCTCGGTGTTAGGCTGCAATAGAGCCCTCCATCACGGAACTGCAGCCCGCAGACTAGCCAGCGTTCCTATCCCTTTAACCGCTGTTAGGATTCGGTTAATTTTTAAGGTTAACGCTAATCAGATTCGGTAAGGTTCCGTCAAAAGGTTATTTTTTGTAAATAGAAACAATGTCAACAAAGCCCCCTTATCGTTCTGACCCACCTCGATAATGCCTTCCTGCGACGTAGTACCTGATTCAACTGATTTAGGAACTGACCGTCCTAATCTGCGTTCTATCACTGATATAGGCGATCGATTTGAGCCTATTCAGATACCTTCAAACGTCAGTTGGGTCAATATATCCCCAGATATCAGCTCTTTAGATGCTGCGAGCCTATGGGGTCTCTATTTCTCCTCCGAAATGCTTCAAACGATAGCAAAACACATCAATATATACGTCAATGAAAGTCACAGATGGGGGAAAGAAAGAGGTTCTAAAGTCAGATCATTTTCGAACACAGATGAGCTAGAACTGAAGACATACTTTGAAATACGCATCTATATGAATCTTCATAAAGAATCTCAAGTTTCTGACTACTGAAATATCAAGCTAAATAAGTCTCTTCATTCGTTGATTCGAGAAGCAATGACTCTGAACAGATACGAAAATATTGATCGAAATTTGTATTTCTTCGACTATAAATCAAAATTCAGATCAGATAACGCTGTCTTTCAGAGAGTAAGTGTGTTTCTCATCTAAATTATATGTGTTTCTCACCTAAATTAGTTGAGAAAACTGACTTTTCTTCATCAGACAGAGCCTATTAATACCTTGCTTGAAGAGACATGCAAAAAACACTGAAAATCTGGTCGATTCGTGACTGTAGATGAAGTAATGCAGCGATTCAAGGATCGATCGCATGATACGCTTATCATATTCACGAAATTCACTTCTGAAGACTACAAGATCTGAGTGATAGCTGACGAAGACTACGTTCTAGCCTGAATCTATCATCAGCGTGACAAAGAATCTTTGAATGTCAAGGTTTCAAAGAAACTAGAAAGTAATAAAACAGTCACGATGATAGCAGATCTTCTTGATCAATTGTCTAAGCAATCAGACTACGTCTACGAAGTGTTCTTAGACAATCTCTTCATGAGTCACAAGCTTCTATTATATCTACGAAAAAGAGGCTACGAAGTCATCGACACAGCTCGTTCAAACTTCGAAATCTACAAGAAATTTGTTCAACTGAAGACTCAAGACAAGAAATGAAATAAGATACTCTGAGAAGAGCTTAAAATGATGATCATTTCTGATAATCATCTCTGATAATCAGATCATGCAATTCGTTTGAAAAGACAACGCTATCGTTTTGTTTCAATCGACTATGTTTGACGATCAGATCTACATCATTCGCGATAGAAAGAGATCTTCTAAAACATCTATCAGTGCTAAGACTGCAAGAACTTCATTCGATGATAAATCTCATGCAATGCTTTCGATTTCGAACTTTGATGATGTCTATAATCACTACATGAAAGCTGTCGATCAGGCTGATCAGCTACGAGCTTTCTATGCATACAATCGTCGATGTAGATCAGAAGAACATAAGATCTTGTACGAGTTCTTGATTGAAATTAGTGTGATCAATGTCTATAAACTCTCTTTGCATTCAGAGATTTCGAAGAAGGCTAAATACACTGTTCATAGCGAATTCAGAACGACTCTGACTACAGGTCTTATTCAGATCTCTGAAAGACGATTTCTGAAGCGAAAAAGAACGTCAATTGAATCTGCAATTGAACGTTCAATGATACGTTTAGATGATCATCAAATCTGCAGAAGAAAGAGTCTTGAGGACTGTCGTGGGTGCAAGGAGATAGGCAGAACAGTCAGGCCTAGAAATCGACAAGTTCTCGATGAAATTACACCAAATTTAGGTGATAGCGAGCGGGGAAAGCGTTCTATCTTTGGCTGTGATATCTGTGATATCCCTCTATGTAGAGACGGTCCTTGTTGGGCTGCATATCACAATAGCATCTGAATAGCATCAATAAAATCAGTTCTGGGTGATATTCTATGGTTTCTATTGGTCAATTAAGCGAATACGCTAAAAGTGGCCCTCCGACAGCGGTTAAAGGGATACTTACGAGTACTCTTCATCGCGATAGGGGGGGACCAGGCGTTCATTTTATCCCCTATACAATGTATATGAGGAGCGATCGTAATCATCGCGTTCGCGTGTCGGCTAGCGCCTCATGCTACAACCTCCACTGCCGTCGCTACCCTGGAGCTCCGAGGCCTGAGAGGCGTGTGTGCTTGTTATAGGTAAGGATACTGCTGCTGCTTGTACTACTTGAAAGCCCAGAGCAACAATCTGGCCCTCGCTACCTTGGTCAAGCAAATACATTCCATTTACCCGGTTATGCTTCAACTGCCGCAAGACCATCGCGCAATGCAGGCCTCGAGTCAAAAGGGAGTGAATTTCAAGAAAAAGGGAGTAAATCGAAGATGATCTGATCTCACATAATAGAAGCTGAGAACGTTGATGCAATAGGGGTGCTGATCAACCGTGTCAATCTTATAAGAACGATATAAAATTCTTGAGGAACAGGCCCAGTCATTGTTCCCGTATCGAGACTAGATACTGAAAGTGAGCAAGACGGCCAGCTCACTTGAGAGACCTGACCAAGCGCGGTTGTAGCAAACCCTCAGTCGGCTAGAAAGTCTATCAGTCACATGCCGAACAGACGTTGAAAATCAAAGGCTTTGTTATCACGACCTTTTAGGGCCTTCCTCATAGCATTGCATGTTTGCAATATACTGACTCAGCGTTTCTCAGCTGCCGCAAGTACTCCTCCTAAGTAGTTTAAAGCTTTCGTCTGGCTCTTTCTGGTTCATTTCTACCAGCTTTGATATACGTTGTTAATTTCCGAAAATCCAATTTTTCAGTATGATTCACTGCCACCAGTCTTTAGCTGTCTACGCAGATCCGATAACACCTCTTCCATCTTCGATAGTCGCCACTTAATTGTCATCGAAGTCTGATGCAAAATACGAATATGCTCACTCAACCGTGCAATAACGCTGGAGTGGCAATCAAGTTTGTATAGCGAAGACCTTCACAACCGAAGAAATTGATCCATAAGATCACAGTACTTTCTTCTTCACGATCAGCGTTTGTAGCGTGATATTAGAACGATGTACATTCTCCTTGTGGATAAAAAACGTGCTCTTGCTCAGGACTCTGAAATTCTCGACGGATGATTCAAGCTTTTCAAAATATTCGTACACAGTATCGGGTGAAAGATGATGATATCTGAAATATGAATGAAAAGGGCGTGATGCAAGGGGTTATTGCAAAATTAAGAGTTATGGTTTCAGCGGATGAGAGGAAAAAATATATGACGCAGTGCGGTAATCGCGTGTGGGTATCATTTATAGAGTGCGTCTCTATGGGTGGTAACGTCTTACGGTTCTGGGTCATATTCAAGGCTGTTGTTCAACAAGACCTGGTATGAGGTCTATCCTGAAGCCCATATCACTACTAGTGAGAAGGGATAGACCAATAACGAGATTTACCTGTCCTGGATTGAAGCCTGCTTTGAAAAAGAATCGTCCCATGTTCACAAAGGTGAATTTCGCATTTTATGCGTTGATGGGCATGCACCCCACATTTCCACTGCTACGATTGAGTACTGTATTGCTCAGAAAATTGTCGTCTTATATCTCCCCCCCTCATATACTACAATCCCTAGACATCGGAATCTTCGCCCCGCTATCGATCGCCTACAAAAATATGTTCAGAGGGTGACACGACTTGGTACTTGCTACCACATCGATAAGACGGATTTCTTGGAGCTATACCGCCTAGCAAAACAGGAATTGATCACATCAGTCAACATTCAAAAAGCCTGGGCAGCAACAGGGCTCTCACCGTTCGAACCACAAGTGGTACTAAAGCACTTTCTTTCAGTTGAGCAGGAGCCGGACCCTAAGCAATGCGAACAATATAATATCACTATTCGCCCTACTATACCACCCGAGGCATTCTTTAGCTACATCGAAAAAGATGAGGAGACGCAGGTAGCGATTACGCCTGCGAATACCCTAGAAGTCCACCGGCTTCTCCGCTTAGGACGAAAACAAGACATCGAGCAAGAGAACGTCCTAGAAAAAGTCAGCAAAGCTTGTTGTTTTGCGATGACTGATCGTACTATTCATAGTACGTGTCTGCCGGAAAGGCGGCGATAGAGGAAACGTAATATCAACCCCTGTTCCTGAGATCCTCTTCTCCCCCCCAACATACTCAAACCCGCGGCCTTTACCTCCTCTCCCCCAGACCACTTCGTCTCTCGCTCATACTGCTTGTGCAACTATCTGCTTGTCCATTCCCGCCCTGTCGTTAATCGCTCGGAGCAGCGTCTCAAGCTACTCAGTTGCGACGGCCGCTTTCAGCCCTAATGCCTCTGACCTCATCTATAACTCCCTTCCTCGTCTTATAATCAAGCGGTGCAGCTTCCCAGCTCGATGCAATGTGCGAGTCTTCATCCCTTTGGACTTTCGTCCAACTATCAGCTAGTGTTCTGACCTGCTCCCCTACATCGTCCCAATTCTCAATGATATAAGCGCTTCGTTCCAGATCCGTGATCTGCAGATGGGTCATTCTATCAGAGCGTTTAGCATTGATCCATGCCAACGCAGATTTACGGTTCTCGGTCATGCTATGCGCTCCCCTCATGACCAGATTCTTCACAGCATGCACATTTCCGAGAGAAGCCGCGATATCGAGAGCAGTCGCATCAGGCAGGATTCCACTGGAGCGGAAACACAGTTGCCAAGGTTCGCTCCCAAGGTGATCAAGAACATACATAAAGACGGCGGTGGTTTCTAGCCTCATGCCCTGGGAACGGGGGAGGGGAAGAGTTGTGGCCAATTGAAGAGCGCTGATCTGCAGGTCTTGGTTGACGAAGAACGATTGTTGTTGGAACTTGCTCGAGTCTGCACTGTATTTTAGGAGGTATTTGATAGATCCTACATTCAACGCCTTTATGCAGAGGCCGAGAATGTTAAGCCCATTTCTGCTATTTACAAGCGTGTTCGCACCTTTCCTTAGTAGTAAGTCTGCCAGATCCCATTTCCGTTCCAGCGTCGCTTCCATCCACGGTGTAATCCCGTCCTCGTCCTGTGCATCAAGGGTGGCCCCGAAGTCCAAGAGACGTGGGGCGAAGGCAGTAGCGGCAAGACTGTGGTCTGGGATCTTGGCACAGAGATGGACAAGGCTCTTCTTTCTGTTATGCAGAGTGGTGACAGGAACGCCATAAACAAGAAGGCTGGAGAATAGCCGGACGTTGAAAGTCAGCACAGATTCGCTTAAGAGCTCGCATAGGTCTGATGGTTCAATGCCAGATTGCTCAATGAAACACATCTGGACGTCAGTACTCATCCGGCCATGGGCAGACTTCAGACTACCAACAAGCGCCCGAACCAAGAGAACCTTAAAGTCGCTGCAGTCCGCAAATAGCAAATCCCAATCTTTCAGCAGTTGTAGCGTCTCTGCTGCGGCGGACTCCCAGTTTACTCCGTGTCTCTTCATGCGACTGAACCGACTCTCACCACCGGCTGCTGCCTCAAGCAAGCGGCTTACATGGCCACAGAGTTGGGTGGGGCGAACATTCTTGAGTAGCAGTCGCAAGCGCGAAGCTTGGTGCGATCTTGCTGCAAAGGAAAGAGCATCGTCTCCTTCGCCGGTCGATGCCATAGGGTCTGCGCCAAATCTGAGCAATATCGAAGAATGTTCTAGATCGCCTCCATAGACAGACCACATGAGCGGGGTTCCCCCAATTGTTACGCCGCGCTTGGCTTTGGTGTTGACGTCGACGCCTGCCTGTATCAAACGGCATGCCAAATTCTCAGCTTGCTCGATGCTCCAACAAGAGAGAAAGTGCAGAGAAGAGACTCCATCTTGAGATACATTGGGCTCTGCAGAGCTTTTCAGCAAGGCATTCAACACGTCGTATCTACAACTCTGTGATGCGCTGAGTATCGTCCATCCGCAGTTAGCAGATTCCATATTCGTACCCTGTTTTGTTGTAGTAAGATTATAGTCTCCCACCACGTGAGTCAATTTGGTGTCCTCCCTTAGAGAATGTAGGGGCCGTGGATAGCCACCCGTCGATGCACTATCATCACCGTTGCCGGAGTCGTCAAGTCTTCTCCACGGCGCTTTCAAAGCCCTAGTCACGTTTGGAAGCGCCTCGGATGCCTTTTGCGACCCTCTTTCCGCCGCAAAAAGCAGCCACTTTAAGCAATCGTCGGGTTGAAATGGGACGCCAAACCCATTGGCGTAGCAGATCGCCAGTTGGTACGCAGCTGCAGGCCTATCCTCCATACGCGTTGTGTTCTTCGAGTCAGAAAGCCCTTCCAAATAGTCTCGAAAGCCAGAGACTATCTGCGATTGAACCACAGGGCTCGTACTTTCAAATTCTAAGTACCACCTGTCGATGTCAAGGAGGTCAGCGTCAATGTCCGTTGGTATAGGTATGGGCGGGATAGGAAATCGCGGTTCGTAACAAGTATCGGACGTCAAAATCATGATGATCCTCGTCATGTCTTCTTCCCGCCGAAAGGCGTCTTTGACCAGAGTGACGCGGGTAACCTCGTAGAGCACCTCAAGCTGGGAGCGAGAGTAAGTTTTGGACTGAGCCAGAGAATCACAAACATGCTGTACGAGCTCGTCGTTGTCTTTCAACTTTGCGACTGCGTTGTTCCTGCGGTGAAACTTCTCTTTCGGGCTCTTGGCATCAGTTTGTGCAAGGGATCGGAAGGGATCGCCATCAAGGAATACCCTCCAGATCAGCATGCCAAAGCTGTACACATCCGTTCGCTTTGCTTCTTGAAGCCCCATCCATTTCCCCCGCAGACACTCTGGCGCTTGCCATGGTCGACTGCCACCAAGTATCACCTTTCCATTGGGATAGCGCGAGACCCCAAAATCGATCATTTTGCAATGGAGTTCAGGTATTGGAGCTGAGATGACGGACTTAGTAATTTAAAGAGATGTCAGCAACCATACTCACCTTGGCTATCATTCACATTATGATAGGCAGCTCTTTCAAAGACCAACACATTTTCACATTTAACATCCCCATGTACTAGGTCTTCACAGGACGCTCATCAGCATGTAATTCCTACAAACAGCCTCGTTTGAACAACACTGATTGCATATGGAAGGGATATAAGAAAGGTAGCCAGACAGCTCATAAAAGATACAGAGATAAAGGGCTCAGAAAAAAGTGAATTACCGAGACGATAGCAAAGCATCGACTCACCGCAAGCATGAAGCACCTCGAGGCCGTGAGCAATATCAAGGCATAAAGAAATCTTTTCTTCGAACTTCAGGAGTCGATTTCCCTGTCTTGCGGTTACCAAAACGTCGGCTAGGTTACCCAATTCGGCACACTCTGGAATCAACACAGGCATAGCATTTTGAGCACCCTCTACGCCTTCAATTTCAAATCCAACTCCTAGGAGATTGACAATATTTGGATGGGCGGACAGCGGTGGATGCTGCATTGTGATTAATTCATTGAACATCGCGCGAATTCTGTCAGCAACTGGGTCTTCCATGTCATTGTTGACGAGAGATCTCTTAAAAGCCACTATCATGCCTTGTGGAAACAGCGTACCAGAAACGGGATCGACATAAGTCTTTGGTACCTCGGCTCCGTTCACTAAGAAAGAAGCGCCCCTCCCAAGGACACATCGTACATCTGGCAGCGTGACAGGTAGGATTGGGATGTTGTGGGTCTTTACATAAGAGAGAAATGATATGAAAGTGTTGCGTAGGGTGGCGGGAGAGGTAATGTGTATTGCAGAGTGTATTGCAGCTCCTGAAATGATGGAACCCTTGTTAAGTATCTGAGATTCGGAATGAAATGTGGATGCTGTCCTGTGTGATCCGAAGACATCCATTTTGTTCAAGATTTTGATCTGCAAGATAACACGGAGGAGAAGTGATCTCGAAAACAATGCGCCCTTTCCCTGCTTGATGTAGCAGAGGGGGGGAAGGGCGGGGTTCTTGCCTCATCTTTGCAACATGGAGGATGGGTATTCCATTGTTGCGCTTTTTGGGCGTGATCTGAGCGCCAAGAGTAGAACTTGCAGCAAAATCGGGCGCTGGGTATGTGTTGGCATACTTACCCTTTGGGTTGAATTTTTTCCCTTGATTGGCGAGAGATATTTACCCGGCTGATAAATCCAACTATTACTTGTGGAATATGCAGGAATCCCCTGTGGCGCAATTCGTGGGACTATCGCAATGATAGTAATTACCTTAACCTATTTGCAGCCTGCATAAGCTAAAGCATCTGAGATCACAGCGATGCATTGATGCCTGGCGATGTTCGCTATAAGTCATCTCTTGTCGCCCTGTGTCCAGATCTTCTGAGCAGGCCCAAGTTTGCCTCCCAGAGCATTGTGGACTTTTTGAGCCTCTCTGCAATTTCGATAAAAGAGGCAGTGTAACGACTACCCAGTCTCAAGAGCGAAAGAATGGCTAATCTGATGCCCTATAGGTTTTAGCTGTGACAGTATTATCCACTTACCTGCAGGCATGGCGGAAGGAGGCATAGGATTAAGCCTTGGAGTGGTGTCGGCGGTCATTCAAACGTACTCAGCGGTAACTACGGCGTATGATACCTATCTTGGTATCAAAGAATTTCCTTCCGCATATCAAGAATTGCGCGTAGGGCTGTTGATTGAGCGGTATAAATTGGAGCTATGGGCCAACCAAGCCCTGTCCGAAGAAGAACAAGAGCGGGCCAAGTTATCTCAAAAATATTGGCCGCTTTGGGAGCTTCTGGACTCGATTTTCAACCAAATGCTGGAAGCTTTTCGAAGAGGAGATCAGACTATGGAGACTTATTCGCAACACACGAGGTTGCGGAAAACTGTTACTTTCTCAGGTAATGTACAGATCTTGGGATTTTGGGCTTGTAAGTCAAATAACACTAACATTGTTGCAGATGGAGACCTATCAGAGAATGTGTCACTTGCAGTAAAATCACATCAAAAGCATCCTGTGGTAGGGTTTTCTCGGAAGGTGAAATTTGTTCTCAGAGACAAGAAAAAGATGGAGCAACTTATCACAAAGCTCGGCTTCTGGAATGACAGTCTTGATAAGATGACTTCACGATTAGACCAAGAGTCTTCTAGACGCCGATTGAGAAGTCGACTGTCCACCAGTGATATTACACAGCTCCAGCATCTGGAGGCAGCAGCATCGATATTTGCACACCCAGATATCCAACGAATGGCAAACGTAAGGACTGTCATTGAACAGGGAACTCAAAGCGAAATGCAGGAAGTGCCACAAAGCATAGCAAATGCATCCCCAAACTCTTTTTTGGACTCTACCTCCAAATACCAGATAGACCAGAGTCAGTTGCATTTTCATGAAATGCCTTATCAAACGGACCAAGTCCGCGTCATGGCAACTTATAGACAAGACAGTGTCATAGTCGACTGGCGGTATTGCCAAGAAGATACCTGGAGGACTAAGAATCCGGCCGCATTTCGACTTCGTACCGCGAATTTGACCAAAATTCTCAACAGTGATCTGAGACCCCTGAATTTATCTATTCTTCACTGTGTTGGTTATCTGGACCAGAATTCGGACATCACCGGTTACGCCTTTCGCCTGCCTCCCGATGCCTTGCCTGGCCAAAAGCCAGTGACTCTTTATCAGCTGTTAACACGAGTCAAATCCGGAAATGATATTCCGGACCTAGGAGAGCGATTTGAGCTCGCCAAAGCCCTTGTCTCGACACTCTTCGAGATCCACAACATCGGCTGGATGCACAAAAACATTCAACCTAAGAACATTCTGTTCTGGCCGAAGCGAGATGTGAATGGCGATTTCAATCTCAGCAAACCTTACCTGATGGGTTTCGATATCTCCAGGCCAGACCAGCCAGGGGAGTTTTCAGAAAAGCCACCTAATCGCCCCGAAGACGATATATACCGACATCCTGACTATAGAGGCGAGAAAAAATCTTCTTTCCAGCCATCGTTCGATTTGTACAGCCTAGGTATCATCCTGTACGAGATTGGAATGTGGCGTAACGTAGCGTCACAGCCAAAACATCGCAACTCACGGACAAGCTCGGATCCGAAGGACCCACAGTACATCGAGAAAACGGTGATGAGCGGTCCTGTCCTTGAATTGAAGCGGTATACTGGGATACGGTATCGAGATGCTGTCGTGGCTTGCTTGAGCCGGGAGTTGGACGCAGTGTGGGAGAAACAAGGTGTTGACCGGCAAAATCAACTGAACACATATCTGGAACAAGTTCAGAATAAGATCGTCGATGCGATTGCTCATTGCTCCGCATGATCGGGAAAGGACCCTGCGAAGTTGCAGGGAAAAATAGCCTCCCAAAGGGGCCTGGCTACTCGCTTTGTTCCGTGGGTAAATCTTCCGATAATTGCTTGGTCTCAGAGATGGTCTGCAGGACTACTCTGAAGGGTAGTGTGATAATATGAAATACTTTTCTAGGTAGACTGACCATTGAGGAAAAAGGGATTTCGGGGCCGAGCTCACATCAAGAGATGCAGTAATAAAGTCGCTCGCATAATTGTGTAGCTACGACCAAGGAGGTAAACAAGTTGTAGAGACACATAACGACAAGTATGTTGAAAAACGAGGGTCATATGAGGGTATATTGATATATTGATTGTTGCTGTTAGGAGGCTATCTAGGAGGTGGAAGGTGAAAACCCTACTATGTAGCGGGCCCTCAACCCTACCAGCCCTATAAGGCGAAGGTTACCAACTCCCCCTATTTCTTACCCCGATGTCCCCCCTTGGGAAGATATACCAATAAGCTCAGCCGCGTATCTCTTTCCTTCTGCAAAAGTATAAGTCGAAGTCGCACCTACAAATCACCTGACCCAGATGTTTCCTTCACTCGGTTCTCTCAGAAGTTAAGGACAGAACGTCTTAGGGTACCATTTGGTAACCAGGGGGAAAGGCTGTTGGATTGTGTGAAGCTGGGGCTTTTGTTTCGAGGGTTGTTTATTGGGGGGAGGTCAAGAATGGGAGGGTGAGGAGGGTTGTGTTGTGTCGTGCTTGTATGTAGGAAGAAAAGGGGGGTCGGATCAAGCCAGCGGTTTTTGCGATGATAAGCGGTTTTGCGAAATGGGAAAATGGGTTTCCTTTATATATACTCTTGTACCAATGCTAGTTATGATACACGCAAAACACTGAATTCAGAATGCCAAACCGGCCATGCATCGGTACAAGATTCCAGAAGATCAACCAAAAAAAACGGAAAGCAAATGCAACATCCTCGAACGTTCTCGTCATGAAATGCTGATTGGGCCATCTGGACCAGGGATCGGGTCTGGGTAGGTTAGATCACCGCAGGCAGCCGCACACCCGATAATGCGGTTATCTGGCATATTGAAGTTGATGTCTTGCATGCCGACGGTGTAGTAGCCATCAGAGCGCTGGGATGAGTCGGGGACGTTGGTTCCTGCACAGAGAATTAGGAATGTAAAATATGTGGGCTGAGAATCATGCTAGAAGCGTGAAGGGGGGGGGAGGAGGGGAAGATGGCTTACCACCGCGGTTATTGTTGCACGATCGACGTAAGTAACCATTCACTTGAATGTTACGCTGGGCGATCCAAATGGCGTGACAGCCCTGGTCATTCCACAGGCAAGTTCTGCGGAAAATATGTCAGTCTTTGTGGGAGAAACAATGAGTGAAGCAGGTCCTTACCCAGTGTTCGATACAGTAGTACAGATCTGCGCGGCCTGTGACCCTCCAAAGTTGTGGTTATATGTGAGGGACGGCGTGATTGAAGTGTCTTTGTTCCAGATTGGAAATTGAGCCTGCACAGACGCTGCAAACTGGTTGTCCCAAGTCGTAGTATCTGTGGTACAGGACGTGTTCAAGTTGACGACCTGTTCAGAGCAGGTGTTTGTCGTTTTACAATCAATCACCTGGCCCGAGTTCTGCCAGTCGGTGTAAGATGCCTGTGTGCTTGTCACGAAGAGATCCGTCCTAGAAAAAATGGAATTAGTAACTTGGAGAGGTCGCTCAATATTTAGGATTTGAGCAGTCTTACCAGCAATGGAAGCGGGACACCGCCAGGGTCGTCAACCCGTTGTCGCACGAAGACGTAACGTATTTCCCAGTCCCATCGGCGTATTGACTTGTTCCGGTAGCGTAGCTGGGATCGGCGGTGCAGTCAGGGAAATATTTGGTGTATTGTGCTACATTCCCATCACGCTTGAGCAGGTCGAGTATTTCCGAGTCCACGGGTGCAGCTTTGGGGGTTGGGGATGCTTGAGAAACGATGGGGGCAAGGGCGGCGAGCCAGCCAATGTGTTTGGTGAGCATGTTGGCTAAGTATTGAGGTTTCTGGAACGATAGCTAGTAGTGTTGAAAGGCTGTTGGCTGCGGGTGTTGGAGGCGAGTCGAGGTAGTGATGATGATGAGAAGAAGGAAGGGAGATGAGGCTTTTTTATATGTAGAAATCCCATGCTTCAGCATGGTCAGTCCGGACCGCTACATGACTTGGAACAGTGATAGAAATTGAGAAGGAGAAGATTGCCGAAGACAGCCCCCAAACGTCGAAGTTGATAGCGCTGAGAAATCAATTGCGAGATTGCTCTATAGACTGCGCCCTCAGTAGTCAGGAGAAGAGTCAGGAGAAGTGAGCCCGTCAGTTGCTGTGCCACTTTAGCTGAAACTGAAACCGGCACTATTATGCCCCAAGACTGTGGATCAAGGGGTAAAACGAGCGCGAACGCCACACTAAAGCCGTCCGCAGTAATGTTCGTGGTGGAAAGTACCGGACTCGTAAATTATCGGCGGAAGGTCCCGTGCACAGGAACGAGAGCTAGCCGAACTAGTCCTTCACACTAAGCTGTGACAAGTCGGAATTGCGACTTGCGAGTCGAACTCTCTTCGTCACGCCCCAGTAACAGTCCGAAAGACCAACAACAATCTCATTTGCCAGTTCAACGCTTATGCCTCGAGTATACGAGTGAACATATCAGATCACAACGTATTACGTATTGTAGGTATGCTACTCTGTTGGAAAAGTCTGCCTTGCATTGCCTTGCATCTGAATTATGATAGATTCGAAGCCCAATTTGGCTCGCTGTTGTGTCAGCACGAGTGCCGCATTCTTAGACCTACGATCTTTGCAAAGTGAAACTTTCGTCCCCGGGAAGTGATGACGATAGTATGAGTAACTAAGATACATAGAATTGTTTCTGGGACCTAGAGCCAGTGCAGTACATTTCAGGCGGCAATGCTACCATTCCTATGGTAGGAGTCTGAACAATACAAGCAAAGCAACTTCTCATAATATCTTCGCCTTGTGAGGAAGGTGGGCGAATAAAGCCATGATTGCTCAGACCTTCAAGTGGTTGTAGAGCCGGAACCTACCAGTTCTCCTGTCTCTTCCCCCACAACCGTGACCTCGACGACTGACGGTTCGCAGCAAGACGGCATGCATGCAACTCAACGGTACCTTGTTGAAGAAGAGCTTATAAGTGTCTACATTCAATGCGGCCCATCTTCCGTCGTCGTTTCTGCATAGGGCATGCCTCAGACGGTATATCCGCCACTCGCCCTCGGGACACAGCTGCTGGCGAGCAGTGTTCCACTCCACAGCTCCTACCAAGTCCTCATCTCTCTAGCACAGGCCGGCATAACACAATGCGATAGTCGTCAAGACAGTGTCCTATACAGGTAGCACATAGCCTTGGATGTGTTCCTCGCCGTTCTCCTGCCATGGAAACCGCTCCGAAGCTTCAAGGGCCCGATATACACGAAAGTCCTCGTGGCCAACCCCTTCTAGAATGAAGGCCAAGATTTCATAATGTATTGGGGGAAGCAGCCTGCCCAGTTTCCAGAATCTTCTTAGCGTTCCAGTAGCGTACGAGAGATTGCTGGGTCGAAAGGCTTCTGGTTGGTCGAACTAAATGGTGGTTGCTGTGTTATCGTACTTCTCAACTGAAACCCATTGTAAATTCGGTGGTAATGCTTGAGACGTAAATGACATATAAGACTCAAAGAATTGATAGATAAACAACAACTAGGTGATAAAGGCTAACGAATGAAAATTAATATACTAATATACCAGTCAGATTTCCGAGTAACAGCTCGGCCCAAGGCTGCGATAAAAGCGAGCACGTTGTGAATTCAATAAGCACGATCATGAATCGGTCAAGGCTAACTCACCTCATAAGGGACTAAACCGACTTTCGGTAAGCTCAGATGATATTGGCTTTTACCTTGGTTTTTGCGGATATCCAAAGCCAACTTGGTGGTTTGAACATGAATTTTTCGACTTGTGCCGACCTGGCAGTTGCTTATTAGAGACACCATTACATACCGAAGGCAAACCTGAAGCAGTGATGTAAGGATTGATCAAATGCACCATGTTGTTCAGAAATCTTCGATCGACAAGTCGTCATGAGCCACTAAGGAGGTCAAGTATCTTCGGCACAGGTCATTCTCGACGACCTATCCTCTTGTCGTCGAGTTCGACTTCTAGCGCTATATTTGTATATGTAAGATAGAGTTGCTTAGTGGGTGCTATTGTACATAGCCCGAGGGCTGGTACGATACATGCGCAGTCTGGGTAGCCCCGGGCTTAATTGTCCGTCAATGGGCTGGCCTCCCCGAATCGCCGACGAACGAAAATCATTGAAAATGCTCGCAAAGCATGCAAAAAGCAGTCTAATAAAATACTTCAAAGCGAAGATGTTTGTTACGTCGAAAATGCTTGAAGTATGACTCAAGATAGACAGAAATTGAAGGAAGAGAGGCAGCAGCGCCGCGAAGAGACCTAGGAAAAGCGTTATTTAAAGGCACTACAGAAGTGCTACAGAGCTACTAGAATAAGCTCCATAAGGCTGCTCGCATTAAGCTGGCCCAGGGTTTCCAGAAGAAATGGCGTGTTATTTTGAAGCAATTGCTTCAAAATCCTCGTGTATATAAAGAGTGGTTGAATTTTAGTGGTGCATGGTTGAAAGTGGTGCATGGCTATAGCACGAAGCAAAGGATGAGCTTAGGGCGGGGTACGGAACGTGAAGGTGTAGAACGCGCATAGAGTCCTCGCTGGAGCGAGGGGACACACTATGCGCATATTTCTTGATCTTGTCTGCACTGGCGGATGTTTCTCTTGATACAAGAGCTTGCGCTAGTTGTACATCTTTCGTCATGTTACGCTGAATGAACATTTCAGACTACAGTTCAAACATCGGGCCTACCTCTGATAAAAAGATAACGTTTAGAGGTATCTACATATGACAGGTTGATACCCTCAGCATATAAACAAAATACAGTACCTCGTACAGTGATTTCCCTCTATTGGCTGAATGTGATCGCGTTATGCTCAATCCTTGAACTTGCGTTGCAGCAAAACACAGCCTCGATACGGAGTTTGGATATACGTAGAATATCCCATTTGTCCATTGCCGGCCGAAGGTCTCAAACCCCACGCCCGATTTCAGTATTGGTCCAGTTATGTCTCGCAGTTGTCCTGCTATGCAGAGAATTATCCTTTTCGATTCCTGCCACATCATCGGTTTCCTGTGGTATAAGATGTCTGAGCCTCCAGCTCAGATACAGTACATAATGAGTGTGTTTCCTTCGGTTTGGGTTAATGGCCACGTTGGTGCGACTGTAATACGCAAGTGGATCTGAACCTTTTTTAATCTATTGGGGAAACCACATCTTCTATTACACCCATGGAGTCTCATATTTCAGCGCCTACTAATCCAAGTGCTATACTTGCAACTCCGCCTCCTAGTGTCATCCCAAACATGGTCAATCCAGAGTCTCGAGCTTGGCAGGTCTACGTCACAGCAGCGATATGTGGCATCCTCGTTCTACTCTTCAACATCATTCAGATATACACAAGATTCTTCATAATGAAGAGGATTTGGTTTGATGATTGTAAGCTTTTGATCGCCTACTGTCTGCCTTTTTGGTTTGACTCTAACTGTTATCAGATGCATCGATAATCTCAAGGGTATGGAAATCCCCATAGGCTTCTAAAACTAGCCCTGAGATGAATAACAGCTGGGTGTGTACATGTATATTGGTTTTGTAGTAAACGGTAGGCTTGAAACCACTCCAGTATCAAAGACAAGAGCTGAAAGTTTCTCAGAGGTACAGCATGGCTATGGAAGACATCTATGGGACAATGATCAAAAAACATTTACGAACAAACAAAAATCGGTATACTCTCCTTTTCAAATTCCTTACATTTTTGGGGGAATCCTCCTGACATTAGACTTACAGCTCTTCATTATATCCAATTTCTTTTATCCCCCAATAATTTTCTCAGTCAAGCTATCTCTCTTCTTACTTCTCTTGAAGCTATTTTATCCCTTAAGATATGCCATTTACTACGGTATGGCATTCACCTTGTTGTTTTACCTCGCTAGCATGGTTTCTTTTCTTCCACTTTGCATTCCAAAACCCGGCAAGAACTTCCTTGAAACTGCTCTAGAATCTCGTTGCCGAAGATCTGGAAGACTTGAGATAGTACAGGGCGTGGTAGACATTCTAAGCGATTTCTACCTTCTGCTTATTCCCATCCCTACGATTTTACAGCTTTCATTAAGACCAAGACAAAAGATCGGATTTTTGTTAATGTTCATGACCGGGCTTCTGTAAGTTCGCTTCGAGCATTTGTGTTTTTCGGAAAGGCTGCTAATCTTGTGAAGCGCGTGTGTAAGCAGTTGTTTGGGCCTATGGTCTCAGTACAAATTCAACCAGTCAACAGACACCACTTGGGATGCGATTGATCCGATCATCATGGTGTAAATGATAGCATCCTCCGTATACAGGTACGATACTGAACAAGATTAGAATAATCGAAATGAGTGTCGGCATAATCGTTGGGTCAATGCTCCTGCTTCCAGCCTTCTTCCGCCATGTAGGAAGCCCCGTCAACGCTTGGTTCGGGACATTTGCCGGCAGGACACATGCCGTCATCTTCACTACCATTTTCGTCACAAGAAGACCTCAATCTGATGTTGGAAATAGGGGAGATGGTAATCTCCGCCTTCATAGGGCTGATAGGGCTGGGGCCCGCTAGTAGAGTTTTACCTGCTCGCTCCTAGATAGACTCCTAAAAGCAACAACCAAAATATTAATATGCCCCCATATGACCTCGTATTCCAACATATTTGTATATCGTCCTTCCCTTATCTCTTGGGAGCTCATCCATCCCCTTCTCCATTGTAGGAGCCAATAGGCTTAGGAAGGAAACAGGCCTATCAGATAATAGAGGTCACCTGACCCACACCTACTCATAGCTACTGCACCTCACTACATAGAAAACACACTCTCTCATTAGTGTATCTGTTGCTGCATCTACATCAACATTCATCTCCCCCTCTCCATCCTGCCCCTACATCACGCTCGAAATCACTTCACATCCCTCCAGTCTTCACCTCCATCTATCTCTTCCTCCTCCCACATCGAGTTTGAACATGCGGACGCCAAGAAGATCCATTTGGTGGATTTCAGGGGATATGAACGGGAAATGGATAAGCGCTAAAAAAGGGGGGGAGGTGAGGAGAATTGTCAAGGCATGTAAAAGTCCTGCCTCAACTAGGAAAAATCCAAGCAAAAACGGACAGTCAGGAAATACTCGGCACAGATGTGGAAGGAAGACCCCCAACTAGAAATCCCACCGTCAGAAGAAAAAATCCACTCTACGCCGCAACACCTCCAACCCTAAACTCCCCGACCCAAGAAATCTCCCACATCTCTTCCAGAAAAAATTATCCAAAACATTCGACCGCCCATGCGTCCTTACTCTTGATATTTCCCAATTATGGGAATGGGAAAAGAAAATCCATCCCCTCTAGTCCCTTGAAATTCCCTATCTCAATAACCCCGCTTACCGTCTTCCCCCTCCCTCCCCCTCCCCTCCCCCTCTCCAACCATCATCCCCGCTATCCTCCCACATCTCAACAACCCAGAGCTAAACCCCCCGCGCAGCCACCATCAAAAATCTCATTTCCAATTTTCCAACTTCCTTATTCCTCGAGGCTAAGAATCTACTTCCAGCTGCAACCATACAAACCCCCCCCCCCATTCTCACATTCTCAAGCCTCGAAACCCCCCCCCTGGATCCCCTTCGCCAAAGCCCTTCTCCCAAAATACCATCCCCCCAACTCTTATCTCATTCGAGCCCATCCATCCATTCCAGTCCATTCCCTGACCACCCTCTACAAATTATTCACATCACCCATCAACCAAAACCCAAGCGATCAAGACTCGAAATCCGAACTCATACCACATACCGCACGTTTCCCCAAAGCGAAGTTTTCCGACTCCAAAGAAGGCACAGAGGGGGCCGAGCCAACAGTCGTCGCGAGAAGTCGGGTCGTTTATATAAAAGCACGTGAAAGAAAAGAAAAGAGCGAATTTGTTCAGGGTTTATGGGTAAATCCGCAAATTGATACCGATAGCACAGACCTCCTTTTGATTTCCCCCCAAACATATATGTATGTATAAAAAATTTGAACATTAGAAAAGAAGAAAAAAAGGAAGAGAAAAAAAGGTTCTTCAGCTGCAATTTACAGTAATCAAAAAAATTAAAGCCGAGGGCGTGGCGCATCATCCCCGTCAGTCCCGTCAGCCGACATATCTTCTCCGCCTCGCTATGCTTTGCCTTGATTCTTGTAAAGAAGGCCTAAGTTATTGACGGTGTCAAGGGTAAATATAGGGTCCGGGCCCCATGCTTTCTCCTTTCCATCCAGCGCCCGCCGATATATCTTTTTTCCGCCTAGCTATGCTTGCCTTGAGTAGCGTAAAGTCTTGGTATACGAGGACATGAGGGCAGAGAGGCATGTAGATATATTGACTGAACTATCTAGTAGGTAGGAACTATCGGAGGAAGGAAGAAGTGGGCGAAGGGTAAATACCCATCCACTAGCGCCGGACTAGCGCCGGATGAATGCGGAGATTACTAACCATAGGGGTAACAGTACGTACGTACTGTTCCCTATTTCCAACATAAAGATTGACCAAGTTGTTGACGATGTCAAGAGTCAATGTAGGATTCGAGCCTCATGCTTTCTTGTATTCATTCAGCGCCCGTCGAAACATCTTCGCATCGGCAATTCGGGGACCCACCAACTCAGCCATCTACTCGTTCGCCTACTCACCAGCCTACTCGCTCCAAAACATGCTTCCAAACATGCTTCATGCGACGCGTTCGAACACACGTCATTCGCTCCATGACCTACTCCATAGTATGTATGCTCCATACATGCTTCATAGCACATGCTAATTTGCTCAATAGAAAGCACCCTTCATGACGCAACATCAAACTTCCTACCTAACTTTCTATCAAGCTCTCTATCGAACACTCTACATACTTCAAACTACGCGTCGGTCGGGCGCATAACACACGTCAAACAGTGCTTCAAACAATGCTCCTTTCATGGTTTCCTACCAAACACCCTCCATGGCTCCCTCCATGGCTCCCTTCATGACTCCCTACTAAGCACCCTACATAGTCAACAATTCGATTAAACAGATGGTTAGATAACTAGTTAGATGATCAATTAATTGATTTATTTAATGATTTATTCAATAATTAATTCATTGATTTAATGATTTATCTAATAATGATGCTCAAAGCCGAAAATGACTTATTTGAGCCCGCAGCAACTGAAGTTGCTAAAGTGGCCCGTGGAAGGTTCGATCGGCTACGGCGTATCTGTTGCGGCCCCCTGGCCACGACATGCGCACATCGGTCCCATACGGCCCCTGTGGCTTTTAGCCACCAAAAGCCATCGGCGCCCAGTTTCCCGAAATGCCGACGTGACATTCATTGGGGCGAGAGAGCGAACACTTAGTGATTGAACCAGTACAACTGGCCGCGCAGATTCAAGATTGAGAACTGAATTCTTCAAGAACGCATCAAATGCTTCGAACAATCTTCTTAAGGTTGTATTACATGAAGTCCAGAACTTAGATAGCTCTGGTAGTATATATAAGAGAATGACGATGAAATGTACGTGCGTAGTATGTGAGTTGTTCTACAACAAGGGAAGCCGAGCTAACCCTAAGCAGCGAGGAAGCCAAACACGCCAAGCACGCCAAGTTTAGTAACCCTAGGCATAACCAAGCGGCATTTATAATAAAGTGCCTTGTGTTAATTGTATTAAACGTCTTCTTCGAACGAGAACATGACTGTTTGGTTAGATTTTATGGAGATAAGGATTTATAAATCCGAGAGGTTTCCGCACACTCTAACCTAGAAAGGTTATTCACAGATAGTATCGGGTTTAGCGTGCTCAAAAGGGCACTAAGATAATTAGTCATAGACAGCGTGCGTGGCAGAAACCCCGTGCATACGCGTAATCGAACCATCAATTCTACATCGGAGTTTATATACCTCCGTACGGCTTAACCTTTTACTCCGACCCCGATGCTGCATTATGACTATCTCACGATGCCTGTTGATATCCAGATTCTCAATATAAAGACTCACCTCTTCTTCATCTGCTCTACCAACCTTGCCATCTACTACACCAGTGTTGAGCATCAAATCACAAATCCCCGAAATGCCCCCCCCAACCACCATCATCTTCGGCCCCACCGGCGGCGTCGCCTCCGCCGCGGCCCGCAGCGCCCAAGAGCACGGAGCGAAAGTCGTTCTCGCGATGCGCGACCCCCTCAAACCCATCCCCGGCTTCAGCCCTGAACAAGAAAAAGAAGCTGGCTTCACCCGGGTCCAAGCCGACCTCACGAAGCCCGACACCGTCGGCGCCGCAGCGCATCAAACCGGCGCAAAGCGCGCATTCATCTACCTCGCCCACGGCGTCTCCGACCACATGAAGTCCACCATCACGGCCCTCAAAGCCGCGGGCGTCGACTTCGTCGTCTTCCTGAGCAGCTTCAGCGTGAGCTTGAGCGAGGGGGGCGACATTAGCAAGATCCTGCCGCGCGATATAATACCGTATGAGCACGGGCACGTCGAGCTCGTTCTCGCCGAGATCTTCGGCGCGGACGGCTATATAGCGGTGCGGCCGGCGTTTTACGCGAGCAATGCGGTGAGGTGGAAGGCGGGCATCAGCAGCGGGGAGTTAAAGCTTGTGTCGCCGGACGCGGAGGTCGATTTTATCTCCCCGGAGGACATCGGGCGGGTGTGTGGGGCGCTGCTGGCGCGAGGCCCACAGGCTGGGCAGGGGTTTGTGAACCTTTGTGGGCCGGACCTGGTTTCGCAAAGGGACGCGGTGGGGGTTATAGCCAGGGCTGTGGGGCGGGAGGTACAGGTTGTGAGTCTGGGGGAGGAGGAGGGGGTGCAGATGATGATTGCGGAGCAGGGTATGCCAGAAGCTGCGGCCAGGTACATGTTTAGATTGTTGAAGGGGCTGGGGGATGGAGAGGAGGTGTGGTATGAAAGGGCGGTTTACGAGGAGGCAAGGGAGAATGTGAGGAAGCTTGCAGGGAGGGAGCCGATGCGGTTGGGGGAGTGGGTGGAGGAGAATAAGGGGTTGTTTGCCTAGGTGGTAAGGGAATGTGTCGACTGAGCGAATAGCAGCACGAGGAGCAACAATGACTAATAAAATGCACAACTTCATGCCGATCTCCACGAAAGCCTCAATGCCTGACAGACAGCGCCCGAAAAGACCTCCAGGCAGAATACCCGAGCACAGATGGCGCTTTCATCCTCCTTCCCCTTTTGTTTCCCCCTCCCTCCCCAAAACCTCTCCACTCACCCCCTTCCTTCGAACATCCTCCAGGTCCAACCCCTCTTCCCCCTTCCCCAATTTCTCCACCGCCCTCTCCAGATCCCTCCCGTCAACCAACACCGTCGCTCCCCTCGCGGTACTTGAGTAACTCATCTCAATAAGCCCCTTCCCATCCTCCCCCTCCATATCCCCACCCCCGTCTACGGATGCTTTTTGAAGTGTTATCCGCGATTCAATTTTGATTATTCTGGCAAGCACGGTGACAATCTCGCGTCTAACGAACGGCAAGAGAGTAAGACATCAGAATCTCAGAATCTCAAAGCTTGTAGATCAGCGGCTTATAAGATGCTCTCAGTAGTGATTACGTTGTTGTCACAGTGAAGTAGCATCAGTGGTGCAACCTTGAGAGAAAACATCACCCTGCTTTGAATGTTAGATAGAGAGCCTGAAAGATCGATGCATAATCAGTTACCTCAGCATCTGTTGTTGAAATCAGATCAGTCTTTCAGACAATTAACAATCAAAAGAAAGCGTGACATAGTTTAAAACTTTAAATCAAACACAAGATGTTTATAAACGAACTTGTGTCGAGAATCGAGCCTTCGTCATTTTCTCTACAATAAAAAAGAAAAGAAGGGGACGGACGATTCAACTCATATACACGTTAAAACCTATCGATATGAACGAGGAATATCCTTACAAATACGACGGCCCGTCATTCGCAATCAATAATGCGGTACACCTTAGCACAACAGGAGATGTCACTTGAATGGATGATGGTCATATCAGTATGAGAGACAACCCTCTGACTATACTTATGCTAATATGGAACAAGGAGATGCCAAGGATGCGGGCACAAGCCAAACTGTACCTATGACACAATCATCCACTCAGGTACAGAGTGGCGAAGAGCTTCGAGAACTGAGATTGAAACGCCAAAACCAGCAAAAAGGCCATGCTACCTTCTGGTTCGGGCAAATTACTGCCCATTTGGAGACACCGGGTGGTGTGTACAAAAGAGATCCTTCCATACTCCAGGATGAACGCAAGGCAAGCCGATGATTATTGGTATATGAGGGTCAGATGGAGCATGTGCATAATTAGGAACTATGTTCCCAATTGGACGACTCATCCTCCTGCTCCTACTATTGCTCCTACTGCAGCTTCTATTGCTTCAACAGAACTACAGTAGGAAGCTACGAAGGGAGGGAGCAGGTGAAACCTAGCGCGCAGGCAGATGCGGTGCGGATCAAAGTCGAAGAAGAGGCTGAAAGTGTGGCCAAGACAGTTGCAGAGTTCCCCGACCTACATGTGGATACGACGAATCTAAACCCCCAGGATCAAATATCCGAAATAGAGATAAACGACGAGGTACGGATATCGAGGTCAGGACGCTCAGTAATAAAACCTCAAAGCATAATGGAATCATATCTGAAGGGTTTATAATTTGCAGAGGTGTTAAGGGCCAGAGAACAGCGTCGGGAAATGAGGCGAAGTTTTCCACAGATAGTGACAGCGGCTCCGGTTCAGAGTCATTACAAAGCGACTACACGGACGAAGATATGGACAGCTCACCGGAATTTGACGACGAGGAGATCTACGAAAGCTTGATTCCGACTACCTTCAAGGACGCAGAAAAGAACCTGAAACCCATGTCTTTTACGAACCAACAGCGCTTCAACCAGGAGGAGCTGAATATCCGCCTGCTGCTGAATCTGGACCCTAACAACTTTTCTACCGATATAGACCTAGACGACACAGAAACGCTTCGAACGAGCCCTGATTTCGTTGTGCCAGGCGCGCCTTTTTTGGTGCAGAAGCCCCATACCTTAGGATTCCTCCTCGCATAAATTACGATGCCCTGCCATTACAAGCGGTGGGGACCATGGAGAAAGAGATGGCTCTTGACGGAAAGCGACTAGCTGATTTGCGTCTTGTGTTTCTCAATGCTAACCCTACGTCAGTGGGTTCTGCTTAGGGTTAGGGTGGAACAATGGGTGAAGCACTGGATGGAACACTAGATGAGATACTGGATGGGACACTGGATGGAGCATATATGGAGCTCTTGTTGAAGCACTGGATGGGACACTGGATGAAGCACTGAATGAAGCACTGAGTGAAATATTCACAGTGTGGGGTATCATTAACATTGATTAGATATCTTGGGGATTTCATTTCAATTCTATCGTGCATCTCGCTAAAATCCAATTGTGTTCAGGGAATCTATAAAGGTTCGATACATAACAATTTGCTACCTCATGCTGAGTGAGGTAGTCTTTCCCGCTGTGAAATATCCTGACCAAGGAAGTAAAAGCTTTTCGTAACGGCATCATCAGGTTCTTGAGTGAAATATAGATTTTTCCCCTTAACAAACTTCGAAGAAATATTCCGTTACTGACATACAAAACAACTTGAAAATCTTCAGAATCTTGTTCGTTTGGATTGAGAGTTCTTTTATGCCAGAATGTCCAAGGTAACCGTACTACTTACTGCCTGGACTGGCCGCCTTTACGAATCCCCGGATTCATCCATCCCCAAAAGGTATCCTAGTCCCAGCAGCACGAGTTCCTCAGCCATGCAGAGTACTAACACTTCCCGCCCCCACGGGCCCCCTCTGGGCATCCCTAACCGTGAAAGAAAGAGAATAATAATGCGGATCAGGAAACAGCATATACTCCAACAGACCCCTTAAAGCCGTCTGCACGACCCCGTACGTCATCAACGTGACCTTGCTACCCTGCGGCGACATGACATGCCAGCTCGTGAGCGACACCTTGCAATTAACATCCGGAAGTGGATCGCTCATGTATGGGTTGTCAGAAGGCTCTAACGGGCCATCGCCGTGTCGGCGAATGTCATCTAGTGCGCGTGTTGAAGTGGAGAGGAGGCATGTGCCTAGGTCGTCGGGCGGGATGGGTTGGTGGCGGCGTGGATGTATCAATAGGGAGACGGTGCTGTCGACGATGGGGTAGACTATAGATTCGGAGAAAGGTGGCGGGTTCGGAAGGGCGAGGTTGGACGTGGGAGAACTGTTACTGGCAGAGTTTGCAGGTGGGGGGGACAGCATCAGTCCGAGTGCATTCGGCGTGGACGCGGGTGCTGCAAAGGTAATATCCAAGTATTGGAGTAGGAACAGGGAATAAAGCCTGAGCTTGTTCATTTCGAGTTTTGAAGAGCGTTGAAATCTAATATCTTGGGTTTATTAGAGCCATAGGAACAAAAGGAACAAAAGGAACAGTAGAAGTAGTGGAAGCAATGATATTGCACTGCTCACCTAGCCTGACCAAATTGGCGCGAATATCTTTCTGCTAAGAAACACAGCTTTATGCAACATCTAAATTGGTTTCGCAGGGTTAAGGGTTAATGGTAGTCAATGAAGAACCGCACTCAATAAGAATTAGCGCCCGCATAGATGTGAAGAATCGTGCCGTGCTCAGTGGACGGGAAAAAGCATAAAGCGACGACCGAGTACGGAGCTGGCGACATGCGCCGTTGAAAGCCGCTATTGCACCCGTGGTGCATGTCGAACGTATGCCATGTTCTTTTCAACGGTAGGTATAAAGGCCATTTTTGTAGCTTTATCTTGCTCTAACGCCTTGAACGCCTCATTACCACACATTTACCAATTTTGATTTCATCAACCATCTCATACTCCTCCCCCTCTTCTTCTTCTTCTTCTTCTTCTTCTTCTTCTCCTTCTTCTTCTTCTTACTCAGCATCTTGATCATTCGATTCGTCTTCAAATTCTGGTTGCCTTCGCAAGTGTTCGGAATATTTGAGGACGGATTGGATGTTCTGCTCTTGAGGTTTGGTATGTGGGCATGATTCGATCGCATTGACTAGCAACATATCGATATAGGCGATAATCATTGATTGTTTGGTAAACAGATTAAGCGGCCAAGACATAAAAGATCTCTTCTCCTTGGAAGGAAAAGGAGCGAGATTTTTACGAAGTACTGTTAGGGCACTACCTCAAAAACACTTCTGTTAGCCTGGCTCTTTGTTGCTTCATGGACAGCTGCCACGTATACCAGTGTCTAAGTGATGTCCATAGTAGCGGACCCATCAGGTTTCGCTTCCATGATAAGAGGAATATCACCCGTATTGCTCTTGTCGGCAAAAGAGCCCAATGCCCGATCTGCTCCGCCCTTGACTACCTTAATATCGCCTGTGTCTTCTGTGCAATATGCTGCCACCGGGTTTGCCTCAAGATATTGCATATACTCAATTGACCTTCAGGCGCTGTCTCAATCGTCTCGGCGTTTGAGAGAACCCATAGTATGAACTTATCTCATAGTTGAAGCAGCTGACAGACCATCCGGGGAATACATCGTAAATATTGCCACCTGAAGATACGGACAATACCCCGAATTTTCCCAGATCGATTCAGGTAGTATAGAGAGTGCTGCTCCAAATAAATGCAGTAATGGACTTGGATTGACGATGGTTGCGCTTGGGAAGATCTTGCCTTCTGTGTAGCATAATTACGAAAGTCATGGAGACTGCTTCTACCACACAAAGCTTAAAGAAATCTTTCCAAGGCCGTCACATCGGTGGTTTCCGCTACCATGTCTTGAAATATACTTCAAACTATACATGTTGGTAAGACGTTACATATTGAGAGACTCCAACTGCAGTGAAATCTGCTCATCAGATTGATCTTTCACTGGCTGCTTCTCACAATCCGTTTCCGCTGAAGGTTGGCCTGCAGCTTTATCATCCTGGGGTCGCTTTTTATTTAGACACTCGAGTATAACCGAGATCTTAACCATCCTTGGATGTTTCTCGTCAAATTGTTTCTCCCTTGAACACAAACCCCGTTTGTAGCATTTTTCAGCCGATTCCAAATTTCCCTGCACCTCAGCATAGTTTCCATATACGATACCAAGTAATTCGTAACCTGCAAGAACTTTGGGTGGCTCGTCCCCAGGGTCTCGGCTGTGGAATCACAAACTCGTTCAAAGAGATCTGCTGCGTCGTAGAACTAACCTCGAACATGGTACATCTCTTCGAGCAGCACATATACATTGAGTGTAGCCGGGTGATCGTTGCCAAAGTCTTGTTCCCAAACGGCCAAGAGGGCTCCGGGCCTGATCAAAAATCCCTAGACTGTCGTAATAGCTTTCGAGATTCGTCATGGTAGTCAAAACATCTCGATCGTCGATGTTCTTCCAAACCAGCCAGAGCATTCTCATAAAGTTTCCTGGCTTCGTCATAGCGGCCTTGCGAATTGCATGTCAGACCAAGATTGTTCGTCACATTGAAGCAATCACTATAGCCACGCGTGTCTTCAACACCTGTCAGTGCACACTTGTAAAGAGCTTCGGCTTACAAAGATCGGTGGACTAGTACAGTCATATGACTGACATGCCCCATCTCGGAAAACGATCGTACTAGGTTGCCTAGGTACCTTAAGGTACAGTTCCTTCCTGCAGCGAGCTGGGCATTGCTTGAGCGTTGCCGGGCTTGTTCAGGTATAGCTAGCTGGCTTACGCCCTCATACAAATAATCCTTGTTAAGAGGCTTTTTGGCCATGTGCTTTATTCATATGTGATGTGTGACAACAAGTTGTGTTGACACAAAACTTAGACACGGCGATTTTCCACATTTCTCACCTTCACCCCCTTTGGCATCTGTAGAGACAACCTCCGAACACCGACCATCGGCCCTTTCAACTCCGACCCACCACACCTCGCTTACAGCGGCCCGTCCCGCACCACTACGTCACCCTTCAAAAAATGGCAGCACGTCGCCCATCCCCACTCACCGACCGCGACGCGCAGGACCACCACATCAACCCAACCTTGCCCCACTTGCCTTCCAGAATGGCTACAGCCAATCCCGCCACGGCATCTATTGCCCAGCCTTCTGGTAACGCCCAACAAGCACGCGTTGATGACGAGACGTTTGAAGCAGCAGAGGAGGATAATGCTGGTGTTGATCCCGGTAAGTTTGTTGCTCTCACAACCCCCTTGCACTCACCTCACCTCCACCCACCCACCAATTCTCTAACACCATTTCCACCCCCCCCAAACAGCCAGTAACCCCGACCACCCCCCCCACCTCCGCGAAATCTCCTCCCTCGCCTCCTGGACCGTCAGCACTTACAAACCCGGCTGCGGCGTCGACGCCCTGCGCTCCCCCTCCCCGTCCCAATTCTGGCAGTCCGACGGCCCCCAACCTCACCTCCTCACCATCCACTTCTTCAAGCTGGTCAAAATCGTCAAACTGCGCGTCTACCTCGACTTCGAGCTCGACGAGTCCTACACCCCGACGCGCATGCTGTTTTTCGCGGGCTCGGGCATGCACGACCTGACCGAGTTTGCCGAGTGGCAGGGCGAAGGGCCGAGGGGGTGGCAGGATATTGAGTTGGTGACTGGGGTGGTGGATACGGAGGGGGCGGGGGTGTTGAGGTGTTTTTTGCTGCAGATTAGGGTTTGTGAGAATCATCAGAATGGGAAGGATACGCATGTGCGTGGGGTGCAGATTTTTGCGAGGGATGAGAGGGTTAAGGGGAGGAGGGCGGAAGGGACCACCACGGCGGCGGGTGGGCTACAGCAGGAGTTTGTGGGGTTGGAGGAACCGGATTGGATGGGTGAACCGGAGTTGAGGTAGGTGAGGTGAGGGGGATATCATCATGGCATACTGGACCAGTTCCGACATAACAGAGGATACGTTGCAATGTTCCGCTCGGCAGATCAGGATGACACACCAAAGGTATGCATATCTTATGATGCTGTTTTGAGTTGTCCTGAACTCAGCTAATCCTCTCATCATGACAGAATTCTCGTCAACTCTTTTGCTACAGCATCCCCTACTTCACCGGTACTCGCTTTCCCACCAATGTCCTTTGTCCGCACGCCATTTTCAATCGTCTTTCTTACGGCTTCCTCGACCGCCTTCGCTTCCTTTGGGAGGTTCAATGAATACTGGAGAAGCATCGCGACGGATAGAATAGCTGCCACGGGGTTGACTAGACCTTTCCCTGAAATGTCTGGTGCCGATCCTGTATTTCCAGTCAGCAGATAGCTTGTACAGTTCGTCTAGAAAACTCACCATGAATCGGCTCATAGATTCCATTGACCTTGCTCTTCCCATCTGGAATCCCACTCAAGCTCGCACTTGGCAATAAGCCTAAGCTCCCGGGGATAACACTTGCCTCGTCGCTTATTATATCCCCGAATAAATTGCTGGTGACAATAATCCCATTCAACGCCCTTGGGTCCTTGACCATCAACATGGCCGCCGAATCAATAAGATGGTGTCCCAACTTCAACTGCGGAAACTCCTTTTCCATAATCTCCGTCACCACCTTTCTCCACAGCCTACTCGTCGCCAGTACGTTCGCCTTATCCAAACTCCACACCGGCATCGGCGGATCCGACTGCAACGCGAGATGCCCCGCCAGCCTCGTAATTCTCTCAATCTCCGTGCGCGAATAAGCCTCGGTGTCCCAGGCGTGGCCATCGCCGTCGTCTTCTTTGCGTTCACCGAAATAGATGCCTCCCGTCAGCTCACGGATGATGGTGAAGTCGACGCCACGGCAGACGTCGGCTTTGAGAGGCGAGATTTCGACAAGCGAGTCGGACGCGAAGTTGCAGGGCCGGAGGTTACCGAAGGTGTTCATTTCTTTGCGGAGCTTGAGGAGGCCTTGTTCTGGGCGGACTTTGCCTGTGCCCCATTTCGGCCCTCCGATGGCCCCGAGTATGACGGCATCGGCGTTTTTGGCCGCTGAGAGGGCTTCATCGATTAGTGGGGACCCGGTGGCGTCGATTGAAGCCTGGGAAGAGTTGTCAGTTGGGGTGGGGTTGTTGCTTGGACGTTGAGGCAGCATACTTACGCCGCCGAGCAGGTGTTCTTGGAAGTCGAATTTGATATCTGGTCTCTGCTTTTCGAGGACTCTTAATATCTGTACTGGTCATTTAGTCAATTTTGTAGGTTTGGGTGCACAAGTTGAAGTACCTTGAGCGCTTCTGCTGTGACCTTCAACTGGATTAGCTTTCAACTTCGTAATGCAAGCCATTTCCACATCTCTCTCACCTCTGGACCGCAATGGTCTCCAGCAAAGACGACGATCTTGTGACTCGCCATGTGTGAGGAAACAAAGAATATTCAGAACTTTTTGGGCTTCATGAATAAAGAAATCGTTTGACTCCACCAAAAATAAAGTTCCCTCAAAAATGGCGGGGCAAATCCGAGACCGTTATCGGAGTACTGTATCTGTATCTGGAGCCCCGCTAGGACAGGGGACTTGATTGCTGACTTACTGTACAGTACTCCGTAACCCAACCCCCTATCCTAGCCTAATCCTCTAGGGGTTTCAACTCTTTCAAGCCGCCGACCAGCGCGCGTGCTACGCGCCGGAACTTCCAACTACTGTACAACCTCTTTTTTCACTGTCGCTACCTGACCTTGCTTAATACAGCCCAGGCAAACCAACTAAAACTTCGACCTCTTTATCTTGAGCAAGAATGGAAATGCTGTCACAACCAGACAATGAATCTCTAGCCCCGTGCTACTCAAATCACATGGCTAAATCTGGGCCTCTTGCGACAAAGGGTTACAGGGGTCGCGGTGTTCTGTCCGTGTTGTTTCACCAATCATGTGCTACAGATGCTGACTGGTCGTTATTGATTTGTACTTGAATGGTGGCATTGAAACAATGACCAACTGTTCAACCGTTCAACCTACCTACAATGAATACTTGAAGTTTAATACGCCTCAAATTTCTTATCCTCCTCCTCCTCTTCTTCTTCTTCTTCTTCTTCTTTCTCTATCATACTCTTCCTCAATCTCCACCAACATTCTCTTCAGACACAATCTAAATCTACATCTACAGCTTTCCTTGACCTAGCAGGTTCTGGTCATCACCCTCATTCGTCTACAAAACACAAGCTCTACGCTACTAAAACTACACCGTAACATCATGCATTTCTCTCTCGCGGCACTGGTCTTCGCGACCTCAGCCCTCGCTCACATGCAACTCGTCTACCCTCCTCCCTTCGGTGCGGCCAACAACCCCCATCTCACGGATGCCGCCGATGAGCGCCTCCAGTTCCCCTACGACTGCTGCGGCCGTAAAGACATCTACCCCTGCCGTGGCTACCTCAAGCAGCTGGGCACCCCCCAAGGTGCACCAGTAGCCACCTGGGCCGCCGGAAGCAAACAAAACTTCAACATGACCGGCATCGGCAACCACTACGGCGGGTCCTGCCAAGTCGGTTTCTCCGTCGACAAAGGCAAATCCTTCCAAGTCGCCACTTCCTGGGAGGGCAACTGTCCCCACCGAAAGGGCGGTCAAGACACCAGCCTGCAAAACTTTGACTTCAACATCCCAGCCGATATCCCAACCGGCGACGTCATCTTCGCGTGGACCTGGTTCAACCGCGAGCAGGAATTCAACATGAACTGTGCTGCCATCACCATCACCCCCGGCGACGGCACCGCCCCTGCCCCTGCCCCGTCGGCCGTAGCCTCCAACTTGGCCGCTGCGAGCCCCAGCCAAGCACCCAACCTGCGCTACAGCCGCGCTCTTTCCGACCGCGCTGCTACGGGACCCGTACCGTACGCCCAGCGTCCAGATTTCCTAGTCGCCGACACCGACAATGGCTGCACGACCGTACGTGGAGTCGCCGAGGTCAAATACCCCAACCCCGGCCCGGACGTGGTGATGGGAGATGGCGAGTACCCGCTTGCGCTGCCGACGCCTGCTGAGAAGTGTGGCTACTAGGAGCGTGGCTACGCTGCCTAGCGTTTCCGACATAAGAGTGATCCTAGGGATTTGAGTTTTTTTTTACGGTTTCATGTAGCACAAAATGAATGTATTTCTTCTTCACTTCTGTATGTATTTTCTCCAGCTAGCCTGTTTCGGCAGTCTTTAAGGCTTCACGGACTTGACGTCTTATTTCCTTGCGTTTGGGAAGTGTCTCATCTAGCAGCATGCAATTTACTTCCGATGAAATAAGATTCTGTATTGTAAAATAAAATTCACATGAGAAGGATTACCTACTGTATGACCTGTAGTAGGTAGCAGTTGTGAATGAACTTCGCTGAGCGCCAAAGAAGAAGTCCGAATACGATAAAAGCTAACCTATTCCGCACTCGACCTAGAGCACCGTCACTGGCAAAAGATACGCTTGTACATATCTGCACCACTCTAGAGTCTACCTACTAAACCCCCACGCATGCATAACCCCCTCTCTCTTCTCTCTCCACCCACCAAACCCCCCTTTTGGAACCCAACCCGCAGATAGAAGCCTCCCCCTCCTCTCTTCCAGCTCCTCAAAAGCTTTCTTTGCAATTGTGATCTCGCATCGTTTTTCAAGCTTGCCAAGTGTGTTGGCCTTTTCAGCTACGGTTTGGGGAATCGAACTGTTAGGGTTAACTGAGATTCACGAAAATGTTCGCGCCCGATTGCGGTTACTATCTGCGAAGTGTCGAAAAGGCGTGTGGAGATTTTATTCGCGTTGGGGGGTTTTGTGTGTTAGGTGGAGGGGGGAGGGAGGGGAGGGGAGGGCCTGGACAAAGGGAAGCGGCGGTAATATTCACGGGAAAGGTTGCGGTTTCGATAGTTAAGGGATGGAGATTCTTATCTGCGAAGTAGTCGGTATTTGGTACATGAGGGGGACAAAAAGGAGCATTTGTGACTTGTGTCTTTGATTGGAACTACGGTAGGAAGCTACGAAGGGCAGGAAGGAGGCGAAAACTGCATGACTCCCAGCTGCTCCGGCACCTATGGGGGTTGCGAACCAGGAACGTTTTCCTTGTTCTCCGGGGAGACGGAACGAAGGGGGGTGGAAGTCCTGTCTGCGGAGTATTTGGGAAGAGTGGGGAGATTTACGCGTTGGGGGTTTTGCAAGGTAGAGGAGGTTCGTTGCTTTACATCTCACATCTCACCTGAATCTTCGTAATAGAGCTGTTCATCATCTGCTCTGTTCTCGTGAACGATCCCGGTGTGATTCCTGTAGGAAGGAATGAGCCAGCTCAGCCTTCCTTTGCGCCAGAAAACTTCAAACTTCACAAGGTTTCTATTAGAATACGAGGTCACATGGGGCATTTTGGTATGTAGGTTGTTGCTGTTGGGAGTCTATCTAGGAGCGAGCAGGTGAAAACTCTACTAGCGGGCCCCAGACCTATCAGCCCTATGAAGGCGGAGATTGCCATCTCCTCTATTTCTAACACTCCCCTATGGGAATCATAGCCATATATGTTGAACATATGAAGCTATTCGGAGCTTCGTAACGTATATCCCCCAGCCAAATGGCTTAGCGGTGATGGAAGCTATTCGGAGCTTCGTAATGTATGATCCACCGTTTCCCTCGCTTCGAAGGCATATATCCACGGCTTAATCTGATCCATCCAGGATGACCTCGTTTCTGCGTCGTTTCTGGCATTCTCACCTCGTTTCTGACTCATCCGGAGGCACTGGTGCATCGCTTCATCTATCCACGATGACTGACTTTCTTCGGCTCAGTAGCAATCGACTACCTGAACCTGACTTGGCTGCACCACTTCCCTCCATCGGAGGCACATATCCACGGTGTTTTTATGCGTGGCTCTATCGCGTAGAGGCTTGAATTATCGACGTTGGGCTCTATCGCGTAGAGGCTTCTGAGTGACGACGACGATAGACATGGACGATGAGTTAACGTACTCAGGAACGGAACAACAACTTAGGCAGCTTGCACTAACCCGCTTTCCTTCTCTTTCTCTCTCGTCTTTCTTCCCCGTCTTCTCTCCCTTCCTCTCTTTCGCTCACCAACCCGTTAGCGAGGGTGTGAAGACTCTATGTCGAGTCAGTATGACTGAGGGTTATCGGCCAAGCGAAATGGCCTTCAAGCTCTCCCGAACGAAGCATGGGTCAAATTAGAAGGCGCAGCCAATCTAACATACCAGCAGTCCTTTGTCGGGAACAGTGGGCTATATAAGCTGGCCACCAGCCAGTTTCAACCCTCATCCCTTTGAATTCGGCCAGAAACTTTCTTTCGTTTCATTCATTCACTTCATATATACTCAGTCGCTTTATATAGAGGGATTTCTTGGCACTTCTGAACAGTCTCTGAGGCTGATGTTTGCCTAGGGGGCGGCCTGAGGTGCTGGGTGGGTACTCGTCCTCCAGGGAGTTAAACCCTAGCGTACGGGAGCAAAGCGCTGTATTCTTCACGCCGCTCCAACGATTTATTATGACAGCTCTGAAGTTGATTGCTTGCGAATCAGCGTAAAAGGTGGAGAAAGCTTCATCTTAAGTAAAGAATCATCTTGATCGATTGATTGATTAATTGTGATGTAAAAGCGTTGAGTAAGATACTGTCTCCAGAGCTGCCATAGTACCTAAATGATTAGAGCGGCGTGGAGAAACTAACGTATTGCTCCCGCACGCTATGTATTAACTCCCTGGTACTCCGTAGACCAAGTAAGTTCAAACGATGTTAAGATGACGAGCGTAACAGAATATTTCTAATTTCAAGAGATTTCTCCAAGTACATATGTCGATTGTTACATTCCCAGAAAGAGCCCTCAGGAGTTGATCAAGGTCTTCGCCAGTAGTCCACTTTGACACTTCGCAATGTCGCAATTATACCAACCTCAAATTCTCTAATCGATTCCGATAATTCTCCCGAGAAGGTGTGCTCGCAGGCTCAGCGCATCGATGATGTTGCTTTGCACACAAACGATTTGTTGATTAAGTGCATCTACGAATATCACCATTGTTATTCCCAACTAAAGAGCCTTATGTCTCATACTAGGATAATTGGGGCAATTGAGCAGCTTCATAAGCTTGAAGCCAGTAGTAGTCTGCGTCTTTGTAGCCCCTGTAGGTTAGCGTCATCACGAAGACGCTGGTCGATAGCTGGTCGAAAAGCAACGTATTTGTGACTTCGACTCAACTCGCTCACAGACACCCAAGAGCTTCACGCACCTCACTCATGATACGCATCCGCTGAGCAGTCTCAGTGGTTCCTCCGAGGACTAAGCCGGCGATGTCTCTTAGCGGACTCGCTTTCCTCATGGCGCGGGTCACCACTTCCTTGACCTGATAATCTGGTACCTTAAAGCCGCCCAATGACAAGGTCAGTTGGACCCGTCTGACGTTAGGCAACAGTTTCACCACAGCCTCGAAAGCCTGTCGCACCTTTTCGTCGTCGCTGTGGGCAAATGGGCCCGGAGTGCGCCTCAGGAACAGGCTCGTCACGAGTCCTATACTACTAATAAGGCTCCTGGCTCCGGCAGATAAGGTGTCTCGAAGCGTAGCGTTGACCAGAGCAACATCGACATAGTTTGGGAAGTGGAAAGAGAAGGACGAATAGAACATTTCCAAAGCTTCGTCAGAGACTTGGCGGTTCACACGGAAAAGGCGAGTAGACTTCTCCGTGCCCCAGTAGGCTGTTGAATACCGGTCCGGCTCTTGGTGGCGCATGAAGCAGATATCGGTGGGGTTGACGGTGGGACCAGTGTTAGGGTGAAGTAGGGCATAGTAGTAGATCGAGTCACGGATCTCGCGAGGAAGCTTCAGAAAAGGGAATGGTTCGGAGGGGACTGAGGAAGCAGCGTCCGGCTCAGCTGGGCAGAGACCGAGAGCTTCTTCGTTTTCGATAAACTCCATATTTGAAGGTATGATCTGCGACACTTTCGCTGAGTATGTAGAAGCACTGGGTCGATGGTGGACTTTAGCTACAGTGTCATTCGTTACTCGCATGTGGGAGGTGTAGAAAGTCTACCTATGTAGATAGCCGGATGACAGCCCTGTAGCAAGGCTAGCCCTATGCTATGGACCCTGGTTGCTCCCCGATATTTGTTGATGTTTTTTCATGTAACCAATTTGTATAAGTGTTGAATCGTCGAGAAGTTCATAATAAACCGTCGGCGAATTAATCAATAGTCAACGAAATTCGATTACCTTATACATCATACACCCCTTTGACTCGGTAGGTATAACCTATCTAGCCCAGGGTATCTTCTATGTTTCGTCTGATAGGGTGAGTGATAGGCTGACATTGTGCGACTACTGTAGTTAGCAGTGCCCCCATACTTAAGGCAGCACTCTTGGCGGTGTGATAGTAAAATGTGTCGAGCATGTCTTTATCGGTGGAAATTTACTATACAAAATATTTAAAATAACTTCACACATCCCTCCCTCCTATCCCGACAACCCATTCATCATTTCTACACCACCCTCCTCCCCTAACTTACGTCTTCTTCAAACATAACGCGACCCATCCCAGCACTCTATATGCCACCACAATAGCCACCAAAACACCCACCCATTCCCCCGTCTTGCCAGTTTTGTAACCATACGTCGCCAGTACTCCTTTTCCATCTATAGCGCATTGATGGGCCAGGGCGGTCTGGTACATGCAGGTGCAGGGAGGAGGGCCGCAGGAGTAGGTGCGAGAGGCAAATTCGTTGACCATCATGCCTTGGAAGACGTAGGTTTGCTGATTTGGGAGTACAGGGTTAGTGTGGGCGGTTGTGTGGCAGGAAGTGCTATCCGGAAGAAGGCAGCAGAGCTGTGGGGTTGATGATTCGAAAGATGAGAATGGAGACTTACGTAGTCGATATAATGGAATACATATCGCCAGAACGGATTGAGGATCTTTGGAGAAACCAAGAACCCACCGACACTCATCCACAAACCATTCGCAAATGCGATGAGGGCCAGAGCAACAACAAAGTTCGGAAATAACGAAGACATGAAAATAACGAGGGATTCCCCTGCAAGAAGATCGAGGAAGAGCCACATCAGATACTTGTAAAAAGCAGAAGCGTCAGGGCGGAAGTTTGTAAGGAAATACGTTATTAGCGAGAAAACAACCGAGATGAGGACTGTGATCTGTAAGCAGAGTAATTCGGTAATGATCAGGGGACAGGTACGGACATAGATAGGGTATGCCAATGAGGAAGTTGGCGAGCATGAATGCTGTGGCGCCGTAGAGGCCATTGGCCCGCTCTTTGATGAAAGTTGCGCGGTCTTCGAGGAAAGCAGGGACGTAGGCGACGGCCATGAAGGACATGAAGGCGGAGCCGAAGAACTATGGGTCGGTGAGTTGTGACGTCTTTTCAGTCTAGCCCAGGTAATGGGGGCTGGCAACGACGTACGATGGCATTGGTAAAAGGTCCGATGGATGTTTGATTCGGGGGCAAGCGAAGCCATACAGTTCCCATCAGGATTGCAAGACCTGAAGGAATCAGCCTTCTGCTTCTGAATTTGAGGGGCAGACATACCAATATACATGGCAAGGCGGATACCGTATACCACCACATCTCTATAGCTCTTGATAAACGATCTGTAAAGAAGCGCAATGACAACTGCAATAAAGGTACTACGAGAAGTGGATAATTCGAGGAGGGATCCAGGCCTATCTTTCTCCGTCACTGTTGTTGAAGCTGCTACAGCTATATCCACGGCTTCTGGCGAACCCTGCCAGTTTACCTGCAGTTTCAAGATCCGCTCTTGGGCATCGTCATTTCCTTGAGCAAAATCGGAACTTGTGAGGTCGAGAAGGAATTCAGCAGGATTCGTATGATTCGGTATCGCAGCGCCCATGGACTCGAAATAAGGCCAAACCTCTGGTAAAGGACCATTGTAGCATACTCTACCGGAGGACAGTAATACGAGCTGATTAAAGAGTTCGAATGTCGACGTCGATGGTTGATGTATGCTAGCAATTACGATCAACTGCGCACCAGAATTAGTAGCTACACTCTTTTTCTAATATGGTACGCACATTGTGTTTTCTAACAATCGTCTTCAGATACTTGATAACCTCGAAGCTTGCCGTAGAGTCCAAACCGCTCGTTGGCTCGTCGAGGAAAAGGATCTTTGGGGCTGTAATAAGGCTACAAGCTATGCTCAAGCGTCGTTTCTGACCTCCGCTTATACCTTTGCGAAGCGGTGTTCCGATGATGCTATAAGCTTGATTGCAAAGACCGACAGCAGCGATCAGCTCGTCTACTCGTCGCATACGTTCATGGGTGGAAACGGAGCTTAGGAGCCATAAGTAATGTCTATATGAACGATCTGGTATATTACCTTGGAAGAGATAGCCGAGCAGCAAAGTCCAGTGTCTCTCGAACTGTCAAGGACCCGATGAGAGCGTCTTCTTGCTCCACGTAAGAGCTTACACCCCGCAAAGTCTGAGCAGATACTTCCACTCCGTTTATTGAGATGGTTCCTCTCATCACTGCTCCTGATGCAGCCCTACGATTGGCTAGTACATTGAGCAGAGTCGTTTTCCCAGAACCAGATGGTCCCATGATGGCCACCAAATCTCCTAGACTTTGTTAACGGCCAAACGCAAGCTGTGATGGTCAAACACTTGCCGGCTCTAGTATAGCCATCTATGTTAGCAATAATCTTTCTAGGTTCGAGATCGCTTGCGAAGTGTTCAATCTCAACATCAATCTTAAGCCATGTAAAGCTACGGACACTGTTGTTGCTCAGGTGATCTCCCTCACCAGCATTATACTCAAGGTCAGTCGTGGCAAACCCAGCTTGCGTCGTCATGATCATGGACGTGTCTATTGTTGAGAAAGCTATTCCAAAATCCACTTGGAAACGCACGAATTGCGACAACAAAGAACTTGAAAGAGATGATGTCAAGTCTGAGAGGATTTATTGTGAATGCCATATTGCAGACCTCCTCCAATTAGCCAGTCACGGTGTGAGTGAGGTCGCCGAAGGTGAGATCAGTCGTATAGAGACTCCCGAAGTCGTCAGCTTAGTACTGCTGAGTATTGAGGCTGAGGAGGTCAGAGCCTTCAGACAGGGCAATGGTGATATTTGAACGCTTGAGGGGCGTATTTTGAAGAAAATTCGGCTGCTTACTACTCGTATTTACGGGGTTCCTCACTGGGTTTCCGCGCATGCTAACCTAGACAAGTTAGTTTCGAAGATGATTAGGATTAGCGCCAACGAAAGAACACTAGCTTAATTCTACTAGTTATAGTTAGCCTGCGCGGAAACACAGTGTACGAAGGAACCCCGTAAATACGAGTAAGGGTAAGAACCAATCGTAGCTAAGGACACCGCAGAAAATTCGATGGAAAAAGATCTAGTCTATTGCTGTCCTTCAACATCATCTCAAGGCTTTCAGTACCTCTGCTACTTCTCGCAACTGCCCCATTGTCGCAGAAGCTAACCTACAAGACACATACTCGTGAATGTTCGCTCGACTGCTATATAACTACGCTCTTATTTAGTCATGTCAGCACTCAATTTACGGCTACATATTAAGTCTTGCTCTTGGACTCTAATTAGGGTTTTACTTGGCAGAGCTTCTGATTGAATGGCATACGCTCTTGACTACCTACTATTGGAATACGAGGTCATATGGGGGCATATTGATATATTGGTTGTTGCTGTTAGGAGGCTATCTAGGAGGTGGAAGGTGAAAACTCTACTAGCGGGCCCCAGCCCTACCAGCCCTATGAGGCGGAGGTTACCAACTCCCCTATTTCCAACACTCCCCTTTGGGAATCGGAGCCTCCAAACTCCCCTTTTTGAAGCTTCCAAGCTCCCCCGGCTGAAGCTTTCAAGCTCCCCCGGCTGAAGCTTCCAAGCTTCCCCGGCTTCTACATGAAGCAGTACCATATGAAGCTTATCAGGCTTCCAGAGGCCTGTCCACGGATTCCAGATGGCTATACTTTTATATACCGTTTGATCCTCGCCCGAGGCCATCCACGGTTGGCTATCCTTTTTTATACCGTTTGCCCTCGCCCGAGGCTATCCACGGTTGGCTATGCTTTTATATACCGTTTGCCCTCGCCCGAGGCTATCCCACGGTCTTCAGGTTCATCCAGGATGACTTCGTTTCTGCGTCGTTTCTGTCTCGTTTCTGGCATCCTAGCCTCGTTTCTAACTCGTTTCTGGCTCGTTTCTGGTCCATCCTGATATGACTGGTGCATCGCTTCATCTATTCACGATGACTGACTCTCTTCGGCTCAGTAGCAATCGACTACCTGAGCCTGACTTGGCTGCACCGCTTCCCTCCATCGGAGGAACATATTCACGGTGTTTCTGCTTGGCTCTATCGCGTAGAGGCTTGAATTATCGACGTTGGGCTCTATCACGTAGAGGCTTCCGAGTAACGACGTCGACGACGATAGACATGGTCGGTGAGTTCACGTACTCACGAACGGAACAACAACTTAAGCAGCTTGCGCTAACCCGGGCTCATAACCTATTGGAATACGAGGTCATATGGGGGCATATTGATATATTGGTTGTTGCTGTTAGGAGGCTATCTAGGAGGTGGAAGGTGAAAACTCTACTAGCGGGCCCCAGCCCTACCAGCCCTATGAGGCGGAGGTTACCAACTCCCCTATTTCCAACACCTACACACTACATTTGCTTCTGATTGTCGTTTTTATGATGGTACAGGAACTAGAGGGGAAACAGAAAGTTGCTTATTCTTTAACTTTTACATTCATTATGTTGCGCAATGACTCATAGAAGTCTGCTGGGTTATACTTTCGCATACTGACTTCTCCTTCTCCGATCTGCAAATGCTAGGTATTACTCAAAAGCTTTTGCTACGGAGCACAGAATCCGGCGAAACTGAAGGATCTTTATTGACCGGATCAGAAGCAAAGAAAAGTATGAGACGAGCTTTGCTGCCCGTCCCCAGCTTTTATTTCATAAGGAATAACAAAACGCTTATTACGCCATAGTGTATTCCTCGGCTCGGTCACTGCTGCAAGCCCATGGCTTTTCACGGCAGAAATCTGATTTTTAATCACACTTTTTGGAAGATCAATGTCTCTGTGAAGAAGCTGCCGAGATCGGCCTGGTCCAGCTGACCACCACCGGAGTAACCCGAAATGAATGGTCGGTGATTCTATTCGGCTTCGGCAGCATTGCGAATATAATGGACATCATTGTGCAATTGAATCCCTCTGGAGCTCTACGGTTGGTTACGTGTTACGGTAAAGGACTTCTGGTATCGTTGCTTGTTATTTTAGGACGTCGCGATGGAATACAAGAAACCGAAGCAAGCAGAACAAGCCCTAAACAGACTGGATCGAGATGGAAGGGAAATGTACCCGACATTAATCGAACGGATAAGGAAGACCGAGTATCCTCTACTAGAAAGTATATCCTTCTCTCCAATTCCGTGAGACTCCGGCTCACCGCCGCAACCTTAGGCACGACCTACCTTGACCATGCCGGTACAACCCCATTTCCGAGGTCTCTTATGCAGACTTTCTCGAAAGACATGATTTCCAATTTGTTCGGCAATCCGCACTCTCATTGCTCTGCATCATCTCTTTCGACCGTACGTGTGGAGGCTGTCCGGTCCCGTATACTCAAATTCTTTAGAGCTAGTCCTGAGCACTTCGATGTGGTCTTCACTGCCAACGCCACTGCTGCTGTCAAGTTAGTCGTGGAAGGAATGCGGGACTACAACCGTGGCCATGGGATAGAGCCTTGGTGGTACGGCTATCACGCTGACTCCCACACGTCTTTGGTGGGCGTAAGAGAAGTCGCGTCTGCAGGTTTCCGATACTTCGGTTCCGATGCCGAAGTTGAGGACTGGCTTTCTAACGATCAAGCAGATACTGGTACACCGCTTGAGAAATCTGCATTGAGAAAAGGCATTGGACTCTTCGCTTATCCGGCGCAATCAAACCTGAACGGCCGACGCTTGCCTTTGAGCTGGCCTGGCCGAATCCGAGCGTCCCACAAGCTTGAGCATCATGACGTATATAGCCTCCTGGATGCCGCTGCTTTCGTAGCGACCTCGCAGCTAGATCTAAGCGACCCATATAATGCACCAGACTTCACTGCCTTGAGCTTCTACAAAATATTTGGATTCCCGGATCTAGGAGCTCTGATTGTGCGGAACAAGGCGGGTCACATACTATGCAATCGACCCTACTTCGGCGGCGGGACGGTCGACATGGTCATCAACGTCCCTGGGGAGACATGGCATGCTAAGAAAGATGAATCCTTGCACGAAATTTTGGAAGATGGAACTCTACCATTTCACAGCATTATGGCACTAGACTCCGCTATGGAGATTCACCAAAAGCTATATGGATCGATGGATCTCATCTCTGAGCATACCTGTGCGCTGGCTAAGATTCTTTACGATCACTTGTCAAAATTGCGCCATGCAAGTGGAATGCCTGTTTGTACAATATATAAGCACCCGGCGTCCGAGTATGGAGACAAGAAAACCCAAGGCCCTACGATCGCTTTCAACGTTAAAGATAGCAGCGGTGCTTGGGTAGGGAAATCCGACTTCGAAAATCTTGCCATCGTCAACAACATTCAGATCCGAACGGGCGGAGTCTGCAACCCTGGCGGCATAGCCTGGGCGTTGGATATGTCGCCAGAGGAAATGAGAGCCAATTTTAATGATGGTCTGCGCTGCGGCAATTTCGTTGATGTGCTCAATGGCAAGCCGACGGGCATCATACGAGTCAGCCTAGGCGCCATGAGCAGCATGGAAGACGTCAAAGTACTTATGAGCTTCATGCAAATCTTTGTTGAGGGGTGGAGAGACAGTTTCGCGATACTCAGGCCTCTTATTCTAGGACTGGAAGAACCTACACAGCGCGGAAAGTTTAGGTACCTCGAAAAGCCTGCACCAAATGATGGTTGCTCGAATACAGCTTCGGCAGAACCAAGGACATCGTATGACTCCAATGCAGAGACCCTGGTCGAGCCGAAGCGCAGATGCCCGATTCCTTCTTGCAGGATTTATTTTGATACTAGTGATGATCTACTGGCACATTTTCAAATTCACAGAATCTCCGAACAAGATCAAGAACATCCGGGCGAGATGAAGAGGCTTTATCACACAATCATGAACCATTCATCGTCAGTGATGTCATTCAAGCGCGTGCGGCAGGCCTTTTGCTTATGACCGAGGATTTCGGGATCTTCCTGGATCAGAAGTACGTCAACCTCTGCCCTTGTCGCTTTCACGGAAGACAATGACGCACAGGGCAGGAAATGAGCCAGATCCTATATGATTACGATGTACGACTCCTTTACATAAATGTTGTACAAAAATCACACTCACTCTATCTATTTAAATTCTTCATCAAATTTTTCCAGGCAAGTGTTAGAACCAGCAAAAGGTGGAAGTAGTTTCGTTGCGAAACACGTTGAATTGTAATTTGACAGTTGGGTATGTAGATACTATGTTTGTAAGATACAATTTGCACATATTGATTTTCTTTGATGTACATAAGCACAATGTTGAGAGGTGTAAGATTAGGAAATGCCACTTATTATTGTTCGCTTTGATCGTGCAAAGTGCCGCAGCTTCGATTCCATGTAAGAAAACTTCGCGAAAACACAATACAATTCTTGCGAATAAATCGAATGAACCCCTTGCGTTACTATGATTCATACATTCAAGATCTTCAAACCAACCTCACCACCATCAATATGCTCTAGCCGCAAAAGACGAACTACAAGTGAAGCCTACTTTTCCTCTCGTTAACTCCTCAAAATGTCATACGACGTACCCGATTCGCTAAAATGGCACGTACTCCCTTTCTTGCTGTCGGAATGTGCTATACGTATATTAACAGAGCCCTAAGCAATCTCTTCAACAATTTAGTCAGTTGGTTAAGCCAACAGTACAAAGCTAATGGCTCATGGGTTTCTGTTCTATCTTCGCAGGTCGCTCTCACAGATCCATTCTACTGCTCCTTGGCACGTCATTTCCATCTCCGGTACCACTCCTCCTCAAAGATAACTATGGAACGAGTGGGCAGAAGGCGTATGTCGACGAGAAAGGTACAAATTGGCAACTAGTATCGAAGCCGTGGTGAAAGATCCAAATATACATGAGTGAACAGGGTAGCTCTAGTAGCCCTAAGGTGTTGCCTCCTGAGGGCGAACGCCACGGCACCACAATCTCAATCAAGTATCAAGGACGATTATAATACTTATACTTGTAATAGAAAGATGCTAAGGACGACGCGAACAACGAAGGAGGACAAGATTGATGAGAATGACAGATATGAGGTTGAGGATAATGAGGACAGCTAGAACGTGAATGAGGAGAATTACGTTTCCGGGGATAGCAGAATGCTCAGAAAAGCTTCTCGCCGCCAAGACTGAATGTCGTCAAATTCGCACAAGGAGTCGGTTCCTTACTGTCACCTTCGTGACCTGACTGAAACATACCGGCTGTTGCTGAAAGTGAAGCCCTCAAGTGAGCGAAATTTTGATTGTGGATGCTTGCGATTTTCTATGACAGTTCAATTAAGAAGAAGTGCAAGAAGAGGCGGACGGGCTGGTCATCATGTGGACAACGTTTGATCACAGTTGATGACTCAAGATAGTATGCGAAGCGTTCACTCCCAAGATGACTCGGAAGCGGTCCCAACCCACATATAAAGGCAACGCTTCTCTTCTTCCTGCTCTCGGCATACATCTTTCCTCACTCTTTAAACCTCCTGTCCCCACCACCAAAGTAAGTCTTCGAAATTCTTATTTGGAAAGACCCCCTACCTCCAAGCTTCTCGCCTTGCCAGCCATAAACTCCAATATTGAACAACGAAATGGTCGCATCAACCTGGGGGTGCCTCGACGGTGAGCGTATCGAAATCGAGACTGACAAAGACATGCGCCGCATTGTCCTTGCGAAAGTGTACGGACGCCTCTCATTCGCCGACATCACGAAATCCTTAAACCAGCTTTACGGGCAGGGAGCATTCTTGGAGCAATGCATTAGATCCTCCTACCAGGCTGTGTTAGAGATATACTTGAACACGGAGGAAGGTCGCGATTGCTACAATTTCAGACACAGCCTGACAGATATGTTCTCTGAAGACGCGGGAGATTCCGAAGTAGATATACTAGCGAAGGTCAAGGAGGGACTACTTTGGGCGGAGAATCCAGCAGCAGAGGCGTATGGGCCGTTATCGTTGCGGCTGTACAGAAAGTGCAATGGGTATGTGGAACACGAACGCTGCAAAACTTGGGCACTGGAGCAGTGGGAGAAAGGCCCGTTGTGGGAACTTGGCAACTAGTGCTAGATGCTTGGATGGGTCTCGATTTTAGAATTTGTTTTGCTTGCTCATGGTTACCGAAGTTTGGCCAATGGTCCTGTATCTTCTTCAATTTCGTACAGAACCTTTGACTTTTAATGAGTTGCATGCCAGTCAGTCATTAGTCTAAGAAACCACACCCAGAAAGCTTCCTCTCCTTTCCTGTCCACCACACATGAATACTCAAGACCATTTTTTCCATGATTACAATTTTGTAATCGGGGGTCCATTTAAAAAGCATTACTATGTTGCTGGTTGTCCTATCATCACAGTGACTTATCTGGATCAAGGATTGGAAATAGGCGGTAATCTCCGCCTTCATAGGGCTGATATGGCTGGGGCCCGCTAGTAGAGTTTTACCTGCTCGCTCCTAGATAGACTCCTATTAAGCTTCAACCTACATACCAAAATGCCCCATATGACCTCGTCCTTCAACAGAATTTCTCCTAGTACGCACCTCAGGAAGCTACAGTATCGGTGTTTGGTGCAGAGTGCGGGAATACATATCCGCGCTAACCGAATCAGGTTAGTACACCGTGATATCGCTGCTCCTATTCCTGCTTCCGCTGTTCCTATGTGTTGCTCCTTTTGCTTCCACAAGGCTGTGTTTCAAGTGGTAATTTAACAGCGTTTTTGGTCTTGGCTTGGTAAGCGTACGCAGGAAAACAAGCTGCCAAATTGAGCTACAGTAGCAGAGACAGGGGTGACACAGCGTTGCTTATTATAGAACCCGAAGCATTTGCAACTTCCATCACGGACCATGATTCGATTCCAGCAGTTGTGTGTGCCAGTCCAAGGTACCAGATGTCTTGAAGTCCTTCCCCAGCCACTACAGCCAACACACGTACTTAGTTGACGGCCACTCGGTGGGGTGATTGCCAGAGGATGGTCGCAATTGCAAAAAGCCTGACCAGAACGGAGGCAACCAACCAACGGGAGCCACCGCGTTAGCTCTTCCTAATCACAACATCCAACATCCATATACGTACCATTAGCAACTCATGGTGATTGCATCCCAACCCAAACATTCTGGATTCCCTTTATACATGTAAACCAGAGACTCGCTCGCTTGACGCTTATCCGGAATCAGTCTCGCGATGATGCTTCTGCGACGGCTAAGTACCGATCGCTTACTTATCCTTGGACGGCTTCTAGACGTCCACACAAGCCAATGCAGGGCGTGGGGGTTGTCAACCCCCCTATCACTGCATCGGGGTTGTCTCTGAATTCTGTACGGAGTAGCTTGTTTCTGTTGCATGTTTCATGCCTGCTTCCCTCGTGAAATCTTAGGCTCTCTTAGGCTCTCTTAGGCTCTAACGTACGATCTGCGTCGGCCGGTCTTGAGTCGTCGAGGCTGAGACTACAACAATGGCAATGCTGCTCCTTGCGCGGACGCGGAAGCTAGCAGGCAGAGCATATCCACTGATTTACGTCTCAGCATCGATCTAGACGGATATGACGATGGCCTTCGACTTAATTAATCGATGGGTTTCCTACCAGTCGTTTGCGCGTCTAGGACCTTTTGAGCCGTCACCTGCATACAATGGCTTGGCACCTCCATTCAGTTTCATAAGTTTCATATCTCTTCCGTCTTTCTATTCCGTTAGCAGAACTGTTCATCTTGTTGAACCTCGCTGTCGAGTAACAGACTGCAATGGCAATTGACATCCATGACGCTTCACGTCTCCATCTACGCTCATCAAACAACAATGGAGACGTGACCGGTTCATCTCCAATTCTGGAGCCCGACATATCTGTCGGAGGGGCCCTAACCAGTGCTGTACTTTCTGCTGCCTCCAGTGTTGCCAAGGACTCGACTGTGAGCGGCAGTTCAAAATCCGGCAGTAATTCGCACGCTTCCCAACTGGGCAGCATCACTACAGATACGACACGGATCAATTCAGCTACTCGGACGACATCAACCCCAACCGCAAATGCAACACCTATCCAGGCATCCCAAGCAAACAGTACTCCAACTCTGGATCCTGCTCCGCAGCATGGCCTCAGCACCAGCAAACTCACAGCAATCATTGTTGTTCCTATTATATTCGTCGCCATCGTTTCCCCCATCCTGATAGTCTGGTTCGCCAGCTGGCGAAGAAAAAACCGGCTGCTAAAGGGTCATCATCGCCGACGAACCCTGCATGAAAGCAAACTACTCGAGCTTCAAAAGAGCTCCCCTTCGGTTTCTTCACATGGCGAAGAGCAAAATGCACGGTCCAGAGCTAATACGCACCCAAGAGATTCAACCCAGGCCAGGAATCTCACACAGGTTGGAAACTCTATTCAGACCAGGAACTCTGCACAGCCCAGAAACTCCGCACAGACGAGGTTTCCTGTCCAGTCAACAACTTCTCCGCCCCCAAAGACATCCTCCCTTGGACCATCAGCCCAACCAAGATCACCCGCCCAATCCCGAACATCAACCCCCCCCCGAAGTTTTCCCCCACCCAGAAGTTCAATCCCCCTCGACCCCTCGTTCAACAACTTCAACTTCGACCTTCCCCCCCGCCCCTCCAGCAGACCGCTATCTCCTCAACCTTCCATGTCCCCCCTATCAACCCGCCGCTCTCTCCCGCGCATCTGGTCTCCACCCCCAGCCTACACCTCCCGGCCCATGACCCTCGCCTACCCCGAATTCCCCCCACGGATCGAAACCCCTCAACTCCCTCGCACCCCACCACTCGCACCGCAAGGGTCCTTTGCCCCACAACGTACCACCATCTCCTCTCCCGCACCCACAAGCAATCTCTTCGCGGATCCCAACCCCCACGCGCCCTCCACCTCCCCTTGCCGCCCCCTAAGCGAAGGAAACCTCTCGGTGCACAACGGCGCGAATCTGCGCTCCCCGTTCTCCGGCCTCGATAGCCCCGCGATATCGGATATTTCGGGCTTGTCGTTTGATCATTCGCTATGGATGGCCACCCAAGGGCCCGGTGCGGGCGGGAGTGGATTTTTGGCCGGGGCGAGGGGCGAGGAGTTGGTGTCGCCGTTGGGGGAGGCGGAGGGGGAGGGGGGGAGGGTTGAAGCGAGGCATATCGTGTGATACTGCGTCTGGTTGCCCAGCTCGTTCAATTTGGGAAGCGGGGGTAGTTGATGGCATGGTCTAGCTTACAAAAACATGAAACAGCGGTCTCGAAACTCACGAAGCGTGGCGAACTGTGGGCTCGGAGCTCTGGCGCGCTCAAAGGTCGTGGTGCTGCCATTTCTACATGGCGCGGATGGATGGACGACATTTTCTTGTCCTTGCATGACCGGCTTGCTGGCGGCTTGAGGTTTTTCTTTTGTCTCGAGAATAGATAGAGACTACCTCCTTCGCGGCCGGCAGCTGCGCGATAACACAACAATATTCTATGCCTTGACCATCACACTTACCGTTCCCCATCAAATACTTCTCTCGGTTGGTTGGTTGGTTGGATGCTGATATCTCAGCAAGTATGTTGGGTAAGAAATCCAGTTTTTGATCGAAAAGTCCGTGGTTTTGGGGGTTTTCCACTTCGTGAACGGGGGGTTTGTTTGGTAGGCGTGCTTGATGGGCGGAATTGTTTATGGATTGCTGAAATGCTTTGGCTTGTATATACATGGTTGCCGCTCGAAGAATCAATTCTACACTTCCCCCCCCCCCCCTTTCCCACCCCGTCCTTCCTTCACCATCACATCATCCCATCATTCCCCCCCGCCTTCATGAAACCAACCAATCTCTACAACATCCACCGCTTCTTCCCCCAAGTCTCTATTTAGTGGGGTTTGAAATATATTAGGCACGGAAGAGCGGTGGATCGGGTGGTGTGGTGTTGGGGTTAGGAAGGGGAAGGGGAAGGGGGTGTGGACGGGAAGGGATGGGTGGGCCGAGGAGGAGAAGGGGAAGGAATAGATGCTTTTGGCTCAGTAAAAGGGTTTTTTGGGAAGGGAAGGGGTGGAAAGGTAAAAACCTGGTTTTTCGTGGTGGAAATCTGTGAGGATAAGGGGTTATGGCATGGTTGGAATGTAGAAGTGTTAGGGCGCAGACCTCAGGTTTTGTGTTCAGGGAACTATTATCGATTGGGTGTGTATATCCGTAGATGGACGTTTATTTGTTGTTGGACCCAGCCGTACCAGCCCTATGAGGCGGAGGTTACCAACTCCCCTATTTCCAACATTTGTTCGATTAGTTCGAACACCGCCGGAGGTATGGGAGTTTTTTTTGCAAAGGGAGTTCCGGGATGGGTAAATTGCTCTGACTACCATTTCGGGAATAGATGGACGAGGTTTGAATATCCTGAACGGCGATGAAAACTGGCGGGAATGAATCAAATGATAATTGTGCATCGAGATCTGTATCTTTGCAACACATAAAAGAATGGATCAGAAGCGCCTAGGCACTTGCGAGGCCAATGCTTTCGCCAATCGTACCCATAACTAGAATATCTATCGAGCTCATTAGCACTGCGATCTTGGTTGCTGAGAGTCCTTCGAGTTTTCCATTGCCAACAAGGTATGAGATATTGCTTAGCCGGTCTACCAGAGGGTGTAAGCAGCTGTGCGGATGGCTGGATAATTTGGAAAAGATGCGCTTGCGTAGTCTTATGTACACTATAAAGTAATGGTTAGCAGCCCATTAGTGAAGAATGGCATGGGGATAGTATGGCCCCAGTCACAGCACCTCTGCCATGACACAGGTGACAGTCTCAGTACGCCGCTTCGGAGAGCTTCGACATGACCTTTTCGAATGAGCAAAGACAGTACGTACTGGTAGTAGGATTTCAACCGGGCCATGTCAGGACCTATTTGGCTAGATCAGGCCTCACTTACTGAACCCTGACGATGCACTTTGAGTGTTTCATATTGCAGAAGGCATAGGGGACGAAAGAAATCCATAATAGACACCGTCAGTATCTAAAGTAGGGTAGATAAGACGAGTTGAGATGCTAATAGAAGATATTCAACTTCATCCTTCTCACTATTGAACCTGATCAGAGCCGAGCACTAGTCCGACCATTCTGGATAGGAGTCGCTACTCCCGTCTTCAAACCCGCATCACGTATTGTAAAAATGATTTTAAGGTTAAGGTGCGACAAATGAGAGACCGTGAGCAGAAAGCCACAAACCTGCTCTCCCAAGATGATCATATGACACTTAGTCAGCCATCGAATTTAAGTAACCTTGCAATGCTTCATTCAAAGCGCCAGTGTAACCACAGCGTTTGTGCAACGCACCCAAAACGAGTCATACCTGCATATCGAGATATTGGTGCACCAGTCTTCTAGACGCATGTTGCTGTTCCTACCAGGGATCAATGTAGCCCAGATAAGTTCGTAACGAAGAGAGTAGCTCGAGAAAAGCCGACGTGGCCAGTCAGTAGGATTACGCTGCATCTGATGCTTAATCAAGCAGTATATGTGGCTAAACAAGGAGGATTCCACACAGGTTTAGGGCCCCAAACTGGTGGCTCAAGTTTCAGCCGCAGACGCCTTGTACGATAATTCGACACAAGAACATCTTCTTGAGAAATCCTCTCTGGCTGACCAACATGCAGATTTCGTATTGCTATTTCAGAAACTAAGCATCTTTAGTAAGCTTCAAATTATGCCAGTATTTACACGGCATTGCTTTGCGCGCAGAGTCCCAAATTGAGGAACCCGAGGGTTTCGAAGTTGGAAATCCTCCAGGTACCTGCATGATGGAAGGCCTTAAGGCCAGCCGTCGTTCATGAAGAAGACAAGAATATGACATCTTCGGAAAAGATGCACAAGCATTCAGTGCACTACGTAGTAGACAGGCTTCATGTGCTTCAGATCAATCCAAGCCCAGAGTGTGGCGAGTGTAACGTATATCGTGTCTGAGAAGGCCAGAGAAAATTCGGATTCTGATGCCGCCTTCTCGCGAGAAAACAAGCGCATGCGAGATTTGCAATTGGATTTTGCCTTAAGGTCTGCTGCATTCGCATCGGAAGAAGCCCATACTCGGCCACAGTTTGGTCGATTATTATTTAATAATCATGTTAGCTGAAAATTCTCAGCTTGGAGGCTTGCTTCGTTACCGAGGAGGCCACATCGCCTCATTATGGTCGCAGTTGGTCCCACCAAGACGAAACAAGATTCACCGCATCAGCCAACGTTCCCAATATTCTCCAGTGACGCCTTGTATTTGATCATAAGTGAACCGAAACCTTGCGTTTACAGGGTCTGAAACGCCCTGAAACGATCACCACGGCTTGGAGTTGTTTCTCTTAATGCTTCGCAGCTGCCTGTCAAGTATGGGAGGCCGTTCGCTCGGATTGATAATAGATATATTTTTCCACTTCAAGTGGTTTTGCTTCCCAGCTTGAGCCAGACGTGAAACAAGAAGATCGTCATGTGCGGACCGGCATGTCTGAAAGAAAATGATGTACACAGAAAGCTGAACATAACGCCAGCCCCACAACCACGCCATCTCATAACATTCAGTAGAGTTTACCATATCTTAGGTATTAGGGACGAGGAAACAAGATGACCTCGGTTTGCCTAACCGCATGTATGATTGACCAATTCAATGTAGCACATGAGATTGTACCACCGCTGCGCCAACGCTAACAATCAAGAGACAACTATGCTGGTTGAGAGGTTATATGCTGTGCCTTCAGCAAGGACAGGAGATGATAGATGAATACTTATAAGGTTCGTGCAGTTCGCCCAACCAGTTTTACGTCCATCATCTCAGAAAACTAGAATTCTCTTCCTCTTTCACGAAACCTCCTTTTCCCTTACCCAGGACATCTACGATCATTACGGTTCAAATCAGCGTCTTCAACTCTTCGATATGCGTACTTCTATTCAGATCGCAGCGTTGACGTTCGCCCTCGCGGCTCCTGTTCTAACACAGGGTACCCTTTCTACCGAGTCAGGTAGCACCGCCCCTCTCGGTACCGCTGCTGGTGGTGCGCTCGATCCTATGGTCACACACCCACCTATCCACAATAATGCGAAGTTGGTCGTCGGTGCCGGCCTCACCATCCAAGTGACCAATTCCTTCGGAGCGGGGCTGTCCATCTCTTACGAATCCAATGCTGGTGCCCCAACTCCAGTAGGGAACCCTCAACCTTCCACGCTCGGCGTGTCAACTCAAGCTGTCTTCCCTACAGGATGGGCAGGAAGGATCAACATCGGCAAGACTCTTGACTCCAGAGGCAGCAAAATCGAGGCCAGCTATACCACTGAGCCAGACGTAGACATCTCTTACGTGGACGGATATACTATCCCAATAACCTGCTCCTGCGGGGGTCAAGTGGTCACTGGCTGCAATATTCCTCTGTTTCACGATGGCCAGTCCTGCCCAGATGAAGGACCTGGCCCAATCTGTATAAACCCGCAAGTCAGCGTTCCCGATGGGCCAGCAACTCCATTCTTCGCACCTTGTGCAGGTGCCGTATATACTTATCCCAACGATAATTTGGCGAACTCGTATGGCCAGTGCAACGATAGAGTAATCAGCTGCTGCGTTGGCTCAACTTGCCCCAGGAATCCCAGGCAGCCTGCCAAGCGAGATCTTTCGCCAGTGGGCTCGCCTTTTGGCCTTCACGCGCGATCCTAAGGCGAATATGAGCATCAGTTGCCAGAGTGAGGTGGGTTTGATACAGCGCGGAATCTGCCGCCTGTACAATACATGGACAATTTGCATACTCGGATCGAATAGGTGTTAAGGGTGGCTTAGTCAAATTTTCTCAGTCTTGTCTTGGGTTTCGTGTGATCCTTTCAAATGATGGATTGTTGATAACGTATGGGCACATGTTCTTTCTCCTCAATTTTTAGCATCGCTACTAGATCGCGCATATCCAAGCAATAGGTGTTTGTCTTGAATAGAGGGTAGTCCAGCAGAAATGATTCTTTGGATAATTCTTAGAGGGGAAAAAGACTCACTAGGAAGATCCACGTGTATGGTCCACAATACTTAGTCGGCCTCTCTTGGATAACGTGGAACTGATAAATGGTAATCAGTCCACTAGGAAAATCCACAATATGAAAGAATGCACAATAAAGGAAGGAAACGGAAGAAAGCATATTAACCTCAAGCAATCCCAAGCTATCTGTAGCAGACATAATAAACTTAAATGCGGGGACTCCGCTCATTCAAGTTCTTGGGATTGTAGACCTTGACGACTGAATGTTCATGATGCAACCCTTTGGATTGACTTGTAAATTGATTTTGTTGTTGGAGTACGATTGTTGTGTCATCTGGACGATCTCTGGTGACCGGCACATTAAGCATAGGCACCGAGGAGGCACGACAAAGAGTATAGATCCATTGTAGAAATTCGCTGCGGCCATCAAAGAGGCTATGCCCTTCCTAATCTGATGTTAAAGTTCCGCGCTGATGGCATAAGGGAAGGGTTACGGTGATTGTCTCAGAATCTTCGACTGATCCCAAATGGGCTATCTAAATTCTTTCGAAGCAAGATTCGCTTACTTTGTGCTTCAATTCTTGTATTAAGCGCCGCTTTCGACGCAATTCCGCCAGCAATTTCCCTCGCCCTTTTTGGTCTTTGTTCCCTAACGCTGCAACACTCGCTTTCTCTACCACCACCGACGTGATTCTTCCAGGGCTGCGTTTAGCTTCAATGCGATCCTGATATTCTTCGTGCCCCAAGGCGCCTGTGCACCTTATTTAACCACCCGATACTGGGAGACCATAGGTGCCCTATTGCACAATACAACGAAGGATATGGCCCATCTCGTGACTCCTAGCGATGGTATCACGATTAGTGGCTGTCAAGCTGATTCCGCGCCACCTTCAGTCAACTCGCTTCGGCCGTACCATTTTTCTATAAACCACCCGCCCCGTACCACCTTCAACAAAGTGTTATCTTTCTCGAAGGCTTGATAGGATAGCCTAGTTTCCAGGCATTGCTAAGCGGAAAGAATCCAGGTGGGGGCGTCTTTCTCGCTGTTGGATAGCGATGAATTATCGTCCGGCCAAGAGGACAGCCACTCGGCGGACCACTATCTTGCGAAAAAGAAGACTTTGAAGAATATTTAGACCCACAGATAGACTAGAAGTACTCGACCAAAAATGTACAGGCCTAAATCGAGTGCAGATGGTGTGAGTATGTATCCCCTCCAACCCCAGCACCACTTTGGAATTAGTCCTCAACTGGACCTCCCTTAGGTGTTTCACACGCACACAGGAGCGCCCAGCAGGCCAGAGTAAGCACTAGGAAAATAGCGGCCAAAACAATCCGAATAGTCCAAACTTTCTTCACATGGCTCCTTGAAGCACGGCGTGCCCGCGTGAGAGCGGCAGCCATGTCCACATACAAGTATGCTACAATGTGCTGTGCGTGGTACGAAAAGAACAACGGACGAAACGAGCAAACGAAGAAGTAGTTGAGAAGGGTGTGTATGCTCAAGGCTCAGGGTTTCTCCCTTCTTCAAACCTTGTCCACCGCTGTTGTTGACATGACGGGCGTTGTGAGTGTTACTGTTAGCCAGGTGAGACTCCGACTTATCAAAAGCTTGTTGAAACACGAGGTCATATGGTGATATTTTGGTTGTTGCTGTTAGAAGGCTATCTAGGAGGTGGAAGGTGAAAGCTCTACTAGCGGGCCCCAGCCCTACCAGCCCTACCAGCCCTATGAAGCGAAGGTTACCAACTCCCCTATTTCCAACAAAGCTGAGGTATGAGAACGATGGGCGAGTTGAGGGCCAGTCCGTAATCGTACACACGATCCTGACATCGCTGCATATGGAATTTGCTCTGCAGGTTATCGGCAATACTAGCAATCGGCCTAACGCTACTAGTAGGTTCCCAGTTGCGGGACGTGCCGGCGGGTGCGCTTGGGATTCTTGCCCTACCTTAGTGGAATTATGAGGAATGGCTCTACAGTAGCAGCACCGTAGTACTACCATAAAATATTGTTACTGTAATTTCTGAGTTACATCGCCTTTAGGCGATCCTCTTAATGACACGTTATTATAAAATATACTCTTAGAATTTCTAAACGGCCTTGTAAAGGAACAGTTATGAAAATAAGCATATTTAAAATACAGTATCAGGTATCATGAGCAATATCTGCATCATCCTCCTGCAATGTCTCTCTGTATTCACCCACCTTTGACCTGCATTCACCCCCGCATCAACCTATCTATGGTGACTATGAGAAGCGTTGATGTTGTCTGAAATACAGTCTATCCGAAGATAAGGCTTGGCAGTATTGTAGCAGTTATCTTGAAACTACACAGAGCTTCAGGTTCTACCGTAGCAACACTGTTCTATTTGATATCAGTGTATTATCTTTAAACGAATATTCAACTAGACTGTAAGAGTATCATTCTTTTTAATACTCAGTTATCATTTTGTCACATATATAATGAGCTACTGTAAGTCAGTATATACACTATAATACCGCCTTTAGACGGTAATTTGAACCATTACTGAATAGATACAGTTAAAGGAAACCATATATTTTCGCTAAGGTAGGCTTCACCCGGGCTTCATTCCGGGTATGCGAGCATACTGTTAATTGCTGACGGATTGCCAGTGGTGTCCCACATCGCAGGAAGAAGTACTACCATTGAAACTGGCAAAAATCGATCAAATCCACTTGCCGTTGTTCTGGGACCCTGCACAATGGAGTTGGTAGACGAGACCTGCAGACTTAGCCTAGGTACATGAACGTGACCATTAAGACGATTGGCCTAGACAACGCAAGAGACCCTCGGTAAGGTTGACATGTTCTACGAACGGCGCGAGACAATGAGAGAACTCACAGGGAAGGTGTTGTGAACTGAAAGATCCTATAGGACGATTCACGTCAGTTCAGCTGCTGCCTAGAACCTGTAAGCTGTTACGAACGTGTCAGGATTGGTTAGGGCCATTCTAAGATCTAACCCTAATCAATTCACAGTCAACGCTAGCGAGTTGACTGCGTAATGATTAGGGCAAGCCCAGATCTAGCCCAGATCTAGCTCAGATCTGGCCCAGCACCTTTTCCCTTCCCCAACACCTTCTTCACTCCACAACACCCTTCCTGTGTCACAACACGTCCCCTTCAGGCCTAGCGCAGCCTCTGAACATTACATAAATAGAAGTTCTTGCACCTCTCTTCTTCTGTATTCTTAATGTTCAGTTATAGCTACCTCTAAAGAATTAAACGCACTCCATCCCCGAACTCCGCTGGTTGGATATCTAGGCACGGTCCCAACATAAGCGACCCCAGAATTTATTAAAATCGGCGACGTTCTTGCTCTACGTCTTGCAATATTCATTCAGAATAGTTGTCTCTGGTCTCAGCTCTGAGATCGAGACTTTCGCACTACTAGGAAACGCTTCGACCGCGTGGGCTAATAGTCTGCCATTCACGTAGAGTATTAGCAGGACAAAAGTCAATCGGTCTAGCCTTGCTATACATACCTTGGTCATTCGCAATGGCGACAACATCCTACGACAATCGTTTCTTGGATTTCTCTGACCGTTTTGTTCTCAGCAGTGGCACGGTTGCAATCGACTGTGATAGAGATCTGGTCCTACTTTTGTACTACCGTCCAAAGGGGGAGTATCTGCTTCCCAAGGGCCGGAAGAATGTTGGGGAGTCTTTGCAGGCTGCAGCAGAGCGTGAGACATTTGAGGAGTCTGGCTACAGCTGTCGTTTAGTCGGACACAATCTTCCCACGGAAACGCCGCAGCCTCCGACGATGCCGCACACCGAGCCGATCGCCGTTCAGCAGCGCACAAATCATGGCATTCGCAAGATAATCTTCTGGTACGTGGCCCATGCCGATTCATCTGATCGCCCGATTGCGCAGACGCAGGAGGAGGGTGAAGATTTCGAAGTGCGATGGGTGTGCAGGAAAGACGCTCCTTCGACGATGTCCTTTGAGGAGGATCGGATGATCGTCGGAAAGGCTCTGAGCGCCGTTCCGTGTCGATTCCCAAGACCAGACCAATCCTTTTCTCCGCTCCAATGCTGGTTTCTAGATTTGTCCGTTGATGTCCGTAGATTGGGCTTTCTCTGTATTTCCCTTGGAGGTAGCCTGGTACACGACCAACTCGAAACCAAATATCCTCAGCATCCAAATGATCACACTGACTGGGATGGATTTGGAGTTGTCGAGAAGAAGGAGGACATCATCAGGCTTGTCAACGAACACAAGTCTGAACTCTGTACCCTGCTACGGATAGAGAAGGAAGAATGTCCACTTATGAAGGTATGAAATCTGAATCCTTGAAATTGACATATTTTCTGAAATCCTCTTAGCTTCCTAAAGATTCGCCATTGCCCGTAGAATGGGACATTCTGCGATTTTCAGGATGGACGAGGCAGGGATCAAAACGGACCATCAAGATATGGACAAAGACCAGCCTTTACCAGGTAGCTTCGAAGTCGACTCCCTCCCATTTGGGAGTACTTTCATACAAGGTCGTCCGCTGGACACGCCGTGATCACCCTATACGGGGTCCACGACTTTTCGTCTTTCAACCCTTGGAAGCAACAGAGCAGCTCCATGTTCTCCACGACTTCGATTTTTTAAAGGGACCGGCGCCGGACGCAATTTCCCCCTCGAACGGTCGACCTTACGAGGCCGTCAGTCCAGGTGTCACCTGCGATTTGTTCCTGACGTCGCTATGCATCTTTGAGTGTAAACCAGGCCTGGTAGCTTCTTTCAAAGCTGCTATCCTGCAGAAATGGCAACTACTGGCTGGAGCGGATGGAATGGAAAGCATCATGCCATTATTCTACCGCGGAGCAAGTTTTGGTCACAGTTACAGCAAGATGCTTCGCGCAGAAATCAAGGAGGTTGAATCGAACTGTTCGGAGGATACGATGAGAACCAAAACATCCACCCAAAAGACTCATGAAGGGTCAACCCTCACTCCCTCTGATGCTCACCAACCATACCAATTCTCCGGAAAGGATGCTTCTGAGTATTCGACTGGCTATCAAGGACTGTATTTCACGCCACTGCAACGGCGAGCAGCTCCACTCGGCCCTTTGACGGACTCAATTCTGCACTTAGAACAGTCATTTCCCGCAGTCTTTGACATTCGAGACGAAGACACTGCAATAACCCTCACGCGCTTTTCGTCTAATTCAAAGGGCTCAAATGCAGACATCCTGACCTCGGCAAATCTTGGATGGCAGCCGGTATACATAAAGGATGCGCAGTCCGTCCCCGATGAATTGGCAGCCCTTCCCTCTGTTCGATATCACTTTCCCAAAGAGAGTGTGCAGGTTCTCGCTGCAGCGCAACCGGCTCTTAGACGACTTTTTTTCCGGCGGTTCACTGGTGAGACGCTCAACGAGATCCGCCTTCGATATTGCCATGGCCAAGGAATTATTAGAAAAGACATCAGCGGAAGGAACTGCCTTTCAGACGAATGGTTTGTTGACGTTGACCTACGACGAGCTCGCGATGTTCTAGCGGTTTACATGCGCTCCTTCAGACCAGGCGACGAATCGGTTTCTTGCGCTCGGCAACGAATTCATTCCTTTTTCCACCATCGACTTATAGGGAATCGCCGTCTTCAACAATTCTATGGAGCGGAACATCCTTGTCTCTTCCCACAAACGGCTCATGGGACGATGTCTTTGGATGCTTTCTCGGATCTTCCCATAGTCATCAATGGCCGAAGCTATCACAATCTGCGGCATCATTTAGGACGCGCTTTGCAGATACTAGACCCGCACAGAGTGGGAGGGCTCAATTTGCTAACGACAGCTTTTGGACTGGGCGACGGGCATGGCGGCAATGTCATGGTCTCAACGGAAAGTACTGTTCCGTCGATTCTCTACGTAGACTACGAGGTCGCAGGAACCCATACACCGTTCTTGGACCTTGCCAAACCGATTTACCAAGACGGGTTCTTTGATGTCGCCTACGCAGACTTCTTGCATGACGACCTGACACATACAGTCGACGGCGATGGTATGGCGGTAAGGTGGAGGGTGGAAGAAGGGACAATACATATTGACTATGATCTTAACATGGAGACTCTATCCAAAGGACTGGCGGTTATCAAGCTGGAATACCTTCTTAGGCCGATGCTTGAGACACTTGACCAAGCTGCCAATGGCCTAAGGGACCTGGCAGAGGAGACGCTTGCCTATGGCCTGTTTGCTTGTGCTTTGCTCACGAGAGACTACTCAAGAAGACCCGATGTCTTCTTTCTCAACCTAGCCGTTGGAGTTCGCCTAGCTACGGAGATGAGAAAGGTATTCTCCGAATGTTTCGACTGGTGCAATTGGCCTCCACACGCACCTACCGCACAAGACTCGCTTCAGCTTGCGATCAGAGAAGCCATATCGGAGAATTCGGATCGCCGGATGAGCAACCTGATGCTCAGCCATCTACAGTGGATATCGAGAACTTTAGAACCGCAGGTAATCTACCTGAAGAGGGAAGCGGACACACTTTCTCTCCATAGGAGATTCTCCAACACGCCCGGGGAAAGTGCGTCCATGGTGGTTCAACGTATCAGTGACACCCGGAAAGAAGCCATGGAAGTAAGCAACATCCGTTCTATTTCACTACACGATGTTCTAATCAAATCCGTAGATTGCGCCGCATACATGCATCAGAGAGTGTTTATTCGCGGAATCCCGCATCGATCGACATTTCCTTTATGAGCAAGTGCTTTCAGATGTAGCGGATGCTCCATTAAAGACGCTGATCGACGTTGGATGCTGCATGGCCACAGATATTCGAACTTTGATCGCCAACGGGTACCCTGCCAATGTAAGTCGAATCCCCCAAAACATCTGTGACCAGTACCTGATGATGGATTCCCAGAAAATTATGGGTCTGGACTGTGAGAGAGGTGAGTCCATTAGCGGAAAGCTTGCAAATCGCGGTAACCCTTACTTAATAGGTTTTATGCAACTGGGCTTCTCCCTCTACAACCAAGCCCCCAATGGCTTCGGAGCTCAGTTTCGAGAAGCCGATGTCTTGCACCCTCGCTTTTTCGAAGAGTGTAGCGATTTGGCTGGCAGGTTTGACTTTGTTCACACGGCGAATGTGATTCACCTATATGACGAAGCTCAACAGGAGGCATTCCTCCGTGCACTTTCTTTTTTGGTCAAGCCCGGTGGATTGATCTGGGGTCGCCAGGTGGGCATTGTTGAGGACTCAACGCACCAGTATCGACAACCAGAGGGGAAAGGAGCACGTTTTACGGTGAATCAGTTCCGACTGCTATGGCTTGCGGCTACAGGCTGGAATAGCGCATTGACCCACTTCGAAGCCATCCTCGTTCCCTACGACGAGTTACGAAGCCCCCGCGCAGATAAGCGTTTGAGTATGCAGTGGAGTGTCCGTGCTCCGGAGCGTACACCGAAGAGTAGGATTGTCGAGCTTGATTAGCGCCCTGGAACGGAGGACCATTGAGGAAGTACGCAGCCGAGCGAAAATTTCACGGCGGATTCAACGACACCAGCTGGAGAATTTTATATCATTGACCCCTCGATAGACGGATTTTTAGATTTCTTATAACTGGCGTTGAATTTTGGAGATCTAGCTTTGTTGTAATGACAACTATCCATATGTTGCTCAGGTTCTAATCGCTCATCGATCGATCATCGGTAATTTCAGCACTTCCCACAGTGTGGACCAACTCGTCCAACGCCGCCTTCTGAGCCACTTTGATACGTCCCACATGTATATCGAGACCCATCAGGTGTGGGGTCTAGAAAGCAAAACGGCCTGTATCTCGTCCCCTGTAGTTAGTGACTACGAACGGGCGAGGAGGCTTCAAAAGCATCAAAGCCTTGGAGGCTGAGCACTGGAGGTTCTGCGGGCTACCCGAGCGGGAGATGCACATCGACGAACGGTAATTTCAATGAGGCTGAAGTTTTGGCGCCTAAGAATGTTCTGGAAGGCAACCTATTTTAAAATGTCTTTCCTCTCTTTGATTCGTCACAATGCAGGATGCATGATCTGTGAGTTGGGTTCTATTATGACGGGTAAGGTTTATTTCGTCTAAAAGTACCATAGACAAGACCTAGTCTGCTCGAAACCATTGGTCTTTGGAGGAGCTCTTTCGCGATTAGTGCGTCCCGTGGATTCAGCTTCATGGTGTTGCAGACAGAGCTCTCGTGTCCCACTGATGAACTCCAAGTCCGAGGAAAGATATGAGACGGACGACGTACGACGACGATGGTTTAAAGGGCAGCCTCGTAAACTAATAGCTCGAGGGTGATTGAAGTCATCACTACTTCTAGGTGGCCTACTTGTCCTCGATGGTCCTAAATTAGAGCCATCCTATGCAATTCCAGAACATCACAAGATGTGATGAGAAGTAGCGTCGACGTGATGAGTTCATACTCTCGAGTGTGAGCTTTACCAGTAGTCCGGTTAAAATGGCTTTTCGAGATCGAGTCATTCGCGGCAGCGGCGTGCTTTTTCGTCCCCTCCCCCGTCTCTCCCGAACTCGACACTTTTCTACTTCGTCAGCAATGCCAGCTTATGTTCAGTAGTCCCTCGACAGCTTCATCGTCGAAGTCTTCACGAAGATTTCTGTCACGCGTGAGGGCTGCGACAAGAAAGCTGTATCGTTGGTCGAAGACTGTCTTCTCTTATGAGAGCTTTGAATTATAAAATGCAATGATTCGGCAGGGGCCACGGCACTACGAGAACGTCGGACTCAGACGCCGAAGTTCGGATATCTGCCCCGTTGATCGTATAGGAACGTACGACTTCCGATCGAGGTGAAGCTGTTGATAGTTAAGGTGGGATGCCCGGCTTCTCTCTGCACGTGCTGGTCTGCTTCACTTGCCTCGACAATGCCTATAATTTGTGCCTCAATAATCGTACACACGATCCTGACATCGCTGCATATGGAATTTGCTCTGCAGGTTATCGGCAATACTAGCAATCGGCCTAACGCTACTAGTACTCGTAGGTCCCCAGTTGCGGGACGTGCCGGCGGGTGCGCTTGGGATTCTTGCCCTATTCTTTTAGGTTCGGTGTAGTGGACCCCTTCCTGTATAAAAAGATTGTGGGATTCCATAATCATTTTCTGGGATCACGTGGCGATCCAGGTAACGTACCTCGAGGCAATCTATCTGAATTGAGAAACTCACCCTCTACGCTTGATAATCCTCGGACACTCTAAGGAGCTCATGGCCGAGGGCTGAGCAATCCGGACAATAACGGACTTTCAACGGCCTTTCAAACGGCCTTTGCATGTCCGATCGAAGTTCAACACCATAGTTACAAGTCCCATAGCAGTGAGAAACAGTGGTATTTAACCCCTCTCCATTCCCAATTCTCAATTCCATAGCTTCTGTGATATCCTCAAAAATGTCCTCCCCCCTCAAAAACATAATTCTAATCGGCGCAGGCGGCAACCTCGGCCCCTCCATCCTCTCCGCCTTCACCGCCGACCCCCGCTTCACCCTCTCCATCCTCACCCGCCACTCCTCCAAATCCACCTTCCCCTCCCACCTCAAAGTCCACCGCATCGGCGACGATTACCCCGAAGCCGAATTGCTCCAAGCGTTCAAAGGCCAAGATGCAGTCGTCTCCACCATCGCAACTGCGAGCACGGTGCAGCAGAAAGCGATCATCGATGCGGCGATCAAGGCGGGCGTGAAGCGCTTCATACCATCGGAATTTGGTAGCGACACGCGGAATGAAAAGGCCGTGGCGATCCTACCGCAGATCTTCAAGGGGAAGCTGGAGACGGTGGAGTATTTGAAGTGCAAGGAGAAGGAGGGCTTGACGTGGACGGCGTTTGTGACGGGCCCGTTCTTTGAGTTGTAAGCTTGAAATCGATACATCATGGTCCTCGCGGCTTTCTGCTGGGAGCTTTTTGTTCTTTGGCCAGAAGCTGACCTACGAGCTATAGGGCCACGAAATCCGGCTTCATGGGCTTCGACATGGAAAACCACAAAGCCACCATCTTCAACCAAGGCAACGACACCTGGTCGACCTCAACTCTCACTACGATCGGGCTAGCGGTCAAGAACGCCATGCTCATCCCCGAGAAGACAGCCAACAAACACATGTATATCGACTCCTTCACCGTCTCGCAGAATCAAGTCCTCGCATCCTTTGAAAAAGCCACCGGCAAGAAATGGGACGTGACGCATGTCGATGCGGAAGAGCAGAAGAAGATTGGGTCGGAGAAGATGGCCAAAGGCGATTTCAGCGGCGCCATGTCGTTGATTCGTTATATCAATTGTGTGGATGGTCATGGTGGAAATTATATCAATTATGTGGAGAGCGCGGACGAGTTGCTGTCGTTGCCGAAGCAGACGCTGGATGAAGCCCTGGCGGAGGTCTTGAAGGGTTGACTGGGATGGAACTTGTGGTGCAGGACTGTAAGCTAGCATGAGTGCCTCCGGCTTTAGGCCTGTGAAATAGCTATTTCGTCATTAAGGTAGCCTAGAAAACTGAAGACTCCGATTGATGAAACCAAGTACTAGAAATAAACTGAGATAGTGACTTGGGGCAACCCATTGCTCCATACAGTACCACAAGCCTCAGCGGATAGTGCGAGCGTATCGAAGGCTCATGTCATAGCACAAGAGTACCATGCATAGCTTCGGTTTGGACCTGGTAAACTTTAAGTGCGGCACATTCTAGTCTCATATAATCGTCTATAGATCCCCAATTCTCGGTCTCACCTATCCACTCCCTCGATCGCAGCGTGTGAGAGCTGTATGAAAATTCGCGGTTCAGATGGTATGGACCGTAAGCAAGAGCACTTTGGAAAATATCCTAAAGAACCTTTTCCCCCTGATTGCAGCAGGGGCTTTGTTTAGATCTGGGCAACCCAGCTGGTGACTTCGTCGATCATTGACTTGAGTCTGGATGTGATGGAGGCTGCCAATGCCTGCGGCAAGTCTCTGGAACATTTTCCCGCATCCTGGCTTTAGCGTTTGATGGACTGTGTCACCAGGTTCGCAGCCTTAGGCAGTTCTTCCAGTATGAGCATGATGGTCGCTTTCTCGCTCAGCCCTTCTTGGAGGCCCTTTGTGCACATGTTCATTGTTGAAAACATCCTAAACGAAGGATGAGCTTAGGGCGGGATACGGATACTTCGCTTCTACTTTTTTCCGGGGAGGATGCTAGGTAAATTACGAAAACTAGCCACGCTAGCCTACCTACACGAACTTCTTACCTAGTTCGGCCTATACTGAATGTTTTATGATAAAACCATCTGTTGATATCGAATCCTTGGCCTCTTTTGCCTTCATCTCTTTAGACTGCTGTATGTGACGCACGGAAGTCTTCAAGTCAGAGTATTCGCCTGTATTCTAGCTACTTAGCATACACCTTTATACGAGCCTTGGCTTGTTCTTTTAAAATCCATCGTCTGAGCCTCGCTCGTTTTGCTAAGAGCTAGCCATAGATTTCTGAGGTGTTGAAAAGAGACTTGGCTAGGCTAAAATCAACAGATCACTTGTCACTACCGCGTTTATAGCTCTGAGAATCCCGCCTCTTCAAATAAACGCCTGAAGTAAGAGAAACGAGTACGCCAGAGGAGAACATTCTCCGCCAGCACAAGTTTCGACATTTTTATTCATTCAAAAATGTCGACTACCATAACCGCAAACGCTTCACCTCTCCAAGGATCGCAAGCCCCTCAAACCGCTCGGACTCGTAAACCTCTCAGCTGCACCAGCTGCCGTCAGCGAAAAATCAAATGCGACAAAGCCGATCCGTGCGATCCATGTCAAAAACTTGGCATCGTCTGCGTTTTTCCGACTCGTCGTATTCGGGCTCCTCGAGGCAGGCGGGATGCGTTGGAAGCACGTGACGCAGAGCTTTTGCGCCGTATCAGGCGTCTGGAAGGAATGCTTGCGAACCAGGCTGACACGGGGGCTGCTGGACCGGACGGCGGCAGCCCTGGTGGCAATCTAAGTCCGAACCTTGTTTCACCCCTTCTCAGTAGCGGTGTGCTTGGTGAAGGCACTCAAACCGGCGTCGCTGTCGATGATCATTATGCTGCCTTTATCAAGCAGCAAGGCAGCAGCTCCCGTCATCTCAACAGTGAATTCTGGTCGGGCTTAAGTAATGAATTCGACGGTCTACGGCAGCTCATAGAAGGCGGCGTTGACGATGAGGATGACTTTGATGACTCGAGGTCTCATTCGATGGAAGCAATAAATTCTCCACCAAACTTCATGTTGCAAGATCCAGACCGCTTTGTTGGTTCAGAGGCCGTATATCCTTCAGACGCTCACAGCGCAGTCTTATTTCAGTTTTACTTTGCCAACGTCGACCCGGTTTGCAAGATCTTACATCGGCCCACAGTGAATATCTACTTTTCAAACCTGGAGGCGCTCCTCGACCCTGTAACACGCCGATTCAAGTTTCGAAGCCTTGAGGCTGTCACCTTTGCAGCGTACTTTGCAGCGGTGACTAGTATGTCTCCTCAAGAATGTTTGACATATCTAGGCGAACAAAAGGACATTCTGTCAGCACGATACAAGAGTAGTACAGAGGCGGCGTTGACGCAAGCGGACTTTTTGAATAGCCTGGAGATTACTACATTACAAGCGTTGACGATTTATATAGTAAGCACTCCTCAAACAACGGCATAATTTTTCGGCACAATTTCCGTTAATTAGTGATGTGCCGGCACCGCTCTTTTCCAGAAGTTGCGATAGTGAACTTTGTACACTAGTAGTTCAAGTTAGACAACATGCTAACAGGTGCTCAGGTGGTGCAAGGCTCCCTCAATCGGGCTCGGTCCAGCTGGACATTGATTGGACTTGCTATGCGTATCGCACATGGTTTTGGTCTTCATCGAGACGGTGATGGCCGAGCGTTTAGTGCATTCGAGGCAGAGATGAGGCGCCGAGTTTGGTGGCAAATCGTGACGCTTGACATGAGGGCTTCTGAAGATCGTGGGTCCGAGCCTGTTCTTGCTAAAAATTCTTTCAATACAGTAATGCCCTGCAATCTCAATGACGAGGACGTCAATTACGACAGTCAACACCCCTTACATAGCAGAACCGGACCAACCGAAATGACCGTGTGTTTACTCAGTATGGATGCATTAAGTACAGCTCGGAAGGTCAACTTTAGATCTTCGGCCAGTGAGCCTAGAAATCTGACACTTCAAGAAAGGGAAGAGCTCGTTAAGGAATACGCTAAACGAGTCGAGTCAACTTATTTAGCCAGTTGCGGTTTTTCCGACCAGCGAACGAAGCTGTTACGCATAATGGGCCATTACTGGATTTATAAGCTTTGGCTGGTTTTATCCTACCCTTTACAGCATCAAATGCCCTCGCAGCAAGTCCAGTCCAGAACCCAAGGCCTACAAACAGCCGTGACATTCCTGAACGTCAATGAGGCAATTGAGCAACACCCGTCTTCAGCCGGCTTCGCTTGGCTCTTCAAAACCTACGTTCCATGGCATGCTGTAGCGGTAACCTTAGCTGAGCTATGCACTCAGCCCCAAGGGCCCCTTGCCGACCGCGCTTGGGAGATCATTCAGAGCCGTTTCAAAGACTGGAATGGCAGAGTCGCCGACATCAAGGAGGCAATGTTATGGGGTCCAATTAAGAATTTACTGAAGCGGGCTCGAGTAGCACAACAACATGGTCGGGAGTCATTCAAGGTCAGGCAAGCATTGCACCCTGCTGACCTGGATTCAATCCTACGAGACTCTAGTGCGTCTGAAGCGTCAAACCCTAGACTAGATGGTGATGAAGGCAGCAGCAGCTTCGACCCTCAATTTTTTGATGATTGTGGTCTAATCGATCAGACTACGGACCAGCCTCTGAATTTCCTCCCTTTTGGTCCAATAAACACGATGGCGGAGGGCATCGAATCGCCAAATGTGTCTAACAACTTGGATGATTGGAATGATTTCACGTTTGATGTGAATGCACTTGGTGGGGAAATCCTTCCAGGACCGTATGACATATAGCCGATGCACGTTGCAGCTTACGGTATAGGTTGAAGAACGATTTCCGATTGCAATCAAAGGTTCTAGGTAGGTTTCCTCTCGTGAGACTTGCTACCGCTGGGATATAAAGGATTGCAAACATATGAGGTGAAGAATCATGCTCAGAGAGATGTAGACGAAGAAAAATCATAAATTCACTCTGCCTAATTCAAGCAATTCCTCTCAAGAGCGGCGTTCGCAGAAGGTTCTCCCTATTTAATCGATTGTGAACTCTGTAGACTCGTATCAGAACATGAGTCCGTTGGACCGGGTCTTGGAGGGAGTTATCTCTTAGCTGCCCCAGCCAACCTTGCAGTCTCCAACCACCACCCAGCCCATGTAAGTCCCAACAAGCCAACGAAAAGCCGGAATTGCGGGAATCCCTCCCCGAATTCAGGATCTAACCCATCGCTACCTGGGTAGAGAATCGCACTCAGCCCCGTTATCCAATACACGCTCCCAAAGATCGTTGCTGTGAGAATCGAATCTGCAGCGGCAGCAGCGTCGGCAACTGGGCGATGCGTATAGTACAGCGTTCCCAGCGCTAGACACACACCCATGGACATGGTTTGCCCATTGTGGAAGCGCGCGTGCGGTGGCCAGCGTGGATTCAGAACATGCGTCTCGTTGAAGTCGGCGATGAAGGGTCCGAGCAGCTGGGATAGGGCGGAGAGAGAAAGGCAAATGCGACCTAACATGGCTTTGGATAGAAGGCTAAGACGCTTAGAAGGTGTCTGTGGGTGTGGCGGTTGTTTTGGAAACAGGCATGACAGGGAACAGTATGGAATATTCCGTACTGTTACCCCTGGTTGGCAATCTCGCTTAGCCCTATAGAACTAGGGCGCGGGAGTCAGAGTTTTCCTTCCTCCGTAGTTCCTACTTTCTAGAGTTGTTCAATGTGGACAGCGAACCTTAAGACAACGCCGTTTGGAGGTTTTGTATCTGACTACGTTGTAGTTTTTTTGCAATTCCAATATATCAAACATACAATAGAAGATGATTTTCAGACTATCCGTCCTCTTACCGTTGGTCTCGGACATGCAAGTGACAGTATCAGGCCCAAAATGACTCGTGCTGGCCCTCAACTTCAGAATGGAATGCTCTCAACGCATCAGTGACGGGGAAGCTAATAGCAGACACTCAGCCAGCAGCGCCTTGCTGTCCCGGACCACTGCAAGATGCCTTAACCTGCGCATATGTTAATGCGCAGTGGACGAGTCAAACTTTTCAATCTGATACTCCTCTTGGTTACTCATATCCTAATGATTCCTGCCCGGTTGTCACTTTTGCTGCCGGCGCGAAATTTCCTAGCGCTTGTGCTATTGGTGATCAGCCATAATACGGAGTACAGTAAATGCAACAGAGCCTAAAGATGTCGCCCTGGGGATTTTGCTTGCTAAGAAGCATAATATTAGATTAGTCGTCAGGAACACTGGCCATGATGTTCTAGTCAACAAGTTATAGAAGCTTACAAATCTAGATGAAATACATCAAGAAAAGTATAACTTTTCGAGAAACCTACAACTCATTCGACAATTGCGTCAAATTCACGTGGAACGGCAGCGCTTTTGCCATCGAAGGTGGTTATGTCTGGAAATACGTGTTGAGTGAAGCTGCAAGTAAGAATGTAATAGTTGTCGGTGGTGGCACTTCGGTTCTTATTATATCTCGTACTATAGCCATGTCCGTAACTGAGGAGTTCACAGTCTGTAGGCTGCCTCGAAGGCTGAATGCAAGGCGAAGGCCACGGCCCTGCAGTCCACGACTTTGACCTCGATGCAGAACAAGTCGTTGAAGCGCAGGTCATTCTTGCAGACGGAAGACTCGTCATTGCAAGCCCTTGCCAAAACCCTGACCTCTTCTTCGTCATTCGCGATGAAGGTGGGAGCACCTACGAAGTCGTAGTGTTCACAGTCATCAAAGCCCACTCGACGAACATCTTTTCAGTTCAGAAGCTGTCTTTTGCCCCTCTCACACCTACTGACATGCCAGCATTCGTGTCCGCACTTCAGACGATTCACGGCTTCTTCGGCTACGACTCATGGTATGTGTCCTATTTCGTGCCCGTCGTAGCAAACTACACCACCTGCTTCACGCACACCATTGCCATCTTCGGCAAATCCAAAATCCTCCTTCGCACCCGTAGCAGCCAAACTCGCAAAACACAACACCAGCCTCTACATTAACATCACCTACTTCTCCTTCCCCACCTACGCAGCCTATTACTTCGCCCTCTCCAACATCTCCATGCCCGCCGGAGCCTACCTCGCTCTCGGCTCCCGTCTCCTCGACCGCAAAGCCCTGACCACCAACCCTCCAAACTGAGATCCACGCCGCAAATCCTCGCTGGCCACCCCGGGCAATTCACATGCAACAACATCATCTTCGTCGGCGGTGGCCAGGTCTTCAAAGACGCTGCTGACCCTTACTTCGGCGTCAACCCCTCCTGGCGCAAATCCTACGTACACAGCATCGTTGCTCGGGGATGGGCGCCTGGCACGGATCAGGCGACTGTGGATGCTATACGCAAGGATATCACCATGGTGAAAGTGCAGGCGATGAAGTATTTGGCGCCTGATACGAGTTGTTATATGAATGAGGCGGATAGGTATGATTCGGATTTCCTAGAGAATTTTTATGAAGAGCATCTTGAACGATTGAAGGATGTTAAGGAGAAGTATGATTCTGAGGGTGTGTTTTATTGCGAGACGTGTGTGGGGAGTGAGAAGTAGAGGGTGAATGCGATGAGTAAGTTGTGTCGAGTTTGAGGGAGAAAGATGCGGATGTTGAGGTTTGATTTGATAGTTTAGGATGTGGGGATTTGAGAGAAGGGATAATATTAATCATGCTCTCGAGGATTTTTGCACGTTTGTGGAAGCTTCAATTGCATTCAAGCTCCGCTGGTCCTAGAAAGGATCTCGATGCTGCGACCTCGTTTCAATCTGTTTCATCTTCATTGCACTCGACTCTCGACCTACACTTAATCAACAGAATTGAGCATAAGTATAAATCTTGATTGCTTAGCTGACGCACATGTCTACACAATGTCGAAAGATCTGCAAGGCATATATCTCATGTCCTCTTTCGGTCATCTCTGCGCTTCACAGAATCGCTTGGCGTAAATAGTTCATGCAACGCTCTGAGAAAGAACACAAAGATTAGCAATACCCGGTACGAGATCTGTTGACTGAGATCAGGCTTCTGCGAACCGAGATGAAGGTCAGTATCGACATAGTACTTCCGATACAGCGCCTGTCTAACTCTGTTCCGAAGAGAAAATCGTCAATACTCGCCCGGTCGCAAATCTCGCAAAGAAACTTGCCAAACAATGGATCTGGTAGAAGATATCTAGCCTAGTGATCCGGTAGCCATCCTTGGAGCGTGTCCTACCTCTGACTGTGTCGGCTTCTGTCGCCTCAAACTAGACTCCCCAGCTGCTCGCCATCAATCACCGTAATGGAAAGATGAAGCATCTCTCTTTTAGACTCGAGGTTAATGGCTGTAGGAAGGGACCAAAAATACCATCTACAAGATGGTCCCAAAGCAGGTCCACCTCCGAGGAGGGTTTCCCTATCCAGTCGACTTGGCCTGGTGGAATGTCTCTAATCAATGTTCCGCTGCTGTTGAGAGGTAGAGCACCAGGGATATGTATCTGATTTATCTCAATCTCTTGCCGTGGGGGTTCTAGTGATTATTTCGGCTCAATGGCGATTTCGTTTATATAGCTAGTGATGATAGCAGATTTGGACTGCTGTTGAATAGCTAAGGAGGTGCGCACCCAAGTCAGTATTGAACCTTTTCTCGTATGAGATGGCTTGGTGACTAAGGAAGGCAGATAGCAATGAGCGCCATGATCGATTCGATGCATGATTTGGAAGCAACACAAAATGCTGTGCACGATGGTATAAGAACTGCTCTGCGTAGGTACACTACCATCGAGGCACGCGGTTAGTGATTCTGTCACTGTAGACAGTTTTCTTCTGGTGCTCACCATAGCCATATCGTTAATCGTCGTTTTTTGTTCTTTGATGTTTCCCAGTACGACGGTAACGGGAGCAGCATCCTTTATGCCCGGCAGTACGTGTAGACCAGCATCGAAATCTATCCTCGGCTGACGCAATACCTTTTTCGAAGATCCTGCTTTGCGTGTAACTTTCAACGAGGATTTCTGTTATCGTACCTTAAACCTCCGTCACTTGGCGACGACGCAGAGTGGGAATCACGTATGTCACATATATGGTTTTCAACGTTACCTCGTAGGACAGAATCTTTAAGATGATGGACCGAGACGAAGTAGCCGGCCAAGGGTTCATCCTCGTCGACAATCTAATAAAGCACGACTGAGTGCGAGTATCCCGACCGAGCTGGAGGTGGAGAGATTCTCTGTCAGTGCGTTCCCTCAACTGCACTGCCTGGTCAAACTCCCACTTTCGAGCAACCTGTTCATTAAGCCGCTCTCCTGAAATTTTGCTCTAGGGGCTAATGAAATGCCTATTTCAAGTTAATCGCTGGCAGAGGGAAATATTGCAGCGATCCACACGCTCTTTTGGAAATCATCCACTTTCACGAGCATCGTACCCATCACTGCTTCGATTACCTACGTCAAGCGATCATGGGCTCGCGGAATATGACACTAGAACGGGACGCATGGGAGATTCTGCATCATCTATGCAAGGAGGGTCGAGAGTGTGGGCCTTCATTGTGAAGCACCACAATAAGACACACGTTGCAGATGCACGATGCCTGGTAGCTCTTTGCGCTACATTGTCGATTATCTAAGGCATATGCGAGATGTACTTAAGAAAGCCGTCACTCTAATATGCTGCCGGTCAAGTCAAATGTTGTTTATTTTCCAGGTTCTACAGCTCTCAACACTCCTTTCGTCTGCTCTTGATATCTTACAAACATTTGAACGGAAGTCTAGATGACTGAATGATTGTTCATTTGAGAACGTCGGATCATGGTCACGTACAGTCCATCGAATTTGCATTACTGCCAGTTCTTCTGATCAACAGCATGGGTACACTGCTCAGTTAAACGAGAACAAAGGCGGTAATCGTTCTCAACACTAGCAATCAACGCGGATTTAGATGGTTGGTCTGTTTAAATGCACACAGAAGATTGAAGATTCCTAGATGCGAGAGGAATCTCTTATGATGTTTTTTCCACAACACCGATGATAATGATTGCGATGATGATACTCGTAATGAATGCAGAAGTCATAGAATCTATGTGTGCTTGGTACGCTTGAAGGCATGACTATTCTTTATAATAAAAGAATCAATGAGAGGCAAAACCTAGACCCCGCCTTGTGATGATTGGATTTAAGTCTGGAATGTATAATACCTAGCCCTTTTCGCTTCAAGCAGGGCTCGTCAAACGCTGCGCAGAATGATGTAGGTACTAGGACCAGAGACTAGATTCAGAGAGCGTAGAGGCTAGGTGGAACATTACCTCGAAATTTATGAAGAAATCAGTGACCCTCGTAAACTTGTTTTATGAGTTCCACAGAATGAAGGTAGGCTTCCATGTCTAATAGAAGTGCTATATATCTTCAGTATTGATTGTGCCAAGCTTTTTAGAATTGTCTTCCTGCAATCTGTCTTAGTGAGCTCATGTTAAGGTGACGTTAAGGTGATGTCTAATAGTATCGTAAATGATTTGAGTGTTTAGATGGACAAAACTAGCCCAGTTGCAGGATAGTTTTCTAATATTCTACGTCATTTAATTGACCTGCGTTGACAGATGTCAGCAAATTGTTATTTAGAACACTCTGCATTTGAAGGAGTCAAGGGGTTTGAGAAGCCGATTGAGGGAAAGGCTTTAAGGCCTGGGCTGAGCTCAGCTTCCATAGACTGTTCGAGATATCGAGTATTGGATCACAAATTCAGATCACACAAGGGATCGACTACAGTAACGAAAAAATGGAGTCATGTTCCTTACGTGGATAGTAGTAGGTGAGGTACTTCGTAAGTTGTCTTGTGGTAAGGTATCCCGTACGTACGGAGTACAGGTAGATGTTAGATCTGGCGCTTAATCCCATACCCAGGTAGGGCAGGCAACTCTAAGCGCAAGCGTCGTGTGCTCTTGAACTTTGAACTGCGAATGACGTGAGGCGGTTGGGACAAACTTCAAGTTTCGACCGCGACGTGTGTGACGGTGTGCCCTTGTTCCCACCCAAAATCTACTTGTGCTTCACCCGCGATTTACCATCTCTACTCTCCCAATCGTGCTCCAGTGAGATCGACAGCTACTGGCAAGGGCAAAGGTAAGATCAATATCGGTCTCAATCAACTTGCATCTTCCAGTTCTTTCTCAACACGCGTTACGAGAGCGCGCAATGCTTTGATGCTCTTTCCTCTAACAACTGCTGCAAACCACACCAAGTCGCATACACATCGAAATCTAGATCTAGATATCCATCAATATTCATACATTGCTAATCGTCGCCCAGAGCCCTCAATATGACCCTCACCTCTTCAGGAACCATGTCGGCGCCCTCCGTACACGTCACTCATCCGCCATTGTCCATCCTTAAGTTTCCTCCTGCCTCAGGACCACAAGTCCTCAGTCCACCACAATCCGACTTCACCTTGGCGAGGCCTTTCAACATAGACCCAGAGCTCTACAACAACCTCCTACATGTCGCATACCCAATCACAATTGCCATTCTTTACGCGACAACAGTGACGTATCTCAATCGGCTCAATAAGAGAAGAGACAACAAGCCATGGGCGTTCAGCAAGACGACCGGTTTCTACTGCTTTGTCGTTCTGCACAATGTCTTTCTGGCGGTCTACTCAGGTTGGACATTTATGGGCATGTTCCATACAATCAGGCGCTCATGGCCGGGCTGGGAAGGCGAGTACGGGCTTGCCGGCGCTATGGATGCGCTTTGTAAAGTTCATGGACCAAGAGGCCTTGGTAGCGCCGCGACCTACAACTCTACGACCAGCAGCTGGGGGTTCACGGACCCTACCTTGAAGCTGTTAGACAACTCTCCGGATACACTGGATGTCGGAAGAATATGGAATGAAGGTCTTGCTTTCTACGGATGGCTCTTTTACCTGTCCAAATTCTACGAGGTTGTTGATACCCTGGTGGTGCTCGCCAAGGGCAAGACAAGTTCGACTCTTCAGACGTATCACCACGCCGGCGCTATGTTGAGTATGTGGGCTGGAATTCGTTACATGTCCCCACCAATTTGGATGTTTGTCTTCATCAACTCTGGTCTACATGCCTTGATGGTGAGACGGCGATCCATCTCGCTTGCTCGACTTAGATTCGCTAACGCTAGCCTTAGTACACATACTACACTCTCTTGACTCTTTCCATTCCCGTTCCCCGAGCGATGAAACAAACCTTAACAACGCTTCAGATCACTCAGATTGGTTTCGGAGCGACCTACGCCTTGGCGCATCTCTTCATAGCCTATGACATTCCCGTCTCAATTCCTTACGTCTTCGTACATAACCTTACCTCGGCGATTCCAGCCGCGGCGTCCTCTGTTTCGTCGGCTGCTGCTAGCGTGACTGCAACAGCCGGTGTTGGAAGCTGGCTCAAAAAACTTGCTCTTCGCGCCGCGGGCGAGGAGGGATTGGCAGAGAATGTCCGGAATCAGCATGGAGAAACTTTTGGGATCGATGCTGTCCATGCCGCTGAAGTGGAGAAGGCGCAGGAGGAGATCAGGTATAAGACGCAATACCAGACGATCAATTGCGTTGATACTTCGGGTCATGCATTCGCGATCCTCCTGAACTGTCTTTACTTGGCACCACTGTTGTTACTCTTCGTCAAGTTTTTCGTCAGAACATATCTTCGCGGTTCCCGCGCTCCTCCACCAAAACCGACTCAGAAGCAACTCATCAAAGAGTCGGGCAAAGATGCAGCCAGAAACGTGGAGAAGGAGATAAAGGATGCCATGGATGAAGAAGGGACCGAGGACACTGAAATGCCCGAAAACGTAAAGGCTAGAATCAATGATGCGAAAAGTAGGGTACGAAAGGGTGCAGACGATCTGAGTGCGAAGGCGAAGCATGGTGTGAAGAATGCAAGTGACGCAGTCAAGGAAAAGGTATCGAGTGCAAACGGACAAATGAAGAAACAAGAGGCGAAGTCGAACGGTGAACAGAGCCAGCAATCGAAGGCTCAGTCAGAGGAATCGAAAAAGCCCAAGGATCAGTCTAGTAATGGTCAGAGCCAGCAGTCGAAGTCACAAGGAGAGGACTCGGGCAAGTCCAAAGATCGGCCAAATAGCGCTCAAAGCCAGCAGTCGAAGCCAGACTCGAAGAAGTCCAAAAATCAGCCAAAGGGCAGTTCGACTCCACAAGATAAGGAAGATGCCGACTCAGAGCAGCCCAAAGATGAGGCAAATAATGCTCAAAGCCAGCAGTCGAAGTCACTAGGGGAGGACTCGAAGAAGCCCAAAGATCAGCCAAAGAGCGGTTCGACTTTACAAGATAAAGGAAACGCCGACTCGAAACAGCCCAGAGATCAGCCAAAGAGCGGTTCAACTTCTCAAAATCAAGATAACGACGATTCGCAACAAGACACCTCAGCCTACGAAGCCAATCTCGACGATTGCAAGACCGACGAGGAGAAGAAGGCAGAAGAGGAGATGCAGCCGACAGGCAAAGAAAATGAGGGACCTAAAAAGGCACCAAAGACCGGATTGGATGAAAGCGCGTATGAGATCAATGTCGACGAGATTAAGAGCGAAGAAGAGATGAAGGCGGAGGCGGAGATGCAGCCAAAGGCGACTTAATCATTGTTCTAGCACTACTCGGTCCTGTGGCAAAGATGAGCGGTTTTGCTCAGCGATTAGCACGGGATGTGTTTTCCCTCGATACTTTACCCTGTCGAGCCTCTATGTTCGGATCTCGTGTCATTTGAGCTGCAGATACCAAGGAGAGAGAAAATCTGTTGTTTTATGCGGTTGGAGAGTTCGAGGTGTCGTCGATAGTCGTTTAGTTAGGTGCTTGATCAATACATCGAGATACGTTTTGAACTTTGCCTCTGCCTTTGTGCTGGAACGTCCAAGGTGCGGCAACTGTAGTGACTGGCCTGTGGAATTATTGAGACAACTCTGTGGATTTACTTTGCGTGTATGGGAAGAAGTTGCCGATGTCGGTAGGGCCTGGGGCTTGTGGTGACTTGCACCTTTGACCCTGACTCACACCCAGTACGAGTCTTAGGAACCCTTTTTCATTCAACAAGTTAGTTATCAACGAAGATTCTTTAAAACTCCCCTATCACTACCAGTCCTCCGAATCCTTCTTGGTACACATACCATATGACACATCAGCCCCATTCCCATCTCTCCTCCTTCCTCCCTTACCCGGAATCCTAGGACCCATACCAACCCATGGAAAAAACACCGCTTCTAAGTTTGAAAGTCAGGCGACGCTGAGTGTTGTATCAAAATTGAATAATGAGAGGAGCAAAGCTGTTGAGAGTGACGACGTGTAATAGGGCGGTTGGAGAGGGAGAAAGGACGGAAGAAAAGAGCGAGAGATTGTGAGGACTAGAAAAAGGGAGAATGGGTGTTAGATGTCGCGGTAAGATAGATGGGAGGATCAGAGGTTTAAAGACTGTGATCTTGACGAGATTCCGAGGACGGTGGAAAGGTTCCAAACCCTCCATCTCTTCCTTATACATATACAATCCTCCCCACTCCCCTATCTCATCGCCAATCCATGGTTTCTCCCCTCGTTCCAATCTATACCCTCGTATCCTAAAAACAGGTGTGAAAGAAGGAGACGGCAAATTGACATATGAAGTAGTTGCGGGATAGGATGAGCTCGAGTCTTGGATTTGGTGGATTTTGAGATGGATTTGAGATTGAAGCGTGGCGAAGGTCAAGGAGGACCACTCCCTTCTCACCCTCGTCCTCAACCCCCAGACAAATCCCTCACACCCCCCCCCTCCCCAAATAAAACATCAGGCCCCTACTCTACCGCTTCCGAAACATCCTTCCCAGCAAAAACGTACCCGGGCAGGAACGATACATGAACCTCGAACGCTGTATCGTGCAATGGACACGACGAGCATGATAAGCCGAAATTCCGCCCGGAGAGGTTCAGTAAACACCGATGTCGATTGGGGACATTCTCCAACCGGAACCTGCAAAGCGGATGGATTGTTTTGGTCAAGTGGGGTCTGGATCCTGTGATTGGATTGAGGGAGGAACTCGGGGGAGGGTTTTCCGGGGGGGATGGGGATGGAAGGAGCTACAGTAGTAGTACAGGAGCTAAATGGGGGTTTTTTTAGTGAAAGCGAGATAAGTGAGTGGCATGGGTGAGTACGAATGGTGAACGATCGGCACAACAGGAGGGATATATAGCTGGAAGGTGAAGTAAAGTAAGTAGTAGAAAGGACGGAGGGGAGAGGGGAGAAAAAGAGGTTCGGGGAAGTGGGAAAGGCTGCAATGCGACTGCCTAACCGTCTTCATCGAGAGATGGCGAAAATGGAATTGAAAGGAGTGAATTTCGAGACGCCGGTGCTTGTGCTCACGGAATGAATGCACGCAGACGCAGTCGAGAGCCCCGGAAATGGGTTTTGCAGTGTGTAACTATGCATGTGGTGGATGAGCTCGGGTCGCGAATCAGGGAAGCCAAGGCCGCAATGTCAACTGGCGGGCTTGCGACGGATGGCAGTCTCTGATCAGAATCATTGACGTGAAAATCATCGAATGTTTCGATATAATCACGAGCTTTTCCGGCAGGGTTCAGTAGGAAAAGGCTTCGCAGCAAACAAGCCCCTGGCCACCATTCCAACCCCTCATCCCTCATCCCTGAAAGCTCTGCTGCAAAATATTCGGTTTCCTCTTCTCAAGCTCAAGAATCATCTCTCCAAAGAGGCCGTTCGCCCACGAGAACCTTCCCAACGCCTCGCATTAGCAAATGTCCCATAGAAATGTGCAAGACCAGAGGTAGAACTCACCACTGCCTCGTCCAATCTTTTTGGTTAAAGGAGTTGATACTCTCGTGAATCAAGCCCAATCCGGCCGTACTGCTCACCAATTCCTTCAACGTGCTCGTAATCTCCTGATCATCATCGCTCGTCTGGATCCGCGCAATACTCGCCATCGGCCACGCGTAGCCCGGCCCATTGTGCGGTCCCCCAACACTGTTGATGACCGGCCCACGCATGAAGTAAGGGTTGTCAGCGCTCAGGACGACATTGCGGGTGTTCTGGTAGACATTGTCGGTGCGGTCGAGATAGCCGTAGACGGGGGCGGAGAGCAAGCTTGGGATGTTTGCATCGTCCATGATATTCATGGAGCCGTAGCCATCGACTTCGTAGGCGTAGATGCGGCCGTGGTTTGGATCGTCGCGAATGCCGTATTTGCTAATGGCCGCCTTGAGGGACACAGAAAGACTGTTCATCTGGTTCGCCAGGTGGTGTTGGCCGCCCAACTTTTGCACGATTTCTGCGGTGGATGCAAGATATCGAGAGAACATCATGTTGGCGGGGATGAAGAGTTGGTATATGGTAGCATCGTCTGAAGGACGGAACGCTGAGCGGATGAGACTGGTACCACTTTGGGTGGGATTTCCGAGTCCATTATTCTCCAAGGTTTCTGAAGCTCGGTTGGTTGTTCGCTGGAAGGTGTATGGGCTTGTGTTGACGCTACCGTTTGCAGCGTAGGTTGGCGTCATCATGGCTTCCGCAACGGTCATCACAGCTTTCACGGCGTTGACCCATTGATACTGTCCGAAGAAAGCTACATCTTTGGTTGCGGTGTAGTAGTTGGTGGAGATCTCCAAGAAAGCTGCTAGTGAGTCCAACTCGTACTTGCACTCGAAGACGAAGTTGTTGTCGTACGGTGGTACGACTTGGTCACTCGTTGCTGCTCCGTTGTTTGCCGGGGCAATGCCAGACTCCGCCGGTGGCTGGAACGAGTTACAGTACGGAGACTTCAAGAGAAACCTGGATTGAAGATTGATCACACCGCGGTACAACGATGCTAGAGAATCGTTGGCAGAAGATGCGCTGAGCAAAGGCAGGTAAGATTGCATTTGGTTTGCAGAGTCCCGTAGCCACATGGCGTTTCTAGGACCTGAGATTAGTGTTGCACTTTCAGTGGTGGTATATCTACCCATTGGGTTTACATGTCTCCCGTGATCAAAAAGGTCAGTTCCTCTTGGGTCCCAGCCGCGTATCCCTTCCACTTGACGGCGGTATCCAAGGTATTGGGGAAGCTGTTCTCAAACAAGCGGAAAAGATCCGGGTCCTTGATGGTTGTATTCAGGCGGGCAATAGTACTCTCCACCTCGGGTAAGGAAAAGGTCCGACAATTCGGCGTCGGACGCTGGAACGAGAGCTGGTATTGTCCACTGGAGTACGGTCCATGAGGGGTACTGGCATAGTTGGCATAGTCGGGGCATTGCGCAGACACAACCACAACAGTAAACAGGCCAACAAGGACGCTCAAAGAATTACACATCTTGAACTCTGGTCTGTATGGAAGGTCTTGGCAAGGAGGAAACGGTTGATCCGTATCCTCAGGACGGCAACGTCGGAAAAGACGGAGAGGAAGTTCGGCATGCCGCTTATAAGCAACGACTGTGCGCATGAAAGGAAGGGGGTCATGGGGAACATCGGGGGTCACTTGAGAGAAGGCGCGGGGGGGGGATAGACCCAAGAGTGGTTGGAAGTCATACTTTCACGTCCCATAAGAGACTGCAGAGAGCAGGTAGTATGCAGTAGTACCTCATGGAATAGAAGGACGCTGTCAGGAAGAAGATGAAGAGGTAAGGTAAGAAAGATAGTCTACTGTAACCCCGATCACGAGTGAAGCGTTGAGAAGCGGGGTGTCGTACTGCGACGTTGCTTGTGTGGACAGACGACCAAACATAGAACTAACACTGGAGCAGAAGTTCGGAGTCTGAAAGGTTCAGACATTGAAAAGCTTCCGCTTGGAGATTCGTGTCCCAGAAGAGAAAAAAGGTCGTGGGCAGAAAGAACCTTCCTTACTCTGCCGAAGGGGCCGGAAGAAGCCGCCTCGGTTCGGGGGAAGGTCCTTAGGCCTCCATGGAAGACGGCAGTAATTACTCAAGCGCTATTCTAGGGGAAGGCGGCCCCCGTTGAGGAACGCCAAGGTCGTGGATTCGATTCCCACCGCTCTCAACGGTGCTACCAAGGAGGAGGGTTATTACCTTAAGGATTTGATTCTAGCTGTGAAAGTATCAGGTTTTGAGTGATTCTAGGTACGTCTCAAGTATCTGCCGTAGTGAATGCGACCGGGAGAAATCGCCTCACGTAGAGTATTAAGCGAAGAATCTTGGTTGATGTCTTTCATAGCCGCATAGGCCCACATAAGGACAATAAACTTGATATCACACACACACCGTACCTCCATCCATTTGGGCCATGGGTCATCCATCGCAAGGCAAGGCAAGACATGCCCGGATTGGAAGACAGAGCGACGTAGTTGGAGCAAGCGACCCGTACATAGTAGTTTTGATTGCATGTATATGAGGCTCAAAACGCCTTAGTTTCTGACATGACCGATCATATCTTCTCATCCACATGACCGTGATGAGATGTACCGAGGGAGAGCTTGAGAAAGTGATCCTTGGCCTACAGGCTGAAACTTGGACAGTATGATGTTGTTGTTTGTTGTTGTAGCCACACCGTTCGGGAGCTTGACGTCGTAGATATTGTGGCTGCCCGCATTCCGTCAGAAGATTTTCTTTGAGCATGATCGATACCATCGTTGTTGCTCTGTCGATGAACGTAGATTCAAACTGTCCGACCCAGACTATGGAGTGGCGAACATGCCCTAAAATGGATGATGACGCCCTCGACCTTCCCTCCTCCCTCAAACTTCCCTCACCATCCTACCCGCACCACCCCTCCGCAACCCCCCCTCCAAAAAACACAATGGCCTCCCTCATCTTCGCCGCCGGCGCATTCACCTACGACAAGGTTCAAAAGTCCCGCGAAAAGAAGCGTGCCGCCCGCGAAGACCGCAGTCTGCGCTACTCGGAGCTCGAGAAAGATCATGCGGAACACCTTGCGCGAACGCAGTCAGGGCGCGAGATCTGCCACTGTGAGCGCGAGGGTTGGGATGAGAAGACGCATCGGGTGGGCTGTGTGAGGGCAAGGGGGACAATGGAGCTAGATGAGGAGGGAGATTGGATTGATGTGGGGGGTGAGGGACATTTTGCGGGTGTAGATCAGGGGAGGGCGGAGAAGAGGAGAAGCGAGGCGCCGCCGAGTTATGAGAGTTTGGAGGTTGAGCGGAAGGGCAAAGGGGGGAATTTCGGGAGGAATGCGAGGAAGGAGGATAGAATGGTTGGGTGATACAAGCTGGAAACGGTGGGACTCGGCGTTTGGGGCTTCCGCATTGATGATGGGATGCACGATGGGATGCGATGTTGGTGTGAACATGGTGTATGGGATATCAGTGTACGATGCTAGGATCATTTATCGATTCATAGGTCTGATGAGCTCCAATGAGGAACATCGGAAAGGTCGTGGAATTTCTTCATGAAGGACTTTAGCTTGTGGTCATTGCCTCATTGCGATAGTGAGATCGGACATGATAGGAGCTATTGCTGGTGACACTACACCAGACATGTGGTGTAATGATGTTTTCTGCTTCCAGCCTACCGCTTGCTGACGGGGAACGTCAACTCCATCTTTCTGCCTTTCAAATCTCGCACTGCTGATTGATCGTGAAGAAGTAACTCATATTTCAGCGGTTCCACCGACGTTTCTTAACCACAAGCGACTGTGACCCACCACCCACAGCAGAAGCTACAGGAACATTTGATAGATCGCTCCCACGCAATTCGCTCATGTTGTTCTCCGTATAAAGCATAGCCGTCGCCTCCATTTGAACATGTTTGCAAGTAGCCAGAATTTCGGGATGGATGTCCGGGTGGCAGTCTGGGGCTAGCGAAAAAGGTGGATCGTAGGGGATGCGCTGAGACTGAAGGTCACGACTTGGGACATAGGCGCTACGCTTTGCGTGGTCTTTGACAAACCAGACTTTGTGGTACGAGGTTAATCTCGACACGAGAAGATTTTCGTAAATCTTCCATCTAAGTTCCACGGGTAGAGATAGGAGTGGTGAGGTGGCCGAGCTGGGATGAGGCTTCTCCATCTTCGCCTTCATGAAAGAGACAGAGTTTGGATCGATGGTGACCTTTTTCCTCGTAACAATACTCAGTCGTTCCAAGTTTGTAATCCTGTACAAAGATTTGGCCCAGAAGTCCTGGTGGAAGTTTTCGCACACAATGTCGGGGGTGCCCGTGAATTCAATTTCCAAGGACTGAAGCTTTAGTTCTTTCGAAACGTATTGACACATGTACGTAAACTCTTCCCAACTCGTTATCAGTAGGTGGTGTTCTGCTTGTTCGACAGGTAATTTTGCACGGTTCATTACATCCATGTCGAGCAGAAATCGCATATGGTGAATGGATTGACGCCCCCGAGCCGATCGGTAGCCTAGCCATGGGCCAATGCACAGCGCCTCCCAGAACTCAAATATTCTCGAGGTGTAGAGGAACGGTAATGCTTCATCGTAGATCTGGCGGTTTACCAGAAGCAAACCAGGGGTACAATCTAGTACACGCCACCTATTCCTTGTGATGGTGATCGTATGCTGTCTTAAGGTCCCATCGACGCTACCGTGAAGAACATACCCGTAGATGCGGTTGCGTACTTCACGAGGAAGGTCAAATATCCGGAAAGGCTTTGAGGGCTCTTTATCTCTGCGCGATGCTTTCGTAATCTCGTCACAAACCATACGCCATCGTTCGTGCATGAGAACCGCCTCTGATAGAGGCTACGACATGTCAGCTGAGGGCTTCGAACGTCAATCAGAGGTATAAAGTCACACCTCCTTAATGACGGGCTTGAACTGCCGAAGACCGCCGTTCCTGATATTGGGCGGCGATGGCACCACAGTCTCATCATGAGTGTTCAGACATTGTCGTTTGTTCGCTGAAAGTTCTTGATCTGTGTGTTTGTGTGGTGAAGACTATGAATTATCAACTTGAGATCTTAGGACCGTATTGACTGGAAGAATGGGACTGCACCATATCGATCCAAGTACCAAATTGCCTAGATTGATTGTACCGTAATCTCCCTTTGTTGAAAGGACGCTCCGGCTGTCGACGGAATCATGATGATTTTATGTTGTGATCATCACGACCTGTGAAATGTGATTGGAATGTTTAATGAGAAAATTGTGTTGATAACTGGGAAAAGTGAACCGAAGCCAAAGGAGTGAAGTTGGTCAGACTTGGAACAGATATCAAATGAACATCAGTTCTTAAGTACTCATCTAGTGTTGGTTATACTTTGGTGAAATTTATTTAATCAACAACCTTCCTCTTTATGTACCTATCCTGCCGTACTCCATCTAGGAAAACCAACTAAAGACTTCCACCCACCATCACGAGACTCGGTTATCCAGCTGTGGAAGCTATTCCAATCCGTGCGCTACCGGAGCTATGCCATTGCATAGGTTTAGCGAATGTGGTAAGATATCACATCACGATGCCGGGATCTTCTCAAACAGCAAATCGACGTCAAAAAGTTTCTCGGCACCCAAGCGATAAGATGCAAGATCCAGCCCTTGATGTGGTTCCAGTTTTCTGACTTTAAAGACCGCCGAAGGGCTCACTGCGCCTTCGCATTGTCTGCTTCTGACTCATTGATGGCGTCCTGCCCTGGATTTGCCTCCGCGTAATTGAAGTACTTAACGAAATGGAAGTAACCTCCAGTGATGAGAGCACCTAGCGCTGGTCCGATCCAATATATCCAATGATAATGCTCAAAATGACGATTCGCAACGGCTGGGCCGAACGACCGCGTAGGGTTCAAAGAGCCTCCAGTGTAATGAACCCCTGTAATAAAAGCTTAACACTATTCACAGTTGATGGAATAATCAACAAATGGGTAACAAACCGGCAAGTTCGGCCACGAACAAGGCCAAACCAATTCCGACTGGGGCAATAAAAGTAACCTTTGACTTCTCGGCAGCCAGCATCAGGACGGTGAAAATCAGCTCGCAAGTAAGGAACATCTCTATGAAGAGGCCTTGAGTAACTGAGGTCCCTGCCGCCAAGGTCGTATTGACGGCAAGAGGACCGGGAAACATGGCTTGAACCAGTCCAGCAGCTACCATTCCGCCCAGCATCTGAGGTGGGAAGAGCAAGAGGCCACGCAATGGCGGGAGCGTACCCGTAATTACCATTCCAAGGGTTACCTAACAAGCACTCAGTAAGAGTAACAGATTCCAAGGCAGAGCAAATTGCACTTGCAGCAGGATTGAAGAGCCCTCCACTGATGCAATTTTAGCAAAAGCGCATTCTTCGACAATGCGCTTTTTACTCACCTGATTCTGTAAAAATTCCAAGCGGTGACTACGAGCGAAAAGCCGAAGGAAAGGCTTATGAAGAGCAAACGCTGAAGGCTCAGGTCGGACGGAGGTGTGATGTTGTTTGCGATCTGGGTGCCGCTGAAGGCAAAGAAGAGGAACATGATCGTACCGACGAACTCGCCACTCATTGCAATGAAGTGGTCTTTCCATACTTTATTCGGGGACTCTCGATTCTGCTCAACCTCGAAAGGGTGTGGATTCCTTGGTCCTACCGGACGGCGTAGAGGATTCTGCACCATAATTGTATGATACAGCGGTTCACAAAATGCGAAGCGAAATAGAGAATAGTAGTAGAAAGTAGAAAGGCGTTATGGAAGGATGAGAGAGAGAGAGGAATTGTAATTACAAGTAAATGAATGGAGCATAGTAATACCGTACGTCACTACGGAGCACTGCGCGGAGAATAAAGGAAGTCAGCAAAATCTCCCACGGATGGAAGGCCCAGTTCTCCACCCCTTGAATCTTTTGATCATGGATGCTTCCATGGGTACGCAAAGAACAAGTGAGATGCTCGGGCACTAGAAGCGTCCGACTGTCTTGATTCGTCCCAACCAATAAGCCACACCGTCTCAGGCGGGCAATCTATAACTTATTCGAGACAGAAGTCGCAGGACTTGTAGGGATGTCGACATGGCTGGGCCTTGGTATCGCACACGTCATGGCCTAGGCTCAGGTCATTAAGGTATTGTTCTTGTTATTAAGGTTTGATTATTACAGTATTATTATTCTATGTATCATTACTCCGTATCCCACTCGCAGAGTCACAACCTCACACGAACGAGCCTTTCCCCCTTGTCAGTTTTGAACGGAAATCTCCGGTTTGCCTGTTTGTGGACATAAGCAGGTTGGCCATAGTCGAAGGCTAGTATGGACCTGTTCTTGCCAGTGGTTTGCGCCTTACATACTCTTCCTACAAATACGACAATAGAAGCCAATAAATGTCGTCTCGGCGAAGACCCCGATAGCTGCAAATGTCTTCAGAACCACTGGGGAAGCCGATAATCCACTCCAAGCAACCAAAAATACTTCAAACCACGTCGTGTAACTCAAGGTAGATTGTAACGACCTGCAAACCGTTGTAAACCGGCCCATTCTCGATACGTTCCCTTTTGGATGTTTTCCACTTGTTTCTGGGATTGGAGTTATTGTGAGGCTCGCAGTCAATCTCGGTGACTGAGAGGTCCAAGCTTGGTGATTCTCAGTGTTCACTTTTGCTTGGACGAAATTACCTTGTCAATCTCGAACAGCGCTGTTGTGAAGCTACGGTGGGTCGGAAAGGGTCCGGAAAAGATTCTCTTCGTTCATATGGTACTCTCTGGTGGTTGCTAGATATAACGTCATTCACGATGCTCTTAGGGTTTCATCCGTCGCGTTGCACTCTTAGTGTGACCCTTCTGACTATCACGAATCCTTTCCCTCAACTGCAAAAAAGAGTTTTGTATCATGATTGACTTGAACTACCTAGGTTCGGCGATATCGGCATTGCCCCGCTTCAGCATCCGCAGAGGAACATTATTCTGTGGGCTCCTCACAGCTGAAATAGCTTCGAGGATCCAGTAATTTTCTGTACCTGGAACTGAGAAGAGGAAGTCTGCGACGATGGCTTCATTGGTACCTGCAACGCCCGTCCGTGCAGCAGCTCGACTGCGACAGCTTCTTAAAGACCCCCAAAAACTCATCGTCTGCCCTGGAGTTTACGACGGCCTCACAGCCCGCATAGCCTTATCGCTAGGTTTTGACGCCCTCTACATGGTAGAATCGACCTCGTGTCCTTTTACGGAGAGAACTGACTTGAAGGCAATGCTAGACAGGAGCTGGCACGTCCATGTCGAGGTTAGGCATGGCAGATCTCGGTCTGGCAACGTTGAATGACATGAAAGAAAACGCAGAGATGATCGCAAACCTCGATACAAGTGTCCCTTTAATCGCAGATGCTGATACCGGATATGGTGGCCCAGTAATGGTTGCTCGGACGGTGACGCAGTATGCCCGTGCCGGAGCGGCTGCTCTGCATATTGAGGATCAAGTTCAAACAAAGAGATGTGGCCATTTGCTTGGCAAGGAGCTAGTATCTTGTGATATCTTCCTTAGTCGAATTCGAGCGGCTGTTGCGGCGCGTGAACTGGTCGGAAGCGACATCGTGATTATCGCGCGCACAGACGCCAGACAGTCGCTTGGATTCGATGAAGCTGCCGGTAGATTGGCTGATGCTGTAGCTTGCGGAGCGGATGCGGTCTTCCTTGAGGGGTTGGCGAGCGTAGAGGAAGCGAGAGAAATTTGTGGAAAGATGGGCACAGTACCTGTGCTGCTTAGCACGGTGCCCGGAGGCGCGACACCTAGACTTAGTGTGAGAGAGGCGAAGGAGCTAGGATTCCGTGTTATGATATTCCCAGCAATTGCACTTACCACGGTGTTGACGACTGTGAAAGAGAAGCTCTTGACTCTTCAGACCGATGGCACGGACTATACGGGAAAGGATGAAATGGGCATCAAGGAGGCGTTTATGATGTGCGGATTGAACGAGTGTTTACAGATTGATAAAGATGCTGGTGGTTTCGCTCTGTCGGGCATCTAGGTTTTCCTAAGATTAGAGAACCAAAGCCAAAAGCTAGAACGACGAAAGCCTCCCAATTGGACCAATCCACAATTTGGTTACTTTTTGCTCCAGGGTGGTTATCACACAATTACATGTGGTCGAAGGATACCTTCAGTCAGTCCCTCAGGGTGCTTTTTCCATTCATCCTAATTGCTCAACGCTTGCAGTATGTAGAAAGGTGGAGAACTCCAGATTTTGAGAAGGGGAGAAGACTGATGGTCTACTTAGACAAATCGTGTTTTGTTGATTCGTTGGGTGTACATTCGCACAACTGCCATTGATCTTGGTAGGCAATCTGGCTCCTTACTTCAGAATATTGTACGCGAAAAGCTACGTACAGTATTCACGTTGAGCGTCCCCGGGTCTCATGGCACAAGCCTTTGCAAGCTCTACCGCAATCAACCGCGTACTTTATCCAGGACAAATATAACATGGGGGCGCGACCTCTGAAAAGGTGACAGAGATATGCGAGGTTATAATGTAACTCGGGTTTCGCAAGGAAACTATTTTAGCAGATAGCGTTATGGCATCCTCAATGGCTAGGTACAATCAACCAGTGATCAGAAAGAGCAACTGGTAAACCTGGGATTGAATGCATTCCGTATGTTCGGACGATGTCTCGAGCGATGTTCGGACACGACCCACAGATCTGATATTAGATTGGTTTTACATGCGCCTTGATCGATTCTCATCTGCCATGAGGTGGAAATAGAGAAGCTCGGCGCCATTGATTCTAGTCTTTACTTTTACAAGTTTGGCGGAGCCTTGGCTGATACGTCGTGGGGGACTGATCCCTTAGCAGCTACACTCCTTGACAGGCTGTAAATTAGATTATTGCCACACTCAAGCATCGTTGCATTCCGACGTCAACTGCTTCCTGCTGTTTTCGCCACTTCTGAACAAAACTTAGACTATGCCAGGAAAGGTCACGTTGCCCCCGATGATGTTCCGTTCTTCGTCGCAACCATTGTTGGCTATGAATCAGGTCCGCGTGTCGGCCTTGGTCTCAGTGGAACAGATATGCTGTCTCGAGGCTGGTACCCAGAGGCCGTTTTCAGTACATCAGTGTCTGCAGCATCAATCAATAAGCTGTAGCGATTGCCGTCAAATGGGATGGAGGACGCCTTCGGAAAGGCGTGCATGCAAGCTTGCGGGCTGATTTCAGCATAGTGTGAGGGCAGGATCAAGCATATGCGCCACGGTTTTGCTGCTCGTAACGGCCTCTCGCGGTACTAATGGCTCGAGGTCAGTGCCCAGGAATACAGCGAGTGTATGAGAGATCCTACGGTGGGTACCTTAGCATTCTCGGCCAAGGCTGTAGAAACGATCCTTCATATCAGGTGGAAGGAAACACCAAGGATTTGGGTCAGACTTGACATACTGAATACATCAACATCGAGCCTTACGTGGCAATGGCCGGGACCCATTGCACGATTGGCCGCATCAAAGCACTTCAGCAGACATACCCTGACCGAATAAAGCATCCGCATGACATACACAAAATCACTATTGAGTACGGAGAACGGACATTCCGACACGCTAGTTAAAAGGCAGAGCGAATCTTGGCCGGGTTTTGCCCAGATGAGTGTTGCATACATTGCGACCGTTCAGCTCGTTGATAGGAAAGTTCTTCTAGCGTACTTCAAGAACACCGAGTTAGATAGACTGTTAAATCTTGTGGTATCGGATTGAAAAACAACAAACTTAACCCAATTTGAGAGTAGTCAATGGATCCAGCTTATTAATAATAATATGACTTCAAAGATTGGGACCGCCTTTGGTATAGCAACATGATGCACCAAAGGGCGTGGACCCGGTGCTAACGAATGCTGAAATCTTTAGGCAAGTGGAGGGATATGACCAAACATGTCATCGATGTACATAGGCGAATGAATATAGAAAAGCTCGTTGTAGGTCAAGAGAAGATGAATGGTGTCGTAATCTCAGGAAAGTCACTGGCTGGCTTGACAAAGAACATTATAGCAGAGAAATGCAGGATATGTATAATAAAATCGGCCACTCAGGCTTAATTTGTAGCTTTGCGATATTTACGATTACACAGCAGGGATTGTGGTCCACGAGCCCGCTCTGAAGTTGATCACCTTCGATGGATGATTTACCCTTCAGGAACTAAGTGGGTTAGAAGTATGGTGTTGATTCTCTATCAACAGGCTTAGATATCCTGCCTGGAATAAAATGGCTACTCTTTCGCTAGCCTTCCTACCTATTATTGAACTTGAGATGCGTGGCATTCATCCACGTGAATTCTCCACGGAAGTCTTGAATTTGAATGGTGTTAGCACAAAACAAACGTGACTGTAGTGGCCTGCAAATTGGGAGAAGATGTAGAATCTTGCCCAGGCCATGCAGACCAAGTACAGTAAATGGCGACCAAATAATCAAACCAAACCATGGCGGGTCGAAAAAAACCTAGCCTTCACCACCGTACTGCATTTTAGTGGATTGGACAAGGAGATATACACCCAAAGAAGCAAATACAGGAATTAGCATGAACTGGATCGGCTCTTGTCATATAAGACCTGCTAGCCTAATATAATGGGTTCATGGATGAAGAAGGGAAGTTTACAACGATCGTTGGTCAATGATAACCTGGAAGGTGGTTGTTCATGTCACATGATCACGCGTAAATGAGTCAAGGCACGCAGGCGGATGTCCCACCTTTGTTTCATTGAAATCTCCATTTTGCGAATAGGACCAAAGAAGCAATACGATTGCTCTCAAAGTCGAGGTGGCCGCAGAGGACACTCGACTACGAGATTATGCTCGGAAAACCTTTCCGATCCCCTCTTCTGGTCAAGAAAGACACACCAGCAATGTCCAATGGCCATGAACCACAAGCCAAGAAAAGGCGAATCAGTGGGCCTAATGATACGGGGAAAGAACAGTCTGGTCCACAGCTGGTCTTCAAAGCCGCTGGGATATCTTCTCTGCCACGAAAGCCTCTGCTAACAGTCCATAACCCGGCTATAGCTGCTGGGGTCCCCAAGCCTCAAGATGCTGGAGTCGAAGGTTATTATAACGTGTTATGGTCCGTGACGTACCAATGAGGAAGCTCTTACCCTGAAAGTTTTGATTAGGACTGATGACTACTAAAGGCGAAAGTTTACGAACAAGAAGCACAAGACATGGGACGGTGATGGCATTCTTCGTGTGACCGGTGGCTATGCCCACTTGCAGGACATTTCAGGACGTAGTATGGGCCAAACAGGCTTTGATTCGCCTTTACTCCCAGGATCTACTCTGTCTGTTGGAGGAAAGGAAGTGGAGGTAGACTCCGTGCTGTCGAAAAGTGACTTCATGGCCGGCCGTCCATTCCTCAATTCTGCCATTTCAAAGGCTCTAGTAGAGGTCGAAGATAAGCCGCTGCAGAAGCCGAAGCCACAAATAAAGGCAGCTGCTAAGCTGGAGAAGGAGGAGTTGAATACACCGCTCAATGTGGCAGCACCCAGGAGTCTGGCCACACAAGCTGGTTGGAAGAATCCTTTGCTAGATAGCACTGTAATGCCACGAAGAGAAGACAAAAAGCCAACCCCTCGTCATGATCCCTTTGCACCGCAAGCAATTGTCATGAAGCGCCCGAAGATTGCTCCAAAAGGCAGACAGATTGTCGACGTTGTTGTCGACCCTGTTTTAACCCAACATCTTCGAGATCATCAACGAGAGGGAGTGAAGTTCATGTATGAATGTGTAATGGGAATGCGTGACTTTGATGGGCAAGGCGCAATCTTGGCCGATGAGATGGGCCTGGGTAAAACTTTACAGACTATCGCTTTATTATGGACCCTATTGAAGCAGAACCCAATTCATGAAGAACCCCCCTTCATCAAGAAAGCTTTGATCGTTTGTCCTGTCACACTCATCAACAATTGGCGCAAAGAATTCCGTAAATGGTTGGGTTCTGAGAGGATAGGTGTTTTTGTTGCAGATGGTACCAAGAAAAGGATTACTGACTTTACCATGGGCAGAAGCTATAGCATCATGATCATCGGATACGAAAAGCTCAGGAACGTACAGGAGGATCTGAAAAAAGGCTCTGGTATCGACATTGTCATCGCCGATGAGGGCCACCGGCTCAAGACGGCCAAGAACAAGAGCGCGCAGGCTATCAAGTCATTGAACACCCCAAGGAGAGTAATCCTATCTGGAACACCAATCCAAAACGATCTCAGTGAATTCTTCATGATGGTTGACTTCATCAATCCGGACCTTTTAGGCACGTATAAGACGTTCATGAAAGAATTTGAAGGACCAATTGTAAAGAGCAGACAACCAGGCGCTCTTCAGAAAATTGTGGAGAAAGGGGAGGCTCGGAATGAAGAATTAGCCTCATTGACCAGTCCCTTCATCCTCCGTCGCACTGCCGATCTACTGTCTAAATACTTACCTTCGAAGACCGAATACGTGCTATTATGCCGCCCTACCGCAGCGCAAGCAGCCGCATATCGGCATGTCCTTGCGTGTCCCGCTTTCCAAGCTGCTTTAGGCAGTCCTGAGGCGTCGCTACAACTCATCACTGTCTTGAAGAAAGTTTGCAATAGTCCTTTTTTGCTCAACGGTAAAACCACAGCAGATCCGTCGAAGCCCGTCAGCCCAATCACAGCATCTCTGCTCTCCAGCGTTCCGCCTCACCTACTCCGCAATAATGCTTCGAGCACTAAATTACGCACCCTGGACCAACTTCTCCACACTCTCCGTACCACGACTGATGAAAAAGTGGTCCTTGTCTCAAATTATACTTCAACCCTTGATCTCCTCTCCACTCTCCTCACCTCCCTTGCCCACCCCTTCCTCCGCCTCGACGGCTCTACTCCCTCCTCTAAACGCCAAGATCTAGTCGATACCTTCAACCGTGACCCCGCCTCCAGCTGCTTTGCCTTCCTCCTCTCCGCCAAAGCTGGTGGGGTAGGTCTTAATCTTATTGGAGCATCTAGACTCGTGCTCTTCGACGTAGATTGGAATCCAGCTACCGACCTGCAAGCGATGGCAAGAATCCACCGAGATGGGCAGAAGCGGAAGTGTGTCATATATCGATTTTTGATGGCTGGCGGTATTGACGAGAAGATATGGCAACGGCAGGTCACAAAGTTGGGGCTTGCGAGTAATATCATGGAGCAAAAAGGCGGTTCAAGCAATTTTACTAGGGAGGAATTGAAAGATCTTTTTCGCCTTGACGAGGGTCTCTCCTGCCAGACGCACGACCTCCTTGGCTGCGCATGTGGCGGAAGAGGCTTGCCTGACGTTGCTTTACTTGACCCGGAAGCACCCATCGAGATCCTTGATACTGACGAGGAGGACGTGCGTGAAGAACAAGATCTCCCAGACGTACTTAGCTTGATCAAAGCTAATCAAGTAAACATGGATGAACAAGAGCGGAAAATTAGGGAGGATGCCCAGAGATTATGGGTGAAAGATGATGATAAGAAGATGGAAAGTCTGATGGCGTATTCGCATACTGATACTTCGAAGTTTGGGGAAGTTATGGATGAGGATATGGAGGCGTTGGTGGAGGATGAACTGTTGTTGAGTGTCTTGAAGGATGAGGGAAATAAGGTCAGTTTTGTCTTTGCTAAAACGATTGGGTGAGGGGTTGCTGGGGTGGGGGGGAGAACGGAGTGGTTTCATAGGGAGAACAGAGGGGATAAGCTTTTAGTATTGCGGGTGCGCTTAGAGGTCGGGACTGGCTGGCATAGAGTCGATTCGTTGGGCATTGGACGATCGTAGATGGTTTGCAGGCAGATATGGATACCTCAGCTATAGCTAGTTCAATCATTATCTAACGCGGTAAACCTGTTCCTGCAGCCAATTGCTCCCTTACATCCTCAATCCCCTTATGAATCCTCAGCTCCTTCTCCTCCATCATCTCTACCACCCCCCTCAGCTCCACTTTCCCCATTTCCATCTTCCCCTGCCCATCAAACGCTAACAAGTACAATTCTTTGGCCCACGGACAGGCCCTAACGCCTCTCCAGAACACCTCTCTTGCCTTCTTTCCATCCCCTCTATCCCGCTCAAACCCAAAATACAATTTCCACAATCCCGCGCTATGCGCACCCACCGAATCCTCCCTAACGGCGCGCTCGAAGGTAGCGCGGATGGTATGAGTATTCGAGCCTAGGGCAAGAGAGCGGCGGAGCTCGGTATGAACAGCGAAGAAGTGTGAGATAACGCTTGGACGATCTTCTCTTCGGTCGGGGCTGGGTTGGCTGGTGAATACAATATCTTTCATGATAGACCTCACGCGGTCGTCAATGCGAAAGCGACATTCGATCCACGCGTACAAAGAAAGAAAGATTGTATTCTTTGGGTACGCTTGTATACTCTCGGCCAAGGAAGATCTGACAATTGATGGAGAGAATAACGGAGTATTCCTGGTATGTTGATAAAGGAGCTTGGAGAAGGATTGGTGAAGGAGCTCACGAGCCGGGGAAGAAATGGGGAAGAGGGTGAGATTCTGCTTGAAAGTTGATAGGGAAGAGGAGAGAGAAGAAGTAGTCAGGTAGGTAAGAAGGATAAGAAGGTCTGCATGGAGAATGGCGTCGCTGGCGAGGGAAAGGGAAAGTAGACGGTCGCGGGCGGCTGTGAGTGCCTGCTTGATTGTTAGTACGTTGAAGAATGGAGATGAGGAAAGCCGTACAGTTTGGGTTCGGAGGAGAAGAGAGGGACTGATTCCACGCAAGTCTTGTGGAGAACATTCTCTATGCTCGGGGAGGTTGACATCGCTGACCTTTTCCGGATACATAAGTAGGCGGCGCAGAGCCTGACTTGTTCGCCCCGAGCTGAGCAATTCCCATATCCATGTGTGCCACAATTTTACAGTGTCCCGCCGCGCAGTTTCCCCTAAGCCCCTGCCCAAATTGATCGCTGTAGCCAAGACATTCTCAGCAATACTAATATTTCCTAGGCGATATTCAATCAGCGCGTATGCATTATAGAGGCGTATACTGTCCGACCGCGCTTTAATCATTCCCTTGGCTACCTTCTTCGCTGTTTCGGGTGAAAACCTCATCTCGAAGGCGAGATAATACTCCGCAAGATAGTCTTCGCTAGGAGCACATTGTACCAAGGCCTTGAGTGTTCGTCGTATCCATGCAACCTCGACCGGACCACTATCTCCAGAAAAGTCATGATGCCAAGGACCGAAAGCTGAGAACCAGGTGCCGTGCGCAGCAAAGAGAGACTCGGAAGAAATTTGATAATCGGGCATAGAGAAGCTGAAAGGGTCGTTTTGATGAGACATGTTCACAGAGAGACCTGTGGCGAGACCATCAGTCCCTGGTACGTCTTCCATATCCCTGATACCCTGCACTCGGCAACCAGATGAAGCATTATTGGATTGATGCAATATTTCGTTTCGGAGGAAATGGTTCCTCCTCCACAATGTTGTGCAGTTGTTGGTCTGTTCTGTTGAAAATGGTGGGAGGTGGCAGAATGCAAGCAAGGCTTGGAAAAGGAGCGCAAAGTCTGATAATGACGCTGGCGGGTCAATTAGAGCGCCTCCGACATCCGAGAAAAGTATCACTCGGTAGGGATCGCTCTCATCTACTTCGTCAATGGTACGCGCTACAATCCTAGATTGTAAATATCGTCCGCGCTCTAAGCTTGCCCATGCGTCTAAGAGCTGAGAACCATTTTTAGAGACATATCTGGTGTCTTTTCGTGGTCGTGGTGGCTCCCCGTTCGAATCCATGTAGTTTGCCCATCCTGTAGCGCATTCCTCCCCAATGCGTGAGACTTCGCTTTCCCAAAACCGTTCGAAGGCAGATAAGGCTTCCGCAGCGTTAGAGCCAGATAACGCATGCTCTCTAGATTGGAAACGTTTAGGTCTGAACATTTGCCACTCCAACACCGCTTGCCACGCCGCAATAGCGTTTTCTATGAAACCAGCCTCCCTCATGAATACCGTCATGCGCAACAATACATAGACCTGGTTCTTAAACAATGTACTATTCTCAACACTTGCTGTTTCAGAGGTGGACCGAGCGCGCTGGAGGACACTCAGGCAATCGAGAAAGACACTTCGGGCTTCTTCGTACCGAAATGACGAGAATGTCGTTTGTTTGTGATCTAGGTACTTGATCCAAAGACCTAAGTACCCTGGATGTGCGCGAAGCAAGGTTCGCCATCTGGACAAAAGCTTGCTATTCTCCCATATTTTCAGCCCTTCTTCCATCAGACCTACCAATAATTTCTCTCGTGCTTCTGGGTCCAAAACCTTCTGTATGGCTTTCTCGTACATGGATACTTTGACGTCTGCGTTAGCCTGTTTTTCGGCACTGGTTATCTTCGATCTTGAAAAATGTTGGCCTATCCCCAATATCTCATCTTGATAATTGATGAGGTCCAGCCAGGCTTCACCCCTCGTGGGGTCTGCTTCCGTCGTACGGGCCAATTCTTTTCTTTTGCGTTGTTTAGCCTCGTCCAAACGGTCTAACCAATCACCCTCATATTCCGATAGAGATGCATCACTGTCATAACGGAGATCTTCGTCATCAGGTTGACCGACTGCCTTGCCCTTTCCCTCAATAGACCGGTAATGGCCGATGACCCCATCAGAAGGCGCTGATGAATCCGACTTACTCTCATCATCCCAATGTTTTCTTTTTCTGCCGCTCGCCCGCCTCAGAGGAAGGAAGTCTGCTGCTGCATCGAGATCACGGTCGTATTTCTCATCTAATTTGATGCGTAGTCTTCTCATCCCGATGCCATTGGGCCTGGGGGAAGGGATTCTCTCCTTTTTACTCCGCAAGCCATGACGATTACCTGAAAGCACCACCGCCTTACCGCCACAGACAGATCGATTAATTCTGTTGCTTGGAGATGAACCAATGACGCTTCCGGCACCGGAACGGAAGTAACTTGGTATCACATGATGATGAAGGGTCCCGTAGGACAGATTCTTCGGGTCACCGACCTTGTCAACAAGAAACAAATGTAGCGCATCCTCACTAAGTAACGGTTCCACGTCCAGTAAGTCCAACACGAGTGATTGTTCGTGCTCCTTCGCATGTCGACTACGATGATGATGTCGGCGGAGCGATGGGCGATGCTCGTGGTCTGATTCTCTATAAGAATCTTCTGTTTTTAGGGTACAGCTGTGTTTAGCAATTGTATCTGCATGTGCAGATTGCGTGACCTTCTCTGCATCTTTAGAACTTCCATTCTTGGAAGACACCTGGGCCTTGGATCGGAAGCTCGCGAACTTGGGGGGTGACTTTTTCGCTTCCTAGTAAATGCAACTCAGCGGAACTCTACAGCTGTTTGGATTAGAAGAGGCGTACTAACATACTTGCGAGAGCTCGTCCCCCATGTCTACAGAATAGACGGCTAAAGGTCAATCATCATGAGTGAAGTCGGGCCCGGTTGACACACCTTCGCAAGGAAGGGAGAAGCGAGTTTTGTTATCTTATCTTAGCTTCCTCGTGAATAACTTCTTTCCCTAAAATCTGCGAAGCTGGAAAATTGAAGTTCAGATTCCTTTGACCATTTCGAAGTCACGACGTCGGGCGCTGAGCGGATGATAATAATGTTCCAAGTTTCGGAGATTTAGGACATTATAGCAGTCTAGCAGAATAATGACGACCACCTTGGCGGCCCAGCTGGCCGAAATTCGGGCAAGCACAACCAATCCCCTGGACCTAAAGGCTCAGAAGAAAGCGCATTCACAGTCACTGCTTTTTGAAGCACGAGTTGCTACCACTCAGGATTTTGATACGATATATCAGATATGTTACGAAGGTTTCCAGGAGCTGTGCAAGCTAGACGCAAGGTTCATCGGCTTCGCCAACAATATTTTTAGTGAACAGAGCAAGCAGGAAGACAGAACACAGATGACCGTTACACAAAATGAGCAGCTTGATATAGCTCTGGAAGAGTTCATCAGTTTAACAAGTAGCAAGCTGCTATTGAAGCCGGCACTCAAGGCGCTCGAGTGGCTCGTGAGACGCTTCAGGTAAGCCCAAAGGGAAAATCCCAGCTCGATTTCGTCAGAAAATTCCAATGCTAATACTTCCATAGAGTTCATGAGACTAACACCGTTTGCTTGGTATTCGCTTTTCTTCCATATCACATGGATCCGATATTTCGTACCATGCTCGATATCTTACCCCAGAATATACCACGAGTGCTCAAATTCCTTCATCCATATATTCAACATCGTACCAATCCACCACGCCATAGCATAGTATCTACTGCCACTCACAATCAATCCTTTTTCATGGGGATGAACACTTACACTCTTAAAGTAAGCCGGAAGAAACACCACCACCCTACCTTGATCTCGTTCTGGTCAACGGTAACTACAGAGGCTGTTGCTGCTATGCTGGACCAATCGCGGTCTGGTAGACGTGAGGCGCAGAAGCAGCTTCAAGAAGATATAATATTACGCGTAATACCCTATTTGAATGAAGGGCTCTCTCTTGGAAACGTACCAGACCTTCGAGTAGGGTGTTACATGATTCTGACTGTTATAGCATCAAAGGCCAGCCTTGATGATGAGACATTGACTGCAATGATGGAATCTACAGTGATAGGATGGAAGAGCACCACTCATGCGGGGCTAATCTGTTTAGCTGTTTTGGCGCAGCAGAAACAGACTGCATTGTTACCCCGAAAAGTTTTCAAAGCTTTGATGGCAATCGAGGGGCTTCACGATGATCTTACAATTCTGAAGAACCGATACCTGGTAGACAACCTTGTTCTCGGTGTGTTACTTGGGATCGTCAGTAGGGTTGAGAGAGCCTCAGACACGAAGTCCCTAAGTACCTTTAGGTCACTAATTGAAGCCGGCTTAATGAACGAGTCTCTTGTTGCTATTGCTACCAGATATATGTTGTCAGCGGCTCAGAGCTTTAGTTTGCAGGCGAATCAAGACTTTGACTTGCAAGGTTCTCTAGGCGATCTCATACTTCGGCTCGCAGACTCGGCCACCATAGGAACTGTCGTACAACAAGTCATTAAGGGTTCTGATGTGGACATAGAACATCTAGAGACAAGACTTCAAAGAGTTATACGCCCTATCGAGGAAAGGAATGACATGTTGGTCGAGGATGTGGAAATGAAAGATGTCGAAGAAAGGTCCCCAAATGAGACCTTTGGCATGGCACTAAGCCGGATTCCTACACGAACCGCGTACGAGATATCTTTCCTGTCACACTCTGATTCGTACGTCTTCCCAAGCCTGGCGCATGGGTTTTCTTTGGCGTCCTCTTCATCACACAACATCGGCATCTTTTCGGATTTGACAGTTCTTCGGAAGTCACTCGCAATGACTGAACCCCTTTTTGTTTCCTTCTTCATCCGAATATGGTGCGGCAGCTATTCGACTACCGCTCGAAGTACTGCCATTACCGTTATCTCGGATTTTCTCAAGCAAGAGAGGCTCGTTGCAGATGTACAAATCCTCCTACCATACATTGTCTACGCGTTGGCGGATCCTTCTGTCAAGGTACGCCGTGCTACTGCGGACCTCGTTCTAGTTCTAGCTGCCGAGTATGCAAATTTCCTTAGTCCTGCACAACAGGACACGAAACCAAGCTTATTGGGTCAAGACGAGATATACGGCCAGGGAAAAGAGGCTAAAGAGGTGTCATGGCTAACCGTGACCGAGGCTTCCAAATTTTTGCAAGAGATCATTGTTCCAAGCTTGGAGGAATGCATGCTAGATGCTCTTCACATACTTTCGTATCTTCCGGACAGCTTTATGGGCTCGACGCATGCAAAGGAACTGAGAACTTCATTGCGAGCAGCAATTTTTTCATGTCTCTGTAGTCATGTCGTCAACACACCACTATATTCCGTTAAGTATCGTCTACTACAAATATTGAACCGGGTCACAAAGGTTGGCAGCGTGTCACGGACGAAGGTTTTGTTGCCTTTACTCGAGAAGAGCACCACCCAAAGCCAAAAAGAATTTCAGGTATTGTGCAAGAATCAAGGCATCGTTCCGGAGCAGCTTGTAGAACAGATCGTCAGTGTTGTTGCACCATCTGACCGAGACGGCGTGCAGATTGTGAGGACTATTATTCAGTCGGAGAATCAATCAACATCCCCGCTCTTCTATCCTGCAGTTCTAAAACACGTCCAGAACATCTGGCCATCCTTAAAGACGGATATACAATCCTCAATAGCTAAAACGCTATTGAACATTGCGGTTGATGGGGCAGGTGGTCAAAAGGGAGGATGGCAGCAGCGTGAAGCGACAGAGACCTTACGACATCTTGATCTTGCAACCAATGTACTACAATCATTTCTCGAAGAACTCCCTACCCTGTCTAATCCTTCGGGAGATCAGCCATCAGCCTCGAAACGTAGGCGTACAATTCATGGTCGTGCTGAAGGTTCTGTTACGTCTGATTTGAAGGCTCTTGAGCAGAACTACAGAAGGATAGCTTTTGTCCTCGAACTTATTGAAGCCTCAAAACCCGAAAGGCATCCTGAATTTTTGAGAGGTCTTTTTCAACTGATAGCCGATCTACAGCATTCTAAACACAGCACAGGCAGAGAATTGAGCTACCTCCTGGTCCTTGCGTTGAAGAACACCCTCTCTATATTGGACGCTACCAGAGTAGGTTGCCTTTACTGTCTGGGAACTGTCTGTAATTACTAACATTCTGCAGAGCTCGCCCAAACAGCGCGTTGACCTCTCGGCGATTCGAGCAGACGTACTCATTAACTGCATCAAGATTACACCAAGTCCTCAGGTGCAACACACCGCGTTACTACTAATTTCAAGTCTGGCTAGCGTGGCTCCTGATCTGATCTTGCATAGTGTGATGCCTGTATTTACACACATGGGGACCCAAGTCTTACGCCAAAACGACGAATTTTCTGCATTCGTGGTTAAACAGGTAAGCCAAGGATCTAAGCACGGCTTTGTAGACATTGATACCTGAGGCCAATAGATTATGGAATCCGTAATTCCACGCCTAGTACAATCCTTGCGCAAGGGGAAGGGCGATCCATTGATGGGTGTATCTGAGCTCTTGCTCAGCTTCGTAGCTGCGTACCAGCACATACCAGCTCAGCAAAGGCTGCGGCTTTTCAAATCGCTAGCAGAGAAGCTCGGTGCCGACGATTTCCTGTTCGCATTGCTTGTCTTGCTGAAGGACAAATATCCAAGTGGCAAAAGTGCTACTCGTTTTGCCGTTGAACTAGCTGGCAACCATAGGCCAAAGACGCAGTTCTTGGTAAGGCTTTTTGATGTTAGACAATAGTGTGGCAGGTGCTGATAGTGTACAGACCGTCGAGAAATATCTAGATGTTGCTTTTGACATCCTAAAGCCAAAGCCTACCTCATCCTCATGTCTTGTGACAATAGATAAAGATCACACTCCGGAGAGTATTTTAGCTAACTTGCTCTCTCTGCCATCAATGATACTAAGTGATGAACACTTAATCTCAAGGACAGCTAAAGTTTTAAATGAAGAAAAGGAAGAAGCCGACATAATCCGAGCCACGTACGGTCGTCTTCTCGAACAGATTTTCGCGCTCTCACAGAAGACGAAGCACAACAAAAAGCTCGGCACATCGTGTGAACAATTACTGCATGCCTTGCTTCGCCTGTTCTCCATGTCTGAATTTATTGGGATTCTTCGGATCCTACTTCGCCGCACTGACGAAGGAATTCAACAGCAAGTTCTGCATTCCTTTGAGCGACGACTCAACGATACCCGATCGGAACAAAGTAAATCGTATGAAGCTATCCTCGCATTCCTTCCCCAACTTGCTTCTCTCGTCGAGGAGTCATCTGATTTACCGTTAAAGCACACGGCTATGGCATGTATCGATCGAATCCTAGAAAAATTCGGTAAAAAGGACACTATTATGGTCACCACTATCGCAACTACTATCGCCGGTCCGGCATGCTTGGGGGTGGAAGACAGTAAGTCTCGTGTCATGGCACTCCTTTGTCTAGCTACGATGGTTGAAATCTTGAGAGACGCGTTCATCCCAATAATTCCGCAGGCTCTTCCACAGGTCACAGAATTTTTAGCCGCCAGCATCGAAGCAGATGCCGAGGACAGACGTCTCCATAATGCTGCTTATTCTTTCACAAGTAATCTCCTCCTTTACGTTCCCTGGATGATAACAGGCCCCTCCCTCGACCGCGTCCTGACAATCTCCCACGAATCAGCAAATGCAGAAATGGGCGAAGACTGTGACCAAAACCGCGTCGACACTCTGAATTTACTCGCAAAGCAAATCGAACCTAAAGAACTCTTCGGAGCTCTTGATAGAACCTGGACAAGCGCAATAACCGAAGGCCCAAAAGCAGTTGAAGAACACCTCCTCGTCCTGCGCTCCTCGATCTATCAACGACCCAAATCCTTCATCTCAAAACACTCTTCTTCCCTAACATGTTTCTTCCTCAAAGCATTTGACTTACGCCGCATACAATTCTCGCCTAGAACAGAAGATAGCTATAGAGATAGTGAGGTCGGAGAAGTCGAAGAAGCAGTGAATGAAACTGCGATGGCCATGATCTACAAACTCAATGATACGGCTTTTAGACCACTATTTATGAGGATGATGGAGTGGTCGACGGCGTTGAAAGATGGGAAGAAGGGGTTGCAGAGGAAGATCACTTGGTGGACGTTTCTGGGGAAATTCTTCGGGACGCTTAAGGTGGGTTTATGATGTCTTTGAGTCCATTGAGAAAAGACTGCTTACGGGTCGCGTAGTCTATCGTTACCAGTTATGCCTCCTACATCATTGAAGATGCTGTCGAAGTCCTGAACACCGGCAGCCGAAAGGACTCAGACTCTCGTCTACTGTGGCAAAGGGTCGTATCTACCTTACAAAAGTGCTTCGAGCACGATCACGACGAACTTTGGCAATCACCCAATCACTTTAACCCCATCTCAACCGCCCTCCTCGCCTCGCTCCCCATCGCCAGCCAATTTAACCCCTCCAACCCCCAAGAAAACCCTTCCTTCCAAACGCTTCTCACCGAAACCATCACCGCCCTTGCCGCTGCCACCGCCGATGCCCCCGTCCATCATAAATTCCTAAATACCCAGCTACTTAAACACATGAGCCACGATAGCGTAGCGGTTAGACTGACTGCAGTGAGATGTGAGAGGGCACTGACGAGCAGGCTCGGGGAAGAGTGGTTAGGGACGTTGCCGGAGATGCTACCGATTATTGCGGAAGGGCTAGAAGACGATGATGCAAGTATGGAAGCGGAGGTTAGGAGATGGGTATGGGAGATAGAGGAGGCGTTGGGGGAGAAACTCGATGATATGTTGAAATAAGAGATGTTTTTGCGGTTGTGGGAATTCTGGACTGCTTGCGACAAATATCAAAGTATGTGAACTCTTCCGCCCCAGCAGCCTCGTAGCAAGACTAGTGCCTGTCAATTCACAGAGGATGTGGATGGAAATCCTGGGGGAGGACGGTGATGGATGCTGCGGAAGATATGTAGTTCTGGCTTTTACAATGGGCTGCATGTCGAGGAGGGTTTTGGTGGGAAGGGTGTGGGGTACGATGTGAGAGTCATTACGAGGTGTATGGGAGAGGATTTGGGTCATACGTTGGAGCCGTACTACCACTGTTGAACATTATAACGCACCTGAGTGTATGACGTCGACTTTCAAATCACGCAACGATATCGAAAGACATCCGGGTCATTAACCAACTAAGTACTAGCATTTTCATAGCGTTATCACCCCGTCGCCAATTCTAGTTGCAGGTCCCTTTCCTTCTCCTCTCCTCGAACCCGCCGCCGTTCCATGGAATAAGACAGGCGCCCGCGTTCATGCCACCAACAGCCACCGCCAAAGTCGTGCCTAAGACCACGATGATACTCCTTGAGATCAGGAGCCAGCTTTCATATAAACTCATTGGCCATCAAGGATCACGGCGAGAGGGAGTGTGAAATAATCCTGAGCAAAGGCCGGTTCACCAGCCGGCGTCAAAAGTCAATAAACAATAACCGGTCTCCGTATTTCGAAACTACCGTTTATTGTTTATTGTTTGCTGACTTTTGACGTCGACTGGTGGTTGTAGCGGGTAAAACGCAACCTTCAAAAGAATGCGCTCCGCTCGTGTTCAACGTCCAAAGTGGATGAAGGATACTCTCCTATGAGTATTAGAAGCCCCACTGGTAACCTACTATACTCGTTCTTGAACTAACTCGACGTATATCTCTCATTAAGGGCTTCTCGTTCACTTCTATGGATATTTATGTGCCGGTAAGGTTCCGAGAAATTTAGGTAAATCCTTTGTTATAAATTTAGGCAACGGTTATAGACCCAAGCCAAACATGAGGATAGTCGACAAATAGCGGCACAAGTACCGAACAGAAGTCTGCCAGACGTGATCGGAGGACAATTCCATGACACGAGTATCGTCTGCATCTAGGTCGATTACCTGCAGCTATGGACGTCACATCCGCAACTGGCAAATCAGACCAGCGGGCCACTATGTGGGCGTGAGCTTAAGGTGATGATTCAGAGTTTCATCTCGGGAGTTGCCCAATCCTCAGGCCGAGAAAAGTCCGCTTCTTCAATGTCACTGGCGTTTGTCATATTGATGTTTTCTTCTTGGGAGATTTTGTGCAATTGATGTTGCATTGTTTTCCTTGTCTTTGAATTCGCAACCACGCGCAACGTGTTCAGATTGGGCATCTTAGTGTGGCTGAGTGGATATCCAGAGCGCGGTAATAGTGGTGTAAAGTCTGCATATTCATCCGCTCGGTCTTCTTCTGAGCGTCGACGCTTGTAGTTCGCACAGGTAGACATGGAGGCAGATGTGAGTATGGCATCTGCAACTTTCGGCTCTTGACTTGATAGGAAGCTCCGTTCGTCATCAAAGTGTAATAAAGGACTAGGTGCGCCGTTAGCCACAGGTTGCGCGTGGTGGGCGCCGATGTTGAGGATTCCGCTATACGGTACCAATTCCGTCAAGCCAAAACGCTGGGCCGGGTTTCCTGAGCTTAGGCGGCAGCAGATGTCGGTGCTCCGCGATAACATGCGAGGGTTTTGTCTTGTACCCTTCTAGCACAGCTTTGCGCACCCTCATGCCAACGTCCGGGAGGGATGATTGGAGAAAGGTGGGTAGTGACGGGCTGGAGATCGAGGATTGGGTTGGGGCGTTGGGATGATCTGATTCGTGATAATCGAAGTAAGTGTCGACGCTTGGCTGAATAATTCGCTTGAATGTCCTTTTCCTGCTTGACATGGTTTTGTCTCTTGCTGATACTGTGCGAGATGATGGTCGATTAGAAAGTACGGAGAATCAAGACCTGAGCGCGTGGTAGTAGAAAACTTCGTCAGGTACTTTTGGCCAGTCTCAACGACATCACTCACGCAGTGACGCTCCCTTATCGCAGGCTGGAACTAAGTGGGTTTTTTTTTGGCAATGTCGTCTGGCAAGATGTCAAAATTAAGACTTTTACATTTGGTGCAGAGCGCATGTACGCTTTGTAGCATTACGATAATGCTCTCTTCTTGGAAATACCAAAGATACACCTACGAAATTCAGCCTTTGTAAAATACACCATAGAAAACGACCTTCTTACAGTTCGCTTGTTCGGTTTTATTCACGCTTTGATAACCCTGCCCAATTCCAAGTAGTGCCAGTCCATTGAAGATTGAACACACCTGCCATGAGTGTTCATTAAGATAAGGACAAGGATCTCGATCGAGCCCAGATATCTAGATGAGGTGTTGACCAACAGATCAAGCCCCTGCCCACTCAACGACTTCTAAAGCCAACATAACAAGAACAAGTGTCGAGGGAAGAATCCTAAAGAAGTCAGCAATTGCATGAGTGCTTGGAAGATCAGGAGCGACAAACCAAACGACGTAGCTCTGGAACAAGAGCCTTGTTATGGTTCCCATATATACATTGTTAATCTGGCAGATTTGCGCCAATTGCAGTGCGCTCGGCGCTCCAGTAAGCAAAAAGCAGACAATGACAAAGATCGGATCTTCCAGTATGCTGATAGGCGTATATTTAGCTGTTAGGGCTAGTATAGGGGTCATGATGATGGTTGGGAGCAGCATTCTGCTGACTAGCGCACCAATGAGCAATTTTGTTTCCTCTTTGCGATCTCCTTCCAGGCCATTTGGATTTTCGGGAAGTGTATTCCTTGCCAAATTTGCTCCTAAAACGACCAGAATGAGCGGAACAGCGACGCCTGCGCTCTGGCTTACTGCGCTGGTAATCGAATTTTTTACGAATGTTCCTTCGCTGAAAAACAAGCTCTGTAGAGAAGGTATCGAGGCAACAATGATCGCAGCTAACATGGCCCACAACGGGGGATTCATAAAGCTCCACAAGCCAAGAAGGGACCTCTTAACACCAGCGTGGATTGTTGCTAATCCACTTTGTAGGGGCATTGGTAAGGCTTCGAACACCGCAGCAAACTTTCTTGAGACGTAGTAGGATACCGCACTGGCTCCGCGCTTGACAGCAGTTCCGCACCGAATTAATGAACCCCACGGGCCATTCGGCGCGGGCTCATCGTCAGGATTTGTAGCTGGTGTCTGATTGTTGCCTTGATATGGCAATATATTACCATTCAAAGGCGTAGGTACTAGGCCTGGAGCAGGCCTGAACTTGGTAAACCCAGCTCTTGACGATGCTTTAGAAGAAACCGAAGATGTATATTGCCGATGAGTCACAGGTGTCTGCTCTCCAGGTACAAAGCCTCGAGAGTCACCTGGACTACCCTTCGACGCACCTCTGTCCTCAACGTTGGTCTCACTCGAACCATTGCTAGCATCTTGCTCATCTCCCTCGTCGTCAACAGAAGCATATTCCAGGTGTCGCTCGTTTTCGCCGCTAGGCTCGTCCGTATAGCAGCCTTGACCTCTTTCAAGCTGGTCGTTTCGTTCCTCCTCGGGAAGCTTGGGAGGTGCTAGTAGTACGTTGTAGCCCCAGCTCCACCTGAGTAGCTGACCAAGCTGTTGAAAAATTAGTAGGTATAGGATACCCCTTGCGGCAACTTCGTCATCGTTGTCGTTAGGAATTTTGTCCCAGTGGAGTCCTTTTATCGTTTGCGAGAGAGAAAGTACCAGAGAGATTGGTAACGAGTTAGAATTGCCGAAAACCTGGGCATATTAGCTGCCTTGGCTAGTCCAAAATTACTAGATGCGAATTAAATGCTTACCCCCATAGCTATGACGAAATTTCGACGTCTTTTCTTGAACCGGAAAAGTCTTGACACGCCGATCGAGCAAAGGTAGGAGACCAAAGTCTGGACTAGGAATATCACGGGGATCAACATGAGCTCTCCAATTGTATCAGCCGTCAGCTGCGAAGCCAACTTGGTAAAGACTGGGACTAGATTAGCATGATGTAGCGTTAAGTGGTGAAAGGCATACTTAGGCATGGAGTGAAGAGCATAACATTCAAGTTGGCGGCAAATTTTTGCATTTCTGCATTGAACATGCCTTGCCTTGCCACTATATAGCCTGGCAAGCTGACACATACAACCTCTAATACAGCCTCGAAGACCAGCAATGTAAGGCGTCCGAACGCAGGATGGGAAGAGTGTGGAGGTAATTTTTCCTTTCCCATCATTGCCATTAAATTCGAAGGATGGACTGGTTGTGAGGCAAAGCCCATGGCAGCGGAATTAGCGAAAGTCATAGCAGGGTGAGCGTTCTGAAAGGACGTAGGTTTGGTCATGAAAGTCATGGTTGTCCGAATTTGGCTCACGTCGCGAACCCTTTTGGAATGGTCCCACAACTGACGGGGGGTTTCTTTCGGATTCCAGCCTCATCCAGATACAATTGTTCTCTCGGGTCTACTGAAACACACGGTCGTCTGGTGGGGTAGCTTGAAGAGTAAGGTGGATAAATTAAGGTGGTCTCGAATGCGGTAAGGGTTTCTGAATTGTCGGGCGATTGCTCCAGCAAAAAAACCTCGAATGTTCACATTTGATGATAGAGTAATCGATGGGTGATGCACTACGGGCCTCTATGGAGCGAGTAGTGATATTCTATGAATTATCTGTGGGAAGAGCAATGAAAGTTAACAGAACCGTCAGTCAAAGATAACTTTAAACAAGGCAGTCGTAACTGAGTGCCGACTCTGCCGAGCGACTCCGACTGCAGCTAACCTACTTTAGGCTTACGTTGATACGGTAACGACTGGGACATATATACTACGCTAGAGTAGGAATGTGGCTTTACGAAACCGTTCGACAAAACGTTGTGATACGGCTTGCCATAATAAGGTAGGTACCTATCAATGGACGGGTGGGACGGATATTAAAATACATTAATTTATCTTAGCTTAAGTACCTTGAGTATGGTATCCAAAGGTAATACTCCATAAATTTTTCGCGGGTCATCAGCCACAGTTCTCGACCACTCTAAACCCAAACAGTTATAATCCTGATACCTGCTGTAGCTGGATAATTTCGAGAGAATATTTCCCTCAACGCTTACTTTATCATGATATAGGAATTCCTGTAGTGTTTGGACATGCCCTGACGTTAAATTGGACTATTCTTATCTGTCTCTTTTAGTATCTTTTCCTCCACAACCTCAACCCATCTCTCACCCTTCGTCGCAAACACAAACATGAGCTCATCACCAACCGCACCGGAGCAGTCCCCACCCCGAGATTCCGCATTCTCGAGCTCAACTTCCTCGGGCGTCAAAGTGGAAGACTTTGCCCAATTACCTCCCAATCCTCAACCGATTCGTCTTCCTTCCTTCCGCACCAATGCCGACTCTCTTGCCACGGCTGCAATGACCGCCTCTTCCACCCCTCTCGGAGCACTTAATGCCGCTCGGAGACCAGGGCCTCCACCATCATCTTTAACTAGCGCGAGGGCTGTTACGCTTCCTCAAGACATGCAGGCTAAGATGAAGGCATTTCACTTATCGAGACCCCCGCCTCAAAACCTCCGAATCCCTCCGAATCCCCCAACGCATTCCACGTCCACTAGTCATATTCCCTCTACAACTAGTTCTATTCCAGGCGGAGCAGTGGGCGGAAACTTAGCCATACCCGGTGTCACAAGCCCCGGAGGACCACTCGTTGGCGGAGTCGGGGGCCTTCATCTTCCGCCAGGAGCAAGACCGCACGTGCCAAACCATATCTCAGCACCGGCTGTGCCGAGTTTGAAAACGAACTCCAAAATGTCGCTAGCGGCGAAGCGGGGTCTGAATAGGGGTATGAAATTATCTGATGCCTCGGGTCTCCAATCACCTTTGTCCGCTTCAGGTGGTCTGGGAGCAGCTTTGGGCGAATCTCAGAGTGCCAATGGGGAGGCTAAAGATGGTGGTCCTAGTCGCAATGCTAATGGGGGCCAGGAATCATTATTCACCAAATACTCCGAGTTTGTTGATACAAAGACTGGAACCTTGAAATTCAAGGGGAAAGCTACGATACATGGGAAGGGTATAGATTTCTCGAGTGGCACCAGTTTTAGCATTTCTCTTGACGAAGTAGACAACCTCGAAGAGCTAGGGAAGGGTAACTACGGGACCGTCTACAGAGTACGACACAGTAGACCGCAGATACGCAGGCCTGGGCTTGGTCTAAGCGGTAATAAGCCCCCACCATCAATGGCAGCATCATCAAGACCTGCCGAGATTCCCACAGATACGGGCGCTGTTGACAATAGTGTATCTGCCGCGACGCCTACGTCGGGCGGCACGTCCGGTCTTATAATGGCGATGAAAGAGATTCGTTTGGAGTTGGACGAGGCTAAATTCGCAGCCATCATCATGGAATTGGATATTCTTCACCGATGCATTTCACCCTTCATCGTGGACTTCTATGGTGCCTTCTTCCAAGAAGGAGCAGTGTACATATGCATGGAATACATGGACGGTGGATCGATCGACAAGTTGTACGGTGATGGGATCCCTGAAGGCGTTCTTCGCAAGATTACGGTGTCAACTGTCATGGGTCTCAAATCGCTGAAAGACGAGCACAACATCATCCACCGCGATGTCAAGCCCACTAATATACTCGTCAATAGCAAAGGTCAAGTCAAAATTTGTGATTTTGGGGTAAGTGGAAACCTCGTCGCAAGTATTGCAAAGACGAACATTGGATGCCAGAGTTATATGGCACCAGAGCGAATTGCAAGCGGAGGCGTTGCCCAAGCTGGTGCTAACCCAGGGGGAGGCACCTACACGGTGCATAGTGATATCTGGAGTCTGGGACTCACTGTTATTGAGTGTGCCATGGGGCAGTACCCGTATCCTCCTGAAACGTACAATAACATCTTCAGCCAGCTGAGCGTAAGTCCCCCTTCTGACCGATTGTACTGGGTTGTTCACTAACAACGTCAGGCTATTGTCGATGGTGACCCACCCGATTTACCAGCAGAAGGTTTCTCGGACGCAGCCAGGGATTTTGTGCGGAGCTGCTTGAACAAGATCCCCAAGCTTCGCCCAACATATGCAATGCTGCTACGCCACGCCTGGCTAGCGCCGCTGTTGAAGCCACCGACGATCTCCGAAGCGGATGAGGAGGAAACCGGTGAAGCTTCGGAAGCGGAGCTAAGCACCCCGGGGGTTGTTGACAGAGAGGTTGCGGATTGGGTAGTAGATGCAATGGAGAGAAGAAGGAACGGCTCGATGGGTAAGAAAGCGAAGCCTGCGCTTCACGCCGTTCCATTGGACGCGGTCCCGAGTCCTTCTAAGGAGTCCAGCCCTAATTGACCTATTATGGACACGTGATTGTAACCCAACAGCCTCGGCATTTTCTCTTCGTCATACGGACAATAATGTCACCCGCTGAGACCTCATGACTTACTGAGAATGGCTGGAGGTGTGGAAGCAATGCCTACTTTAGCGGCATGGGAACACCAATCGAGTCACGGGGGAGAAGACTTTGGCATCCAACTCGGAAGCAGTAGTATATACCTCACCTCTTCCCTCGAATCCAGTGTGAGTGTGTCCACATATTGCATTTTTACCGCACCGTATTGCAATGGCCAGCCGCAAGCTCAACACTTGGCGCAGACCAAATTCGAACGATGGTCTCTCGTCGGTTTTGACAGCCATTTCCGGGGGTGAGAGAACGATAGGCCTATCATTGTAACAACAACAACATCTCATACGAAGTACGTACCGTAGTATTCATAGGATTAAATTACACTCGAGGCAGTGGCTTCAATGTTCATCAGTGGAACGTCAAGCCGGTACGATGGGAATGAATTCATTATTGTTGTTCCCGTCAGCGGCCCCTCATAAGGTAACTAGGTGACTAGGTACCTACCGTACTACCTTACTCACACGTACTTTAGTATGTAGGTACGGAGTACCTTGGTCGAAGTTCACTTTATGGTCTGTGTGCCTTACTTACCTACCCTTGTGTGCCTCATATTGCTAGACGCCCGCTTATCTCAGACGGCGGCGTTTCGGATTGAGCGACGGTGTTGGAGGCAGGAATAGCCTAACAAAATAGCCCAACAATCGGCCCAACAATAATTAGTCAGCCGAGCGGGGGGATAAATACCCGTTCGGCCAGTTTAGAATTAATCACTCCTTTTCCAATAGAAATCTGAACAGCCAGTTCAGTAGTTTTCAACGGTTCCCGAAACTTACCGGAACCACTTGCTCCGCCTTCCCGATCGTTACTTGAGGATCGACAGCTAGACAACCACCAACCAGATTTAACAATTACTCCGATATCGAGGGCGGGATACACCTTCCCCTTCAATTTCAACCTCGTTCCGATCTTCTCGGACATGATTGTTGAGGTATGTGTGAGTGTGACAGTGTGAGTGTGATGTCTGCCGTGCCGAGCCGAGCTAGAGTATAGTCCACAAGCCAGCGTTCCCTCAGCGGTGGCTGAAATAGTGATGTGTGTAAGTATATGAACCATGTTCTCCCTTTTCCTCTCAGAGTTCATTTTCATCCTAGTAGCTTGCAGTGCAAGGTGTCTTGTCATACTTTCTTTTATTAATAATTTTACTCCTCATGATGTCCTTCAATAAGCTTGCCTTAGGGCTTACCCTCCTTAGTACTCTCTATACATCAACCATAGCCCTACCATCGCACCCCAAGAAAGATAGCACCAGAGCTCCTTCTGTCGATGGCCGTTTGTTCAATATCAATGGCAAAACTCAATATTTCGCTGGTGTGGAAACGCCCTGAGAATGTGCCTTCTATTGACGCTTATGTTAATAGACATGTAGGGGCCAACGCTTGGTGGCTTGGGCATCTTCCGTCCAATGCTGATGTTGATATCGCAGTCTCTCAGATTGCTCAGGTAACCCCCATCATTCCTTTTCGTCAACTCAAGATAGCTGACACCTTGGCAGACAGGATACGATGTAGTCCGTGTCTGGGGGTTTGGCAGCACCAACGACGCCTCGACAGCTCAAAACATCTATTACCAAGTTCTCAACTCCTCGGGCCAGTACTTCAACATGGACCCTACAACCGGTAACTTCAAATCACTCATTATCTCAGTACCACCCTTTCTTTCGATCCCACTAATTCTCCAAGAGGCATTCCCAACCTCGATTATGCCATCGCTCAGGCTGAAAAATACAACCTCAAATTCGTCCTCCCGCTCCTCAACAATTGGAACGATCTCGGTGGCATCAACACCTACACCACCGCCTTCGGCGGCTCCGCAACATCTTTCTACACAGACGAGAAAGCCCAGGCAGCTTACAAAGCTTATGTGAAGTTCATAGTCAACCGCTATAAATCTAGTCCTGCCATCTTTGCCTGGGAGCTCTGCAACGAACCCCGCTGCAGCGGGTGCAAATCGTCCATCATCACAAACTGGGCCTCGGACACTAGCGCGTATATCAAGTCTCTCGATCCGGACCACCTGGTTGCATTAGGTGACGAAGGATGGCTTGCACCTCCATTGGGTGATGGTACCTACGCTTATTCGGGATACGAGGGCGTCGATTTCGCCGCCAACCTCGCCATCAAAACCATCGACTACGGAACCCTCCACCTCTACCCCGACAGCTGGAATTACAACTACACATGGGGCTCGGAATGGATCCAGCAACATGACGCTATTGGTAGATCCTTAGGTAAACCTGTCGTGCTCGAGGAATACGGCTCCCCTATCGCGTCGACGCACATCGCTCTGACCAAGCCATGGCAAGATACCGTCGTACAGCACACCGAGATCGCCATGGACTCAATATGGCAGTTCGCAACGCATCTGCCCAGCGGCACCAATGATGTCGATAATTTCGGGATTTATTACGGCTCAAGCGACTACAAAGTTTTAGGTAACGATCATGTGGCGGCGATGCATGCGAAAAAGCCTGCCTGAAAGCAGTCGGTCTATGCCCATTACATACTTCCATTCTTGTTCATATCTTCGGCTCTGATATTCGTTTCATGTTCTTCGCCGGTCTCTGTTCATTAAATGCTAAATTACATGTAATTTAACTTAAATCAATGCTTTATATTTTTTCCTTGAGCAGTCACATTAATAAAATACACATACGACTGCATCGGCAAAAGTGCGAACCTAGCTAAAACCAGCTACAAGCTCACCAAGCTAGCGTAAGCCAAAAACATATGTTTAGCCAAGCTTCTAGCTTGCAAGCTCTAATAGCCACTCACCAACGGCTAATAGCTAGCTACAAGCGCTTGTAGCTTTTGATGACAGTCAATTGCTCAAAAGATATGATTTGCTCAAAAGATATAATGCATCACATTGACAGTTTCAGTTTGTTAACATCAGTTTGTGAAATATGCTTTATTTCTTCATTAAATGCATGTAAATGCTGTGTATATTGTTAGGACCATGCCTAGAGCAAGTCATAGAGGTACGAGTAAACGGGATTCAAAGCTAAAGAGCAAGGTCTATCGAGGTGCGAAGGCTATATGTACAGGAGGAAGGGGAGCGCTAAGCCCGATAGGGCCTTAGGCCCGCTCAAAGGACGCGCGTTCCAGTAGAGGGCTGGGCACGCTCGTAACATTACTCCCTCCCCTCAGCCAAGCAATGACCCCATTGCTTCAATCAGTTCCATCTTGTCGTATCGAGCGTTCCAAGCTCATTCCATCAGGCGTTCCAAGCCTATTCCTTCTGGTCGGATGCCATTGTAGCAGGCTCACTTCTGGTTCAGGCCGTTCAAGCAGGCTCACTATCGGGTGACGGGCTCAATTGATGAGGTCAATCGTTGTCTTCCGATTCGTGCCTACTACACGCATGTGGTAGAGCTTGTTCCGTTCGTGCCTACTACACGCATGTAGTAGAGCTTGTTCCGTTCATGCCTTTGTAGCAGGCTCACTATCGAGTGACGGACTCAATCAAGAGATCAATATCGAACGCGCCTTTGAAGCAGGCTCACTATCGATTCGTGCCTACTACACGCATGTAGCAGGGCTTGTTCTGTTCGTGCCTACTACACGCATGTAGTAGAGCTTGTCTTCTGGTGACGAGCTCAACCAAGAGATCACTTCGAGTCGTTCTGTGTCATTGTAGCAGGCTCACTTCGGGTGCCGTTCAAGCAGGCTCACTTCGGGTGACGAACTCAGTCAAGAGGTCAACTATCGGCTTTGTCATTGAAGCAGACTCACTATTCTTGTCATTCAAGCAGGCTCTTTCTATTCAGCTTCAAATATTCAACGATGAACGAGTTTCAGCTCATATCTTCATGGTTTCAGGCATATAGTATATGTTCATCCTCATTAGACAATAGACATATAATATACGTTTCATTCTGTCTGCAGTACATATCATCTTTGCTGTTGTTGTCAATGTCGTGAATAGAGATAAATCGTAGAAGATACGAATAAGAGAAGGTTCGTGACTGAATCGAGTGAATTGTCATTGAAGCAAACTCACTTCAAGTGTCGTTCAAGCAGGCTAACTATCGAGTGACGAGCTCAGTAAAGAGGTCAATTGTTGTCTTCTGATTCATGTCTGCAACGCGTTGCAGAGCTTGTTCTGTTTATGCCTATCGCATTTGATAGAACTTGTTCTGTTCATTCAATGACGAGCTCAGTCAAAAAATCAGTCGAGATTGTCTTCTAATTCATGTCTGCAACGCGTTGCAGAGCTTGTTGTTTTGCTTTCGATCGTAAAGCTGCAAAACTCGACTAAACTAGAAAGTGAATCACTGTTGTGTGATATGTACGAAGCTTTGAATAATGTTAGAATCATGTCTAGAGCAAGTCATAGAAATACAAGTAAATGAGATTCAAAGCTAAAGAGCAAGATCTATCAAGATGTGAAAACTATATATACAGAAGAAAGAAAAGCATTAAGCTCGATAGAGTCTTAGACTCGCTCAAAGAACATGCGTTTCAGTAGAGAGCTGAGCACGCTTGTAACATATATAGTATATACTAAATTAATATCATAATAAACTGATATATAAAGACTAAATCAGAGACTATTATCAGAAACTAAATCAAAAATCAGATTTGAGTTAACTCTGTAACTCTATCAAGACATTGTTTAAATCATGTTACATCTTCAACTTAATATATCATGAAATATATCATGTTTAACTTGATAATTCTTAAAAACAATCACAATGCATGCATTACAAATTTTGAAAAAGAGCACTATAAACAAGACAGAATGAATTTAGAAGATGATTAAACAATGATGAATTGCATGAATTGCAGCAATGCTGATTTGAAGATGATTGTAAATGACATTGATTCATTGCAAGAAAACAAAGATGCAAAGTTGAAACATTTACATAATGATGAAGAGAACGTTGTTAATATTATTGATTTACTAATAAAGATATCAACGTTAGAGAAAAAGAAGAGCAAAGATCATTCATGAAAAGATATAACATTGAAGCTGATTCAACATCTTTAATGTTATGATTCTAGTTTTCGTCTATTCTTTCTAGCTCTGACCTGAGTTTCATTCTAATCGAGTCTAGTTGTCATAATGAATTGACTCATAAAGATTAACTCTGAAACTCTATGACTCTGTCAAGACATCATTTAGACTACGTCATATCTTCAACTTAATATGTCATGAGTTATGTCATGCTTGACTTGACAATGCTTGACAAACTCTTTATAGTTGATCGATTTTCTCGAGTTATCGAGAGTTTCTTAATAATTAGCTCTATCATAATATATATTCATTCTGTGCCTGCTTAGAATATCACATTGTCATATCATTCTTATAGATCTCGTCTATTCATCTAGTAGACTCAATCATCACAGTTCTAATTATTTCAAACTTTTCTTAAAGATGATAATTTGATATTCAAGCATGATAACAGTAACATGATCGCAACAGAATTGAAATGACAACGTCTCAATCTTACAAGATATCATATCAGAAAACGAACGTTGCATAATGAAATCAGAAAGCAAAGAAGCAAAAAATGAACTTTCTCTTGATATTGATAAACAACTGACACAAGCAATGTTTTAACATGATGAATTGCAAAAGAAACAGAAGTTAGCAGCTATTCTGTTGAAGATTTAGACTCTGCAATTCATTGAAACAACGAAGAAAAGTCATTAAGCTTTCACTTGAGTTTTCATGAAGAATTTGAATGATCTATGCATCGTTTTCATAATGTTGATGATGATGAAACGAAGTCATCATGAGATCATTTTGCAAAAGCGAAGATTCTCAATGTTTTTGAAGAAGTATCATGACAAAATCATAAGAGAACATAGAGAGTGAATTCGTGATGTCAAAATCTTATTTTAAAATATTTTTTAATATTTTGAAAATGATGAGAAAAAGATTTTGTACTGCATGATTTATCTGAAGAATGAATCAAAGCAACTTTGATTCAATCATGAAGAGACTATGTTTGCAGCTCAGCAAACATGATTCAATTTTATCAACTTTTTTCTGAATTTAATTGAAGATTTGATGAATCGAAGCATAAACATGACTCAGCAGTATGCAAATGCATTGCAACATTCAGATCAGATGATATGAATGTTTACAATTCATCTGAGCACTCTGAAACATCAACTTTCATTGTATAATGATGAGCATAAGTGAGCTCATTTATTCATCAAGTTGAAATCTGAGCTGCGTGTGATTATTACTAATGTGCAGTCAATTTCTATCACATGAGATGCGTTAATCAATCTTGTTGCTCGATTGAAAATAAATCTACGAAAAGAATACATCTTGTCATCGAAACGATCTTGAGACGAAAACTTGCATTGTTAGGGGCCAGCATAGAGCGAGTCATATGAATGTAATGTAACGAGTATATAAATGCTAAGGAAGGAAAGTATCTAGAAGGGAAGGATCGACTATCTATATGACTCAGAAGAACATAAGCTAATCCTGAATAGAGTTGGCTTCGGAACAAGTCTATGCTCTAGCGACGAGCGATCGACGATAGCTCTCAGAATAGTCATCAACATAGTCATCAACATAGCTATCAACGAAGGTGCGTAGCTAGGATCGTAACATGCATGATCAAGATAAAGTCAACAAGAAGACTCATTCAAAGCGAAAGAAATCTCATTGATCAATCAGATTCAACTTTTCATCAAAGACAAGCTCACATGCTTCGTCATGTTATAGCAAGAATTTGTTCAATATAACATGTTACATATGCAATCAAAAAAGTCATTACTTTACTGATTTTAAAGATGAAAAGATCAAGAATAGATCAAAAGAATCTGATGCAAATCAAGTATTCATTGATTCAATGTTGCATATGAGTTGTCTTAAGATTTCAAAAAAAGACAAGCTCTTGATGAACACTTCAAATCATTGAGAGAAAAACAAGAAGTTCTCTTTGTAAAAACTTTCATATATAAAGAGCATGTAATTCAAAAAGATCAAAAGATAGAAACAAAGATTCACATGAATATTAATGTTGAGATGAACATGATTAGTTAACATTTCATCATCAAGCAAGATATGTCATTGCTGAACGTCAATCTCTCAAGATTTATCTGAATGAATGATCAGAGTGTTTATTGTTATGACGTCTATAAGATGTGTTATCGACTGAGAGACAGCTGAGACATAGAGAAAAAAGATATAAGTATCTTTTATGCTATTGACAAGAAAGAATCTTCTTTGATTCTGAGTATGTCAAGTATGCAATTCAAGCATATTCAAATAAACATGATTGCAAGAACATGATGTTTTAACGTGAATGAACACGTATTTAAGTTGTTCTTTGCACAAGTATTTGCAAAAGCTCTACAAGATGAGTCTACTGTGTATGCTTTTATCATGATCAACGTTGTCAAAAAGTTAATCGTTGAACATCAAGTGAAAGCAATGAATAATGTGATGAATTGTATCATAAACACACTCAAAACACAGACTTTATTCATTGAATTGAAAAAGTACAAAGACATATTCTTGATAGAAAGTGCAGACAAACTGTCTTTGCATGAAGATCACAATCATGCAATCGAAATCACTGCAAAGTCATCATATGAATCATTGTATAATCTGTTGAACACAGAGTTAGCGATTCTGAAACAGTATTTAAATGATGTTTTAGTGAAAGAATGAATTAAGCACTTCGTCAGTTCAACTGACGCGTTTATTTTATTCATTCTCAAAAAGAATGATAGTCTTCATCTATGTATGAACTATTGAGATCTGAATAAGATCACTGTCAAAAATCGTCATTCACTGTCTTTAATTAGTAAAACTCTAGACAGACTCAATAAAGTCAAGCAGTTCACTAAGTTAAATTTGAAGAATGTTTATCATTGTTTCAGAATTCAACGTGAAGACAAGTGAAAGATGATGTTTCATATTTGTTATAATCACTTCAAATATATGATCATGTCGTTTGATTTAATCAACATGTCTATCATCTTTCAGACTTATATTAATAAGATCTTGACAGAGCTTTTAAATGACTTTTATGTTGTTTATCTGAATGACATTTTAATCTTCTTCGTAGAGAAGACTGATCACGTAGATCATGTGAAGCAGATTCTTGAAAGATTAAGAAAGTTCAAGCTATATGTTAGCTTGAAGAAGTGTGAATTCTTCATCACTAAAGTGAACTTTCTAGAATTTATCATATTCACAGAGAGCATTTCGATGAATCTAAGTAGAATAGACATCATCAAAACGTGACTCAGATTGAAGATGTATTGAAAAATACAAGTTTTTCTGAGATTCATCAATTTCTATCGATGTTTTATACATTATTACTCTCAGATAGCAGAATCTTTAACAGAACTACTGAGAGATAGTGTAAAAGATGTAAAAACGAACTCATTCATATGATCAAATGAAGCGAAACAAGCTTTTAATCAGCTTCATGACGTCTTTATGAAAACATCTATTCTAAGACACTTTGACTCAGAGTGACATATACACATTGAGATTGACACATTCAATTATGCAGTCGCGAGTATTTTGTCTCAGTCAGATAACGAAGATCAATGACATCTGATTGCATTCTGATTCAGAATGATGATAAATGTTGAAAGAAACTATGAAACATATGATCAGAAGCTTCTAGTCATAGTAGCGATGTTTAAACATTGATGACACTATGTGAAAGACAGTTATCATACTGTTGAAGTTTTGACTGATCATAATAATCTGAAGAATTTTATGAATGTTCAAAAGCTAAACGAAAGACAAGTTAAATGAGTCATGAGATTGTTGATTTGCAACTTTGAAATAGCACATAGATCAGAAAAGACAAACTCGATCAATGTGTTATCAAGATGATTTGACTATAAGAGTGAAAACATCTCTGCGAATCATTTGCTGCTCACTCTGCAGCGAAAGCTGATTAGAATAGAAAGCTTAAATAGCTTTATATTCATAGCAATCAGAAAACTATACTGTATACAAATGATTAACAATGTCGAGAAGACGTTCATTCACAATATAAGTATGAACAAATATTCAGCAGAACATGTTGAAAGCAGACTGCAAGATGAAATTTACTGATGAATACAAGTGATTAATGATGTCGAGAAAATGTTTGTTTACAGTGTCAGTGAACGAAGATATTCAGTGAAACATGTTGAAAACAAATCGCAAGATGGAATTTACTGTACATGAGTGATTAACGAAGTCGAGAAGATATCTGTTCACAGTGTCAGTAAAAACATGAATACATGTTCAGCAATGCATGTCAGAAGTATGCTGCTGAGAATCATGATTTTAGCAGTGCAAGAAATGCATCTAGATGAAGTACATTTCTTAAGAAGTAAAATCTCTCAACTTGAATCAACAACTTTGAAAAGCACAGACGTTGAAACATCAATTCATAGAGATCGCAACGTAGCTGAGAAACAGCTTAATTCTGTTGTTGAAACTGTTGATTGCAAACAATTTATTTCACATGCAATTGTCAGAGTATTGACAATTCATGAAACAATATACAACTTCAGTAATAAATTTGTAGTTGAGCTCATCAAAATCTTACAGCAAGAAGATGAATTTGCTGTGAGATTAAAAGCAGACAAAATGATGAGTATACAAAAGAGTGATGTCAAAGCTTGAACATTAAATAGTCAAGAAATGATAGAGTACAATGAATCATTGTATGTTTCAGAAGATCTTTCTGTCAGAGAAGAGCTGTTGAAACGTCATCATGATAACTCATTAGTAAGACATTTTGATGCCGACAAGATCAGCGAGCTATTAGATCATAAATATTACTGAAAAAGTATGATCAAGAATGTCAAAGAGTATATAAATACTTGTGACGTTTGTCAGAGAGTAAAGATGAAACGTCATCTATCATATGATGAGTTGAGATCGTTATTTCAACTCACAGATTCATGAAAAGAAATCACTATGAATTTCATAACAGATCTGTCATCTAGTAAATGAAAAGAAATTGTGTATGACTTGATTCTCATGATAGTCAATCATTACACGAAGATGATGCATTATCTATTTACAAAGAAAACTCTGACTGTCGTAAAGTTAGTAGAGTTGTTCTTCAAGAAAATTGCTTTAAAATATAAGATCTCAAGTGATATAATTATTGATAAAGATAGTTTATTTATCAGTGCGTTTTGATCAAAGATCTGCTATCATGTCAAGATGAAACGATGACTAAGCATTGTTTTTCATTCACAAACAGATGATCAGACAGAACAACAGAATCAAACGTTGAAACATTATTTAAGAGTGTATTGTTTCAAAAAGCAAGATGACTGAGCTATGCTTCTACTTATAGTTGAGTTCATTTATCATCAGGCAAAGCACGCTTCGTTGAGCTGTAATCTCTTTAAAGTCATGTATGACTATGAATTAATCTTTGACATATGCATCAAGAATGATGCTATGAAAGAAGAAGTGTCAGCAGCAAAAGAACATGTTGAAATGCTGAAAGATGTGCGAAACACGTTGATGCAATGATGACAAAACGCGATCAATGCTCAGGCAAAGTACTATAATCAAAAACATAAGTTTAAGTTTTTTAATATTGATGATTTAATCATGCTATTAGCACAAAATCTGAAGCAGAAGAAGTTGAGCAAGAAGCTATCAAATAAGATGATAGAGTTCTTTCGTATACAAGAACTCATAAACAAGCAGATGTATTATCTTGATCTTTCAATCATTTATAAAGTTCATTTTGTCTTTCATGTATCTTTTTTAAAGTTGTATAATCGTAGACTAAATGATGATTCTATACTCGATTATCTTGTACTCAAGCTTATTAATGATGAGTAAGAATGAAAGGTAGAAAAGATTCTATAAAAGTGAAAAAGAAAGAGAATTTTATATTATAAGATACAATGAAAAGAATATTTCATTGAATATGATCAATGAATATTGAGCGAAAATATGAAAGATGTCTTGAAGCTTATAGAAGTTTTTGAAATGAGACTGAAACAAGAATGAAAAGCATAATCACTCACTTTCAAGCATAAACTCATTATTAGAAAAGAAGAATCACTGTATTATGATAGTTTCATCTTCTAATGAGATGATCACATATGTAAATCAACAGACAGAAGAAAAAAGCGCAAAGATGCTCAAACGCGTTCGACAAGAGAGCACAATCATCACGACACAATAAACATCATGCAATCATCACTTCATCAAACATCTTTCACATGAAGCAAGATTGCAAACTTTTTCTTCTTTTTCATTGTCAGATTTACATTGAGACGCGAAGACAGAGATTCAAAAGACGACAGATTGTGCTAAAATATATCAAAACAATTAAAAATGCTGACAAAACAATATATAATCAAGATTAAATGTATCACAAAGCGCTTTACATTCAGAATTTCTCTAACAATGTCATTGATAATCATCATCTTCTTGAGAACGAGCTTTTGAATCTTTAGAGACTTGAACTTGTGAATTCTCTCAAGATGACTCTTCATATAAGTCGTTGTCATCAACTTCTTGTAAAGAATTTTCTGATGAGCAGTGAATATCTTCAAAGTGATGTTCTCTTCTTCATTTTCAATTGCACTATCATGAATATTCTGCAGACGAAAGAATTCATTGACAGTTGAAATGCAAATGTTGAGAATCTAAACATTGAATCATGAGCGTTTAGCAGATGTATCAGATAAGTATATTCATTGTGATACAGAAACTCTCATTACTTGCACAGCGAGCACACTTCTTGTACATTGTCTTCTTTTGAAAGATGATATCACATCGCGATGTTCTATTCTTGATGTGTAGAACTCAAGCACACTTTATACAAATCACTTTATTTAAAGTTTTAAAATCAGCAACGCTTCTCTTGTTATTTCTTACAATTGACAGCTGAAAAGCATCAGTAATGACATCAAGAAGTTGAATAAGTGAATCTCATCATTGTTCTTTGATTTCGCGAAGTCTGTGAGTTCAACAAGATCATCGACAAAGCATCAATGATTATTTCTTCTTTCATTGTCTTTTGAATTTTCTCTTCAATAGCTGAAATGTACTTGAAAGTTTGAATAGTAGAAGCAATGAGTTTTCAATCAGAATTTGATGATGTTTGCATCATCACAAGCAATTCAGCATCAGCAGCATCATGATCATCACATCTGATTGATGTTTTTTGAGCAGACTTATGATACTGTTAATCGCAATAATAGTCGTGAAATTTCAAGTTGTGATATCACTTACTTTCATAATGATTTTGACTTGATCATCAGTTAACTTCATCATCTTACAACTCTCTTTGAACGTTGCTGCATGTTCACAACTCATGATTTAAATCTCTTACTCTTACTATATAAATATACTCAAAGTTTGTCAAAAGTAATCACATAATGATAAAAATATGATCATGATTGAAAAAAGATGAAGTTGAAGAAAATGAGAAGTTAAGAGAAACTGAAAGAGCAATAAACAAATCAACAATTATTATTCACTCTTGTTTACACTTTATCATTTCAACAACATCATTTACTTGAAAGATAAACAATGTTTATGTGCTATTTACACGTCATTATTGCTGTTATCTACATCAACTACACATCATATATACTATTTATAATGTTATCTATACGCATTATAATCGAAGACGAATCATCATTCAATTGAAAGTTTCTCTTTTTCTTGTTTTCTTACAGAGATTTGAAGGTTTTTATCGAGAGCTTTTAGAGCGAATCAATGAGTGCGCGTCATCATTTATCAAAGTAAACAAAGACATTAATTATTAAGATCGAGAACAAACTCACTTAGAAGAGAAGACAATTGTCATGATGAATTGACTTATAAAAGTTAGCTCTGAAACTCTATGACTTTGTCAAGACATCATTTAAACTACGTCATATCTTCGACTTAATATATCATGAATTATGTTGTGCTCAACTTGACAATGCTTGACAAACTCTCTATAGTCGATTGATCTTCTTGAGTTATTGAGAGCTTCTTAATAATTAGCTTTATCATAATATATACTTCTTCTGTGCCTGCTTAGAATATCACATTGTCATATCACTTTTATAAATCTCGTTTATTCATCTAGTAGATTTGATCATCACACTAGTGAGCATTCAAGCTAATAGTGATGTCATTGAAACTCTGCATCATATGTGTAAGATGTCAATTCTTTTGAGTTTAACACAGAACTGAGAAACATACATATAAAGAATCGAGTTTTTTTCTGTAAATACTTTTCTTTCTTAGCATTTATCTATTAGTTAAATGACATTCATATGACTCGCTCTATGCTGATCTCTAACAGTAGATAAATGCTAATCAATTCTGTTATTAATGTGTAAATGATATGAAATAATTTACTTCTATTCAGAAAATTCGCAAGAAATTCTTCAAATTACTTTCATCAAAATATACATTCAAATTTACTCAAATTTATCAAATCAATCACTCAATCTTATCACAATTAAATCTATTTATCTATTTTTATCTTTCTTACAATGACACACAACTCTGAATTAGTCGAGTCATGAACAGCTCATCTGCTTAAAACCACTGTTAGTAGACGAGTTTCTCTTATTTCTTTTAATGCTTCAACGAGATCTCAGAATGTTGCTATCTCATGAGACATCAACATAGATCAACAACTTCGTCAATGAACTATTGATCAATCAGATGAGATTATCAAGATGCTGATCGAGCTAAGAGATCAACAAGACATGACTTTAAAACTTAACAAGCAATGAATTAATCTACAAGTCAATCACATCAAGAGACTTAATGAGTTAGAGATCAATCAAACGACAATAAACACTCAAGAAGAGACTATCATCAAACTATGAAAGAAAGTATTGAGTCTTAAAAAGAGACAGCGTTCAGTGAATCATCTTTGATCTCGACAGTCTACGAAGTCTCGAGCTTCTATTGAGAATCATACTTGACGAGAGTCATTCACTCTATTCGACAATGATCATCACAAGTTCTTCAAGTTTTTGAATTCATCTATATTCACTGATGAAGATGAATCAACATGAGATAGCTGAAGAGTCAAGATAGACAACAAGCTTTAAACAAATGTCAATCACTTCGATAATGAGAATATCTGTATTGTTTATGTGATATCTAGACTAGAAGATGATGCTGCTAAGCACATCTTCGCTCGACATTGACATGATGCTTCACATTCATACATTTCGATCAACAAGCTATTTGAGCATCTGAAAGAAATATACAATGAACTGAATAAGAATCGAAAGTGTCGTTGTGAGTACAACGCTCTGAGACAAGCAGACAAGTCTTTCAATGTCTTCTACTTCAACTTTATGAAGTTATTCAGTTATTTCAAATACAACAATTGCATTCTAATGAACAATCTTCAGAATAAAATCAATAATCGCTTGCAGAATGCTTTATCAATCTGTTCAAAGAACTTTACTTCGCTCACTCGCTTAAAAATCTTTCTTCAAGATGTGAATAGTAAACAATGAGTCAATTATCAGCTTCGCAACGAACGTTGCACTGTCATCATTAAAGTCACTGTCATATCTGATAAACGCGCTACTTCTCTGTCAGTAACAACTTCAATAATCAATTATGTTAAGTCGATTATCTCTTCTACTTCTGAGTCAGCAAGATCGTCAATTATTTGCTACATCTGCAAGATTCTCGATCATTTGTTCAAGAATTGCTTTCAGCTTGTTATGATTCTAGTCTTCGTCTTGATTTTATTCTAATCGAGTCTAGTGAGCATTTAAGCTAGAGATGATGTCATTGAAACTCTGCATCATATGTGTAAGACGTCAACTCAATCGAGCTCAGCACAGAGCTGAGAAACACACATATAAGAATCGAGTTCTTTTCTGTAAATACTTTTCTTTCTTAGCATTTATCTATTAGTTAAATGACACTCATATGACTCACTTTATGCTGACTTCTAACAGTAGATAAATGCTAATCAACTACTCTGCTATTGACGTGTAGACGATACAAAATAATCTACTTCGTTTATTCAGAAAATTCGCAAGAGATTCTTTGAATTACTTTTACTCAAATTTATCAAATCACTCACTTAACTTTATCACAATCAATCATTACACACTTACATATTTATCTTTATCTTTATCTTAATTTCTCATCATGACATGCAACTTTGAATCAGTCGAATTTCGAACGACTCATCTGCTTAGAAGTATTGCAAATAGACGAGTTTCTCTTCTTTCTTTCAATGTCTCAGCTGAATCTCAGAATGTCGCGATTTCATGAAACATCAAGATCGAAGAACAACTACGTCAGTGAGCTCTTGATCAGTCAAACGAGATCATCAAGATGTTAAATAAGCTAAGAGATCAACAAGACATGACTTTGAAATGCAATGAGCACTGAATCATTCTACAAATTGAACATATCAAGAGATTGAAACAGCTAGAGATTAATCACACGTCAATGAACACTTTAGAAGAGATAAACACTCGACTACAAGAGAAAATTTTGAGTCTCAAAGATAAAATCAAAGAAGTACAACGTTCAGTGAATCAGTTTCAATCTTGACAGTCTACTGAGTCTTGATCTACTACGAATCATTTATCTCAACAAAATATTGAGTTGCATGCTTCTATCGAGAATCATACTTGACGAGAGACGTCTACTAAGTTCACCTCATTCGAAAATGAACATCATTGATTCTACAAATTTTCAAACTCATTTATATTCATTGATGAAGATGAATTGACTTGAAAAGACTGAAGAAACAAGATGAATGACAAGTTGATTGTCAATATCGATCAATTTGATGATGAGACTATTTATATTGTTTACATGATGTCTAGATTAGAAGATAACGCTGTGAAGCACATCTTCGCTTGACGTCGTTTTGATTCTTCGAATTCATTCACTTCAATCTACGAGCTATTCAATCATTTGAAAGAAATATACGATGAACTGAATAAGAATCGAAAGTCTCAACGCGAATACAATGCTCTGAAACAAGCAGACAAGTCTTTCAACGTTTTCTACTTTGACTTTATGAAGCTATTCAACTATCTCAATTATGATGATTGCATTCTGATGAATGATCTTCAGAATAAAATCAACAATCGCTTGCAGAATGCTTTATCAGTCTGTTCAGAGAATTTTACTTCGCTCTCTCGTCTAAAGAAATTTCTTCAAGATGTGAATAATAAACAGCGAGTCAACTATCAGCTACGCAGCGAACGTCGCACTGTCATCATCAAAGTCACTGTCATATCTGACAAATGTGCTACTTCATTGTCAGTGATGATTTCAATAATTGATTATGTTAAGTTTATCATCTTTTCTATCTTTGAATCTGATTGAGCGAAATCATCTATCATCTGTTACATCTGCAAAACTTCGAGTCACTTGTTCAAGAATTGCTCTCAGAACAAGATCAACATCTTGACTTCTTAAGCTTTCACTTCTCGTCTACATGAGATCATTATTTCGAAGAATAAAGAGAATGAGAAAATGTCTTTCGAGAATAATGAGGCAAAAAACTAGAGACTTTCATCAAAGACGCGATGAAAGATGTGTTAATTTCTTCAATGATGAGCATGTCAGATGATTCTTTTACTTTTGAATCTTTGATTATTGAATGTGTACTTTCTAGCAATGAAATTAGTTACTCATTGAAGTCATTGATTAACATCGAAGCTGCTGACTATTCATTCATTGATAAAGTGATCACGCAGATTGTTTGTGATCAGTTGCAAATCAAGTCTTTGACTTTGATCAAAGCGAAGTCAATTTGAGAATTCAACGATCATTATGCTAAGAAATTCATTACTCATGTCATTTATTCGAATCTAACTGTTCAAGATCATATGATTGACACAGCTTCTATGTTGATCACTCGATTAAATCAACATCAAATGATTCTTGAAAAAACATGAATGAACAAAATCAATCTAGTAATTGATATGCAAATCGATTCTCTTCGATTTTCAAATTTCAACTTTACTAGTCAGAAATCGATTGCTCTATTCTCAAGCAATAAATCAATCACGAAACGAAAAAGCTTGACTTCTACTCATATACTGAAGAGATCTTTCACTTTCGTTACATCTCAATTCAGTCAAAACAAGAAGTTCATTGAACAGTTAAAACAGCGTTGCGCGACTTTGACTAACGTCAATTCTAAATCAACGTTCAGTCTGAAATCATTCTCTTTCAGTTCAATGAACATAGCAATGATAGAGACAGCGACATATAGAATGTTAGTCAAATGTTCAGATGTCAAGATCTTTGCTGTTATCATCTTGAAAATCGATTGACTCATAACTACAGCTGAAAACAAGTTTGAAGAAGTGAATCTGCATGAACTTTCTTACGCTGAAGCTCTCAAGCAAGTCAAGATCAAGCTTCTCTCTGAATATCACGACTATCTAAACATCTTCAATCGAGCAATGATCAATCAGCTATCATTGCATCGTTTTCACGATCACAAAATTGAGTTGATCAATGAAGAAACATCTTCTCGAAGCAGACTATATCAGATGTTCAATCACAAGCTTCAGAAGATAAAGAAATATCTGATTAATCGTTTAAACAAAGAATTTATTTTCTTCAGCTTCGCATCATACGTCTCGCTCATCTTGTTCATTAAAAAGAAAGACGAAAGTCTGCGTTTCTGCATTGATTACAGAAAGCTCAATGCTTTGATCAAACGAAATCATTATTCTCTGTCATTGATAGACGAGACTTTCACTCATATACAAGAAAGCAAGTATCTGACTCGATTGAACATCATTGTCGCGTTCAATAAACTACATATGCATTCAGATAACGAAGATTTGACTATCTTTATTATCTTCTTTGACTCATACAAATATCATGTAATGCTCTTCAAATTAATAAATGAATCAACGTTCTATCAACATTATATGAACGACGTGTTGTTTGAATATTTACATCAGTTTTGTCAGATTTATCTAGATGACATTATCATTTACAGCAAGATCTTGAAGAAACACAAGTGACATGTACAATTAATCTTGCATAGACTACGAGAGATTGATCTACAGATAGACATAAACAAATGCGAGTTTCATGTGCAGAAAATCATCTTTCTAGAACTATTGATATTCATCAAGAGACTAAAGATGAATTCTTGAAAGATACAGACAATCATTGAATGATTTATTCTCATCAATCTCACTCAGATACAGTTCTTCATCAACTTCTGCAATTTCTATCGACGCTTTATCAAGAACTTCTCGAAGATTGTTCATTTCATGATCCAACTTACTCAAAAGAAGATCATATTTGAATGAAATGAAGTCTGTCAGATCATCTTCAATCATATGAAGAGATGTATGATTGAGACTTTTATACTACGTCACTTTGATCAAACTCATGAGACTATTCTTGAAATTAACTCATTCAACTACATCAACGATGAAGTTCTCTCTCAATATAATGATGAAGAAGTACTACATTCAATTGTCTTTTATAGCAAGAACATGTCTTCTACTGAATGCAACTACAAAATATATGATAAAAAACTTCTGATCATCATTTGAGCATTTGAACACTGACGACTTAAACTGAAGCTAACTGACATTTCTATCAAGATGTTCATTGATCATCAAGCGCTCATTTCGTTGATGAAAGATAAAGAGCTGAGCAGACGTCAGATGCGCTGAATTCAGAAGCTCGTTGACTTCAACTTCAGAATAATGTATCAATTTGACAAACAGAACATCAAGATCAATGCATTAACTCATCAAGCTGACGTCATGCTCAAAGATTTAAAAGATGAGCGCATTCGCTATCAATGAATCACTATTCTGACTTTGAATTGAATGAAAATTGCTGATTTAAAGAAGAACATCAATGAATCAATCTATAAACAGATTCTTGAGACTAATGAAATCGACGAGAATTGTATGTTACTTTGCGAAGCAATAGCAAGAAATAAGATACAATATGAAGATATCAAATTGAAGAATTGTTGAATTCAGAATGAAATTTTGTATCATGATAGTCAGTTATGAGTCTCATTCAACGAGCTTCTACAAATGAATTTGATTCGTGAGATGCATGATCAATCATCAGTTGATCATTCTGATATTCTTAGAACTGTGAAAGTCATAAAGCGAAACTACTATTGATCATTCATACGAAAAACGATAGATTGATATATTCGAAACTGCTATATCTGTCAACGTTCAAAGACATCTAGAAATAAATCAAATGACTTGCTTCAATCTCTATTGATATCTGAACAGCGATAACAAGACATAGCAATGAACTTCATTATTGATCTATTTGATTCAAGTGAGTACAACGCTATTCTGATGATCATCTGCAGATTGTCAAAGAAAAGACATTATATTTCTTGCATCATTGATGATGAAGATATCACTGTCGAAAAGACAGCTGAAATGCTGATTCAATGAGTATATTGAACTCATGATTTATCAAGCTTCATAGTATCTGATCGAGATTCGCAATTCATCTCTATACTATGAAAGTCTCTTTGCAAACGACTGAGCATTTTTCTTCAGTTGTTCATCGTTTATCATTCTCAGATCAATGATCAAAGCGAACGAGTCAATCAGAATGTCAAGCGATATCTTTAATTCTTCTGTTCATATATGCAAAATGACTGATCTAAGTGACTACTTATGATCGAGTTTGTCAACAATAACATCTTGTTCTCAGTCATCTTCTTGATTCTCTTCTTCATAAACAAGAGCTTTTATTCTCATATGAGCTTCAATTCTGACATCATCGAGTATGAAAGCACTCGCGAACGCTTGCAGATTAATCAAGTCAAGAATATATCTGAACAAATAAACAAGACATTGATCTTCGCTCATGAAGCTCTGATCAAAATATGAAAACAAATGATGAATCAAGCTAACAAGCATAGAAAGAAGATCAATTACAAGATTGAATCAAGAGTGTTTCTGAACAAATGAAACATTGTTACAGCGAGACTCTTCAAAAAATTGAATGACAAGATGCTTGATTCTTTTCAGATCATTGATCTTGTTAACTCATTCTATAAATTGAAACTACTCAAAACTATGCATATACACGATGTATTTCATTCAGAGCTTCTTTATCTCATTGTTAATGACTCTCTGTCTGATCAGAAGAATGAATTCTCAAGATCAATAGTGATAAACGATGAAGACGAATGAGAAATTGACGATATATTGAACTCTCGATGATATCGAAGACGACTTCAATATCAAGTCAAATGAAAGAGTTATAACAACGATCTCAACTGATATAACGCTGACGACGACGAATTTATGAACGCTCAAGAGATGATTGATGACTTTCATACTAAATATTCAAGAAAAGCGCACTAAGAAACAACATTCATGTGAACATGAATATTCAAGAGAAGAAAGTAATGTTACGATTCTAGTCTTCATCTTAATTTCATTCTAATCGAGTCTAGTGAGCATTCAAGCTAGAAGTGATATCATTGAGACTCTGCATCATATGTGTAAGACGTCAACTCTTTCAAGTCTAGCACAGAGCTGAGAAACACACATATAAAGAATTGAGTTCTTTTCTGTAAATACTTTTCTTTCTTAGCATTTATCTATTAGTTAAATGACACTCATATGACTCGCTCTATGCTGATCTCTAACATTTAACTCGACTCAGAAGAAAAACATCATATAAATCAGAACATGTTCATCGCAAAGAATGTATAGAAATTGAAGACATCAATTCAACTGCTTAACAAGCAGTTGCAAATACAGAAAAGCATGCATCTTTCAACGAAAATCACGTCATGAGTGAACATGACAAGCAAAGAAACAATGATGAGAAAGTAATGTTTCAAAGATGATCTGTTGTTGCTTTGTCAAAAAAGAGAAGTCATGATTAAAATAATGAACAGAAGAGAAATAAAAAAAATATAAAAGAAGTTGATTGAGCAGATTCTACAAAGAATTGCAAGCATGTCAATAGATCAAAGAAATTTAATTATGTCACTTTGCAAGCTGAATAATAATAACATTTCTCTTTATGCAATTAACTCAGATGCTTGAGCAAATCTGAAAAAGATTTAAACATGAGCAAAAGAAATTGCAAGCTTAACATATGTAACACGTTGAATCTTTGCAATGCTGACACATAAAATACATATTACAATAAACATAAATAATCAGAAAAAGATTATTGAAAGATTGATAAAAAATAATGTGAAACTTCATGAAGATTTAAAAGTTCTAAGAATAATTTGACTTAAGAAGATAGCAAAAAGCAAGAAGATTCATTCATCACTCATTGTAAAAATCACGATTGAAGCAATGATGAATCAATTAATGAATATTAGCATGCTGAATTCATATCAAGAATGTACATGTGAGCTATTTGAAAAAAACTGTCACATTACACAATGCTTCAGATGTCATGAATTTGATCATATGATTAAGTTCTGCAAAAAGAATCAGCATTGTGAAAAGTACATAGACAAGCTTTTTTTCTTCTTTTTTTCTTCTAAGTTTTACATGCTTATGCAGTCTATTATTATGAAACACGATGCTATCTATCTAAATAGTCGCACTGAAGCGCTGTGTGTAAGCTAAATTACATGTATTCTAGCTCTAGTCACTGCAGTATATCTTCTCATTGCTCAGTCAGATCATTTGTGTGCGCATACGAGCGTGCGATCTATTTATATAATCAAGTGATCATATTGACAAATCAAAATTGTGAAAGCTGATCACTTTGATGTAAGCTTTCATTCGCTGTTTGATCATCTAGTTGAGTAAGCTAAATGAGCTTTGATCTATGTATAAAAGCTGATCACTTCAACATGAGCTTTCATTCGCTGTTTAATCATCTAGTTGAGTAAGCTAGATGAGCTTTGATCTGTGTATGAAAGCTGATCACTTCAACGTGAGCTTTCATTCACTGTTTGATCACATGATCATCTAGTCATGTGATTTTGTTGTTTGTGAGCATCGCGATGCAATGCTCGATCTGTGTATGTGAGCATAACGCGTTGTTACTGCTCTCTCTGCGTTCTATTTGACTTTCTCATCTGCGTGCAGATTGCTTTATAGCATGCGCATTGAGATTATTGAAGTCTGCGCGATCGCGAAAACTCTGCATGCGATCAATGCACAGCGTTTCATCATCATGCAGCGTCTCAATATCGTTCAAACTTTTGATAATCTTTAGACTCTACTGTAGCTAAACAGTAGATTCATAGTCAGCATCATGTACAGATAAGTTTCATCGCTGATCTACATAGACAAGCATCTCATCAAGAAGTGCATGATGTCTTTGAATAAAAAATGTTGCATTAACTGTAATAAAAATCATGAACTCTGAAGATGCATCTGTCTCAAGTGACAACAGCAAATGAAACAAGCATTTGAAATCTATAAAAATAAATCATTCAAATACTCTGAAACATTTAAATACAATTGTGCATTCTTCTTACTGTCTTTGAACTTTTTAAATTCAATGAACTCTTCAGATTTAATGAATTCTTTCAATTCAATAAATTTCTCAAGCTCAGCAACAGTTGTGTTGAAAACATGCAGTTAAGTTGTTGATGAATCAACTTGACAAATAATAGAGATCAAGAAGAGATGAGTTGATCTTTTTTCTTGCATAAGTAGTGACTCAGATGAGATGACATTTGAGCAAACTCAGAAATGTTCAATCAGAAAGTGAGAAAATCTCTCGATGATTGATAGCATACAAAGAGTCTTTTCATTGCAGAGTCAACAACAGCTACAAATAACTTTATGATGAAACAATTCTTTTTACAAATTCTACAATATAACATCAGAAAGTCATTAAAAATTCAAGAATCATTTTTAATTAATAAAGAAATTCATGAATTCAACATAGTAATTATACAGAAGCAAGATCACAATAATAATGATTTACAATTATTTAGCTTAACACATAACTTCTTTCATCTAGTGAAAAACTCGTCATCTCAATCAAGAACATGCATATACATTAATAAATATTTAAGATTTAATTAATGAATAGTAGAAACAGCTGAGTCAGACATTTGCTTAATCAAAATATTAACTCACAACGTAAATGATGAAATGCAGATGTTAAGACTTTTAAACATTTACAATTCATGCTCATTATTTACTACATTCATAAAGAAATCTTTAATCATTTTTCATTTGAATGAATTATTCAAGAATGATTGCAAACAACTGATCATAGAAAATTTCAATCTACATCATTCTCATTGAGAAAAGCAAAGATGCTTCACTCATCATATGATGATCAATACTCTACTAAACATTATTATAAACACAAGATTGAAATTATTGCTGAAATTAAACATTATTACTTATGAAGCTTATAATCAATTTACGATGATTGATTTAATCTTTAATAGCAAGAAAATACAGTTCATGACATGCAAGTGCAAAATATGAATCAATTTGCATCAGAGATTAAATCATCTTTCAATCATCACAAAGTTATGTTTATAAACAATCTCAGTGCAATTCTTGACTTAATGACTTTGAAAGAAAATGAATACAGAAGCATTAAGTGCTTATCTGTAAATACATCTATCTTTGAATTGCTTTTTAGACAACAAGATTATGATGAATGACAAAGTATGTAAAATTATCAAAGTGTTACAGAAAATCATCAAGAAATTTACTTTTTTAACAAAATCATTAAATTGAATAAGAGACTTTTGAAATCAAAGCTGCTTCAAAGTAGTAATGAAATCAAAATGATTACAAATCATATGAAAAATGCAAGATATATTAAAAGTATGAAATGAATATTTGAAGCACAACAATCATAAAAACAAAATCATATGACAAATGAAATGCACACACTTCAGATCACAAATGCATGAGTTGAGTAAAGCATTCAAATTGATATGATGCTTTGTAAAATGAGCTAGAATTGAAAGTCAGCTATCTAAAAAGCTTTCTCAGTTTTCATCACTGAAGTGAAGCAACATTGATCATATGATAATGATGTTCAAGAAAAAAATTAAGATATTGCAAGAAAAGTTCTTTTTCTCATCTTCTTAAATGAATGTTAATAACATCACAAAGTCATTCATATTTCTGACAGTCTCATTCAATTCACGCATCATAAAAGATGAAGTGAAGCAAACAATTAAATGAGTAAAAGCAGACAAAGCATCAAACACTTCAGATATTTCAAACAAAGTACTTTAAGTGAGTCTTGCAGAACTGATCTCAATACTGATAAGTTTATTCAATGTATATGTAATATATAAGTATTATTTGAAGCAGTTTAAAAAGACTCAGACAATAATACTATATAAATTGAAGAAAAACAACTATATTGATTCAAAAATGTATTGACTCATTGCTTTGTTTAATATCATGAGCAAAGCTTTGAAGTTAATCATGATCAAAAGATTAAGTGATATAAATTTTTTTTTTGATTCTTACTCAATTCAACACTCATTATGAATTTATATAAGATTCTATATAATGTAGCGAGCGTTGCGCTAGCGTAGCGCTTTTTTCATATCTACTATCGCTTTTCTCTGCGCTTTATACTGTAACTGTTTTCAATGCAAGAACTTTATGAGCTTGTTTCTTTTTTACTTTCTTTCTCTTTCATCTGATTCTTTAATGACGTCACAGTTTGAAATTGATTCAGTATGCTTATCAAGAGTATCATTTGAATGATTGCTGTCATTGCGCTCATGATTTCTAGAAGCTTTCTGTCAGAATTGTGTCTAAATGATACAATCAATGAAGATCAGAATTGATAGTGCTTGATCTTTAGAAATAGCTATAACTGAATATTAAGAATACAGAAGAAGATTGATACAAAAGCTTCTATTTATGTAATGTTCAAAGACTGCGCTAAACTTGAAAGAAATGTGTTTGTGACACGAGAAGAATGTGATGTAGATGAACAAGATGTTGATGAAAGAAAAGAATGTTGAGAAAGAAAAAGAATGTTGAGTCATATTTGAGTCATATCTGAGTCATATCTGAGTCAAACCTGACTAGCTCGCTGATTAGCTCTAATCATTACGCAGAGAACTCGCTAGTGTTCACTGCAAATTGATTAAAGCTTCAGTCTTGTTCAGTCTTGATACGCTCGTAACATTATCTCTCTCTTCGAAAATTCATGTTTGCATAAATGTAGTTCATTTGTTCGCTTTTGTTGATAGTTATTTCGATATTTAGCGCGATTTGTTTGAATATAGCTTATGAAATTCATTCAAAACTTTCTCTGAGTCATCGAATTTTTCTTTATCAACATAGTATCATTCGTTGTTTCTATCTAGATTTGTTCATTTGACTTTGTACTGTACTCGATCTCGATAGCGTCTGAAGTTCAATATATTGTCTATCTTTCAATGTTCATCGTCTTTGATAGTGATTGATCTGAGTGATTCTGAATGCTGTTCTGATAGAAGATCTTCTGAATATGATCGCAGTAGCTTCGAGCTGAACATCGAATGCAGATGCTTCATGCTGACTGATAGATGAAAATGATAGAAGATACTCACTTTAACAGTGATTTGATAGAGATCTAGCTGTTTGTCTTTCAAATTCTTGCAGAGTCTCGTTGTCTTGACGTTTCTGAAAAATAGTCAAACTCAGTCATCTACTTCATAGATGACGTTTCGTCTATGTTTATTGATCTGAACTTCAATGATTAGCTTCATCTTTTTCAATTGTTGATGATCGAAATTTAGTAGCTCTTTCATTCAAATGACAATATCATTTGCTTTTCTAGCTTCAAGTCGTTCACAAGTTGTTTTGTAGTTAGTCATATCTGAATTGAAACTCATTCGAGAATGAAATTCTTTATTGAAGTAGAAGAGAATCATTGAAGTGATCGAGAAGATATTAAAATTGTCGCTGAATTTCATTATAGATATTCATTTGACTCAGTCGTTCTGCATGTAATTGCAGTAGGTTCTAAGTTCGCGTTCGACGTCTTGATTGACTTGTTTCGATTGATCGTTGATCTCAGAATGATAGACTGTGAATAGACTAGCTGTGATTCTTAGTCGCTTGCAAAGACTTTTTCACATAGTCGATATGAATTGAAAGTCTCTGTTCGAAACAATAGAACTGAGTAGATCATGCAGTCGATAAACGTTTCATAACATGATTCAAACCGTTTCTTCAACTGAGATGTCATCGTCTTCTCAATGACAGAAAACATAGTGACGTTCTTTGATGAGATGACATATGATTGTGCAAATGACGTTATAGTCTTCTGACAGAGATAGTTCAGTAATGAAGTTCATAGCTATATCTTTTCAGCATTTCTGTGAAATCGAGAGAGAATGATGAAGTTTATTGATGCTATCTCTAGAAACTTTACTTCGCTGACAAGCATGACAGTTTCAAATGTATCATCGAATAGTAGCTTGATGATCTGATCAATAGTAGAAACGCTGAACTAGATCAATGATTCGTCTATTGTCGAAGTGAGAGATTGAAGATTGATCATGCAATTCTTGTAGTAATTTCGTGTGCATGTTCTCAGAAACTCACAGTAGATCTTTTCTAAATAGAACGTCGTCAATGATTTCGTGATTCTTCAGTTTAGTGATATGAAATTTGAGCTTGTTTTCATTCATAGCTTGTCTATATTTGCTGCAGAACTCATCTGTTTAATTGATCATTCATACTCGTTGATAGAGATTTGCTTCTGATTCAATAGATAGAACATTGACTTTATCAAGAATCAGAATAGTCTGAAAATGATCTTCAAGACGCTGAGCTGATTCAGAGATGTTCGCTAGAAGCATTCTGATTAGAGCATCAACTTTAGTGTTCATTTTGCCTGATCTAAAGATGATCTGAAAGTTGAACTTCGATAGAATGTTCAGATAGTTGACTTGTCATCGACTTAACTGTTTGTTTTTCATGAAGATCTTCAAAGTCTGATGATCGATGAACATCTGAATGAGTAGTTTAGTGCATTTCAGCTCAAGTCATCAATGTTCGAAGCATCGAATAATGACTAGCAATTTCTTGTCATAGATGTGATAATTGATTTCAGCGAGAATTATACTTTTGCTGTAGAAGATCATCGAATGAAGAACTCTCTCGTCATTATACTGAGATAGTATTTCATCTTTTACATAGTTCAAAGCATTGATCTTCAGAATATCTTGTCGTTTGAGATTGAAGTGACGAAGTACTGAAGTCAAGCTGACTTGTCTCTTTAGATTGTCAAAGACTTGAACATAAATCTCGTTTCAAACAAAAGACGTGTTCTTTCTAGTCAGCTGAATGAATGATTTGACTAGCTTCGAGAAGTTTTTAATGAAACGACGATAGAAGTTAACAAATCTCACGAAGCTCGAAATTTCTTTTAGATTGGTCGAAGTGATTCAGCTGACTATGACTGTCACTTTACTAAAGTTCATACGAAGATCTAGTTCTGATACGATGACTTCTAGAAAGACAGTCTCTTTTACATTGAATTCGCACTTTCAAATATTCATCTGCAGTTCAGCTTCATGTAGTCGACTCAATACTAGTTTGACGTGATCTCTATGTTTCTTTCTCATTTTGCTATAGATAAGAATGTCATCTAGATAGACTTGACAAAAGTCGTTCAGAAAGTCTCATAGAACGTCATTCATATATTGCTGAAAGAAGATCGATTCATTAGTCAGTTCAAATGATAGCATCTTGTATTTATATGCTTCTAAAGCAGTGATAAAAGTGATGTAATTCTCGCTATCGAGATGCATTTGAAGTTTGTTGAACGCTGATATGATGTTCAATCTAGTCAGATGCTTGCAAC